>Ga0256829_1000003_pt1 | contig 665723 bp, 615 predicted proteins | sample 131447metaG_FD_185979 | JGI IMG/M metagenome (GOLD analysis project Ga0256829, IMG submission 185979) | Hydrothermal vent microbial communities from Lau Basin, Pacific Ocean - 131-447 | ecosystem: Environmental > Aquatic > Marine > Hydrothermal vents | place: Pacific Ocean: Lau Basin... | reverse complement strand
GGACAAAACAAAGTCCTCAAGTAGCAAAGCGGTAGGACATACAAACTGCCGCGGGATGGAGCAGCCAGGTAGCTCGTCAGGCTCATAACCTGAAGGTCGTAGGTTCAAATCCTACTCCCGCAACCAAATATAACTGAATACTATTAGTAGCTTGCAACCGCGCCTCGCCAGAGTGCGCGGACGTCGGCGTTCCAGTGACACAGTCCGGATATCGGGATTTGCTAAGGTGGCAGCAAAGTGACTCCGTATCGCCGCCAAAAGGACGGAAACTGGCACTTTTTGACCGGCCGAAAAGCTGATCCATCATTCTGAACTCGCCAGCCAATACGCCTCCTATGAGAACCCGGTAAGTACACGGCGCGTTTGGCGGATGCTTGACTGGAACCGTCCTTCGGCAGGGGGGCGGCTATGGCAACGCCTTGGCTGAGACGATCATCGCCCTGTTCAAAACCGAGGTCATCAATTGGCTGGGGACGTGGAAATCCAAAGCTCAGGTCGAGCGGAACGCGCTGCAATGGGCCGCTTGGTTCAACAAAGACCGCCTGCATGAGCCGCTTGGATACATCACACCAACCAAAGCGGAGGAGAAACATGGGCAGGCCGTGAAGTGAGACAAAACCGCAGTTTGAAATACGAACTCAACAGGTTCCGGCAAAACCGGTGCGGTTTGATCTGTGCCCGGTGCGACCCCCTTTGCCTGCACGGCCTCTATTCGGCCCAAGGCAAGTCAGAAGAAATCATGTGCCATGAAAAGGGCCGAGGTTTTCCCCGGCCCATTCGATTGTAACTTCACAACCTGCTAGATCAGGAAGAAGCCTTCGGGCTGGTCGAGGACGAGGAATGACACCTCGTCCGCAGCATGCAGGATTTCAGCATCCAGTGACGTCTCTTCCTGGATATGGATCGTGCCTGCATCCAGGTCTTGCCGCACGACACCGCTGTCCAGATCGCCCATGCCGGTGATTTGGGCAAAGTCAAAGGTGTCCCCGACCACCAGGGCGTTGTGATCGGCAGTGATACTGCCGGTAGAGAAACCGTCGAAGGCACCGTCTTGGAAGGCGATAAAGCCTACGGTTTCGGTCACATCGATCACCTCTTTGACCGACACGTTGTCGACGAGGCCATCGGTGCTAATAGAGGTCGTGGCGCCCGTGTTGGTGATCTTGATCGTAGTCGCGTCAGAGGTGGCGGTGAAGGTCAGCGCGACCGGCTTGGTCTTCCCTGCAGCCACCGAACTTTCAACGAACTCGATCACTTGGCCCAGCTCGTCAAGGACTTCGATTTTGAAGTCATGGCTGCCCTTGTTGTAAATCTCCATCAGGTCGAGATTCAGCTGATAGTTTGCGCCATCGGCGGTCTGTATTGTTTGCTGGATCGAGTCTCCAAAGCTTGTCTCATTGCCAGAGTTGAACTGTGCGAACTTATGGCCGAAGTACACCGAGTTGTTGCCGGTCGGGTTGTTGTGCGTCCAATTCGCTCCGCCTGATGCGAAGTCGCCGTTCTTCACAAGCTCGACATTCAAGTCCTCGGATTTGGCGAGCCCGACCTTGAAGCCAGCTTCGGTGATGTCGTCGATCCTTGCCGTGGCAAAGCTGCCGCCGCCTTGGGTGTTCACCGTGGCAAAGACGTGGCTCGTCGCATCAAACGCATCGCTGTCAAAGGCGACGGATTGTTGGCTTTCCAGTGCCTGGCTTTGATACAGACCGTCGGTGTCCACTGTCCCGGCCTGGATCACCGCGCCATTCGCCAGCGTGTGCGTTCCCGCCTCAACGACCATGTAGCTGACGGTTTCGTCGGCGTGGATTTGGTCCTGATCGGCAGCTTCCTGCAGTTTGATGTGGAAGCTGTTCCCGGAGACCGCGCTGGCGCGAACCTCGACCGGCTCGATGCCGTTGCTTGTCTTCACAAAGGCCACCACGACCGGGTTGACGTAGGTCTGCAAGGTTTCGACGGTGACGCCCTGGTGGCTCAGTTCGATGGTGCCGAATTCACCCACCGTGTTGCCAGAATGGGCGAAGTCGTCTTCCGTCAACGTGCTCGCGTCCACGCCTTCCAGACGGATCGTGTTGACCTCACGGTCACGGGTTTCAAGCGTTGGACCATCCTGGCCCGTGGCCGTGGCGCCTGCAGCGGCCTGAGCCTCTTCTTCTGAGACTTCGACACCGTCCAGCAGAAAGACCTTTTCCACCTTGGCAACGCCCTGATCGGTCAGCACTTTCACAACCGCATCCGCACCGTCCTGCTCGATCAAGAGGTCGTCAAAACTGTCGACCTCCAGAACCCCCAGCAGGTCGATCAGGTCTTCGCCCTTGGTGAAATCAGTGATCGTATCGTTGCCAAAGCTTGTGACGTTTTCTTCCACAAAGAAGAAGATGTCATTGTCCGCTCCACCGCTCAGAATGTCGTCACCGATCCCACCGCCAAGGATGTCATGCCCAGCACCACCGTCCAGCGCGTCGTCCCCGATACCTCCTTCGAGGAAATCATTGCCGCCTTCACCTTCGAGCAGGTCATCGCCCAAACCGCCAAACACTGCATCGTTCCCGTCACCACCGCGCGCGATGTCATCTGCGTTGCCGCCTGCAAAGACTTCGTCCTTGTCGCTCCCCTGGAAGTCCAGCTCCAGCAGCACGAACTGCGAAATCACCTGGCCGCCGGGCATTTCATGGGTGATGACCACTCGGCCATCGGCTGTAGCTGCGACTGAAGGGTGCGCCCTGGCGCCTTCGATGATGAAGGGCTCTCCGATCTGTTCACCATGGGCGCTCAAACGCAGCATGTGGATTTCATCGGCGCCCTCGTCCTTGTTGTAAACCAGCACAAAAGAGCCATCAGCCAGCGCAGCCAGATGGGGCTCGCTGTGTTCGCTATGGGCGGCCTGGTTCGCGGCAGGGTTCAGGTAGCCGGTGCGCGCAGAGCCATCCTCGTTGTAGATCCGCACAAAGATGTCGCGGTCACCATAGGTATGCTGAAACGCCACCGCAAAGCCGCCATCTGCAAGCGCCACGATGTCTCCTTGCCGCATGAGGTTAGAACCCGCGAACTTGGCCTCGGCCCTAACCGTTGTTCCGTCAGGATTGGTCACGTTGACGGCTGCAGCGCCTTCGTCTTCGAAAAAGCGAAGGTTGTCGATTCGGGCCGAGCCACCATTGGCCAGGGTGACCTGCTTGACGTAGTTCTTGAAGAAGGTGCCATCGGCTGGGTCCGCCAGCTTGATCACGCCGCCGTCAGGCGTGGCCAGGAACCGATGCTCACCATTCTTGTAGTAGTTGGCGCGCAGGGCAAATTCGTTGTTTTCAAGCGCAATGGCTTCCCAATGGTGCAGGCTGACTGAATCCGTTTCCAGCACGAACTCTTCACCCGCCTTGTTGCCCGAACTGTCCAGACGCTGTCCGTGGATTTCCGCCTTGCCCCCATGGGTCAGGACAGCAAAGAGCACCAGGACAGACCCATCAGACATCGCCAGGGTCTGGGTGGTCTGGACTTCTTTTACATCGACCGAATTGACTGTGAAGGCTTCCACATCACCCAACCGCAATTCGCCATGTTGACCAAGATCGCCGCGGGTCTGACCCTCAGCGCCTTCTTCCCCTTTCGCGCCCCCTTCCTCGGTCATGGCGGCCTTTTCTTTTTCGGTCAGGAAATCATCTGCCGTGGCGTCGTCATTGTACGTCTCTTCGTTGTAGGTCTCTTGGTGTTCGGTGTGGTCAGGGGCCTCTTCGACCTTCACCCCGACCAATTTCTTGCCGTCTTCGACAATTTTTTCGCCCGCGTCCTTGATGTCATTGGCGAGCTTCACGAACCCGTCGCTGATGTTTTGGGTCCCGTCCGCGACCTTTGCTTCCAGGTCAAGACGGGAAGCAAGCGCGGCGTCGTTGGTGGTTACGAAGTCGGCGAGAGACGAAAAGGAAACCTTGGTGGGCACCAGACCGAAGACCCCCGCATCCAGTGCACCTGCCAGGTCGATCTCGGTGGTTTCACCCGTCAGCCCCACTAGGCGAAGAGTCTCGATCCGCGTGTCCTCATTGCCCATTCCCTTGAGCGTGATGATCTTCATATTGTCTTTGACACGCTTCAGGGTGTCCCCGCCATTGTCCTTGATGTGTTTCAAGGCTTCAGCGGTGTCTTCGTTGAAATCCAGGAGGTTGTGGATGTCGCGGAAGTTTTGCCCCGCTTGCAGCTCGTTGATGTAGGTGATCAGCATCTTACCACCATGGAGCGGGATCTCGTCTGGGATATACGTGATCGAGATGTTGCCAGCCGCGACGCCCATGAGCCCCCGCAATTCGACCACGTCCATGCCGCCAGGGATGGAGGTTTCGTTCTCTTCGCTACCATCAAAGGCGAGGGCGGTTTTGGCGCTGTCCAAAACCGAACCCACGATGCCGGTTTTCGAGGCCATGTCCGAGATTGTCACATCCTTGATCGCGTCGATTTGCACCTGGAATGTATCGTTGCCTGCGCCCCCGAAAGCCTTGGTCTTGTCGTCGGCGATACCAAAAACATCGTCGCCGTCACCGCCCAGAAGATTGTCTGCATCCTTCATGTCCTTAACAGTCATCAGCTGGCTGGCCAGTTCTTCCACGCCGTCTGGCGCGAACTTGCCAAGCACATCCGGCACACTGCCAAGGTCCGGGATGACACCAGTGATCGCCTCGACAATGCCGTCAAAATCCGGGAAGTCGTCGAAGAAAGCGGCGATGCCTTCGATCCCGTCAGCGAGGCCGTCGCTCAGAACGTTCAGCAACTCGCGCATGCCATCCAGTGAAACAGCATCGGCAAGGCTCTTGATCACCTGGCCCATCGCCTCTGCTATATGGTCAACAAAGTCGAACCCGGCCGAGAAATCAAAGCTCTTGATTGCATCAATGATTGCACCTGCAAAGTCATCGATCTGGCCAAGGAAGTCAAAGTCCGGCAGGAAATCAAATCCAAAGTCGATGGTCAGTTCTGGCAGGTTGAGGGGCAGCGCATCAAAGAAGGCAGCGCGGGCGTCTTCGGCAAGACCGCCGAGGTATTCGCCGATAGCTTGGATACCCGTGATCGCCCCCTCGACACCGTCGATGACCAGTTCGGCCCCGTCGAGCACCGTCTCGATGAACCCGTCAAAGGCCAGTTCGGCCACTTTGGCCATGTTCATGGCAGCGGTGGTGACTTGGTTCACAAGACCAGTGACCGTGCTGGAAACCGCCTCCGAGACAGCATCGATGAGATCTGTGTCCAGCAGATCTGCGGCATTTGCCAAGGCATCGCCGATCTTGTCGGCCAAAGAGCCCAGTACATCGGTCAGGGGGATATCCAGGTTCAGCGCATCAAGCAGCTTTTGCAGCGTGTCGGTCACGGGATCGAGGTTGATGCGGTACGGAATGTCCGGCAGCGCAACACCTGGGAAATGAATCTCGAGCGCAGCCAGGAAATCCGCGACGCCGGTAAACACCCCGTCAACGCCGTCGATGATGAATTGCACCTCAGCGAGGATGTCGTCGACCATGTTGTCGACCATTTTGGTTACAAACTCGGTCGCCGGGCGCACGAGGTGCTGGTTGAGCATCACAAAGGCAAAGCTCTTCATGTCCAGCAGGACATCGTCACCTGAGCCTCCTGAGTAAAAGGACCCCTGCTTGTAGCCGCCGATCATCAGATCGTTGCCCGCGCCTCCAAAAGCGATACCGCCCTTGCCCAGCGAAAAGAAGGCGTCATTGCCAGAGCCGCCAGAGCGCAGGGTGGTGCCGGTTGCCAGATCGATAAACGTATCATTGCCCGAACCACCTGACTGGAAGGTCATGGCAGACGAGGCTGCGGCCTTTTTGTCCGATGTGCCCGCGTCGCCCGCGGCCTTCTTTTGCTCAAAGAGCTCCTTGTAGAAGTCCTGGCTGATCATTGCCATGACGTCGTCGCCTGAATCGCCCAACTGCACCCCAACCGGCTTTTTGTTGGTTCCGCCGAAGAAGGTGATCATCGTGTCATTGTCGGCGCCGCCGGATTGATAGGCACCGCCTTTTGGGCCGACCTGCATGTTCAACATGATGTCATTGCCGCTTTCGCCGAACTGAACGCTGCCTTTCTTGGCCATTGCGACGCCGATGTCGCTGCCACCACCAAGTTTTTGGAGGTTGCCCTCGCCGAGCCCGATCGCGATGTCGCGCTCTGCATCGCCGAACTGGAGGTTGCCCTTGCCAGCAGCCACCAAGAGGTTGGTCTCAGTGGTTTCGTTGCTGTGCTTTGCCTGCTCTTCCAGGTCTTCGGCAACCTTCTCGTCCATGTTGTCCTGGGCTTGGTTGTCCAGTGCCAGACCCTCGGGCACCGCATCCCAGATCTCGCCGCCGAATTGCACATTGCCTTTGCCCAGTCCGATAAGGATATCCGACCCGCCAGAGCCCATCTGCAAGTTGCCTTGTCCGACCGCGACCATGATGTCGTTGTCCGCACCGCCGTGCTGAATGTTCATTCTCCCGCCGGCGACCAGAATGTCGTTGCCAGAACCGCCCAATTGAAGGTTTCCATAGCCAAGCGGGCCAAGGGCAAAGGCAGTGTCATTGCCCGCCCCACCGATCTGAACGTTCACCTCGCCCAGAGCGACCATCGTATCGTTGCCGTCATCCCCGATTTGCAGGTTCGCCCGGCCCAAGCCGAACATGATGTCGTCGCCCGTGCCGCCATGCTGAACATTGCCGTAGTAGCCCAGACCAATCAGAATATCCTGGCCTTTTCCACCGAACTGCACATTGCCCTGACCAACCGCGACCATGATGTCATCGCCATCCCCGCCGTGCTGGACATTGCCGACCAGCCCAAGGCCGATCATGATGTCATCTCCGTCGTCGCCGTACTGCACGTTGCCACCGCCGCCGGCGATCATGATGTCGTCGCCCGTTCCGCCATGCTGCACGTTCACCCCGACAGACAGCGCAATCATCTTGTCATTGCCGTCCCCGCCTTTCTGCACGTTGGCGGTGTTTGACGCGGCGATCATCACATCATCACCGGCGCCACCGTCCTGCACGGTAGCCACCGTCGCAGCCGCGATCATAATGTCCTTGCCCTCACCACCGTTCATGGTGTTGACGCCGCCCGCGCTGATCAGAATGTCGTCGCCCGTTCCGCCATTGACGACGTTGATGCCCCCGAGAGCGACCACAACATCATCCTCTGAGCCGCCGTCGATCACATTCACGCCACCGACAGCCAGAATCCTGTCTTCGTCGCTTCCGCCAGAGATCACGTTGACTCCCCCTGCGGCAACGATCCGGTCCTTGCCCGCACCACTGTAGATGGTGTTGACTCCACCGATGGCCGTGACCGTATCGTTTCCCGCCCCGGCCTTGATGGAGTTCACGCCACCCACCGCCGTGATGTCATCATCACCGCTGCCGCCATCCAGCAGGTTCACCCCGCCGATACCCAGCATCTTGTCGTTGCCGTCGCCACCATAGGCGTTATTCACGCCACCGATGGCCTCTATCTTGTCATTGCCGGAGCCGCCGTTCATTCTGTTGTAGGCACCCAGCCCGATCATCTTGTCGTCGCCGGAGCCGCCATCCATCTTGTTATATGCGCCGAGCCCGCGCATGACGTCGTTCCCGTCCTCGCCGCGCATATCGTTATAGGCTCCGATGCCATCGAGTGCGTCGTCGCCTGTGCCTCCGCGCATGTCGTTATGCGCGCCCAGGCCCACCAGTCTGTCGTTGCCGGAGTCACCGCGCATCTTGTTGGAAATGCCGATCGCCCGCAAATAGTCGTCGCCTGAACCACCATAAAGCTCATTGCGGGCGCCAAACGCCTTGAGCGTGTCGTCGCCCCCGTGGCCATAGAGTTTGTTCTTGATCAGGTTGTTGCCACTGATTGAGTTGTCATGGCTGTCACCATGCTTGGTGATGACAAATTGGTCAGTGACGAAACTAAAAGCTTTCTTGAAGAACTTCTTTGCGCGGCCCATTCCGAACGTCCTTTTATGACTGGTTTACCTTTGAAAGGTCCCCGCTTGCGCGGAGTCTATAGAGGTGGGTCGTTCGAGGTTTGCAGGCGGTTCAAAGAAAAAATGAAAATATGCGCGCCGGTTGAAAAAAGGGGGGCTGGCGGTGAAATGCATCATTGTTTCATGCTTGTCTGGCGCCAAAATCACTGCGCCTGCACCGGGCGTATCTCAAGGCAAACCGGTGCGTGATCGCGGGCATCTTTTGGAGAGCAAGGCGACCACTACATGTGGAAGCGGCCGACCTTCTTGACGGTTCCATCTTCGTTCCAGCGCACTGAATGGCCGGTCACTCCCGGAAAATGCGACCGAAGTTCGCGTGAGATGGCGCGCATATCACCAAATGGGGCAATCACGTCGATGAACCACAGCTGGTCGCCACTCTGCCATGCATCCGGTGCCACACCACCATCGCGCAACATAGCCTCAACTGCTGCCTGGCTCAGCCATGCCCAGGTCGCCACGCCGATAATCTGCTCTCCGCGCTTCCAGCGGCGCAACTGGCCAAGGTCATAGGGGCGCAAGAACACTTCGGGGAAATGTTGGATCTCAATCTCTCGCAGGACGGGAGAATGCAGCGACAGCTCCATCAGCTCTCCCATCAGCATGTAACGGTCCGCCGGGCCAAGCGCGGCGAGTTCTCCCAATGTCGGGTCCTTTGGGTCCAAAATTTGGCCTCCCCAAGCTTCAAAAACAAATTCATATTGTTTTTGAACCACCCGTGCACTGCAAGCGACAAAGGCATAAGATCGCAAGGAAAAGGAAAGGCTGGCTCATGCAGGATCATACAGAGCAACTGTTGGACTACGTCCACGGTCGGCTCGACGCGACGGCCCGCGCCAAGGTTCAGGCCTCGCTCGAAGCAAACCCTTCGTTGCAGGCGGAATTGGCGGCGATCCGGGCCATCCAAGCCGAGATGGCCAAAAACAGCGGTGACAAGGCAGCCCGCGACCTCGGCTGGCAACGCTTGTCCGCCGCCATCGACGCGGACCAGATCCCTGCACCCGCAAATGACAACCGGCGGTTTTCGTTGCTGCAGGTTGCGGCAGTGGCTGCGATTGCCGTGATCGGCGTTGAACTGCTGAGTTACACGATCCGGACCACAAATGACGCAGGTTTTGTGCCCGCAAGCGTCACAGCCGATGGTCCCACCCTGCAAATCGCCTTCCGCCCGGACGCCCGGGTCGACGCGGTCAACGATCTATTGCGCAGTATCGGCGCGTCTCTGGTGGACGGCCCCAGCGCCTTGGGTCTTTTGACGGTGCAATTTGATGATGTTGCTGCGCGCGATGCGGCGCAGGCCGTGCTGGCCCAGAGGACCGATATGGTCGACCTGGTCAGCCAGCCCTAACGGTGCCCCAAGCAGCGCAGCAGCGCCTGCTTTGCATGCATCACCCGCGTTTTCACCGTACCCTTCGGGATGCCCTCCAGTTCGGCGATCTCGCCATAGCTTAGCCCGTCAAAGAAAGCCAAACGCATGATCGCGCGCTGCGCCTCTTTCAGCTTTGCCAGACAGGCGCGGACCCGTCCCGCCTCTTGGATCGAAACCAGGATCGCCTCAGGGTTCGGGGCCTCGTCCACGGTATCTGGAACCTCGTCGGTATATACTACCCGAGATGCCCGGCGCGTTCGGTCCACCAACTTGTTACGGGCAATAGTGAAAACCCATGTCCTGACTGACGAGCCGCCCCGGAACTTGCCCGCAGAGCGCCAGACTTCGAGCATCGCGTCCTGCACCACATCTGCTGCAATCGACGGATCGCCGGAGCGCATCCGTACAAAGCCAAGTAATGCGTCGTGGTGTCGTTCATACAAGAGGCGCATTGCCTCTTTGTCCCCTGTGGCCACGCGAGAAATCAGTGAATGGTCTTTATCGAATATTGTCACGTTTTTCGAATGTACCTTGGTGCAATGGGGTGTCAATAAAGGTAAAAATCAGCCCCAACCCTATCCAGTTTTTGCGGATTCCATAAAGCCGCAAAATGGTGTTTTAGGTAATGTCGGTCCCAAACACCACACCGGCGTGCAAAATTGGGCGGCCTTGGCCGATGAATTGCGCGAAATAAATAAATTGAGGATTTTGCGATGACAGAGTTTTCGGCACAAAGCCGCTTTGCCCGGAACATCAGACGAAGCCTTGGGGCGTTGCTGAGCGTGGCCCTCTTGGCCTCTTGTTCTTCGTTCGAGTTGAATCCGCCCAGTCAGCCGCCTTCTGTCGCCGACCGCGCACAAACGGTAGACCCGCGTGAGATCGTGGCCCTCGTGCCCGACGTCCGCGCGGCCACGCGCCTGAGGGCCGGGGCCGAAGCAGAGGGCTTTGACTTCCGGGAAGAGGCCGCGCTGGCCGGGTTGAACCTGCGGCTTTTGAGGTTCGAATTTCCTCAGCCTCTGGACGGGGCAGGGGCTATCGCTGCACTGGAACGTATCGAGCCCCGTTCGACGGCTGGGGTCAACCACGCCTACCGGCTGGCCCAGACAACCGAGACCTCCCTGAGTCGGTTCGACTATGCCAACCGTCTGTTGGCGTGGCCGCAGGATGGATGCCCGGCCCGTGTCAAAATCGGCATGATCGACACCGAACTTGATATCAAAGCGCTTGGCGCGCGCGGTGCCCAAGTCGTAACCCGCAGTTTCGTGGATCCCGCCGCTGGGCCTGAACAGCACGGCACAGATGTGGCCGCGCTGCTGGTGGACCCACGCCGCCTAAGGGGCGTGGAATTGTTCAGCGCGGCGGTGGTCGCCCGCAGCACGCGCGGGATCGAAGAGGCAGGCGTCGATGACATCCTGAAGGCGCTGGACTGGCTGGCGTCTGAGGGCGTGAAAGTGGTCAACATCAGCCTAAGTGGACCATATAACAAGCTTCTGGATCGTGGCATCGACCATGCCACAGGGCTGGGGATGACTCTGGTCGCCGCCGTTGGCAACGACGGGGCATCCGCACGCCCCCGCTATCCTGCGGCCCTGGACAATGTGATTGCCGTCACTGCCGTGGACGCCAATGGTGGTGTTTACCGCAACGCTGTGCGCGGGCCCCATGTGGACATCGCCGCGCCGGGCGTAGACATTCTCTTGCCAGTCAGTGGCAAAGGCCGGTTTGTCACGGGCACCTCCATGGCCGTTCCCTTCGTGACCGCGACGATCGCTTCGGACCCCAACATGGACGGCGCGACAACGGGCGCCATCTTGTCACATCTGCGAGCCGCCGCACAGGATCTCGGCTCTCCCGGCCCTGACTCAACCTTCGGCGCAGGCCTCCTGTCCGCGCCGGGGCAATGCTAGCAACTGGATTTCTCAAGGGTGAACCGCGGCGTCGGGCTTGTCGCGGGCTTTCACTCGTGAGGTGGATCGGGCGTCTCGGTTGGCTGCCGTATGTCGGCTCTGGGCCGCAGATGCAGGGCCGGCCGATCCTTGATACTTCCACCGCCTCAGATCTTGCCAGGGTGTCTTCTAGCTCGACACCAAGACACCGGACAGTGCCTGTGGATGTGTCACGGCTAGATGCCACGCCCTTGATTGCATTTATTGTAAAACAGGAGATGAACGATCGGACTGAAACGGACGCAGGAATTGCGCGCTGGCGCGGTTCGGATTGCGCTAAAGAGTGCTTTCTTGAACGCAGGTGGCATCAGGTTTGGGCTGGAAAAGTCCAGTCGCCTTCGAACGGAAAGTGGCCAAAAATAGCGCTTGGGGCGGCACGAAAACGGGACAGTTCCATTTCATTGTGATCAGTCGTCATATCTAATTCTTCAAATCGTTCTGATCTGCCCACCGTTTCACAGAAAGATGTGATCAACATTCCAATGCTTGTTGTCGCGCTTGTTGGGGTCGCAGTGCTTTCGCTCCACCAGGCCGGTGAATTTCTCCGCCTTCAGCGCCTTGAAAAGGTCTGCGTTGAAGGCGGCCTGAAATCCGAAATTGATCCCGAAGGAGGGAAGTTCCTTGGCGAAGTGCTTCAACTCGGTATTGAACTGAAACTCTGATGCGACTTTTCGGCCCCCGAAATCACTCCCATAGGGCTTGCGCACGACCACATCCGATTGCGGAACCAGATCAATAGATGGGAACAGGCGGCGCTTTGGCAGCCAGTTGAAGTACTGACCGGGCAGCTCTTCTCGTGACTCCTTGGTGAATATCTTCACCGGAAAGAAGGCATTGCCGCCCGGATCGGTATCTTCCAGAAAGTCGCGCACCTTTTCCCGAACCACGGTGAAGGGCGTCCAGCAGAAGATATCCGTCAACCAATCGGCCCGATCATCGGTGATGAGGTAATCTGTGCGCGAGGCCTGAACGCCGGCGGCATCCGTTTCAAAAATCTCGTAATGCCAGAATGGGATCTTTGGCATGTCCTGCAATTTGCGATGAGGGCCAAGATCGCGCCAACCGTCAAGGTGAGGTGAGAACCTTTTGATGTTTTCAACCCTCTCCAAACTCAAAAACTCCTGCAAAGAATTGGAGTACATCACGTAGATCGCCGCTTCGCGCAGCAGGCGGCCATCCGGCACCTCGCGGTGATAGGTGGTACCGCCGACCTTTCGGCTCATTTCCTGTTGGCTCAATACCTTGCCTCCCTTGCCCATCCCAAACAACCGGGATGCCCCGCCAAATATGAGGGCACGGCAAAGAACGTCATCCGCATGACGTGGTCAAGGCGTTTTGAGCAACCTGAGCGCGAAACAGACTTGGGTCAGCTATCCATCTTCAGCGCAGAGATGAACGCCTCTTGCGGGATGTCGACCTTGCCGAACTGGCGCATCTTCTTCTTGCCCGCTTTCTGCTTTTCCAGAAGCTTGCGCTTTCGGGTGGCGTCGCCGCCGTAGCATTTCGCGGTCACGTCCTTGCGCAGGGCAGACAGCGTCTCGCGCGCGATCACCTTGCCGCCGATGGCCGCCTGGATCGGGATCTTGAACATGTGGCGCGGGATCAGGTCCTTCAGCTTTTCGCACATGGCACGGCCGCGCATCTCGGCGCGGTCCCGGTGCACCATCATCGACAGCGCATCGACGGGTTCATCGTTCACCAGCACCGACATCTTCACCAGATTGTCCTCGCGGTAGCCGGTAAGGTGATAGTCAAACGAGGCATAGCCCTTGGTCACCGATTTCAGCCGGTCGTAGAAGTCAAAGACCACCTCATTGAGCGGCAGATCGTAGACCACCATGGCACGGGTGCCCGCATAAGTGAGATCCTCCTGAATGCCGCGGCGGTCCTGGCACAGCTTCAGCACATCGCCAAGGTATTCATCGGGCACCAGAATGGTCGCCTTGATGCGGGGTTCCTCGATATGGTCCACCTTTGACATGTCGGGCATGTCGGCAGGGTTGTGCAGGTCGATCTGCTCGCCGTCTTTCATGTAGACGTGGTAGATCACGCTGGGCGCCGTGGTGATCAGCTCGATATTGTATTCGCGTTCGATCCGGTCGCGGATCACCTCAAGGTGCAACAGGCCCAGGAAGCCGCAGCGGAAACCAAAGCCCAGCGCCGCCGAAGTCTCCATCTCGAAACTAAACGACGCATCATTCAAGGCCAGCTTGTCGATGGCATCGCGCAGGTCCTCAAATTCGGCGCTGTCCACCGGGAAGAGACCGCAGAACACCACCGGTTGCGCCGGTTTGAAGCCCGGCAGAGCGACCTCGCAGCCGTTCCGGTCATTGGTGATGGTGTCACCAACACGCGTGTCGCGCACCTGCTTGATCGAGGCGGTGAGGAAGCCGATCTCACCCGGGCCGAGTTCATCCACCACCTGCATGGCGGGGCGGAAAACGCCGATCCGATCCACATGGTGCAGGGTGTCGTTCGACATGAACTTGACCCGCATGCCCTTTTTCAGGACGCCATCCATTATGCGCACCAGAACGATCACGCCGAGGTAGGCATCATACCAGCTGTCCACCAGCATCGCCTTGAGCGGTGCATCGCGGGTCCCTTCGGGCGCGGGAAGCTGCTTGACAATGGCCTCCAGCGTCTCGTGAATGCCTTGTCCCGTCTTGGCCGAAACCTGAATGGCGTCGGTCGCATCAATGCCGATCACATCCTCGATCTGCTCCGCCACGCGGTCACAGTCGGAGGCAGGCAGGTCGATCTTGTTCAGCACCGGCACGATCTCATGATCCGCCTCGATCGCCTGATAGACATTCGCCAGCGTCTGCGCCTCGACCCCTTGCGTTGAATCCACCACCAAGAGCGAGCCCTCAACCGCGCGCATGGAGCGGGAGACCTCATAGGCAAAATCCACGTGGCCGGGGGTGTCGATGAGATTGAGAACATAGGTCTCCCCATCGTCGGCCTGGTAGTCGATGCGGACGGTGTTGGCCTTGATGGTGATCCCTCGCTCACGCTCGATATCCATCGAGTCCAAAAGCTGCTCTTTCATATCGCGCGTCTCGACGGTGCCGGTCTCCTGGATGAGCCGGTCAGCGAGGGTGGATTTGCCATGGTCGATATGGGCGACGATGGAGAAATTGCGGATCTTGGAGAGCTCTGTCATGGTTTGGGGATATGGTTCGGATTTTGAGTTTGGTCAAGCGGGCGTAAGGCGACCGACTGCCTTTTCTTTGAAGGAAATCACAAATTGGAAAAGACTGACACTAACGAAAGACAGTACTTGCCCGACGCCACTATCGACAATTTGGTAAGCCCGGCACCGGGCAATGTCGAACAACAGCTAGTTTGGCGCGCGATATTCAAGTCTCTGGATGCTTTGAACCCTGACTATCACCCAGACTTCTTGAATGACGACTGGAGTGCAAACGACCTTTCTTTCTTGGCCCTTGCTGTGTTGCGAGGCCTAACCACGGCCGCGTTTGCACTAGTAGAAGGAAAAGCGGCCATACGTCAGCTGGAAGAATCTAATCAGTTGTTAGTCGAGGCACAACCAACTGCGGCGTTTCAACACAAGGTAAAATCCGCTCTATGCAACCTACTTACGTCACTTAAACAGCCTCCGAACCAAGTCGACAGAAAACTGCTCTCCGAAGCCCTTGAATTGGCATCCGACACTAAGTGCTCTGGAACACACTTCAATGAGCTGTTTGAAGACTTGGACTTATATGTCAACCCCGCTCATCCGTTTGATGGGATCTGCGATACCATTTACGAAGGTGAGCACGATACAGAGACGCGTGAAACCTACTATCCAGTTGAAGTGACGTCAGTAATAGAGGCCTTTTGGCGAGGACGCGGAGGGTGGAGATTTTGGAGTGATTGGTATGACCGCTTCGCTCGAGGGACCCCCATGCCGTGGGAATTCCAATGCAGGCTGAGTCAGATTGATGATTCAACATGGCGCCTAGGCCCCGAAGCCGTCGCGGAGGAGATCGAGCGGATCAAAGGTGAGTTTGAGCAGCAGCTCCCAAAAGAGCCACGCTTTCCCGCTTATGAACCCAACACCCTCCGCCCCCTGATTCAGAACCGGATCATTGCCACTGCAAGCCTGCAGGGGCTGGCGGTGCAAATCTCTGGTGCGATTGAGCAGTACCACGCCGATACCGGCGCCAATGCCCTGCCTGGGGCGCTTTCCCCTTTGCAGGACATGCCCGCGCTGATGAACGCCATTGCGGATCGGCTTGCCGGTATTCAGCAGCCGGACAATATCAGCCCTGAAACCGAGCAAGACATGCGCGAAGAGATCGGCAGGCTGAACGCCAAGGTGGCGGAGCTGGAAAGTAAACTCGGCCTCCTCAAGCAAGATATTGCAAAACTCTCAAGTGCTGAAAGGGCCAAATACCTCAGTCTTCTTCGAAAAACTGCAATCTGGAGCAGTGTTGCAAGCTGCTTTTGGGTCGTTTCTGGTGATAATTTGGGCGCACGTGCTCGGTTTGAAAACACCATAACTTACGTGAACGATATCCGGTCGCTCTTTATGAGGGAAGGACTGCCCCAAACTCAGGTCAAAACCTCCCTGCGCCCCCGGACCCGGCCTGACGACGGCGTGTAGTGGGGCCTGATAAGCCCCTCTAACCAAGGGCCGCGCCTGACTGGGCGGGCGCATTGCGTCTGCGGGGGGGGGCGGGCAGGCGCGGATCGGCCTTGCGTCCGGGTAAGGTCACATCGGGCGGGCCTGTGGCAGATTCCCGCGCATTCTTCATCTGCGCTTAACCACGATTGAAAGCCCGCCCGGCCTGCGGCATAGTCCCATCCAGCCGCCTGCCAGCGGGTTTTCTTCAGATCAGTGGACGGGACAATCCTGATGCGTTTTGTGACCTCTTTTCTTTGTGCTGCGGCCATTTGGGCCGTCAACCTGCCCGCCGCCCAAGCTGGCGTGATCGAACAGGCCTGCCGAAAAACAGAGCGGGCCTACAACAAGGCTGGTCTGTGCAGCTGTATCCAGGCCGTTGCCGACCAGCGCCTGACACCTGCAGAGATGGTCAAGGTCTCCAAGTGGTTTGCCGACCCGCATCAGGCACAGGTGGTGCGTCAATCCGACCGCCGCAGTGATGAACGCCTTTGGGAGCGCTACAAGGCCTTTGGTGAAACCGCCGCCCGCGCCTGCGGTTAGTCGCCGGCCATTCCTCCACGGCGGCAATGGGATGGCACCTGACGGATCCGAACACGACACATAATTTGGCACAGGCGCTGTATCGCGCCCGTTTTGTCCCGGTGTTTCGGGACATGGGAAAAACTACTTCATTCGCCCCCTTGACCTTGCGGCAGTTGCTCGCAGACAAAGGACTGGCATTTTTCGGAGCGAATTCATGTTGATGAAGGGCGTCACCCTGCGGGGGCTGGAGGTATTTGAGGCCCTGGCCAGGACCGGATCCGTCGCGCAAACGGCTGAGATCACCGGGCTGAGCCAGCCAGCGGTGAGCCAGCAGCTGCGCAATCTGGAAAAGGCACTCGCTGCGGATCTAGTGGATCACGGTCGTCGCCCCATGGTCTTGACCCCGGCCGGGCAGACCTTTCTGGCCCGGACAGAAATTGTCTTGTCCGAGCTGCGCTTGGCACAGAGCGAACTGACAGTGGTCGACCTGAGCCATCTTCCGGCGCTCACGATGGGGCTCATTGATGATTTTGACAATGATCTGACCCCCAGACTGGTATCCATTCTCGCAGACAGCCTCACCAAATGCCGGTTCAAGATGGTCACTGCCCCCAGCCATGATATCCTCCGGGCCATGGCGGCGAGAGAGTTGCATATCGCTGTTGCAGCCAGCGACGGCTCTTCGCCCGATGGTACGATCGAGTTTCCTCTGGTCAAGGATCCATTCATCCTGGTTGCGCCAAAAGGCTTCATCCAGACGGCAGCCTCAGGGACATCACAGGCTGATATCGACCGCCTACGCACGCTGCCATTCCTGCGCTATGCGGCCGAGCAACTGATTTCGCAACAGATCGAAACACATCTCGGACAACACGACATCAGCTTTGAAAGTCGGTTCGAGATGGGATCGCATCTTGCATTGATGGCCATGGTGGCCAGGCGTGTCGGCTGGGCCATCACGACGCCCCTCGGCTTGATGAGAGCCGCGCGCTTCCATGATCAGATCGAGGCTCATCCGCTCCCCTTCGGCAGCGCCTCCCGCACCATTTCGCTCTTCTCCAGCTCTGATTGGGCCGACAGCATACCGCGGGACGTGTCTCAAACCATGCGTCACCTGATACAGAACCAGACAATTGAACCCGCGCTGGCCCGGTTTTCGTGGCTTTCAGACGATTTCCACGTCTTGGATATGCAGCAGATGTCCAGATGAATGCTTGTTTCGCTTAGGAACAGCGGACGCAGGTCCTGATACTTCCGTAAGGAGTGCACAGTGCAGTTAGCGTTTTGCTTCGGGGGCGTACTGATCCTGCTTGCTGGGTGTTGAACGCCCATTTTGAGCGCAGAGCGGGAGGCGTTCAAAACGTTCTCTTGCCCCAAAGGGTACATCAAGGTCTTCGCCCCGCGGTATTTGGATTGTTTGCGGAAAGAGTAGAGTGCGGTGGGGCACGGCGGGTCGGCAACGCAGAATTGAAGGACTTGATATGGCTTCTGATAACAATGAATTGCTTTGCTATCGGCCCATTTTGGAAATTGGGGACAAGCGGTGCGTGACCTTTAAGTTCTCGCCAACGGCAGGGAAACCTCCCAGACCATGGCTGGAAGGTATGTGGACAGAACGTATTCGGCAAATTGATGCGGGCGAATTTGATGAAGCAGCAAAGCGCAACTTTGCCAATCACTGGACCCTCATCAACCCGATAGTTCAGGACCTGCCCGATGTCTTGGGCGAGTTCAAGCGAACTGAAACGGGCTTCCCCGCAGTCCGGCGGGAGCTGATGGAGGCCATCGTTGCGGCAGATCCCGAACTGTGCAGTTTTGTGCCCGTATCCCGGCTATACGATCTGCGCCATGACCGCGTGATTGAGTCCCCTCAGTATTTCTTCGTCACGGTGCGGCAGAAAAAGGACTCCCTGGATGTGGAGAACAGTGAGACCCAAACCATTTCCTTTGCCGACGGATCCACCATTCCGGGACTGCTCCCCAAAAGCCGGGTGCATAGATCCGCGCTGAAAGGGGCGATGCTCTGGCGTGATAAACGCTCCAGGGAGGTCCTGTGCACCAGTGAGTTCAAGGCGCTGGCCGAAGCCAGCGGCTGCGTGGGCATGGAGTTCTACCCGGTGGGTGTCTCTGACAGTTGATGGGACAGGCTGGATGCGTCGAGCGGCAAAAGTGGCGGGACCACCAGGCAACCGTGCGGTTTTGATTCCCGAGGACCTGTATGTACAGGTGGGCGCCAGGTAAACGGACCAGGATCCGAACAGAGCCAGCTCCCTCGGAATTGCTTAAGGCCACCGGAATGCTACCGGTCACGAGAAGGGCAGAACCCGCCGACCCCTTAGGTAGTGTCTGGGTGGGAGCGGGGCAAGAGGCAACTGCGTTGAGTTTTATAAGCCGCGCGGCTCTTGTATTTTGTTCCCGGATTGTTCACACCTTGTGCCATGGCAGAGGATCATGACTTGGCAGGGTTTCAGCCGGGGCAAAGGCTTGCCCGCGGTGTGGCGCGCTATTTGCGCTCGCTCGGCTTCGTCTCAGTCGAGGAATTCGTGCCCACGCGCGGCCTGCGCGTCGATCTGATGGCGCTGGGGCCAAAGGGAGAGATCTGGGTGATCGAGTGCAAATCCAGCCGCGCCGATTTCCAGTCCGACAGCAAATGGCACGGGTATCTGGAATGGTGTGACCGCTATTTCTGGGCGGTGGATACCGAATTTCCGGTGGAGATCCTGCCCGATGAAACCGGGCTGATCATCGCGGATGCCTACTACGGCGAGATTGTCCGCATGGGGCCGGAAGAGAAGCTGGCGGCGGCACGGCGCAAGAAGATGACCCACAAACTGGCGATGGACGCGGCGCGCCGATTGCAGGCGCTCCTCGACCCCAAGCTGCCCGGCATGTGATCTCTTACATGCGCAGGTCGACCGGTTGGGCTTGTTTCAAGATCGTGTCGATCGTACCGCTCGGTAGGGCCAGGGCGACCGTCCCGCCGTTTGACAGCCCCTTGACCGTCACCGAGCTGCCATCGCCAAAGCTGATGAGCATCGTATCGTCTTTCTTGACGAAGGAGGCGCTGGCGGCTTTTTCGGCTGAGACCATGAGGGCCAGATCCGCGCCGTCCGACAGGGTGACCACGTCATTGCCTTCGGCTGCACCATCCTTCAACGCCATTGCAAAGCTGCCTTTTGACAACTGAACCGTATCATCGCCTGACCCGGCGCTGAAGGTGACATGCCCCTGCGCCGTCAAAGAAATCGAGTCATCACCGCTTCCTGTTTGCAGGTCGGCGATGAGCGCACGGCTCAGCCCGTCTCCCGCTTGATCATTCAGCACCACATTCACCACATCATTTCCGTCGCCGGTCTCGACGCCTTCCAGGGCAGTGGCGTTCAGGGTCACAACATCATCGCCTGATCCCGTGCGAAGCCGCGATATCAATCCTGCGCGAATTGCAACGCTGTCATTGCCATCGCCGGTGTCCACCTGAGAAACGTGGCGGGCCGAGATGCTGAGGGCGTCATCGCCCGTACCGGTATCGACACCCGTGACCGTTCCGGCATTCAGAGCGACCGCATCATTGCCGCCACCGGTGGATATTTTGCGGATTTTCTGTGCCGATATCGCCAGAGAATCGGCGGACGAATAATAGTCATAGTAATCGGTCATCCGCAGGCCTCCAGACTTGGAGATGGCCACCTCTGTGCCGCGGTGCTGCCTGTCGGTGTGCACGTCCTCCACCACCTCGCCCGTCAGGCTTACGGCGTCCGATCCGTCACCGGTTTCAACGCCCTTGATCACCCGGCCAGCAAAAGCCACCGCGTCGTTGCCGGAGCCGGCATTTACGGCGCCCGATTTTGGAGCAAAGAAGGCATGGATATCGCCTTCGCCCGAGATCATCAAAAGCTTGAGGTTGCTGGACTGGTCGCTGTCCTGTTGCAGTGTGGCGAGCGCCTTTTGCATTTCTGTGGTTCTGAGCTTGTGTGCGATGGCGCGCAGATTGTTTTCAAAGCGTTTCAGGTTGGACTGCAAATCGTCGCGTGAAGCCTTGATCTCATCCTTTTGGATCTTCAGGCTTTCTTCCAGAAGGGTTTTGGCGCTGGTCTCCTTGGTCCAATCGGTGGCTGTGGTTTCTGCAGAAACCGCCTCGTCCGGTGTGCGCGTTTCCGCAAAGAGGGTGGAATAGCTGTTGATGCTGAATACAGAATTCATGGTCCGTGTTTCCCTTAATCCAAATGACTCAAATCCAAGACTGGCGTTCAGGGTCGCACTGGAGTCTCAAAAGGGGATTAATGGCGCAGGCAAAATGGAGACACTTTTAGTCTAATTGCGACGCGGCATAGCCCGCTGTCGCCAAGTAGCTAGGCTTGCAGGAGAATTCGCAAGTTCTGGCAGAATTTCCGGGGCACCGTTTCAGTCGTCTGCTGGGCGCTTTCCCCGGCGCCGCTGCCAGTTCGGGGGGCGCGCTTAGTCCGACAGGCTGCGGGCGGCCTGGGCGGCGGCGCGGATTTCGTCGGCGATTTCCTCGGCCTCTTCGGGGTCGAAATCCATCGGGATCTCAACGCCGTCGGCTTCGATATAGATGCGCACCATGCCCTGGTCGGTCGGGCCGATCTGCATGTTTGCCTCGATATCGCGTTCGCTGTTGATACCCATCGCAGCCTCCTTGGTGCGGTCAATTGACGCCATTCCTGTCTGGGGATCCGTGCTAGCCTGCCACCTGTTGAAAGGCAAGCACGCTTCGTGGTGGGATTGGGCATGACTGAAGTGACTTTACGACGATTCGAACCCGCTGACAGCGCGTGGCTGGTGGAACGCCACCAGACGCTATACGCTAGGGACGAAGGGTTTGATGACACCTTTGGCCCATTGGTGGCCGAGATTCTGGCGGAGTTCTGCGCCAGCCATGATCCCTTGCGCGAGCGCGGCTGGATTGCCGAGGAGGATGGGCGGCGACTGGGGTCTATCTTCTGCGTGCGCCTGACCGACACCACCGCCAAGCTGCGCCTGTTCCTGCTGACGCCCGAGGCACGCGGGAAGGGGCTGGGCAAGCGTCTGCTGAACACCTGTATGCAGTTCGCGCGCGATGTGGGCTACAAGGATATGACGCTCTGGACTCATGAAAGCCACGAGGCGGCCTGCGCCCTTTATGCAGCCTTCGGCTGGGAACTGGTCGAGAGTAAGCCGGTCCATTCCTTCGGACAGGATTTGATCGAACAAAGCTGGAAAACTGTGCTTTAACCCCCTTGCGCTCGGGTATGGGACAGGCTAAATCGCCCTCCAGTGCCGCCTTAGCTCAGTTGGTTAGAGCGCTGGATTGTGGATCCAGAGGTCCCCTGTTCAAGCCAGGGAGGCGGTACCATCTCCACCAGCGCTCCACTTTTTCCTATCAGGCAAATGCTTTGGCGGTTCTGCGTCCATAGAGATCGCTGTTCAGATACCGCAGGCCTGTGTCGATAATGACGGTGACAACGCGTTTGCCCGGGCCAAGAAGGCGGGCACGGTTCAGGGCGGCGTGGATATTTGCGCCCGAGGTAATGCCGCCGATCAGGCCTTCCTTTTCGGCCAGTTGGCGGGCGCCCTGATAGGCGGCCTCATCACTCACCGGGATCACTTCGTCAATCAGGTCGCGGCGCATGATGCTGGGGACAAAGGAAAGGCCGATCCCTTCGAGCTTGTGCGTGCCGGAGGTGTCGCCGCCTGAGATATTGCGCACCTCATCCGGCTCGACTGCGATGATTCGCGTCTTCGGGTCGGCCTCCTTCAGGACTTCGGCATTGCCCGAGATGCAGCCGCCTCCGCCTGCGGCCATGACGAATTCGTCAACCGGCCCGTCCAGTTGCGTGAGGATCTCGCGCGCCATGGCGTGATAGCCGCGCTTGTTGTCGAGGTTGTTGACCTGATCGGGCCAAAAGGTGCCGTCCTCACCCGCCAGATCCCTGGCGCGGGCAATCATGCGATCAATCACGTCTGCCGTCAGGATGCCGCCCTCGGCGTGAATGATCTCGACCTTGGCGCCAAAGGCCCGCATGGTTTGCAGTTTTTCCTCGGAAAACCCGTTGGAGGACACGAAATGCGCCTCATAGCCGCGCGTTGCACAGACCATGGCGAGGGAACTGCCGGTGCTGCCGCCGGTGTATTCCATCACCCGCCCGCCCGGGCGTAGCTCTCCGCGCCGCTCTGCGCCTTCGATCATCGACAGGGCCATGCGGTCCTTCATGCTGCCGGTGGGGTTCGCGCCCTCCCATTTCACATAGACCTCGGCGCAGTCGGGCGTTGTGAGGCGGGTGAGTTTGACAAGTGGGGTGTTGCCGATGGCGTGCATTGATGTCTCCTGAATAGCAACTTTCGAATCGAAAGTGACTGTTGGCTAGTGGATTTCAAATCGAAAGTCACTATGCTGATCACAAAGAGGAGGCCGAGATGGCATTGCCAGAAGGTGCGGCAGCACATGAATTCAGATCGCAGTGCTCGATTGCACGCACGATGGAGATATTGGGTGATCGCTGGACCTTGCTGATCGTGCGGGACCTGATGTGGCACGGCAAGCATACCTTTCAGGAGCTGCAAACGAGCGCCGAACGGATGCCGACCAATCAGCTTTCGCAGCGGCTGAAGCTGCTTGTGGACTGGGGGCTGGTGGATAAGCAGGTCTATCAGGAGCGCCCCGTTCGCTATCGTTATGTCCTGACCGAGCAGGGGCGGGCGCTGGAGCCGGTCTTGCTGCAGATCATGCAGTGGGGGCATAAGGCCCTTGGGGGCGGGTTGTATGATCCCAAGGCAGGGCGGACCGTGGCCCCGGCCCGAAACCCGGCCTCAGTCGAGCGTTAGGCTCTGGCGCAGGGCGCCGCTTTGGGCGTCAAAGACAAGGATCCGGCTGTCGGTTGTGACCAGCGCGACCCACCCATCGCCAAAGGTCACCGCCTGCGCGCTTGCCCCGTCGGGCAGGGCGATATGGTCGGGCAAGGATGGAATAGCCGGATCGCCAGACAAGCGGATGACAAGCAGGGAGATTACCACTACAAGCCCGCCAATCATCACCACGGTCAGCGTGGTCACCAGTCGGCGCAGGAACTTTAGCTGCGGCGGCTCGTCTTGCAATTCGGGCTGGGAAGGATCTGTCATGGAGCGCCGCCGGATAGAATTCGTCATCGCGGAGAACCCGCCTAAGCGCCTTGATAAAGCGGTTTCGCGTGATGTGCCAGAGGAGGCGAGCCTGTCCCGCACCCGGCTGGCGCGGCTGATCGACGAAGGTTCCCTGTCCGTGGATGGCGTGGTGACGCGCGATCCCAAGGCGCGGGTCGAGGCGGGCGCGGTAATTGCCGTCACAGTCGAAGAAGCCAGCGACAGCCATATCGGCGCGCAGGATATCCCGCTGGAGGTGATCTATGAAGATGACGATCTGATCGTCATCAACAAACCGGCAGGCATGGTGGTGCATCCGGCGCCGGGCACGCCTTCGGGAACGCTGGTCAATGCGCTGATGCATCACTGCGGGGAGAACCTGTCTGGGGTGGGCGGAGTGAAACGCCCCGGCATTGTGCACCGGATCGACAAGGAAACCTCTGGCCTGCTGGTGGTCGCCAAGTCCGACGCCGCCCATCAGGGGCTGGCAGCGCAGTTCGAGCGTCACACGGTGGAACGCTACTATCGCGCCGTCTGCTACGGGGTGCCGGATGCCAATGATCCACGTCTGCGCGGGGTAAAGGGCGCGAGTTTCGAGCCGGGGAATATCCTGAAGCTGACGACCCAACTGGCCCGGCACAAGACGGATCGCCAGCGTCAGGCGGTGCTGTTCCACGGTGGGCGTCACGCTGTCACCCGCGCCCGCATCGTTGAGCCTTTTGGCACGCCGCCTGTGGCAGCGCTGATCGAATGCTGGCTTGAGACGGGCCGCACCCATCAGATCCGCGTTCATATGGCCCATGCAGGCCACGGGCTGATCGGTGATCCCACCTACGGCGGCAAGCGAAAGCTGCCCCTGAAGGCCTTAAGTGAGACGGCGATTGCGGCTGTGCAGTCCTTTCCCCGGCAAGCCCTGCATGCGGCGGTGCTGGGCTTTGTGCACCCAATCAGCGGTGAGGCGATGCGCTTTGAAGCACCCCTGCCGCAGGACATGCAGGATCTTCTGGATGCGCTGCGATCTCCGGTGACATGATTCTCACCTGTCCGTGATTGCGCCTGTGATCAAGGTTACAGACCGCAGCCGACCGGTTAGAATAACGTATGGTTATCGGAGGGACTTGAAACGGGGGAAACCACTCCCCATATCCGGTCCACAACGACGCTGATGTTAAGTCCTTAAACATTGGGAGGGACAGACCGAATGGCGAATTATGCGAACCTGCCTGCACCGACTCCGGAAGGTGGCCTGAACCGTTATATGCAGGAAATCCGGAAGTTTCCGCTTCTGGAGCCGGAAGAGGAATACATGCTGGCGAAACGCTGGGTCGAAGAACAGGACACCGAGGCGGCGCATAAGATGGTCACCTCTCACCTGCGTCTGGCGGCCAAGATCGCCATGGGCTATCGCGGCTACGGTCTGCCTCAGGCTGAGGTGATCTCTGAGGCGAATGTGGGCCTGATGCAGGCGGTAAAGCGGTTCGATCCTGAAAAAGGGTTCCGTTTGGCAACCTATGCCATGTGGTGGATCCGGGCGTCGATTCAGGAATACATCCTGCGGTCCTGGAGCCTTGTGAAACTGGGCACGACCTCTGGCCAGAAGAAACTGTTCTTCAACCTGCGCAAGGCCAAGGCCCGCATCGGTGCTCTGGAAGAGGGCGACCTGCACCCCGATAACGTCAAAAAGATCGCCACCGATCTGGGCGTGACCGAGGATGAGGTGATTTCGATGAACCGGCGCATGTCCGGTGGCGATGCCTCGCTCAATGCCACTGTCGGCAGCGAGGGCGAAGGCACCATGCAGTGGCAGGACTGGCTGGAGGACGAAGACGCTGACCAGGCTGGCGACTACGAGGCACGTGACGAGCTGGAAGCCCGGCGCGAGCTGCTGGCGCAGGCTCTTGACGTTCTCAATGACCGTGAAAAAGATATCCTGACCCAGCGCCGTTTGGCAGACAAACCGGTGACGCTGGAAGAGCTGAGCACGCAGTACGATGTCAGCCGCGAGCGCATCCGCCAGATTGAGGTGCGCGCCTTTGAAAAGCTGCAGAACAAGATGCGGGAACTGGCCTCTGCCAAGGGCATGCTGACCAGCGCCTGATCGTAGGCTCTGTTTCAGTTTGAGTTCGATAAGGGTTGCCCGTGGGGCAGCCCTTTTTCGTTGGAGAGCCAACGCCTCTGCGCGGGGTGCTACAAGTCCGTCTCTGCCATGTACCGTTCAGCCCATTCCCGATTGGTGGAATCCGCCAGTTTGGCGACCGGGGGCGTGGTTTCTTTCTGTGGGCCAGCCTCAACACCAAGAGCCTGCAGAACCCGGCCCAAAGTCGCATATGGCGCGGCAGAAAGCCCCTGGTAGGTCAGGCGCAGCGGCGTGATCTTCTCTTTTTCAAACCAATCCCTCCATTCCCGGTCCATTTGCTGGAAGGCGACAAGTTGTCTTTTGATCTCCGGGCCGTCGTATTCCGGTGCCCGGGCAGGAGAGAGTCGCTCAATTTCGCTGCCGTCAGGGGCCTTGTGCCATAGCCCGGACTGCTTCGCCCTGACATAGGATATGGCCTGCTCAAGCTTGTTCTCTCGGGTCAGATGGATAAAGAGGGTTTTCCCAAAGGCCGCTTCCATCCGGCCCGCATCGCTGACAACGGCCGGATACAGGCTGCCAAGCTTCTGCGCGAAGAACTCAAAGCTATGGCGCTGTAGCCGCAATCCAAAAATGTCGCTGCTGCCTTTGCCCTTGCGATATGCCGCGTCAAAGACGGCCGCCAGCGCGTCACGCCGGGTGCTGAAATCCGAAGCGCTCAGCCCATGATCGTCAAGCCAGCTGTCCAGCGATGGTTCGTGGAAATGGGACTCCGGGTAGCCCGCATCAGCGGCCTCACGCAGCAGGTGACACAACAGCGTGCTGCCGCTGCGTGGACTGGTGCAAATCACGTATGCCTGAAATCGTTTCATTGGGACATGCCTATTCCAAGCCCGGTTGCGCGGCTCATCTATGGTTCCACCTGATCATCACCGCAACAACCACCTAAACGCAGTCTGCAGGAAATCTGACGCGCCTGTCTCAGCCGGGGTGCCATGCGCCATCACAAGTCGTTCGGCAGGCCACTCCAGGATCTTCCTGACGCTTGCCCGCGCTGCGGACTTGTCGGTTGTTGCCACGCGGAACTTTCGAGGGACGGATGGGGTAGGGGCGGTCATCAGGTCGAGGCGTGCCACAACAGCCCGCCAGCCGTGGTACCAGCCTTTTGGAATCTGCTGCACCCAATCCGTGACCAGGATCGTGCCTGACGCCCGGTGAAAGAACACGGCTTCGGTTGTGATGCGATTGCCGCGTAGGATGACTTGGTCGATCGCGGCCTCCCATGCCTTGTCCGGGCTGTCACCAAGTATCGACTGCAGCGCTGTCCCTGCAACCTCTTGCGTCAATCCCGGCGCCGCATGGACGCAGGCATCTGGGTAGGCTGCAGCCCATTCCGAAAGAAAGGTACGATGCAGGTTGTTGGGGGCGATCAGATGGCGCACCTGACCAAGGCCATCGACGGCCTTTTGGATGTCGTTTGTCAAAGCAACCGGAGACCAAACCCACAATCCGCCTTGATCCGGCAGCCTTATGACTGCCATGCGTGTTGGAAAGCGAAAGCCAGCCGCACCTGTCACTGCTGGGCCATCAACAAGCCAAAGCTCTGGACCAAAAGGCGTCATATTCGGGGATTCCCTTCAGGACCTTTCTGGTCTCAAACCTATACCTCGTTTGCTTGTTGTCCAAGCCCGCGTTTGTTGATGGCGCGATTGGCCAGACGGCATGCCATGGCGGTGGTGAGCATGCCGCAGAAAAACGGTTGGGCAAAGTGGTGGTGTAGCACGGCAGCTGGGCACCGCAGGCATTGGAAAGACGTCTATGCGCGGCGCATGGGGGCAGGCACGAGCATCAGGGCTGGCGCTATGGCTGGCATGCTGGAAGGCCTCCCCAAAACTTTGATCAGCGGCTCGCGGCGGGCTGGCGTGGATCAGAGGGTGCTGGCGGCAGGCTGGCTTATGTGGCTGGCTAGAGATCGGGTGGCTTGCGGTGCTGGCTGTCTGGCTGGGAGCCCAAGTGGCGTCCTTGCTGGAGTAGCTGGCTGCGTGCTGCCGTGTGATTCTGGCTTGCTGCAGGTCTTGAACCTTACCTAGGCCTTATCGGAGGGAGGGTCAAGAAAAATGTTTAAATTCAAATAGTTGACTAGTTTTGTCGGATTTGGTTCATGAGGCTGCCGCGAATGACAAACGCCGCCCCGAAGGGCGGCGTTCAAAAAAGTCTACGGGTGGCCAAAGGTCAATTCAGCCGTGCCCGGATGACGCGCAGCATGTTTTCTCCGGCCACTTTTCGGATCTGCTCGGGTGTCAGCCCCGCCTCCAGCATGGCATGCGTGAGGGCCGCCAGTTCCGAAGTGTCGAATGTGGTCTCGACCGATCCATCGAAGTCTGAGCCAAGCGCGACGTGATCCTCTCCGACCACCTCGATCCCGACCTTTACTGCGGCGGCCACGCCTGCCGGGCTGTCATCGCAGATCGCGTCTTTCCAGTAACCGATGCCGATCACCCCGCCGTTTGCCGCGATGGCGCGCATCAGATCATCCTGAAAGTTGCGCTTGACCGGGCAGCCCTTGTGGATGCCGCCATGGGAGACGACGAGCGGAATATCGGTCATTGCCAGCACATCCCGCGCGACTTGCGGGCTGGAATGTGCCAGATCCAGGATCAGGCCCCGGTCCACCACGGCCTGCACCACACTGCGGCCAAACTCTGTCAGGCCAGCGTTGCCCGTGCCGTGTAGCGAGCCGCCGAGTTCGTTGTCAAAAAAGTGCTGAAGGGCCACCAGCCGGTAGCCCGCGTCCTGCAGCCGTTGCAGGTTGTCGAGATCCCCCTCCAGCGGATGCGCGCCCTCGATACCAAGGATGCCGCCCACCACGTCTTCACCCGACAGTTTGCGTTCAAGCAGCGCATCCAGATCAGCTTCGGATTTGATGATGCGCAGCTGCCCGTTCGAGCGTTCTTCGAAACCGTGCAGTTTTTCGGCCTGATAAACGGCGCGCTCGAACAGCGATCCCCAGGTGCGGATCGGCCACATCTGGGCGACGGCCAGCAGGGTGATGTTGTCCATCGCGTCTGCTTCGTTGTGGTCGTAGTTCTGACCGGCGGGAGATTTGGTGACAGCCGTAAAGACCTGCAGCGCGACGTTCCCTTCGATCAGCCGCGGGATGTCCACCTGTCCCCGGTCACTGCGCTTGGTCAGGTCGCGTTTCCAGAGCAGAGGATCGGCGTGCAGATCTCCGATCAGCAGGGTGTCGTGCAGGGCTGCGGCCTCGGGGCTGACGGGGTAGGGATCGTGTTCGGCGACAACATTGCGCCCCTTTTCGATGTATCCGGGCACAAAGATCAGCGCACCGATGATCACGATGATCAGCAGGACGACACATCGGCCCAGCCATTTCAGAAATCCCCCCATGATATCATCCTCCTTGAAATCACGTTTTTGAAACTGCGGGCAGGCTATCGTGGCAAGGGAATGACGCAAGGAAAACGTCGGGGCAGGCGCCTCGCTTGCTCAACTCAGGCGCGGGGCCTAGGGTGTCGGCCTTACACCATGGTGCAGGAGGGCATGGCATGGCAGGCGGATGGGCGCGTGACGGCGCGGTGAGCGAGCAGATCGAAGCTTCGATCAGCGACGAGTTGGCGCGGCTCAAGGCGCAGAAACAGCCTGTCGGCGAAAGCCTGACCCATTGCGCCGAATGCGAAGAGGAAATCCCAGAACAACGCCGCCTGGCCCGCCCGGGCGTAAAGCTGTGCATCGATTGTCAGCAAGAGCGTGACGGAGCACGCGCGCAACGCGGCGGCATCAACCGGCGCGGATCGAAGGACAGTCAGCTAAAATGAGCGTTGCGGCAGATGGCAGCTCTGTGGCCATTTCGGGAAAGACAGTGCCCGCCCTAGACGGCAGTTGCAGAGTGGCTGGCATCCAATTTCGGAGCGCCCATTCGTTCTCTGTACCTGACGGGAGGTACCCCCATCATTTTTCGAAATTCTCTGCGAAAGGTCTCGGCTGAGCCAAAGCCGCAAGCCTCCCAGACATCGCAGAGCGGCATTTTGCTGTTTTCCAGAAGTTCCGCCGCGCGGGACACGCGTTCCGCCTTTAGCCAGAGCATGGGGGTAGACCCCGTTTCCTCTTGGAAACGGCGGGCCAGCGTGCGCTCACTTGTTCCGGCCTGTCTGGCCATGCGGGCGACAGGCCAGTCCTCGTCGATCGATGTTCGAATACAATCCTGCAGCGCCGCGAGGCTTGAGCCTACGCGGGTCTTCGGCTCTGGTCTGGGGACAAACTGGCGTTGCCCGCCATCCCTTTGAGCTGGCAGAACCAACCGGCGGGCAACGCTTGCCGCCGCCTGTGCGCCAAAGTCCTGTCGGATGATGTGCAGCCCCAGATCAAGACCGGCTGCGGAACCGGCAGAGGTGTAGATGCCATCTCCTTCGACAAACAGAACGTCCGGGTCGACCTTCACATTCGGAAAACGCCGCGCCAGCAGGTCAGTGTAGCGCCAATGTGTCGTCGCGGTTTTTCCGTCCAGCAATCCCGCAGCGGCGAGCACAAACACACCGGAACAGATAGAGGCAATTCTCGCGCCCCGCGAATAGGCCGACTGCAACGCTGCACAGAGTGCCGCAGGCACTGGCGTCTCGGCACCCCGCCAACCTGGAACGATGATCAGGCTGGCCTGAAGGAGCAGATCCAAATCAGCCTCTGCTTCTATGGTGATACCACCAGTTCCGCGAATTGGCCCGGCCTCGGCCTTCACGGTCGCGTAGCGATACCAATGATCGAACTCGGGACGTGGCAAGGCGAACAGTTCAACAGCGATGCCGAATTCAAAGGTGCACAGGCCATCATAGGCGATGGCGCAAACCAGAGGAGATGTGGCGGACTTTGGCATGATGGCAGAATGTGACCGAATATTGTCTTTTCCGCCAGTATCGTGATCCGCCTGGAAATGGCAAGTCTTTGCTATCGACGCAACAGGAGACCCCGCCGTGACTTCACCCAACGATCTGATCAATGCCGTTGAAACATATTTGGACGGTATCCATGAATGCAGCACCGACAAGTTGAACGCGGTGTTCCACCCAAAATCCAGTCTGTTTGACGCGGACAAGGGCACTGTGTTTGCTGAGCCCATCGACAGTTTCGTGCAGGACGTCGGCACCCGTATCTCTCCAGCAAGCGTTGGACAAGCGCGAGAGGCCGAAATCCTGATGATTGACTATCTGTCGCCGATAAACGCCACAGTCAAAATCCGTATCCGCGCCCACAAAAATGTCTTTGTTGATCACCTTGCCTTTGTCAAAGGAGAGGATGGCTGGCAGATCGTTGCCAAAATCTGGCACCTCGAACGTGTTGTAGAGACCGTCACTGATCCGAATGCAGCGCAAGCCTAGAGGCATTGAGCGGTCGTTCCTCTGTTGAAGTTGAGCGACTGCTTTGTCCGTGTAGCCTTCATCTGGCCAAGGAATTTATTGCAGTGCGGAAAACGGCAGATTTGAGCCCACTTTGACGGATGCTGCAACTTGTACAAACGGCAGCTTTCCAAAAGAATGGAAAAACCTAATGTGATAGCCCGCCTATAGAAAACGTTGCTTCCGAGGATAGACCGATTGGATTTCCTAATAAATACAGCAGCAGCCTTGGTCATACCTGCGGTAATGTTTTCCTTTTGGCGCTACACCGAGCGCGACGAATACGCGGATTTGCGAGCCAGTGGGCAAAAACTCAACCTGAATACGCACAACCTCCGCTCTGCTTATCGACGCAAACCCGATGATCCCTTGCGTGCCCCACACATAAAGCTGGCAAGGATAGGCTTTTATCACTGGATCGCCGTTCCTGTGGGGTTCGTTTCGGTGTTGGCGATTGCAGTAGTCTGGAAACTCATTGAAAGCAGCCTGTCCTAGTCGGACCAGCACGGCTTAGACACCGTGGAAGCAGACGCTCAAAGACCGCAATCCAAACACGGCAAAGTCCGCATAGCGGGCTATGGGCGGTATGCTGACGGGTTCAGGCGCGGCGAATGGCGGCTTCTTCCGTGTAGCGGAAGATCAGGCGAGTGCAAGGCCGACTCGCCTGACGCGATGGATCAACCCTCCATCGCTTCCAGTTCGTCGATCATGCCAGAGATCATCGACAGGCCCTTGTCCCAGAATTTGGGGTCCGAGGCATCAAGGCCGAAGGGGGCCAGAAGCTCCTTGTGGTGCTTGGAGCCGCCGGCTTTCAGCATGTCGAAATACTTCTCCTGAAAGCCCCCGGGGTTTTCCTCGTAAACCGAGTAGAGCGCGTTCACCAGACCGTCGCCGAATGCATAGGCGTAGACGTAGAAGGGGGAGTGGACGAAATGCGGGATATAGGCCCAGAAGGTCTCGTACCCTTCCATGAAATCAAAGGCTTCGCCGAGGGATTCGGCCTGCACCGACATCCAGAGCGCATTGATGTCATCAGGTGTCAGCTCTCCGCTGCGGCGGGCTTCGTGCAGTTTGCATTCAAAATCGTAGAACGCGATCTGGCGCACGACCGTGTTGATCATGTCCTCGACCTTGCCCGCCAGAAGAACGCGGCGCTCGTTCTTGTCCTTGGCCTTTTCCAGCATCTTGCGGAAGGTCAGCATTTCGCCAAAGACGGATGCGGTTTCGGCCAGCGTCAGCGGGGTGGAGGAGAGCATTTCGCCCTGATCGGCGGCCAACACCTGATGCACACCGTGCCCCAACTCATGCGCCAGGGTCATCACATCGCGTGGTTTTCCCAGGTAATTGAGCATTACGTAAGGGTGCACCTCGGTGACGGTGGGGTGGGCAAAGGCGCCGGGTGCCTTGCCGGGTTTCACGCCCGCGTCGATCCAGCCCTTGGTGAAGAAGGGATCGGCGAGATCCGCCATGCGCGGATCAAAAGCCCCATAGGCCTCCATCACAATATCGCGGGCCTCATCCCAGCCCACGGTGCGGGTGACTTCCATCGGCAGGGGGGCGTTGCGGTCCCAGACCTGCATCCGGTCCAGACCCAGCCACTTGCGCTTCAGCTCATAGTAGCGGTGCGACAGCTTTGGGTAGGCGGCGACAACCGCCTCGCGCAGGGCTTCGACCACCTCGGGTTCCACGTCATTGGACAGGTGCCGCCCCATCTGCGCCGAAGGCATGCCGCGCCAGCGATCCAGAATTTCCTTTTCCTTGGCTTGCGTGTTGTGCACGCGGGCAAAGATCTTGATGTTCTCGGCAAAAACACGCGCCAGTTCACGCGCAGCGGCCTCGCGTTTGCTGCGGTTCGGGTCGGTCAGGAAATTCAGCGTGCCTTCGATGTTCATCTCTTCACCTTCCACGGTGAAGGTGAGCCCAGCGATGGTTTCATCGAACAGCTTTTCCCAGGCATCGCCGACAACACCCAGATCATGCAGAAACTTCTCCAACTCATCCGACAGTTGGTAGGGTTTCATCGCGCGGATGCGGCGGAAGACGGGTTCATAGCGGGCCAGATCGGCGTTCTCGGCAAAGAGCGCTTTCAGCGCATCGTCTTCGATCCGGTTGATCTCAAGTGTGAAGAAGACCAGCGGTGTGGTGAAAACGGTGACCTTTTCCTGGCAATCCGACAGGAACTTGGCCCGCTCGGCATCGGTCGTCAGCTGGTAATAGCGCAGGCCTGCAAAGGACATGACGCGGCCTGCGATGGCGTTGATCTTTTCGTTGCGCAAGACGCAGGTCAGCAGGCCAGCGGCATCCAGATCGGCGAGTTTGCCTTCATAGTCGGCGGCAAAGGCGCTGCATTCCTGCTCCAGCCAGTCCAGATCGCGGGTGAGTTCCGGCGCATCGACGGCGGCGTAGAGATCGGTCAGATCCCACTCGGGCAGATTGCCGAGGCTTTCGGGGCCGGAGCCTGCATTCGCATCGCGAAGGGGGAAGGGGAGTTGGAACATGGGGCCTCCTTGAAGGGTCATGTGGAAAGAGGGTGCGCAGGGGCTGCGCCATTTGCCAAACATCTAAGCAGCCCTGCGCGGGATCACAAGCGATCAGCGCCGGGGGGGCACTTAGCCTCGGTATTGATCGAAGAGGGCGCACATGCGGTCAAAGGTGTGCTGACGGATGGCGGGGCCTTCCATCACCACCTCGTGCTGGGCGCCCTGCACCAGATCCAGCTCGCCGCCCGGCCAGCGGCGCATGCGCTGGTGGACTGCGGCCGTGTTCACGATCTGCTCGTCACTGCCAAGGAAGGTGATGCAGGGCAGCGCCGGAGAGGGCAGGGCAGCAAGGCGCGCGCATTCTTTCAGGCTTTCGCTAAGCCAATGCACGGTGGGGCCGCCAAGCGTCAGATCGGGCTGGGCTTCCAGTTGCTCCTGCATGAAGCGGTACATATCGGCGTCATTGGTCAGGGTGTTGCCCTCATAGGGGGCGGTCTGAACATAGTGCACCTTGGTGGTTGTGGGCGCACGCATGGCGCTAAAGCCAAGGATGGGTGCCAGCGCGCCCAGCACATGGGCCACGGGCTTCATGGGGGCGGGGATCTGAATGCCCCACATCGGCCCGGTAAAGGCGCAGGCTTTGACCGGCAGACCTTCTATGAGAGCGCGCAGGCCGATGGCGCCGCCCATGGAATGCGCCAGCAGGAACCAGGGTTTGGGCAGATCCAGCGCCTCGGCCAGTTTCACGACCCCGCGCACATCGCGCTGGAAATCGGGGAAGTGATCCACGTGGCCCAGAAGGCGGTCGTCCAGCATGCGGTCCGCAATGCCCTGACCGCGCCAGTCAACCGCCAGGCTGGCAAAGCCGCGCTTGCCCAGGTCAATCGCCGCGGGCCCGTATTTCTCGACATATTCGGTGCGGCCGGGAAAAATGAGGACGGTGCCCTTGATCGCCTCGCGTGCCGTATCCTTTGGCAGCCAATGGCCCACGCGAATGCGCAGGCCATCTTCACAAGAGACCCAATGTGCTGCTCCCCCCTCTGGTCCGTCAGCGATTTCACCGAAGTACGGGGCAGGGGTCAGCTCCATCAGGGATCTCCTTTGGTCGGCCCTGTGGCTGGGGCCGGAGTTTGGGGGGAAGCGATCACGCCAGGGCCGAGGCCAGCTTCATTGCGGTGCCCATATCGCCGTCCACAGTCAGCTTGCCGGACATAAAGGCTGCGGTGGGGTTCAGCTCACCAGAGAGGATCGCCTGAAAGGTTTCCACGTCTGCCGACATGGTCACGTCCGCGTCTTCGTCGCTGACGCGCACGCCGTCGCTGTCCAGCACGATTGCGCCCATGTCTTCGATCTGGAACTTGGCGCTGCCGTCAAATCCGCCTGCGTCCAGCTTTTCGTTCAGCGCTTCGGCGGCTTGTGTCAGGGTATCGCTCATCGGTCATTCCTCGCTCATTTGCAGGGGCATCGCATTTTTGTGTGAAGCTTTTGTCTACGCCACTGGTAAATACGTTGCCTTGGGTTACATTGACCTATCATGATTGCAAATGTTCTGAACCTCAAAGCTATCGTGGCGGCAACGGCGCTGACAGTCACGTTTTCCCTGCCTTCGGTGGCTTCGGCGCAGGGTGCGACGCCTCCGAATGAGGCGGAACTGCTAAGCGAGCTGTCCCAGGCCGATCCGTTGGATGCCAATGCCATCGAGCGGGAGCTGCAGGCCCTTTGGGGCAAAAGCGGATCGCCCGCGATGGATCTGTTGCTGAAACGGGGCATTCAAGCGCTTGAGCGGGGCGAGACCTCGGTCGCGATTGAGCATCTCACGGCCCTCACCGACCACGCGCCGGGATTCGCGCGCGGCTGGTATGAACGCGCCCGCGCATATTTCGTGGCGGGGCTTTATGGCCCCTCTGTGGCCGATCTGGAGCATGCGCTGGCGCTCAACCCCAATGACTATGATGCGATATTTGCGCTGGGCACGATCTTTGAACAGTTCCGCGATCCGAAAAACGCCTATGAAGCCTATTTGCGCGCCAAGGCTATACATCCCAATCACGAGGAAGTAACCAAGGCGCTCGACCGTTTGGCGCCCCTGGTCGAAGGCAAGGAACTATAGGCCCCGCCGGGGTGGCTCTTATGGCAAACGTATCACGGGTTGTGGCCGTTCTTGGCCCGACCAACACAGGCAAAACCCACTATGCAATCGACAGGATGCTGGGCTATCGCACCGGCATCATGGGCTTTCCGCTGCGCCTTTTGGCACGTGAGGTCTATGACAAGGTTGTCGCGGCGCGCGGCCCCTCTGTGGTGGCGCTGGTCACCGGCGAAGAGCGTATCGTGCCGCCCCGCGCGCAATACTGGATCTGCACGGTCGAGGCCATGCCCGAAGGCATGGGCTGCGACTTCCTGGCGGTGGACGAGATCCAGCTTTGCGCCGACCCCGAACGGGGCCATGTCTTTACCGACCGTCTGCTGCGCGCGCGCGGCACCCATGAGACGCTGTTTCTGGGTGCCGATACCATGCGTGGTCCGATCAAAGCGCTTGTTCCCGGGGTGGAGTTCGTCCGGCGTGAGCGCATGTCGGATCTGGTCTATGCGGGATCGAAAAAGATCAGTCGGATGCCGCCGCGCACGGCCATCGTCGGGTTTTCGGTGGATAATGTCTATGCCATCGCCGAGCTGATCCGCCGTCAGAAGGGCGGCGCTGCGGTGGTCATGGGCGCGCTCAGCCCGCGCACGCGGAATGCCCAGGTGGAGCTCTATCAGAACGGCGAAGTTGACTACCTCGTGGCCACAGATGCGATTGGCATGGGGCTGAATCTTGATATCGACCACGTCGCCTTTGCCTCGACCTCCAAATTCGACGGGCGCCGGATGCGGCCCCTTGCCCCCAATGAACTGGCGCAAATCGCAGGGCGCGCCGGGCGGGGGATGAGTCATGGATCGTTCGGCGTCACTGGCGATGCCCGCCCGCTGGATGACGGAACGGCGCAGGCGATCATGGAACATCGCTTCACGCCGCTTAAGAAACTCAACTGGCGCTCTGCGGCGCTGCAGTTCGGCACGGTCGAGGCGCTGATCCGCTCGCTGGAGGCCAGCCCTGACGATGAGGTGCTGATCAAGGCCCGCGAGGCGGATGACCTGATGGCGCTCAAATCCCTGTCGCAAGACCCGGAGATCCTGGCGCGCACCACCAACGCCCATTCGGTGCGGCTGCTCTGGGATGTCTGCCGAATCCCCGATTTTCGCGGTATCAGCCACACGGAACATGCGTCGCTTTTGCGGGGGATTTTCGATCACCTCCATGGCGGCGGCGTTGTGCCCGATGATTGGATGGCGCGACAGATCAAAAGGATTGATCGCACGGACGGAAACATTGACGTTTTGTCCAAACGGCTGGCATTTATCCGCACATGGACCTACGTGGCCCAAAGGAAAGGCTGGCTGCGTGATGAAAGTCATTGGCGCGAGCACACGCGCGCTGTAGAAGACAGGCTGTCGGACGCACTGCACGAGCGGCTGACTGAAAAATTTGTGGACCGGCGCACATCCGTGCTTTTGCGCCGGCTCAAACAGAAGGAGGCCCTTTTGGCCGAAGTGAATGACAAGGGTGAAGTGACCGTCGAAGGCGAATTCGTCGGACGGCTCGAAGGGTTCCGATTCTCGCCGGACAAGGGTGCAGAAGGTGCCGAGGCAAAGGCGCTGAAATCGGCGTCCATGCAGGCGCTGGTGCCGCATTTTCATCTGCGGGCAGACCGGTTCTACAACGCACCCGATACCGAAATTGATTTTACCGAACAGGGCGGCCTCATGTGGGGCGACAGCGCGGTGGGCAAATTGGTTGCCGGGGCGGATCCGCTCACGCCGGGCGTGCAGGTTTTTGTGGATGATGCGGCCGGTGTCGAAGTCGCTCAAAAGGTCGAACGCCGCCTGCAGCATTTCATCAGCCGCAAGATCCAGGCTCTGTTCGAGCCGCTTTTGAACCTGCAAAAGGATGAAGAGCTGAACGGTCTGGCGCGCGGCTTTGCCTTTCGCATGGTCGAGGCGCTGGGCCTTTTGCCCCGTCACAGCGTCGCGCAGGAGGTCAAGGATCTCGATCAGGATGCGCGCGGCGCGCTGCGCAAGCATGGCCTGCGGTTCGGTCAGTTCACCATCTTCATGCCGCTGCTGCTGAAACCGGCTCCGACGCGCCTGCGTCTGGTGCTGTGGTCGCTTGCAAACGGTCTGCAGGAATTCCCTGAAGCGCCGCCTCCGGGGCTGGTCACCGTGCCGACCCTCAAGGATGCGCCCGAAGGCTATGACACCATGTCCGGTTACCGCGCTGCGGGTGAGCGGATGATCCGCGTCGACATGCTGGAGCGTCTGGCCGACATGCTGCGCGCCGAGGACAGCCGGGGCGGCTTTGAAGCCAAGCCCGACATGCTGTCGATCACCGGCATGACGCTGGAGCAATTTGCCGATCTGATGCAGGGCCTTGGCTACCGCGCCGAAAAGGGCGAGCGCGAAAAGGTGAAGCCCGTGGATGCGGTGGTGGCCGAGACCGGCACGCCCGCGGAAGGTCAGCCCGTGATGGACGCCGCCGCCGAAGCAGAGAATACGCCTGCGGCCGCTCCGGCGGGCGAAGGGGAAGTGGCTGCGGCCGATGTCGTACCTGAAGCGGTTGCCATTGAGGACGCGGGCGTTGCGCCTGTCGCCGAAACAGCACCCGAAGCTGAAGCCGCAGAAGCTGTTTCCGAGGTGGCCGAGAACGAGACCCCGACCGGAGCGGCGGCGGATACCGCTGTTGACGCGCCGGAAATCGAGGTCTTTTACACCTTTACCTGGGGCGGTCGCGCGCGTCAGCAGGGCGGTAACCGCGGTCAGCGCCGGGGGCAAGATGCCCGGGGCGGAGCAGGCGGCGGCAAGGGCAAACCACGCGGCGCCAAGGGCGGTCAGGGCAAACCCGGCGGCAAGAAGGGCTCACGCCCTCAGCAGCAGGGTGGCAAGACCTATTCGGCCCGTCCGCCCAAGAAGGAAAAGCAGATCGATCCCGACAACCCCTTCGCCGCGGCGCTGATGGGGCTGAAACAGGGCGACTGATCCGCGATGGAGGGCGGAGCCGCCAAGATCCGTATCGACAAGTGGCTGTGGCATGCGCGGTTCTTCAAGACCCGCAGCCTGGCCGCGAAACAGGTCAGCGCGGGCCATGTGCGGCTCAACTCCGATAAGATCTCAAAACCGGCTCAGAACGTCTCTCCCGGGGACGTTCTGACCTTTCCGCAGGGGCGGCAGATTCGCGTGGTGCGGGTCGAAGCCATAGGTGAACGGCGTGGTCCTGCGCCAGAAGCCCAGGCGCTTTACCATGATATGACCGAAAAACAGGAAACCGTTCCGGACAATCCCCGCTTCGAGGGAAAGGGGCGCCCTGACAAGAAATCCCGCAGGGCGCTTGATCTTACCCGTGGTCGCGACATCTATTGACATCTTGAAGATGCCGCCGCGCTGGATTAGCTAGGCGTCAAACAGCAAACGGGACCTGGCCTCATGACCTATGTCGTTACGGAAAACTGCATCGCCTGCAAATACACCGACTGTGTCGAGGTGTGCCCGGTGGACTGTTTCTATGAGGGCGAAAACACGCTGGTGATCCATCCCGATGAATGTATCGATTGTGGCGTTTGCGAGCCGGAATGCCCCGCCGATGCGATCCGTCCTGATACTGAGCCGGACATGGAAAAATGGGTCGAGTTCAACCGGAAATACTCTGAGATGTGGCCTGTGATCGTCTCCAAAAAAGACCCAATGCCGGGGGCCGAAGAGCGCGACGGTGAAGAGGGGAAGATGGAGAAATACTTCTCTGAGGCGCCCGGCGAAGGCGGCTGAGCCTGTCGGCTCTTAGGCTTTGGCTTTCGAATGGTGCCACCCCGGTTCGATTCGTTTGGCAGGCTCCTCATCAGGTCCGTCAGGCTGTGTCCCACCTCTCGTTCACCTGTGAAATGCCTTGAAAATAGGCGCTTGCGTAGGTGAGCTTGGTTGTTCCGGGCCTCCTTTCGACAGGTCCCATTTTGTGGTATCATGATTCCAATACCCAGAGTGAGAGAGATGTGCCTGACCTGCCGGATGCGTTCTTGTGCAAATTGGGCCGTTTTTCTGCGGCTATAGCGTGAGCGCGGATCGCTCGAAGTGATCCGCCTCAGGTGCTTTTGTCGTTGTTGTGTCGGACCGCCAGCCGACGAAGTGCAAGGAAAGACCTGTATGACCAAATCGAAGAAGCTCGAATTCCGCCCCAATGATTACGTGGTATACCCGGCCCATGGTGTCGGGCAGATCATCTCGATCGAGGAGCAGGAAGTGGCCGGCTTTGCGCTGGAGCTTTTCGTGATCACCTTTGAAAAAGACAAGATGACCCTGCGCGTGCCGACCAACAAGGCCGTCGAAGTGGGCATGCGCTCGCTCAGCTCGCCTGATGTCATCAACCAGGCCATGAAGACCCTCAAGGGCAAGGCCAAGGTCAAGCGTGCCATGTGGTCGCGCCGCGCCCAGGAATACGAGCAAAAGATCAACTCGGGCGATCTTATTGCCATCGCTGAAGTGGTGCGCGATCTGCACCGTACCGACGATCAGCGTGAACAGAGCTACTCTGAGCGTCAACTGTATGAAGCCGCGCTGGAGCGCCTGACCCGCGAAGTCGCCGCGGTCTCTGACGGGGATGAAATTCTGGCAGCCAAACAGGTTGACGAGGTTCTGACCTCCCGCGCGGCCTAAGCCAGCGCTGAGACTTTTGAAACAGGGGCCGTGCCGGGAACTGCGCGGCCCTTTGTCGTGTCGGCCCCCTGCGTCAGGAAAGACGAAGCCCATGCAAAAGCTGAAATCGCGTCTCACCACGCTGTATGAAGGCACCTCCAAAGGTGCCGTGCGTTTTCGGTACAGCGTTATCCTATTTGACGCTCTGACCATCCTGTTCTTTATCGCTACGGCGCATGTGGCGCACGGGCCGCTTTTGATCGTGATCAGCCAGGTCCTGGGCGTGATTATCGGGATGGACCTGGCCGCGCGGCTTTGGATCGCCAAGAACCGCAAGGCCTTCTTCTGGCAGGTCTATACTCTGGCCGATGTCGTGGTCATCGTGACCCTGCTGCTGGACCCGTTGTTTTCGGGCAGTCTTGCGTTCCTGCGGATCCTGCGGGCCTTGCGCCTGATCCACTCTTACCACCTCTTGCGCGATCTGCGCCGCGACAGTGCCTTCTTTCGCCGCAACGAAGATGCACTGTTGGCGGGGATCAACCTTTTCGTCTTTATCTTTGCCACCACCATGACGGTGCTGATCTTCTTTATTGATGAAACACAGACCCAATCGCCCTATATCGATGCGCTCTACTTCACCGTCGCCACCCTGACCACGACCGGATTTGGCGATATCACCATGGCATCGCCGGCCGGAAAGATGTTTTCGGTCTTCGTGATGGTCGTCGGGGTGGCGCTGTTTGTGCGGCTGGCACAGGCTATCTTTCAGCCGCAGAAGGTGCGATATACCTGCCCGACCTGTGGTTTGACCCGCCATGACATCGATGCGGTGCATTGCAAACACTGCGGGGAGCAGCTCAAGATCCTCACAGGCGGCATCGACTGATTTTTCACAGGGCCAGCAGCACCATGAGGCCCGCGATCTCGCAGATCTGCTGCGTTGCGCCCAGGATGTCGCCGGTTTGACCGCCGATCTTGGCGCGGGCAAGGGCGGCTAGTCCCAGCGTCGCTGCAAGCATGGTCACCGCTGCGCAAAGCATGGCGACAGGCCCCAGAAGCGGCATTGAGATCACTAGTGCAATTCCAGCGCCAAGGATCACAGGCATTTTTCCGGGGCGCCCAACCCCATGAGACAGACCCGCCTGCCGTGCATTGGGCAGGCTGTGCATCAAGACTGGCATGCTCGCGCGGCTGAGGGCGGCCAGCGCAAGCAGAGGCGATGGTCCGAGGGTCTGCAGAAGCGTGGCCAAGGCGCCCCAGCGCAGGCCCAGCCCCAGGATCAGCGCCAGAACCCCATAGGTGCCGATCTGGCTGTCCTTCATGATCTCAAGTCGCCGCGCCTTGTCAAATCCGCCCCAGAACCCATCGGCGGTATCGGCCAGACCGTCTTCGTGCATGGCGCCGGTGAGCAAGATCTGCACGGCCAAAGCCAGCCCGGCTGCCACCATGGGGGGCAGGCCGAGGCTCAGCGCGAGCGATGCCAGCAGGCAGGCGGGCAGGGCCACGGCAAGGCCTGCAAATGGAAAGGCCCAGACCGCAGTCGACTGCCGCGCGAAGGCCGCTTTTGGCAGATGCGGCAGCGGCAGGCGGGTCAAAAGAACCAGGGCCAAAAGGATATCGGCAGCGCGGATGTCGTATTTTCGCATTTGCGGGCCTCTTGCGGGTCTTGCGGCGCGGGGGCGAGCGGTTAAACAGGTGCGCAACCGCTTTACCCGCGTCACGCAACACTATGCAACGAGGCTGATCCATGCTGCCCCAGATATCTTCCCTTGATGACTTTCGTGCCCAGCTCAGGGCCGCTGCTGATGCAGATGGCGCGGCCACAGCCGGGGCCGAAGCGCGCAACGGCCAGCTGACCAAACCGCCGGGTGCCCTGGGCCGTCTCGAGGATCTTGCGATCTGGTACGCGGGTTGGCGCGGCTGCGAGCGCCCCGAGATCACGGCACCGCAGGTGATCGTCTTTGCGGGAAACCATGGCGTCACGGCGCAAGGGGTCTCTGCCTTCCCGGCCGAGGTGACGGCGCAGATGGTGCTGAACTTCGACCATGGCGGCGCGGCGATCAACCAACTGGCCAAACTGGCCGGGGCGCGCATGGATGTGCATGCGCTGGATCTGGATCGCCCAACGCAGGACTTCACCAAGGCCCCGGCGATGAGTGAAGATGAGCTGCTCTCTGCTCTGCAAACCGGCTGGAACGCGGTTGATTCAGAGGCCGACCTTCTGGTCGTGGGCGAGATGGGTATCGGCAATACCACCGCCGCAGCCGCGCTGGCCTGCGCTCTGTTCGGGGGCGACGCCGCGGACTGGACCGGCCGTGGCACCGGCGTCGATGATGCGGGGCTTGCGAACAAGGCCCGCGTGGTGGCAGAGGGCGTTGCCTTGCACCGCAGCGACATCAAGGATGGGCTGGATGCGCTGATGCGCCTTGGCGGTCGCGAGATTGCTGCCATGGCCGGTGCGATGGCCGCTGCGCGGCTCCTGCGTATTCCCGTGATCCTGGACGGCTATATCTGCTGCGCCGCTGCTGCCTGTCTGATGAAGACGGCTGCGGGCGCGCTGGATCACGCGGTGGCCGGTCACAAGGGCGCCGAGGCCGCCCATTTCGCGCTGCTGGAAAAACTGGGCAAAGAGCCGCTTTTGACACTGGGCCTGCGCCTTGGTGAAGGATCCGGTGCGGCGCTGGCGATCCAGATCCTGAAAGGCGCGATTGCCTGCCACAGCGGTATGGCGACCTTTGCCGAAGCGGGTGTTTCGGACGGCTGAGCGGGCAGGAAAGGAGGCTGGGCCGGGCTCAGGAGGACTTTTGGTCCTTCTGCTCGGCCAACTCCAAGAGAGCCGTTTCCAGATCCTTTTCCAGCTCACGCGCCCGTTTGATATAGGCGGGGTTCTCGCTGGCCGGGGTGCCCGGGATCCAATGTTTGGCCAGCTCTCGGATGGTCAGACGGTCGTGAGCATAGAAGGTCTGCTCCGCCTGGGCAGCCTCATATTCGCTAAGGCCGACCTTTTCGAGCACGTAGCGTCCGGCCCGCAAGGAACTGTCGAACATTTCGCGCACGATATCGTCGGCGCCTGCCTGAAACAGTTCGAACACGTGGTGGCGGTCATAGGCGCGGGCGATGATGTGGATATCCGGGTAGTTGCGGCGTACATATTCTACCAGTTTCACCGTGTTCTCGGGGTCATCGAGGGCAACGACCAGAATGCGGGCCTTGGCGATGCCTGCCGCCTTTAGCAGCTCAGGACGTGTCGGATCGCCAAGGAAGCTTTTGACGCCAAAGCGGCGCATCAGCTGCACCGCCTCCATATCGTTGTCGAGCAGCACGGTTTTGAAGCCGCTGGCCCGTACCAGCCGGTTCACAATCTGCCCAAAGCGGCCAATGCCCGCAATGATGACAGGGCCTTTTTCGTCGATTTCATCGGGTTCGTGATCGGCCGTGCGCGCCTCGGTCAGGCGTTTGGACAACAGATCATAAATGATGAACAGCAGCGGCGTGATCAGCATCGAGAGTGCAATGACCAACAGTAATTTTTCTGAAAGCGCAGGGGGAATGACGTTCAGCTGCTGTGAAAAGGCCAGCAGCACAAAGCCGAATTCCCCGGCCTGAGCCAGACCCAGTGTGAACAGCCATTGCGCCCGTCTGCGCAGGCCAAAGGCGCGGCCGACAAAGAACAGGACCAGCCCTTTTGCGGCGATGACCAGGAGTGCAAGTCCAATCAGATCGCCGGGGCTTGCAAGGAACAAGCGGTAGTTGATGCCGGCACCCACGGTGATGAAAAAGAGGCCAAGCAAAAGACCTTTGAAAGGGTTGAGGTCGCTCTCCATCTCGTGGCGGAATTCGGAGTTCGCCAGAACCACACCCGCCAGGAAGGCGCCAAGCGCAGGCGAGAGGCCGACCAGGGTCATCAGGAAAGAGATGCCAACGACGATCAAAAGCGCCAGCGCCGTGTACATTTCGCGCAGGTTGGAGGCGTGGATGAAGCGGAACAGAGGACGCGTCAGGTAGATGCCCGCAAGAATGATAAAGGCAATGGCGCCGATGGTGATCAGGGTCACCGCCCAGCCGGGCATGCCTTCGACCAGCGACAGGGAGCCGTGGCCGCCGCCATGGGCTGCATCCTCGCCGCGCTGGATCGAGCCATCATTGCCGATGCGGGGGCCATAGCCCGTGGCAAGCAGCGGCAGGAAGGCGAGGATGGGGATCACTGCGATATCCTGCGTCAGCAGAACCGAAAAAGACGCCCGTCCGCCGCCGGTCTGCATGAGCCCCTTTTCAGAGAGTGTCTGCAGCACGATGGCGGTCGAGGATAGCGACAGCGCCAGACCCACGGCAAGGCTTACCTGCCAAGGCTGGCCTGCGGCCATGGCGGCGCCCATCAGGGCCAGGGTGCTGAACAGGATCTGCAGCCCGCCAAGGCCCAAGAGTTTATGCCGCATCGCCCAAAGCGCGCGCGGTTCCAGCTCAAGCCCGATGAGGAACAGCATCATTACCACGCCAAACTCGGCAAAATGTTGCAGATCCTGGGTTTCAGTACCAACGAGGCCAAAGACCGGGCCGATCAGGATCCCGGCGGCGAGATATCCAAGGACCGACCCAAGGCCCAGACGCGCGGCGATCGGGACCGCAATAACGGCGGCGGCCAGGTAAATCGATGCTTGATAAAGAAACGTATCCATAGACTTGGTATCGCAAGCGTCAGCGGTCTTGGCAATGGAATTGGGCGCCCCTCCGCAGGAGAGAGCGCCCTTGTCGCAATACTGCCGCCGTTGCCGGAGCGGCGATCACTTGTCGTGAATGCGAATGTCACCGGACAGCTTTTCGATCTGCTCCAGCCGCTCGGAAATCCGGCGCTGAAAAACGCCAAGCTGATCGATGATGTCTGACAGGGTTTCGCCTGACTCGGGCAAACGCGCGCTTTCGATCTTACACAGCACGCGGGTGGAGCTGAGGCCGAGGAACTGCCGGTGCATGACCTGGCACGCATGCATGATACGGTCCGCTTCGTGATTGACGTCTTCCTGACCTTTTTGTTTGCGGGCGTGCAGCTCATCAACAATCTGTTTCAGGACTTCGCGCTCATGTGCCATGTCGACGCCTTCGATGGCCCGGCGTTCCTGGCTAAGCTGATCGTCGCACTCCATGAGAATGCGCGTCGTGCACTGCACCATAAGGCTGGTGTTCACGGTGGATTTGATGGTGGCAAAGGTGCTGTTGTCCCCCATCACGTGGGCGGCAAACCAGTCGGACATTTCACGCGACATGGCACCATAGTTCTGGGACAGAACCGTAACCGGTCCACCTGCCGGTTCAATACGCGAAGCGATCACACGCAGATTGTGCGGGATCGTGTGCATCGCGTCGAAATCCTTGACCAGACCTTCAGTCTGTTCGACCAGGGTTTGCGCGCTGTTGAGCATCTCTGCCAGATCCAGCAGGGTTTCGTCCGGGGAATTCCCCAGAGCGGCGTCCCGCGCTTTGAATTCTTCGCACAATGCATGGGCGCAAAACTGATCGTAGTCTTCAAATCCTTGCCCGCGAACCCATTCCATCATTACGGCGGCACTTTCCTCGGGGGAAAGCCCCTCCTGCTGTTCGGCCAAAAGCAGGGTTTCATAGGCCTTGCGTACCTCGCCAAACAGAGGGCTGGACGGTTTGATCCGCGCCGAGAGGTAGCCATCCTTGTATGGGACGACAACCGCAAAGACCCAGTAGTGCAACCCGTCTTTGGCCTGGTTCTTCACATAGGCTCCGATGGTTTTTCCGGCCTGGATGGTCTCCCAGAACATATGAAAGACCCCGCGTGGCATGTCCGGGTGACGGATCAGCTTGTGGGGCGCGCCAAGAAGCTCGGGCCAATCGAAATGGGCGACTCGTTTGAAGATGTAATTCCCGGCCTGAATGACACCGCGTTTGTCCGTGCGGGAAAAGAACACCTCGTGCAGTTTGAACGGTGCTTCCCCGCTGGAGGGGCGGGATTCAAGACGGCGGTCGACGAATGACATATGTGTCCCCAGAATTAGGCATGCGCCTTGCATCAATAGTCGGAGAATCTTCCTGTATCGTTAAGTCGGCAGGGGTGCGTCCCTCTTTAATTGTGCCATGACGATCTGACTTTGCACGCGCGCAACTGCAGGGTGTGTCAGCAAAACCTCGTGGATTAGCGTGTTGAGCGCCTGCAGATCACGGCAGTAGACACGCAGCAGGTAGTCGGCCTCTCCGGTCATGGTCCAGGCAGAGGTAATCTCGGCCCGCGTTCCGACAAGACGTGCGAAACTGGCCGATTGTTCGGGGCCGTGACTGCCCAGATGCACCTGAACGAACCCCTGTACGGTGAGACCCAGTTTCGCGGGATCCAGCCGGGCAGCATAGCCCTGGATATAGCCGTCGGCCTCAAGCCGCTGTCGCCTGCGCCCTGCCTGGCTGGCCGAGAGGTTCAGCAGCTCCCCAAGCTCTTGTGCGGTCAGATGGGCGTTCTTCTGCAGGGCGGCCAGAAGGCGGGTGTCAGTGGAGTCGAGCATATGCGTGAATTTTCCAAAATTTGGATCATTAATGCGTGGATTACGCGCAGTATGCTATCATCGCGGCCAATTATGCGCAAACTCTGCGTCCGATGTGCGGTATGTTCTGGTGCAGAAATGAAACGCGCCAGTCAGGAGGAGCAGCCATGGGTCCGTTCCCGCACAATGCCCCGAAATCCGTCATCAGCGAAGAGAACCCCGCCGGCACCGACGGGTTTGAATTCGTCGAATTCGCCAGCCCAGAGCCGCAGGAGCTGCGTGATCTCTTCACCAAGATGGGCTATGAACTGGTGGGGCGCCACAAGACCAAGCCGGGGATCGAGCTGTGGCAGCAGGGTGATATCACCTACATTCTGAACGCCGAAAAGGGCAGCTTTGCCGAGAAATTTGTGGCAGAGCACGGCCCCTGTGCCCCCTCCATGGGCTGGCGTGTCGTCGATGCGCAAAAGGCCTTTGATCACGCCGTTGCCAAAGGCGCTGAACCTTATGAGGGCGACGACAAGACCATGGATGTGCCTGCGATCAAGGGCATTGGCGGCTCGCTCATCTATTTCATCGACCAGTATTATGAAACCTCGCCCTACAACGAAGAGTTCGAGTGGCTGAAACAGTCCAAGCCGCGTGGCGTGGGATTCTACTACCTCGATCACCTGACCCACAATGTCTACAAGGGCAACATGGACAAGTGGTTCAAGTTCTATGGCGATCTGTTCAACTTCAAGGAAATCCGTTTCTTTGACATCGAGGGCAAATACACCGGCTTGTTGAGCCGCGCGCTGACCTCGCCTTGCGGGCGTATCCGCATCCCGATCAACGAGGATCGCGGCGAGACCGGCCAGATCGTGGCGTACCTCAAGAAATACAAGGGCGAAGGCATCCAGCACATCGCCGTTGGTACCGAGAATATCTACGACTCCACCGACGAGATTTCCGAGCGTGGCATCAAGTTCATGCCTGCACCGCCGGAAACCTATTATGATCTCAGCCATGAGCGGGTCATCGGCCATGAGGAACCGCTCGACCGCATGAAAAAGCACGGCATCCTGATCGACGGCGAAGGCGTCGTGGATGGCGGCGAGACCAAGATCCTCTTGCAGATCTTCTCGAAAACCGTGATCGGTCCGATCTTCTTTGAATTCATCCAGCGCAAGGGCGACGATGGTTTTGGCGAGGGCAACTTCAAGGCGCTGTTCGAATCCATCGAGCAGGAGCAGATCAACAACGGCGAAATCCAGGCCGCCGAGTGATCTGGGGATGTGGCTACTCCCGCTGCCACAGGGTTTTCTCTCACAGGTAAATTCTGGAAACCGGCCTCAGGTGTGAGGCCGGTTTTTTTCGTTCAACGGAAGGTGTTCTGCTCCAGTCCAAAATTCGAAGATCAGTTTTCATTTTTGGTCAAGGCTCATCCTTGCGGCGTCTCTGTCTGGTCAGAACGATTGACCAAACCAGCAGTGCCAGCAGGCCAATGATCGCGATGTAACTACCAAATGAGGCCCACCGGCCAATTTCCTGATGGAGTTGCATCCAGCTTGGATAGAGAAAATACCTTTGTGGATCCGGCAAAAAGAAAGCGAGCACAGTAGGGTAGAGGAAGTTTGCAATCAGGCTGAAATGAAAGAGCCAGAACAGAACTTTGGTAATCCCGGGGTATAGCATCGCGCCGAAACGCGTTTGCAGCCACGAAATGGCGGCTAGGAGAGCCATCACCAGCCCCAGGTTGAGCCAGAGGTGGGCACGGCTCCAGACATGATAGGAGTCTCGAAATGCTTGTTCGGTGCTTGTTGCTATCCCAAATGCAAACTTTGTTTCGAGAAGACCTGCGCAGCCGCAGATTGCATATCCAAGCATGGCGGTGGCAAACAGGGTGGTCGGTGACCACGCACGGCGATATGCTATTGCCGGTGTAAGTATCTGAATATAAATAAAAAGAATTGAAACGGCCACGCTCGGCCTCACCTTTGCTTGGTTACATCTGGCATGTCGCTAATCGAACCGGAACTCGCGATGTTTTGGGTCCCGGGTTTGAAATGCAGTGAAAACGGAATGACAGAACGCCCGGCGTTGCCGACAACTCTGGTTGTTGTTTCCCGGCGCGGCAGTAATCACTCTGGAATCTTGAGCGTCTGGTTGCGGCCACCTTTTTGATACTGCAGCTGGGCCTCTCCGATGGCAACGACCCGGCCGCCGTCCAGCCGGTCTCCGACCTGAACCTTGCGCGTCCCTCCACTGGGCAGCCGGACCAGGGCGCTGCGGTTTGACGGGGTGCCAGAGACCCCCAGAAGGTTCAGCTTGCGCAGGTTGATCGCATTGGTGACCGTCGCCTGCCGCGCGACGGAGGCTGAGCTTGGAATGCGCGGTGAGACGGTCGCGGCAGGCACCGCCGCTGCGGTCGCTGCCGCAGGCGCGCTGCGCTGGGCGCGGTCCACGATATTGGCAAAGTTGGCCGGACGCATGCGGGGTTTCACCGAGGTGGCGATGGCCTGCTCGGTGGCGGGCTGGCTTTCCTCTTCCTCGGTCTTCAGCGTGGCGGGGCGGATGCGGGGGCGCAGGCCGGCCAGTTCGGCGCGGCTGCGTCCGCCCAATTGGGTGCGCTCCACCTGTTCGGCCAGATCTGCTGGCCGGGCGCGCGGGCGCAGGCGCGACAAGGCCTCCAGACGTACCGCCTCTGCAGCTGCGGCCTCTGCAGCGGACTGCGCATCGGGATCGGCGCGTGGCGGAGTTGGAGGCGGCACCACAGGCGGGCGACCAAGATAGACGACCACCCCATCGGGGTTCACGGTGCCTTCGGGGGTCGCTTCGACCAATCCGCGCTGATCCAGTGCGATGGCACTGCCCGCCGCTGCCGGAGAGCTGATCACATCGGGGGCATCATCCAGTTGCAGATCCGGCTGCGGCGGCAGGGCGACAGCGTCCTGTGACAGGTTGGTGTGGTCGATGGAGGCGACGTAGATATTGTCGAGATCCACCACGGCGGGGACCTCGGCGATTTCCGGTACAGCCTGCCAGATCCCAGTGGCGGCATACCTTGCGGCCTGTTCCAGCGCAGTGTCTTGGTCGCGTTCTGGCGTCGGCGCCTCAACAACTCCATCGGCAATGGCTTCGGGGTCGAGGGCTGCCTCGCCGGACGGAGCAAGACTTGCTAGCTCAGGGCTTTCGGTTGCTGGGGTATCTGGCTCTGCGGGCAAAGGGATAACGCCCGGATCGGGCTGGTCCGGGATGGGGCTGACCTGTGGTGCGATTGGCCTGGGCTCTGGGTCCACAAGGGCCAGCGGCGTTGACGCAGGCTCAGAAATGAGCTCCCCGTCATCTGCGGGGGCAGGGGCCACGCGGTCTGAAATGGGGGGCTGCTCCTGAGGCGAGGGGGCCGTCTCTGCGTCAAGCGGTGCCTGCTCGGCATCCGCTTCCGGAGACGTGGAGGTCTGCGTTTCCTCGACGCTTCCGTTTTCGGACGTTGTCGGCGCATCCAAGAAACGCGCAAAAGGACCTGTGCCGCTCACATAGGCCAAAGCGGCAACCACCAGCATGAAGACCAGCAGGATTGCCGTCAGGATCAGTCCCATGTTGCGGGATTTCGCGGGAGAACGCCGCGGCTTTGTGAAGAAACCAGAGATGCCGCCTGCGGCGTTCGCAAGAGAGGAGGCGTGTGCCTCTTTTGGGGCGGTGGCTTGTGCCGGAATTCCAGCGGGAAGAGCTGTTGCTGTTGAAGTGGGGCGCGCAATCGCCGCTTTTGCCAGATCCTTGGCCAGTTTGTCTTCCTGCGCTTTCAACGGTGTCGGCGCTGTGGGAGACACAACAGGGGTCTTTGCATCTGGCTTGGCCTTTTGCGCGGACAGAGCAGAGGTCGCGGCAGAGGCAGGGGGCGTTCGCGTGGCCCCGTCCAGCGCAGGTTTTTTATCTTTGGTCTGGGCAGAACCGGTCTCGGCTGTTGCCACCTCGGGCCGTCGGCGCCTTGTACTGAAGCCCAATGCAGGGCCGAAAGCCTCATCGTCCGCGGTTTCTGTCAGTGGGGTCTCGGCTTCTGTGCCGAGCGAGGCGGTCACGGTATCGGCCGACAGCGTCAGCCCGCCGCCCTTTGTGCGGGCCGGATCGGAGGTGTCACGGGGCGTTTCCGGCTGTGCTGCGGTGTCTTCCTGCGGTACTTGCGCCGAGACTTTTGCGTCAGCAGGCGCGGCCTTGGGCGTTTTCAGCTTTGTCGCCGGTGGCTGTTTTGCAGGTGGTTGCTCGGCAGGGCCCACATCGACAACGGCAATTCCGTCAGGTTCGATTGGGCTGTCGCCGATCGCTTTTGCCGGGCCAAAGAACGGCTCACCCAGGAAATCCATGTCGCCGGGAATGGCCACAAAACTGGCCGGGGTAAAACCGTGATCGACAGCAAAACTTTCTGCTTCGGCCAGGGTTTCGCGGGCGACTGCGGCGATATGTGTGAGGGGACCATTCTCGGAGATGTCAAAAGACAGATCTGCGACAGCATAGGGCGTTGCCCCTTCGAGCGCCTGCGCCGCAAGCTCGCGTCGGGCGCGCGGATCAAGCATGCCGGTCTCGATCGTGAGATAGCGGATCTGGTCGTTTGGGATCACAAGCTTGCAGCAATCGGGTTCTGTCAGATCCAGCGCCGTCCCTTTCTCGCGCAGGTCGTCCAGAGCCGCCAAAAGGTCAGAATGATCCAGCGTCACCGTTCCGATATTGCGCCACCCCCCGGCGGCACGGTGCAGATAGGTGATACCGTCAGAAGACAGTGAAAGAGCAAACCCCGGTTTCATCGTGCGGTCAAACCATCCAAGTTCCTATTGCCCGGACCGCGTTGTGCCCGATTGGCCTTGGATGCAGACTTTAAAGCAGGAGTTTGCCGAGGAAAAGGAAAAGACAGATTCAGCCCTTGTCTGCGGCAAGGAAGCGCCCCCATCTTGGTCTGGCAAAAGGAGGCAGAGCCCATGAATGCAAAGATGACAGCGATACTGAATATGCGGGCCTTGGTGACGTCCATGGCCCTTTTGGCTTGCACGGCGGCGCCTGCCCTGGCCGAGCAGCATGTGCCACTGCGCCAGATTTCGGTGACCGGCGAAGCGCGCACGGAGGTTGCGCCGGATCGGGCCAGCATCACCCTGGGCGTCACCGCGGAGGCTGATAGAGCGGTCGAGGCCATGCGCCGGGTTTCTAGCGACATGGCGGTGGTGATTGACCGGCTGAGCAAAGCTGGCATTGCCGCGGAGGACATGCAGACCCAGCGCATTTCAGTGGACCCTGTCTGGAGCGGGAACCGCTATGAGAGCGGATCCGACAAGCGCGAGATCACGGGCTTTGCCGCCTCAAACACGCTGTTGGTGCGGGTGCGTGACCTCGGCAACCTTGGCGCAATCCTGGACGACGTGCTGGATGCGGGCGCCAATGAGTTTCGGGGCCTCAGCTTTGGCGTTGCAGACCGCGCGGCGGTGCTGGACCAGATCCGGGGCGATGCGGTGCGCGACGCGATCCGCAAGGCGGGTCAACTGGCCGAAGCCGCTGGGATGACACTTGGCCCGGTGCGCTCGATCACAGAGCATGGCGGCGGCGGCGGAGTGCCTATGATGGCCATGGAAATGGCACGCTCGGGCGCCGTTCCTGTTCAGGCGGGCAGCCTGTCGTTTGAGCACAGTGTCTCGGTTGTTTTTGACCTGCTGGAGCCGACGTCTGAGTAAAACCCACTGGGGAAAAGGAAAAAGGCCGGGGTGTGCCCCGGCCTTTGGTGTTTCTTGCTGTTGCAGGACTTAACCGCAGGCCTTGCTCAGGGCCTGATCCAGATCCGCAATCAAGTCATCCGCGTCTTCGATGCCGATGGAGATCCGCACCACATTGGGGCCTGCACCGGCGGCTTCCTGCTGTTCGGGCGTCAGCTGGCGGTGGGTGGTCGAGGCGGAATGGATGATCAGCGAGCGGGTATCGCCCAAGTTTGCCACATGAGAGAAGATCTCAAGCGCATCTACCAGTTTGATGCAGGCCTCATAGCCGCCCTTGACCGCAAATGTGAACAAACCGCCGGTGCCCTTGGGGTAGCAAGCCTGCGCCCGATCATAGTAGGGCGAAGAGGGCAGACCGGCGTAGGTCACATAGTCCACCCGCTCGTCCTGTTCGAGCCAGCTTGCCACCTTCATGGCGTTTTCGCAGTGGCGCTGCATGCGCAGGGACAGGGTTTCAATCCCCATCAGCGTGTAATGGGCCGCCTGCGGGTTCATGGTCATGCCCAGATCGCGCAGGCCTATGGCGATGCCGTGGAAGGTAAAGGCAAGGGAGCCGAAGGTCTCGTGGAACTTGAGACCGTGATAGGCAGGCTCGGGCGCCGACAGGGACGGGAACTTGTCCGAGGCAGACCAGTCGAAATTGCCCGAATCGATAACCACGCCGCCGGTCACGGTGCCATTGCCGGTGAGGTATTTGGTGGTGGAATGCACAACCAGTGTGGCCCCCTGGGCAATCGGGTTGCACAGGTAGGGCGTTGCGGTGGTGTTGTCGACGATCAGCGGCACGCCCGCCGCATCGGCCACATCGGCCATCGCGCGGATATCGGTCACATAGCCGCCGGGGTTCGCAATGGATTCGCAGAACACCGCGCGGGTGTTCTCATCGATGGCGTCACGCACTGCGTCCAGATCGTCGGTGTCGACAAACTTGGCCGACCAGCCAAAGCGTTTGATGGTCTGGCTGAACTGGGTGACGGTGCCGCCATAAAGACGGGTGGAGGCCACAACATTGCAGCCCGGCGCCATCAGCGGGAACAGTGCCATGATCTGCGCCGCATGACCCGAAGAACAGCAGACCGCGCCAACGCCGCCTTCGAGCGTCGCCAGGCGTTCCTGCAGCACGGCCACAGTGGGGTTGGTCAGGCGTGAGTAGATATAGCCGACTTCCTGCAGGTTGAAGAGCGCCGCCGCATGGTCGGCGTCGCGAAACACATAAGAGGTGGTCTGATAGATCGGTGTCTGGCGGGCCCCGGTGGCCGGGTCAGGCCGTGCACCGGCGTGAATTTGCAGCGTGTCAAAACCGTAGCTGGGCGCGTCGGTCATTTCTCTCTCCCTCAGGTCAATGGTTGCCACAGGTTTACGGCAGCCTGCCGTTTCGCACAACGTGCTGCATAAAAAAGGGAACAGCCTGCCCGCAGCAGTGAGGCTTTGCGGGAAAACGTTCTGGCCCATTCGGAGACCTGAAGGGTGAGCCGCATGTGGGCGAGAAAACGCCGCAATAGCAGGACCCAAAGAGGCGAGGTGCCTTCAGGGCTACATCAGGATCTCCAGCCAGAACCAGGCGGTGAGCACTGACGCTCCGGTGGCGATCAGGACCGATGATGCGGCCACACGTTTTGCGCGGCCGTACATGTTGGCAAAGATGTAGGCGTTGAAACCGGGCGCCATGGCCGCGTTCAGGACGCCTGAGCGAAACAGATCCTGTTTCAGGCCCATCGTGGTGCCGAGGGTCCAGACAATGGCAGGATGCACCAGCAAGGCTGTGACACAGATAAAGGCGATGGTGCGCAGATCGCCTTCGGGGCGGTACTGAACCAGAACGCCGCCAAGAGCAAACAGCGCGCCCGGAAGGGCGGCGCGGATCAGAAGCTGCAGCGCGTCGTCCAAGGCACCTGGCACAGAAAGGCCCGCAAGATTGAATGTAAACCCAAGCGCAATGCCGAGGATCAGAACATTCTTGAACATGGCCGTGAGGGCAGAGCGGGCCATCTGAACGCCGCCACTGCCCCGGTTGCGTACGATCTCCATCACGGTGATGCCGATCCCATAGCAAAAGGGCGAGTGGAAGGCGATAATCGCGTAGTTGCCAGTCAGGTTGTCAGCACCAAAGGCGCGTTCGGTGATCGGCAGTCCCAAAAGGACCGAGTTTGAGAACAGGCAGCAAAAGCCGATGGCGACGCTGTCCTCCCAGTCGCGATCAAAGATAAATCGCGCCCCGAATAGGCCGATCAGAAAGCAGATGCCTGCGCCGGTGTAGAAACTGATCAGCAGGATGGGGTCAAAGCTGCTGGACAGATCCAGATTGGCAATGGCGCGAAACAAGAGGCAGGGGATGGCGAAACTCTGGGTGAATTTCATCAACCCTTCGATATGACCTTGGGTGAAATAGCCCTGCCGCGTGGCGGCATAGCCTGCGGCGACAACCAGGAAGACGGGAAGGATGACGTCGATCAGGCTTTGCAGCATGTGTTGGTCCTAATGGGGAGGCTGCGGCGCACCGCTCTAGATGGGGATGCTTATCACCATGCCGTCATAAGCGGGGGTGATGTGATCGGGGGTTTCGGCCTCGACCGTGGCGTAATCCATGTCGATATGCATATTCGTCAAAACGGCGCGGCGCGGCTTCATGCGGGCGATCCACTCCAGCGCCTGATCCATACTGAAATGCGTCGGATGAGGCGTGCGGCGCAGGGCGTCCACCACCCAGTACTCGAGGTCTGTCAGCTCGGGCAGGGCCGCGTCCGGGATCTCAACCACATCTGGCAGATAGGCAAGCCCGCCCATGCGAAAGCCAAGCGCGTCCATTGAGCCGTGTCCAACTTCGAAGGGGCGAAAGGGGATCTCCCCGCCGGGTCCGTCGATCACAAAAGGACCATCGATGCTGCGCAGATCCAGAATGGGCGGGTAGGGGGAGCCATCGGGCTGCACAAAGGCATATCCGAAACGGGACAGGAGCGCGTTCTGCGTGTCGCCATCCGCATAGACCGGGATGCGCGCGCGCATGTTGAAGACGATCATGCGCAGATCGTCGATGCCGTGAACATGGTCCGCGTGCGAATGGGTATAGACAACCGCATCAAGGCGCCCGACACCTGCGTCCAACAGTTGGCTGCGCATGTCAGGGGAGGTATCGATCAGCACGGTGGTGGTGCCTTCCGGGCCGATCCGTTCGACAAGCATCGAACACCGGCGCCGCCGGTTGCGCGGATTTTCAGGATCGCAGTCGCCCCAATGGCCGCCAAGACGGGGCACCCCGCCAGAGGATCCGCTGCCCAGAATGGTAAAGCGCAGCTCTGCCATCACGCGGCGGCCTTGTATTGCGCGACCTTCCAGAACAGCCGGTCGAAATTCTCCTGGGTGCGGGCGGCGAACTCGGCGTAGTCCAGCCCAAAGGCCTCGGCACCCACTTTGGCCGTCAGGGCCGTGTAGGCGGGCTCATTGCGCTTTCCGCGATAGGGGGGCGGCGCCAGATAGGGGGCATCCGTTTCCACCAGAATGCGGTCTACGGGAGCGGCGGCAAAAATGTCGCGCAGCTCCTGGCTTTTGGGGAAGGCGGCAATGCCCGACATCGACAGATAAAACCCAAGATCCAGCGCAGCCTTGCCCAGCTCTGCCGAGGAAGAGAAGCAGTGCATCACACAAGAATAGCTGCCGTTCTTCATCTCTTCGGCCAGAATGCGGGCCATATCATCATCGGCAGCGCGGGCATGAATGATGAGGGGCAGGCCGGTTTCGCGTGCAGCCTCAATGTGGATGCGCAGGGACTTTTTCTGCACTTCAGCGCTATCGGCGGTGTAGTGATAATCAAGGCCCGTCTCACCGATGCCGACGAATTTCGGATGGTTGGCGAGGGAGATCAGCTCGTCCACGCTGACAAGCGGCTCGTCAGCCGCGCTCATCGGATGGGTGCCAGCGGCGTAGAAAACCGGGGCGTATGCTTCTGCGATGGCGCGCACGGCTGGTTCGTTCCTGAGCTTGGTGCAGATGGTCACCATGCGGGTGACACCAGCCTCGGCGGCGCGCGCAATCACCTGGTCCAACTCGCCGTCGAAATCCGGGAAATCCAGGTGGCAGTGGCTATCGGTGATCTGGGGAAGGGTGCTGCTGCTCATGCCTGTCTCTCGTCGCCATTTTGCGCCGCAGCCCCCGGCAAATCCCGTAGAAAACGGCGGGTCAGCGCGACGCGGTATCCTGCATCTTGAAAACCGTATCTAGAACTAGCGCGGCGGGGTCAAGGTTCACCGCCTGCCCGTGGCGCGCGCGCGCGGTTGCCTCGGCCGACAGATCGGCCCATGCTCGCCCTTTGTGCGGGTCGGGGGCAAGGCGGCTCAGCATCGCGGCTTCGCCCATCGCCGCTTCGGGCTGCGGTGGCTGACCGGTGGCGCCGGTGCGAGCAAGGCGCGCCATGGCAAATTCCACGAGGGTCAGAAGCAATTCGAACTTTTCGGCCCCACCGCGCTGGGCGGCGGTTTCTGCGAGGGCGAGAGCGCGCTGGCGGTCAAGTCGGGGCAGAGAATCGAGGATCTGCACCAACTCGGCATAGGTCTTGAGCCCGCCCAGATTCAAAAGGCGCAGCGCCGCGCCCACGGACCCTGCCGAAAGTGCCGCAAGATGATCCGGATTGTCCGGCAGATCCGCCCCGGATTGCACCAGCGCGGCCTGCATGTCTTCTGCGCTCAACGGGCCTAGGCGCAGGGTGCGGCAGCGCGAGCGGATCGTCGGCAGCAGCCGCGAGGGCTGGTGCGAGATCAGGAACATGGTGGTGCGGGCGGGCGGCTCTTCCAGCATTTTCAAGAGTGCATTGGCGGCGCTGGGGTTCATCTCATCGGCGGCATCCACGATCACCACCCGCCGCCCACCATCGGTGGCGGAGAGGCCAAAGAACTTCGTCAGTGCGCGGATGTCATCCACCACGATCTGATCGCGCAGCTTGCCCTTGTCGTTGTAGCTGCGCGTGATCGCCGCGAGCCCCGGCTCCGCCAGCGCCTGAATGCGGTGCGATACGGGATGGTCCGGGCTGATGTCGAGCGAGGTTGCTGGCGGCGGTGCGCCAAACAGCCCACCTTCGGCAGGAGGGGTGGCCAGCAGGAACCGCGCGATGCGCCAGACAAGCGTAGCCTTGCCGACGCCCTGCGGCCCGGTCAACAGCCAGCCGTGGTGCAGCCGGTCCGAATTGAAGGCGGTCAGAAAGTCAGCTTCGGCCTTGTCCTGCCCAAAGAGCTGCTGGGTTTCCCGTGGATGCGGTGCACCTGCGGCCTGATCGGCACGCGGCAGCTCATCTTCGTTGCTCATGCGGCGGCTCCGGAGGCTGCAAGCTTGGCTCGCGCATGGGCCAGAACATCGCGGGCGACCACCTCAACCGGGCGGTTACCATCCAGAACGCAGAACCGGTCCGGGAATTCATCCGCCAGATCCAGAAATCCCGCCCGCATCTTTTCCTGCAGGGTGAGGCCAAAGTCCTCGAACCGTTCTTCGGTGCCCTGGCGCCCCTTTGCACGCGAGAGGCCGATGCCTGGGTCCATGTCGATCAGGAAGGTCAGATCCGGCTCGCGGCCGATCATCATCTCGTGCAACCGGTCAACTGTCGCGCGCAGATCGCCCCGCGACAGACCTTGATACATGCGGGTGCTGTCGGCAAAGCGGTCGCAGACGACGATCTTTCCCGCCGTCAACGCCGGTTCGATGGTCCGCTCCATGTGATCGCGCCGTGCTGCGGTGAACAACAGGATCTCAGTCTCGGCGGACCATTTTTCGGGGTCGCCCTCCAACACCATGCGCCGGATATCCTCGGCGCCGGGAGAGCCGCCTGGCTCGCGTGTCAGCACGACGTCACGGCCAGCCTTGGCCAAAGCCTCTGCCAAAAGCTTGCACTGGGTGGATTTTCCGGAGCCGTCGATCCCTTCAAAAGTGATGAACAGTCCGGCATTGGGATCTGAATTCACATCGCCTCCTCGGGGCCATTGAGGAAACGTTTGATCAGCACCTGGGCTGCGGTTTTTACCCGCACCGGAAAGCCACCGGCCGCGACATCATTGGCGGCCACCAGAGGTAAGCGCACTTCGGGCAACTCATCCGGCTGAAACACGAGCTCTGCCAGTTGTTGCCCCTTTTGGATGGGCGCATCGATAGGTCCGGTATAGACAACCTCAGCATTGACCTCGCCACTGTTTAGCGCGGGCACCAGCACTTCCAGATCTTCGGCAGGCACAAGTCCTACCGATCGTACAGCGCCCCGCCAGACTTCTGCTTCGGCAATGGGGACACCGGCTTTGGCGATGGTTTTCTTGGCAAATTGGCGAAACGACCAGTTAACGAGGGCCTCGGCCTCCTCTGCGCGGGCTTTGGTACTGTCTAGGCCAGTGATGACGAAGATCACCCGGCGATCGCCCTGTTTGGCCGAGCCGACCAGCCCATAGCCAGCTTCACTGGTGTGCCCGGTCTTAAGGCCGTCGGCACCGATGCCAAGCGACAGCAGCGGGTTGCGGTTGCGTGTATTGGAAGGCGCCCGCCCATCAAACTCAAAGGTCTTCTCGGAAAAGAGCGGATAGTACTCAGGGAAATCTTCGATCAGCCGTTCGGCCAGGATCCCCAGATCCTTCATCGACATGCGATGTCCTGCTGCGGGCCAGCCGTTGGAGTTTGCAAAGGTGGCCGTCTTCATGCCCATCTCACTCGCGCGCTTGGTCATATAGCGGGCAAAACCGGCTTCGGTGCCATCGGGGCTCAGCGCTTCGGCAATGACCGCGCAGGCATCGTTGCCTGACAAAACGATGATGCCGCGAATAAGATCTTCGACCCGCACGCGGTCGGTGGTGTCAAGAAACATGGTGGAGCCGCCATAGCTCATGGCGTGTTCGCTGACCGGAAGGCGTTCATCCAATGTCAGACGGCCATCGCGCAGCGCTTCGAAGGCAACGTAGAGCGTCATCAGCTTGGACATGGACGCGGGCGGCAGAGGGACATCCGCATTCTTTGAGAGCAGCACCGTGTCAGTGCCCTGATCTACAACAAAAGCGGCGCGCGCCTTGGTGTCAAAAGCAGCAACCGGAACGCTACTCAAAGCCAAGAAAAGGCCAGCAGAAATAGTGCTCTTGAGGGTGGCTCTTACAAGATCGATCACGGGTGTGTCATCCTTGTCCTGTGGGTGCACGTATGGGGGCTGCAATACCAGCGCTTAATTCGTGACGGCGTAGGCATCCGAGAAACCGGCCTCTTTCACGCCTTTTAGCAATTGGCTGCGCTCCCCCTTTGACTGGGCCGGCCCGACCACCACGCGCCAGAAGGGTTTGCCATTTGAGGATTGCTCGTAGACGGTTGGGATCATACCGGCGTTGCGCATCTGACCGGCGGTGCGTTCTGCATTGGCCTCAACGCTGAAAATGCCGATCTGGATGAATGGCTTGTCGAGCGGCGAAACCCGTGTTGCGGCAGTTGGCTTGGCAGGCTTTGGCGCCGGTGCGTCAATTGCTGCGGCGGCTCCTGCGATGGGATCAAGCGCGGTTTCCGAGACAGCGCTGGGTGCGGCAGCTTCGATGGTGATGGCTGGCGCAGTGGCCTCTTCAGCCCCAACCTGAGGTGCTTCCTCTGGAGGGGCAGTTTCTTCAGGCGCGGCCTCCCGGCGCAGGGCAGTCACTTGCAACTCGACCGGGGCGCCCGCAAGCATGCCAAGCGCAGCCGCCGCATCAGAGGATGCCTGAATGCGGGGGCCGGGTATCTCACGCTCGCGCCTGAACAGGGCGCCGATCACGAATTTGCCGTTCGCGCTGTTGCGGATGATCACACGTTCAGGGTCCTGTGCATCGGGATGCGCCACCCAGACACCACCCAGCGAGGGGCGCCCGTCCCAGAGCCCTGCTTCGGTCACCTGAAAGACATCAGGGGATTCGACATCCCGCTCAATCAGGCGGGTCCTGTTGGAGGTTGGCGCTGCCGCTTCGGAGGTCGGCTTCTTTTGAAGGAAAGGCAAACCGCTGCCGTCTTCGCAAGCTGCGACAAGAAGAAGGCTCAGCACGGCAATCGCAATCCGCGCGCCCACTGGTCCGGTTGACTTGGCCTGTGTCATGGTCTTCCCCTGCCTATGCTCATAGTGGCGCGCTGCCCTGATCCGGATTTTCCGGCCTTTGTTTTGCTTTTCGCAAATGATAGCCTGCGTGCGCCGCCATGAAAACCCTGAGGTCGGTCCGGTTGATCAAAACTGTTGGGATTGGCGGCTGACTGGCATGTTTCCGCGTGCTTTCCTGTTTAGTGTGGGTTCAGTCGGCGCGATTTTCACTTGCGCGCGTGCGTCCCACAGCCTAAACCCCCTGCGGACCGGGGAGGTGGCAGAGTGGTCGAATGCGGCGGTCTTGAAAACCGTTGAACGTGAGAGCGTTCCCAGGGTTCGAATCCCTGTCTCCCCGCCACTTGCCCAATCTTTGGTTGGCTTCCCAGCAGGCTTTGAGCAGAGATCACATTCAGGTGTGACGTGAATGGTGCCAGAGTTCGCTCTGGTCAGCGTTTGTTGATGTTGCAGAAGCCGGGCGAAGGCGATACAGTTTCAATCCTCCGTTTTTTGCACTCTTGAGAGCGCAACGGGCGGCTGATGCATCGCATCGACCGCAGTTGAGGGCGTCACACAGTGTGTCTGCGGCCGTTCGAGATGCCGGAACTGTTGTCGCTTCGACATCCTGTACGCGGGCGGCGGCTTTCAATCGCTATTGGCAATGCAGCCGTAAGGGACGTGTTTGCGGTTTTCGACATCCTGGGCGATGTCCAGGAACCTGTCGGTACAAGCCGTCCATGAATAGCGTAGCGCTGCTGCGCGGCAGGCTTTTGGATCCATGGAAAGAGCCGCCATTGCTGCCGTTTGCAGGCTTTCGGACAATGCTCCGGTTTGTCCTGGCGATACAAGATCCAACGGGCCGCGGGCCGGATAGGCAGCAACCGGCAAGCCCGAGGCCAAGGCCTCAAGCAGAACGAGGCCAAATGTCTCGGTCCGTGATGGAAAGACGAACACATCCGCACTGGCATAGTGCTGGGCGAGTTCCACCCCTTCCTTCACGCCGGTGAAATGCGCATCGGGAAAACGCCGCTGCAAACTGGCGAGGGCCGGGCCATCGCCGACCACAACCTTGCTGCCCGGCAGGTCAAGCGCCAGAAAATCCGGCAGCGATTTTTCGACGGATACGCGCGCCACGGTCAGCCAGATCGGGCGGGGCAGATCTTTGAAGATATTGCTTTTCTGCCGCGGATGGAAAAGCTCTGCATCCACGCCGCGCGGCCAAAGGCGTAGGGTATCGAAACCGCGGGTAGCCAGTTCTTCCTGCAAGGCCGGGGTGGCCACCAGACAGGCGCCTGCCCGATTGTGAAACCGCCTGAGCAAGGCGTAGCTCAGAGCCAATGGAACCGGCGCCCGTGCTGCCAGATACTCGGGAAACCGGGTGTGATAGCTGGTTGAATAGCCCCGCTGCAGCTTGCGGCAGGCGGCTGCAGCCAAGACCCCCAGCGGTCCTTCGCTTGCGATATGAATGTGATCCGCCTGAGCCTGCGCCAAGAGGGTGCGCATTCGACGGGAGGAGGTCAATGACAGCCGGATTTCGGGATAGGTCGGGCAGGGCAGGGTGCGAAACTGCCCGGGATGGATAACCACAACACGCAGGCCCCGGCGCTGTAGCTCTGCAATGGTGTAGTCCAGCGAACGCACAACTCCGTTGATCTGCGGGTGCCAGGCGTCGGTCACGATGACCATGGAGCTGAGTGGGTGTTCTTCTGCCTTCACGTGCGGGCCTTGCGCCAAAAACGATCACGCACGCGTCCATTCCTTTGGCCGGTGTTGAGCAGGCATTTGATGGAAAACGGGAAGGGTCGCCTTTCGTCGATGCCTGACAGAACGAAGTCCAAAAGAAGCGCAATGACCATGGTTCTGCTATCCTTTGGCAGTCGGGCCAGGGACCGCGCCGTAAAGAGCGTTTCAGCGCCCGGCAAAACCACGCGTGATGAAGGGCCGCCTTTCAGGGCCCAGAAAAACCGGGTGCGACGCGGGATATTTGTGCAGTCGGGCATGTGTGAGATATGCCACATCCTCAATTCTATTGGAGACTTCGCTGTGAACCTGTGTAATGGTCGCGCCAAGAAGAACAAGAGCAGAATGTGATGCGTTTTCATCCGCAAGGTCAACCCGATGCGGCGCCCAAAACCGGGGCGCGGGCGCGGCTGCGGCGTATTTCGGTTCCGTTCAAGGCCACGATCCTGGTGGTGTTTGTTCTGACAACTGTGCCGGTTCTGGCAGGCATTATCCACATAAACTATAGATCCAGTGAGCGAGTGGTTCGGGACCATGCCGGGCAGATGGTCGAACGGTTCCGCACAGATACGATCCGCGAAATCGTGATGGAGTTCCGCGCGCTCAAGTCGCTGATCGCCACGGCGGCTGAACTCGGCGAACAGGCGCCAGATCTGTTCACAGACAGCCGGGCTCTGCTCTACTTTTTCACGATGCTGAAGCAGACCGACAAGATGCTGAATATCTATGTCGGCCTCGAAGACGGCACCTTTCGTCAGGCACGGCGTATCCACGACCCACAAGCGACGATCCATGACACCTTGCCGCCCGAGGGGACGCGCTATGCCTATCGTCTGGTCGAACCTCAGCCGGGCGAGGGATCGGTGGATCGCTATATTTTCCTCACCCCGGATCAAACCGTTCTTGGGGATGTGGCCGCCCCCAGCACCTATGATCCGCGCCAGAGACCCTGGTACAGGGACGCTGTTGATGCGGGCGATATCGTGATCACCGACCCAGAGCTGTTCTGGGCTTTTGGTCTGGTTGGCTTCACCGTGGCTGAACCCTTTGTTGTGGATGGTCAGCTGTTGGGGGTGGTGGCCGCCGATGTGACTCTGGACAGGTTCTCGCGGTATCTTGCGCAAAAGCAGGTCAGCGCGAATAGCCTCAGCTATTTGCTGGACGACCGTGGTCAGGTTCTGGCGGCATCAGACGGGTTGATCGAATTTGGCAGCGCAAATGACAGTGTTGCACTGACCCATGTTGCGGATGTCGAAAATCGGGTTGTCGCTTTGGCTTATGGCCAGCGTCAGACCCTCGATGGCAATCAGGTCTACAACGTGACGCTGGAGGGGCGTGACTATATTGTTGGTCTTTCTTCGTTCGAAGAAGATCTGGGCAAGCCCTGGCGGCTTTTGGTGATCACGCCGCTCAGCGATTTCACCGAAGCCTTCAACAGCAGCAACCGCCGCATGGTCATTATCGGGTTGGCGGCGGTCGTGGTGCAATTGACGATCATTGCAGTGATCGCGAGTTATGTTGCCTCTCCATTGCAACGCCTGTCGCAAAAGGTGGAGCGTATCCAATCGCTGGAACGGGCGGCCGACCTGGCGCCGGTCCGCTCGCCCGTGCGCGAAATTGCGGTTCTGTCCCAGGCGGTGGAAACGCTGGACACAGCGGTTCAGGCCTTTGCGCGCTTTGTGCCTGTGGGGCTGGTTCGCCAGCTTTTGAAATCAGACAATATGCTGCAGCTGGGCGGGCAAAGCCGTTTCCTGACGATCCTGTTTTGCGACGTTGAGGCGTTTTCCACCTTGGCCGAACGGATTGCCGCACGAGACTTACTGAGCCGCGTGTCTGCTCTGCTGGGAGGCATCACCCGCCGTGTCCATGAGGAAAAGGGCACGATCGACAAATTCGTCGGGGACGGCGTGATGGCGTTTTGGGGCGCCCCCGCGCCTTTGACCGATCATGCCTTTCACGCCTGCGTGGCGGCCTTGGCAATTCAGCGCGATTTGCGCCAGTTGAACGAGGAGTGGCGCTCAAAGGGCGCGCCTGAAATGCAGCTGAGGGTGGGCATCCATTCCGATGTGGTACTGGTGGGCAATGTCGGCTCGGACGAGCGGATGAGCTACACTGTGCTGGGCGACGGGGTGAACATCGCCGCACGTCTGGAGGGCTGCAACAAGATCTTCGGCACACGCATCTGCATCAGCCAGGACACCTTCCGCGAGGCCGGCGATCAGCTCTGCACGCGCCCCATCGATGAGGTTCTGGTCAAAGGCCGCCGCTCCCGTGTGACGATTTACGAACTCTTGGGCGCCTATGGGGCAGGAGCGGAGTTTGAGCCGTCAGAGCGGCTTTTGGAAGTGGTCCGGCTGACGCAGCAGGCCTTTGATGCTCTGGTCGCAGGCGATCACGCCACTGCACTGGCACGCTACCGCGCAGTGTTGGAAGTGCGGCCGGATGACCCGGTGGCAAAGGAACATGTGAACCGGCTCGAGATGCAATTTGGCGCAGCGCCCGCGGCAGGTCCTGCAGCGGAGCAAAACCAGAGGACAGATGATGTATGATCAGCAGAGCATAGGTGGCCCGGAGCCCTTTCGGCCAAGCGACTACAGCGCGGCTCTCGTGCAGTGTCTGCTGCATGATTGCGAGTACGTCAAAGGGCGGCGGGTGCTGGATGTTGGCTGCGGCAGCGGCGTGTTGCTGGCCGCGGCTGGCGCGGCCGGCGCGGCTCATCTAACGGGAGTGGATATCGAACCCGATGCGGTGGCGGAAGCTACGTCCCTGCTGGACCAACAGGGCCATGCGGCCATGCGCGACATTCATATCGGTGCATTGTTTGGCCCCTTGGGACAGCGCCAGTTTGATCTGGTGCTTGCAAATCTGCCGCATTTCCCAATGGATCCCGCCGCAGTGGATGGGCGCCTTGCCAGTTGGAGCGCAGGGGGCGCGGATGGGCGCAAGCTGCTTGACGGTTTGCTGGAAGGGCTGCCTCGGCATCTTGCCCCAGAGGGACGCGCATTGGTGATGCACAATGCCTTCATCGGTTTGGAACAGACATATGCCAAGGCTACAGATCTGGGTCTGTCTGTTGAGGTCAGGAGCCGTTTTCTGCTGCCCTTGCCACACCCCAAACTCGCGCAGATGACCCCAGAGGTATTGGCGCGCGAGACCGGACAATCCATCCACATGTTCGGCAAACATGCGTTTGGTACGGTGACTGTCCTGTGTCTTGAACGGATCAGTTCTGAAGGAAATGAGACATGATCCAAGCCTTGCGCGTCTTGTTTGCACTGGCGGCGTTGGCATGGCTCATGGCCCCTGCGCAGGCGCAAGGCTATGACCAAGCCCAGACGCCGGACGTTGCCCTGGACAGGCTTTTGGCCGATGCGCGCGAAAAACTGCCAGAAGCCTGTGACGATCCCGAAAGCGACCGGCTGATCCGGGTTCTATGCGCCCAGAGTATCCGTGTAGGGGTGCGCGCGCATTACCCGCTGTTTGCCACGCAAAATGCCGATCAGACAGACCGGATGGGATATGACATCGATGTGGCCCGCGCGATTGCCTCCCGGCTGGGGGTTACGCCCGAGTGGGTTCAGGTCAGCCCGGCCATGCGTATTTCGGCTTTGGCTGAGGACAGCGTCGATCTGGTCATTGCCACCATGGGTCACAACACCCAGCGCGATGGGCAGACCCAGTTCATCCGGCCGCATTACTATCGCTCCGAAACCATCATTGTCGGCCCTCACGCTGCGCCGATAACCGACTGGCGCTCGGTGGCGGGGAGACGGGTCTGCACCACCATCGGCAACTATGCGAATGCCCAGCTCGTCTCACGCGGGGCCCAGCTGATGCTGTTCGAAAATGCCGCCCGTCTGCCCGAGGCTCTGGATGAGGAAATCTGCCGCCTGGTGGCTCAAGATGACAGTTTTCTGGCGTCCTTTCTGGTCGATCCTGCCTTTGGGGACCGGTTCGAGCGCAAGTTCGGCTTTGATCCGGTGCCCTGGGGCATGGCGGTGGCCCAGACCGGAAGCGATGATCTGGGCCAGGCTCTGCGGCTGATCAGCCAGATCCTGCACCGCGATGGGCATTTCTTGAATCTGGCGCGGCAGAACGGGATTTTCACCCAGTTTCTGGAAGAGCAGCAAAGCCTCTGGCAAAGCCCTGCCTGCGCGACGGTTGCAGCACTCGACGATTCTGCTTGTGTGATGCCTGCCCTCAAGACCACCAGAACGCCAACAGCCTTTGCGGATGAGGTCGAAGAGCTGCAAGACTGGATGCGCGCTCGCTTTGGATTTGCGCCGGATCTGCCGATGCTGACCAGCCAGCCCGCGCTTGAGCTGTTCACCGCCGGTGTCATCAACTCCTTTGTGCTGGTGGTGGGTGCGCTGGTGGCGACGCTTGTTTTCGCCCTGTTCTTTGGCCTTTTGGCAGCGCTGCCCAGCCGCGCAACCCGGTTTCTGGCCTGGAGCGTCGTCTCCCTGATCCAGTCGTCGCCCGTGATCCTGACGCTGGTGGTGCTGGCCGCCGTGACCAATGCTGTGTTTGCCTATTCCCCGGCCACCGCATTGGGATCTGCGATTGTGGCGCTGGGGCTGATGAATGGCTGTAATGCCGGTCAGGCCATTGGCGAGGCCGCCGAAAGCCTCCGCAAAGAGGGGCATCATGGCCCCGGATTCAGCCTGCCCCTGTTTCGCGATGCGGTCACGCGTTCGCTCACGCAGCTCTTTTCCTTTCTGGTCAATGCCGCCAAAGGCACGCCCATTGCCAGCTTTACCGGGGCACCGGAACTGCTGAGCGCCCTGACCGATATCACCTCTTTTGCCGCGGGCCGGGTGACGACTTATTCGCTGGTGCTGGTGTTCTACATCGCAGTTGTTTTTTGCGTGATCTGGCTGTGCAATACCTTGCGCGCCAGACTGGAAAGATCGCAAGGGGAGGCGGGCGCATGACAGATCTGATCTCCCTTCTTGGATCCGACTATCCACCCGCCCTTTTTGCCGGGATGCTGGTCAATTTCCAGATTGCCCTGATTGCGCTGGTGCTGGGTCTGGCGCTTGGCGCCCCGGCGGTGCTGATGCTGGTTGCCGGGCGAGGCTGGCAGCGCCTGGTGCGCCCGGTGATTGGCCTGATGCGCGCGGCGCCGACATTTGTTGTGATGTTCTTCCTGCTCAACATCATTCCGCGCCAGCTCACCCTTTTTGGCCTTGATCTGTCGTTGACACCTGAATGGATCGTGGCCCTGTCGCTGGTGCCCTATGCGGCCTCTTATGTGGCCGACAATGGCAAGACAGCCATCCTGGGGCTGCGCAATGGATCCCGCGAAGAGGCGCTGCTGTTTCTCCCCAATCTGGTGCGGGCCTTCATTGTGCTTGGCATGTCGTCAAGCGCGGGCGTTGCCATTGGCGTCAACGAAGGCGTGGCGGTTGTGTTGCGCGAAGCGGAGAAATACGCCGAAATTGGGGATCAGATGCTGGTCTTTGCGATTGGTGTCCTGGCCTTTGGCATCGTGTTTCAGCTTGGATTTGCCGCCGTGCGCCTGATGGTGCGCCTGCTGACAGCGCCAAAAGAGGCCGCGCACAGCGGCTGACGCAAAGGCCCCCACGGCTACCCCTCTGGCAAGACCAGCAAGACTGGCTCTGGATCTACGTCAATGGTTGCTGGCAGCTTGGCGACGATGTCCCCATCTGCCTGAATAGGCGCGCCCTGCGGGGCTGACAGATCAAGGCGGGACGCCATGACTTGCGGCAGTTTGGATGGCTTGCGTGTCGCGCCAAAGGCAACACCAGCGAGCCGCAAAAAGGTCCGGGTGCGTCTGGCGGGCGGGAAAAGGGTGACCACCAAAGACGCTTCCCGCAACTGCGCAGAAGGTGCCAGAATATGGTTGCCACCATACCGCTTGCCCCGGTTCGCGATGACCAGTGACACGTCATGGTCCACCCCATCGACACGCGCGACAAAGGACGGGCTGCCATGGCGCAGAAAACTGGCGATGCCATAGACCAGATAGGCCAGCTTGCCCCATCGCCGCTTGGCGCTTCGGGGCAGATCCATCACCGCGCGCGCATCACTGCCAGCGCTCGCCATTGAGAAAAACCGCCGATTGTTGACCCGGCCTGGATAGACGCGCTGCGGCGTGCCGTGCAGCACATAATTTGCCAGCTCTGAGGCGGAGTGCGGAAGGCCTAGCTCATGGGCCAGAACATTGGCCGTGCCTGTCGGGAGAATGGCAAGGGGAGGAGAGTCTTTGTGCAGCCCTTGCAGCGCATCATTGATCGTCCCGTCTCCGCCCGCCACAAGAATGCGATCTACCTGCGTTTTGTCCGTCTCTTGCACCAGCTGGGCGGCTTCACCTGCCTTGAAGGCGGGCCGCATATCAAGAATGACACCCTCCGCCTCAAGCTGCGCGGTAACGGCCTCTAACACAGAGGCCTTGCGTCCCCCGGCCGCCATGGGGTTATGGATCACCCGCACGCGCAACTAACAAGGCCTCCCCGTGACGGACAATACCATTGGCGTCCCGGTCGCCTTCAATCCTGCAGGCATAGCCAATGCGCTGAATACACTAGGTTCCAAAGCCAACCTGCCGACTGCGCGCCTGTTCAAAATCATCGGTCAACGCCCCCCTGCTGTCGGTCACCTGCAAAGGCTCAAAATCCCTGGCAAAGCGTTCGGGCATGGGAAATAGCGGCGTGTAGCAGCGCCGTGGCGCATCGGTGCCGGCATTGTAGGTGGGCGCAGCCTCTCGCCATGAGGTGATCATTTGCGCAAAAGAGCCGATGCCCCGCCGCCGCCGATATCGCTGTAAGGGCATCAAAAGAGACAGCGCCGTCAGATCCCAGGGCAGCTCCTTGCGCCAGTGCCACGCATGACGCACCGCATGGCGGACCAATGCTCCCTGGCGGCCCCGCATATTGATCAGCCTTCCATAGAAGGCAGCGACCTGTTCCACGGGTTCAAGCGGTTTCTCCACCAGCTTGACCCCGTCCATGTCGCTCAGAAGAACATTCGGCAAAAGCCGCCCCTTTGCCACCGCCTGATCGAAATACGGCGTTCCAACAATCGGGATCGTGGTCGAGACAAAAGCCGGCAGTTTCATACGCGGATTGTCCAATATCGCATCGATCTGTTCGGCGACCTCGGCCATCGTCTGCTGGGAAAAATCCACCATCATGCCGTAGTCAAACAGAATGCCATGCTTGGCGCAGGCCGACGCGAGACTTAATGGATGCGAGATCAGGCTTTGCTTTTTATTGTAGCTTTTCAGAACTTTCGGATCGAGCGTTTCAACGCCGGAGAAAATCGCCTTGCAACCGTTTTCAGCGACCAGTTCCAGGTTTTGCGGGTTGGCAAAGAAATCTCCCGTAACCAGACAGCCCCAGCCGCTGAACTGCCCGGCGCGGACCCTGTCTCCCAACAGGCGCGTGCGGCGCTCGAAATCGCGGCGGTTGTTGCCGAAAAAATTGTTGTCGCTCAGCAATAGCCCGTGCACACGGCCCACTGCATCAAGCTGACGTTCAATCTGGGCAGTCTGGTAAGAGGAATAGGGGCGCCCTTCGCCGGTCAGCGTGCAGAACGAGCAGGCAAAGTTGCAGTATTTTGTTGTCTCCACATAACCCACGCCCAGGTTCGGCGCCGTCAGATCATGGCGCGGGGCGGCCTCTTTGCGGGCACATGAGGGGCCCAGAACAACTTCGATCACATCGGTGATCTCTTCGGCGTCGCCCTGGCAGACATAGTCAAAGACCTCGGCACATATGGTTGGCAAAGCGCGCGCGATATGTCCGCCAATCACCGTCACGACTTTGGGCTGGGCGTGGCGGACATAGGCCGACAGTTGCCGCGCCCGGTCAAAGGCCGAGGTCAAACCGGTAAAGACCACAAGATCAGGCCAGGCAAACAGTTTGGTGTCCAAAAGGGCGCCGTGAAACACCTCGTCCCAGACACGCACCTCGCAGTGGTCCGGGTCAAAATGGCCCGCCAGAAAGTAAGGAGCCATTGGCCTTGGCACAAACAAACGCGTGGGAGTCGACTCTCGCCAGGGGTCGAAATAGGCGTTGATGATCAGAACGCGGTGCTTGCGGGTCACAGGCGGGGCCATGCGGGGTTTCGGACCTTTTCTAATGTGCCGTTGACGGCGATGAGATGAAACCACTTCGACAAAGGAATGGACGAAAAGGTTGATGCAGGCCAACTATCTGCATAATAGCAATGGAACTGGGCATTTGATGGCGCTTGATTACATGACAGAAAACTCTATCGCCGTCGAGCTTCGGGCGCATGATGTCTTCAAATCGATGCCGGATACCTCTTTCGAGCACGTGGTCGCTGCCTCTTGCGATCTTCCCCTTGTGGCAGGTCAGGACCTGATGCGCGAAGGAGAGAGCGGACGCGATGTGTTCCTGCTACTGGAGGGTGAGGCCGAAGCCTATCGCACCGCGCCTGATGGGCGCGCGGAAATCACCCTCAATCAGATCCATGCGGGCGATTGTCTGGGGGAGCTTGCGATGATCGACGGCTCGCCGCGCACCTCATCGGTCCGGGCCACATCGCAAGGCCGTGCGATCCAGATCTGCGTGGACACGCTAAGCGACGAACGCGCACTGTCCGATCTCAAGGCCGCTTTGGCTGCCGTTGCGGTGCGCCGGGCCCGGCAACTGAGCACGGCCCAACTGCAAAGTCTGCAGGCGCAGCTTGATGCGCGGGTGAAACAGACACAGTTCGGCATGATCCTTCTGTTCACCATTGTCTTGATGCTGCTTTCGACCAGCCTGTTTTATCTGGTGGCCGAGAACATTGTCGAAGACGTCTATGACCCGGCTTTTTCCTGGCAGACGGTCTTGCTCTTTGCAGTGCCAAGCCTCGCCATCATCGCCTATCTGAGGATCCCGCCAAAAGACCTCGGCATCAGGCGAGAGGGTTTGGGCCGCTCCGTCTGGCAGGCCTTGGCCCTGACGGTGATCCTTGGCGGTCTGGCAGCAGTCTATCTGCTGTTTTTCAAAGAACCGATCCCGGCCGAAGAGCGGCCCGTGCAGATCACAGTCGGGTTTCTGGCGCAATATCTGGTGCATTCTGTGGTACAAGAGATCGGAGCGCGGGGCCTGCTGCAGGGCATGTTCCAGCGCTTTTTGGATGACAAGAAGGGGCACCAGGCGGTGGCCCTGTCCAGCATCATCTTTGCCAGCATGCATATCACTTTTGGTGCGGGCGCGGTGGTTCTGGCGTTCTTTGCCAGTTTGCTGTTCGGCTATATGTATCTCTACCAAAAGAACCTCGCGGGCGTTGTGATTTTTCACTATGGGCTGGGAGTCATCGCGGCGCTTATGGTCGCATTGTAGACATGGTGCGCACAGTCCCCTCCCAGGCAACTCCAAAGGCCGCTCTTTCGCTTTGCGATCCTTCAGGGGAACCGATTGGGCGCTGGCCTTTCCTGTTGCGGCGGATGCAGGGCCTTTTGCAGGGGTTGAGCGTCGGCAGATTGGTCGTGACCTTGCCCGATGGGTCCGTGCTGACCATTGAAGGCAAAGTACCCGGTCCGCACGGCCAGCTTAGCATCTATCGCTGGCGGGCCCTGCAGCGGGCGGGCCTCCAAGGCGATGTCGGCCTCGGCGAAGCATTTATGGATGGGGATTGGGATAGTCCGAACCTGGCAGAGACCTTGCTTTTCTTCGCCGCCAATACGGCCGAAACCGGGGATCAGTTCACCCCCAGCGGCCTTTGGGGATGGCTCCTGGCGGGCTATCACCGCTTGCGCGCCAACACACGCTTCATGGCCCGGCGCAATATCGCGGCGCACTATGATTTGGGAAATGATTTCTATGCCACCTGGCTGGATCCCACGATGACCTATTCTGCTGCCTTGTTTGCAGAGGGCGCGAACTCTTTGGAAGAGGCGCAGATCGCAAAATACCGGGCCTTGGCCAGTGCCACCGGCCTTGGTGCAGAAGATCACGTGCTGGAGATCGGCTGCGGCTGGGGCGGCTTTGCAGTCTGGGCGGCGCAAAACATCGGCTGCAGTATCACAGCCGTCACCCTGTCCAAGGCGCAGCATGACTATGCGCAGGCGCGGATCGAGCGCGCCGGAGTGTCTGACCGGATTACACTGCTTCTGCAGGACTACCGCAGCCTGACCGGGCAGTTTGATCATGTGATCTCGATCGAGATGATCGAAGCGGTTGGTGAGGCCTATTGGCCGGTCTATTTCGCCAAGGTTGCCTCTCTTCTGCGCCCAGGGGGGCGATTTGGATTGCAGGCGATCACGATCAACGATGCGGATTTTTCCACCTATCGCCGCCGACCCGATTTCCTGCAGACTCATATCTTTCCGGGCGGCATGCTGCTGCCTGCGCAAGGCATGCGGCAGATTGCAGGGTCTGCTGGCCTTAAGGCCGAGCCTGCGCGCAGCATGGGGTTGGACTATGCTCAAACCCTGGCAATCTGGCACAGTCAGTTCAATGACGCCTGGCCAGAGCTGGAAGCGCAGGGTTTTGATTTCGCCTTTCGCCGCAAATGGCAGTTCTACCTGGCCATGTGCGAAGCGGGGTTTCGCAGCGGTTTGATTGACGTCTCTCAAACCGTGTTCGTGTCTTCATGACCGAGGCGGCCGACCCTCTTTCGAAACGCCGTATCGCCGTGGTGGGTGGCGGGATCGCAGGGCTGAGCGCGGCCTACTTTCTGTCCCCCCGGCACCACGTCACCCTGTTCGAGGCCGAACCGCGCCTAGGTGGTCATGCAAGAACCGTGCGCGCAGGGCGGGACGGCCTGCCGGTGGATACCGGTTTCATTATCTTCAACAAACCCAATTACCCGCATCTGTGGACGCTGTTCGAGCGGCTTGATATTCCCAGAACCAAGTCCGAAATGAGCTTTTCGGTTTCCTTGGACAACGGGGGCTTTGAATATGCTCTGAAGCCCACAGGCGCTTTGCGGGGCATTCTGGCGCAGCCGCGCAATGGGCTCGATCCCAGATACTGGCGCCTCTTTCGTGATATCCTGCGGTTCAATTCCAACGCCGAGGAGACGGCCCAGGACCCGGGCCAAAGCCTGAGTAACCTGCTGGCCGAGCTTGGCACCGGAGACTGGTTTCGCGACCGTTTCCTGTTGCCATTGACCGGGGCGATCTGGTCGGTTCCGACCGAACGCGCCTTGGATTTTCCTGCGCAAAGCCTGATCAGGTTCCTGGCCAATCATGGGCTGCTGAGCCACAGGGATCATCCCCAGTGGTACACGGTTGCAGGAGGGGCAGAGGTCTATGTGTCCCGCCTTGGCGCACTGCTGCAAAGACAGGGGGTTGAGCTGCGCACGGCGGCGCCAGTCACGCGGATCACACGCAGCCCGGAGCAGGTAGAAATCTGCGTGGACGGCGTCTGGCATGGTTTCGATCAAGTGGTGTTTGCTCTGCATGCCGACCAGATCCTGCCCATATTGGATGCACCCAGCGTGGCTGAACACCGTGCGCTGTCTGCGATCCGCTTCCAAAAGAACCCCGCCGTCTTGCATTCCGACCCTATCGCCATGCCAAAACGGCGCACGGCATGGGCGTCGTGGAACTTTCTGGGTCGCTCGGTGCCGTCAAACGGCACCTTGTCGATGACCTATTGGATGAACGCGTTGCAGACAGGCCTGCCTCGATCCCAGCCGATGTTCGTGTCCCTGAACCCGGATTTCCCGATCGCCCCGGAGCAAATCCATGATCAGGTGACCTTTGCGCATCCGGTTTTTGATCTGGCAGCTGAACGGGCCAGACATGAGCTTGCCGATCTCAACGGGACCGATTGCACTTGGTACTGCGGGGCCTGGATGCGCAATGGCTTTCACGAGGACGGTATTGCAAGCGCGGCCCAAGTCGCTCGTGGCCTGGGAGCGAAGCACCAAGATCTGGGTTCTGCCAACTGATTGGTCCATCCTTCTTGCGCGGGATGGCTCTTTGGTTCTCCGAATATGGGGGACATGATTGAATCATCTTGGATCACGGATTTGCTGGGGAGCACTTGCTCAGTCTGCGCCGCGCACTGCGATACTGGCGTTTGGATCGGGACGCAGGACTTTCTGAACAAAGTAGATGCCAATGGCTCCAACAACCCCAAGCCCGTCGGTGAGCCAGCCACCTTTGATAAGAAGGACGGCTGAGATGATCAGCCCGACACGCAGGAACCAGGCGGCGCGCCCTCCTATGAACCAGCCTTGCACGCCCGAAGATAGCAGGAAGATCCCGACCACGGCAGTAATCGCAGCGCGAACCACTTCGAACCAGTCACCCTCCATCAGGATGGCGCTGTTGTAGAAGAACATGAACGGAACGATGAAGGCGGCGATGCCGATCTTGAAGCTCGCAACGCTTGTCGCCATCGGGTTGGCGCCAGAGATCCCCGCTGCGGCGTAACTGGCCAAGGCCACTGGAGGCGTAATGGCCGAGACCACAGCAAAATAGAACACAAAGAAATGTGCGGTAATGGTTGCCGTGCTTTGCTCCATGCCGTTTTCGACAAAAAGGCTTACCAGGCCCGGCGCCACGACAGAGGCCGCCACCGCGTAGGCCGCGGTGGTTGGCATCCCCATCCCCAGAAGGACGGCAATGCCCATCGCAAAGATCAGCGCCAGCAGGTTCGAAGCGCCTGCCAGATCCAGCAGCACCGCGGAAAAACGCGCGCCAACGCCAGTGAGGCTGATGACCCCCACGATGATGCCTGCACAGGCGCAGACCGCGATAATCTGGATCGACATGACACCTGCCAGCTCGAACGCCTTGAGGATTGAGCGCAGCCCCATACGATGTGGGGTCAGCCATGATACGACGGCTGCGGCCACAGTGGCGAGCGTACCGGCCCGGATGACGGAGTAGCCCAGGAACAGAGCCACGATCAGGATCACGATAGGCACGAACAGGTAGGCTTGCCGCGCAAGGGCTGCGAATTTGGGAAGTTCGTCTTCGCGCATGCCACGCATGTTCAGCTTGGCAGCCTCGAAATCCACCATGAAGTAGATTGAAGCGAAATAGAGGACGGCCGGAATGATCGCTGCAATCGCAATCTCCTGGTACGGGATACCAGTGATTTCGGCCATGATGAAGGCGCCAGCCCCCATGATCGGGGGCATGATCTGACCGCCCGTGGATGCGGCGGCCTCAACGGCGCCTGCGGTTGTCCTTTTGTATCCGACCCGCTTCATCAGGGGTATCGTCAAAGATCCGGTCGCCACGACATTGCCGGCGCTGGTCCCGTTGATCATGCCCATAAGGCCGGATGCAAAGATGGCGACCTTGGCCGGGCCCCCGCGCGCACGTCCGGCAGCAGCAAAGGCGAAGTTGACGAAATAGTCACCGACCTTGGATGCCTGAAGGAAGGCCGCGAAGATAATGAACAGGATGATGTAGGTCGAACTGACCGCAGTGGTCGGCCCGATAATCCCGGCGTCGGAGTAAACATGGCCAAAAAAGCGTTGCCACGTGTAGGCGTTGCTGACAGCCAGGATGCCGGGAAGTAGGTGTGCAGTGAAGGTGTAGACCAGGAAAACGCCAGTTATCACCACCAAGGCCATGCCCGCGACCCGCCGGGTGAGTTCCATGATCATGGCGGCGCCTGCGGTGGCGGCAAAGGCAACCCCAATGGGCACGAAGGGGGTGCCGACAGAGTTACGGGCTGCAGTGCCGTAGACTGCGACCAGATAAATCGCCACGACAACGCCACACAGGGCAAGAACGACGTCTGAGGCGGCAAAAAGCTCTCGCCCGCGCCGTTCGAACCACCCGGTGGCAATGGCGCCGAAGGTTCCGATCAGCAGCGGAACGCCGAACCTCCACACCTCAGCAGAGTAGATTTCGGTTCCGGGAAACGCGGCCCAGGTGGTCAGGCCACCCATCTCAGGCAGGGTGCCGGAGTTGATCTTGTCGGCAAAGCCAATTGCGGTGAAGCCCGCAAAAAGGGCAGGAAGTGCCAGAGCTGCCGCTATCACTGACACAAGCTGTGTCGGCTTGTGGGGGCGTTCGGGGTGAAAAGCATGGGCGGAGAACAGAAGGAAACCGAGAGCCAAAGCGCCCGCAATATGAACGATGCGGAAGTTCCACGTCTCCATCGGGAACTGCGGTAGCAGAGGAAGGTCTAGGCCGGTCCAGGCGGAGATCGACACGCCGTTCAGGGCGATCATGTGGAAGGCAGCATAGCAGGTGGAGAGCGCGGCAATCAAAAAATAAGCCCGCCCCGAGAACATGCGGCGATTGGATTCCACGGGTTCTTCGTCAACACCTTCTGCCAGAACAACCTCTTCGACCTGATCCACGCCATGGCTCTTCTTGTTTTCTGCCATCGTTCCCTCACCCGGATCTTGCGATCCGGTCCCTATTCATTTGCGAAATCGCCCGCGCCTCAACAGAAGCGCGGCCGATCATGGATGTCTCAACTGTGCGGGGTAATCCGCTGGTTAGCCGCCGTGGATCATATCCGCTGCGATGTCTGCACCGGCCTTTTCAGTGAACCAACGCGCTGCGCCCGGATGCCATTTCATCACGGTGTTACGGTCCCAGAACTCAGGCAGGGTCGAGCGTGCGGCGCGATGGGTATTCACCATGCGTTCATTATCCGACATCACCGCATCCACGACGCCATAGACGAAGCTTTCCGGCAAATCGCAGTTGGCAATCGCGAAGTTCCACATCGAAACGGAGCGTGCGGGCGCTTCGAGCGTGGTGTAGGTGTCGGCTGCAATGTCGAAGTTGGCAACCGGGAAGGCGGTCGTGATCTGCGCCTGTTCTGCTTCGGTGAACTCGATGATGTTGATCTCGGTCTGGACCTCAAGCTGAGAAACAGCAGGGACCGGGACGCCGGCCGCAAAGGCAATCACATCAAGCAGACCATCCTGAAGTTGGCCGCCAAGATCGGACCAACCTCCATTGCGGCGCTCGAACTCTACGCCCAACTCTTCCATCATGCGCGGGAAGTAAGTGTCAGATGTGGAGCCGGCAGGGCCAAAGCCGATCCGCGCGCCCGCAGGAATATCGGAGACCGAGGTGATGCCTGAAGACGCCAGTGCCGTGATCGAAAAGGGCGTCTGGTACATCGGGAACATGGCGCATGCATTGGTCATGGGCAAACCGGGCGCGATGGGGTTTGATCCCGCGATGGATTCTGCTGCCGGACCCATGGTGGTCATGCCAAAGGGCAGGTCGCCGGTGTGAACGAGCGCCATGTTCTGCATCGGGCCGCCGGTCACTTCGGCACCGCCAGTAACGCCAAGAGCTTCGGAGACGATGCCAGCCCAGCCCGATCCGTAGCCGAAATAGGTGCCGCCTTGAGAGCCGGTTCCGACGGTAAAGCTTTCGGGCCAACCGGTGCGGTCGGCATGGTTTTCCGCATAGGCGGACGTGGCTACCATGGTCGTTACTGCCGCAACGGCGGCAAACTTCGTATGTGCGAACATTGTTTGATGTTCCTCCCTTTTAATCCGTTCCGACAGGTCCGAGACGAGTTGCCTGCCTCAATCAACCCCTCGGACCGTCCAATTAAAAGCTATAGGTCTGCGCTCGAATGTCTCAACAGTGAAAGCCGCTCTCGGGCAGCTGAATGATTATATAAATTTTTTGAATTAAAGTCGTCAGCCTGTCGCGCTGAGCCCGTCGAGGTTGCGTGTCAGGACGTCAACGAAGGTATCACGCAACGGATTGCGGGTATCCCGGAGCCAGACGGCCGACAGGGCCAGTTCGCGCGGGGGCAACTGGTCGGGCAGGGCCAGTTCGACAAAAACGACACCACCAACCGCGAGCCTGGACGCCCATCTCGGTACAATCGCTAGCCCAACACCAGTGCCGACAAGGCTGACGATGGTCTGCTTTTCCTCGGCGATCTGAGCAACCCTTGCCGTAAGCCCTGACTCGATGAAAAGCTTCATTGTCAGATCATGGCTATGGGGCCTTGATCGACGGTCGGGAACGATCAGTGGCTCTTCGCCCATATCCTGCACCGTTATGCGGTCCCGCTTTGCAAGTGGGTGGTTCTCGGGCACAGCGACAACGGCGGTTTCACGAAAGAGGGTGCAAAACTCAAGGCGCATGTCGCGGGTTTCCGGGGGCCTGACGATGGCCAGATCAAGGCTGCCTGACAGGATCCTCGGGAGCAGGCGGATGGTCTTTTGTTCGATCATCTCAACCTCCAGATCCGGGACGACCTCCCGCAGCCGTGGTAACAGCTGTGGCATCAACCCTGCCGCGGCACTGTCTATCGCCCCGATGCGCAGAGTTGGGACAGCGCCGGAGCCGCCGTTCAGGAAGGTCGCTTTCAGCTGGTCCGCACGATCAACAATTTCGCGTGCGCCTTCTACAAAACGCTTGCCTTCAGGCGTTAGGGAGACGCTGCGGGTCGTGCGCAACAGCAGCCTGTGGCCAAGGCTTTCCTCCAGCAATCTAATATGGCGCCCAAAGGATGCAGGCAGCATGCCCATGGATTGCGCGGCGCGTCCAAAATGCAGCGTTTCGGACACGGCAATCAGGCAGCGCAACTGAAGGAGTTCCATCCGACCTCACTGATTAATTAAGAAGATTATATAATCTGGCTGTCATTGCAGCAAGGGTATCTGGCGTTCCATAGGATAGGCAGATGCGACCTGCTGGTCGACAACACGCAACATATGAGAGGTCGTGCCGTGAAAACCTACCAGATTGCAGCCATTCCGGCCGATGGGATCGGCCCTGAGGTCATTGAGGCCGGAACCGCGGTCCTTGCGGCTTTGGCTGAACGGCAGGGCGATGTGGACTACCAAGTGACGACCTTCGATTGGGGGTCGGATTACTACAAAAAAAACGGGGTCATGATGCCCGAGGACGGTCTGGAAACCCTCAAGCGGTTTGACTCGATCTTCTTTGGGGCGGTCGGAGCGCCGGATGTTCCAGACCATATCACGCTTTGGGGCCTGCGGTTGCCGATCTGCCAGGGCTTTGACCAATACGCCAACGTGCGCCCGACCAAGATTATTCCAGGTGTGACCTCACCTTTGCATGACGTCGGTGTCGGAGACCTGGACTGGGTCATTGTTCGGGAAAACTCTGAAGGCGAATACTCTGGCAATGGTGGCAGGGCACATCGGGGTCTGCCCGAAGAGGTTGGCACCGAAGTGGCCATCTTCACGCGTGTTGGTGTTACGCGCATCATGCGTTATGCGTTTGAACTTGCGCAGTCTCGCCCTCGCAAACTGTTGACCGTTGTGACGAAATCCAACGCTCAGCGGCACGGTATGGTCATGTGGGACGAGATTGCAGAAGAGGTCTCCAAGGAATTCCCGGATGTGACCTGGGACAAGATGCTGGTGGATGCGATGACCGTTCGCATGGTCAAAAACCCGCAAAGCCTTGATACTATCGTAGCGACCAATCTTCATGCCGATATCCTGTCGGATCTTGCAGGCGCTCTTGCGGGCAGCCTTGGGGTTGCTCCAACTGCCAACATCGATCCGCAGCGCCGCTCTCCATCGATGTTCGAACCGATCCACGGGTCGGCCTTTGATATCACTGGCAAAGGCATCGCGAACCCGGTTGCAACCTTCTGGACTGCGTCGCAGATGCTGGATCACCTTGGAGAAAACGAGGCGGCCTCGCTGTTGATGGCTGCCGTGGAGCGTGTTTGTGCCGAAGGCATCATGACACCGGATGTGGGCGGCTCTGCGACCACGCGCGAAGTGACCGAGGCAGTGATCGAGGCGATCAAAGGCTCCAACGTGCTGCCCAACTCACGCACCTCTGCAGCTTGAGCTGACCCTCGCTCAAACGGCGAACGGCAACACCCACAGAAGGCGTCGCAAGACGCCTTCGCCATTTCCTGTCCTAGGATCAATATCTTGATCTCCTGCCCAAGGCGGGCGATCCCTTGGGCTGATCCGCAGCGCGGATCCAGAGCGCCTCGGCGCGCATTCAGCTCATTCAAATGCGATTAAAGGAAATATCAATTCTGTTCGCTCATAGTCCGTGACGACCCATAGATCGAACCAGAAGGTTTCCATGATCCTAGTCCATCGTGTAATGCCCTGTGTCGCAATCCTGTTTACGCTTGCAGGCTTGCCGCTTGCCGCTGCTGAACGCTTCTCGATTGTCGATCAGCAGTTCTTTCAAAATGGTGCGGCGGCGTCTCGTCCGGTGCTGGCAATTCCCGCGAAGGCCGAAGCTCCGGTCAAATCTGGTGCAGCCGCACGGGCCAAGCCGGATCTCGAGGCAGAGATGGAAGCTGTGCAGGCCAACTTGGCCAGCCTTTTTACAGGGCGCAGTGGCACCAGCCTGTTCCGGGAGTTGCCGAGATCAATCGTTGCCAGCGATGCGGTCAGAAAGCTCATGCAACTCATCGCCAGCGCCGAGGCGGGCAAAAAGCAATATGATGCGGTGCAGTATGCGGCGACCATCAAGCCGCCAAAACGGCCCACCGAGATGACCATTGGTGAGATCTACACGTGGATTGATGAAACGCCAGGTCAACAGCACGCCATCGGGCGCTATCAGTTCATTCCGGCGACTCTGCGCCGTTTGGTGCAGCATGTGGGGGCGAGCCGCTCTGATCGGTTCTCACCTCTCCTACAGGATCGCCTCGCGCATCAGCTTCTGGAAGAGGCCGGTCTGAGTGCGACCATTGCCGGGGAGATGAGCCGCCATGATTTCATGCTCAACCTGTCCAAGATCTGGGCGGGCTTACCAACATCAAGCGGCAAATCCTATTACCACGGGTATGCCGGCAACAAGGCGGTGCTGAGCTGGGCGCGTTTTGACGCGGAAATGGCAAGGCTGTTCCCCGGCTGAGGCGTCAACGCATGTGCGACCTAGATCGCGGATGGCCGTCGAGCATAGATGCGCCGCATGATTACGGGCGTCAGATACATAGGGACCTGATAGCAGCCGAGGAATATCAGCAATGGGTCGGTTGTGCTGGCGGGCAGGGCGATCAGGAACAGGGCAAAGTTACGATTGCCTGACACAACCGCATAGGGGACGGCGACCTTGGTGTGACCGCGCCAGATCAGCACATGGTAGGTCAGAACCTGCAGGCCCAGGTTGGCCACCAGCACCAGTGCCATCCATTTGGCGACAGTCCACGGTGCGCTCTGCAGGGCAGGGCCAAGCGCCGACATCAGACCAATCACGATCACCGCAAGGGCAAGGGTTGTGAACCCGTCCAGCGCCTTGGCTTGATCTGGGTGCAGATCCGGCAGGGTGATCCGTCGCAGGGCAAAGGCGGCTGCCACCGTGAGGCCAATGGCGCCAATCAGGCGCAGCGCGGCCCAGATCACCTCTTCCAGCCCGCCAAGGCCCGCGGCCAGCAGAAAGACCGGAATGATCGTCAGCGGCATCAGGGCGGTGCCGAGGACCAGCACGCGGAAGGCCGGTTCCGGGGCATGCTCCAGCAACAGCGTGATATTGGGGCTGCCGGTCACCGAAGGCGCGCTCAGCATCAAAAGGATGGCTATTGCGGCGGGCGTCGTCTCAACTCCAGCGAGCCAGAACAGCATCAGGGCCATCAGCGGCAGCGCCAGTTGCAGCCCCAGTACTGCGCGCAAGGAGGAAACCCCATCCGCCAGTCCACCAAGAGCCGCCCGCGCGCCGATGCGAAAGGCGGTGAGAAACAGCAGCAGGGCCACCAGCTGCGGGATCCAGGGGCGCAGGGCCATGGCCACATCGGGCAGCAGCAGCCCTGCGCAAAGGCCCAGAACCAAGGCGGCCCGGCCATGCCGGGCCACAAAGGCAAGCGGTGTCAGCATAGGCTCAGACCATCAACCCGAAGGCGCTGCACGGATGTTGTCGGGCAGCCAGGTCGCCAGCTCGGGCCAGGCGACAAGGATCACCACCATCACCAGCATCAGCCCCACCATGGGAATGGCGGTCTTGGCGATGTAGGAGATCTCATGCCGTGTCATGCCCTGCAGCACGAACAGGTTGAACCCGATAGGCGGTGTCACCTGTGCCATCTCCACAACGACCACGATAAAGATCCCGAACCAGATCACGTCGATCCCGGCCTGCCGGATCATCGGCTCTACGATGGCCATGGTCAGAACCACCGAGGAAATCCCGTCAAGGAACATCCCCAACACCACGTAGAACAGGGTCAGCGCCACGATCAGCACCAAGGGTGAGAGGTTCATCTCGTCGATCCAGCCCGCCAGCGCCCGTGGCAGGCCGGTAAAGCCCATGGCCAGCGACAGAAAGGACGCGCCCATCAGGATCAGCGCAATCATCGCCGAAGTGCGCGTCGCGCCCATCAAGGAGGATGCAAAGGTGTTCCAGTTCAGCGAGCCTTGCGCCAGAGCCAGCGTCATGGAGCCAAGAACCCCAACCGCCGCTGCCTCGGTCGCCGTTGCATAACCCATGTACATGGAGCCGATCACCACCGCGACCAGCAAGAGGACAGGGATCAGGAAACGGCTCTCGGCCAGCATCTGCCCAAAGGTCATGCTCGGCTCTTCCTGCGGGCGCTCGCCCTTCGACAGGAAATGCCAGCCGATGATATAGGCCATGAACAACCCCGCCAGCACAAGGCCGGGAAAGATGCCGGCCATGAACAGCTTGGTGATCGATTCATTGATCGACACCCCATAGACGATCAGCGTCAGCGAAGGCGGGATCATCAGGCCCAGCGTGGCTGCGCCCGCAAGGGTGCCGATGATCATGAACTCAGGATAGCCGCGTTTGCGCAGCTCAGGGATCGACATCTTGCCCACGGTGGTCAGCGTCGCGGCGGAAGATCCCGATACGGCGGCAAAGATGGTGCAACCCGCGATATTGGTATGGAGCAATCCGCCCGGCAACCAGCGCATCCAAGGTGCCAGCCCGCGAAACATGTCTTCAGACAGGCGGGTGCGATAGAGGATCTCTCCCATCCAGATGAACAGCGGCAGTGCGGTCAACGTCCAGCTGGAGGCACCGGTCCAGATCGTGGTGATCATCGCATCCCCCGCCGGGCGCGAGGTGAACAGCTCCATCCCCACCCAGGCGACACCCATCAGCGCAAGGCCAATCCAGACCGAACTGCCGAGCAGCGCGAAGAGAACAAAGAGAAAGATGATGGTGGCGTAGATCTCGCTCATTCGACGGCCTCCGAATTGATGCTGGCGCGGCGGGTGATCAGAAGGCGGCAGAGATAGTCCCACAGGGCCAGGGCCAGCAGCACGGTGCCTATGGACATCGGCAGCTGTGGCAGCCACATTGGCGTATAGACCCAGTCAGAACCGGTATTGGCCCACAGCTCCCCCCATTTTGTGGGGACAGTGGCGAACATGGCAAAGACCGAGAGCAGCCATTCGGGCACGAAATCCTGCCCCTGGGTGCGGTCATTCAGCATCTTGGAGAAGATGTTGGTCTTGATCGCATAGCGGGCAAAGTAGGTCGCCGTAAGGGCACCGATCCACATTGCAAAACCATCCAGAACCAGGCCGATGCGCGGGCTGATGTTTAGGAAGATGGACACCCGGATATGCGCGCCGCGTGTCAAGGCATGGGCCAGCGCCAGAAATGAGGTCGCCGCCATGGCATAGCCGGCATATTCGGTTGAGCCGGGAAAGGTCAGGTTGCTCCATCGCGCAATCATCTGCGCGACGATCAGCAAGAGGATGGTCAGCATGAACACCGCCGCCAGAACGCCAGAGCCAAGATAGATCTTGTCCGTCACCCGTTGCAGCGGGCGCAAGGCGCGCCCCATGGGGCCGGGGGCCAGCACACAGGCCAGCGCCAGCAGGGTTGGAAGAACAAAAAGCCACAGCCATAGCGGCAGGCCAAGAAACGGTTGCCAGTCGCGCAAGATCGACACCCCCAAGGATCGGATGCAGGAAAGTCAGGAAAGGGACGGCCCTGCCCGCGTCAGGCAGGCCAGGGCCGTCTTGGGAGGATCAGATCGATCAGTTGCCGTTGTAGGCGTCAAGGATCGCCTTGCCGTCGTCTCCAACAGAGGCCAGCCATTCCTCGGTCATCTTGGCGCCGATTTCCTTCAATTCGCCCAGGAACTCGGGGCTGGCATCGGTCACGGCCATGCCATTTGCGCTGAGCTGTTCAAAGTACCAGTTCGCCAGTTCCTCTGACTTGGCGGCGCAGGCGGTGCCGGTCTCATCGGCGGCCTTTTGGACCGAGGCCTGCAGTTCGGCGCTCAGACCGTCCCAGACCTGCTTGTTGACCATCACATAGTTGCGCGGCAGCCAGGCGTTGACCTTGTAGTAGTGGGTCAGGTGCTCCCAGACCTTGCGATCATAGCCGGTGGAGCCGGAAGAGATAAAGGATTCCGCAACGCCGGTTGCCAGCGCCTGGCTGAGTTCGGCAGCTTCGATCTGCACCGGGATCATGCCCAGTTCTTCGGCAAAGGTGGCGGTCGCCGTATTGTAGGAGCGGAATTTCACCCCTTTGGTGTCAGCAGAGGAGCCGACCTCTTTCTTGAAGTAGAACCCCTGACCGGGCCACGGGCAGGTATAAAGCGCCACCAGGTTCAGATCCGCAAGCTGTGCGTTCACCTTGTCTTTGGCGGCATGCCAGAGCTTTTCATTCTCGGCATAGCTGGTGGCGACAAAGGGGAGGTTGTCCCAGCCCAGAAGGGGCGCCTCATTGGCGTGGGCGGACATGAACCGCTCACCGATTGGGGCCTGGCCGGTCTGCACGGCGCGTTTGATCTCTCCGCCTTTGAAGAGCGAGCCGCCCGGATGCACCGTGATGTCGATCTCGCCGCCGGTGTAGTCACGTACCTTGTCGGCGAAGACCACACCCATTTCGGAGTGGAAGTTGGTTGCCGCATAGGCCATGGGCATATCCCATTTTTCGGCCGCAACGGCCGCGGCCGAAAGGGCCAGGGCAGATACGGAATAGGCAACTGTCTTGGTAAATTTCGCGATCATTTTGATCTCCCTGTTGGTTGGTTTTGTTGTTGGTCTTTGTTGTTGGCGCCTCAGGCAAACCTGTCTGGTTCGTAGGGGCGCATATCGATATTGCTGGGCCTGCCTGCGATCATGTCGGCCACCATGCGGCCGGTCTTGGCGCCGCCGGTGAGGCCAACGTGGTGATGGCCAAAGGCGGCAAATACGCCTGTTTTGCCGACCTCCCCGATCAAGGGCAGGCTGTCCGTGGGGGCAGGGCGGTATCCCAGCCACTCCTCTTCGCTGTCCGCGACCATTTGCGGAAAACACTCTTTGACCTTACGCCGCAACAGCGCGAGAGGGGCCTTGGATTTTTTCTCGCTCAGGCCGCCGAATTCGACGATACCCGCACAGCGTAGCCCCTGATCCATGGCCGTCGCAACGAATTTTCCAGAGGCCAGCATCATCGGGTTGTTGGGGGTCTGGCTCGGGTTTTTGAAGACGATGTGATAGCCACGCTCGGCCTCTAATGGCACAGTAAGGCCCAGTTTTTGCATCAGGGGCTTGGACCAGACGCCCGTGGCCAGAACCGCCTCGTTGCAGTCAAAACGACCCTTATCGGTATCAACTGCGGTAATGCGCCCGCCGGAGAGGTCGAAATCCTTGACCTCGGCCCGCACGAACCGCCCGCCCATCTCTTGCAGCAATGCAACGAGATCGCGCACGTAGTTGCCGGGATTGAGGATGTAGCCGTGGTTCTTCATCACCGCGAGCAGCTTCATGTCGGGGGCCAAAATCGGCTCCTTTTCCTGCACGGCGGCGCCTTCGATCAATTCGGGCACAAAACCGGCCTCGCGGCGCAGCTCCCAGACGTATTTGTCCGCGTCAAAGGCCGCGCGGTCCTCATAGGCAAAGCAGTAGTCGCTTTCCTGAACCCATTTGGCGGCGGGCGTTCCCGCGGTCAGCGCCTGATGTTGCTCGACACTGTCACCGATCACATGGTTCAACCCCCTGGAAATGCGCCGGGTGTCGCCGTCATTGGCGTGGGAGAGGTATTTGATCAGCCATGGCACCAGTTTTGGGCCGTAGGACCAGCGCATGAACAAAGGGAAGTTCGGGTCCATCAAATACTTCGGCCCCTTGGGCAACAGCCCCGGTGTGGTGACCGGTACGATGGCGCAGCTCGCCAGAATGCAGCCATTGCCATAGGAGGTGCCCATGCCGGGCTCTCCCTTGTCGATCAGCGTCACCTCATGTCCGGCGCGACGCAGCCAGATGGCAGTTGAGGCACCTACGATGCCAGCGCCGATCACGACGGTGTGAGGGGCGGTCATGTGCGGGCGCCTTGCGAAGCGGGAAATCTGGTCTTGGTCATTTGTCTTGCTTTTGGAGGATTTTGGTCACCATGCATTGCGATGTGCATCATTTCAAATACAAAGATGTAGCTAGATCATAACAAAAAATGATATGCCTGCTTTATGAACCTAAGATTTCGCCAGCTTCAGGCTTTTCATGCCGTGATCGAGACCGGAACCGTCACCGGGGCGGCAGCCAGCCTTGGGATTTCGCAGCCGGGCATCTCCAATCTGTTGAACCAACTGGAGCGTCAGACCGGGATCAAGCTGTTCGAACGTGTGCGCGGGCGTCTGACTGCAACACCCGAGGCGACGCTGCTGTTTCGTGAAATCGACACCGTTGTGCGCGGATTTGACCATGTCACCCAAGCGGTGATCGATTTGCAGAACAAACAGGCCGGGCAATTGCAGGTGGCCTCGCAGCACTCCATGTCCTTTGGGTTCATGCCTCGGCTGATTGCTGAATTTGCACGGGACAAGCCGGATCTCTCTGTCTCGTTTCAGTCGCAGTATTCGTCGAAAATTCAGGAATGGGTGCTGTCGGGACTGTTCGAAATTGGCATTTGCGAAATGCCGCTCCTTTATGATGCGCTGGATGTGCACCCTGTCACCGTTGAGTGCCGGATTGCCATGCCCGATGACAGCCCTCTGGCCCGACATGAGGTTCTGACGCCCGAGTTGCTGGAAGGAGAGCCTTTTATTGTCATGGGGCCAGATCACATGACGCACCGCCGAACGCGCGAGGCGTTCTTGCAAGCCGGGGTTCCTCTGAGGGCGCGGATTCACGCGCATCTGTTCAAGAACCTTTTGAGCTTTGTCAAAGAGGGCATGGGCGTTGCCGTGATCGATCCTTTTATCCTCGATTTTGACAAGGAAGGCGGGTTTCTGTCGCGCCCGTTTCGGCCTGCGGTGATGATGGAAATGGCGGTAATCACCTCCAGTGCGCGCCCTCTGTCCACGATAGGGCAAGAGTTCCTTTCCCTGGTGAAAAAGGCATTGGAGCCATATACCGAAACCTCAGGCGGATAGGCGGGTGCCCCGATTGGTCTTGGAACCGATCGAGGCAGCGGTCATAGTCCGGTGCAAGAGCCTGGAGCAGGAGCAGCAAATGGAACGGGGCGGCAAAACAGTCTATGGAGCGACGGTCGGGATCCTGATGCTGGAGACGCAATTTCCGCGCATTCACGGGGATATGGGCAATGCGGGCACCTGGAATTTTCCGGTGCAATACAGGGTTGTCGATGGGGCGACGCCGGAACGCGTGGTGCAGGGCAACCCTGCCGAGCTGACAGAAAGGTTCATTTCAGCGGGGCGGGAATTGCTGCGCGCAGGCTGCGACGGGATCAGCACGACCTGCGGGTTTCTGTCGCTGATTCAAGAGGATGTCAGGTCCGCGCTGGGCGTGCCGGTGGCCACCTCTTCCCTGATGCAGGTGCCGATGGTTCAGGCCCTGCTGCCTGCGGGCAAACGCTGCGGTGTGATCACTATTTCCGAGACCTCTCTCGGGCCGCAGCATCTGATGGCTGCCGGAGCACCATCTGATACGCCGATTGTCGGCACGGACGGCGGGCGCTGCATGACACGGGATATTCTGGCGGATCGGCCGGAAATCGATTTTGAGGCCTGCCGCCTCGATATGATCGATGCCGGAAAAACAATGATCGAACGACACCCGGACGTGGGCGCAATTGTGCTCGAATGCACCAACATGGCCCCCTATGCGCGGGATCTGCGCAAGGCAACCGGGCTGCCGATCTATTCGATCTACAGTTTCATCAACTGGTTTCAGTCTGGCCTGCAGCCAAGGCGTTTTGAAAACGATCTGGATGATCCGAGGCTGTTTTGATCAGGGTCCTCTTGTTTCATCCTGGGTGATTGCACTGCGCCATTCGCCGAGAAAGCGCGCGCGTTTGAGCCGGTCAAGATAGACCAGAAGGCCGGGGCCGAGCTGAATGGGGCGATAGGGCGCGCTTTGCCTGCTGGAGGCCGCGGGATAGCGTTCAAAGGGGTAGGCCGCCTGCGGTGATTGTGACCAGGCGGCGTTGAGCAGGTGGTCGATAAAGGCGCCGGCCTCTTTTTCCAGCGATGTCTCTTTCAGGATCACCGCTGTGCGCAGCATCATGTTGGTGTAGTCCTGAGGCTCGATCACAACGATGCGGTCCGCCAGATCGGTGCGAGCGAGAGCGTAGCTGCCAAGAACGTTGTAGGCGATGGCAAGATCCCCGCGGGCGATATCCTCGATCATCTGTCCAGAGCAGCAATAGAGCCGGGTCTCAAGGCCGCCAAAGATCTCCATCAGCCGCCAGAAGGATTCTGAGGTGCGGGCGTCTTGGGTCGCAAACAGGTAGCCAAGCCCGCTGGCTGCAATGTCATAGGTGCCGATGCGTCCGCGAAACCTGTCAGGATGGCGGCGCAGAAGGGTGATCAGGTCCTGCCGGGTCTTGGGCAGCTCCAGCCCCGAAAAGGCTGCCCGCGACAAGATGAGGGCAGCGGGTTCTTGTGAGAAGGCAAAGACATGCCCGCGCCAGCTGGCCCAGTCTGGCATCTGCGCCGGGCTCTCAGGGAGATGTCGGCGGGTGTAGCCGTCATTTGCAAGCTTGGTCTGCAGATCCATCGCCGAAGAGATCGCGATATCAAAGTCGCTCTGCCCCGGTGGGGGGCGGGTTATGGCTTTCATCAGATCGGCGCTGCCGAGTGTGGTGTATTCGATTGCAAGCCCTGGAAACTGCGCCAGGAAGCTGTCGATCAGCGGCGCAAGCACTTCAGTATCGGTTGTGGACAGCACCTTCAGCGCCGGGGCACCCTCAGGGCCAAAGCGGCGGAACTCTTCCACTTCAAACGACTGCGCCGGATGACAGAAGGCAAAGGCGCCGCAGATCAGCGCAAGGGAAAGGACAATGACACGCATGCGCCTGCTCCTGTGCTTGATGGTTCGATGACCAGCTTGCCGCCGTGGGCTTCGGCCACTTCGCGGGCGATGGTGAGGCCCAGTCCCGAGCCGATCGTGCCCGCCGCATTGCTGCCGCGCACGAAACGCTGGGTCAGTACGGCGGTATCTTCTTCAGCTGGAAACCCGCCAGCCTCATCTGTCACCGAGATGATCACATCGAGCGGCCCCTGTCGCACATCGATCAGCACGCCGGTTTCCGATGGGGCGTATTTGATGGCGTTGTCCAGAATGTTGCGCACAGCGTTCTGGATCAGAATGGCATCACCGCGCAAAGGGGAAACGCCTGCGCAGCTATATTGCAGATCGATGTCCTTGAGGTCAGCCACCGGGCGCAGCCGTTCGACCAGATCACGGGCAAGGCCGTCCAGGTCGACCGGTTTGCGCTCAAGGCTGTCGGTGCGAAAGGTCACCATGGCATGATCCAAAAGCTGCCCGGCCGCGCGGGAGCTTTCATCGATAGCCCGGATCATTTCCCGCAACGAGGCCCGGTTTTCAGCCTTCTCGACGCGCCGCAGGGTGATTTCCGCCTGCGCCCGCACCGTGGCGAGCGGCGTGCGGACCCTGTGCGCTGCTTCAGCAATGAAGTCTTCTGACCGGGCCAGCGAGACCCGCAGCCGTTCGATGAACCGGTTGAGAGACTGCACAAGCGGCGCCATTTCGCTCGGCACTGCGTGGCGCACGGGGCGCAGATCCTTTGGGCCGCGCCGGGACACGACCCCGGTCAGGGCATGAAGGGGCTGAACGCTGGACTGCGCAGCCCAGATCCCGATGAGTGCTGACACAAGGAAGAAGCCGCCTCCCATCATCAGCGCCCAGCGGGTCAGCCGCGCCAGTTCTGCCGTCTGACCTTCGCGGGTCTGCGCCACGGTGATTTCAATATCCGCCGGCCCGCCGTCCAGCGACAGGCGCCGCGCCAAGGTCACCCTGCGCAGGCTGGCTCCGCGGTACTCTTCTGTCGCGTAGCTGGGCGCGCCGGGACTTGGCGCCTGCGAAGGCGCAGGAAGATCCTCATAGCCGGTCAGAACTTCGCCATCCTTGCGGACATTGTAGAACACCCTGTCATTGCTGACATTTCCCAGCATGGACAGGGCTGCATAGGGGATGTCGAGGGTGATTTGACCGGCCTCGACGCGCAGCGAATCCATGATCGAAGTCGCTGACGCCAAAAGGATGCTGTCCTGCGTGCGCTGTGAGATATCGCGCACAAAGGCGAGGACGACAAAAAACAAGACCAGGGTGAGAAAGGCCGCGCTGAGCACAAGGCGCAAGGTCAGGCGTCGGCTCAGGGATCCACTTGTGCGCAGCTGGGATTCGGGGCGAGGGGGGCTCATTCCAAAGAAATCCGATAGCCAAGCCCGCGCACGGTCACGATGGCGGCGCCGGATCCTGCCAGTCGCTTGCGCAGCCGGGCAACATAGACTTCGATAGCGTTCTCCGAGACATCTTCGTCATAGGAAAACAGCCGGTCCACCAATTTGGCCTTGGAAAAGATCCGCTCTGGTGCACTGAGAAAGATCTCCAGAAGGCGAAGTTCCTTGTTGCGCAACGGGATGGTTTTGCCCGCCACAACGAGGGTTCCGGCCAGTGGGTCAAAGACCAGATCTCCGAATCGTTGCTGGTTGGAGCTGTTGCCGCCATGGCGCCGAAGGACCGCGCGGCAGCGGGCTTCCAGCTCGGAAAAGTCAAAGGGTTTGGTGATGTAGTCATCCGCGCCAAGATCCAGAACACCGACCCTGTCGGAGACCTCCGAACGGGCGGTCAGAACGATCACAGGGGTTTTGCCTTCCCGCGCACGATGGGCTTTGAGAAAGCTTCTCCCATCGCCATCAGGAAGCATAATATCCAACAAAATCAGATCATAATCCGTGGTTTCGGCAAAGGCTTCGGCATCCTTCGCGCAGGGCGCGTGATCGACGACATGGCCATCCATCTGCAAACGGTCGCTGACGGCGGCCGCAAGGCTCATGTTGTCTTCAACCAGCAAGAAACGCACCCGCGGCTCCCCCTTTTTCTGACACGTTCTTGCCTGCCGTGACAGGTCGGTGTCAGCTTTGCGTGTTCTCTTTCAGTCATGAGCGGCTCAGCCGCCACTTGTCAAATGGGAGGACAACAGATGACATTTACCCTGACCCGCCGGGCCCTGATGGCCGCGGCGACCGCGACCCTTGCCCTCGGGACACCTGCACTGGCCGAGGACAGCAAGCTCGACAGCATTCATTTCCTGATTCCCGGCGGTGCCGGTGGTGGATGGGACGGAACCGCGCGCGGCACCGGCGAAGCGCTGACCAAGGCTGGTCTCGTGGGGACCGCATCCTTTGAAAACATGTCCGGTGGCGGCGGCGGCAAGGCCATCGGCTATCTCATTGAGAATGCCGACAGCAACCACGGCACCTTGATGGTGAACTCGACGCCGATCGTGATCCGCTCGCTGACCGGAGTGTTCCCGCATAACTTCCGCGATCTGACCATGGTGGCGGGCACCATCGGCGATTATGCGACCTTTGTGGTTGGCAAGGACAGCCCGATCAATTCGATGGCAGATCTGATTGCGGCCTACAAGACCGACCCGCGCGGCACGGCCATTGGCGGAGGCTCTGTTCCCGGCGGCATGGACCACCTGGTTGCGGCCATGGTCATGAAGGCGGCAGGCGAAAATCCGACCCAGGTGAAATACATCCCCTATGATGCAGGCGGCATGGCCATGGCTGCGCTTTTGTCGGGAGAGATCGCAGCGCTGTCGACGGGCTTTTCCGAAGCGGTCGATCTGGCCAATGCAGGGGAGGTCAAGATCATCGGCGTGACCTCTGATCAGCGTGTGCCTGCCTATGCGGACGCCATGACGATGAAAGAGCAGGGGATCGACACCACCTTCGTGAACTGGCGCGGTTTCTTTGCAGCTCCCGGCCTGCCGGAAGAGCGCAAGGCGGCCTATCAGGCGGCCATTGCCAAGATGTATGACACCCCGGAATGGGAAGAAGTCCGTGCCCGCAACGGCTGGGTCAATATCCACAATAGCGGCGATGACTTCGAAAAATTCCTGGAAGGCCAGGAAGAAGCCATCAAGTCGCTGATGCAGGAACTCGGCTTCCTGTAAGGCCCGGTTTCTCATCCAATAGTCACATCCGGGGCGGAGTTGTTCGTGACCCCGGATGTGACATCCCTATTGTCCTGACATATGACCGGAGGAGAGCATGGCGCTTGACCGATGGATTGCGCTGGTCATTCTTTTGATCAGCCTCACCTATGGCTATGCAGCCTATTTCACCATGGATGCAAGCCTTCCGCCCTTCATGAGATTCAATGCCATCTGGCCGAGCACCTTTCCAAAGGTCTTGTCTGTGCTGGCGGCCATCTGCGCCCTGATCATCCTCTTGGGGCCGCAAACCGGGGAAAGTGGCCCCAAGGCGGGCGATATCGATCACCGACGTCTGGGGGACTACAACATCGGGCAGGCGCTGGGGTTGCTGGTGCTGATGGTGGCCTATGCGCTTCTGTTGCGCCCGGCCGGTTTTCTGATCTCGACAGTGGCTTTCTTGACGCTGGGCGCGGTGATCCTCGGTGAGCGCAAGCTGCAGTTCCTGCTGCCCATCACGGCGCTTGCGGCGGGCAGTGTCTGGTATCTGGTACAAGAGGTGCTGGGCATCTTCCTCAGCCCCTGGCCCATCTTTTTCGGCGTAGGAGGCTGACATGTTTGAAGGCATCATGATTGGCCTTTCGAGCGCCTTTTCCCTGACGAACCTGATGATGGTTATTGGCGGCTGTCTGATTGGTACCTTCATCGGGATGCTGCCGGGCTTGGGGCCGATGAGCATCATCTCCATCATGATCCCGGTGGCGATTACCATTGGGGACCCTTCCGCGGCGCTGATCCTCCTTGCAGGGGTCTATTACGGCGCAATCTTTGGCGGCTCGACCTCGTCGATCCTGATCAATGCGCCGGGGGTGGCCTCGACCGTGGCGACCTCCTTTGATGGCTATCCGCTGGCGCGGCAGGGCAAGGCGGGCAAGGCACTGACGGTGGCGGCGATTTCCTCCTTCTGTGGCGGCAGCATCGGGGCGGTGCTGCTCATGATCTTTGCACCTGCGCTGGCCACCGTGGCGCTGCTGTTCCATTCGGCCGAGTATTTCGCGCTGATGGTGGTGGGTCTGTCCGCCATCGCGGCCTTTGCGGGCACGGGGCAGGTGGTCAAGGCGCTGTTGATGACGCTGCTGGGCCTCATCATGGCAACAGTGGGCGAAGGCGCGCTGTTCAACATGCCACGCTTTACCATGGGGATCATGGACCTACAGTCGGGCTTTGGCTTTATCACGCTGGCGATGGCGATGTTCGCGCTGCCAGAGGCGCTTTACCTCGTGCTGGATCCAAGCCGCTCCAAGACCGAGGGCGGTAGCAATGAGATCAAGGACCTGCGCATCACGCGGGACGAGGCGCGTGCCATTGCGCCGGTGATTGGGCGCCAGTCGATCCAGGGCTTCCTAATTGGCGTGCTGCCGGGGGCAGGGGCGACAATTGCCTCCTTCCTTGGCTATGCGGTGGAGCGCAACATCGCCCCCAAGGAAGAGCAAGAGCAATTCGGCAAGGGATCGGTCAAGGGCCTGGCCGCGCCGGAAAGCGCCAACAATGCGGCTTGCACCGGGTCTTTTGTGCCGCTTCTCACCCTTGGCATTCCGGGGTCTGGCACCACGGCGATCCTGCTGGGCGCTTTGATTGCTTTGAACGTATCGCCCGGCCCACGTCTGATGATTGACGAGCCGCAGATCTTTTGGGCGGTGATCATCTCCATGTATGTGGGCAATCTGGTTCTTCTGGTGCTGAACCTGCCGTTGATCCCCTATATCGCCAAAGTGCTGGCGGTGCCGCGCAACTACCTGATCCCCTTCATCCTGTTCTTTACATTGATGGGGGCCTATATCGGGCAGAACAACGCCACCGAGCTGCTGATACTGGTGGGGCTCGGGATCTGTGCAACCCTGCTGAGGTTTGCCGACTACCCGCTGGCGCCGCTGCTGATCGGGTTCATCCTCGGTTCGATGCTGGAAGACAACTTTGCCCGCGCGATGCAGCTTTATGACGGGATGGGCTTCCTGCTGGATCGCCCGATGACACTGGCGCTCTTGGTTCTGGCCGCTTTGTTGGTGCTTTTGCCCAGCTACCGTGCCCGCCGCGCCCGCCTGCGGCAGGTGGGGGTCTCTGACGGCGACTGATCGCAAGACCGGCCCCGGCTGTCGCACTCTGGGGCCGGTCGCTATCTCTCTGCGTCGGATGGTCCTCTGTCTGGCGTCAGGCCGCTCTGGCAGGGTCGCGTTGGAACGCGCGCAGATGCCGGGAGGGCACCATATGAAACTACTTTCCTTGACACTTGCGCTGACGGCTGTGCCGCTGACGTCCTTTGCAGATGTGCTTGAGGTTCAGCAGGTTGCCGATGATGTCTGGGCTCTGGTTGGCCCGCACAGCCAGCGCAATGCTGAAAACCTTGGAAATAATGCCACCTTTGGCGTGGTGGTGGCGCCCGAAGGCGTTGTCCTGATAGATCCGGGCGGATCCTGGAAAGGGGCGGCGATGATTGATGCCGCCATCGACCAGATCACCGATCAGCCGGTTACTCATGTGATCGATACCGGCGGGCAGGATCATCGCTGGCTCGGCAACGGCTACTGGCAGGCGCAGGGCGCCGTGGTGATCGCCTCAGAGGCGGCCGTGGCCGATCACAAGGACCGCCAGTCGATGCAAATGACCATGCTCTCGCAACTGCTGGGGGATGAGTTGACAGGCACCGAGGCCAGCTATGCCGATGTCACTTTTGAGACCGATCATACGCTGTCCCTTGGCGGTCTCACATTCCAGATCATGCACCGGGGCCAGGCTCATACACCGGGTGACAGTTTTGTCTGGCTCGCAGACCGGGGTGTGATGTTCACCGGCGATATCGTTTATGTGGAGCGCATTCTGGGGGTGGGTCCGCAGTCCAATGCCAAAAGCTGGATCGAGGCTTTTGACGCAATGGCCGCCTTTGCGCCTGCCCATGTAGTGCCGGGCCATGGCCGGGCTACGACGCTGGAGCAGGCCCGCGCCGATACCTATGACTACCTTGTGAACCTGCGCACCCGGATCGGGGAGTTGATCGAAGAAGGCGGTGACATCATGGCGGCGCCAGAGATCGACCAGTCCGCTTTTGCCGGGCTCGCGCAGTTCGACAGCCTGGCTGGGCGAAACGCGCAGGCTGTCTATGAACAAATGGAATGGGAATAGTCTGGCGTCGCCGTCTGAGTGCAGACCGCTCGTCTTTTGGCGCGGGGCAGTTTTGCCGCCCCGCGTCATGCTTTCGTTACAAAACCTTCATTTTCATTTTTGCAGTATTTCGAATATTCGTGAATTATGGAAAAAACGATTCCCTCCCGCCTTGCTACCCTGGGTCACCCGCAGCGGCTCGCCCTGTTCCGGCTGCTCATGCGTCGCTATCCTGACCGCCTCCCTGCCGGTGAAATCGCCGAGGTTCTGGGGCTGAAGGCCAGCACCCTGTCGACCTACCTGTCGGCACTGATGCAGGCGGGGCTGGTCACGCAGCAGCGGGCCGGGACGTCGCTGATGTATTCCGTCGATATGTCAGCGGTACGACAGACCTTTGACTACCTGCTTCTCGATTGTTGCCGCGGGCGCCCCGAGATCTGCGCGCCTGTTTACTCCTCCCCATACACAGGACTGACTGCCATGACCGGACAGACATCTCACGGGCAGAAATACAACGTTCTTTTCATCTGCACGGGCAATTCCGCCCGGTCGATCTTTGCCGAATGCCTGCTGGGTGATCTCGCGCGGGATCGGTTCAATGTCTTCTCTGCTGGTACGCGTCCGGGGGGGGCGTTGAACCCCTTTGCGGTCGAGGTGCTCAAGGCCAAAGGGCATGACACGACGCATCTGCGCTCCAAAACCACAGCTGAATTCACCGGCCCGGGAGCTCCGCAAATGGATTTTGTCTTTACCGTTTGCAATCAAGCCGCAAATGAAGAGTGCCCTGCCTGGGAAGGGCAGCCCATCAGCGGCCACTGGGGTATGCCCGACCCGGTCAAGGCAGCAGGCACCGATGCCGAGAAAAGCCTTGCTTTCCAGCAGGCTTACGGCGCGCTCAAACGCCGGATCGAAGCCTTTGCCGCTCTTCCCATTGAAACGCTGGATCGCATCGCCCTGCAACGGGCGGTGGATGAAATCGCAGGCCAAGACATCGCAGGCCAAGAACAGGACACTTCCAAATGACAACCTACGCAGTGAACGGCCTTGGCCGGATCGGAAAACTGGCCCTGAAACCCCTTTTGGAACAGGGCGCGCATATCGCCTGGATCAACGACGCGGTGGGCGATCCCGAGATGCACGCGCATCTTTTGGAGTTCGACACGGTGCACGGGCGCTGGGCGGCGGAGTTTTCCCACGATGCGGACAGCGTGACGATTAATGATATGCGGATCCCCTTTATCGGTACATCCGATCTGAGCAAGCTGCCGCTTGAGGGCGTCGATGTGGTGATCGACTGCACCGGCGTGTTCAAGACGGAGGCCAAGCTGGCCCCCTATTTTGAGGCTGGCGTCAAAAAGGTTGTGGTCTCGGCCCCGGTCAAGGACGGCGATGCGGCCAATATCGTTTATGGTGTCAACGAAGATATCTACGATCCTGAGCGTCATCACATCGTGACGGCGGCCAGTTGCACCACCAATTGCCTTGCGCCGGTGGTCAAGGTGATCCACGAAAACCTGCGCATCCGGCATGGATCGATCACCACCATCCACGATGTGACGAATACCCAAACCATCGTGGACCGCCCGGCCAAAGACCTGCGCCGGGCGCGTTCGGCGCTGAACTCGCTGATCCCCACCACCACCGGCAGTGCAACTGCGATTACATTGATCTATCCGGAGCTGACAGGGCGACTCAATGGTCACGCGGTGCGGGTGCCGCTCTTGAACGCCTCGCTCACTGACTGCGTTTTTGAGGTCGAGCGCGAAACCTCTGCCAAAGAGGTCAACGCCCTTTTCAAAGAGGCGGCCGAGGGAGAGCTGAAGGGCATCCTGGGCTATGAAACGCGCCCTCTTGTTTCGACCGACTACACCAATGATCAGCGCTCTTCGATCATCGATGCACCCTCGACCATGGTGGTGAACGGGACGCAAGTGAAGGTCTATGCATGGTATGACAATGAAATGGGCTATGCTTGGCGCCTGGTCGATGTGGCCTTGATGGTAGGGGGCGCGCTATGAGCCAGCGCCCCGAAGGTCTGTCTGCCTATATGGCGGTGACGGCGGCCTATTGGGCCTTCATGCTGACCGATGGCGCGCTTCGGATGCTGGTGCTCTTGCATTTCCATACCCTCGGGTTTTCCCCGGTACAGCTCGCTTACCTTTTTGTGCTTTACGAGATCGCCGGGATGGTGACGAACCTTTCGGCAGGGTGGATCGCGGCGCGGTTCGGGCTGGCAGCAACGCTTTATGCAGGGCTGGCACTGCAGATCGTGGCCCTTGCAGCGCTGACGCAGTTGGATCCGAGCTGGGCCATCGGGGCCTCGGTCGTTTTCGTGATGTGCGTGCAGGGCATTTCGGGCGTGGCCAAGGACCTGGCCAAGATGTCGTCGAAATCCGCTGTGAAGCTCTTGGCGCCATCTGCAAACGGCGGCTTGTTTCGCTGGGTTGCTGTGCTGACGGGATCGAAGAACGCGGTCAAGGGGCTTGGGTTTCTGCTGGGCGCGGCCCTCTTGGCAACATTTGGCTTCACCTCGGCGATTATCGCCATGGCCGTTGTGCTGGCGCTGGTCTTTGCCGCCATCGTAGCCCTTATGCCGCCTGGCTTGCCGACCGGGCGAAAGGGCGCGAAGTTTTCCGAGGTCTTTTCCAAATCCGCCAATGTGAACTGGCTGTCGGCGGCGCGAGTCTTTTTGTTCGGCGCGCGCGATGTCTGGTTCGTTGTGGGCATCCCGATCTACTTCTATGCGGTCTTGTCGGATGGATCAGAGGCGGGCAACCGCGCGGCATTCTTTATGATCGGCACCTTCATGGCGGTCTGGATCATCCTTTATGGCGCGGTGCAGGCGTCGGCGCCCTGGCTTTTGGGGGCTGCAAAACGCTCCGAGGGCGACTTGATCCGCGCCGCACGCGGCTGGGCGCTGGCACTGTTCTTGGTGCCTGCTGCTCTGACATTTGCGGTCTGGATGGCCGGTGCACCGCAAACATGGTTGACGGCTGTTCTGGTCGTCGGCCTTCTGGCGTTTGGCGGGCTGTTTGCGGTGAACTCTTCATTGCATTCCTATCTGATCCTCGCCTTCAGCAAGGCCGAGCGGGTGACGATGGATGTCGGTTTTTATTACATGGCCAATGCCGGTGGTCGCCTTGCAGGCACGCTGCTCTCTGGTTTTACCTATCAACTCGGGGGGCTGACGCTTGTCCTGGGCACGGCGGCGTCTATGGTTGCGCTGGCAGCACTTGCTTCGGGCAAGTTGCACGTTGAGGGGGGGGAGGCCACGGCATGAGTATCTTTGAACGCTATCTGACCCTTTGGGTGGCCCTTGCGATGATCGCAGGCATTCTGATCGGCAATGCTGCCCCGGGTCTGGTGCAGATGATCGCAGCAGCAGAAGTTGCGCGCGTGAACCTAGTGGTTGCCGTGCTGATCTGGGCTATGGTCTATCCGATGATGGTCGGCGTCGATCCGTCCGCCGTGAAGGATGCGGTGAAGCAGCCGAAAGGTCTGGGGATCACATTGGTGGTGAACTGGCTGATCAAGCCCTTTTCCATGGCGGCGCTGGGCGTTTTCTTCTTTGAAGTGGTCTTCGCGGATCTCGTGGCACCGGAAGATGCACAGCAGTACATCGCGGGATTGATCCTTTTGGGGGCTGCGCCCTGTACGGCGATGGTCTTTGTCTGGTCGCAGCTCACGCGGGGGGATGAGAATTACACGCTTTTGCAGGTGTCCCTCAACGACGTGGTGATGGTTTTTGCCTTTGCACCCATCGTGGCCTTCCTTTTGGGGGTTACGGATATCGAGGTGCCCTGGGAAACGCTGGTGCTGTCGGTGGTCCTATTTGTCCTGTTGCCGTTGCTGGCCGGGATCTGGACCCGCCGCAGGCTGGGAAATACTCCGCAAATCGAAGCCTTTCAGGCGCGGGTCAAGCCCTGGTCGATGATCGGGCTGATCGCAACGGTCATGATCCTGTTTGGCCTGCAAGGGCAGGTGATCCTGAACCGACCTGAGGTCATCGCCCTGATCGCGGTGCCGATCCTTGTCCAGTCTTACGGGATTTTTGCTCTTGCCTATGGTGCGGCCTTTGCCTTGAATGTCCCGCATCGAATTGCGGCGCCCTGCGCCCTGATCGGAACTTCGAACTTTTTTGAGCTGGCAGTCGCCGTGGCGATATCCCTGTTTGGTCTGAACTCCGGCGCAGCGCTGGCCACGGTTGTGGGCGTTCTGGTCGAGGTGCCGGTGATGCTGTCGCTGGTGGCCTTTGCCAACCGGACCCGCAGCCGGTTTCCAGCCTCCTGAAAGGCTGTTTTCCCCACAAGAGTTGGGGCAAGTGAGGGGCATGCATTTCAATACCTCTACTGGGCAATATTGAAGCGGACTGCCCGCATGCCCCAGCTGGGGCTGCTTCTTTTGCACGTCAAGTCGCCAAGGGGAGACCCGGCGCTGGAGTGCTGGTTTGCCATGCAAAACCGTTCGCGCCTGAGACCTGCTGCAACCGGGTGACAGAGGCATGCTCAATTCAGCCGACGCGGCCGTGTGCAGGTTGACGCCGGATGGCGTACATCGATACCCTCTCTGTCAATCATCAAGGACGAGCAGGGTGGGCAGTCGCAACCCAACGTTTGAGGATGGCCAAGGCGAGGTTCCGCTTAGCGTTGCCGAACCGCAAAAACAACTAATTGACAGACTTTGAGTTTTGTTCGGTCGCGCAAAGTGAGTGATTGTGGTGTGCCGCCATTGGGCTGTCAGGAAAGGATGGTTCGGCGCGGGTGAATTTGGTGCGTGTTGGGCGTTTATTAACAAAAAGGCGCCAATAGTGGGACCTGGTAGGAAAAGGGGCCAAGTGATGCATGGTCTGATCAACAGAGCGATCCAGGCTTTTGTGACCAGTACCTATGGCGGGGAACGTTGGCACGAGGTTATGGATCAGGCAGGTCTCGGCTTTCGCGAGTTCGAGGCCATGCTCATCTATACTGATGAGCAATCCAACAAGATGCTCAACGCGATGGAACAGGTTCTGCAACGCCCCTTGCCCGAGATGCTTGAGGATATGGGGACTTTTCTGGTCTCCAATCCACAGGTTGAGTCCTTGCGCCGTCTCCTGCGGTTTGGCGGCGTGAATTACGTTGAGTTTTTGCACTCCCTTGATGATCTGCCGGGGCGGGCACGCCTGGCAGTGTCAGATCTGTATTTGCCCGGGCTGGAGCTGTTCGAACAGGCACCGGGGCAGTTTGAATTGGTTTGCCAGCCCGGCCTGCCGGGGTATGCAAATGTAATGATTGGTATTCTTCGCGCTATGGCAGATGACTATGGCGATCTTGTCATCTTGGATTACAGTGGTCAGCAGGATGGGGCGGAAGTGATCTCTATCACCTTGGTGGAGCGCGAGTTCGCCGAGGGGCGGAGTTTTGATTTGGGGGCGCATTCGTTATGATGACAGGCACGCAGCTTGCCGCCATCGCAGATCATATTTGTCCTATGTTTGCGATCGTGGATGAAAAAGGGCGTATCCTGCGCGTTGGCCCAACACTCCGAAAGCTGAGACCTGACTTGAAATGGGAGGGGCGGCGCTTCTTCCGAGTGTTCGATTTGTCCCGGCCAAGACGTGTGCGTTCGATGGAGGATCTGGTGAATACCGCCGGGTCCAAATTGCATCTGCACTTTCGTGATACGCCTCAGACCAGCCTCAAAGGGGTTCTGGTGCCGCTGCCCGAGGGACAGGGGGCGATCATCAACCTGTCTTTTGGCATCTCTGTCCTCGAAGCTGTTCGGGACTATGATTTGACGAGTGCGGATTTCTCACCCACGGATCTGACCATCGAGATGCTCTACCTGGTCGAGGCAAAATCTGCCGCGATGGAGGCGTCGCGGCAGCTGAACCTGCGTCTTCAAGGTGCCAAGATCGCGGCAGAGGAACAGGCCTTTACCGATACGTTGACAGGTTTGAAGAACAGGCGCGCGATGGATCACATCTTGGAGCGCTTGATCAACGGTGGTCGGGACTTTGCTCTGATGCATCTGGACCTCGACTATTTCAAACAGGTCAATGACACTCTTGGCCATGCTGCCGGAGACGCCGTTCTGCAGCATGTGGCGCGTGTCATGGTTGATTGCACGCGGCAGTCCGATACGGTTGCGCGTGTGGGGGGCGATGAATTCGTACTGATCTTCAACGATCTTCGCGACGCCCGTCAGCTTGATGGTCTGGCCGAAAGGCTGATCGCCGAGCTTGAGGTGCCGATCCCGTACGGGGGCAAGGAGTGCAAAATCTCGGCAAGTGCTGGGACAACACTGTCCGTTTGGCATGAAGGCACGGTCACGGCGGCGCAGATCCTGAACGAATCCGATATTGCGCTTTATGCGGCCAAGGGATCGGGCAGGGCGCGTCATTGCTTCTACAAAAAAGGCATGGAAAAGGACGTCTTGCCCCAAGGGGCATGAGCCTGATCTCAAACACCTGAAAAATTGCCCTGTCCCCGGCGCACTGGCATCGAGCGTCGCGATCCGTGATCGCGAGCCTGGCGCGGGCGTGAGGTCCTTCCGGCATTGTTATGCGGCAATGGCCTGTGGAGGCGGGCGTTGCCCAACTGGCTGCTGGCAAAACGAGGGACGGCTGGCTTGACGGCACGGTTTGCCGAGTGGGGCAGGGACAGTGGTTGAATATTGGTCTGCTCATTTTGTCGGGATGTGGACATTTTCATCCACCCAATAGCCTGCGTATCTGGCCATTCGCGTATCCATTGATGAGGCCGGAATGACCGATCCTTCGACCGTTTCACTGCAACCGAGCGTGTGCCCGCTCGATTGTCCCGATACCTGTAGCTTGATCGTTCACGTAAAGGGGGGAGAGATCCTTTCGGTCAAAGGGGGCCACGGCAACCCTTTCACAGCCGGGGTGATATGCAACAAAGTCGCGCGCTGTTTTCCCGACTATGTGCATGGCAAGGCAAGGCTTCGCCATCCTTTGAAACGTTCCGGGCCACGCGGAACCGGGAGCTACGCCAGGATATCATGGGACGAGGCGCTGGACCGCGTTCATGAGGGGTTTTCCAACGTAATTGCTCGGCACGGTCCACAATCGGTGCTGCCGCTGAACTACGCGGGGCCACATGGGGAACTGGCGGGTGCCTCCATGGATCGGCGGTTCTTCTACAAGATGGGGGCGACGCTTTTGGATCGCGGCCCGCTCTGCGGCGGGGTGCGCGGCGCGGCCTACGAAAGCCTTTTCGGTGCCGTCCCGGGGATGCCGCCAGAACAGGCGCTGCATTCGGATCTGATCCTTGTCTGGGGCAATAATGTGACCGTGTCCAACCTGCATTTCATGCGGGTTCTGAAACAGGCACGCGGCGCCGGGGGGCGGGTTGTTGTCATAGATCCCAAACGGATCAAACTGGCCGAGCAATGCGACCTGCATCTGCAATTGAGGCCCGGAACGGATGTGGTTCTTGGTCTTGGGCTGGCGGCTGAACTGGAACGACGCGGCGCTTTGGATGAGGCCTTCATTTCGAAATGGGCACTGGGCTTTGAGCCTTACATGGCCGAGGCACGCGCCTATTCGCCGGAAAGAGTGGCACAGATCTGCGGTGTCGCGGTCGAAGATGTCCTGAGGCTCGTCGAGTGGATTGCAAGGGCCAAGGCCATGGCAAGCGCCTTTGGCAATGGGATCGAACGTACCCGTTCCGGCGGAGCGGGGCTCAGGGCTGCTATGGCGCTGAATGTGCTCACCGGGCATCACGGGCGGCTTGGGGCCGGGGTCGTTGCCAAATCAGGGGCAGCAGCGCCAAAGACATCCGACCGGCTGCAGGGTGCAGACCTCAAGCATCCGGGCACGCGGTGCTTCAATATCGTGGATGTGGCGGCAAAAATGCTCGATCGGGATCTGGAGCCTCCGGTGTCGGCGGTGATGATCTATAATCACAACCCGGTTGCGACGCACCCGGATCAAGAGCGGATGATCAAGGCCCTGATGCAGGAAGAGATCTTTGTCGTCGGCTCTGATGTCGTGATGACGGACACGATGGCGTTTTGCGACGTGATCCTGCCTGCCGCCAGCCATTTTGAATACGATGATATCTATGGCGCCTATGGACAGAACTACCTGCAGCGGGCTGCGCCGGTGATCGCGCCGGTCGGGGAAAGCCTGCCCAATACCGAGATCTTTCGCCGCCTTGCTGCGCGGTTCGGCTATGAGGAGGAGCTATTCCGGCACAGTGATCTAGAATTGATCGATCAGGCCATGGATGCCTCTAGTCCAGTTTTTGCGGGCAAACGGCCCAGTCAGATCCCTCTGGACAGGGCCATTGAGTTGAACGCAGATGATGGCACCCCGCTTGTCCTGTGCAAGACGGTCGCGCCTAAGACACCTTCCGGGCGGATCGAGCTGTTCAGTCAGGCTCTTGAAGACGGCTTTGGCTGTGGTGTGCCGCGCTATGCTCCCGCAAAGCAGGACATGCCCTTGATCCTGATCACCCCCAGTTCCGACAAGCGCACCAATGCTACCTTTGGCCAGCACAGCCTTTCTGCCGGAATGGAGGTTTTGCAGGTTCACCCCGCAGATGCGGCGGACCGTGGCCTGAGCGACGGCGACACGGTGACGCTGTGGAATGCACAAGGGGAAGTGACGCTCATCCTTGAGGTGACGAGCGCGACACGGCCTGGCGTGGTCTACAGCCCCAAGGGGACCTGGCTTGCCTCTTCACAAACGGGCCGAACGGCCAATGTGCTGATCCCGTCCGATCTGCGCACGGATATTGCTGACGGGGCTTGTTACAATGAGACCTTTGTCGACCTCAAAAGGGCAGAGCCATAGGGGGCACGCGCTGCAGTGCTTTCTTGTTGCGCGCGCAGTGCGGATCTATTTTGATCGGGCCAGTCAATGACGGCTTCTGTGGAATAAAAAGGTCGGGTGATGTCGCACACTGCCGCAGGTGACGAGCAGAACATCTCGTCTTTGGCCTTTACCCTTGATCGTGAGAACGCGCTGCCGTTGTTCGAGCAGATCTGCGCTGCGCTGCGCCAAAGGATCGTCTCGGGCACTCTTCCCGAAGGGGGACGACTGCCCGCGACGCGCAACCTGGCAATTGAGCTTGGGGTCGCCCGCTCGACGGTGGTCTGCGCCTACGAACAGTTGGTCGCGGAAGGCTATATTTCGGGGCGCCAGGGGGCAGGCTATTCCGTCTGCGCCATTGGGCAGGTTGAAATCCAGAAGGCTGCCCCGAGGGTTTTCCAGCCTGTGGAAGAAACCTCCCATGTGCCGCGGCCCTTCAGTGGGGGAGAGCCGGACATGCGGTTGTTCCCCTATCGGCAATGGGGGCGCTGCGTGGCTAGGATTTGCCGCGTATCTCCTGAAAAGCTGCTGGAGGCGGGCTCAGTTTTGGGCAATGCCTGCCTCCGGAGATCCATCGCCTCTTATGTAGCAGACTGGCGTGGGCTGTCTGCTGGCCCCGATCAGGTGATTATCACGGCCGGTGCAGGGGACGCGCTGGAGCTGTGTCTGCGCGCGCTCACCCAGCCGGGGGATGCGGTGGCGCTTGAAGATCCCGGATATCTACCCTTGCGCCGAATTGTCGAGCGGCAGGGGCTTTTGCGCAGCTCCGTTCCGGTGGATGATCTGGGCGCTTGTGTGCCGTCTGACAAGGCGGGCGCGAAGGCTGTGGTGCTCACGCCATCGCATCAGTTTCCTCTTGGCGGGGCGATGGCGCCGGGGCGCCGACTGGAGTTTCTCGAATGGGCCGGAAGGTCCGGCGGCTGGGTCATCGAAGATGACTACGATAGCGAATTCCGCTATGCCGGGCGACCCATTCCAGCGATGGCCGGGTTTGATGGCCTGAACCGGACCCTCTATATCGGCAGCTTTTCAAAGACATTCTCCAACCGGTTGCGGGTCGGGTATCTGGTTGCGCCCGAGGCCTTGGTGCCGGTTCTCAAGAACAGTCTGCGCCGCACGGGGGCGCGGGCAAGCGCGATGCCGCAACAGGCCTTGTCAGAGTTCATCGATAGCGGAGAGTTCTACCGCCATTTGCGGCGGATGCGACGCATCTACGCCGAGCGCCGCAAGCACCTGTTGGCGCGGCTCACGGCCGAGTTCTCCGCATTTGGCCATGCACCGGATCATGGCGCGGGCATGCAGATTGTCTTTCATTTGAAACCGGGCATTCCTGATACGCAGATTTGCACGCAGGCCGAGGCTGCAGGGCTGGGTCTGCAGCCCTTGTCCGGTTTCGCTGTCGAGGCGTGCGGATTGAATGGCCTTGTCCTTGGTTGCTGTCACATGGATGAACCGGAGATCGACCGAGGGTTGGAGCGGCTGGCGCAGATTCTGGGCCAGGCCACCGCCTGACCGCCCAGGGTCGGGCGATTGCAACCGATTGGTTTCTCGGCGGAAAAGTTTTCCTTTTCAATGGTCTAGGTGAGGGCAAAAAAGTGCTTTGCGAAAGATAGGTACTTGGTATAACTATCTTCTTATAGTTATGCCGGATAATGATGATAAAAGTTATCCAACTGGGAGGGCATCATGAATATCGACGGACATGTGGCTTTGGTCACAGGGGCTGGCAGTGGCCTTGGCGCTGCCACAGCGCGGCATCTTGCAGCCAAAGGGGCCAAGGTCGCCATCTTGGATTTCGACATTGAACGGGCCAAGGCCGTTGCCGCCGAGATTGGCGGGATCGCGCTACATGTGGATGTGAGCGACGAAGCCGCAGTCGGCGCGGCGGTGGATGGCGCCATCCAGCAGCTTGGGAGCGCACCCCGCATCGCGGTGAACTGCGCGGGCGTCGGGATGGCGGCACGCATCGTCGGTCGCGAAGGAAAGCTCTCTTTCGATGTCTTTGAACGGACGTTGCGGGTGAACCTGTTTGGCACCTACAATGTCATGAGCCATGTCGCTCGCCGCATGGCGGAGCTTGACCCGCTGCAAGATGGCGAGCGCGGCGTGATCATCAATACTGCATCCGTTGCCTATGAAGATGGCCAGTTGGGACAGGCAGCCTATGCGGCCTCAAAAGGAGCGATTGCCTCCATGTGCCTGCCTGCTGCCCGCGAATTTGCGCAGACTGGCATTCGCATTGTGGCCATTGCGCCGGGTCTGTTCCAGACACCGATGATGGAAGGCCTGCCCGAAGAGGTCTCGGCCAAGATCACCGCCAATATCCCCTTTCCTGCCCGCCTTGGCGCACCCGAAGAATATGCGCTTCTGGCCGAGCAGATCGTGACCAATCCATTCCTCAATGGAACAACCATCCGGCTGGACGGCGCCGTGCGTCTGCCGCCTCGTTAAAGGACCTCCGCCCAATGAGTGACCCCATTCTCAAGATCGACATCCAGAACAGCATCGCCACCCTGACCATGAACCGTCCGGGCAAGCGCAACGCCATGTGCGAAGAGCTGCTGGAAGCGCTTGATGCGTTCTTTTCCGCGCCGCCCAAAGAGGTGCGTGTGGTGATCCTGACTGGGGTGGAGGGGCATTTCTGCTCGGGGCTGGATCTGTCCGAACATGTGCATCGCTCAGCCGAGGACAATCTTTATCACTCCCGGCGGTGGCACACGGTGATGGAGAAAATCCAGTTCGGCGGGCTGGCGGTTGTCTCGGCAATGTTCGGCGCCGTGATCGGCGGCGGGCTGGAACTTGCGGCCTCGACCCATGTGCGCATTGCCGAGCCGTCCACCATTTTCCAGCTGCCCGAGGGGCGCCGCGGGATTTTTGTGGGGGGCGGTGCAACCGCGCGGGTGGGACGCCTTTTGGGGGCGGACCGTATGACCGAGATGATGCTGACGGGGCGCAAGTATGATGCCGAAACAGGCGTCGCGCTGGGCCTTGCCCATTATGCCGTTGGCGAAGGCGAAGCGATGGCGCTGGCGCAGACGCTGGCTGGAAAGATCGCCCGCAATGCGCCCCTGTCCAACTATCTGATGATTCAATCCATTGCGCGGATCACAGATATGTCGCAGGCCGACGGGCTGTTCACGGAGTCCCTGGCAGCGGCCCTGTCTCAGACCACGCCCGACGCCGAGGAAGGCCTGCGGGCCTTCCTGGAAAAACGTGCGCCCAAATTCCGCTGATCACATGAAAAAAGCCATCTCCGATCCGCTTGGACAACCAGGGCCCGCAGTGGTCAGTGATGATACGCTGCGCGGCTTTATCGGCTATCGGATGAAGCGCGCATTCAACGTGCTTCAGGCCGATCTGACCCAGACGCTGAAACCGTTTGAATTGCGCATGCTGACCTATACGGCACTGACGCTGATCGTGGACAATCCCGGCCTGCGCCAGTCTCAGCTGGCTGATGCCATGGATGTGGAGCGGCCCAATCTGGTGATCGTCATCGACGAGTTGGAGCGGCGCGACCTTATCGTTCGGGATCGCGTACCGACGGACCGTCGCGCCTATGCGCTGCGGGTGACGCTGGCCGGAAGGCAGCTCTATGAAAAAGCCTTTGCGGCGATGAAGGACCACGAAAAACGAATGCTTGAGGGGCTGGACGCCGAGACGTGCAAAACGGTCATCGCAGCCCTTGAGACGATCCAAAAGCACCACGCGAAAGGATAAGTGATGAAACGGACTTCTGCCTTTCTACCCCATGCCGTGAACCGCGAAGACAGGGCCGATGGCAGCATTCTGCTGCGTTCGGACTATGATCTTGGCCCTGTGACCGACCGTACCGGAGACTGGTTGCACCGTTGGGCGGATGAAGCACCGAGCCGCGTCTTTCTGGCCGAGCGCAGCGGTGCGGGCTGGCGCGAAGAGACCTATGCGGCGACGCTGCAGCAGGTGCGCGCCATTGCGGCCTCTTTGCTGGCGCGGGGCATGGGGGCCGATACTCCGATCCTGATCATGTCCGGCAACGGGGTGGATCACGGGCTGTTGTCGCTGGGCGCGCAATATGCCGGGGTTCCGACTGTGCCCGTGGCCGAGCAATACTCGCTGATCCACGGCGCCCATGGTCGGCTGCGCCATGCCATTGAACTGGTACGGCCCAAAATGGCCTATGTGGTCGATGCGGATCAATACGGAGAGGCGCTGCGGCTGGACGCCCTGGAGGGGGTTGAGATCGTTGCGACACGCGTGGGCAGCGCCAGTGTCACGCCATTCGCGGAGCTCCTGAAAGGGGATGCGGGCATCGATGTGGATGCAGGCTTTGCCAAGGTGACGCCTGATACGGTTGCCAAGATCCTGATGACCAGCGGCTCGACCTCTAATCCCAAAGGCGTCTTGACCACACAGCGGATGATGTGCGTCAACCAGACCCAGATCGCAGACAGCCTGCCATTCCTGCGCGAGCGCCCGCCGCGCATCATGGACTGGCTGCCGTGGAACCACGTCTTTGGCGGCTCTCACAATTTCAACATGATGCTGGCCAATGGCGGCAGTTTCTACATCGATGACGGAAAGCCGGTGAAAGGGCTCTTTGACCGCACCGTTGAAAACCTGTCGATGGTGACAGGAACCCTTGCCTTCAACGTGCCCATGGGCTTTGCCATGCTCTTGAACGCTCTTGAGAAGGATGCAGGGCTTCGCCAGCGGTTCTTTGAAGAGCTGGATCTGGTTTTCTATGCCGGCGCCTCGCTGCCGCAGGAAGTCTGGACCGGGCTTGAGAGCATGGCGATGGAGATCAAGGGCGAAGTGCCGCTTATGACCTCCTCCTGGGGGCTGACGGAAACCGCGCCTGCAACGATGATCCAGCAGGAGCCGACCGAAAGCTCGGGCGTGGTCGGCGTGCCGATGACAGGCGTGACGCTCAAACTCATCCCGGACGAAGACATGCGCTGCGAGATCCGCGTCAAAGGGCCAAATGTCATGCCCGGCTATTTTGAAGACCCGGAGAAGACCGCCGATGCCTTTGATGACGAAGGGTATTTCATCACCGGCGATGCCATGGCCTTTGTCGACAAAGACGATATCAACAAGGGCATGCGCTTTGACGGGCGCATCTCCGAGGACTTCAAGCTTTTGACCGGCACCTGGGTGCGGGCGGCGGGCCTTCGGATCGAGATGCTCTCGACCCTTGCGCCTCTGGCGGCCGACCTCGTGGTGACTGGTCAGGACAAGAACGAAATCGGCGTGATGATCTTTCCCAACACCGAGGCCCTTGAGGCGGCTGGCTTCACCCTGGAGGAAGACGGCGGCGCATTGGTTTGCCCGAAGCTGTTGTCCGAAATCCACCACCGGCTGAACGAACGCGCCGGGCGGATTTCCGGCTCCTCCACGCGGGTGGCACGGGCAATCGTCCTGGCCGAGCCGCCCTCCCTGACCGATGCCGAGATCACCGCCAAGGGCAACCTCAACTTCCGCAAGGTGCTCACGCGCCGCGCAGATCTGCTGGAGCGACTTTATGACGACGCCGCCAGCGGTACTGCGAAACTCTGACAGGAACAAACGAATGGTAGATTTTTCCAAGGTCCGCGCGATCGACATTCACACCCATGCCGAGGAACCCTGCGGCTGCCATGCCGATGACGGCTATGACGAATTGCAGGCCACTATGGCCAACTATTTTGGGGCGCCTTGGCAGCATCCGCCCACCGTACCCCAGACCGCCGCGCATTATCGCGAGCAGAACATCGCCGCTGTGATCTTCCCGGTCGATGCAGAGCGCGAAACCGGCTATCGCCGCTACAAGAACGAAGAGGTCGCGGAACTTGCGGCAGAAAACGACGACGTTCTGATTCCCTTTGCCAGCATCGACCCGCACAAGGGCAAGATGGGCGCCCGCGAAGCGCGCCGCCTGATGAAGGATTTTGGCATCAAGGGCTTCAAGTTCCACCCCACCATGCAGGGCTTTTATGCCAATGACCGCATGGCCTATGACCTTTATGAGGCCATTGCCGAAGAGGGCGGTATTGCCCTGTTCCACACCGGCCAGACTGGTGTCGGCAGCGGTATGCCGGGCGGCAATGGCATGCGCCTCAAGTACTCCAACCCGATGTATATGGACGATGTGGCGGTGGACTTCCCCGAGATGAAGATCATCCTGGCGCACCCCTCCTTTCCTTGGCAGGAAGAGGCGCTTGCTGTGGCCCAGCACAAGCCCAATGTCTATATCGATCTCTCCGGCTGGTCGCCCAAGTACTTCCCTGAAATCCTTGTGAAATACTGCAACTCGATCCTCAAGAAGAAGGTGCTGTTCGGCTCTGACTGGCCGATGATCACGCCGGAACGCTGGCTCGCGGATTTCGAGAAGATCGCGATCAAGGACCACCTGCGCGAAGACATCATCAAGGGCAACGCCATGCGTCTGCTTGGGGTCGACTGAGATGGAGATCCCCGCACCCAAGCTGCGCCACGCCTTCCGCCTGCGGGTGGAGCTTGGCGCCCCGATCGAGATGGGGCAGGGCCGTGCGGGGCAGCGACGTATTATTCCAATCATCGGGGGCAAGGCACTTGGCCCCGATCTGACCGGCGAGGTGCTGAACCTTGGCGCTGACTGGCAGACCATCTATGCCGATGGGGCCGCGCATCTGGACACGCGCTATGCGGTAAAAACCGAGGACGGCGCGGTGATCGAGATCGTCAACGTGGGCAGCCGCCATGGCCCCGCAGATGTGATTGCGCGGCTGGCCAGGGGCGAGGACGTGGACCCCACCACCTATTACATGCGCACCGCGGCGCGGCTGGAAACGGGCGACGCGCGCTATTCATGGGTCAATCACATTCTGTTCGTCTGCTCCGGCATCCGCCGCGCCTCTGCCGTGGAAATCGACTATTTTTCAGTGGAGTAATCTGTGAAGCCTTTTGTCGCGCCTGTTGAGGATATCCTGTTCACGCTGAACCATGTGGCAGGAGCCAGCGATCTGCCCGATTGGGATGCGGACTTCGCATCGGAGATTGCCGGGCATTTCGCGAGCTTTGCCGAAGGCGAGATCGCACCGCTGGATGAGCCGGGGGATCAACAGGGGTGCACCCTTGCGAATGGTCGCGTGACGATGCCTTCCGGGTTCGCGGATCTTTACAAATCCTACGCCGAGCAGGGCTGGCCGGGCCTGACCATCCCCGAGGAGTTCGGCGGTCAGGGCATGGGCGCGATGATGCTGGCGATCACCTCCGAGATCTTTTCGGGCGCCAATCATTCCCTGCAGATGGTCACGGGGCTGGTGCCCGGGGCCGCGCGCACCCTGTTGCGGTTCGGCACTGACGAGCAGAAGGCGCGCTATTTGCCATCCCTCGCCTCTGGCGAAACACTGGCCACCATGTGCCTGACCGAACCCGGCGCGGGATCGGATCTCTCCCGCGTGCGATGCCACGCGACCCCCGATGGGGACGGTTGGCAGATCAACGGCGAAAAGATCTTCATCTCCGGCGGCGATCAGGACATGAGCGACAAGATCCTGCATCTGGTGCTGGCGCGCACCTCGGACAATGGGATCAAGGGACTATCGCTGTTCCTCTGTCCCTGCACCCGCGCGGATGGCAGCCGCAATGGCGTCACCGTCACCCGGATCGAGGAAAAGATGGGGCTGCATGCCTCGCCCACCTGCCAGCTCGCCTTTGACGGGGCCGATGCAGAGCTGATTGGCACCGAAGGGCAGGGCTTGATGGCCATGTTCACCATGATGAACCACGCCCGGGCCGATGTCGCCCTGCAGGGCGTGGCTCATGCGGCGCGGGCCCACGATGTGGCGTCTTCTTATGCGGCAGAGCGTCAGCAGGGGCGCGGTCCAGACGGGCAAACCGTCAGTTTGGATGGTCACGCCGACGTGCGCCGCATGCTGGATGAGATCGATGCTGCTGCGCTTGGTGCGCGTGCCATTGCGCATTTGGCCTTTGTCACCATGGAGCGAGGAGATAACCCGGATCTGGTGGAGTTTCTGACTCCCCTGTCCAAAGTTTGCGGTACCGAGGCCGGTATCCACGGCGCCGAGCTGGGAATACAGGTGCTCGGTGGTTACGGCTACCTGCGAGAGTACCGGCTGGAGCAGACCTACAGGGATGCGCGGATCTGTGCGATTTACGAAGGGGCCAACGGCATCCATGAACGGATGCTTGCCACCCGCCTGTTGGGCGGCGCCCCTGCAGAGGCCTTTGCGACGTTTCTGGAGAGCGAAAACACTCCTGATGCCGCTGCAGCCCTGCAAGGCTGGCAGGCGGCGCGGCAAATCCTGCTGGACCAGAAAGATCCGACGCCATTTGCTCATGAGTTTTACCTGCTGACCCGCGACACACTTCTTGCGGCGCTCTGGTGGCGGATCAAAGCTGCGGCTCAGCACCACAGGCAGTCAGAGCGGCTTGCCCGGATTGCCGCGGTCCAGATCACCGCTCTGGCGGTACGCCGTGACGGTTTCATGGCGCTTCTTTCTGCATTGTCCAACACGGCATCCGAAGTCCCGGGACTGCGCTAGGACACGGTTTGCCTCAAAAGAATACGTCGTCCAGATCGTCGCTGTCAGAGACTTCGATCGCCTGAGATGAAGCGGGGGCCATTCCGGGGTAGAGAGCCCTATGGACGTCTCTTTCGTCATCCATACTGTAAGATTGCCAGATTTCTGACAGAACGTCATCCGAGGGAGGCTCAGGGGTGTCCATGTTTTCCAGCAGCGTGGCCATGTTGTTCAACTCTTCCGAGATGTGTTCGACATCCTGCATGCATTGGAGTGCATCCTGGACCTGTTCGAGGAGGCTGGAGGTCACTGAGACGGCCCCGTTGCGCAAGGAATCCAACTGGTCCAGCCTGTTTTGTCCGACTTCTATTTCTCTCTCATATTGAGTGATGGCTTGTTCCAATGCGGTGCCGGTATCCATCAACTCCTGGATGCCAGAAGCCGCGTTCTGGGCGACAGTCTCCAACTCTCTTTGGCTGGCCTTGACTGCAGACAAACATTTATTCGCTGAATCGCGTACCTCAAAGGAAAGCGTCGACATTGCATGCCTTGCCTCTTGCGATCGGGATGCCAGGAGCGAGGAGTTCATCGCCGAATAGGCGACGGCCCGGGAATTGTCCTCTAGCCTCTTAAAGTTCTCCTTTGCGGCAGCGATCATGCTGGGCAGTACTTCCGCGTCTTTGAACGTGGAGCGAAGCGCCGCCCGTATTTCTGCAAAACGTGATACGATTGACTGTGCTGTCAGCCTTCGGGTCTCCAGGCCTTGCTCGATTGAGGCGGCAATTGTCCCACCAGTGTAAATCGCTGTGCCTTCGCGCCAGATCAAAAGCAGCACCTGCATGGTTCTTGAGACTTCTTGAGCGACAGCCGTCACGTCCTTGGACAAGCTGCGCGCCTGTGCGGCTGCGAGCGTTTCAAGATTGCTGCCGGGTCTGCTCAACATGGCCGCAAGGTGGTCAAGACGTTGTGCCAGCCTGTCGGAGAACTGAGCGGCCGTGACAAACGCATTCATATGCTGATTGCTTCTGTCGACCAACCCACGGGAGGTATCTGCAATGCCCTCAGCCGCCGTTTGCTCTTTTTGGTGAAGCGCGCAGATTTGCTGTGCCCTGCTTTGCACAACCTGCAGCAGGCTTGCGATTTGGTTTTGGGCGGTGAGGCAACTGCTGATGCTCGCGGCCTCGCGTTGAGCGAGACTCTCCAGCGTCACAAGGACGGTTTCAGAAGCGTCGCGGATCACCAGAGCAATCTTGGCGAGATCACCAACATATTCTACGAACGCCGACGTTCCGTACGAAGCTGCGGTTGTCTTTGTCAGGGTCGCGATCACTGCCAGGGTTTGGCCATGACGGTTGATGTCTGCCAAAAGCCGTCCGACTTCGCTTTGACAATTGCGTGCTTCTGAAGCGGCATGAGTTTCGCAAAAGGACTGAAGTGCAGAATGCATCGACAGGATATTGTCGTGCAGACACTGCAACCGGTCACCTCCTTGACCGGAATCACTTGCCGCCAGGGTTGCAAAACTGTCCAGGTCCGAGATGGCTTTGCCTTGAAGGTCACGGACCTCGGACAGGCAGTCAATCAATCGCGAAAACGCGCGGGTTCCCTCCTCAGACAGCGTTTTTGCTTTATCCGACAGTGCGTTGGGACTTGAGCCGATCTGTTGTGTTTTTGCGTGCATTTTTTGAGCGCTTTTCATGATTTTGCTTTTATTTAATGCTGCGTGTGTTCGTTTTGTGCATTGTTGCACGATTTCCTGAACTCTGAGTGAATATGGCTCGTTGAATTTTTGATATTCCGGCGGGTTTTATTAATCGAAATTTCACAATGATACTGCAGTTTTTTGCTCATCATTCAATCCGGTTTGGCGGGCTCAATAATGAATGCAGTTTCAGGATTCGTGGTGACACATGACATCAGTCCGATTTCCGCAAAGGCGGAGCAGTCTGCTCTCCTTGCGGCAATTGGAGCCGACTGCGCGGAGAATTTCCGTTTGGAAATAAGCGGTAAGGATGCAACTCAGGTCTCGCTGCAACTCCTGTTCTCGGGAGTGTATGAGTTGCGGGAACGCGGTGTACCTTTCGAGCTGGGACCAATTGCATCCAGTTTTGTTGAGCGAAGCCATTCTGAAATGGAAAGATCAGGGAAATGACGAAAACGATCCTTACAATCGACGATAGCAAGGCTGTTCGCGATATGGTTTCATTCACGCTTGAGCCTCAGGGTTTCAGGGTGGTGGCGGCAGAAAATGGTGCGGACGGGTTGCAGAAGTTGCGTTCTGAACGCCCGGATCTGGTCATTACGGATCTCAATATGCCGGTGATGAATGGAATAGATTTTATTTCCAATGCCCGGCGGGATGCAGCCGGGGCGGGTGTTCCGATCGTGATGCTGACCACCGAGTCGTCTCCGGACATGAAAGCAAAGGGGAAGGCCGCCGGCGCAACCGGCTGGATCAACAAACCCTTCGACACGGCCAAGTTGATCGCAGTGACAAAGAAGCTTTTGGGTTGAGGCCATGATCGAGCAGGCGACCGAAGCATTTGTTCTGGAGGCACGCGAGTTGCTGACCGAGCTTGAGGCCTTGTTCCTTGAGCTGGAAGACGAGGTCAGCGCGTCCAGAATCGATGAGATCTTTAGAGCCTTGCACACGGTAAAAGGGTCGGGAAGCATGTTTGGCTACACGGCCTTGTCACGCTTCACGCACCATTTCGAAAACGCCTATGATCTTGTCAGGTCTGGACAGTTGGAGGTCGAACGCGGCCTGATAGATATATCGTTGTCAGCCCGCGATTTGATGGTGTCTTTCCTTGACTTGGGGGGGGATGGGCCTGAGGCCGAAGCCCTTTTGGCCTCTGAGGATGTAACGCGCATCGTCAATCAGCTTTCGGGTTTGACCGGCCAAAGTTGCGGTGAAGCAAGACCCGACCAGGGCGGAGCGCATGCGGTTGAACCTGGTGACGCAACCTGCTCCCCGGCAGAGCCGCACGGCCTGCGCAAATTCAGAATAAAGTTTCGCCCTGCTCTCGACGCGCTGCGCAACGGCATGCGACCGGATCTTTTGCTGAAGGAGCTGGAGGATCTTGGTAAGACGTCGTTCGAACTGGAGATCTCGGCCGTACCGCGTCTGACCGAGCTGGATCCTACGGATGGTCTGATCGGCTGGGTCTTGGAGGTTGAAACCCCTGAAGGGCGGGAGGCCATCGAGGACGTCTTCATCTTTGCTGATGATGCGGACCTGACCATCGAGGAGGTCAGCGAGGAAACCCCTCAGTCAGATGATGTGGCCAACTTGCAGGCAGAGGCTGACCAGCCGGCAACGCCCGTTTCAAGGCCGGGGGCGGAGGCGATCCCGGGCACGGTCGGCACTCCAAAACAGACCTCCACTGCCAAATCCGAGAGCATTCGTGTCACCTCGTCCCGGTTGGACGATATGATGGATGCCCTTGGCGAACTCGTCATCGCACAGGCCAGACTTGAGGCCGTCTGCGAGGAGGTCGGAAATTCGACACTGGAAACCGTGGTGGAGGATATGCAGCGCCTTGTGATGGGTTTGCGGGATGCCACCCTGTCAATCCGTATGCTGCCGGTCGAATCCGTCTTTGGCAAATTCCGGCGCGTTGTGCGGGATCTTTCAGCTGATTTGGGCAAGGACGTACGCCTTTTGACCGAAGGGGGCGAAACAGAGATCGACAAAAACGTCATCGACCGCATCAGCGAACCTCTGGTGCATATGATCCGGAACTCCATCGACCACGGGCTGGAAACCGCACAGGAAAGGGCCGACTTGGGCAAATTCGCGCAAGGTACGGTGTGGCTTTCCGCCTGTCAGGAAGGGGGGGAGATCCTGGTTTCGATCGAGGACAACGGAAAGGGCCTGGACGCCGAGGCAATCCGACGTCGTGCGATTGAGCGGGACCTGATCAGCGCCGAAGCGGATCTCAACGAACAGGACTTGCATCAATTGATTTTTGAGCCGGGTTTCTCGACCGCAGAGGTCGTCTCGTCGGTCTCGGGGCGCGGCGTCGGAATGGATGCGGTCAAGACGACGATTGATGCGTTGGGGGGGAGCATCAATGTGCTGTCCCGGGCCGGGCAGGGGACACGCATTACCCTTCGCCTGCCAGTCACAATGGCTATCATCGATGGGCTCCGGGTGCGTCTGGGGGAGTCTGTCTATGTCATTCCTTTGTCTGCCGTGGAGGAATGTGTCGAAATGGACGAGGCAGAGAACGCGCGCGACAGCGGCCGCTCGTTGATCCAGATCCGGGACGAGACGGTGCCCTATCTGGAACTGGATAAGCTGTTCGGTCAGGAAGCATGTCCAGAGGAAGGGCGCCGCGTGGTTGTGGTGCGGGTCGACGGTATGCGGGCAGGCCTCATCGTGGACGATATCCTTGGACAAGGCCAAACGGTCATCAAAGGGCTCAGCATCTACCATCGCGATATCCCGGGGCTTGGAGGGGCGACCATTCTTGGGGATGGCCGTGTTGCGCTGATCATTGATGTCGCCACGCTGATCCGTTGGGCCGAAACGCGCCGGGGCCAGGGGCCTCGGAAGGCAGCTTGAGAGGTGCAGATGACAAACAACAGCATGGAAGCGAACAGGCCCGATCTCTTGCTGATCTTTCGTCTCGAGGGCGAGGCATTTGCATTGTCGGTCAGCTGGGTTCACGAGATACTGGATGCCCAGCCTTGGGCGCCAGTTCCAAACTCAGGCCCTTTTGCGCCGGGTCTTATCAATGTGCGTGGCGCTGTAGTGCCGGTGATCGATATTCGGCACCGGCTGGGTTTGCCTCCTGCCAGATCGGAACGGACGGGGCGCATGATCGTCTTTGAACATGTGATCGACTGTGTCTCGCACAAATTGGCCTTCAACGCCGACAGTGTGGAGCAGGTCATTGAATGCGATCTTGCCTCACTCGAGCCAGTTCCACCGCTGGGCACTTCCTGGCCCCAGGAATGCCTGCGCGGTGTTGTCCGCAATGGGGACGAATTGGTCATTCTTCTTGAAACTGAAACAACCTTTGCGCCGCCTACAGAACCTTTTGTGGCAGCCTGATACCTGGAGACCTTGGCATGCACTTGACTATCAAGAAAAAATTGATTGGCGCCTTTGCCATCGTTCTGATCCTGATGAGCGGTCTGGCATGGGTATCGATAACCCGTTTGGCCGGATCGCATTCCGACCTTGAGCACCTCGTGAACGTGACGTCCAAGAACGCTTTGATCGCCGCCGAGATGGAGGCTGATTTCATCGAAATCGAAGCGGCGCAGGCCGAGATGCTTCTGGTGCGTGGCGATGCGGAGCTGGATGTTTTTGATCGCAAGATCAAAGAGAGAATGGAAAGCCTGCGCAAGCACCGGTTGGCTTTGGAGGCAACTTCTGATGATCAGGTCCGTGCACAGCTGAGGGAACTGGATACGGCCTTTGATCGGTATGTGGAGCTGGAGGCGCAGATTTCCGAGTTCCTTCATGCCGACAGCGCTGGGCGCGCTCTGGCAATGTCTCAAGGTGTTGGCGAAGAGGCCTACAAAGGGTTGCTCGCCGGTCTTGAGCGCCTCGAAGAAAGCTTGCCGTTTGGAGTGTCCTCAGCTGCCGCAGACCCTGCGGGGCTGCGCAACGGCCTGACGACAGTGAGAAAAGCTGTTGATGCAGCACGTATCGCAGAACAGTCCGCCCTGTTGCAAGAGGATCTCGAGCAGCGCAAGGCCACGATGGCAACTGCGAAAACTCAGTTCGAGCAAGCTGTGGCGGCCTTGGACAGTTTCCGGCGCACGAACCGTCAGGCGGACACTGCTTTGGTCGCAAGTGCGGTCGAAGCGCTGGCCGATCTTCAGACCATCTCCGGTGAAACCGCCGCGCTTGCGCTGTCGAACACCAGCGAACAAGCATCGGCTCTCTTTGCGGGGCCAGTGATGTCCCTGATTGCGTCGTCCAAGGCTGTCCTGTCGGATATTGCCCAGCACAACATCGATGCCATGCAGGCGGAAACGCAACTGTCAGCGGAGCACTACACCAAGGCACGTAACACCCTGCTGACTGTTGCCGCTGTCGCCATTGCAGTTGGTCTGTCGGCTGCGATCATTCTGTCGGTATCGATCGGGCGGGGGCTGGATCGGGCCATTGCGCTGGTGCGCAAGGTTGCGGCTGGAGACCGCCGGGTCGACACCTCTCACGTGTTACGCGATGAGATCGGCGATCTGATGAACGAAATGAAAAAGATGAATGATGCGCTTGGTGAAATGGCCAATGCAGCAGAGCGTATCTCGGACGGTGACCTCACCGTCAAGGTTACGCGCCGCTCTGACTACGATGGTCTAGGCATGGCTCTGGAAAAAATGATCGAAAAACTCCGGGAGGTCATGGAGGGCGCGACAGTCAGTTCGGCTGCGGTGGCTGACAGCAGCCTGGCCATGAGCGCAACGGCCGAGCAGCTCAGCCAGGGGTCCACGGAGCAGGCCGCCGCCGCAGAAGAAGCCAGCGCCGCAATGGAGCAGATGACGGGCAATATTCGTCAAACGGCGGACAACGCGGCTCAGACCGAAAAGATTGCCGTGCAGTCCTCCAAGGATGCCGCCGAGAGTGGTGCAGCTGTTGCCGAAGCCGTGTCAGCCATGAAAACCATTGCTGAGAAGATCAACATCATTCAGGAAATCGCGCGTCAGACCGACCTTCTGGCTTTGAACGCGGCGGTAGAGGCTGCCCGTGCCGGAAACCACGGAAAAGGCTTTGCGGTTGTGGCTTCTGAGGTGCGCAAATTGGCCGAACGCAGCCAACAGGCTGCCGCTGAGATCGGTGAACTGTCGGGGAAAACGGTGTCCGTCAGCGAGCGGGCCGGGGAAATGTTGCAATCGCTTCTTCCGAGCATTCAGCGGACCTCCGATCTGGTGCAGGAAATTTCGGCGGCAACGCGGGAACAGAATGTTGGTGCAGACCAGATCAACCTTGCCATCCGTGAGTTGGATACCGTTATCCAGCAAAACGCAGCCTCGGCGACCGAAGCGGCCTCGGTGTCGCAATCGCTGGCAACCCAGTCCGATCAGCTGCGCGGCCTGATTTCTTACTTCGATCTGGGTGCGAACATGTCCAGCTCCTCTTCGCGGGTGCCTTCTCGGCAAGGGGGCGGCGCACAGGCCCAGTCCGGGTCGTCCCGGGTTTCAACTCACCGCGCGCAGCCTGAGCGTGCACGCCCGGCCGCACATGCCGAAGAGGGCGGGTTTGCGCTGGATCTGGGCCCCGAAGAGCTTTCTGATGCGGAGTTCGAACGTCATCAGGCCGCGTCCTGAAGCCAGAGAAGGGAACACCCATGCGGGTCGAAGCATTGCGCGGAGAAATTGTGGCGGACAATGGGGTCGAGGATGACCTGGGGGAGGGCAAGCCCTCTTCGGCCACCTACCTGATGTTCCAGCTGGGACAGCGCATCTTTGCAGTCGATGTGCGCTGCGTACGAGAGGTCCTGGCCGTTTGCGAGATCCTGCCACTGCCCAATGCTCCGCCCGATGTGCTTGGGGTGATCGACCTCAGAAACCAAGGGATTGCAATCGTAGATCTTGCATCTCGGCTCGGCATGGTCTCGTCGCCCGGAGACGATGCAAGGATCGTCGTATTTGAGATACCTCAGGGTGCCGACATCGTATCGCTGGGGGTGGTCGCGGATCAGGTTCTGCGCGTGCATGAGGTCGCCGAAGAGGACGTTGAGCCCGTCGCCCGGACTGGAGCAGATTGGCAGGGGGACGGTGTGAAGGGCATGATCAGGACCGAGGACGGGCTTGCCCTTATCCTTGGGATTGAGCGCTTCTTGGCCGTCGCCGACACCTTGGGTGAATATGATTTCGAGTGACCTTTGGCGCAATGTGGTGAGGCTTCCAGAGGTGTGATTGTTAACCATCAACAAGACTGGACAACAGGCATGAAAATGGTGAGCCCTGCCTTGCAGCTCTCTATTGAGGATTGCCGCTTTCTGTCGGAGCGCGCATTTGCGGTTGCCGGAGTGAAGATTGACCCGTGCAAGTCGGATTTCTTTCAGTTGCGGATCTCGCGCCGTTTGAGAGCACTCGGGGTGGATCGTTTTGAGGACTACATCGGATTGTTGAAGTCGGATGACTCTGGTATCGAATCCCGCTGCCTGGTGGAGGCTTTGACCACCCACACGACCAGTTTCTTTCGCGAATGCCATCAGTATGACTGGTTAAAAAACGAAGGGCTGAACCGATTGGGCGCGTCGGGCGCAGGGTTTGACCGCCCGCTTTCGGTCTGGAGTGCTGCCTGTTCGACCGGCGCTGAATTGTGGTCTGCAGCCATGATCCTAGAGGATGCCACGCGAGAGCCCGGTGGTCTGCGCAAGTATCAGCTGCTTGGAACGGATATTTCCCGGCCTGTGCTGAAAAAGGCCAAGGGGGCAACTTACACCGAAACCGAGGTCGAAGGGGTCGGCGCAGCGCTTCGTGGCCGCTATTTGATGCGATCGACAACGGCCACGGATCTGGAAAAACGCCCCTATTACCGGATTGTTCCCGAATTGCGGCAACGCGCCGTGTTCGAATGTGCAAACCTGAGCAATCTTTCGGGATTCAGGGATTGCGCGGCGGATATCGTCTTCTTGCGCAACGTGCTGATCTACTTCTCTGAAGAGGTGCAAGAGCGCGCCCTGAAAGGTGTGATCGACAGAATGCGCCGCGGGGGCATACTGATGACAGGTCATGCAGAGGTGGTCTCACCCAGGGCGTCTCTGCGCATGATCGGCCCGTCCATCTACGAAAAGGTGTGATGCCATGGCAGTTGAAAGAAGGCGCGGTCCATGGAAGGTCCTGATTATCGACGACAGCGCCGTCGTCAGGCAGACCATGCAAAAGATTCTGGACGGTGATCCCGATCTCGAGGTCATCGCGGTAGCTTCGGATCCTCTTGTGGCAGCGGAACGGATCCGGCGTCAGGTCCCCGATGTCATAACCCTGGATGTAGAGATGCCGCGGATGGATGGCATCACGTTCTTGCGGCGTCTCATGGCGCAAAAGCCGATCCCGGTGGTAATCTGCTCGACCTTGGTGACGGATCGGTCCGAAACGCTGTCAGAAGCGCTGGACGCGGGGGCTGTCGACATCGTTCTGAAACCGGAACTTGGCGTGAAGGAGTTTTTTGAAGAGGCCTGCACGACCCTGCGGGATACGGTCAAGGCCGCCGCCCAGGCAAAACTGCAGGTCGTGCGGCGCCCAAAGGTGCAGGAGAAACTCAACGCCGATGTCATGCTTGCGCCGCCCAGCAAGGCAATGGCCCGCACCACTGAAAAGGTGGTCGCAATCGGCGCCTCAACCGGGGGGACCGAAGCATTGCGCGTTGTGTTGGAGAACCTGCCCATGGACGGCCCACCGGTTCTCATCGTTCAGCATATGCCCGAAACGTTCACTGCGGCCTTTGCGCGCCGCCTCGATAGCACATGTGATGTCACGGTGCGTGAGGCGCGTTCGGGGGATCGTATGTTGCGCGGCCATGTCCTGATCGCGCCGGGAAACAAGCACACACTCCTGACCCGCAGCGGTGCGCACTACAGCGTGGAAGTGAAAGACGGGCCCCTCGTGTCACGCCACCGCCCGTCCGTCGATGTCATGTTCCGTTCTGTGGCCCGTTATGCAGGCAAAAATGCGGTGGGTGTCATCATGACTGGAATGGGGGATGACGGTGCCAAAGGATTGCTGGAAATGCGCGAGGCGGGCGCCCGCACCGTTGGGCAGAACGAAGAAAGCTGCGTGGTCTACGGGATGCCAAAAGAAGCCATGAAGGCTGGCGGCGTCGAAGAAGAGGTGCATCTGGACCGCATTGCGAGCGTGATCAGACGGCTCTCGGCATCCTAGTAGGCAAGTTGCGCCGGATAATCAGATATTCGTTCGCTGTGAGAATTGTGGCAGCCCGTAGGGGAATCGAACCCCTCTTTCCAGGTTGAAAACCTGGCGTCCTAACCGATAGACGAACGGGCCACGTTCTGCATGACGCGCTGTTTACTCATTGCGTTGAGGGCGTGCAAGAGTGTTTCTTGCTCAATTGCGAAGAAATCAATCGAAGGCCACCAGGGCCGTGAGCGCGCGCAGCAATGTGGTCCGAGGCGTGCCCCCAAAGCCTTTCGTTGCTGGCTGCGCTGATGGTAATTGCGCCGGGCTAGGCGATCGTGCGCAACAGTTGAATGAGCTGCTCTGTCTCGGTTTGACCCAATTGGTCCAGAATCGCGGCATCCTGCTCTTCGATTTCTTTGCGGATTTGCATCATCCGCTTGCGGCCAAGCGCCGTGGGCAAGACGTTGATTTGGCGATGATCATTCTGCGCGACCTGCCTGTGCACGAGGCCGTCAGAAACCATGCGATCCACAAGTTTGCTCAGGGTTGGCGGGTTCATCAGAGCGATCTCAGCCAGTTCGCCCATGGTGAGCCGCTGCCCGCTTTCAAGTGTTTCAAGGATGCGCCAGGCCTCAATCTGTATTCCATGCTCGCGCAGGCGGGCCGTCAAGGAGGTGTTGACCTTCCTGTGGGCCGCAGCCAGCGCATAGGACAGGTAGTTGTGGATCGGGCTGCGAGGCTCCATTTGCTCACCGTTTATGCTCAGCGATTACAGGTGGTCTGAATTTAGTTGACTTGGAAAGTAAACTCAATTGCTATGTGACGGTCCCCGATCCGATTGGAAAGGGCGTGCCTGTCATGACGCCGTTTTTCTCTGCTCCAACTGTTCCCACTGAACTGGAAGAGCTTCACGACCATCCTCTTGCCCAAAACAAGGGGCTTTATCGTATCGCGCTGCTTATTCCGTTATGCGGATCAGCCGGGCTTTGGGCGCCGTCTTGCATATCCAGCGCCCAGGTTGCGGTTGAGGAACTGAACAGGGCAGGGGGCATCAACGGACGCAAGATCCAGCTGATCATGATAGATGCGGCGCTGGAGGCCAGCATCTCGATCGAGAAAGCGGTCAATGATCTGATCGAGACCGGATCGATTGATGCCATTGTGGGGATGCACATCAGCGCCATTCGCCAAAGGCTCAGCAAGGTCGTGCGCCAGCGTATCCCTTATGTCTATACGCCGCTCTATGAAGGCGGCGAAAGCACGGCCGGCCTGTTCGCCATCGGGGAAACACCGCAAGAGCAGCTCGGCCCGTCGATGGATCTGATCCAACGGCAATACAAGCCCAAGAGCTGGGCCCTGATTGGCAACGACTATGTCTGGCCGCGGACCTCTCATCTGTTTGCCAAGTCCAAGCTGCGTGAGATGTCCGTGGGGCTGGCCTATGAAAAATACCTGCCCTTCGGCCTTACGAACATGGCCCACTATGTCGAGGAAATTGCCGCGACGGGGGCCGAGGCTGTCCTGATTTCGCTGGTCGGGCAGGATGCGGTTGCCTTCAACCGGGCCTTTGGCAGTGCCGGTCTGCATCGGCGCATGGTGCGCCTGTCCTGCGCAGTGGAGGAAAATGCCCTGATGGCCAGTGGTTCGCGCAACAGCAAACGGCTGTTCGTGGCCTCCTCATATTTTGCGACGCTCCCAACCGAGGCCAATGCTGCCTTTAAGGAGCTCTACTACGGCGTGCATGGCGATCAGGCGCCTGCGCTGAATGCCCTGGGGCAATCGACCTATGAGGGGGTGCACTTCCTGGCCGGGTTGATGAGCGGGCACGCCTCGGTCTGGCATGAACATGGCGGCTGCAATGCTCTGCCGGTGCGGCACCGAAGCGGGCGAAAAACAATGACCTCGGATCAGAGCAAGCGGGCGCCAATCTATCTGGCACGCGCTGACGGGCTTCAGTTTGAGGTTATTAAAGAGTTATAAAACATATGCTTATGTAGTTTTGGTTTCCATTTCAAATTTTTACTTGATTTGGAAAATAAATTCTCCCACCGTACGGCAAGAATGATCTCGCTCCGTTCTGCGGCGCCGAGACACACGCTAAGTCGGGGAGAACTGCCTTGCTCTGGATCTCAATTTTGGTGCTGGTGCTGCTGGTCGGACTGATCGCTATCTGGTTTCTGCAACGCTACTTTGCAAAGGCAACTTTGGACACGGCCCTGGTGCGGACCGGGTTTGGGGGACGCAAGGTGCTGATTGACCAGGGCTGTTTTGCCTTGCCGATCCTGCACCGGCTGCAGCGGGTTTTTATGGGAGCGCTCAGCTTTCAGATCGAGCGCAAGGGACGCGACGCGGTTCTGACCCGGGATCAGATGCGCGCCGATCTCGGCTTTGAGTTCGAGCTGCGCGTGGCGCCGACAGATGCGGCCATCGCAACGGCTGCGCAGGCGCTGGGGCAGCGGATCGCGCGCGGCGGAGAGACTGTCCCCGAGCTGTTGTCCGGCGCCCTTGTCAATGCAATCCAGAACGCGGCCGCCGCCCGCAGCCTTGAGGAAATCCATCTTGATCGCAGCGGTTTTGCCCGCGAAGTGGCAGAGGTCGTCGAACAACAGGCCGAGCGACTGGGGCTGACGCTGGTCTCTGCGGCACTGGTCTCCTTCGATCAAAGCGATCTGGCTCAATGGAATGAGAACAACGCCTTCAACGCACAAGGCATGCGCCGCCTGGCCGAGCTTGTGGCGGACCAGCGCAAGGCCCGTGTGCGGGTGGAGACGGAGGCGGATATTTCGGTGCGCGAAAGCCACCTGGCCCAGCATCAGCGTCGGCTTGAATTGCAGCGCGCCGAACGCGAAAGCGAGATCGCCCAGAAAGAGCACCTTGCCAAGCTGGAGGTCGATGCTGCTGCGCGTGAGGAACAGGCCCGCGAAGAAGCGCGGTTCGCCGCCGAAACTGCCCGCATCGACGCAGAAAGCCGCGCCAAGGCTGCCAAGGTCGACTTTGACGAGGCGCTGCGCAAAAGCGAGATGGCCGCCATCCTGTCTCTGGAAGAAGAACGGATTGCCCACGACATAAAACTGGCCCGCAAGCGCGCCGAAGAAGCCGAGGCAAAAGCCGCAGAGGAGGAATCCCGCGCCAAGGTCATTTTGGCAGCCGAGCAGGTGCAGGCGCAAAAAGAGCGGGCTGTGGCCGAGCGCGAGCGTGAGATTGCACGCCTCAGGCAGGAAAAGGATCTCGAACTCGAAGACGCGCGGGTCAAGAGCGATGTCGAAACGCTGCTGGCCAAGGCCCAGGCCGAAGCCACCGCCACCACCCGGGCAGCCGAGGCCGAAAGGCTCCGGATGGAGGCGGAGGCCGCCGGGCGTGTGGCGCTCAATTCGGCGGAAAACACGCTCAGCGATGCCATCATCCGCATGCGCCTGGAAGAGCATAAACTGGACCGCCTGCCCGAGATCATGACGCAGATGATGAAGCCGGTGGAAAAGATCGACTCGATCCGCATCAACCAGATCAGCGGCGCCGGTGGCACCGGGGGCGCTGCAGGAGAAGGCGTCGACGGAGCCTTCGGTGCAGCGATGGATCAGATCCTTGGCATGGCGGTGCGCCTGCCAGCGATGAAGCAGATGGGCGAAGAGATCGGGCTTGATTTCGACGCCAACCTTGCCGGGCGCACGGCTGACTACGCCAATCGTATCAAATCCAAAAAGGAATGACGAAGGGAGACACCTTCGCACCCCATCAAAGACAACAGAGAGGACATACCATGTCATTGAACAGACGGAGTTTCCTGGCTGGAACAGCCGCAATCGCCGGAGCCGGCCTGATGCCCCGCGCCACACTGGCCGGGGAGACGATCAAGCTGGGCTCGATCCTGGATACCTCGGGCATTTTCGACGCCTACGGCAAGCCGATGGACATGGCGATGCGCCTGGCCGTGGAGGAAATAAATGCCGCAGGCGGCCTGCTGGGAAAGATGGTCGAGGTCGTGGCCTATGACACGCAGTCCGACATGGCGCTCTATTCCCAGTACGCTCAGCAGCTGACCCGCCAGGACAAGGTGGATGTGGTGCATGGCGGCATTCTGTCGGCTTCGCGCGAGGCCATCCGCCAGACCATGCGCAAGACCAAGACACCGTATTTCTACAATGTTCTCTACGAAGGCGGTGTCTGTGATCGCAACATTTTCATCAACGGCGTGACACCCGCCCAGCAGGTGGAGGTGCTGGTGCCCTATGCGATGGGGAAGGCGGGCAAGAAGGTCTACATCCTTGCTGCTGACTACAACTATGGCCAGATCACTGCGCGCTGGATCCAGAAATTCGTCGCCGACAACGGCGGTGAAACCGTGGGCGTCGATTTCTTTCCGCTGGATGTGAGCGATTTCGGCTCGACCATTGCCAAAATCCAGTCGGTTGGCCCGGATCTGGTGATTGCGCCGCTTGTGGGCGGGGCGCATCTCAGCTTCTTCCGCCAATGGGCGGCGGCGGGCATGAAAGGCAAGATCCCGCTGGCCTCGACCACGCTTGGCGTCGGCAACGAACACAAGGTGCTGACCACTGAAGAGGGCAACGGCATCATGGTCGCCTATAACTACAGCCAGGAGCTGGACACGCCCGCCAACGCGGCTTTCAAGGAGAAATGGACAGCGGCCTATGGCGACAGCACCATGATCCACGAGCTGGCCGTGTCGAACTATCAGGGTGTTCTGACTTGGGCCGAAGCAGTACGCAAGGCCGGGTCACTGGACCGCGATGCGGTGATTTCCGCACTGGAAACCGGGCTCAGCATCGAAGGACCGGCAGGCAAGGTCACAGTCGATCCCAAGACCCACCATGCGGTGCTGGACGTCCATATCATGGAGTTCGAGAACCAGGGCATGAAGGTGATCGAAACCCTGCCGCAGCGCCAGCCGGTGGATACGCAGGCGGTCTGCGATCTGTCGGCCAATCCGGGCGACAACACCCAGTACGAAATCCAGATCTAGCGCTCGTCCAGAACCGAGCCCCGGGGCGGCACCGGCCGTCCCGACCCTCCTTTGGAGGGGGGATGAAGCTGTGCCTAAGGACATGAGGTAAGATGGACCTTTCTTTCGTCATATTGGTTGAGATGCTCTACGCGGTGGCCTCGCTGATCCTGATCAGCGCCGGGCTTGCCGTGGTGTTTGGCATGATGAAGGTGATCAACCTGGCCCATGGCGAGTTCATGATGATGGGCGGCTATGCGACCATCACCGCCGTGAACCTTGGTGTGAACGTCTTCGTGGCCATGATCGTGATTGCGCCACTGGTGGTTGGCTTGATCGGGCTGGTGGTGGAGCGGCTGGTGATCCGGCATCTATACGGGCGGCTGGTCGATACCATGCTGGCCACCTGGGGGCTGAGCCTGTTTTTCATCGGTCTGGCCACGATGATCTTTGGCAATACCACCACCGGGATCTCGACCCCCATTCCCGGCTTTGCCTTTGGGGACTATCAGATCAACGGCTACAACTTTTTCATCATTCTCGTCTCCGTCGCGCTGCTGGTCGCCGTGCTCTTTGTGCTGAAAGCCACCCGCGCGGGGCTGATCGCGCGGGGGGCGATGCAGCGCGCAGATATGGCGGCGGCGCTGGGCTACAGCCCCGACCGCATCTATATGGCGACCTTCTTTTGTGGCTCGGCCCTGTCAGGACTGGCGGGCGCGGTGCTGGCGCCGCTGGTCGGCTTGGTGCCCACCTCGGGCGGTGCCTATATTGCCAAGGCCTTTATCACCGTGATCGCGGGCGGGCCGTCGCTGATTGCCGGGCTGTTTTCGAGCGCCTCATTCTTTGGCGTGATCAACCAGGTCTTCACCTTTGCCATCTCGCCGGTGATCGGTGAGGTTGCGCTGCTGGTCGCGGCCGTTGTCCTGTTGCGCCTGCTTCCGCAGGGGATCACCGGCTCCTTTTTCAAGGGAAAACTGTGATGCCCGGAAGCTTGCAAAAGGACGTCCTCATCGCTGTGGTCGTGACTGCGCTGCTAATCTGGCTGATGCCGCTGTTGATTGGCACCTACACGCTGACGGTTCTGGTGATCTACGGGATGCTGGGCCTCAGCCTTGGCCTGATCTGGGGCTTTGGCGGGATCCTGTGCTTTGGTCAGGCTGCTTTTTTCGGCCTTGGCGCCTATACCTATGCCATTGCCGCCATCAACATCGGCGAAAGCACCCTGCCGATGATCCTTGCGGTGCTGGTGCCAGCCGTGTTTGCCGCGCTCCTGGGAGCGATGATGTTCTACGGACGGCTGACGGATGTCTACCTTGGCGTGATCACCCTGGTGGTGACGCTGATCCTGTTCAAATTCATCAACTCGACCGCAGGGCCGCAATATGTGATCGGCACAGCGCGGCTGGGCGGCTTCAACGGTATTCCCGGCTTTCAGACTCTGAACGTTCCCGGCGACCCCGAGGCCTATATCTGGGGCGATGCCTATTTCTATGTCTGCGCGATTGCGCTGGCGCTGGTCTATCTTCTGGTCTCGGTGCTGTTGCGCTCCAGCTTTGGGCGGATCGCAGTTGGCATTCGGGAGAACGAAACCCGCCTGTCGCTGATGGGCTATGACGTGCGGGCGCGCAAAACCGTGCTCTTTGCCGTTGGTGCCGCCATCGCAGGGCTGGCCGGGGCGCTTTTTGCCAATTGGGGCGAGATCGTCACGCCCAACCTCTTCTCGCTGGGGCAGTCGGCCGAGATCATCATCTGGTGCATCGTCGGCGGCCTTGGCACCCGGCTGGGGCCAATCCTTGGCGCGGCGGGACTGGCCTATCTCAAGTTTCTTCTGGGCCAGCAAAGCCTCGTCGACAACACGCTGATCACCGGTCTGATCCTGGTTCTGTTCGTGCTGTTCCTGCCACGGGGCGTCGTGCCTGCGCTGGCGGGCCTGTGGCGGATCAGCTTTGGCCGACGTCCCCTGGGGCGGATCCATCAGGCAAGGCGGCATCGCCGCAGGGAGCGCGGGCATGGCTGAGATCGTTCTGGAAACCCAAGGCCTCACCATGCGATTTGGCGGGGTTGTGGCAGCAAACAACGTGGATTTCAAACTGCGCGCGCGCGAGTTGCGCTGCCTCATCGGCCCCAATGGCGCCGGCAAATCCACCTTTTTCAAATGCGTCACCGGGCTGCAAACCCCGACTGAAGGTCAGGTCTTCATGCGCGGCGAAGAGACGACCACCTGGATGCCGCATCAGATTGCCTCGCTTGGGGTGGGGATAAAGACGCAGACGCCCAACGTGATGGACAGCCTCACGGTGTTCGAAAACATCTGGCTGGCGGCGCGTCGGTTCCACGACGTGGCAGAGGCGAACCGCAAGACAGATGAGGCGATCGAGCGGCTCGCCCTCGGCGGCATTGCGCGCTCTGATCTAGGTCAGCTGGCCCATGGTGAACGCCAGCGGGTCGAGCTGGGCTTGGTTGCCGTTGGCGATCCCTGGCTTGTGTTGCTGGATGAGCCTGCCGCCGGCATGAGCGCCGAAGACGTAGAGCGCATGACCACCATCATCCACGAGCTGAACAAGACTGCCGCCATCGTGATCGTCGAACATGACATGCAGTTCATCCGCTCGATTGCGACGCAGGTGACGGTCTTCCATCAGGGATCGGTGCTGATGGAGGACCATGTCGACAAGGTGATGTCCGATCCCATGGTGCGCAATGTCTATCTTGGAAAGAAGGCCTGACATGGCGGAAGAGACAACAGAAATCCTCGCGATCAAAAGCCTCTCCGGCGGCTATGGCAAGGTGCCGATCCTGCACGGCCTCGACTTTGGCGTGGGTGAAAACGAAGTGGTCGGCATCCTGGGCCACAATGGCATGGGCAAAACCACCCTTTTGAAAACCGCGATGGGGTTCTTGCCGAGCAGTTCCGGGTCACTGCGTTTCCATGGCACCGATATCACCCGCATGTCGCCTTATGAACGGGCCGGTCTTGGCCTTGGCTATGTCCCGCAAGGGCGGGGGATCTTTCCGCAGCTCTCTGTGCGCGACAACCTGCGCTTTGCCTGGCACGACTATGCAGGTGCCCCCGAGGGCGAGGTGATGGAGATGGTGCTGTCGGATTTCCCGCGCCTGCGCCCGTTGCTGGATCGCGACGGCGGCGCGCTGTCGGGCGGGGAGCAGCAGCTCCTGGCGCTGGCCCGCTGCCTGATGGGGGATCCCGATTTCCTGCTGCTGGATGAGCCGACCGAAGGCATTCAGCCTTCGATCATCGAGGAAATGGCCGAAACGCTTTTGCGCCTGCGCGAAACCCGTGGCCTGTCGATCCTGCTGGTCGAGCAGAACTTTGACTTTATCTCGGATCTGTCGGACCGCGTGCTGGTGCTTGAGCGGGGCCGGATCACCGGCGAACTCAGCCGCGCCGATCTGGCCGATCAGTCGAAAGTGGATCAGTTCCTCGGCTTTGGCGCTGCACGCTCAACCCGAGGGCAGGGGGCGCCGGCCGCTCCGTCCGCTGCGCAGGGGCGCCAGCCACAGACAAATTTGCAGGCACCCGAGCCGTTGCCTGCCTCTTCTCAGCCCAATCCCGTGGGGACCAATATGACAGTGAAACGCCCGACCCTTGCCCAGATGCGCGATATGGCCAGCCGTTTTGGCATGAGCCTGACAGATGCGGAACTGGCCGAGTATTCCGAGATCATGGAGCCTTACATTCAGGCCTATGACCGCCTGGATGCCACCCCCGACAACCTGCCTCCGGTGCGCTATCCCCGCGCGCCCGGGCATTTCCCGGATTTCAGCGAAAACCCCCTTAATGCCTGGTACGTAAAGACCGAAGTGCGCGGCGCGCCGGATGGCCCCTTGCGCGGCAAACGCATCGTTCTGAAGGACACGGTCTGCCTTGCCGGGGTTCCGATGATGAACGGCTCTTCGATCATGGAAGGTTACACGCCTGAGATTGACGCCACCATCGTCACCCGCATGCTGGATGCGGGCGCGCTGATCGTGGGCAAATCCCACTGCGAGAATTTCTGCCTTTCGGGCGGCTCACACACCGGGGCCAAGGGGCCGATCCACAACCCCTGGAAACAGGGCTACATGGCGGGGGGCTCTTCGGGCGGCTCGGCGGCGCTGGTCGCAACCGGCGAGGTGGATATGGCCATCGCGGGCGATCAGGGCGGCTCGATCCGGATCCCGTCCTCTAACTGCGGGGTTTATGGGATGAAGCCGACGCACGGGCTGGTTCCCTATACCGGCGTCATGCCGGTGGAACAGACCATCGACCATGTGGGCCCTGTCACCAATACGGTGGCCGACAATGCGCTACTGCTGGAGGTGCTTGCCGGTGAGGATGGTCTTGATCCGCGCCAGTACAGCCCGCAGACCTACCGCTATACCGAAGCTTTGGGGCGCGGTGCCCATGGGTTGCGGATCGGCGTTCTGAAAGAGGGGTTTCACCGTCCCGAAAGCGAGCCGGATGTGGATCAAAAGGTCCTCGCCGCTGCCGACCGTTTCCGCGAGCTGGGCGCCCGCGTCGAAGAGGTCTCGATCCCCGAGCATCATCTGGCGGTGGATTGCTGGACCGCGATCACCCTTGAGGGCCTGCAGGATCACATGATGCGCGGCAATTCGGGCGGCACCAATTATCGCGGGTTGTTCCTGCCGTCGATGATGGACCATATGGCGCAGTGGCGCAGCCGGGCGGATGAGCTGTCCCATTCGCTCAAGGTCTGCATGTTCCTCGGCGAGTTCTTTCAGGAACAGTATCGCGGGCGGTTCTACGGCAAGGCCCAGAACCTGATGCGCAAGGTGAATGCGAAATACGCCGAGGTGCTGAAGCAATACGATCTCTTGCTGATGCCCACCGTGCCGATGAAGCCGCAGCCCATTCCGCCCGCAGATTGTTCCATTACGCTTTATGTGCAGCGGGCGTTCGAGATGATCGGCAATACAGCACCTTTCAATGGCGGCCTGCCGGCCATGTCAGTGCCCTGCGGCCTCAGCGAAGGGCTGCCCATCGGGATGATGCTGGTGGGGCCGAAATTCTCGGAGTTGAAAATCTACCAGGCGGCGCATGCCTTTGAGCAGAGCGGCGACTGGCGTGACATGTGAGGGAGGCAGGAGATGTCGATCCTGAATGAAAGTCTGGCCAGCCGTATCGCGGAGTGGAACAACGCAACGCCCGAGGCGCCGGATGCCAGCGCCCCGGTCGATGGCATGTCCTACGTCCGCGGGCCATCGGCGCCGCCCCTGGCCTATGTCACCATTCCGCGGCTCTTGCGCGATGCGGTCTCGCGTTTTGGCCCGCGTGAGGCATTGGTGTTCTGCCAGCAGGGCATCAGGATGAGTTACTATGATCTGGACCGTGCCGTCGATGAGCTGGCCTCTGGCCTTCTGGCCCTCGGGCTTGAGAAAGGCGATCGCGTTGGGATCTGGTCGCCGAACCGCTATGAATGGGTTCTGACGCAGTTTGCCACCGCCCGCATCGGGGTGATCCTGGTCAATATCAACCCGGCCTACCGCCTGTCGGAACTGGAATACGCCCTGAACAAGGCCGGATGCAAAGCGCTGATTTCGGCCAGGTCCTTCAAGACCTCCGATTATGCCGCCATGATCCACAGCCTTGCGCCCGAGCTTGAAAGCTGCGCGCCGGGGCGGCTTCGGTCTGCCCGCCTGCCGCATCTGCGCAGCGTGATCCTGATGGAGGATGAGCCGGGGCCTGGCGTCTATTCTTTTGCCGAGTTGCAGCGCCTTGGCGGGCCTGCCCAGCAATTGCGCCTGCCGGACATCGACCGCACCCTTGGCCCGGATGATGCGATCAACATCCAGTTCACCTCCGGCACCACCGGCAGCCCCAAAGGGGCGACCCTGTCCCACTACAATATCGTCAACAATGCGCGCTTTGTGACCAACCGGATCAACCTCACCGAAACCGACCGGCTGGCGATCCCGGTGCCGCTTTATCACTGTTTCGGCATGGTGATGGGGGTTCTCGGTGCGGTCAGCAAAGGGGCGGCGATGGTCTTTCCGGGAGAGGCCTTTGCGGCGGCGAATACTCTGGATGCGCTTGCGGCCGAGCGCTGCACGGCGGCCTATGGCGTGCCAACGATGTTTGTCGCCATGCTCGAAGAGCTGGACCGCGCGCCGCGCGATTTGTCAGCCTTGCGCACTGGTATAATGGCGGGCGCCCCCTGTCCGGTCGAAGTGATGCAAAGGGTGAACCGTGACATGAACATGAGCGAGGTCACGATCTGCTACGGGATGACGGAAACAGCGCCTGTCTCTTTCCAAAGCCTTGTGGACGATCCCACCGACAAACGCTGCGAAACGGTGGGCCGGGTGCATCCCCATCTTGAGGTCAAGATCGTGGATGGGGCGGGGCAGATTGTTCCGGTCGGCACCTCGGGCGAATTGTGTACGCGCGGCTATTCAGTGATGAAGGGCTATTGGGACGACCCCGAAAAAACTGCAGACAGCATTTGCGATGGCTGGATGCACACGGGCGATTTGGCTGTTCTCGACGACGAGGGGTTTTGCGCGATCGTTGGCCGGGTCAAGGACATGATCATCCGGGGCGGCGAAAACATTTACCCGCGCGAGATAGAAGAGTTCCTGATCTGCCACCCGGGCGTGAGCGATGTGCAGGTCTTTGGCATCCCGGACAGGCGGCTTGGTGAAGAGGTCTGCGCCTGGGCGGTTGCGGTGCCCGGACGCGATCTCACAAGCGAGGAGTTGCGCAGCCACTGCGAAGGCCAGATCGCCCATTTCAAGATCCCGCGCCATATCCGTATCGTCAAAGAGCTGCCGATGACCATCACCGGCAAGCCGCAGAAATTCGTGATGCGGGACAGGATGGTTGAAATGCTCACTGAGGGCGCTTGACGCAATCGGCGCCCGTCCGCCGGATTTGGCGGGCGGATGTCGCGGGGGCGCCTTCACAGGGCTGGCTTCAAAGGGCGATTTACGACGCAATCCGCTCTGCCGCCCCATTGGGGTGCGCGCGTTACATTCACTAGTGAACTGGGAAAAGTGGCAGCCCGTAGGGGAATCGAACCCCTCTTTCCAGGTTGAAAACCTGGCGTCCTAACCGATAGACGAACGGGCCACTCTGTTGTGTGAGCGGTGTTTAGTTATTCCCGCAGCCCGCCGCAAGCGAAAAAATGCGCCTTGGAAAAGATTCTTTTGAGGCCGTCTGGAGACGGGATCAACCGGCCAAAGCGGCGTCTTCCAGGCGCAGTTGCGGGCTTTGGCGCCCGCCCCATGTGTTGACCTCAAGGCGGCCTGCAAAGTGGAACCTTGCGCCGCCATGATCGAGCAGGCGCTGCCCCAGATCTGTATCGAATGCACCAAAACAAATGGCGTCGATCCCGCCGCCAAGCCCATCGCTGAGCGACAGTTTCAGATGCGATTCTCCTACCCGTTTGGCAAAGCGGACTTCAAGACTTGGAAAGGCATAGCGCGGGGCAGGGGCCCCTGCGCCAAAGGGGCCTGCCTGCTCGATCTGCTCGATGAGATCCACCGTTGCCGCGCCCGGCATCAGAACCCCGTCGAGTTTCAGATCCGCTGGTCCCAGATCGCCGGCGCCCTGTTTGGCCAGAAGGTCACCGAGACGCGCCATGGCTTCTTCCAGTTTGTCGCGCGCGACTGTCAGCCCGGCTGCCATCTTGTGTCCACCGCCCTTGATCAGGTGACCCTCGCTGGCAAGGCGCTGGATCGCGGCGCCAAGATCGATGCCGCTGACTGAACGGCCCGAGCCCTTGCCTTCGTCGCCATCAAGGCCGATCACCACGGCGGGGCGGCCTGCCGCCTCTTTCAGGCGGGAGGCGACGATGCCGACGACGCCCGGATGCCAGCCTTCGCCCGCCGCCCAGACCAGCGGCGCGTCCAGCCCGCGCGCCTCGGCCTGCTCCAGCGCGGCGGCCCGCACCGCGTTCTCGATGTCGCGGCGTTCAGTGTTCAGCTGGTCAAGCCGCTCTGCCAGGGCTGCCGCCTCGTGGGGGTTGTCGGTTGCCAAAAGCCGCGCGCCGAGATCCGCCTTGCCGATACGCCCGCCGGCGTTGACGCGCGGGCCCAGCAGGAACCCAAGGTGATAGGTGGAGGGCGCGGAATCCATCCGGCTGATATCTGCCAGCGCCACAAGGCCCACCCGTTTGCGTGCGGCCATCACTTTCAGCCCCTGGCGCACCAGCGCCCGGTTGGCGCCAATCAGGGGTGCCACATCCGCCACCGTTGCCAAGGCGACGAGATCCAACAGCGCCATAAGATCGGGACCAGTGCCCAGCCCCTTGTCGCGGGCCTGACGACGCACCTCGACCAGCATCAGGAACACCACGCCTGCGGCGCAGAAATAACCAAGGTCACCGTCCTCGTCCTGCCGGTTCGGGTTCACCACGGCGACACAGTCGGGCAAAGTCTCCCCGCCGAGGTGGTGATCCAGAACGATGACATCGGCGCCTTTGGCGGCGGCGATGGGGCCGTGGGACAGCGTTCCACAATCGACGCAGACGATCAGGTCGTGATCACGCGCCAGCGCCGACATGGCGGCCTCGTTCGGCCCGTAGCCCTCATCGATGCGGTCGGGGATGTAAAGCGTTGCATCCTGCCCCATGGCGCGCAGCCAGACCAGCAGGAGGGCGGCAGAGCTGCCCCCGTCCACGTCGTAATCGGCAAAGACGGCAATGCGCTGGCGCTGCTCGACGGCCTGCAGGAACCGCGCGGCAGCTTTCTCCAGGTCCTTCATGCGGCGCGGATCGGGAAGAAGATCCTTCAGCGCAGGCGCCAGAAACCCGGTGGCCTCATGGGCGGGAACGCCGCGTCGGGCCAGCACCTGACAAACGGCGTCGGGCAGGCCTGTCTGCTGCGCCATCGCCTCGGCGGCCCGGTCCTGATCAATGCCGGGGCCAACCCAGCGGCGCCCTGAAAGAGACTGTTCAACCCCAAGAAAGCTCACGCTTCACTCCCATCAAAGAGGGCCGGTCCTGCGCGGAACCGGCCCCGATTTTTGTCTTTGCCGCTGCCCTGCACAGCGCGGGGCAACAGGAAGCGGAAACCCGGCTCAGGCTGCGTCAACCGGAGTGCGGTAGGACATGCGGCGCACCGATCCGGTTTTGGAGCGCATCAGCAGCGTGGTGGTCTCGACCCAGCCCGGCTGGCGCTTGATCGCAGGCAGAAGAGAGCCGCCCGTGACGCCGGTTGCGGCAAAGATCACATCCTGGGTGACCATCTCGTCGCGGCTGTAGATGCGATCCAGATCGGTGATACCGGCCTTTGCAGCGCGGCCTTTCTCGTCGTCGTTGCGGAACAGGAGGCGTCCAAAGATCTGCCCTCCCATGCATTTGAGCGCGGCCGCAGCCAACACGCCCTCGGGCGCGCCACCCTGGCCCATGTACATGTCGATACCGGTGGTCTCGCTTTCGGCGCAATGCATCACGCCGGCCACATCGCCATCGGTGATCAGGCGGATCGCGGCGCCGGTTTCACGCACTTCGGCGATCATCGCCTCGTGGCGCGGGCGCTCAAGGATGCAGACGGTGATGTCCGACGGCGCGCAGCCTTTGGCCTTGGCCAGGGCCTCGACCCGTTCGCGCGGCGACATGTCGAGCGAGACGACGCCCTCCGGGTAGCCCGGACCGATGGCGAGCTTGTCCATATAGGTGTCAGGCGCATGCAGCATCGAGCCGCGCGGACCCATGGCGATGACGGTCAGCGCATTGGGCATGTCTTTCGCCGTCAAAGTGGTGCCTTCGAGCGGGTCCAGCGCGATGTCAACGCCAGGGCCATTGCCGGTCCCGACCTCTTCGCCGATATAAAGCATCGGGGCCTCGTCCCGTTCGCCTTCGCCGATGACCACAACACCCTTGATGTCCAAAAGGTTCAGCTGCTCGCGCATCGCGTTCACGGCTGCCTGATCGGCCGCCTTTTCGTCGCCGCGCCCCACCAAAGAGGCAGAGGCAAGCGCTGCCTGCTCGGCGACCCGTGCAAGGCCGAGGGATAGCATGCGGTCGTGAAAGGTGTCGTCAGAGCTGGTCGAGGTCATACTCAATAATCCTATGTCAATCCGGTTCGGTTGATTGTCGATACCCCGTGCGGGGCGCTGCGGGCAAGGGATGATGCATGGAACGTCCCTGATGGTAGCAGCCCGCGTGCTGTTTTGGTCGGTCCTGCCTCAGAGTTCTTCGATGCGCAGGGCAACGGGCTCGCCATCGACAACCTTTGTGCCGGCGAGCCCTGAAAGAGCGTCGTCCAACATGGCGCTGGTGCATTTATGGGTCACGATAAGCACCGGCGCAGTGGGTTCAGAGTGGCCGTACTGGCGCATCCGGTCAATCGAGACGCCTGCATCTCCAAGGGCTGCGGCAACTTTGGCCAGGGCGCCCGGTTTGTCCTGCAGCGACAGGCGCAAATAATAGGGCGCGGGCAGGCCCGAGATCGCGGAGGGCGCGTCTTGCAGGGAGGTTGCGGGCTGCCCAAAGGTGCTGATGCGGAAACCGCGCGCGATATCGCAGATGTCGCCTAAGACAGCGCTGGCGGTTGGTCCTTCACCTGCTCCGGGGCCGCGCAGCACGATCTGATCTACTGCATCGCCTTCGATCACCACCATGTTGGTGCCGCCTTCAAGCTGACCAAGCGGCGAATTTGCAGGCACAAGACAGGGGGCCATCCGCTGCTCGAGACCGCGTGCAGATTTCTGGGCCACACCCAAAAGCTTGATCCGGTAGCCCATGTCGGCGGCATGGCGGATATCTTCGATGGCAATGCGCTGGATCCCTTCAAGTTGCACATTGTCAAAGTCAGGCTTGGTGCCAAAGGCAATCGCAGCTAGGAGCGCCAGCTTGTGCCCGGCATCGATACCTCCCACGTCCAGATTCGGATCCGCTTCAAGGTAACCAAGGCGACCGCATTCCTCGAACAGCGCGTTGTATCCGCGCCCGGAGGCCTCCATCTGGGTCAGGATATAGTTGCAGGTGCCGTTCATTACGCCCATGACGCGGGTGATCTCATTGCCCGCCAGCCCTTCGGTCAGGGATTTGATGACCGGAATGCCACCGGCGACAGCGGCTTCAAAGCGGATCACCCGGCCTGCAGCCTCGGCCTGCTCGGCCAGGGCTTGCCCGTGGATGGCCAAAAGCGCCTTGTTGGCCGTGACCACATCCTTGCCTGCCGCCAGCGCCGCCTCGGTTGCGGCTTTGGCCGCGCCTTCATGGCCGCCCATCAGCTCGACGAAAACATCCACATCGTCGCGCGTGGCAAGTGCCACGGGATCGGTCTCCCAGGCGTAGGAGGAGAGCGAGACGCCGCGGTCCTTTTCTGCATCGCGGGCAGACACGGCCGAAATCACGACAGAACGACCAGTGCGGGCCTCAAGCAGCGCGGCATGGCGGCGAATGATTCTCACCACGCCGACGCCGACGGTGCCCAAACCTGCAATTCCAAGGCGAAGCGGCTCTGTCATGGCGGGAGGTCCTTTGTCTCAACTTGTTTGCCCCGCCTTAGCCGGTTCGGGCCAGTGGTGCAACGCTGCGCGCAAGGGGAAGGCGAGAAAGGCACGCGCCGATTGCCCTGATGGTCAAATCAGGTCAGTTCGTCGCGCGGCGGAGGGCGTCTGCACGCGCTTTCAGCCTGGCGCTGCGCGCGTCAAGCTGTTCTTCCAAGTCGCGGCTTTGATCCTGGGGCGTGGGCAGCGGCGCCAGGCTTTGATCCAGGGGTAGAAGGTCAGGATAAGGTGTCCCACGGAGATCTGCCGTCAGACGGTCTTCGATCTCGGGCACGCGGGTGCAGGCAGTGCAGGCGGCGGCCAGCAGGATGATCAGGGCGGGCATGGAAAAAAGGCGTTGGATCATCAGGCGGTGTCCCGGCTCGGCATCTGGCGGCAATTTGTGCGCAGCCCCTTGATGCACAATTGCGGCTTTTCATACAAGCAGGGCTTTTTTCTGAACATATGTTCAGTTAGTTTGGCGCCATGGCACGTACGCAAGGTTCTCATTCCGACATCACCGGCCCGCGCATCCGCGAGGCGGCACTCAGGCTGTTTGCGCAGCACGGGTTCGCTGCCGTTTCGATGCGACAGATCGCCTCCGAAGTGGGGGTGCAGGCGGGGGCGCTGTATAATTATACCGCTGACAAGCAGAGTTTGCTGTTCAGCCTCATGCAGGGCCATATGAGCGATTTGATGGAGGCCTGGCAGGCAGAACCGTCAACCGGCAATGCGCTGTCTGCGCTTGAGCGTTTTGTGCGCTTTCACATCCGCTATCACATGGAGCGCCCTGACGCCGTCTTTATCGCCTACATGGAGCTTCGCAACCTGTCGGAGGAGAATTTTGCCACAATCGAATCCATGCGCGGGGGCTATGAGAATGCTCTTGAAGCCATCCTGAAACAGGGCGTGGCCGAAGGCGCTTTTCAGATCCCCGACACCAAAATCGCCACGCTGGCGGTGATCGCCATGCTGAACGGTGTGATGACCTGGTATCGTGCGGGCGGGCGTCTGTCGCTGGAAGAAGTCGAAACCATCTACTGGGACATGGTGCGCAAGGCCGTGGCGGCCTGACGCAGGCCTGCCTCCGGTCCGGCCGGAGGCAGACGGGCGCTCAGTGCGCCGGTTTGATGAAGGTCCCGTTGTTCAGGTCCCGAAAGGCCTGACGCAGCTCGGCCTCGGTGTTCATCACGATGGGGCCGTGCCAAGCCACCGGCTCTTCGATCGGAGCGCCTGAAATCAGCAGGAAGCGCACACCGTCAGGGCCGGCCTGAACCGTGATCTCATCGCCGGTGCCAAAGCGCACCAGCGTGCGGTCGCCCGACATGTCGCGAATATGCAGCTCTTCGCCCGCGACCTCTTTTTCCAGCAGCACCCCTTGTGGGCGGGAGGCATCCACAAAAGCGCCTTGACCTTCAAAGACATAGGCGAATGCCCGGCGGTAGGTATCGATCTTGAAGGTCTTTTTGACCCCGGCTGGGACAAAGACATCCAGATACTGCGGATCGGCGGCGATACCGTCCACCGGGCCGGTCTTGCCCCAGAACGCGCCGACAATGACCTTCACGCGGGTGCCATCATCGTCGATCACCTCTGGGATCTCCTTGCCCTGCACATCCTGATAACGCGGCGCGGTCATCTTCTGGCTGGACGGCAGGTTCCCCCAAAGCTGGAAGCCGTGCATCTGGCCGCCCGAGTTTCCTTTGGGCATTTCCTGATGCAGAATGCCCGATCCGGCGGTCATCCACTGCACATCCCCTGCGCCCAGCGTGCCGGTATTGCCGAGCGAGTCCCCATGCTCCACCGTGCCGGACAGCACATAGGTGATCGTCTCGATCCCCCGGTGCGGATGCCAGGGAAAACCGCGCAGGTAATCCTGAGGGTGTTCGTTGCGAAAATCGTCAAACAGCAGGAACGGGTCCAACTCGCTCGGATCCTGAAATCCAAAGGCCCGGTGCAGCTTGACGCCTGCGCCTTCCATGGTCGGCATGGCGCTGCGGGTCTCGAGTATCGGTCTGATGGACATTGGGCTGGCTCCTCGGCTGTTGGCTGAGGCAAAGATAGGTAGGAAAGTCGCCCCGGCAAATCCGCCTGACATGACATGTCCTGTGCAAAAACGCGCAGCTTTGTGGAATGTGGTTGAAAGGGGGAGATTTTCGGTCGCGAACGATCTCTTCGTGTCGTTTTCCGTGATGTCTCGCGGCGCGATCCCCCGCAAGCTTGGCCGGAACGGATCGCTGGGAAAGAGGGCATCACAATGGACGCAGGGCTGAAAACCGGTTTCATCGGGTTGGGCAACGTTGGCGGGAAACTTGCCGGGAGCTTGCTCCGGAACGGGGTGAACCTGAGGGTGCATGACCTTGACGCGACACGGGTTGCGGATTTCGTTTCGCGCGGCGCCGCTGCGGGCGCCTCTGCCGCTCAGATGATGCAGGACTGCGACGTGGTGATCACCTGCCTGCCATCGCCAGCCGCCTGCGATGCGGTCATGCAAGAGATGCTGCCTCAGGTTTCAGAGGGCAAGATCTGGATCGAGATGTCCACCACGGATGAGGCCGAGGTGCGGCGCCTGGCCGCCGAGGTCGAGGCGCGCGGCGGTCTGGCCATGGAATGCCCGGTTTCGGGTGGGTGCCATCGGGCAGATACGGGCAATATCTCGATCTTTGCGGGCGGGCCGCGCGCGGGGTTCGAACGGGTCCTGCCGCTGTTGACGATCCTGGGGCGGCGGGTGCTGCACACGGGGGAAATCGGCAGTGCCAGCACGCTCAAGGTGATGACCAACTATCTTGCTACGGCCAACCTGCTGACGCTGTGCGAGGCGCTTACGGTGATGAAGGCGGCGGGCATCGATCTGGCCACCACCTATGAGGCGATCCGCATCAGCTCGGGCACTTCCTTTGTGCATGAGACCGAAAGCCAGTTGATCCTGTCCGGCAATCGCGATGTGAATTTCACCATGGATCTGGTGCTCAAAGATATCGGCCTGTTCCAGGAGATCGCGGATCGGCGTGGCGTGCCGCTGGAGCTTTCGCCCGAGGTGATCCGCATCATGAAGGACGGACAGGCGCGCTACGGCGCGCGGGCACAGTCCGATCAGATCATCGAAAGGTTGGAAGAGGCTGCGGGCGTCAGCGTGCTTGCAGATGGTTTCCCCACCGAACTGGTCGACGATGAGCCAGAAGAGCGTGGCTATGAGGTGTTTGTCCGCAAGGCCGCTGCCGAGTAGGCCCCATGCCGGGGCTGTTCGTCGGCGCCAAACCAGGCTATGCCGCGCCGCAGGACGCGACAGGAGGCATGGCGCATGACGGATGAGGTAGTGGCAACCATTGAAGCATCGGCGCCCCGGCGCATCATGGGGGTGGGCATGCTGGCTGCGGTTGGTGTGATCCTGCTTTATGTCGCTTTTTCCACGCCGCCTTCGGCTGCATGGCTTGTGTTCCTGCTGGTGGTGGGGCTGGCTGCGCTTTGGCTGGCGGCGCGGATGTGGCAGGCAACCGCTTATCGGATCGAGCTGACCGAAGAGGTCCTGCGCTGCTCTGACGGCACCGAGATCGCGCGCGTGGCCGATATCGAAGCCATTGACCGGGGCTTTTTTGCCTTCAAGCCTTCGAATGGCTTTTTGATGCGCACGAAAACACCGGCTGCGCGGGCTTGGTTCCCCGGGCTTTGGTGGCGGGCAGGGCGCCGTATCGGCGTAGGCGGGGTGACACCGGGCGCACAGAGCAAGGCGACGTCTGAGATCCTGGCGGCCATGATCGCCAAGCGCGATCTGGCCGGTACTCTTGAGGATTAAGCGCGCCGACTGCAGGTCACAAGATGCTGTCGGACCTCATGGATCAGTTGGTGACAGATGTATCGCCTGAGCCATCGTCATGCGTGCCGCCTGCGCTCACATCGCCTTCAAATCGGACGAGTGGGGCAAAACGCGGGCGGGTAAAGACGAAATTGTTGATGTCGAGATCCGGCAGACCGATCCGAAAGGCGGGCTGCATCTGGTTGCGGGTTTCCACCAGGATCACGCGCTCCTGATCGGGCATGGTGGGGAGATCGTCCTCGACATTGGCAATTGTCGCATCTGTCCATTGCTGCATGGCGCCGCCGCGTACCGCAGACCAATCCACGTAGTATTTCTGGTCTCCCTCATCCCAGCGGATCACCGAAATGCGCAGGTTTATGGTGGAATCCGACCGGATCAACAGCTTGGTCATTTCATACATGCTGTCGATATAGTCATTGTTGAGCGCCGTCGTTTCCCGAGAGATGAGGTCAGATACGGTGTAGGCCGCCTTGAGGTTGACGCTTTCCTGACGGAAGGCATCAAAAAAGGTGTAGAACGCCGCAAACAGCCCCAGCAACAAAGGCGCATAGATCGCGAATTCGACAGAAACCGAGCCTTCGCTGGAGCGGCGGAAGCTCTTCATGTGGCGAAAGAAGGCTTGGAACATGGCTTACCTTGGCTCCTGCACAAAGGCTGATGCGGCGAAAAGGCTGACCCGGCCGTCAGCGTCCTTCCCCATGCTGGCGCCGAGGCCCCAGTCGGAGAATACAGGCTTGAACTTCATGCAGGCGCGAACGAGCATCAGCTGGTTCGATTGACCGGCGATAAAGTTGCGCACGGGCTGCACCTCTTCGATTCTGTTGATGCAATCTGGCTCCGCGCTGACGCCGGTCCAATTGAACGGATCCAGTCGGACCATCTCAAGGCGCAGCGAGGTCGCACAATTGTCGATAAAGCCGGACCTGGCACAGACTTCGTCGCGGATCTCGTCATGCTGTGGAACGGCTCCGGTAGACAGGCGGATCCCGCGAATGGTCTGGTCCAATGCCCGCTCGAACTGTGATTGGCGAATGTTGACCAGACCCAGTTCCACTGTCGACATCAGGATCATCAGGAACGCAGGGATGATGATTGCGAATTCCAAAGTCGCGTTGCCATCCTCGCGGTGCCGAAACCGGCGCAGGGCTGTGACGGTGCGGCGTATCATTGGGTCAACCTCAGTTGGCGGATCGAAGTCGCAATCGAGGCAAAGGCGTCCGAGATTTCCAGCCCGTCCACGTCAAAGTAATGCGCATCCGAGCTGGCACAATCCTGTAGTACGGCCACGCCGTTGCTCGGTGCCTCAAAACCGATGGTGAAAACGATGATACCCTGATCCTTGGCCGCCTGGCAGATAGCACGCGTGCGGGTATTCTTGGTCGAGTTGCCATAGGAGGAATAGACGTTGTTGTACCATTTGTTTCGCGCCGAAGTACTGCCCATCCACTCGCGGAACATGTAATAGACCGATTTGACCGACTTGTAGGCATAGAGTTCGGGCATGGTCAGCTCGCTGAGGGTCGCCGGAGATCCTCCCTCCGTTGCCGTGCGCGTACAACTGCCGTAGTACCACTTGTAGCAATAGGTGGTGCCGGGGCGTTCGCCATAGGGGTGATCCATCCAGATGCTGCGATTGTGCCAGAAGTACCTGTCGTTGCTGGAGTCATAGGTCGAATAGACCTCCGACGTCGTGTCGTACCAAACGCCGGTGTTTCCGCTGCGATAGTCCGAGTTCATGTAGTACTGAGACGTGTTTTGTCCGTCGGTCATCAAAACGATGACTTTCACGGTCTCATGGTCTGTGTATGCAGCGGGCCGGTTGCTGAATTGGGCCGGGACAATGGCATCGGCGCCGGCGCTGAGCGCGCTGATCACGGGCTGCGCGCTGGGGTCCAGCAGGGCGGTGCCCCATTTCATGCCGATGTCGATGGAGGTATTGCCCCAGGCCTGGAGACGGTCGATGAAGGTTTTGAGTGTCGTTGCATTCTTTTCGAACAACAGGACTTCCCGCTCTACATCGGGTTCGCAAACCGTGTATCGCAGAACACTGCCGTCGCTGCGTGTGTCGTGGTTGTACCATGGGTCTATCAGCATGGATCCTTCCAGCGCTTCGGTCGTCGAGACCCCCGCGGTGTCAAAGTGCTGACTTTTGAAATTGATACAGTTGGCGTAGGTTTGCGGGCGGTCCACATTGTACTGCTCGATCAGTTCCTCGGGCAGCGAGACCTGCGTTGCATAAGGAACGATGGAAATCGACATCTTCCCGTCGGTGGTATTGGCGACCATCGTGTCGACAAAATCCTTGGCCGCCACCTTGAGGTTGGTGAGACGGCTGTTCGATTTCATTGAACCCGAGACATCCAGTACCAGCGAGATTTCGACGCCATCGATGCTCTCTTCGGCGCGGGAGTTGGCGTAGATCGGCATGTCACCGCCGCCAGAGAACTCCAGCATATGAGTATCGAAGGTGGCGTTGATTGTGCTCTCGACCTTTTTGTAACCAAGTCCCTGATCCACGATCGGTGTCTGATAGTACTCCTGAAGGCCTGCTTTGCTCAGATAGTCCAGGACCACCGCCTCTGGTGCCAGCGGCTGGTCAAGGTCTGCCGCAGCAAGGACCGCGCGATCCAGCGTGTATTGCAAAACGGTGCGATCCCGCTCCATCCGCATCAGGTCGATGCCGATCCCGCCGACCGCCAGCATTGCAAGGAAAAAGAACACCGTAGGGGCCGCCATTGCACCGCTATCATCCTGCGCAAAGGCGCGCATCCTGGCCGCCTGCGCCGCCAGAAGGGAATTCACCGGACCTTTGTCAATCTTGCGACCCGCACACATGCAACACACCCCCATGTTCGGTGCTCTGTCGAAGGGCGCATTCCGCCCATTCGCATCTGATCTTCATGGATGCTTTGCGAAGATGGCGGAAATGGGGCGTGGCAAGGGCGAAACCTTAACGATTATTGACAATTTACTAACCAATCCTCTGGGCCTGACTGGGCATTGTTGACGTTCGGGAAAAAGTCCTTCTCCAAATGGATATCGAATCACTCGCCTTTTGGCATTTTGCTGATTCTTTGGAATGGAATGGTCAAAATGGTCGCATGTCTTAAACTTCCATGCATAGAGTTGCTCTACAAATCAAATTTGAGTCGCCTGAAAAGCACGGAGAAACAGTGATGAGCAGCCTGAACGAACCCAGTTTCCGCGAGAGCGTCGATTTGATGTTCAACCGCGCGGTATCCATCATGGATCTGCCACCGGGGCTGGAGGAAAAGATCCGGGTCTGCAACGCAACCTATACCGTGCGATTTGGCGTGCGCCTGCGCGGAAAGATCCAGACCTTCACGGGGTACCGCTCGGTCCATTCCGAGCATATGGAGCCGGTCAAGGGTGGTATCCGCTATGCAATGGGCGTCAATCAGGACGAGGTAGAGGCGCTTGCGGCGCTGATGACCTATAAATGCGCCCTGGTCGAAGCGCCCTTTGGTGGCTCCAAGGGCGGCCTGTGCATCGACCCGCGCGAGTATGAAGAGCACGAGCTGGAGCTGATCACCCGCCGTTTTGCCTATGAGCTGGCGAAGCGCGACCTGATCCACCCCAGCCAGAACGTCCCCGCGCCCGACATGGGCACCGGGGAGCGGGAGATGGCCTGGATTGCCGACCAATACGCGCGGATGAACACCACCGACATCAACGCCCGCGCCTGTGTCACCGGCAAACCGCTCAATGCGGGCGGGATCGCCGGCCGGGTGGAGGCGACGGGGCGCGGCGTGCAATATGCGCTTCGCGAATTCTTCCGTCACCCCGAAGATATCGCCAAGGCGGGCCTCTCTGGGAAACTCGACGGCAAGCGCGTGATCGTGCAGGGTCTCGGCAATGTGGGCTATCACGCCGCCAAGTTCCTGAGCGAAGAAGATGGCGCTCTTATCACCGGCATCATCGAACGTGACGGCGCCCTGCATCGCGAAGAGGGCCTGGATGTGGAGGCCGTGCGCAACTGGATCGTCAAACACGGAGGTATTGCCGGCTATCCCGATGCCACTCATACCGCCGACGGTGCCAAGCTGTTGGAGCAGGAGTGCGATATCCTGATCCCTGCGGCCCTCGAGGGTGTCATCAACATGTCCAACGCCGACCGCATCAAGGCGCCGCTGATCATCGAGGCGGCCAACGGCCCGATCACGGCGGGCGCGGATGAGATCCTGCGCGACAAGGGCACTGTGATCATCCCCGACATGTATGCCAACGCAGGCGGTGTGACGGTGTCCTACTTTGAGTGGGTCAAGAACCTCAGCCACATCCGCTTTGGCCGCATGCAGCGCCGCCAGGAAGAGGCGCGCCACCAGTTGGTGGTGGACGAGCTGGAGAAACTCTCCGAAAGCCTCGGCAAGACCTGGACGCTGGATCCGCGTTTCAAGGAGAAATACCTGCGCGGCGCCGATGAGCTGGAGCTGGTCCGCTCGGGGCTCGATGACACGATGCGCATCGCCTATCAGTCCATGCGGGAGGTCTGGCATGGCCGTGATGACGTGATGGATTTGCGCACCGCAGCCTATCTGGTTTCGATCGAAAAAGTGGCGGCCAGCTACCGCGCCAAGGGGCTGTAGCGCAAAGCAGATATCTCAAATTGCGAGATCACGATGGCGGGCATTCAGCCCGCCATTTTTTGTCTTTGGCGACACTGTTGCCCCAAATTGTTCAGCCGCGCCCTTTGGTGTCGCATTTTGTACTAGACACTATTGCCCAGAATGCGTGCAGTGTTTTTGCGGGTGCCTGCCGGTCTGTCGAATTTCCTGCAAAAGGGGGTAGGACAGCTTCGGCAAAGAAGCTAGCACTAAGGCAAGATCTGCGGCAGGCAGTGGCTTGCGTAGACGCGACGGAGAGGTGGAGGTCACGATATGCGGTTTTCCGGCTGGCGGGTGCTCAAAGAGGGGCTGACCGGCAACAAGGGCTGGCGCCCTCATTGGCGCGATCCCGAACCCAAGCGCGAATACGACGTGATCATTATCGGTGGCGGCGGGCATGGGCTTGCCACAGCTTACTACCTGGCCGCCGAGCACGGAATCACCAATGTCGCCGTGTTGGAGCGTGGCTATATCGGCGGCGGCAATGTGGGGCGTAACACCACTATCGTGCGCGCGAACTATTACCTGCCGGGCAACTCGGAGTTCTATTCCCATAGCCTGCGCCTCTGGGAGAGTCTCGAGCAGGATCTCAATTACAACGCCATGATGTCCCAGCGCGGCATGATCAACCTCTTTCACAACGATGGGCAGCGCGATGCCATTGTGCGGCGTGGCAATGCGGTCATAAACCAGGGCGATGATGCCGAACTGCTGGACCGCGACGGCGTGCGCCGTTTGGCGCCTTTCCTCAATTTCGACAGCAACCGCTTTCCGATCATGGGCGGGCTCCTGCAGCGCCGGGCGGGCACGGCGCGCCACGATGCGGTGGCCTGGGGCTTTGCCCGCGGCGCCGACACGCGCGGGGTGGATCTGATCCAGAACTGCGAAGTGACCGGCATCGACGTGGAGAACGGCCGCGTCACCGGCGTGCAGACCGTGCGCGGCCCGATCCGGGCCAAGAAGGTGGCGCTGGCGGCGGCGGGACGCTCGGGGCAGGTGGCGGCGATGGCGGGGCTGACTCTGCCGATCGAAAGTCATGTGCTGCAGGCCTTTGTCTCCGAAGGGATCAAACCCATCATCGATCACGTGATCACCTTTGCCGAGGGGCACCTCTATATCAGTCAGTCCGACAAGGGCGGGCTTGTCTTTGGCAGCTATCTGGATTTCTACAGCTCCTATGCCGCGCGGGGGAACCTGCCGATGGTCGAGCACACGATGGAGACCTGCATGGCCATGGTTCCGGCGGTGGGCAAGGCGCGGCTGTTGCGCAGCTGGGGCGGCATCATGGATATGACGCCGGACGGATCGCCCATTATCGACCATGCGCCCATCGACGGGCTCTATCTCAATTGCGGCTGGTGCTATGGCGGCTTCAAGGCGACGCCCGGCTCGGGCAATGTCTACGCCCATCTGATCGCCACCGACCGACCGCATGGCGCCGCGACAGGGTTCAAGCTGGACCGCTTCCGCAGCGGCATCGGCCTCATGGATGAGGAGGGGACCGGTGCCCAGCACAACCTGCATTGATCCGGCGAGACCACCCATGACCAAAACACCCAGCAAGACCCAAGGGGAGCGGCAGAGATGAGGATCACCTGTCCCATTTGCGGCGAAAGGGACCGCCGCGAGTTCACCTATCGCGGTGCGGCCCTTCCGCGCCCCGCCGAGGATGCCGATCTCGACGCCTGGCATGCCTATGTGAACCTGCGCGAAAATCCCGCCGGTCCGCTGGATGAGCTGTGGCATCACGAGATGGGCTGCGGCGCCTGGCTCAAGGTGCGGCGCAACACGGCGACGCATGAGATCCATGAGGTCACGCTTGCATCGGACGCAGGGCTTGGAGGTGCGGCATGAGACTGCCCGGCAAAGGACTGATCGCGGGCGGCAAGCCTGTCACCTTTTCCTTCAACGGTCAGCATATGATGGGGCTGGAGGGGGACACGCTGGCCTCGGCCCTGTTGGCCAATGGGGTGCATTTGGTCGGGCGCTCGTTCAAGTACCACCGCCCGCGCGGCATCCTGACCGCAGGCAGTGAAGAACCAAATGCGCTGGTGATCATCGGGCGCGGCAGCCATCAGGACCCCAATGTGCGCGCCACTACGCAGGAGCTCTATGAGGGGCTCAGCGCGCGCAGCCAGAACTGCTGGCCTTCGGTTGAACATGATGTGATGGCAGTGAACGATCTGGCGGCGCCCTTCCTGGGGGCGGGATTTTATTACAAGACCTTCATGTGGCCCGCAGCATTTTGGGAAAAGCTGTATGAGCCGTTGATCCGCCGCGCGGCGGGGCTGGGCGCACTTAGCGGCGCGGCCGATACGGACGCCTATGAAAAGGCCTATGCCTTCTGCGATCTTCTGGTGATTGGGTCAGGGCCTGCCGGTCTGATGGCGGCGCTGACTGCCGCGCGTGCAGGCGCGGATGTGATCCTCGCCGAGGAAGACAGCCGCATGGGGGGGCGCCTTCTGGCCGAGGATGAAGAGGTGGACGGCATGCCCGCCCACTTGTGGGTGGCAGAGGTTCTGGAGGAACTCTCTGCCATGGAAAATGTGCGGCTTATGACCCGCACCGCCGTGACCGGCGCCTATGATCAGGGCACCTATGGCGCGCTGGAGCGGGTGGCCCACCACAAGCCGCGCCGCCATTCACTAAAAGACAGCCACCTGCCACGCGAATGCTTCTGGCGCATTGCCGCCAAACGCGCGGTGCTGGCGGCAGGAGCCATTGAGCGCCCGGTGGCCTTTCGCAACAATGACCGTCCGGGGATCATGACCGCCAGCGCGGTGCGCGCCTATCTCAATCGTTGGGGCGTGACACCCGGCGAACGGGTCACGGTCTTTGCCAACAACGATGACGCCCATCGCACCGCCCGTGATCTGGCGGCGGCGGGCGTGCATGTGGCGGCCTTGATCGACAGCCGCCATGATGCGCCGGACAGTGAAATGTTTCCTGTGATCAAGGGTGCGCAGGTCTGCGATGCGGGGGGGCGCAAGCGGCTGGAAAGCATCACGGTGCGCTCGGTCGCGGGCGAAGAGAAAATCCAGACGGACTGCCTTGCCATGTCGGGAGGCTGGAACCCTTCGGTGCATTTGACCTGCCATCTGAACGCGCGGCCCACATGGCGGCGCGATATTGCCGCCTTTGTTCCGACCCCCGGAGCCGTGCCGGGGATGGTGACGGCAGGGGCCTGCAATGGGGAATTCTCTACTGCCGGGGCGCTGCGCGAAGGGGCAAAGGCTGCCGAGCAGTCGCTTGAGGCGCTGGGCCTGAAAGCAACGGCGTCCGATCTGCCCCAGGCCGAGGATGATCCTTACCGGATTTCCCCGCTCTGGGAGGTGCCGGGCAAGGGGCGCGCCTGGCTCGATTTCCAGAACGATGTGACCGTCAAGGATGTGCAGCAGGCCGCGGGAGAAAATTTCCGCTCGGTCGAGCATATGAAGCGCTACACCACCCAAGGCATGGCGACGGATCAGGGCAAGAATTCGAACGTCGCGGCGCTGGCGGTGCTGGCCGATGCCACCGGGCGCAGCATTCCCGAAACCGGCACCACCACCTTCCGTCCACCTTTCGTGCCGGTCAGCATCGGCGCCATGGGGGCCGGGGCTGCGGGTCAGGGGTTCAAGCCGCAGCGGTTCCTCACCTCTCACAAGGCAAGCGAAGAGCGCGGCGCGCATCAGCTGGAGGTGGGCCTCTGGTATCGTGCGGCCTATTTCCCAAAGGCCGGGGAAACCAACTGGCGCCAGTCCTGCGACCGTGAAGTCACACTGGTGCGCAACCATGTCGGCATCTGCGATGTCTCGACCCTGGGCAAGATCGACATTCAGGGGCCCGATGCGGGCAAGCTCTTGGACTATGTCTACACCAATACCTTTTCCACCCTGAAGGTGGGGCGTGCGCGCTATGGCCTAATGCTGCGCGAGGATGGCTTTGTCATGGATGATGGCACCACCGCGCGACTGGGCGAGCAGCACTATGTGATGACCACCACCACTGCCGCCGCAGGGCAGGTGATGGCGCATCTGGAATACGTCAGCCAGGCGCTGCGCCCTGACTGGGACGTGCGCATCGTTTCGGTCACCGAACAATGGGCGCAGTTTGCCGTGGCCGGCCCCAAGGCGCGCGCGCTTTTGAATGCTCTGTTGGATGATGAGATCGACAGCGACAGCTGGCCCTTCATGGCCTGCGGTGATGTTGCCGTCATGGGCGTTTCCGGGCGCTTGTTTCGCATCTCCTTTAGCGGTGAGGAAGCCTATGAACTGGCGGTCCCGGCGCGCTATGGCGATGCGCTGTTCCGCGAGCTTGTCTCCCGCGCCGAAGGTCTGGGCGGCGGTGCCTACGGGATGGAGGCGCTCAATGTGCTGCGGATTGAGAAAGGCTTTATCACCCATGCGGAAATCAATGGCACGGTGACCGCCTTGGATCTGGGGATGCAGGGGATGATGTCGCAGAAGAAAGACTTCGTCGGAAAGCCGATGTCCCGCCGCGAAGGGCTGATGGCCGAGGATCGCGCGCAGCTGGTGGGCCTCAAACCCATCGGAGCGGTGAAACAGCTCACCGCCGGGGCGCATCTGTTCAACCCGGAGGAGCCGGTGGAGCGAATTTTTGATCAGGGTTATGTCACCTCGGCCTGTTTCTCGCCGACGCTGGGGCAATCCGTCGCGCTGGCCTTCCTCAGCCATGGGCGAGACCGGATCGGCGAAAAGGTCCGCCTGGTGGATCACATGCGCGGGATCGATGCCCTCTGCGAGGTGGTGGAGCCGCAGTTCTATGACCCCGAAGGAGGACGCGCCCGTGGCTGAACTCATTGCAAAAAGCCCCTGCGACGGTCTGCTGCCGGTCTCTGTCGGCGGCCTGACCCTCAGTGAAGAGGATCTGGGCCATCTGACCACGCTTGCGCCCTTCAAGGGGCAGGAGAAAGGCTTGAGCACAGCGCTGGAGGCGGCCCATGGCATGAAACTGCCCGCAGCCGGGCGCAGTACCGGAAAGACCGGCAATCGCGCGATCTGGTTTGGCCGGGATATGGTGCTGTTGGCCGGGCCTGCGCCAGATACGTCTTTGGCGGAACACGCGGCACTGACGGATCAAAGCGATGCCTGGGCCGTGGTGCGCCTTGACGGGGAAGGCTGCGAGGACGTCCTGGCCCGGCTTTGCCCCGTGGACCTGCGCAGCCAGACGTTCAAACGCGGCCACAGCGCGCGCACCGAGCTGCGCCATATGATGGCGTCCGTCACGCGCATCGGGGCAAACAGCTTTCAGATCATGGTGTTCCGCTCCTTGGCGCGGACCTTGGTGCATGATCTGAAAACAGCCATGGAAGCTGTCGCCGCACGCAGGTAGTCTTGTTGGATCACCGACTGATTCACGGAGCGTATCGATGATCCGCATTGCCCCTGCGATTTCACCAGTGGCGGCCCTTTTGGCTGTTGTCTTTGCCGCGCCTGTTGCAGCCGCTGAAACCAAGGAAGAAAGCTGCAAGTATCAGGGCCAGGTCATGGCCGCAGTGCAGGCCGCGCGGATGGACCGAGTGAAGCTCGAAAAGGTCGAGGAGGCGATCCTGGCCACTGAACCCGACTGGCCGGAGCAATACTCCAAAGCAATCCCGCAACTGGCGCAGCATGTCTATGCTATGAAACGGCGCGATCTTCGCAATGCGGATCTTGGGGCGGTCTTTGAACAGCAGTGCCTAGAGAACTGGGATCAGATCCAGGCGATGACCAAACAGCTGAAATCGAACTGACATGTCCTTGCCGCCCGGTTTCCTTGACGAACTGCGCACCCGCATCAGCCTGACTGATGTTGTCGGGCGCAAGGTCATGTGGGATCAGCGCAAGTCGAACATGGGCAAGGGCGACATGTGGGCGCCATGCCCTTTCCATCACGAGAAATCTGCCAGTTTCCACGTCGATGATCGCAAGGGCTTTTATTATTGCTTTGGCTGTCAGGCCAAGGGTGATGCGCTGAAGTTCGTGCAGGAGACCGAGAACGTCGGTTTTATGGAGGCGGTTGAAATCCTCGCGGGCGAGGCGGGCATGGAGATGCCCAAACGCGACCCCAAGGCGCAGGAAAAACAGGACCGCCGCAGCCAGCTTGCGGATGTGATGGAGCAGGCGGTGCAATTCTTCCGCCTGCAGCTCAATACCCAAGGCGGCAGCTCCGCGCGCGCTTATCTGGCGAAACGTGGTCTCACAGGCGAAGCCCTGCAGCGCTGGGAGATTGGCTTTGCCCCAGATGCCTGGCAGGGGCTGTGGGATCACTTGCGCGGCAAGAGCGTGCCTGAGGATCTGATCATGGGCGCGGGGCTGGCGAAGCCGTCCAGCAAGGGCGGCAAGCCCTATGACACCTTCCGCAACCGCATCATGTTCCCGATCCGCGATGCCCGCGGGCGCACGATCGCCTTTGGCGGGCGTGCGATGGATCCGAATGACAACGCGAAATACCTGAACTCGCCCGAGACGGAACTTTTTGACAAGGGGCGCAGCCTCTACAATCACGGACCGGCCCGCGCCGCGGCGGGGCGGGATGCGCAGCTTATCGTCGCCGAAGGCTACATGGATGTCATTGCCCTGTCTGAAGGGGGCTTTGCCTCTTGTGTTGCGCCACTTGGCACCGCGATCACCGAAAACCAGCTGATGATGCTCTGGCGGATGTCGGATGAGCCGATCATTGCACTTGATGGGGACAAGGCCGGGATCCGCGCGGCCATGCGGCTGATCGATCTGGCCTTGCCGCGCCTTGAGGCCGGGAAATCCCTGCGCTTTGCCATCATGCCCGAGGGGAAAGACCCGGACGATATGATCCGCAGCGAAGGCCCCGCTGCCGTGCAGGCGGTGCTGGATCAGGCCATGCCCATGGTGAAACTTCTATGGCAACGCGAAACCGAAGGCCGCGTCTTTGACAGTCCCGAACGCAAGGCGGCGCTCGACAAGGCCTTGCGCGAGAAGATACGCCTGATCCGCGATCCGTCGATCCGTAAACACTATGGCGAAGACATCAAGGAGCTGCGCTGGCAGCTGTTCCGCGGCAACCGTCCCGCGCGCGACGATGGCTTCACCCCGCGCCGATCTGCGGGCGGTGGCTTCCGCGATGGCGCGCGTGCTCCTTGGCGCGGGCAGGGGGCAGCGCCGGTGCCGCTGGCCACCACACGCAGTTCGCTACTGGCAGCAGCCGATGAGGCCGCGCTTGCCCGCGCCCGCGAGGCGGTGATCCTTGCGGTGGTGATTACCACTCCGTCCGTCATCCCCGAGTTCGAGGCCAACATAGAGCGCATGCTTTGCCCGGACCCGGATCTGATGGCGCTGCGGGACATGGCGCTGATGCATGGCATTTCAGCTCCAGATCGTCTTAAGGACGAAATTGAGTATTCTTTGGGGCCTCATGCCCTTGAAAACCTCTTTGCCCTGCGCCATGTGGCAATTGTCCCCTGTCTGCGCAAACCCGGCGATGAGGAGGCCGCGCGCCTGACGCTGGCCGAAGAATTTGCAAAACTCGAAGCGCTGAGGGGGCTGGACGCAGAACTGGCCGAAGCAGAAGAGGATCTGTCGGGCCTTGCAGATGAGGCGCTGACATGGCGTCTGAAACAAGCCGCTGAAGCCCGCAACAGGGCGGTGCGCAGTGAGAATGAAGACAGGGCACAGTATGACGTGGGCGAAAATGGCGCGCGGCTTGATCGCGAGGAACGTGACGCCTTTGGTGCCCTCCTGGATCGAATCGGCTTTTCCAACAAGTGACACACCTGAGAAAAATCGGTGTTTTCCTAAGGAAGAGCGAAAGAAAATTGGGTAAACGGGGTGACGAATCATTCGTTCCGGCTAATGATTCGCGCTATCCGAATCGCCCCAGCCTCTTAGAGGAGCAATGAATGGCCGCCAAAGACACTGACGAGCGTAAACCTGACGACCAGGAAGCCGAAATCTCTCTGGATATGAGCCAGACCCAGGTCAAGAAGATGATCGCAGAGGCTCGTGAGAAGGGCTATATCACCTACGATCAGCTCAATCAGGTTCTGCCGCCGGATCAGGTCAGCTCGGAGCAGATCGAGGACGTGATGTCGATGCTGTCTGAGATGGGCATCAACATCATCGAAGATGAAGAGGCCGAGGAGGAAGAGCAGAACAAAGGCTCGACCGAACTTGTGACCACTGAATCCAACCGCGAAGTTGCGGTGGCGGGGGCGGCGGCTGAAAAGCTGGACCGTACCGACGACCCCGTGCGCATGTATCTGCGCGAAATGGGGTCGGTCGAACTGCTGAGCCGTGAGGGCGAGATCGCCATCGCCAAGCGGATCGAAGCTGGCCGCAATACGATGATCGCGGGCCTGTGTGAAAGCCCGCTGACCTTCCAGGCGATCACCATCTGGCATGACGAACTTCTGTCCGAAGACATTCTCTTGCGCGACGTCATCGATCTGGAGGCCACATTTGGCAACCAGTTGGACGAAGACGGTGAGGTGAGCGAGCCGGTGGTCGACACTGGCGCTGTGGCCGGCGCGGCCAAGCCCGCCAAGGAAGAAAAAGGCCCTGAGCTCGACGCCGATGGCAACCCGATTGCCAGTGATGATGACGATGACGAGGATGAACAGGCCAACATGTCCCTTGCGGCTATGGAGGCCGCGCTCAAGGATCGTGTTCTGTCGACCCTGGACCGGATCTCGTCCGACTACGCTCAACTGAGCGAAATGCAGGACAGCCGGATCTCGGCGACCCTGAACGAAGACGGTTCTTTCAGTGCGCAGGACGAAAGCACCTATCAGGCGCTGCGGGCGGAAATCGTTGAGCTGGTCAACGGTCTGCACCTGCACAACAACCGGATCGAGGCGCTGATCGACCAGCTTTATGGCATCAACCGCCGCGTCATGCAGATCGACAGCGCCATGGTCAAGCTCGCCGATCAGGCCCGCATCAACCGCCGCGAGTTCGTCGAAGAATACCGGGGCCGTGAGCTGGATCCGAACTGGCTTTCGGAAATGTCCGAAAAGCCGGGGCGCGGCTGGCAGATGTTCATCGAGCGCTCCACCGACAAGGTCGAAGAGCTGCGCGCTGACATGGCGCAGGTTGGCCAATATGTGGGTCTCGATATCTCGGAATTCCGCCGTATCGTGCAACAGGTGCAAAAGGGTGAGAAGGAAGCCCGCCAGGCCAAGAAGGAAATGGTCGAGGCCAACCTGCGCCTGGTGATCTCGATCGCCAAGAAATACACCAACCGCGGGTTGCAGTTCCTGGACCTTATTCAGGAAGGCAACATCGGGTTGATGAAGGCGGTGGACAAGTTCGAATACCGCCGCGGCTACAAGTTCTCGACCTATGCCACATGGTGGATTCGTCAGGCGATTACCCGCTCCATCGCGGATCAGGCCCGCACCATCCGGATCCCGGTCCATATGATCGAAACGATCAACAAGCTGGTGCGCACCGGCCGTCAGATGCTGCATGAAATCGGCCGCGAGCCGACGCCGGAAGAGCTGGCCGAAAAGCTGCAGATGCCGCTTGAGAAGGTCCGGAAGGTAATGAAGATCGCCAAGGAGCCGATCTCGCTCGAAACCCCGATCGGGGACGAGGAAGACAGCCAGCTCGGCGATTTCATCGAGGACAAGAATGCCGTTCTGCCGCTGGACAGCGCCATTCAGGAAAACCTCAAGGAAACCACGACGCGGGTTCTGGCCTCGCTCACCCCGCGCGAGGAACGTGTTCTGCGCATGCGCTTTGGCATCGGCATGAACACCGACCACACGCTCGAAGAGGTTGGTCAGCAGTTCAGCGTGACCCGCGAGCGGATCCGCCAGATCGAGGCCAAGGCCCTGCGGAAACTCAAACACCCCAGCCGAAGCCGCAAGCTGCGCAGCTTCCTGGACCAGTGATCAAAGGGCGCCCCATGGGGCGCCTTTTCTTCCGATCTAAAGTGCTATTGGCCGGTTCTGTGAAAGGCTACTCAGTGGATGCAGTATCGCCGAAGGCTTTCCGCAGAGCGCCAATGTCCATCACGGCAGGAGTAAAGGCCAATGCTTCGATATCGGCATCCAGCACCTGCCTGCAATCGCCTGCCTTCGCTGCTTCGCGTGAAAGACCGTCGATGATGGGCTGATATTGCTCGGCAAAAGCACTGTTTTGAGGCTCTTGCGGGCGAAGGACCTCCAACAGACGCCCTGCACGGATGATCGGACAAATAATATCGTTCACTTCATTTATTCGACGCAGGGCAATGTCCCAGCCATTGAACTTGATCCCTTCTTCACGTGCTCCCCTAAACAGCATCAGCTGAGTGATTTTCTTGTCCAGAAAAGTTTCCAATTGTTTGGGAGCGTGCTGGCTATAGTAGACAGCATTGCCATAGAAGTCATCCCACCGGATCAAGTCACGACCGTCTCGATGGGAGCGGCGACTGAGAGATTCCAAGGCATGCGCCAGCTTGATCCACTGTTCAGGATTGTAGGGAGCAACCACAACTCTGCGCAAAATAAAGTCTACCTCTTGTTCCGGGCTGGGGGAGTTTTTGTCTGGGGTAAAGCGCCAACTGCTCTGTGTTTTCGTCACTCGGGTGGATGCCTGTGATAAGATATCAAGCAATTCCGGCGAATAGGGGTCATGTTCCAATGCTTCTTTCGCGCGCAACTTCTCTCGCTCCAGCATCTCGAAATACTTCGGGGCAAAGCCGTAGCGGTTTGCTGTGTTGTTGTCATAATATCGCGCGCGCCGCAGAGTATCAAAGCCATGTTTGTCACTGTAATCGCGTAGATATTCTGCGTCCTCCAGTGACTGGGGGTGGTTGTTCAGGCGAGCAATGAAAACCAGGTGGTCAAGATCGGGATCATTCTCTTCCTTCAGCAAGGCAAGTGCCATCCTCGGCCATTCTCTAATGGGATTGCGTTGAATCAGAAAAGCGATGTGGCAGTACCGCGTAGGGTTCTTGCGCTCGAGTTCCGCCAACGGGGCGTAGTGTTCACAGATGGCCTGCCCCATCTCGTAGCTGCCCCCATAACCCGGATGGGTGAAGGTGAAAGCTCTCTCGATGGTGCCCCAATTGGGGACATCCTGCATGGTCTGGTCGAATACTTCGAATGACCTTTGCTTGTTTCCACCCGTATTGCCCAGCAGTACAATCGCGTCAGATGCGGGGATCAGTTTGGGGTATTCTTCATAGGCCGCAAGCGCAAGTTCCAGACTGTCATGATGCAGTAGCCGGTGTTTCTCCATCGCTTCTGGATGGGTTTGACGGGCCGATTTGTTCCCACGAACGATCCACCCCGCGCGGTAATACACCCAGGCCTGTGCAACTTTTGCATAGGGCGAAGCGGGGTGTGCCTCTCGCCAGTTCCCGACAAATGCAATCAGATCAGGATGGGTGACCGCAAAAATACTGAAAAGGGCGCGCATATCATCGGCTGTGATTTCACCAGCCTCAAACGCTTGCTGCGCAACCTCTAGTTCGGTTTCAACCTGATCGACTTGCCGGTTGTATACGGCTTCCCTGAGTTGGGTCGCGGAAAGCAAAGTCCTTTCTTGTGCTGGCGCCATTTGGCCGACTAGACAGGCAGAGACCAATACTACCCATTTCAACATCTCTTTTCCTTTCGCATAATCACCCAGTCTGCGATCAGATTGTGGAAATATTTGGACGATACTGGCTGGGACGTGTCGTTTTGAGATTTCTAGGTTCTGTCCCCTCGCGTTAACCAATCCTCGGCCCCTCGCTTGCCCCCTTGGGCGTGCTTGCGTAAACTATTTGTTAAGAAATTGCATGTCGGGGGATATGATGTCTGTGACCCAGGGAACCGCTGCTGCGCTCACCGCTCTTGAAGAAAAGCTGCTGCATCTCAGCCACCTGACCGAGGCCAACCAGTTCATGGTCGAAGTCATGAAAGAGCAGGGCGAACATCTGAAATCAATCGACGCTGAAGAGGCGCGTTCCATGCTGCGCCTGCAAGCGCGCAAGGCATTCGGACCTGCAAGCGGTGAGGCTGAGAATCCCGAGGTTCTGGCCATTCTCGAACAGGCGCTGGGTGCGCAGGAAAGCGCTGAAATCATCCCCTTTCCAAAACGCCCGGTCTGACGCGGTTCTTGCCTGGCAGGGGGGATCCCTCAAATGGCGAGACTCCGCTGGCCTACGATTTTGTGAAGGCGCTAGGCCATTGCCTCTGCGGTTGCAGGATCTATCCTGTTGATCAGAACAGGGGGCATTTGCCATGAAACATGTTTTTGCGACCATTTGCTGCGCCATGATGGTGCAGCTTGCCGGGGCGGCACAGGCCTTTACCCTGCCCAATGGGGTAGAGGTCAATGCGGTCGACGATCTGGTGTTTGAGGTGGTTCCAAAGAGCTCCGGCACCTTGGATGACTTCTGGTGTGGGGCCTCTGAATATGCGCGCAGGGTCCTTGGCGCAGGATGGCGCGACACGATCTACGTTTACCGTGGACGTGGTGTCAGCCAGACCACAGGAAAACGCTCGGCGGTTCAGTTTACCCTGTCCAGCGAGAGGGCCCCTGACCTGCCTGCCGAAAGAGGCTTGCTCCGGCTTGGTTTGAAAGCGGGCGATTCCATGTCCGTGCAGGCGGCCCGCGGTCACTGCAACCAAAGGCCAATTCGCCCCTGAAACAGGTGGAGCAGGGGCAACAAGGCCAGCCTGTGAGAGGTGAAACATCATGAAAACAAGGTTTGGAAGCCTGTTGCTGGCAGCCGCCATTGCACTGCAACCCATGTCCGCTGACGCATGGTGGGCCTGGAACCGTCATGAGGTGCTGCCGGTGCAGGACGGGGTCTGGGAGGTCGTAAGTCGGGTCGGCAGTTCTCCGGCGGACTACTGGTGCGGTATCGGGGATTTTGCCATCCGGCAATTGCGCACCGGTGTGGCTCAGCGGATCTATGTTTGGGAAGGGGTTGGCCCGTCAGTAAACCGCCAGCAAAAGAGATCGGTCAAATTCGCTCTGACGCCGCCGCCGGGTGCGGACACGTCCACCGGCTATTCCCTGTCGGTCAAACGGCCCGGAGAAAACATCAGCGCCAATCTGGCCCGCAGTTACTGCTACAATCACTTCGACGATCCGGTCTTTCTGCGGCCCTAGAGCAAGCCTCTTGCGACACGCGCCGTGCTAAGGCATCTGTGGTCCCATGCAGACGGAATTCCAGATCGAAACAAACGGCCAGGGTCTATATGAGTTCACCCGTGATGTGCGGCGCTGGGTGCAAGGGCAGGATCTGCGCGCCGGGCTGCTGACGCTTTTTGTGCGTCACACCTCCTGTTCTCTGCTGGTGCAGGAAAACGCCGATCCCGAGGTGCAAGCGGACCTCAAGGCCTTTTTCGCCCGGCTGGTGCCGCCCAGCACGCATCCCTCCATGTCCTACTTGCGTCATACCTATGAGGGCCCCGATGACATGCCGGCCCATATAAAGGCGGCGATGATGCCGGTCAGCCTGTCCATTCCGGTTTGCGATGGGATGCCGGTCCTTGGCACATGGCAGGGCGTGTACCTGTTTGAACATCGCGATGCTCCGCATCTGCGCAAAGTCGCCGCACATCTAGCGTGAACCTCTTGATCTAGCGGTTCCATTTCACCTCTACCCAAACCATAGAGGCTCGCCTATACTTGTGGATAAGTGCGCCGGATGACGCGCGATTACAGGCATTTATCAACAAGGGGCCCAGCAGATGCGCTGTCCGTTTTGCGGAAATATTGACACTCAGGTCAAAGACTCTCGTCCGGCAGAGGACCATGTTTCGATCCGCCGCCGTCGCTTCTGCCCGGCCTGTGGTGGACGGTTCACGACCTATGAGCGGGTGCAGCTGCGCGATCTGGTTGTGGTCAAGACCAACGGCCGTCGCGAGGATTTTGACCGCGACAAGCTGGAACGCTCTATCCGTATTTCGATGCAGAAACGCCCGATTGATCCCGAGCGGATCGACCAGATGATCTCGGGCATTGTGCGCCGTCTGGAAAGCATGGGTGAGACGGATATCCCGTCCAAGATGATCGGTGAAATCGTGATGGAGGCCTTGGCTCGGATCGACACTGTTGCCTATGTGCGCTTTGCCAGTGTCTACAAGAACTTCCAGGCGGCCGATGATTTTGAAGATTTCGTGCACGAGCTGCGCCCCAACGCGCCGCCCGAAGAGTGATCTGACCGATGCAACGCTATGATCAGGCCATGGACGAAAGGGTCATGGCACTGGCCCTCTCGTTGGGGCGGCGCGGGCAGGGCAACTGCTGGCCAAATCCGGCTGTGGGCTGCGTGGTCGTCAAGGACGGGCGCATTCTGGGCCGGGGCTGGACCCAGCCCGGCGGTCGCCCGCATGGCGAAACCGAGGCGCTGGCGCAGGCCGGAGCTGCAGCGCGGGGCGCGACCGCCTATGTGACGCTTGAGCCCTGTTCGCACCATGGGCAAACGCCGCCCTGCGCGCAGGCCCTGATCGATGCGGGGGTTGCCCGCGTTGTGGCCGCCATCGGGGACAGCGATCCAAGGGTTTCGGGGCAGGGGTTCGAGATGCTGCGTTTTGCCGGCATCGAGGTCACCACAGGTGTCCTGGCTGAGGACGCCGCCCGCGATCATGCCGGGTTTTTCCTCAAGACCGAACAGGGGCGCCCTTTGGTGACGCTCAAACTGGCGGGCAGTTTCGACGGACGTATCGCCACCGGATCGGGCCAAAGCAAATGGATCACCGGTCCCGAGGCGCGCCGCGCGGTGCATGCCATGCGCGCCTCTCATGATGCGGTGATGGTCGGGGCGGGCACGGTGCGCGCCGATGATCCGTCGCTGACGGTCCGTGACCTTGGGGTCGCGCGGCAGCCGGTGCGGGTGATCGCCTCGCGCCATCTGGACCTGCCTTTGATGAGCCAGCTGGCCCGCACCGCAAAGGATGTGCCGGTCTGGCTCTGTCACGGGCAGGGCGCCGATATTGAGCGCCTGCGAGCCTGGGAAGGGCTGGGCGCGCGGTTGCTCCCCTGTGCCAGCCACGGGGTGCAGCTATCCGCCGCCGATGTGCTTCAGCAGCTTGGGCAGGCCGGATTGACGCGTGTGTTTTGCGAAGGCGGCAGCGCCCTTGCGGCCTCTCTTCTGGCCTTTGATCTGGTGGATGAGCTGATCGGCTTTACCGCCGGGATCGGCATTGGCGCCGAAGGGCTGCCGTCGATCGGGGCGCTTGGCCTTGGGCGACTGGATGAGGCCCCGCGGTTCGAACTGATCGAGACCCGCCCGATTGGCGGTGATGTCCTGCACCGCTGGCGGCGGGCTTTGGGCTAGGCCTGCCGGCTTCACCGCCACAGGTGGGCGGAGCTGGCAAAGAGGCCCTGTAGTTTCGATAGGCCGCGGTTGGCCAGCCCCGGCTTTGCCAGCTGCCCTTTGGCAAGGCGCTCTACGGCCACTTCGACGGGGCAGGGCAGACCTGTGATCGGGTCAAAATACCTCGGGTAGTCGATCAGAACCGCATGGGCGAGACCGGCCAGATCGGGGCGGGCCTTGCGCCAGGCGGGGGCGGAAATCTTATCATGCGTGAGGCCCCAGCCCGCATAAAAAGGTGAGCCGAGCACCGTGACCTTTACCCCCCTTAACAGGGCCTCGAACCCAAGGAGAGAGGTCATCGTCCAGACTTCCTGCACCTCATCGAGCAGCGCCATGGGATCGGCATTTTGCGCCACCACATCGGCAAGGTCTTCCGGCAGGATCTGCCCCTTGCGCAGCCCTGCTTCTACATCCGGGTGGGGCTTGTATATGATGACGGCATCGGGGTTTTCCGCACGCACCCGGCGCAAGAGGTCCAGATTGCTACGCACCTTGCCAGCGCCCGCGATGATCGAGGCATCGTCCTCTACCTGTCCGGGCACCAATATCCGGTGGCCGGGCGGCAACTCGGGGATCGCGCCGCCCAGATTGTACTTTGAAATACTGTCGCGCGTCAGGGCCTTGATCAGCCGTTCGGCACGTTGGTGTTCAGCATCACTCATGTCCTCGCGCTTTGCTATCAGATCATCCAGATCCGAAGGCTGGCGTGGATCATAGTAGATCCCTTGCCGGTCCAGGACCAGCGACAGGGGCGGCACCAGTTCCGCCCCCAGCCCGCGTGAGCGCAGAAATCCATCCTCAAGGCGAAAAGCCCCGGCGTGGGAGTGATCCGCCTTTGAGGCCCAGACCATCCAGTTGCGCCCGCTTTTCCGGGCCTTCTCCGGGTCTTCGGTGAACAGCACTTTCTTTTCGCCGCCAAAGAAGCCCTGCAGCGGCTTTCGCTTCCACAGGCGCATGCTTGAGGCGGCCCACCCCGCGCGGTCTTCGCGCCATGCGCGCACGCTGGCCTCCAGAGTGTCGATGACAGTCTCCAACTCGCACAACTGGTCGCGGAACGGATCGTACCAGGTGGGGTAGAGGATCATGGCACCTGTGAATAGCTGCGCCCGCGTCAGGCGGCGGGTGCGGCGCGGCAATGGCACTTCATCCTGCGTCAGCCCCCATCCTGCATAGAATGGCTGTCCAAAAACGCGCGGCTTGTGGCCTGCCAGAATGGCTTCGAACCCCAGTTGCGATGAGACGGTGTAAACCCCGACAGCCCCCTCCAACAGCGGCCAGGGCGAGACGGGATCGCTCAGCAGGGTGATCCGGTCGTTGGCGTCTTTGGGTCCGAAATAGCCGGGCCGGTATCCGGCGCGGGTTTCGGGGTGGGTCTTGATGACGATCCGTGCGCCCGGATTTTCCTCTTGCGCAAAGACCAGCATCTCGCGGAACCGTGCCGCATCGGCGCTTGATGCGGTGACCGAAGCATCGCCCTGCGCCTGGTCCACCACCAGCACATAGCCGGGGTCCGGGACAGGGGCCATTGGGGAAAAGGCGTTGTATTTGCTCAGATTCACGTCCATCAGCCGCCCAATGGCCGCGCGGGCACGGCGCATCATCTGGCTGTCATCCAGAGGGTGGCTGGCCAGAATCTGCTCCAGATCTGATGGGGTGGAGGGGTCGAAATGCACGCCCGATCGGTCCAGCAAGAGCCCCATGGGAGGCTCACCCGCGCGGCCCGGATGGACTGAGCGCAGAAAGGCGTCTTCCACTCTGAGAAGGTCCGCTTCGTGCTTGGCTGCTATGGCGCGGCCGCGGTGCGCGGTCGGAGAGTTTCCCCAGATCCCGACCATATCGCCGTCGCCGGGCAGGCCAAGCCGGATGTCATACCCGGCGAGAGAGAGAATGCGACGCAGGCGTTTTGGGGTCAGGAACCCGCCGTTGTAGACGAAAAGCCGGGACCTTTTGGCCCCGGCGTTGCTGTTGCCATGCGGCATGTCTTGCATGGATTTGCGATCACTCGACAATCGAAGCCGCGCTGGAGACCGAGCCGAGCGGCGTTACCAGCAGCGAAATGGTCTTGGTCCATTGGGCGTAGGGCGCCTCGGTCACATAAAGCGTGTCATCATCCCGGATCACGAAATCGCGGGCAATGAAAAGACCGTTGGGCTGGGTCAGGTTCAGGACATAGACCATGCGCTGCGCGCCGATCAGATCGTTCCGGCCCAGAACCTGATTGGCGATTTCGGCGGGTTCATTGCGCAGCACAAAAACGCCTGTCGGGTCGGAGGCGGTGGAAATCAGGCCGCCGACCTGGGCGATCGCTTCGAGTGCCGACAGATCCTGGCTTTCGAAAGGCACGCGGGCCTGGGCGCTGGTTGCGCCAAGCGCGGTGAAGGAGCGGGTGTCTTCCTCGACCAGGATCTTGTCGCCGCCGCGCAGGGCGATGTCGAGTTCCGGGTGATCGTAGAGATCCTGGAACCAGATCTTGCCCTGGTTCTGACCGCGGATGACCGTGACCTGTGCGATTTCTGGCTGGATACTGACGCCGCCGGCCTGTGCCAGCATGGTGGCTAGGGTGCGGGTTGGGCGCTCGATCGGGTAAATGCCCTGTCCACCCACAGCTCCTGTCAGGCTGACTGTGGCACCGTCACCGGCAAGGCGACGCACTTGCACCTGGGGATCCGGGGTCTGGTCTTCCAGTTTCTTGGTGATCATCTCACGCAGCTGCTCGGGGGTATTGCCCGAGGCGCGCAGACGACCTGCATAAGGAACGAAGATGTAACCGGCGCTATCCACCTGGACCTCTTCCAGCGCGGTCGCGTTGGTTGCTTCGGCCGCCAGAAGGCCGTCATCGACGTTTTCCCAGATCGTCAGGCCCAGAACATCGCCCGGGCGGATCGTATCCGAAGTGAGCCGTCCGGCGGATGTGAAGCTTTCGGAGAAGCCAAGCGCAGGCACCACGGCGGTTGCCCGGGCCACACGATCATTGACCGAAACGATAAAAGCGTCGCCCTGTTTCTGGACAGAGCCGGCAAAGATCTGGCGTTTGTTGGGGCCTACTTTTGGCAAGCCGCAGGAGGCCACCAGCGAAAAAGCGGCCAGAATCGCGATGGGGCGCGCCCAGCGGAATGGGACGTGTGACACTGCTCGGTCTCCTCGACCTATTTTTGTTTTGCCTCAATTTTTTGGAATACCGTACCGCAATGGTGTTGGAAAATCCAGCCTCACGAGGCTTTTGGATCAGCTCACCACCCGCAACTGTTGCCGCGGCGCCGCTGTGCCCTGCTTCAGTGCATCATATGGGTCGTCGGGGGCCAGCATCATATCGACCACCTGACGCAGCAATTGGCGGCGCCCTTTGCGGGAGTAAAAGCCACCAGGCAGCTGCGAGGTCTCCAAAAGGAAACGTCTGTAGTCCTTGTAGGCACGGTTGTCGGGCCGCGCGGGAGTGGCAAAAAACTCTGGCAAGGGCTGCGGAGCGACAAACTCCGGTTTGTCGTAGACCGCACGGCCAAAGACCTTAAGCGGAATCCCGCGCCACAGGACCTGCTGCCCGGCGGTGGAATTCACCGTGATTGCCGTGCGCGCCTCGTTCAATAACTGCGCAAGCTTGCCGCCGCGCACGTAGTGAATGCGATGAGCTATGTCATGTTCGCGCGCCAGCCGGCGCACGACGCTGCGCAGCGGGACACGGCCATCCTCAAGCGGGTGGGCCTTTACCACAAGGTGATGATGGCGAGGGGCGCCAGTGGCAAAGCCGGTGATCACCTCCTCAAGGAAGTCGCTCATGCTGTCAAAAGGGGAATGCATCTGGAAAGAGCTGTCGTGTTCCAGCTGCAAAAGAGCCAGATGATAGGGAAAGCCTCCATTGCGGATCCGCCAGGTGGCGAGGCGCCGGTCGAGCGCCTGAAAGGGCATCAGCAAGAGGCGTTTGAGATAAAGCTGGAATTCCCGGGCCACGGGCAGGGCGCGGTGCGGGCGGAAGTTCTTGTAGCTTCGGTTCCAGAACATCACGAACCAATGATAAAGCGCGCCATAAAAGACGTGCTGACGCATGTCGCCCCAGTGCGACGGAGGCAGAGGCGCTTCCATGTCGGAGCGTTCCAGCGCGGCCTGCATCTCGGGCACCGACATTTCCATCAGGCGGGAATTGCCGTTTGAACCCTGCCGCTCGTATGTGACCCAATAGGGGCGCAGGTAGCCTTCCTCAAAGACATGGATAGTCAGGCCGCGCGTTTTGGCAAGGCGCACCGCCTCGGCATGGATCGGGCGGGTGTCACCGTATAGGACGATATCGGTGATACCGCGGTCATCGCAGATCTTTGCGAAGGTATCCGGCCAATCCTCGGGCGTGCCGCGATAGGGGATGTAGCTGGCTGTGTTCCGCCAGAAAATTCGGTCGCCTGCGTTAAAGCCCACCCGCCAGACCGCGCAGCCTGCTGCGCGCAGCATCGTGCCAAGACCGTTGAAAAACGGCCCGTGCGGCCCCTGCAGAAACAGGAAGCATCGACGCGGATCAGGATCGGTTCTGGACATCAGACAACTCTGGTTTTCCGAGATGTTACTGCGACATGGTTAACGAATGACTGGGGCGAAACTATGACCTGCCTCGCGCATCGGCAATCGCGCTTTTTGGGCGGGGATTTACCTGCGGCGCAGCCTGCGGAGGCTTGTGAAGCCCGCTGGCAGGCGCTACCTCTTTGCGCAAGGACGAACAGGCACGGAGCGCCCCACCATGTTTACAGGTATCATCACCGATGTTGGCAGCATTGCCGAGCTGGAGCAGCAGGGCGATTTGCGTGCGCGGATCAAGACCGGGTACGACACTTCAGGCATCGACCTTGGCGCCTCGATTGCTTCGGACGGCGTCTGCCTGACGGTGATTGAACTGGGGCCGGACTGGTATGATGTGCAGATCTCGGCCGAGACAGTCTCAAAGACCAACATCGGCGCCTGGAGCGTCGGCAAGCGGGTCAACCTGGAACGGGCCCTGAAGGTGGGCGATGAACTCGGCGGCCATATCGTATCGGGCCATGTGGATGGCGTGGCTGAGGTGGTGGAGATCAGGGACGAGGGTGACAGCACCCGCGTGACCCTACGCGCCCCGCAGGAGTTGGCGCGCTTCATCGCGCCAAAGGGATCGGTTGCGCTCAATGGCACCTCGCTGACGGTCAACGATGTAGAGGGCTGCGATTTCGGCATCAACTTCATCCCGCATACCAAAGAGGTAACCACCTGGGGTGACGTCAAGCTGGGCGATCAGGTCAACCTCGAGATCGACACACTGGCGCGTTACGTGGCGCGCCTCGCGGAGGCCGGGCAATGAGCGGGGCGGGGATCGCCGGGATCGGCCACAACAACGGTCCAAGCATGGAGGCCGGGCGCGTCTGGCGCATTCATGCCTGGAAGAAGGCCCAGAAAAAGCTGATGCCGAACACCATCCCGAAGCTGGTCCTGCAGATGCGGATCCGCCGGGCGGCAGAGCTGGGTATGGACTATAAGACCTACGCGCGGGTGCGGCAGACCTCGGGACAGGACATCACGGGGCTGCTGTTCTCGTCCAACGCGCTGCGCATCATCGCCTATGGTGCCCATATGCCGGATGCCGAGCGGCGCGCGCTGGAGGCTGTGAAGAACTCCAGCAAGCTGGCCTTGGTGCACCGTCCCAACAGCCCTGAGGCGGTTCTGGCCGCGCATCCGGTGCTGGATGCGGCGGGGGCGGCGCCGATGTTCAATGAAAGCTGGTCGCAGATGCGTGCCCGCGTGCAGGATCTGATCAAGAGCCAAGGCCTGCCGGGGGCTTCGGTGGTTGTGATCGGTGATGCGCCTTTGGAAAGCGAGTGGAGCACAGCAGCCCGCGCCGCCGCCTATCTGCCCGCGGGTGAGTATTTCCAGCATCATTCCATCTGAGAGCGGCCCCTTGCGCAAAGGGGGCGCTCCCGCCCCCTGCGCCAGCATCAAAGATGCAGGACCCAGGCGTTGGGCCGGGCGCGCCGCTGGTGCGGCGCGGATCACCACATGTCGCCGACAGTATAGCCCCTGGGGAACGGATCACTTGGGTCCAGCGTGTAGCTGGAAAGGCCGTAGATCCAGCCTTGACCGGACAACGTCGGCACGATGGCCGGGTAGGGGCCGACCTCGGTTTCCTCCACAATGCGGCCGGTGAAGGTGGTGCCAAGGGGGCCTGCGTTCACATAGTCCTGCCCAATGGAAAGCTGCCCCTTTGCATGCAGGACCGCCATCTTTGCGCAGGTCCCGGTGCCGCAGGGAGAGCGGTCGAGGATACCGCTGGCGTCCTGCGGACGGGCAGGGTCAAAGGCGCCGGTTGAGATCGTGATGGCGCCGCGCCCGTCAGCGCCCTGATCAATCGGCGCGCCCCAGAGGTTGGTGATCGTGGGGCCGGTGATTTCGGGATTGTCCGGGTGGGTGACGGGTAGCTGCTCGGCTGTGGCATGGCGGATGGCTTCGCTGACGCGGGTGATCTCCCTGCCGTTCTTTGCGGCAAGATCCACCCCCAGCCGGTCCGCATCGGCCAGAACGAAGAACATGCCGCCCCAGGCCACATCGACGGTGACGGTGCCGAGGCCTGCGACCTCGACACTCGCCTCCAGATGCATGGCAAAGGCGGGCACGTTGCGAAATGTGACACGCGTCACCTTGCCATCGCGGCAGTCGGCGCGCACGCGGATCAGCCCGGCGGGGGCCTCCAATGCCAGCTCGGTCACCGGTTCCACCATTGGCAGGATCCCGGTCTCAAGCAGGACAGTCACCACGCAGATGGTGTTGGAGCCGGACATTGGCGGGTATTCGGTCTGCTCGAAGATGATGAAGCCCGCATCGGCCTCAGGGTGGCAGGGCGGTACCAGCGCATTGCCGCAAAGGCCGGGATTGCCGCGCGGTTCGTGCAGCATCATCAGGCGGATCTCGTCATGATTGGTGGCCATGTCCTGCATTTTCTCAAAGACGCTGGTGCCCCGCAAAAGGGGCATGCCGCCGGTGATCACACGACCAGGTTCACCCTCGGCGTGGGCCTCATAGGTTTGCAGAATACGGGAGGCGCGCATGGGCTGGGCTTTCACTGATGTCTGGTAACAGGACGCTAGCAGCCATTTGCGCATCTGCAAACGTCGCGTTCCCGATTTCAAGAGAGCCATGCGGGCTGGCCTTTGGCGCGCACCTGGGCTATCTCGGCTGCCAATGTGGCAGGCCGCTGGTGCCTGCGGTATGGATGATGAAAGGCCGGGACATGAGCTTTGAAACACCGGGGCCGGTCGAGGCCCGTCTACGCGACGCGATCAGCCCGATCGAAGAGATCATCGAAGAAGCGCGCCAGGGGCGTATGTTCATCCTTGTGGACCACGAGGACCGCGAGAATGAGGGCGATCTGGTGATCCCGGCTGAGTTTGCCGATGCCGATGTCATCAACTTCATGGCCACCCATGGGCGCGGGCTGATCTGCCTGCCGATGACCGCCGAGCGCATTGATGCCCTGGGCCTGCCGATGATGGCGGTCAACAACTCCTCGCGGCATGAAACCGCCTTTACCGTGTCCATCGAGGCGCGCGAAGGGGTTGAGACGGGGATCTCGGCGGCCGACCGCGCGCTGACCGTCGCCACCGCGATCAATGAGCAGAACACCATGGCGGCTATTGCCACACCGGGGCACGTTTTTCCGCTGCGTGCAAAACGCGGCGGCGTCTTGGTGCGCGCGGGCCATACCGAGGCTGCGGTGGATATCTCGCGCCTTGCCGGGCTGCACCCTTCGGGTGTGATCTGCGAGATCATGAAGGAAGACGGCACAATGGCGCGCCTGCCGGACCTGGTGGAGTTCGCAGCCAAGCACGGCCAGAAGATCGGCACCATCAGCGATTTGATCGCCTACCGGGCGCGCAACGACAATCTGGTGACAGAAACCTCGCGCGAGACGGTCACGTCAGAATTCGGCGGCGACTGGGAAATGCGCCTGTTCACCGACCAGACCCACGGGGTTGAACATGTGGTGATGATCAAGGGCGACATCACCACCCCCGAGCCGGTTCTGGCCCGCACCCATGCGCTGCATGAGGCAACGGATATTCTGGGTCTCGGTCCCAAATCCGCCCGCCAACTGCCCCGCGCGATGGAGATCATCGCCGCCGAGGGGCGCGGGGTCGTCACCCTGTTCCGCCAGCCGCGCAATGCGCTATACGCCTATGATGACGACGGTGACCGTACCGTGACGATCAAACAAACCGGCATCGGGGCGCAAATCCTGTCGAAGCTTGGTCTGAAGGATCTGATCCTGCTGACGGATTCGCCCTCGACCAAATATGTGGGCCTTGATGCCTATGGGCTGTCGATTGTCGGCACCCGTCCCATTCTGAAGGAAGAGTGATATGGCCGGACATGAAAGCCACTACATCCTGCCGCGTCCCAGCTTTGACAAGCCGGTCAAACTGTTGATCGTGGTTGCGCCTTACTACAAGGATATCGCCGACAATCTGGTGGCAGGCGCCAAGGCCGAGATCGAAGCGGCGGGCGGCACCTGGGATCTGGTTGAGGTTCCCGGCGCGCTGGAGGTGCCCACGGCGATCTCGATTGCGGACCGGACCTCGAATTTCGACGGCTACGTGGCGCTGGGCTGCGTGATCCGCGGTGAGACCACCCATTATGACACCGTCTGCAACGACAGCAGCCGCGCGATCCAGTTGATGGGGCTGCAGGGACTGTGCATTGGCAACGGCATCCTGACCGTGGAAAACCGGACCCAGGCGGAGGTGCGCGCGGACCCGGCGGATCAGAACAAGGGCGGCGGTGCTGCCGCTGCGGCCTTGCATCTGATCGCACTCACGCGTAAGTGGGGCGCCCAGACCAAGGGAGTCGGCTTCAAGGCGCCTTCCGATGCCATCCAACTGGCTGGAAAAGATCTGGCCAGCATAGATAACGGACCCACCACAGCATGAGCACCTCAGGCGGCGCCCGCAAGGGCAATGGCAAGACCCAGATGAAATCGGCAGCGCGGCTTTATGCGGTGCAGGCTCTGTTCCAGATGGAGCAGAGCGGGCAGACTTTTGATCAGGTGATTGTCGAGTTCGAGGATCACCGCTTTGGCGCCGTCTATGAGGGAGATGAGTACGCCGAAGGCGATACCGGTCTGTTCCGCAAGCTGGTCGAGGATGCGGTGAACTATCAGGCCAGGATCGACCAGATGACCGACCGGGCGCTGGTGGCGAAATGGCCGATTGCGCGCATAGACCCGACCCTGCGGGCCCTGTTCCGGGCGGCCGGCGCCGAGCTGGTGCAGGCCGACACACCTGTCAAGGTTGTGATCAATGAATTCGTCGATGTGGCCCGTGCCTTTTTCCCCGAAGGAAAAGAGCCCAAGTTCGTCAATGCCGTGCTGGATCATATGGCCCGCGAGGCACGCCCAGATGCGTTTTGACGCTCTCAAGATGTGACGAATGAAAGGGCGCGGTGTACCGCGCCTTTTTTTCATCCTTGCGCAGATCGGACAAATTCCGCCGATTGCATGTATTCTCTCTACATTTCGCTGGACCCTTCTTGCGTGGATGCTAACATTTCCTCATGCCAAACGGAGGGAATCTGATGCCAGAACTCGTTCGTCTTTATATCCGCAACGTGGCTTTGGGCTTTGCTATTGCAGCCGTGTTTGTCGGGCTGCTGTTGTGGTTTAATGTGATGAACCTCTGGGGATTGGTGAGCACCTCCGATGTCGGGCCTCTGGCCGTCGGTATCTTGTGGTTCATGAACGGGATTGTTTTCGCCGGAGTGCAGTTTGCCTTTGCGGTGATGTCCCTGGCCGAGAAGAAAGACGGCCCGCGCGGCGGTACGCCAGTGGCGCATCACTTCGAGCCGATCCGCGTCGAAGCGACAGTACCTGCGAACCGCGCCCGCAAAGGACGCGCCCGCTACTAGGCAAGGCTCAATACTTGGAAATGCGTGCCGGGTTTGGCTCGCACTTCCCGATGCTTTATCCAAGTCATGTCTACGCGAACCCGCCAAGGACGGGGCCCTTGCCTGGCGGCTGCCAAATGCAAGAGGAGGCTTGGAAAATCCTGGCCGTTTTGCCGGTGTTTTGGCGTGGACTGATCCAGATCAATAATACATATTGAATGTCGAATATAATTTCGGGGACTCACCTAAGGCAATCAAAGAGGCCCCAAATGTTCCGTCTCGCATTCATCTTGCATCTGTTCATTGGCTCTACCCTTGCTGGCAGCGCGGTAATTGCCGCGCTGACCATGGGTCAGGATAGCCTGCAGCCAATTCTGATTGCCGCGGCAATCGGGTTTCTGGCCGCTTTTCCGGTGACGTGGCTGGTTGCCCGCAAACTTTATGAGCGGGTCTGACGGCCTATCGCTCAGAGCTTTTTCTGGATGTCCGTGGCGGCCTGCTCAATGGCTGTGCCAGCTTTGTTGATGTCCCGGCCTGCGCCCTTTGCGGTCTCGCAGGCCGCAAGCCCCATCAATGCGATCCCGGTCAGGATGTACTTGAGCATTCTGGTCTCCGTTCTTTCGTCTCAAAAAAGCCTGTTTGCGCATCTAGCACTGTTTGCGTGTCGCAGCCAGAGGTGCGGCCGGTGTCTCCGTGCCTCGCCATTTCCTGCGAGTTTCTTGATGAAGGTCAATGTCCTAATTTGATCTTTGGGAGAAAACCCCAGCGAGAACAGACCTTGGGAGGCAATCACCTATGACAATTCAACAGCGAAAAGAGACGTTGGAGGCGCGCCGGAACGTTCTGACCGGACATCTGGTCGAGGTTGAACACGCGCTGGATGCTCCCATGCCCAAAGACTGGGAGGACCGCTCCTCCGAGCGACAGGGAGATGAGGTGTTGGAGCGGCTTGGAAATGCGGAACTGGATGAGCTGCGCCAGATTGACGCGGCGCTTGCGCGGCTGGAAGAGGGATCCTACGGCTATTGCCAGATCTGCGGCGACGCGATTTCCGAAGAGCGCCTGGATCTGATCCCGGCCACGCCCTTTTGCAAGAAATGTGCCAAATAGTCGGCATATGCCCATTCGAGGCGGCAAGCTCGCTTTTCTTTTGGCGAAGCCGGGCCTAAAGCTGCGCAGGACAATCTGACAAGGAACCTTCCTCATGCCCTGCGCCCTGTGTTCGGCCGATGCGCCGCTTTTCTTTCATGACGTTCCGGGCGGACCGGAAGGGGCCGGGGTCGAGATCTGCGACACCTGCAGGTCGCAGATCGATGGTGATCTGGACCCGGCCCACTGGCGCTGCCTGGCAACCTCGATGTGGTCCGAAGAGGCAGCAGTGCAGGTTCTGGCGGCACGGCTGTTGAGCCGTCTTCAAGATCAGGACTGGGCACGGGATCTGTCTGAGCAGCTTTGGCTTGAGGATGAAACCCGTGCCTGGGCTGAAAACACAATGCCTGACGCGGCCCTCCACAAGGACAGCAATGGCGTGCCTTTGTCGCAAGGCGATACCGTTGTTCTGATCAAGGACCTGCCGGTCAAGGGCGCCGGGTTCACCGCAAAGCGCGGGACAGCGGTGCGCGGAATTTCACTGGTTTCCGACAACCCGGCCCATATCGAAGGGCGTGTCGAGGGGCAGCGCATCGTGATCCTGACCCAGTATGTGAAAAAGAAATAGACGCATCCCAGCATCTATGGCGCAATTTCACAAAGCCACCGTTGCCGAGGGTTTCGCGATGTGGCACAACCTCACTTAACAGACTGAACAGACGAGTTTAGCAGATGACTGACTTCGCCGAACGTCGCCGCATGATGGTGGACACCCAGGTCCGGCCTTCGGATGTGACGAAATACCCAATTATCGAAGCCATGCTGGCGGTGCCGCGCGAGAGCTTTGTGCCCGATGCGCAGCGCGAAGCGGCCTATGCGGACCAGAACCTTGATCTAGGTCAGGGGCGTGTCCTGCTGGAACCGCGCACGCTTGCCAAGGTTCTGGATGCACTGGATGTTCAGGGCGATGAGCTGGTTCTCGACGTAGGCTGTGCCCTTGGCTATTCGACCGCTGTGGTGGCACGTGTGGCCCAGATGGTGATCGGTGTTGAAGAGGACGAGGACATGGGCCGGGACGCCCAGGAGCAACTCTCCGAGGTCGGCGCAGATAATGCCATCGTCCATGTCGGCTCATTGGTTGAGGGTGCCGCAGAGCATGGCCCTTATGACGTCATCATGATCGAAGGCGGTGTCGAGGACATCCCTGCCGCGCTTCTGGATCAGCTTCGCGAGGGCGGACGGATTGCCGCCATTTTCATGAGCGGCGCGCTTGGGGAGGTCAAGATTGGCTACAAGACGGCTGGTAAGCTGTCTTGGCGTTTTGAATTCAACGCCGGCGCGCCGGTCTTGCCCGGGTTCGCGGCCGAGCGTGAGTTCGCGCTCTGACCCGGTTCTCCTGAGAAGACACTTGCGCCCTCAGAACGGGGGCGCAGGATCAAAAACCAACCGCGGCTGGCGGCGCGGCAAACGATAAGGCAACCGATGCGAAAAATTTTCCCGGTGGAGTTTTTGAAAACGTTTGTAAGTGCTGGCGCTATGATCGTGGCTCTGTCCGCGGCTGGGGGCGCGCGTGCCGACAACCTCTCCGATGCGATGATCGGGGCCTATAAGACCAGCGGTCTGCTGGAGCAGAATCGGGCCTTGTTGCGGGCGACCGATGAAAGCGTCGCAGTTGCGGTTGCCCGGTTGCGTCCGATTGTTGATTTCGCGCTGACGGCAAGCCACCGGTACAGCCGAGGCCCGACGACGTTTGGTTTTTCCGATGACGACACCAACACGCTTGAGGCGGGTGTCAGCCTCGAATGGCTTCTCTATGATGGTGGCGCGTCAAAACTGAGCCAGCTGGCGGCACAGGAAACCGTTCTGTCAACGCGCCAAAGCCTTTTGGATATCGAACAGCAGGTGTTGTTCTCTGCGGTCCAGGCCTATGTGAACGTTCTCTTGCAACAGGACACCGTACGGCTGCGCAGCAACAACCTGCGCCTGTTGCGCGAAGAACTGCGGGCCGCGCAGGATCGCTTTGAGGTTGGCGAAGTCACGCGTACCGACGTGGCCCTGGCGGAAAGCCGAGTGGCCGGCGCGCGGGCCAACCTGACGCAAAGCCAAGGCGATCTTTTGGAAGCCAAGGCGACCTATGTGCAAGTGGTGGGATCCCCGATCAACGTGGTTGCCGGTCAGCCGCCGTTGCCGCAGCGGGTTGTGTCTTTGCAGTCTGCCGAGGCGGTTGCGATGCGCAACCATCCCAGCCTTCTGGCCCGCCAACACGCTGTGAAAGCGGCGGAGCATACTGCCTCAAGCTCTGAAAAAAATCTGGGGCCAAGCGTGCGCTTGCGGGCCGACGCGGGACATTCGATCAACTTCGATGGCGGCGCTGACTCAGACACTTCGGGGATCAGCCTAAGCCTTACCCAACGACTTTATGGCGGCGGGTCTCTCGCTGCGGCGCGCCGCGCGGATATTGCCCGTCTTGATGCTGAAAAGGGTGCGTTGATTTCGACCCAGCGCGCTGTTTCTCAGGCGGTAGCTGCTGCCTATGTTTCCCTTGAGGCCGCGCGGGCGAGCCTTGTGTCCTCGGTTGAACAGGTCCGGGCCGCGCAGGTGGCCTTTGACGGTATCCGCGAAGAAGCGACCCTGGGGGCCCGCACGACTCTGGATGTTCTGCAGGCGGAACAAGAGCTGTTGAATGCTCAGACGGCCCGCGTTCAGGCCCGGGCCAACGAAGCGCTTGCGGCCTATCAATTGCTTCAGGCACAGGGTCTGCTGACTGCCGAGCATCTGGGGTTGGCCGTTGAGATTTATGACCCAACCCTGTACTATAACCTCGTCAAGGACGCACCTGCCCATATCAGCACCCGTGGCAAGGATTTGGATCGGGTCATGAAGGCCCTTGGCCGCAACTGATGCCGCGAGGCGGCCGGTAAAAACTGAAAATTTACCGTAATTGTTGTGTGGCCGCCCTTCGGCGGCTACACTTTCGTCATAGGCAAAAGTGGTGTTGAACAAGACATGTCCGAACCCGTGACACAGGCAGAAATAGAAGATGTGCTCTCCTCCATCCGCCGTCTGGTGAGTGAGGATGCGCGTGAAGCGCAGGCCGAGAGCAAAAGCGCCGCCGCCGAGGCGACGCCCGTGGCCTCTGATCGTCCGGACGAGGGCAAATCGGCGCCGCGCCTTGTTCTGACGCCTGCCTTGCGGGTGTTGGAAACCGCCGATGCCGGTGAAGACGATGCCGGTGAAGACGATGAGGTTGAGGCACGGATCGACCCCTCGTTTGAGACGGATGACACTGCGGAGACAGCAGATCGGGGCGTTTTAGATTCAGATGATGCGGTGACTGAGCCGGATAGCCTGTCGCACGAAGCTGTGGAGAAGGCTGCGTCATTTGCCGCCGCTACTGGTGAAGACAGGCAGGCCCGAGAACACGCAACGGAGCAGTCTGAGGATGACGCCCCGTGGAAAGATCCCTGGGCGACCCTTTATCAGGCGGCAGGGGTACAGGAGGCGGGTACCGACGTTTTTGGCGACGATCGAGCCGCGGTGCCAGAGCCGGTCTGGGAGGCGTCTGAACGGGTTTCTGCTGTGGTCCAGAAGATCACCGAGCTTGAAGCCAAGGTTGCGCAATCCAAACAGCAGTGGGAGCCGGATGGCCTCTCGAGCGATCCCTATGCCGGGTCGAACATCGAGACCCTGCAATGGCAGGACCACGTCGAAGATGAAGCCGCGGAAATTCTGAGCGGGTTTGATCCGGATGGGGCTGCGCATCTGGCCGATGGGGGGCTGCAGCATCCTGAGAGTGAAACCCAGGATGATTTTGCCGATGAGGCCTACGGCGATCAGGAACAAGAAGCGGAGATGGCCGAGAAGATCGTGGAAGAGGCAGTGGCTTCGGAAGCTTTCGAAACGCTGTCCGGTGATGATGCGTTCCTTGATGAGGAAAGCCTTCGGGAGATGGTTGCAGATATCGTGCGTGAAGAGCTGCAAGGCGCGCTTGGGGAACGGATTACCCGCAATGTGCGCAAGCTGGTGCGGCGTGAAATCCACCGGGCGCTGGCCGCTCAGGATCTGCTCTGAGGGCAATGGTCATTCAACGTCTGCCACGATTGGTGTTCTGAGCTGACAGGGTGTCAGACAGGGCGTTGGGCGCCAGTATTTGCCTTTGGCTGCTGTCTGTGGTCGTGGGTTTGTCATCGCGAGGCAGTCCCGCCCGGATCGGGTGTTTTCAACCCCCTCTCCCGTTGGGCCCGGCGCCGCGCTGCGCGCGGCGAGCCGCCTATTGAGGTCAGTCCGGGCGCGCTACGACCTGCGACAGGTCCAGAAGGTGATCGAGATCCATATACCGCTCCAGATGTGCAGCAAGGTCATCCAGCGCCGCATCTACGCCATCCTCATAGGATGTGCGGCTTTCATGTCCGAGACCTTTCAGAAAATCTGAGCGGAAAGCATCGGAGCTGAACAGCCCATGCAGATAGGAGCCGCGTACGCGTCCGTCACGCGAGGTGGCGCCTTCGGGGCGCCCACCCAGGCTGAGCCATGCTCTGTTGCAATCCGGCCCCGTGGTGCGGCCCATGTGGATTTCATAGCCCGAGACGGGCAGGGCGCCCGTCAGCGTTTCGGCTTCGGTGAGGGTCACGCGTTTATCGCCTGCCATTGTCGTGTGTACATCCAGAAGGCCAAGGCCCTCGACCTTGCCGGGGCGGCCATCAACGCCGTTCGGATCGTCGATTGTTTTGCCCAACATCTGATAGCCGCCGCACAGCCCCAGCACATGGCCGCCGCGCCGGTGGTGGGCGAGGATGTCGATGTCCCAGCCCTGGGCGCGCAGATAGGTGAGATCGCCAATGGTGGACTTGCTGCCGGGGATCAGCACAAGGTCGGCATCGCCAGGCAGGGCGCGACCGGGCGGCACGATCTCGACCGTGACATCCGGCTCGGCAGCCAGCGGATCGAGGTCGTCGAAATTGGCCATGCGCTCAAGCTGGGGCACCACCACCTTACAGGCGCCCCCCACGCGCGAGGCGATGTCCATCATATCCTCGGCGGGGAGTTTCCAGGCATCCCAGAACCATGGGATGACACCGAGTGACGGCCATCCCGTGCGCGCGACGATATCATCCCGACCGCCGTCAAAGAGGCTGAGATCGCCGCGAAAGCGGTTCACGGCAAATCCGACGATGAGCTCAAGGTCTTGCGGCTCCAGCACTGCCTTGGTGCCGACGATCTGCGCGATGACGCCGCCGCGATGGATGTCGCCGACCAGCACCACTGGCACATTCACGGCGCAGGCAAATCCCATATTGGCAATGTCACCCTTGCGCAGGTTGGTTTCAGCCGGGGAGCCCGCCCCTTCGATCAGGACAAGGTCGGCATCCTGAGCCAGCCGGAAATAGCTTTCGAGGGCGGCCTCCAGCAGGCCTGACTTGTCGCGCATGAAGGACCCGGCCGCGCGGGTGCCGCGCCGTTTGCCCTGCACGATCACTTGGGCGCCGGTGTCTGTTTCGGGCTTTAACAGCACCGGGTTCATGTCGGTATGCGGCGGGCGCATGGCCGCACGGGCTTGCAGCGCCTGGGCGCGGCCGATCTCGCCCCCTTCGGGAGTAACGGCGGCGTTGTTGGACATGTTTTGAGGCTTGAACGGAGCCACGCGCAATCCGCGCCGCGTAAAGGCCCGCGCCAGACCTGCCACCAACATGGATTTGCCAACATTGCTGCCAGTGCCTTGGATCATCAGTGCCCGCGCTGCCATGCGATCTGCCTTGCTCTTCACTTGGGTTCGTGCAGACAGTTGCAATGTGAGCGGGCGCAGGTCAACGGCTATCGCAGCGATTATGGGATCAGATGCACCACCCGATTGTGGTGCGGAGCACAGTGCCGGTGCACAGGCCTCTGCACAGGGGCCGGTGCACGGGGGAGTGCACGAGAGGTGTACAAGAGGTGCACGGGTATCACAGCCTCGCGACAGGCAGGCCGCAAAAGAAAAACGCGCCCCCCAGGACGCGCTTTTCTGTTCATTGTTTTTCGGCGGCTTTGTTCAGGCAGCTTCCGCCTGAGCCGCGTTGCGGCGCTCGCTTTCCTCGCGCGACAGGGCGACAGAGGTGCGCACACCGCGACCGACGAATTCCATCAGCCCAGCGACCACGCGCTCGTTCGGGTCAATCCCGGCGCAGGACAATACTTCGCGCCCGTCGCGCGAACGCGCCCAGCGGGCGATCTGCTCAGGCCCATTTCCATATTTCTTGTCATCGGCGATGGCGTCATCCAGCGCTGCCAGGACCACAGCTGCAAAAAGCTTGCGTGCGCGGTTGCCCTGTTCGTTGTTGTAAGCGGTGCCGTCAACGAAATCTCGCATCCCGTTTCCTTTGTTGTTCTTGCTATTGCAATTTCGGCGTGACGCTCCTTATGACGGAACTGTGACGATTCGGGTAGCCCACAAATGCATAGCTTTCATGCAAATTGCGCATAGCTTTCCGACCTTGCACACGACATATCGTTGTCTTGCCAGCCGACTCATCGCCAGATATAGGGGCGGTTAAGAGTTCATCAACCACCCGAGAGGGATTTTTCCGATGCCCAAGATCAACGGTAACGAAATCCGCCCTGGCAATGTTCTGGAGCACAATGGCGGTCTGTGGGCCGCTGTGAAGGTCGATCACGTCAAGCCCGGCAAGGGCGGTGCCTTTGCCCAGGTCGAGATGCGCAACCTGCGCAACGGCTCCAAGCTGAACGAACGCTTCCGCAGCGCCGACAAGGTCGAACGCGTGCGCCTGGAGCAGAAAGATCAGCAGTTCCTGTACGAGAGCGACGGCATGCTGGTCTTCATGGATGCTGAAACCTATGAGCAGATTGAATTGCCTGCCGATCTTCTGGGCGACCGCCGTCCGTTCCTTCAGGATGGCATGACCATCTTGGTCGAGTTCTACGAATCCGAAGCCTTGAACGCGACCTTGCCGCAAAAAGTGACCTGCAAGATCGTCGAGACGGAGCCAGTGGTCAAAGGTCAGACCGCGGCCAACTCCTTTAAGCCGGCCATCCTGGAAAACGGCGTCAAGGTCATGGTGCCGCCCTTTGTCGGTCAGGATGAGATGATCGTCGTGAACACCGAAACCATGGAATACTCAGAACGCGCCTGATCTGCGCCAGCCAAAGACAGTTTAGCCCCGTGCAGGTCTTGCGCGGGGTTTTCCTGTTCTAGTCGAGCGACAGGCTGAAGCCGCAGCTGTCCATCATTTTGCCATAGGCGGCAGTGAACCCGGCCAGCGATGCGGTGTAGAGGATGCGCCCCCCGGTGCGCACTTCCATGACGCTGCCGCGTTTCATCGCCTGCAGGGTTGGCAGATTGTTGGCGAGGTTGAGCGCGGCATAGGCTTCGAACAGGCCTTCGTCCGTCAGCCAGGCCTGAGCGGTTGTTGAGAAGACCGCGCCGGTGTCGATGACAAAGCGCACCGGTTGCCCGTCCTGCATCAGAGTGGGGAAATGGCGCGGTGCCCGTTCGCTGATGCTGGGGTAGGGATAGAAGGTCGGTGGACCTGCATCGCCGTTTGAAATCTCCAGGCTGACGATGGGTTCCCCATCGCCGCCGGTCCGGGCGCTGCACGTGCGGCGCAGGTCTTCGCCTGTGTCGATGTCCTCGACCCAGACCCGCCAATCCTTGTATTCCCAATAGTATTGAGCCCAAGCCTGGAAGGGCAGGCAGGCAAAGACAAGGGCAAACAGAGCACGCATCGGGCTTCCTTTCGTGGTGCGGTCGCGCACTCGCGCGTGTTCCACTGGTCTATCCGCAGCAGGTTAAGGTCTGATTGTCTTGACTTGAGACTAGACGGTGACTGCGCGGCCGGTCCAGTGACATATCCGCACGGCGCGGTTAGGCGGACCAGATGACGTGTGCCTCCCCGGCATACAGCACTTTGTCCTTTGCGCGGTCAAAACGCAGGTAGGCAATCGCCCGGCCCTTGTCCTGAGAGAACAAGGTGCCGACGCTCTTGCCGTCTGCCGTGATTTCGGTGCCGACCGGGGCGGTGCCTTCGAGGGAAACCACCCGGAGCCCCTTGCGTAGCTTTGTCTTGTGCTTCATGCGCGCGGTCACTTCCTGTCCCACATAGCAGCCCTTGCGGAAATCGACGCCGTTCAGCGCCTCGAAACCGGCCTCAAGGATATAACTGTCCGGGGTCAGCTCAATCCCGCTTTCGGGGATGCAATGGGCGATGCGCAAAGCCTGCCAGTTGCTGCCGTCATCGCCGTCTTCTGCGCCGTACAGGCGCCAGCCCATGTCCGGGTGGCGTGGGTCCGCAAAGGCGCCTACCGGGGCTGTGCCCGTGCCGCGCTGCACCTGCAGATCGGTTTTCTCAATCTGCACATCTGCGCGCAGCCGGTACATGGTCAAACGCTTTAATAGGCCGTCTGCCAAGTCGCTCGCCACATCCAGAAGGACCGCATCACCGCGGGGCACCAGAAAGAAATCGGCCAGATACTTCCCCTGCGGTGTCAGTAGTGCGGCATAGACCAACCCGCCCTGATCCAGTTTCCTGACGTCATTGGTAACAAGACCTTGCAGGAAATCGCGGGTATCCGGGCCGGTCAGGGAAAGGATCGTGCGAGCGCTCATGTCTGTGGTCTCCTTTTGTGCGGCAGGCAGGCGATTGGACGTATTCCTGACCGCGCAAGTCATATAGGCCTCTACGTGATATAGGAATGCTTGCCGAGTTGAACAGGAAATTGCCTATGCCCGCTCCGATCAGCGTCGTGATCCCTACGCTTAACAGCGCCTCTGAACTGCCCGGCTGCCTTGAGGCGCTGATGGAGGGGCTGTCTGCCGGGCTGATCCGGGAGTTGATCGTGACCGATGGCGGATCTGAGGACCAGAGCTGCGCCATGGCAGATGGAGCTGGCGCCGTGGTGGTGCGAGGCGCACCTTCGCGCGGTGGGCAGTTGAAAAGAGGATGCGATGCCGCAAGGGGAGAGTGGCTGTTGATCCTGCATGCAGATACCTGCCTCTCGCCGGGGTGGAGCGAGGTTGTCGAGGCTCACTTCGACACGGGGCAGGGCAGGCCCGCCTATTTCCACTTGGCATTCCGCGCTGCGGGGACAGGGGCTGCCTTGGTTGCCGGGTGGGCGAACCTCAGGTCACGCCTGTTTGGGCTTCCTTATGGGGATCAGGGCCTTCTGATCCGCCGCTCTGACTATAAGGCGGCTGGGGGCTATCCCGATCAGCCGCTGATGGAAGACGTCGCACTGGTGCGGCGTTTGAAGGGGCTTGTGGCGCTTCCGGCCATGGCCAGAACCTCGGCCGAGCGGTACCAGCGCCAGGGCTGGCTGCGCCGCGGCGCTGCCAATCTATGGACCCTGGCAAGGTATGCCTGCGGAACCAGTCCTGAAACCCTGGTTAAGGCCTATCGGAAGTAGCCTAGCCCCACAGGCGGCTCAGAAGACGCCGCAGGGCGCCTTTGCGCTCCTGTTCGGTCACATTCGGTGCGGGCAGTTGGGCTTCTACCCCCTCGCGGTCCACAAGGGTTTTGCCCTCCTTGAACTGCAGCCGGTACAAGTCTGCATAGATCCCGCCGCGCTCCAAGAGCTCTTCATGGGTTCCTTGGTCCATGACCTCGCCGCGCTCCATCACGACAATCTTGTCTGCGTTGCGAATGGTCGACAGACGGTGTGCGATGACGAGGGTGGTTCGCCCGCCAGACAGGCGATCCAGCGCCTGCTGGACGACCTTTTCGGATTGCGCATCCAGCGCTGATGTTGCTTCGTCCAGCAGCAGGACGGGGGTATCCCGCAGCAGGGCGCGCGCAATCACAACCCGTTGGCGCTGTCCGCCCGACAGGGCAGAGCCGCGCGGGCCGACCAGTGTGTCCAAACCATCGGCCAGTTTGGGCAGGAAGTCGGAGACATGGGCGGCGTCCAGAACCTCTTTCAGGCGCTCTTCGCTAATATCAGTGCGGCCCAAGAGGATGTTCTCGCGCAGGGTTTCATCAAACAGCAGCGCCTCTTGCGAGACCACAGAAAAGAGGCCGCGCAGGTCTTCGAAGGCCAGGTCGGCAACGGCGGCGCCACCGATGGTGATCTGCCCGGACAGCGGATCCACAAGGCGGGTGAGCAGATTGAAGATCGTCGATTTTCCCGCACCCGATGCGCCAACCAAGGCTGTGGTCTTACCTGCTTCTGCAACCAGGGACAGGTCTTTCAGGATCTGCGCCTCGCCGTAGTTCAGGCTGACATGGTCAAGCCGCACCTCTGGCAGGCCTTTGGGCGCCGCCACGGGGGCGGCGGGGGGCAGCAATTTGATGGGGGCATCCATCAATTCCTTGATGCGCTCCATCGACGCGGCGGCGCTTTGCCAGATCCCACTGATCGCGGCAAGGCGGCGCATTGGGTCAAAGGCAAGGCCGATGGCGGTGAAGAAACTCATGAACTCCCCCACAGTCTTTTCACCGGTGATGATCTCTTGCCCGCCGTAAAGAACCACGCCCATGACGCCGAGGCCGGCCATGAAATCGATCATGCCAGTTATCGATGCGGTGCCGAAAGACGCGCGCACTTCGGAGCGTACGAATTGATCCATGTGGGTGCCGAAGCGATCAGCCTGATAGCGTTCCAGGCTGTTGAGCTTGATCGGTACGATACCGTGAAAAATCTCGTCCAGTCGTGTCGCCAGGGCTGCGCCCAGATCGCGCGCTGCAGCGGCTTTCTTGCGCACATAGCGCTGCAAGGCAGAGATCGGCAGCAGCAGCAGTGGCAGGCCAATCAGCATGATGATCGTCCAACGCCAGTCGACGCTGATGGCAACGCCAAGCACTGCGATCATCTGCGCCATGTCGCGCCCGGCCCCGGTGACAACGGCCTGCCAGACCATGCTGATGGCGCCCACATCGCTTTGTACGCGCTGGATCAGGAACCCGGGCGGGTGCACCTGATGAAACGCCGGATCCTGCCGGATCAGCCGGTCCAGCATGTCCTTGCGCATATGGGCCGCAGAGGTCTGCGAGATCTTTGACAGGATCACTTTTTGGCAGACGCTGGTGATCCCACGGATGGAGAAAATAATAAGAAAGGCAAGGCTGACCCAGAACAGAGCATCGGTATTGCCGGCCACAAAGACCAGATCGAACATCGGTTGCATCATGTAGCTGAGCGCGCCAACCGTGCCGCCTTCGAGCAGCATGAAGACGACGGCGATCCCCAAAAGGCCCATGTAGTGGCGCAGATATCCGCGCCACAGCCAGACAATCAACTCACGCGAGGAGGTGTGCTCTTTCTTCATGCAGGGAGGTTCCGGCTTTGGCGTATGCAGGGTGTTTACGAACCGGATTCGATTTCCGGAATTGACCTTCCATAACCGAATTGTAGGGTGACGGCAATTTCGAGAGGTGACCGGCGGACAGGCGGTCACGATTTGCAAGGATACCACGACATGAGCGGCACTGACCTTTCCAAGGGCACTCTGGCAGGGGGACGCCCCTATCTGGCAATTCCCGGACCTTCGGTGATTCCCGATCGCGTGCTTCAGGCCATGCACCGCCCATCCCCCAATATATATGCCGGGGAATTGGTGGATATGACCGCAACACTGATCCCTGATCTGCGCAAAGTGGCGCGCACGGAGCATCATGCTGCGATCTATATCTCGAACGGTCATGGCGCCTGGGAGGCGGCCTTGTCGAACACGCTTGCGCCGGGCGACAAGGTGCTGGTGCCCTCATCGGGGCGTTTTGCCATCGGCTGGTCGGAAATGGCCGAAGGCCTTGGCATCGATGTCGAGGTCATCGACTTTGGCAATCATGCGCCCTGGGATCTGGCGCGCATAGCCGAGCGTCTGCAGGCGGACAAGGGGCATCAGATCAAGGCGGTTCTGGCGGTGCATGTGGATACCTCCAGTTCGATCCGCAACGATGTGCCGGGCCTTCGCGCCCTTCTTGATGAGGTGGGGCATCCCGCCATGCTGATGGCGGATTGTATCGCGTCACTGGGTTGTGACCGGTTTGAGATGGACGAATGGGGCGTCGATGTCATGGTGACAGGCAGCCAGAAAGGTCTGATGGTTCCGGCCGGTGTGTCGTTCGTTTTTTTCAATGACAAGGCGGCAGAGGCGCGCGCAACCATGCCACGGGTCAGTCGCTATTGGGACTGGACCCCGCGCGCCAATCCGCAGGAATTCTACCAATATTTCGGAGGCACCGCGCCAACGCACCATCTGTATGGCTTGAGGGCCTCTCTGGATATGATCCACGAGGAAGGCATTGAAAACGTCTGGGCGCGTCATGAGCGCCTTGCCCGCGCGATATGGGCCGCTTGCGAGGCCTGGGGGCAGGAGGGGCCGCTCCAGATGAATGTCACCGAACCATCCTTGCGCTCACACGCCGTGACGGCGCTGCGTCTGGGCGGATCGCGCGCTACAGAGCTGCGTACCTGGCTGGAGCAGACCCTTGGTCTGACGCTCGGGATTGGCCTGGGTATGGCGCCGCCAAACAGCCCCGAATGGCACGGGTTCTTCCGTCTGGGGCACATGGGCCACCTCAGTGGTCACATGGTTATGGGGATGCTGGGCGGGATTGAGGCAGGCCTCGGCGCGCTCAAGATCCCGCACGGCGCGGGCGCGCTTGATGCGGCGGCGGCGGTAATCTCAGAGGCGGGCACACCTTCGGCCTGACTGGCGGGTTGACCGGATTGAGGATCAGGCTTGGCGCTGTCCGAGCTTGATCTCAAGACGTGTGATCATGTGGTTGATAAACAGTGCCAAGAGAAGCACCGGCACAATTCCATACAAAACCCAGATGGCAAAGAAGACCCACATCAGATTGATCCCAATGAAACCGAGTGCGGTTTCCAAAAGATCGGGCGCTTTCTTTCGTTCTTGGGCCTGGTCGTCGTCGTAGTCCTTGAACTCTCGCATGACGCTGTTCCTTTGTCTCTATGAGGCAAAGACTACCGAAAAGCGGTGAATTTCCGGTAAAGCGTCAGGCATGGACGGGCAGTCTATAGGACTTGTGCGCGCTCCAGCGCGATGGGCAGGGCCTTGGCAAAGGCCTCCAGATCCTCCGCGCGGCCACAGCTGACTCGGATGCAGCGGTTTTGCGGCGCAGCAAATGGCATGCGCACGAAGACACCCTGATCCACCAACCCATCCAGCACGGCCTTGGCAAAGGCACCGTCCTGCCCGCAGTCGATGGCGACAAAATTGGTGGCCGAGGGGAGGGGAACCAGGCCGTTTTCTGTGGCAATGCGGGCGATACGATCCCGCGCTGTCACGATCTCAGCCTGGATATGGGCCAACCAGTCCTGATCCAGCAGGGCCGCCAGGGCACCGGCCTGCGCAGCGCGGTTCATGCCAAAATGATTGCGCACCTTGTTGAAGGCAGAGATGAGGCCAGCTTCGGCCAGTGCATAGCCCACGCGCGCGCCCGCCATGCCATAGGCCTTGGAAAAGGTGCGCATGCGGATGACCCGCGTGTCGTTGATATCCACTGGTGCGGCGGTGCCTTCGGGCGCGCATTCCACATAGGCCTCATCCAGCAAGAGCAGGCATCCTTCGGGCAGGTGCTCCAGTGCGGCGACAATGTCGGCGCCCTTGTGCCAGCTTCCCATCGGATTGTCGGGGTTGGCGAGGTAGACAAGTTTCGCGCCCACCTCTGTGGCTTTGGCAAACAGCGCTGCCGGGTCTTCATGATCGTCCCTGTAGGGCACCGTATGCAGCGTACCGCCAAATCCCGCCACATGGTAGTTGAAGGTCGGATAGGCGCCCAGCGAGGTCACAACATGATCGCCGCCGGTCACCAGCAGGCGCACAAGATAGCCAAGAAGCCCGTCGATCCCTTCACCAACCATGATATTGTCTGCCGAAGCCTCGTGGTGCGCGGCAAGGGCCATGCGCAGATCGTGGCTTTGGGCATCGCCATATTTCCAGATTTCTGCCGCTTCGGCCTGCATCGCGGCGATCGCCTTGGGCGAGGGACCAAAGACGTTTTCATTCGCGCCAAGACGCGCGATGAAGGGCGCGCCGCGCTCCCTCTCCTGCGTTTCAGGGCCAACGAAAGGCACGGTTGCGGGCAGGGACTGGGCAAGCGGGGTGTAGCGAGGTGTGGTCATGAAAGGCAGATAACGTGAAGCAGCCCGCTCCATCAAGAGGGCAGGTAGGGCTTGCAGGCGGGCTGTACCCCGCGCAGACTGCTGCCATTAAGGGAGTTTCGATCATGCGCATTGTTCTGTCAGTGTTGGCCGTGGGGCTGGCTTATCTGTTGTTCTGGCCGGTGCCGGTTGATCCGGTGTCATACGATCCGCCCACGGGGCCGGGGTTCACCGGCGATTTCGAAGAGAACACCGCGCTTGAGGCCGCGCAAAAGGTGCTGCTTCCAAATGGCGCCATCGGCCCCGAGGATCTGGCGGTGATGCCCGACGGCACCGTCTACACGACGGACCTGACCGGCAACCTCTATCGCATCGACGGCGAAGCGCCGCAGCTGATAGAGCCGCTGGGCGGGCGGCCCCTGGGGCTGAAAGCAGGCCCGGACGGTGCGCTTTACATCGCCGATAGCTATCGTGGCATTCTGCGCTGGAACGGGCCGGGCACCCTGGAAACCCTGGTGAGCGAGATCGACGGTGCCCCTGTGATCTATGCCAACCAGCTCGATGTGGCGCGTGATGGCACGATCTATTTCTCCAACTCCTCGGACCGGTTCGACCCCGAAACCATGGGCGGCACCAAACCGACCTCGGTGCTGACCATATGGGAGCAGTCCGATACCGGCTATGTGGCGCGGCGCACGCCGGACGGAAAGGTTGAAAAGATCGCCACCGGCTTCGTCTACACCAACGGTGTGGCCCTGTCGCAGGACGAGGATTTCCTGCTGATCAACGAAACCGGCCGCGCACGGGTGCATCGCCTGTGGCTGAAGGGGCCGCAGGCTGGCAGTCAAGAGCTCTTCCTTGGCAACCTGCCCGGATACCCCGATAACCTGGAGGCGCAGGGCGATGGCACCTTCTGGCTCGCCTTTGCCAGCCCTCGGGTGCCGTCCGAGGTGCTGATGCCCTATCCCTTCTTGCGCAAGGTGCTCTGGCGGCTGGGGCCAAAGGTGCGCCCGGCGCCTATTCATCGCGGCATGGTCATGCAGTTTGACGAGGAGGGCACCATCCTGCGCACGCTGCAGGACCCTGCCGGGGGGCTTGGCATCACCACGGGCGCGCGGATCATCGGGGACCAGCTTTATGTGATGACGCTGGACAGTGATGGTTTCGCGCGGCTGCCGGTTGCGGACCTTCCTCCGATGCGCCGTTAGCCCGATCTGCCCCGGCGTTAGTCTGGATAAAGGCCGCATTCCGGGGCAGTCTGCCGCAAACGGGAACGCAGGAGGAGCCGCAGATGGCACGGGTATCCGTCGAGTACAAAGACCACATCGCCCATGTGACGCTGACACGCGCGGACAAGATGAACGCGCTGGACGACGAGATGATCAAGGCGATCATCGCCGCTGCCGAAGAGGTCGCCGCCTCCAAGGCGCGTGTCGCTGTGCTGACTGGCGAAGGCAAGGGGTTCTGCGCCGGCCTTGACCTGATGAGCTTTGCCCAGATGGGGCAGGTCGATCCCGAAGAATGGCTTATGACCCGCAGCCACGGTGATGCCAATGAGGTGCAGGCGGTGGCCATGGCCTGGCGCAAGGTACCTGTGCCGGTCATCGCTGCCGTGAATGGCGTCTGTTTTGGTGGCGGTCTGCAACTGGCGCTGGGCGCGGATATTCGCATTGCTGCGCCCGATGCGCGGTTTTCGGTGATGGAGATGAAATGGGGCATCGTGCCTGACATGGGCGGTATGGCCTTGCTGCCGCGCCTTGTGCGCTCGGACATTCTGCGCCGCCTTACCTATACGGCAGAGGTCTTTGAGGCGCCCCAAGCGCTCGATTGGGGGCTGTTGACCGAGGTCCACGACGATCCCCTCGCGCGTGCGCAGGCCCTGGCGGAGGAGATTGCGGGTAAGAACCCCGAGGCTATTCGCGCCGCCAAGCGGCTGATTGGTGTGGCCGAAACCGCTGATCAGACCACGGTTTTGATGGAAGAAAGCCGCGAGCAGGTGGCGCTGATCGGCAGGCCCAACCAAATGGAGGCCATAGCCGCGCAGATGCAGAAGCGCGCGCCTCAGTTCACGGATTAAGGACTGGCCTTTGATCTGCCGGACAAGTCGAACCTGCAGCGGCATGTGAACTCAGAACCTAAGCTCTAGGGCTTGAGCAGGATCAAGGACCAGAGCAGCAAACAGGGGCAGGAAGACAGCATGAAACCGCTTCTTCTTTTACTGCTCTATTCCGTTGTGGTGACGCTGCCCCTTGTCTTGTCCTGGACTTTTGGTGGCCCGCCACGCGCCTTTTGGGCGGAGTTGGGCACCGGTCTTGGCATGCTGGCCTTTTCGATGATCCTGGTCGAGTTCGTGCTCTCGGGGCGGTTTCGACGTTTGTCGTCTGGCATCGGCATGGATATGACCATGCGGTTTCATCAGGTGATGGCCCGTGCGGCTCTGCTGTTTGCACTGCTGCATCCCTTCCTTTACGGGGGGGCGCCATCAGGTGGAGTGCGGCCCTGGGATACGACACGGGTATTGGTCGTCAGCACGGATTTCACGTCTATGGTCGGCGGCGTTGTCGCCTTTGTCCTGCTGCCTGCCCTTGTGGCGCTGGGGGTCTATCGCACGCAGCTGGACTACAAGTACGAAACCTGGAGGCTGATGCACGGGATCGGGGCCGTGCTGATCGCCGGGGCCTTGCTGCACCATGCGCTGAGCGCCGGGCGCTACAGTGCCGAGCCAGAGCTGGTCTGGATGTGGGCGGCCATGACCGGGATCGCTGTAGGCTCGTTGATTTGGGTCTATGTGATCGAACCGGCGCGTGCAAAGCTATGGCGGGTGAAGGAGATCAAGCGTCTCACGCCGCGCCAATGGGGCGTAACGGTCACACCCGACGGGCATCAGGGTCTTTCCTTCAGGGCGGGGCAGTTTGCCTGGCTCAATATCGGCCATTCGGCCTATTCGCTGCATGAGAACCCGTTCTCCATCAGTTCGGCGCCGGGGGCAGGGCCGGATGTTTCCTTCGTCATCAAGGAACTTGGCGATTTCACGGGGAGTCTGGGTCAGGTCAGGCCGGGGAGCCGCGCCTACCTTGATGCCCCATATGGCAGTCTGTCGGTCGAGGGGCGGGACGAACCGGGCATCGGACTGATTGCAGGCGGCGTTGGCATTGCCCCGATGCTGAGCATCCTGCGCCAGCTGCGCCTGACTGGCGACCCTCGCGTGGTGCGGATCATCTACGGCAACAGGATTGAGGAGCAGATCGTCTTTCCCGAGGAACTGGCAGAAGAGGATTCTGTTTTTGTCCTCTCGGAACCCTATGAAGGGTGGAGCGGCGAAACGGGTATGATTGACAGCGGCCTCCTTGACCGAGTGTTCGCGCCTGAAGAGATCCGCAGTTGGCTTTTTGTCCTTTGCGGCCCGCCTGCGATGATGGATGCGGTCGAGGATCATTTGATCGCACGCGGAGCCCCTTCAGGCCGGATTCTGTCCGAAAGGTTCGACTATGACTGAGCTGATGAGATCCAAACCAATGCGCCGCCGAGTCGCGCTCGCAATCAGAGCGGTGTTGGCGCTGATCGTCTTGGGGCTTTTGATCTTCGTGCTGCGATAGCGCAGGGGGTTTCACGGGCCGCTTTCATCCGGGCCTGTCAGCCGAGATCGCCAGTCCAGATCCGTCAGTCCAAGTCCGTCCAGGGCCAGGGTTTCACATTGCTTGCGGCGGTTTGATAGCGCGCGGCCTTGGCAACCCAGACACCAAGATCGGTGCCAAAATCGGCGATCCGCTCATTGGGCTGCTTGTTGTTGAGAGCCATGACCAGAAACTGCAGCACGGTCACGACACCGAGCACGGTCTGCGCGAACTGGATCATCACCCAGATGATGACCATATAGACAAGCCTCATGAGCAGGCTGTCCTCGCTCTCCGGCTCAAACTGCTCGCCATGCAAGCGGCCGTCAATCTTGTCGTCACCCTGTGCCATAATCTGCCCCGTCTCAAATGCCTGTGCCACAACTGTCAGACGCAATATAGGCGGGCTTGCGCATGGAAAAAAGACATCGCGCAAAAAGACAAAGGCCGCACCTGATCACAGGCGCGGCCAAAGACCTGCTGCTTGCCGACCCTACAGCGAGGCGTCGTAGATCTTGGAGATATTTGCGCCGAGGGCAGCGTTGTATTCTGCGTCGCTCATGGAGACATTCAGACCCTCGGTCAGCGCGCGGCTGAAGGAGGCGATCATCTTGGCGTTCTGCGAGAGTTTCGCGCAGGCGTCATCGGTGCTGTAACCGCCCGACAGCGCGACGACACGCACCACTTCGGGATGATCTGCCAGTTCGTCATAGAGACCGGCCTGGCTCGGGATGGTCAGTTTCAGCGCTACCTTTGTACCGGCAGGCAAAGCGTCAAGTGCGGCTTTCAGTTCGGCCTTGAGGATCGCTTCAGCTTCGACCTTGGTGGTGGAGTGGATGTCCACTTCGGGCTCAATGATCGGCACGAGACCGGCAGCGGCAATCTGTTTGCCCACTTCGAACTGCTGCGCGACCACGTTCTTGATGCCGGTCTCGTTGGCTTCCTTGATGACCGAGCGCATCTTGGTGCCAAAGATCCCCGCCTCAACCGCGCGCGCAAGAAGCGCATCCAGATCTGGCATCGGCTTCATCGTCTGAGCGCCGTCCTGTTCGTCTGCAAGACCCTTGTCCACTTTCAGGAAGGGGACAACGCCGCATTTCTCCCACAGGTACTGCGGCACCTGAATGCCGTCGATGGCATTGTCCATGGTCTTTTCAAACAGGATCGCGCCCAGGATCTTGTCGCTGTTGAAATCAGGCGCGGTGATGATGCGGGCGCGCATCTTCTGGATTTCGCCGAACATTTCGTCGTCGTTTGCGTAGGCGTCTTCCATCACGCCATAGAGCGCCAGCGCCTTGGGAGTGGAGCCACCGGACTGGTCCAGAGCGGCAATGAAACCTTTGCCGTTTGCGATACGGTCGAATTGTGCCTGCTGGGTGGACGTCTCTTGCGCCATGGGTTGGAATCTCCGCGAGTGTCTATTGGACTAACTTGCTCCGTCTATACCGTGCCCGCGAACAGAAACAACTGCAGGATCAGCCGGTTGCGCTAACGGAAGAAGGATTTTCGTGCATCGCGCGCCATATTATGGCGCATTTCCAGATCAGCGATGCGGGTCATGGCGGCGCGGCGCTCGGCCTCGTCCGTCAGAGAGGCATAGTCTGATCGGGCCTGGTCGAGTTGCTTTTTGATTTTGAACTCTTCCGGCACGGCACCGGCTTCGGCCATGATACGTATTCCTGCCGATAGGCCGGGATCCACCAGTTCCTGCCCGGTGCGATCCGGCAGTGGTTTGCCTTCGCCCTCAAGCCCGGACAGTTTGCCTTGGGCCGAGGCCTTTTGGATCTGGCGTTCGATCAGGTTTCGAAAGGCACGTATCATGGTTCCAGCCTGAGCCTTTTTCAACGGCAGTGCAAGTCGGCAGTCAGCCTTTGCAGCCCTTATCCGAGAGTTGAATGACCATGCCTTTCATCTCCACCATGTCCTGTTCGCCCCAGGCCCGGATGATGTCGCGGGTTTCGCTCTTGGTGAAGTCATGTTTTGGCAGCATTTCGTCCGCTTCGGCTGTGGTCATCTTGCAGCCATTGTCACGGATCAGCTGCAGCAAAAGATCTGACCGCTCGTCGCGGTTGTCTGCAGCGAAGGCACCAAACGGCAGGGCGATAGCGAGGGCAAAAAAGGCAGGGCGCATGAAAGTCTCCTGAAGTGAAAAGTGTCGCATGAACGGCGGTTATGCCCATAGGGAGACTAAAGATTCGCAACCTGAGAGACAGGGGAAAAGGGAAGAAAACAGACCCGCGGGGCGTGCCACGACGCAAAACGGCAGGCCATGAGGCCTGCCGCTGCTTTGATTGCGTCGGCGAAAGCCCTTTAGACCAGACGCGATGTGTCTTTTGCCGCGCGGACAAAATCCTTGAACAGTGGATGCGGCGCAAAGGGTTTGGATTTCAGTTCCGGGTGGAATTGAACCCCGATGAACCAGGGATGATCGGCCCATTCCACGATCTCGGGCAGGCGGCCATCAGGGGACATGCCAGAGAATTTCAGCCCGCAGGCCTCAAGCTGGTCCTTGTACTTGATGTCCACCTCATAGCGGTGGCGGTGGCGTTCCTCGATATGAGTGCTGCCATAGACCTCGGCCACTTTGGAGCCTTCGCTGAGCGTGGCGTCATAGGCGCCCAGACGCATGGTGCCGCCCTTGTCGTCATCGGCCTTGCGGCTGACCTTGTGGTTGCCCTGCACCCATTCTTTCAGGTGATAGACCACGGGTTCGAACCGCTTCTTGCCCGCCTCATGGTCGAATTCTTCGGAACCCGCTTCGGTGATGCCCGCGACATTGCGCGCCGCCTCGATCACCGCCATCTGCATGCCCAGGCAGATCCCCAGATAGGGAACCTTGTGCTCGCGCGCATATTGCGCGGCCTTGATCTTGCCCTCGGTGCCGCGTTCGCCAAATCCGCCGGGCACCAGGATCGCGTGAAACCCCTGTAGATGCGGGGTGGCGTCTTCGCGGTCGAACAGCTCTGCATCGACCCATTCGATCTTGACCTTGACCCGGTTGGCCATGCCGCCATGAGTCAGCGCCTCGGCGATGGATTTGTAGGCGTCTTCCAGCTGGGTGTATTTGCCGACGATGGCCACCTTCACTTCGCCTTCGGGGTTATAGATGCGGTCGGCCACATCGTCCCAGCGGGCAAGGTTCGGCTTGGGGGCAGGGGCAATGCCAAAGGCATCCAGAACCGCCTGATCCATGCCCTCGCGGTGATAGGCCAGCGGGGCCTCATAGATGGATTTCAGATCCTGCGCGGCGATCACGCTGTCGGGGCGCACATTGCAGAACAGGGCGAGCTTTTCGCGTTCTTTCTGCGGGATCGGTCCTTCGGAGCGGCAAACCAGGATGTCTGGCGCCAGACCGATTGAGCGCAGCTCTTTGACCGAGTGCTGGGTCGGTTTGGTTTTCAGCTCCCCGCTGGCCTTGATGTAGGGCAGCAATGTCAGGTGCATGAAAATACACTGCCCGCGCGGTTTGTCCTGGCTGAACTGGCGGATCGCCTCAAAGAAGGGCAGGCCTTCGATGTCGCCGACGGTGCCGCCGATCTCGCAGAGCATGAAGTCGACTTCATCCTCGCCGATGGCGATGAAATCCTTGATCTCATTGGTGACGTGCGGGATCACCTGAATGGTCTTCCCGAGGTAGTCGCCGCGGCGCTCTTTCTCGAGCACGTTGGAATAGATCCGACCCGAAGAGACCGAGTCGGTTTTGCGGGCTGCGACGCCGGTGAAACGCTCGTAGTGGCCAAGGTCCAGATCGGTTTCGGCGCCGTCATCGGTCACAAAGACTTCGCCGTGCTCAAAGGGGCTCATCGTGCCCGGATCGACGTTCAGATAGGGATCCAGCTTTCGCAGCCGCACGGAGTATCCGCGCGCTTGCAGCAATGCCCCGAGGGCCGCCGAAGCCAGCCCTTTGCCAAGCGAAGAAACAACGCCGCCAGTGATAAAGATAAAACGCGCCATGAGTGTTCGGCTGCCCCCGTGAGAAGTCAGATTTCAGCTGCCCGGCGGCTTTTGAAAACCGCAGCACCACGGGACTTTACATATAAAGGATTCGGCCAAAAGGCGCAAGGGAACCGCAAGATGCTGTTACGGTCCCTTTGGTGTATTCTAGGTGTAGTCTTTTAGTCGGCGCTGGGCACCAAAGGCGCGTTGTCACCTTCTGCCGGTGGCAAAAGATCGCTGCCAAGGGGCGCAGCCGGTGTCAGATCTTCGGTCTCGCCGCTTTCCGGTGCGGTGATGCGGTCAGCCACGGAGGAACCTGCCGATTTCTGTGCAGCCAGAACCGTCAGGGTGATCGAGGTGATGATAAAGGCAACCGCCAAGATCCAAGTCAGCTTGCTGAGCGCCGTGGCTGCAGATCGTCCGGTCATAGCGCCGCCGCCGCCACCGCCGCCCATTCCAAGCCCACCGCCTTCGGAGCGTTGCAGCAACACGACGGCAATCAGGCCCAGAGCCAAAAGAAGATGGATGATCAGAACAACGTTTTCCATGGGTCCCTGCGGCGGTTGGCTCGGTATCGGGCGGTAAATAGGCAAGAAAGCCGAGAGGGGCAAGGGCGGAGTTGACTGGCGCCAGCGCCAAAGCACGGAACGTGGCGAAAACCGCCCGGCGGGAAGAGAGACTGAGTCGCAAAAGGGTCGGGAATTCCAGCGTATTGTGGGGGTTGACGGATTTTCTGGCTGGACAGCAACGTCGCAGCAGAGGCAGGGTTTGTTTATGCCACACGATCACTCCGATCATCCGCATGCATTGCTGCCGCCCGATCCTGCTTTGCGGGTCAAGGCGCTTGAGACGATTCTGACCCGCAAGGGGCTGATCGATCCGGCTGCACTGGATGAGATTATCGATACCTATCAAAACAAGATTGGCCCGCAGAACGGCGCGCGTGTTTTGGCGCGGGCTTGGTGCGACCCTGCCTTCAAGGAGGCGCTTTTAGCGGACGCTGACCCGGTGCTTGCCCAGCTGGGCTATTATGGTCGGCAGGGCGAACATATGGTGGTGGTCGAGAATACGCCCCAGCAGCACAACATGGTCGTTTGTACTTTGTGCAGTTGTTACCCATGGCCACTGCTTGGTATACCACCGGGCTGGTACAAATCCGATGCCTATCGCGCCCGTGCCGTGCGCGAGCCGCGCGCGGTTCTGGCGGATTTTGGTGTGAGCTTGCCCGAAGGCACCCGCGTCCGGGTTTGGGATTCGACCGCTGAGGTGCGCTACCTTGTGTTGCCGATGCGCCCCGATGGGACGGATGGGTTCAGCGAGGATCAACTGGCCGAGTTGGTCACCCGCGACAGTATGGTCGGCACCGGCCTGGCCAAAACGCCAGAGGGGACGACATGAGCCGTGTTCATGACATGGGAGGGCGATTCGGGGATGGAGCTGTGCGCCCGGACCCGCCAAAGGCGCCGGTCTTTGCCGCCGAATGGCACGCGCGCGCTTTGGCCGTGACACTGGCATGTGGCGCCTTGGGTCAGTGGAATATCGACACCTCCCGCCACGCGCGTGAAAAACTGTCGCCGCTCGATTACACCCGATTCAGTTACTACGAGATATGGCTCGCGGCTCTGGCTGATCTTTTGGTTCAAAAGGGGGTGCTCAGTGAAGATGATTTGGCCGGGCAAGGCTCCGATACCCCGCATCCTCTGGCGTCAAAACGCCTGACCGCCGATATGGTGCCTTCTGTCCTTGCCAAGGGCGGTCCGGCAGACCGGGACGGCGGGCCGGAGCCAGTGTTTGCCGAAGGCGATGCTGTGCGGACCCGCCATCCTGGCGGCAACCGGCTGGTGAATGGGGGACACACCCGCCTGCCGGGGTATGCAACCGGGGCTGAGGGGCGGATCTTGCGGCGACATGGCACGCATGTTCTGCCGGACAGTGCCGCACATGGATTGGGAGAGGCGCCAGAACCGCTCTATGCGGTGATCTTTGCGGCAGGAGAGCTGTGGAGCCATCCAGAGAATCCAGAGGACGAGGTGGTGCTTGATCTGTGGCAAAGCTACCTGGAGCCTGTCTGAGCAACCATGAACGATTGCATGCCTCACAGCGCGCCTGAACCCATCTTTGAACAGCCGTGGCACGCGCAGGCCTTTGCCCTCACCGTGCATCTGAACGAAAGCGGACGATTCACTTGGCCGCAATGGGTGGAACGTTTTTCCGCCACGCTTGCACGTCATGGGATTTCCAAGGACCTGAATGGTGGGGATGACTACTTCACCGCCTGGCTGGAAACGCTGGAGGCGATTCTGGCCGAAGCAGGAACGGCAGCTCCTGAAGAGGTGGAGAGCACGCGACAGGACTGGGAAAAAGCCTATCTGGAAACTCCACATGGCGATCCGGTTCGGCTCGGTGGGGGCTAAGCCGCAATAAACCTGCGGTCAGCCGCCGCCTGCGGCGAATTTGCGGTTTTCCTGTCCGTGCTGCACCGCTATACCGGCTCGGGTTTGAACGAGACAGCTATGAAGGACCTGATATGGCCAATGTCGTCGTAGTCGGCGCCCAGTGGGGTGACGAGGGAAAAGGCAAGATCGTGGACTGGCTGAGCGAGCGTGCTGACGTGATCGCGCGCTTCCAGGGTGGTCACAACGCCGGCCACACGCTGGTGATCGACAGCAAGGTCTACAAGCTGCATGCGCTGCCGTCCGGCGTGGTGCGTGGGGGCAAGCTCTCGGTGATCGGCAATGGCGTGGTGCTGGATCCGTGGCACCTGATCAAGGAGATCCAGACGATCCGGGAACAAGGGGTCGATATCTCTCCCGAAAATCTGATGATTGCTGAGAATACGCCGCTTATTCTTCCGTTCCACGGTGAGTTGGACCGGGCCCGCGAGAATCAGAACTCGGTCGCCAAGATCGGCACAACCGGCCGCGGTATCGGGCCCGCTTATGAAGACAAGGTTGGACGCCGGGTCATTCGTGTTGCGGATCTCGCTGATGAAGCCACCCTGACCCTGCGGGTGGATCGGGCTTTGGTGCATCACAACGCATTGCGCAGCGGGCTTGGCCTTGAGCCGATTGACCGCGACGGGCTGATTGCAGAGCTGAAAGAGATCGCAGATCAAATCCTGCCTTTCGCCGCTCCGGTCTGGAAGGTGATGAATGAGAAACGCAAGTCAGGCAAACGGATTCTGTTCGAAGGGGCGCAGGGTGCCCTGCTGGACATCGATTTCGGCACCTATCCTTACGTGACTTCTTCCAACGTGATTGCAGGTCAGGCGGCGACGGGTGTGGGCATCGGCCCGAACTCGATCGACTACGTTCTGGGTATCGTCAAGGCCTACACCACGCGCGTTGGTGAAGGGCCTTTCCCGACCGAGCTGCACGACGCGGATGGCACACGTCTTGGCGAACGGGGGCACGAATTCGGCACCACCACGGGGCGCAAGCGTCGTTGCGGCTGGTTCGATGCCTGTCTTGTGCGTCAGACCTGTGCCATCTCCGGTATCAACGGCATTTCGCTGACCAAGCTGGACGTGCTGGATGGGTTCGAGACCCTCAAGATCTGTGTCGGCTACGATCTGGATGGAGAGCGCCTGGACTACCTTCCCACTGCGGCAGATCAGCAAGCTCGCTGCACCCCGATTTATGAGGAAATGCCGGGTTGGTCAGAATCCACCGAAGGCGCGCGCAGCTGGAATGACCTGCCGGCAAACGCCATCAAATACGTCAAACGCGTGGAAGAGCTGATCCAATGCCCGGTCGCGCTCCTGTCCACCAGCCCGGAGCGGGACGACACCATCCTGGTGACCGACCCGTTTGCAGACTGATGGCGGACAAGCCGTCTCTCAGCTACAAGGCACGCCGTCGCTGGTCGCTTGTGTTGCTGCTGATTGGCATGCCGCTTTATATCGTGGTGGCGGTTTCAATCCTGAATTGGATGGACCGCCCTCCGCTTTGGCTTGAACTGGTGGTTTATGTCGCCCTGGGGGTTCTCTGGGTGCTGCCGTTCAAATTTGTGTTCCGCGGCATCGGTCAGGCGGACCCGGATGCGGATCAATCCAAGGGCGATTAGGGCATTAATGCGCTGACCAACAATATTAAAAAGGGCGGACCATATGGTCCGCCCTTGCTTTTTTGTCGTTGAGATCCGTTTATCCCGCCGCACGTGTTGCCGGTTGGAAGCCGATGTCCTCGGTCGCAACAAAACGCCCGTTCTCGGACCGCTCAATCTTTCCGTCGCGCAAAAGCTGCCCAAAAGAGCGCAGGCCATCTTCGCGTTTGAACTCAGCAGTGCCAGATTTGCGCACGGCGTTCAGAAGCTGAGGCCGGGAGAAGTGATCGCGCCCTTCCACAAAGCTCAGATATGCGGCAGCGGCTTCAAGAAGATCCGGCAGTTCAACGGCACCGCAGTCCTGAGCATAGGCGGCAAAGCCACCGTCCGCGCTGGCTTTTTCATGGCCTGCGTCGTTAAGGACAGAGATGCGGCGCGGCCGAATCGCTGGGCTTTCTTTAGGGGCAGAGGAGGCCTGATCCGGGTCGATACGCTGCTCCGCCACCAGCTTGAGTGGTGCGGGGCGCGGCCCGGACCTGGATTTACGCAGCGGTTGCACGCCGCCACTGGCAGGGCGCCGAGGTTTGACCACATCCGCGAGGTCTTCGCGGTATGCTCCCTCGCTGTCTGCGGATCCAGCAGTTCCACCCGTTGCGGGGTCGGCTTTCGCGGCAGCGACGGCTGCGCGCAGGTGATTGTAGGTTTCTCTTGATGACGCCGATTCCGGCGCGCCAAGCTTGGCATCTGCAGCGTCCATCAACCGCGAGACGTCGCTTTCTGCGACATTCGGAGCCTGCCGCGCGGGCGCATTGCTATCCGGCGCTTGCTCCTGTGTTGCAGCAGGTGCACCAACGCCGACGTCTTCGTCTTGCGAATTCTCATCGGAGGCTGCGAGAAGCTCCGCTTCAACTGCTGCCAGCTCACGCATCAGATCCTCTTCATCCTCATCGGAGAGAGAGCTCTCAGCGCTCGGGCTGATTTGTGTCTCTTCTTTGGCAGCCTCTCTGATACTGTCAGAACCCGCCTCTGCCAGATCGGCACGTTTGACCTTGATTACGCGGGCCCGCGGCCGACGGGGGGCGGGGGCCGGTGCGCCGACCTCTTGAGCTTCGACCTCATCCGGTTTCAAGTCCGCCTCGCCTTTGGCGGCCGAGTCGCTGCCCGTGTCCTCGCCGCTCGTGTCCTCGGTGGTCGCGGTCTCGGAAGGGTTTTGAATGCCAATGTCGCCTTCAGTGCTGAGCTGCGACAGGACACGGGTGATTTTGTCGCGGTTTTCATCCGCATCGTCCTGCGTCAGGAGCTCTTCGGCAGGCGCCTCGCTCGCGCTTTCCTTGGTTTGGGTCGCGCTCAACACTTCGGATATGTCGGCTGAGATATCGGGCAGAATGTTTTCCGCATGCTCGTCTTCGGAATAATCCTCTTCCGAGGATTTGGATACCACGGCTCTGATGCGGCGCAGTTTTGCGGTGATGCTTTCTGCTGAAGCAGCTGATTGTTCTTTTGCGGTGGACCCGGCCGCGCCCTGAGACTCGTTTGTGGCGATGTCGGTCGCTGCGATTGTATCTGCTTCTTCGGGTTCGTCTTTTGCTTCGGATTGCGGTTCTGCACTGGTTTGCGCGGCATTTGCGGCCACGACGGCGGATATGGCTGCAATCTTGCTGGCATCCGGCTCCGGGGGGGTGTGCAGTGCAGCTGCGACTTCTGGCTCCGGCGAAGATTGGGAGGGTTCTGTGCTTTCCTGATCCTCGGCGTCCTGCACCTGGGCGGCTTCCGGCCCGGCATCAGTTTCGTCTTCCTGCAGGTCTGTATCCCGTGCCGGAACCTCTTCAGGCAACACGTCTTCAGTTGGCTTTTCTGGGGTTGCGGCGGTTTGGTCTTCCCCAGTTTGTTCTTCGCGCGAAGCTTGGCCGGTGGGCGCCGGTTCTTCTGATGGTGCAGGTGCCACTGCTGGGACGGCTGTTTCAGCGGCGCGCAGATGGATGCCGGCCTCGCTCGTACGGGCTTCTACCTGGCGGGCGATTTCGCGCTGGGCGATGCGTGCCAGCATATCCGCATCAGGTTGCGGCGGTTCGGCACCAAAGTAACGGTCATCGGACGCAAGGTCGCGAAAATACTCGGCGATGGCCTTCATCGTGCCAAAGGAATCTTCGAACCCTTCAAGCGTGCAGGAGAAGGTCCCGTAGGAAACGGTCAAAACTTTGCTATTTTGTACCATAGGGCGGCTCGTCCTCACCAACGTCTTCACTATTCATACTATGGAGCAGCAGCGACAAATTCTGCGCGAATCCGTGCAATTGATCGTATCATTTTGTGTTTAGATTGTGACCTGTTTCCAGATCTGCGAGTAATCCGGCCATGAAAGAGATTATTGTTGATGAGAGCGGGCCGGTCACTCTGGTGGGCGGCGGCCATATGGAGGACGGCGATCTGAACGAGGCCTTGAGCCTTGCGCCGACGCTGGTTGCCGCAGATGGCGGTGCTGCTGCAGCGCTTGCACAGGGACATATGCCCCAGGCCGTTATAGGTGATTTTGATTCTCTGCCTGATGCTGCACGCAGTGCCTTGCCACCAGAGGCAATGCACCATGTCGCTGAGCAGAATTCGACGGATTTTGACAAGGCGCTTCGCTTGATCAAAGCGCCAGTTGTTCTGGGCGCGGGCTTTTTGGGCGCGCGCATCGACCATCAACTGGCTGCCTTTCACACTCTGATACAGCCGGGGCGCAGCCCATGCATTTTGATCGGAGCAAATGAATTGGTCTTCCATCTGACCTACCGCATTGCGCTCCCGATGCAGGCCGGGGATGTTGTGTCGCTTTTTCCCATGCGGCGGGTCACCGGGCGGTCAGGCGGGTTGGTTTGGCCCATTGATGGGCTTGAAATGTGCCCCACCAGCCGGATTGGTACCTCGAACCGTGCAGTTGGAGACATCTGGGTTGAAGTGGATGGACCGGGCCTTTTGGGCATCGTGCCCCGCCGCTACCTGTCTGATCTTATGCGGGCGATTGCGGCATAGGGATTTTGGCCGCCTGGCGCGCCACGGCCTGTTCACGCAGGATCACGTACAGGCCAGCCGCCATGGTGATGGCAATTCCCGCGGCGGCCATGGTGTTGGGCAACTCGTTGAAGATGACCCAGCCAAACAGCGTGGCGACCGGGATTTCCAGGTACTGCATCGGAGCAAGGGTGGCTGCTGGGGCATAGCGCAGGCTCCAGGTCATCAAAAGATGCGCGCCGGTGCCCAGAACCCCGATGCTGAACATCAGAAAGCTGATCCAAAGGTCCGGCACGACGATCTGCAGGCCCTCGATGCCAAAGGTATCTCCGATCAGGATCACCGGGGCCAGCAAGGCACAGGCCATGGCACCGGATACGGCCTGCAGACCGATTGGGTCGGTCTCTTTGGCAATCTGGCGTGTCACCATCATGAAAAAGGCAAAGATGACAGCAACAGCCAAGGGCCAGAGCGCATGGACACCGACGGCGGCGAAGCTAGGCTGAATGACAAGAAGTGTTCCACCGAACCCAACGATACAGGCCAGAATGCGGCGAAAGCCGACTTCCTCATTCAGAACGAATTTCCCGATCAGCAGCATGATGAAGGGCATGACAAAGGCAATCGCCACAGCATCTGCAAGGGGCAGATACTTGAGCGCTGTGAACATCGCACCGATGCCACCAATGTGCAAAAGCGTGCGCAGAAAGGTCAGGCGCAAGACCCGGCCTTTCATACGCCAAAGACGTCTTCCGCCCCAGACAAGCGGTGCCAAGAGAACAACTTGCGCCGCAAAGCGGACAAAGATCAGGAGCCCCAATGGCATATGCTCCCCCAATAGTTTCGCAACCGCATCCCCAAGGGGGGCGAGAATACAAAAGCCGAGCATCAGACCAATGCCAAGGAGGGGACGATCTTGAGTCATGTGGCGCACGCTAGGCCTGGGCCTGGGGAAGGGCAAGGTACGGAATTGCGATTGCTCAACAATTCGGCACGTTCACGGCCAGACCGCCGAGCGAGGTCTCTTTGTATTTCTCATTCATGTCAGCGCCGGTCTGACGCATGGTCTCGATGGCGGCGTCCAGAGGCACAAAATGCTGCCCATCGCCGCGCAGCGCGAGGGAGGCTGCAGAGACTGCTTTGATCGCGCCAAGGCCATTGCGCTCGATGCAGGGGACCTGAACCAACCCCTTGACCGGATCGCAGGTCATGCCAAGGTGATGCTCAAGCGCGATTTCGGCGGCGTTTTCCACCTGTTCGGGCGTACCGCCAAGCACGGCGCATAGGCCTGCGGCGGCCATGGCCGCCGCAGAGCCGACCTCGGCCTGACAGCCCGCTTCAGCGCCCGAGATGGAGGCGTTGAATTTTACCAGCCCGCCGATGGCTGCGGCGGTCAGCAGAAAATCTTCGATATTGCGCTCGGAGGCTCCGGGCACGTGGTCGAGATAGTAGCGCAGGACCGCGGGCAGCACCCCGGCGGCGCCATTGGTGGGCGCAGTGACAACCTGCCCGCCGGCCGCGTTTTCTTCATTGACGGCCATGGCATAGGTGCTGATCCAGTCGTTGATGGTATGCGGCGCCGAGAGATTCATGCCTCGTTCCGCCAAAAGCGCCTCGTGAATGCCCTTGGCTCTGCGCCGCACGCTCAGCCCGCCGGGAAGGATCCCGTCCCGCTCAAGCCCGCGGTTGATACAGTCATTCATCACCTGCCAGATCCGGGCGGTGCCGTTCTGGAAATCAATGGCGCTTGAGCGCGAGACTTCATTGGCGCGTTTCATGACTGCGATGCTTTTGCCGCTGGTCTTTGCCATCTGCAGCATTTCGGCAGCGGTCTTGAAAGGATAGGGCACCGGTGCGCCCTCATCCGTGGCCTTGCCTTCCGACAGCTCTTCCTCGGTCAGGACAAAGCCGCCTCCCACGGAATAGTAGACCTGACGCAGGATCACGTCTCCTTGGGCATCCGTGGCCATCAGGATCATGCCGTTGGCATGGCCGGGCAGGGCATGATCGTAGTCAAAGATCAGATCGGCCTTTGGATCAAACTGCAGCTCTCCCAGCCCTTCGGGTGCCAGAGATTTGGTGTCACGGATGGCTGCCAGAGCCGCTTCGGCCTTTTCGTCGTCATAGGTGTTCGGCACAAATCCGGCGAGACCCAGAATCGTTGCACGGTCGGTCGCATGGCCGACACCGGTGAAGGCGAGTGAGCCATGCAATGAGGCGCGCAGCCCATGAAAATCAAAGGGCGAAGCGCGCATCAGGTCAAGGAACCGTGCCGCGGCCACCATCGGGCCCATGGTATGAGAGGAGGACGGGCCGATGCCCACTTTGAACATATCGAAAACGGAGAGGAACATTCAGGTGGCCGATCCTTCGGGAGGGTTTGCGTAAACGGGATGGGTGAAGGGCGTGGGCCCCAACCCTTCGGCGGCTTGTGCTGTGGCGACAGAGGGGCGTTGCTCCAGCCGCATGAGCATGTCTTTGAGCCTGGGTGTTGCGCTCAAATCGAACCAGCTGCGGTCGCGCCCCTCAGGATAAAGCGCCATCCAGCGCATCAGACAGGCGAGATAGAGATCCAAAACCGAAGGCGTTGGCCCTGCCAGCCAGTCTGTGCCTTCGGCGGCGGCGGCCTCAAGGCTGGCAAGATGCGTTTTCAGCCGGGCGGAAATGCCTTTGTGAAGGGCGTCTTGCTTGGCTTGCTCCGCTCCCACGTATTGTTGTGGGTAGAATAGGGTGCGCAGATCGGCATGCAGCGTGTTGGATAGAAAAAAGAGCCATTTCAACACCCAGGCCCGGTCAGGGTGATCCGTGCCCGGCGCAAGGACGCCGTGCCGGTCCGCAAGCCACAACAGGATCGCACCGGTCTCAAACAGGGGGCCGTTTGGCGTTTCCAGAACCGGGATCAGACCGTGAGGGTTGAGGTTGCGGTAGGCTGCGCTGTGCAACGCGCCGCCACGCCGGTCGACCAAAGCCGTTTCAAAGCTCTGCCCCATCTCGGTGAGCGCCAGGCGGATGATCAGCGAGGCGTTGTCTGGAGCATAGTGAAGGCGATAGCAAAACGTCATGGCCGGACCTTAGGAAGCTTTGCCCTAGGCGTAACGTCCGTTTCCGGCGTTTCCAATGGGAAACACGGCTTGCCTGTTCGCAAGTTTCCAGGAACTTGCTGACGCCGTCGCCTTTTAAGGAAACTGAAAGGCCGAGACGGCCTCAAAAGCCCAATTGCCCCTCGCAGTTGTGGCTCGCTTTGCTTATAAGGCCTACAAAACTCTTTCTCGGAGCCGTTACCATGACCGGAGAGCTTTCTCCCATCGACAAGGCCAAATTCGTCGCCGCAAAACGCGCCGCGGACATGGTTGAGGATGGCATGCGCGTCGGCCTGGGTACAGGGTCGACAGCAGCCTGGCTGGTGCGTTGCCTCGGCGAGATGGTGCGCGAGGAGGGGCTGAAGTTCACCGCTGTCCCGACCTCCACCCGGACCGCGGAACTGGCGCGCGAGGTCGGAATTGATGTCATCGGGCTGGATGAAGCCAAATGGCTGGATCTGACCATCGACGGCGCCGATGAGTTCGACGCCGACTTCAATCTGATCAAAGGCGGCGGAGGGGCGCTCCTGCAGGAAAAGATCGTGGCCACGGCTTCTGATCAAATGGTCGTTATCGCTGATGCGGGCAAAGAGGTGGAAACCCTGGGCGCCTATCCACTGCCGGTCGAGGTGATCCCCTTTGGCTGGCAGACCACACAGGCATTGATCGAGGAAACCCTTGTTTCCATGGATGTCCTTGGGCGCACCGCGACTTTGAGAATGAATGGTGATGCGCCCTTTGTTACCGATGAAGGCAACTTCATTCTGGACCTGCATTTGAAACGGATTGGCAATGTGCGCCAGCTTGCCATGGTGCTGAACCAGATCCCGGGTGTGGTTGAAAACGGGCTGTTCATCGATATCTGTGACACCGTCATCATCGGTTACGGCGATGGCAGGGTAGAAACACGCGACATAAACGAGGGCACGGTCGAACAGGACAAGCTGGATTTTGTCGAAACCGACAATCTGTTTACCGACCTTGCGGACTAAGAAGGCAGCACTTTCATGAGCTTTGACTACGATCTCTTTGTCATTGGCGGCGGCTCGGGCGGCGTACGTGCGGCGCGCGTTGCGGCAGCGGGCGGCGCAAAGGTGGCATTGGCCGAAGAGGACCGCTATGGCGGGACCTGCGTGATCCGGGGCTGCGTGCCAAAGAAACTTATGGTCTTTGCCAGCGAATATTCCGGCATGGTCGAAGACGCCCAGGCCTATGGCTGGGATATCCAGCCGGGCGCCTTTGACTGGGATGCCTTCAAGGGCAAGCTTGAGGCGGAGTTGGACCGGCTTGAAGGCATTTACCGGAACCTTCTGAAAAACAGCGGCGTCGAAAGCTTTGACGCCCGCGCCACGCTGGTTGACCCGCATACGGTGGAACTGTCGGACGGCAGCCGCAAAAGCGCCAAGCACATTCTGATTGCCACTGGCGGCCGACCGATCGTGCCCGAGTTCCCCGGCAGCGATCTGGCGATCACCTCGAACGATGTCTTCCACCTTGAGAAACTGCCCGAAAGCATTCTGATCGTGGGCGGCGGCTATATCGCCTGCGAATTCGCCGGGATCATGAACGGGCTTGGGGTAAAGACCACGCAATACTATCGCGGCGCCCAGATCCTGCGCGGCTTTGATGACGAGGCGCGCGGGTTGGTCTCCGAGGAAATGTGCCAGTCCGGCATCGATCTGCATCTTGGCACCAACGTGCTGGAGATGACCCGAGAGGGCGACAAGATCCGCGTCAAGGCCACCAATGGCGACGAGGCGCTGTTTGATCAGGTGATGTATGCCACGGGCCGTGCCCCGAACGCTGACGATCTGGGGCTTGAGGATCTGGGAATCGAGCGCGGTCGCAAGGGCGAAATCCTGGTGGATAAATACAGCCAGACCGGCGTTCCTTCGGTCTACGCCATCGGCGATGTGACCGACCGGGTGAACCTGACGCCGGTTGCGATCCGCGAAGGCATGGCCTTTGTGGAAACCGTGTTCAACGGCAATCCCACCAGCCCCGATCACGACCTGATCCCGACGGCGATCTTTACCCAGCCCGAAATGGGCACCGTGGGTCTGAGCGAAGAAGAGGCCGCCCAGCAGGAGCCGATTGAGGTCTATGCGACCTCCTTCAAGCCGATGCAGCAGGCCTTTGCCGGGCGCGCGCAGCGGGTCTTGATGAAACTGATCGTCAGCCAGGCCAGCCGCAAGGTGCTGGGCTGCCATATCGTCGCACCGGGTGCGGGCGAAATGATCCAGCTGGCGGGCATTGCAGTCAAGATGGGCGCGACCAAGGAAGACTTTGACCGGACGGTGGCGGTGCATCCGACCATGTCCGAAGAACTGGTAACCATGAAAACACCTGTGCGGACGGCTTGAATATCGGGCCAAAAGCTCCAGGTTAGAGCACAGTAAAACTCTTGCCGCAAATGAGCGGCAGCAAAGGGATAGGAGACATATGGCTGGCAATAGCGGTGGCCCCTGGGGGGGCGGAGGCTCTTCCGGCGGTGGCGGAGGCAACCGGGGTGACAACAATGGCGGTGGCGGCGGTGGCCGACGCCCCGAGGATCCCCAGATTCCCGAGATCGACGAACTACTGAAAAAAGGGCAGGAACAATTCCGCGTCCTGATGGGCGGTCGCGGTGGCAATGGCACCGGCGGTGGCGGCCGTGGTGGCTCGGGTGGCGGCGGTGCGCCGTTGTTCACCAAGGGTACCCTTGCGATTGGCGCGGTTGCCGCTGCCATCCTCTGGGGTATGGCCAGCTTTTACTCGGTCAAGACTGAAGAACGCTCGGTCGAGCTGTTCCTTGGCGAATACCACGATACCGGCCAGCCGGGTCTGAACTTTGCGCCTTGGCCCTTTGTCACCTACGAGGTGATCCCGGTGCTGGTGGAGCAGACCGAAAACATCGGTTCCGGCACCCGCGGCGTGGATGCAGGTCTGATGCTGACCGGAGATGAAAACATCATCGATGTCGATTTCCAGGTAGTCTGGAACATCAACGATCCGGCGCAGTTCCTGTTCAACCTTCGCGATCCGCGGGCCACGATCCAGGCGGTGGCGGAATCGGCCATGCGCGAGATTATCGCCCAGTCCGAACTTGCCCCGATCCTGAACCGGGATCGTGGTGTGATCACTGCGCGGCTTGAAGAGTTGATCCAATCGACGCTCGACAGCTATGACAGCGGTGTGAACATCGTCCGTGTGAACTTCGACCAGGCCGACCCGCCAGAGCCGGTCAAGGACGCCTTCCGTGAGGTGCAATCCGCCGGCCAGGAACGGGACCGTCTTGAGAAACAGGCTGACGCTTATGCCAACCGCAAATTGGCGGCAGCGCGCGGTCAGTCTGCCCAGACACTGGAAGAGGCCGAAGCCTATCGCGCCCAGGTCGTGAACCAGGCCCGCGGTGAGGCCAGCCGCTTCTCGGCCGTTCTGCAAGAGTATGAAAAGGCGCCGGATGTAACCCGCAAGCGTCTTTATCTGGAAACCATGGAAGAGGTTCTGGGCAACGTGGACAAGGTCATCATCGACCAGTCCGTGGGTGAGGGCGGCCAGGGTGTCGTTCCCTATCTGCCCCTCAATGAATTGCGCCGGACGGAGGGCAACTGATGAACAAGTCGACCCTTATTCTCCCGCTTCTTGTCGTGGCGGTTGTTGCGGGCCTGTCTGCGATCTTTATCGTGGACGAGCGTGAAAAGGCGCTGGTCCTGCGGTTTGGCCGTGTGGTTGCTGTACAGGAACAGCCCGGCCTTGCCTTCAAGATGCCGTTGATTGACGAGGTCGTGCGTTACGATGACCGTATTCTCAGCCTTGAAGTCGGCCCCTTGGAAGTCACCCCAGAGGATGACCGCCGTCTGGTGGTCGATGCCTTTGCCCGCTACCGGATCACCGATCTGCGCCAGTTCCGAGAAGCGGTCGGTGCTGCCGGTATCCCGGGTGCGGAAAATCGCCTCGACAAGATAATGCGCGCGCAAACACGAGAGGTACTTGGCTCGGTCAGTTCCAACGACATCCTGTCTTCGGATCGAGCCGCTCTGATGCTGCGCATCCGCAATGGTGCCATCAGCGAGGCCAGTGGGTTTGGTATCGAAGTGATCGACGTGCGCCTGAAGCGCACCGACCTGCCGCAGGCCAACCTTGAAGCCACCTTTGCGCGGATGCGCGCCGAGCGTGAGCGGGAGGCCGCCGACGAGATCGCCCGGGGTGAGGAAGCCGCCCAGCGGGTCCGCGCCCAGGCCGACAGGACCGAGGTGGAACTGGTCTCCGAAGCCGAACGCGAAGCAGAAATCATTCGCGGTGAAGCGGACGCCGAGCGGAACCGCATCTTCGCCGAAGCCTATGGCCGCGACCCTGAGTTCTTTGACTTCTACCGTAGCCTCACGGCCTATGCACGTTCGATGCAGGAAGGCAATTCCTCCCTGGTTCTGTCCCCGGATTCCGAGTTCTTCAACTATCTGAAGTCCTCTACAGGGACGCCAGCGTCGCAGTAGTGCTTTCACCTTGCCGCTCGTATTGACGAGCGGCCACGTCCAAAACACTCTAGAGGCCGACCTATGTGTCGGCCTCTTTTGCATTCCGGTGGACGTAAAAACCCGGTGGGAAGGCGACAATGGCTTTCACATCGTTTTGAAGACGTGCAACATTCATTGCAGCACAGGGGGGAGCCCCTACATTAGACCCATTCTGTACTTCTGCTCTTTTCTGCGGAACCGCACAGACAGGTCAGAAGGAGGAACCAGAATGGCGATGACAAGGAGTAGTGCCGTGCACTCACAGGCAATTTCTTATTCGGACGCACAGGACGGGCGAGGGGCACAGTGGCGCCTATTGATGCTTGCCCTGATCAGCAGCATCATGGTGCTGGCGCAGGTTCTGATGGCCCAGGCCAGACCTGAAAGCCTTGCGCCTCTGGCCGAACAGGTCAGCCCGGCCGTGGTGAACATCACGACCACAACAGTGATCGAAGGGCGCTCGGGGCCGCAGGGGATCGTGCCCGAAGGGTCCCCTTTTGAAGATTTCTTCCGCGAGTTCCAGGACCGCAATCGCGGTAATGGCGAAAATGGCGACGCACCACGTCCGCGCCGCTCTTCTGCTTTGGGATCTGGCTTTGTGATCTCTGAGGATGGTTACATTGTGACCAACAACCATGTGATCGAAGAGGCCGATGAGATCGAGATCGAGTTCTTCCCCGGTGACGGACAACCGGCTGAGCCGCTGCCAGCCAAGGTCGTGGGCACCGATCCCACCACCGACATTGCATTGTTGAAGGTCGAAGCGCCCATGCCGCTGAAATTCGTGACCTTTGGCGACAGTGATACGGCTCGCGTCGGCGATTGGGTGGTTGCCATGGGCAATCCGCTGGGGCAGGGCTTCTCGGTTTCTGCGGGGATCGTTTCTGCGCGCAACCGCGAGCTTTCCGGCTCTTATGACGACTATATCCAGACCGATGCGGCCATCAACCGTGGCAACTCAGGCGGTCCGTTGTTCAACATGGACGGCGATGTTGTTGGTGTGAACACCGCGATCCTGTCGCCCAATGGCGGCTCGATCGGAATCGGCTTTTCGATGGCCTCGAATGTTGTCAGCAAGGTGGTCACGCAACTCAAGGACTTTGGGGAGACCCGCCGCGGCTGGCTGGGTGTGCGCATTCAGGACGTGACCGATGACGTGGCCGAGGCGATGGGGCTTGATGCGGCCAAGGGCGCATTGGTGACGGATGTTCCGGATGGTCCGGCCAAGGATGCGGGCATGCTCTCTGGCGATGTGATCCTCAGCTTTGACGGCACCGAGGTGGAAGATACCCGTGGCCTCGTGCGCACTGTTGGCAACACCGAAGTCGGCAAGACCGTGCGGGTGGTTGTCTACCGCGAAGGCAAGACCGAAACGCTGAAGGTCACCCTTGGTCGCCGCGAAGACGCCGAGCGTCAGGCTTCTGGCCCCGGTGACAAGAAAGAGGCACCGGAGCAAACCGAAAAGCAGCTATTGGGTCTTTCTGTCGGAGTTTTGACAGATGATCTGCGCGGCGAGCTGAATGTTCCGGCTGGCACCAATGGTCTGGTGATCATGTCTGTGGACGAAACCTCCGAGGCCTGGGAAAAAGGTCTGCGGGCGGGTGATGTGATCACCGAGGCCGGCCAGCAGAAGGTTGCAGGGATCGCGGACCTTGAGGCGCGCATCGACGAGGCAAAAGAGGCCGGGCGCAAGTCGCTGCTGCTTCTGGTGCGCCGCAGCGGAGAGCCGCGCTTCGTTGCGCTGAACCTGACGGAGTAACGAGGCCATAGCTTGACCTCGTATGTTCGGTTTGAATAGTGAAAAAGGCCGGGGCAATCCCCGGCTTTTTTTGCCCGGTTGATTTCTGAACAAACAAAAAGAGCCATGCGCTGGCGGGCACATGGCTCTTGATGGGATAGGTGGCATTGGGATGGAACGGTAAATGCCTAACCTGTGAACGACTGTGCCATCTGTCAGGGGCTCGGTCTGTGACCCAGTTCACACTGTCGTGAAAATATAAGACCGGTGATTGCTGCGTTCACAGCAGCTCTGGCTCTGCCAAAAGCGCAAGCGCCTTGCGGTCAAGGATCTGCAGGGCACCACGGTTGATTTCGATGATGCCATTGCGTTTCCAGTTGGACAGTGTCTTGGACACCGCTTCCCGCGTTGCGCCGACAAATTCCGCCAGCTCGCTTTGCGACAGACCAAGGCGGTCGTTGCCGCCTTCCGGTGTGAGGTAGAGCAGCTTGCGCGCCAGGCGCACCGGCATGGGCAGGAAGACCTGTTCGTTCAATTGCGCATTCATCCAGCGCATGCGCTGTCCGGCCAGACGCAGCAGATCCCCGGCAAGGTCGGGATGTTTCTGAATCTGGGTCAAGATATCCCGGTTGCGCAGCCGTCGCAGGCGGCTTGGCTCGGTGGCGGTGACCGTTGCGGTGCGGGTGCCGGGATCAAAGAGTGCGATCTCGCCAAAGACGGCGCCGGGGCGCATCAAATCGAGGGTCAGCTTGCGGCCCGCGGCCGACAGGATGGAAAACTCCAGTGCGCCTTCGGTGATCGCATAAAGGGCATCGCCTGTGTCGCCCTGCTCGAACAGAACCTCGCCTTGCGAGAGGCGAATGTCGCTGGCCTGGCTGTCCAGCATCTCTCGCAGGGGCGCAGAGGCCCCAGAGAGGAAACCTGTGTCCGGCAGACGGTCTTGCGGCATGGTGTCGTCTCCACACAATGAGGCCACCATACATCACATGCGGGGCCGGTACGTTTTGTCGCGCGTGACAGTATCAGAGCTGCGCGGTGCGGGGAACGGGTGATATCCCGCACTGTCGCTCCCTTATTCGCAGGAGGTCTGAGGTGCAAACGGTACATGCCTATCGCGGCACTGAAATCAGCCCCAGGGCGCGGGCGCTGTCGAGTGACAAGACCTGGCTTTGGAGGCCGTTCTGCCGCTGATAGCTGAGAATGGCCAGGCGGGTTGCTCTGTCCAGTTTGCCGGTTACTGTGCCGGAGTAGTGTCCCCTGACGGACAGGGCGCGCTGCAGGGAAGCGATGAAATCCGGGGTCATATCGACTGGGCAGGTGATTTCAAGCCAGCTTTCGCTGCGTGGGCGAACGATGTCCTGACGGGTTTCGGTGCGAAACACGGCAGGCGCAATCAAAGTTTCGCTTGCGTCCCGTTTTTCTGGCTGAACAAGAACCTGCATGGTCACGGTTTCAATGATTGCGGGGCTGACATGGCGATCCCAGCAGGTTCCGCCCGGGGCGCCGGGCGGTGTTGCGCGCGGTGTGGGGCCGTTCGTGCGCTCTGGGCTGATTGGCTGTGTGCAGGCCGTCAAGGCGAGCAGGCCAAAGGCGCAGGCGCTGTGCAATAGCAAGAAGGGGCGGATCATGTGCTCGGACCTCTGATGGCCTGCATTCGGGCCGACAGGTTTTCCCGCAGGTTAGTCCATTTCCATGGGCGGCGCAAAGGCCGGATCCTGGGTGCGCCCCTGCGGTGTCAGCAGCATATCCAGAAGGCCGGACACATCCTCGATATGCTCGGCAATGAGATGGGTAACGGAATGAGCGCGTTGCAAGCGGCCGGTGACCTTTAGGAGCCGACCCGAAATCACCGCGCGTCGGAACGCCTCGTAGATCTTGCGCCAGACAATGACGTTCACAACGCCGGTTTCATCTTCCAGCGTGATGAAAATGACCCCCTTGGCCGTGCCCGGTCGCTGGCGCAGGATCACGAGTCCCGCAACGGTGATCCGTGCATTGTCGCGAACCGCTTGCAACTGATCTGCGCGCAGGCAACTTGGTGCTTTGCGCGGTGGCGTGCGCTTTTCGAACATCATCTGCCTTGAACAGCAATAATCGGAACAAATATAGAACATATTACGGGCGTGTCCAGCCAGCGGGCCTCGTGCCAGATAGCACTGGTGTCGCGGCGGGGGCTTGGCTAAACAGTCTGGCAAGTACCGAGAAAGGGAAGATGCAAGCATGGCAAAGATTACCTATGTCGAACACAATGGCACCGAGCATGTTGTCGAGGTGGCCAACGGCCTGACCGTGATGGAAGGCGCGCGGGATAACAACATTCCGGGGATCGAGGCAGATTGTGGCGGTGCCTGTGCCTGCTCGACCTGCCATGTCTACATTCACCCGGACTGGGTCGAGAAGCTGCCGGCCAAGGATGACATGGAAGAGGACATGCTGGATTTCGCTTTTGAGCCCGATCCGGCCCGCTCGCGCCTGACCTGCCAGCTGAAGGTGACGGATGCGCTGGACGGTCTGATTGTCCAGATGCCAGAAAAGCAGATCTGATGGTCTTTCGGGGGCAGATGGCGCGGCGTCTGCCGGACCGTTTCTGGCCCCGTTCTGCGCGCCGCGCTGGGGAAATGTTGCGCATTTGGCTCCTGGGGGGAACCATGGTGCTCAGCGCAGCTGCCACAGCACAAACGCGGGCGAATGACGGTGGACATTGGTCGCCGAGCGCAGCGGATCCCATTCTTTCGGCACGGTTTACCGGCCCGACGACGCGCTATGCCCATGCTGTACTTGGGGATGCGGTGGAGTGGGCTGGTCTGACCCTGACATTCTCCGGGCAGGATGGCGCGGTCATGTCCGTTGAGATCCAGCTGCCGCAGGATCATGTCTTTGAAGACCTTGAGCCGCGTCTTGTGGATCTGACACTGGATGGCCGAGCAAATGCCGTCATGGTGGTCGAGACTGACATGGCGCGGGGTGCGGCGCTGGCGCTGTACGGCGCGGGCGAAAAGATCGCCGAAACACCCCACATCGGGCAAAGAAACCGCTGGCTCGCCCCAATCGGGGCTGCGGATCTGGATGGGGACGGGCAGGTGGAGCTTGCCTATGTCGACCGTCCGCATCTGGCCAAGACCCTGCGCATCTGGCGCTTTGAGGGCGGCAAGCTGACCGAGATCGCAAGCCTGCCCGGCCTCACCAATCACCGGATCGGTGAGGATTTCATCACCTCAGGCATACGCGACTGCGGGACGGGGCCCGAGATCGTCACGGTGAATGCAACCTGGTCTCGCGTCATGGCGTCTCGCCTCACGCAAACGGGTCTTGTCGCACAAGACATTGGGCCCTTTTCGGGCCCAGAAGCCGTCGAAAAGGCTTTGACCTGCTCATAAAATCTCTCGGATCCGATCACAGAGCTGCTGCGCCGCGCAAGGCGCGGCGCCGGGCCCAACGGCCGCGTGCATTCTCTGAATGCGGCGCGGCGGGCGGGAGAGCCTTGCCTCGGGTCAGACGGGGCGGCGAAACACCAGCGAGGTGGGGCGGTCATAGCCCATATGTGTGGTTGTGCCAGTTTGAACAAAGCCCAGACGGGAAAACGTTGCGTGGTTCTCGACCAGTTCAACGCGGGTTTGCAGCTCAAGGGCCGGAAGGTGCAGATCCCGTGCCCGCAGCAGAGCATGGTCGATGAGAACACGCGCCAGTCCCGCGCCACGGCGTGTGCCATCTACTGCCAGTTTGCCAAGGTAAAGGCAGTCTTCTTTCGGCGTCAGAAACACGCATGCGACAACGGGCTGCCCCAGGATCCAGATTTCGCCGCTTTTGCAGTGCGCTGACATTGCCTCAACCGTCAGGTTCAGCATAGAGGAGGGCGGATCGATGCGCCCTTCCATATAGGCAAAGCAGCGCTGAATGAGGGCGAGGACCTCAGGCAGGCGCGGATCCTCGGCCTCCAGGCGTTCTGGCGTCATGGGCTGTTGCTCCGAACCACGTGATCGCCGCCAATATCCCCAAGCGAGGAGAACAGGCTTGCCGTGTTGTTTGCGCCCACTTTCTTCAGGAGGCGCGCCCGGTGCACCTCAACGGTCCGATAGCTCAGATCCAGGATCCGCGCGATTTCCTTGCTGGTCTTGCCTTCACGCAAGAGGGAATACACCTCGCGCTCGCGCCGGGTCAGAGGCTGGTAGGGGCGCACGCCGGACAGATCTGCAAAACTCCAGACCGCACGGCCCAAAGGCTCATCCGGGGTGAAGGTATGTCCGCGCACGCGCACCCAGAACAACTCGCCTGTCTTGCGCTTCATCACCCGCTCATCCCAATAGGGGTTGCCCTGACCCAGGCTGGTATCGCCCCGGTTGCGCAGGTTGTGGAACTCCTCGTCCGATGGGTAGAGGAAGGCAAAAAGCCGATCCAGCATCTCTTCACGAGCATAGCCGAACATCTCGCAAAAGCGCTGATTGCATTCGCGCAAAACGCGGTTTTCTGTCACGACAATGCCGACCGGAGAGAACTCAAAGGCAAGCTGAGCCAGATCACGATCTGCATACAGCTGATCAAGTGTGGCGGGATCCGGGTATGTGTCCATTCTGCCTCCGGGGCTTGGCAAACTGTACTAGCTTACCGCAGCAGATCTGAAAATACCTCTGACGCCATTTGTCGCCGGGCTACCGCCCTGCATCTCATGGCGCGCAAAGATCATTTCAGGGCGCGCCAGCCAATGTCGCGGCGGAAGAAACCGTCTTTCCAGTCGATCTGATCCACCATGGCATAGGCGCGCGCATGTGCTTCGGTGAGGCTGCCACCACGGGCCGTGACGTTCAAAACGCGCCCGCCATTTGCGAGGATCTTGCCACCTTCGGATTTGGTGCCTGCGTGAAAGACCATATTGCTGCTGTCCTCGGGCAGGGCGTCAAGGCCCGCAATCTCGGTGCCCTTCTGATACGAACCCGGATAGCCTTTCGCGGCCATCACCACGGTGATGGCGTGATCGTCGCCCCAGTTCACCTGAGCCTCGCTGAGCCGACCTTCGGCGGCGGCATGCATCAGGTCCAGCGCCTGCGCGCCAAGGCGCATCATCAGCACCTGGCATTCGGGATCGCCAAAGCGAACGTTGTATTCCACCAGACGGGGCAGGCCGTCCTTGATCATGAGGCCCGCATAAAGAACGCCCTGGTAGGGGGCACCGCGCTTGGCCATTTCGGCCATTGTGGGCTTGATGATCTCTTCCATAGCGCGGGCTTCGATCTCGGCCGACAGCACCGGCGCCGGAGAATAGGCGCCCATGCCGCCGGTGTTTAGACCGGTGTCGCCCTCTCCGACACGTTTGTGGTCCTGTGCGGTGCCGATGGGCAGTACGTCTTCGCCGTCGACCAGCACAAACAGGGACGCTTCTTCGCCCTCCATGAATTCCTCGATCACCACCTCGGCGCCGGCGCCGCCAAAGCTGCCGCCGAACATATCGTCAATGGCGTCAAGCGCGGTCTCTTCGTCCATCGCGACGATGACGCCCTTGCCGGCCGCGAGGCCATCTGCCTTGACCACGATCGGCGCGCCTTGCTGGCGGACATAGGCCTTGGCGGCTTCGGCATCGGTGAAATGCCCATAGGCGGCGGTGGGCGCCTTGGCCGCATCGCAGATTTCCTTGGTAAAGCTCTTGGAGGCTTCCAGCTCGGCGGCCGCCTGCGAAGGGCCAAAGACCAGAATGCCCGCCTCGCGCAGGCGGTCAGCAACCCCTGCCGCAAGCGGTGCCTCGGGGCCGACGATGACGAAATCGATGGCGTTTTCCTCGGCAAAGGTCACCACCGCGCCGCCTTGTTCGATATCAAGGCTGGCGCAATCGGCGATTTGGGCGATGCCGGCATTGCCGGGGGCCACGATCAGCTTGTCGCATTTGGGGTTCTGCATCACCGCCCAGGCCAGAGCATGTTCGCGCCCGCCGCTGCCAAGGATAAGGATATTCATCGATTGTCTCCGATCTGTCCGCGCCCGTTCCCAGGACTGTGCTCATGCCCCTGCGTCGAGGGCTTGCCTTGCTTGTCGCGCCTTCTATGCTGCGCGGGCCTGTAAAACAAGAACCGCTTGGTCGCAGGCGGGCGTCAACTGCCCATCCAAGCGAAGACGACAAAGAGCAGCCGATGTCCGACCTGATTGACGATCCCACCCCCGGCCAGAATGCGCCTGAGTTCACCGTCTCCGAGATCTCGGGAGAGGTGAAGCGCACCCTGGAAAGCACCTTTGGTCGCATCCGGGTGCGCGGCGAGGTGGGGCGTGTCTTCAAGGCCCGTTCCGGGCATCTCTACTATGACGTCAAGGATGATCGTAGCGTTCTGGCCTGCACCACCTGGAAGGGGCAGGTCGCGGGGCTGTCGGTGGTGCCAGAAGAAGGGCTTGAGGTGGTCGTGACCGGGCGCCTCACGGCCTTTGGTGCGCAGTCAAAGTACAACATGAACGTCGAAGAGGTCGCCGTTGCCGGGCAGGGCGCGCTGATGGCCCTTCTGGAGAAGCGCAAGAAACAGCTTGAGGCCGAAGGGCTGTTCGCGCCCGAGCGCAAGAAACCGCTGCCGTACCTGCCGCAGATTATCGGGGTTGTGACTTCGCCCTCTGGCGCTGTGATCCGTGACATCCTGCACCGGTTGCGAGATCGCTTTCCCCGCAAGGTACTGGTCTGGCCCGTGGCGGTGCAGGGCAGCAATTGCGCGCCAGAGGTTGCCCGCGCCATCGAAGGCTTCAACAGGCTGACTCCGGGCGGTGCCTTGCCGCGCCCGGATTTGATTATCGTGGCACGCGGTGGCGGCTCGATAGAGGATCTTTGGGGCTTCAACGAAGAGATCGTTGCCCGTGCGGCGGCGGCATCCGAGATCCCGCTGATTTCCGCCGTGGGGCACGAGACGGATACGACGCTCATCGATTTTGTCTCTGACCGGCGGGCGCCGACGCCCACGGCTGCGGCAGAGCTTGCCGTGCCGGTGCGGCTAGAGCTGCTGGCCTGGAGTGAAAATCAGGGCGCGCGTCTGGCGCGGGCAGCCGGGCAGGCCGTGCAGCAACGCCGCCAGCGGCTGAGCGATCTGTCGCGGGCCTTGCCCCGGCCCGAGACTCTGCTGGAAACACCGCGCCAGCGACTGGATCAGGCCAGTGATGCCCTGCCTCGCGCACTTACCTCTGTGGTGCAGCGCCGACGGGTGCAGCTCAGCGAAGCAGCGGCAGCTCTGCGCCCGGCCACCTTGCGCGGCTTGCTTGCCGGGCGTGCCAACAGCCTCAGCAACCTCTCGTCGCGCCTGTCCCTGCGACCCATCCGTCAGGAAATTCAGCGCAGGCATGAGCGCATTTCGCAGCTTGGTCAGCGGCTTGAGACGGTTCAGCGCCAGCGGCTAGACCGGCAGCGCCAACTGCTGTCGGCCAGTGGGCGTCAGCTTGAGATCCTCAGCTACAAGGCGACCCTCGCGCGGGGCTATGCGGTGGTGCGCGCGGGCGAGGCTGTCGTGACCACGCGCGCAGCGGCGCAAAAGGCAGATGCCTTGCAGATCGAGTTCAGCGACGGAACTCTGGATCTGAAGGCAGGGACCGCATCTGCAACGGGCGAGGCAGGCGCCGCAAAGCGGTCAAGCAAGCCCAAGGCAAAACCCAAACCAGAAGAAGGCGGGCAAGGATCGCTGTTCTGACAAAAGATGATATGGCTGCGCCAGGTCAAACGCCCACGTCGGGCCCGTGGCAGATCATCTCTTCGCCGATATCGTCGGCTTCATAAAGCTCGGTCGCTTCGGGATCGTTTTCAAACCGTGCGCTCAGCCCGTTGGGGCCGAGTGAAAAACGCCAGCACTGTGGGTCATTGCGGTCTTCGTACAGAAAACAGATCTGGTCTGCCTGCTGATACCATTGCCCCTCCTGACAGCGCCCGTCGAGGAACGACCATATGACACGGCGACCGGGCAGGTAGCGCTCTACCCCGTAGGCAGTCCCGTCAAACCCGTAAAACAGTGTCTTGCCTCGGGTATAGCGATCAAAGGCCTCCGCATCCAAGGGTTCGGCGGCCGCCGCGGCTACCGGAGCGGCCAATGCCGCGCAGAGGGGAATCACTTTGATCCAACGCATGCTGCAACTTTGCCAGACGGAAGAGGCCGAGGCCAAGCGTCACAAGGGGCGGCAGGCCAAATAGGCGGATTTAGGGCGCAGGTTCCGGGCTTTGGTCCGGGATGGCTTTCCTTGGGTCACCTTTGACCCGCCTTTTGCGATCGGCAACCATAGCCTTGGAGTGGCCAGAGAGGGAAAAGAATGGAAACGACACTACTGTTGCTGGCGGCGGGCTGTGCCTTTGCCTACCTGTTCTTCACCGCGCGGCCCGAAGGGCTGTTGCGCTCGGTTCTGAAGACGGCCTCCGTGGCGCTGCTCGCCTTGCTTGCCTTCCTCTCCGGTGTCCCGCCGCTGCTCGGCGCTGGGTTGCTGCTGTGTGCTGTGGGTGATTACTGCCTGTCACGCGACGGCGAAGGCGCTTTTATGGTCGGAGTCGGGGCCTTTGCTGCCGGTCATCTGGCCTATGCGGCGTTGTTTCTGAACACTCCGGGAAGCGCGTTTGCGCGGCTGACCCAGTTGCCGGGACTATTCATTGCCTTGGGGCTTGCGATCCTTGGTCTGGTCATGGTGCGGGTGCTGGCGCCCCGAGCCGGTGCGCTGAAAGGGGCCGTTCTGGCCTATGTGCCCATCATCCTGTCGATGGGCGTTGCGGCGGCAACCCTTCCGGCTGAGGGCGCTTTGGCCTGGGCGCTGCCTGCGGCGTTGGCTTTTATTGCATCGGATGTGGTGCTGGCCTGTGAGAAATTTGTCCTGCAAGACGGGCACCCGCTGCGCCGGATCGCGCCTTTTGTGGTCTGGCCGCTCTATTGGGGCGCGCAGTTCGGGTTTTTCTTTGCCTTTTGGTGACCTGCCGACGTTCATCCGCTTTGCAACCGGCGTCAATCCGCATTAGGTGAGACGAAGACCTACTTGCGGAGACACCAATGGCGTTTTTCTCAAAGCTCAAGGACCGGCTGTTCAAGTCCTCTTCGAAACTGGAGGACGGCCTGGATGCGATTGTCGCGGACGGGGAAAAAGATGCAGCCCCTGCTGAAGAGGTGCGCAGGCCGGATCCGGAGCCGCAGGCGGTTGCGGGTGAGGAACCCGTTGCAACGGGCTCTGTTTCGGAGGAACCGACTGCCGCGTCTGAGCCTGCCAAGGCAGAGAAGCCGGGCCTGCTTGGCCGTCTCATGGGACGGTCCGGCACGAGCGCGCCGCGCAGGGTCTTGGATGACGACATGCTCGAGCAGCTGGAGGAGTTGCTCATTGCCTCGGATATGGGCGTCGATACGGCCTTGCGCGTCACCGCAAATATGGCCGAGGGGCGGTTTGGAAAGCGCCTGTCCACCCAAGAGATCAAGGAACTTCTGTCCGCCGAGATTGCCCGGGTGATGGAGCCAGTGGCAACACCCTTGCCGATTTATGCCAAACGCCCACAGGTGGTGCTGGTGGTGGGGGTCAATGGCTCTGGCAAGACCACAACCATCGGCAAGCTGGCCAGCCAGTTCAAGGCCGCAGGCAAGAACGTGGTGATCGCGGCTGGCGATACCTTCCGCGCGGCAGCGGTGGAACAGCTGCAGGTCTGGGGGGATCGCGCCGGTGTGCCTGTACTGACCGCACCCGAAGGATCGGATCCGGCCAGCCTGGCCTTTGATGCCATGACAAAGGCCGAGGCAGAGGGCGCGGATCTGTTGCTGATCGATACGGCGGGCCGTTTGCAGAACCGCGCCGACCTCATGGAAGAACTTGCCAAGATCGTGCGCGTTATTCGCAAGAAAGACGAGAGCGCGCCGCATAACACCCTCTTGGTGCTGGATGCCACAACAGGCCAGAACGCGCTCAGCCAGGTGGAGACCTTTCAGAAGCTGGCGGATGTCTCGGGCCTTGTTATGACCAAGCTGGACGGCACCGCCAAGGGGGGCGTGCTGGTGGCTCTGGCGGATAAATTCGGCCTGCCGATCCATGCCATTGGCGTCGGCGAGCAGATCGACGATCTGGCACCGTTTGACCCCGAAGAATTCGCGGCCGCCCTGACCGGATTGGATCGGTCTTGATCTTTGCGCCGTCGCGCGAGGGGAGCCGATGAGCGACTGGCTGATCTCACTGGAGGGCACCGAGGCAGGCCATCAGGCCGCCTTGGTTCTGGCCCTGATGGCGGCCTTTTTGCACGCGGTCTTTGGCGCGCTGCAAAAGGGGCGCCATGATCCCTGGCTGTCGCGCGGGGCGATTGATGCTTCTTACGGGGTGATGGCGGCGCCCTTTGCGCTGTTTGTCGTGCCCTGGCCGGAGCCGCACATGTGGGCGATCTTTGCCGTCGTCTGGGTGATCCACGTGGCCTACAAGGTCTTGCAGGCTCTGGCCTATACCAAGGGCAGCTATACGGTGGTCTACCCGGTGGTGCGCGGCACGGGTCCGTTGTTCACGGTGATCGGCGCATACTACCTGTTTTCCGAGACCTTCACCGTGGTGCAATGGCTGGGTGTTGGGGTTCTGCTGATGGGAATCTTTGGCCTGGCCGCCTATAACTATCGGTATCTGGAAACCAATCGCGACACCTTGATGGTGGCGCTGGGCCTTGCGGTGGTGACAGGGTTGTTCGTGGCGCTATACACCACATATGACGCTTATGGGATCCGCGCGACGGCCGATCCCTTCACCTTTCTGGCGTGGTTCTTCATGATCGACGGAATTGCCATGCCGCCTGTGGCGTATCTGCGCTGGCGCAATATGGCGGAGCGCCCTGCGCTTGGCCCCTTGATGGTCAAGGGCGTTTTTGGCGGGCTGGTCGCCTTTGCTTCTTTTGGGGCTGTGATGCTGGCAACGCGGCTGGACAAGGTTGGGGAGGCTGCGGTGCTGCGGGAAACCTCGACCGTCTTTGCCGCGCTCATTGGCTGGCTGGTGCTGAAGGAAACCGTGGGACCAAGGCGGATCGCGCTGATGGCCCTGATCGCGCTGGGCGCGGTGATCGTGGAAATGGGTGGCTAGGCTGCCGGATGAGTGAAATAGGAGCGCCCATGGCTGGCAAGAAAATCAACCCGATGCTGAAGATGGGGCTAGAGTTCGGCCCGATCATCCTCTTTTTCATCGGTTATCTGAAACTCAAGGATGAAATCTTCCTGATCGGCGGCCAAGAGTATGCCGGGTTCATCCTGGTGACGGCGGCTTTTGTGCCTTTGATGATGCTCTCGACCGCAGCCCTGTGGCGGCTCACGGGGCACCTGTCGAAGATGCAACTGGCGACGCTGGTTCTGGTGGTTCTCTTCGGCGGCCTGTCGGTCTGGTTCAACGACGAGCGGTTCTTCAAGATGAAGCCGACGATGATCTACCTGTTGTTTGGCGGCCTTCTGGCGGTGGGTCTGATGCGCGGGCAAAGCTGGCTCAAGGTGGTGATGGAAGAGGTCATGCCGATGGAAGAGGACGGCTGGATGATCCTGACCCGGCGGATCTGCTTCTTTTTCCTGGGGCTTGCGGTTGCCAATGAGGTGATCTGGCGGTTCCTGTCCACGGACACTTGGGTCTATTTCAAGACCTTCGGTCTGCCAGTGGCGATGTTCCTGTTTTTTATGACGCAAGGCCCGCTATTGCAGAAGTACGGCATCGAAGAGGACGACGAGTCGGAAGCATAGAGCGGGGGAGCAGTGGCTCCCGCGCCTGTGCGGCGCATCAGAGATGCGCCTCAAACAGCCTTGGGCCTGGCAGCGCGCGACGCGCGCTGCGGGTGCGTTACCCTTTCTGACCGAAGATAACCTTCTGCGCCTTGCTGTCAGTACGATCTCCTCGCAGATCCGCAAAAAGCGCGCGTCCAGCGATGACACCTGGTCGGTCCCACAGGGCATCCAGCCAACGTGCCAGATTGGGCTTGTCCTCCAGCGTCTGCTCCTGACCTTCCCACAAAGACGCCCAGGGCCAGATCGCCATATCGGCAATCGAATAGTCCGGCCCCGCCACGTATTCAGTTTTGGCCAGCTGCCGGTCCAGCACGCCGTAGAGGCGGGCAACCTCGGACCTATAGCGGTCCTTGGCATAGGGCAGATCCTCGGGCGCGTATTTCAGGAAATGGTGTGCCTGACCCGCCATCGGACCGACGCCACCCATCTGCCACATCAGCCACTGATCCACCGCGACGCGATCCCTTTCGTTTTGCCCATAGAACCGCCCGGTCTTGCGGGCGAGGTACTGCAGGATCGCGCCGCTTTCAAAGATCGAGATGGGCGCGCAATCTGGTCCTTCGGGATCGATTATCGCTGGCATGCGGTTGTTGGGGGCGATCCTGAGGAAGTCTGGCGCGAACTGATCGCCTTTTGAGATGTTGATCAGAGTGGTGGTATAGGGCAGGCCCATCTCTTCGAGGGCGATAGAGACCTTCCAGCCGTTCGGCGTTGGCCAGTAGTGAAGTTCAATGGGGTCCTGCACGATTGTCCTCCGAGGCTGCATCAGGGGGGAGTTGATCACATGGCAGGACCTGAGAACAAGGCATGGTGTTTGACACGCAGTGCACAAGGCTGTGAGCCAGCAAGAGCGCCGGGTCAGGCGTGAGGACGAGGCAGCTGCCCTGCATTTTGCGCAAAATGCGATCTTTCGGTCACGTCTGCAGTTGCAAAACCTGCATTCAGGGCGCTATGTGAACGCACAAGATTCGGCAGGCCTTTTCCTGCCGCGTGGGCGATTTGTTACCGGATTGCGGACCACGTAAAACTCACCGCTAAAGAGGTCAGGATGTGAAGGAACCCCTTTCGCTTGGCCGATCGGGGTTTTTTTGTGCGCGGATGCGCAGGAGTGAATGAGATGAGCGACAACAAGGGCAATGACTGGAGCAGCCGCACACAACTGGTGCATGGCGGAACAAAGCGCAGCCAGTGGGGCGAGGTGAGCGAGGCGATCTTCCTGACGCAAGGCTTTGTCTACGAGAGCGCCGAACAGGCCGAGGCGCGGTTCCTGGAAACCGGACCTGATGAATTCATCTATGCACGCTATGGCAACCCGACGGTGGCCATGTTCGAAGAACGGATTGCGGCACTGGAAGGGGCAGAGGATGCCTTTGCAACGGCATCCGGTATGGCGGCGGTCAACGGCGCGCTGACCTCGGTTCTGAAGGCTGGGGACCACGTGGTTTCGGCGCGGGCGCTGTTTGGATCCTGCCTTTATATCCTTGAAAACATCCTGGCACGGTTCGGGGTCGAGGTAACATTTGTCGATGGCACAGATCTGGAGCAATGGCGCGCGGCCGTGCGGGCCGATACCAAGGCCGTGTTCTTTGAAAGCATGTCCAACCCGACGCTTGAGGTGATCGATGTGGCTGCGGTCTCTGAAATCGCCCATGCGGTGGGCGCCACGGTGATCGTGGACAATGTCTTCTCCACCCCCGTCTTTTCAAATGCCATCGAACAGGGTGCTGACGTCGTCATCTACTCCGCCACCAAACACATCGACGGGCAGGGTCGGGTTCTGGGCGGTGTGATCCTGGGCACCAAGGAGTTTATCCGAGGCACGGTCGAGCCTTACATGAAGCACACCGGAGGCTCGCTCAGCCCGTTCAATGCATGGACCCTGTTGAAGGGGCTTGAGACGATTTCCCTGCGGGTCAATGCACAGGCTGACAGCGCGCAGCGGATTGCCAAGGCCCTGAACGGCCATCCGGCGCTGGCGCGCACAATCTACCCTGGCCTTGCGACGCATCCCCAGAATGCGCTGGTGCAGGAGCAGCTTGGGGGCAAGGGCGGCACGGTTCTGTCGCTCGATCTCAAGGGTGGTAAGGAGGCAGCCTTTGCCTTCCTCAATGCGCTGACGATCCCGGTGATCTCGAACAATCTGGGAGATGCCAAATCCATCGCGACCCATCCTGCGACAACCACCCATCAGCGCCTGCCCGACGACCAAAAGGCCACGCTTGGCATCACTCCGGGTCTTGTGCGCTTCTCGGTCGGGCTTGAAGACCCGGAAGATCTGATTGCAGATCTGAGCCGCGCGCTTGAGGCAGCAGAGGCCTGATCCCCTACGCCTCGGCCCTTCAAAACCGGGCCGAGGCTGCAGATCCCGGGCCGCATGGCAGTTTCTGTCCTGAACCTGCCGCATTTGTTTGATCCGTTTTGTCTTTTCCCGCGTAACGCATTAACTTGGATCTTGTTGCACCACAGGGCGCAGCAGCAGCGGAGGAAATGATTCCATGAATATCCACACGCGCAGCATGGAAGAGGCACCCGATCGGACCGAGGCAGAAGCGGCGCTGGAAACGCTACGCCATTGGGCCAAAAGGGCGACAGAGACGGAGATTGCCCAGCTTGATCCTGCTGTTGCCCGTCTGTTGCCAGAGCGCGCGGTGCAGAACTATCCGGATCTGTCGCGAAACTACCCAGAGGATTTTCTGTCGGACGAGACCTATCGCGCGACGCTGCCGGATCTGCAGAACGGCCCCTCCAGCCTGATCCGGGGCGCCAATGAGCAGATCCAGCATGTGGGCATTTCGAATTTCCGCCTGCCGATCCGCTTTCACACCCGAGACAACGGCGATCTGACCCTGGAAACCAGCGTGACGGGCACTGTCAGCCTTGAGGCCGACAAAAAGGGCATCAACATGTCCCGGATCATGCGGTCCTTTTACAAACACGCGGAAAAGACCTTCAGCTTTGAAGTCATCGAGGCAGCGCTTGAGGATTACCTGAGCGACCTTGACAGTATGGATGCGCGCATCCAGATGCGGTTCTCCTTCCCGGTGAAGGTGGGCAGTCTGCGCTCGGGTCTGTCGGGCTATCAGTATTACGATATCGCGCTGGAACTGGTTGACCGGGGCGGGGTGCGCAACAAGATCGTGCATCTCGACTATGTCTACTCCTCCACATGCCCCTGTTCGCTAGAGCTGTCGGAACATGCGCGCCAGTCGCGCGGGCAGCTTGCAACGCCGCATTCTCAACGGTCGGTTGCGCGGATTTCGGTGCAGATGGAGCCGGATGCGCCCTGCCTGTGGTTTGAGGATCTGATTGATCACTGCCGCCGCGCCGTGCCGACTGAGACGCAAGTCATGGTGAAACGCGAGGACGAGCAGGCCTTTGCCGAGCTGAACGCCGCCAACCCGATTTTCGTTGAGGATGCGGCGCGTCTGTTCTGCGAGGCGCTGCAAAGCGACCCGCGTATCGGAGACTTTCGCGTCGTGGCAAGCCACCAGGAAAGCCTGCACAGCCACGATGCGGTGAGCGTTTTGACGCAAGGCCCTCTCTTTGCGCAGACCAGCCTTGATCCACAGCTTTTTGGGACCCTGATACACCGGGGTTGACCTGCGGCGGCCGGGCTGTGGCTGGTCATTGCGCGGTCGGACGATCTCATACGGCCCCCAATCCCGGGGTTTTATGCTGCATTGCCGCATTTTCTTGCTGCAATGCAGCTTTTCCGTGTTAGGCTCCTCTTGCGTCCGGACCCCAGGGGGCTGCGGAATACGACATGCAAGCCGACAGGGTGTTGCCGGATCTCTTTCACGTAAGGAGTTCCCGATGATGTTTTTGCCTATCCTTCAGAACCAGCCGACCCCTTTTGCCCATTGGGTTGGCCAGGCGGCGGGGATGCAGATGAAATACTGGCGTGCGATGGCTGCGCTGGCCGTCCAGGCGCCTTATGAACAGATGCGGTTGGCGCAGGCCCTGGTATCCAGCGGAAAAGCGGCTGTGCCCTCAAAAGAGGCTGCGCCGATCAAGACCAATACCACATCTGCTTCATCCCGCGTTGCAGAGCCATCAAAAGAAACAGAAAAACCGGCGGCGCCAAAGGCTGCTGCTCCGCGCAAGCCCGCTCAAAAGGCGCGCAAGACCGCGACACGCAAGCCTGCCGCGACAAAGACGACCGCGAGAAAGGCACCGGTTCGCCAGACGGCTGCCCGAAAGGCACCTCCTGCCAAGGCCGCAGCGGTGCCAAGCCAAACGGAAGCGCAGCCGGGCACCGAGGCCAAGCCTACAGCTGCGGCAAAACCGGCCGCGCGCCGGTCCGAACCTGCGGCAAAGCCACCCACGTCGCGAAAGAGGGTGACCAGCAAAGCCGAAACGGCGACCGGCGGTTCGACAGTTGCAAGCCGGAGCCAGCCTGCGGCCGCCAAGGAGGCACCGGCAAAGGCCAAGCGTGCCCCGTCAAAACCGCCAAGCCTGCCAGAGCCGCTGCTTGAGAAGGATGGAAATGAAAAGCCATGAGCCGAGGCTGGGTCCTGCGGTTCTCGGTTTGACTTGACAGTCTGGGCGCAGGGCGCCAACGCTTCGCGCCATGTTGGATCTCCGTCCCGTCGCATATGTCATCGGTCTTTTGGTCGCCATCCTTGGCGCCACGATGGTGTTTCCGTTTCTGATCGATTTGTATGACGGTCAGGGCCACTGGCCGGTGTTTCTGGAAAGCGGCCTGATTTGTATCCTTGCGGGCGGGCTTTTGGCCCTCAGCTGCGGAAACGCCGTGCAACAGGGGCTGAGCATCCGCCAGACATTCCTGTTGACGACTCTGGTCTGGGCGGCTTTGCCTCTTTTTGGTGCGATCCCCCTGATGCTCGGCGTGACTGAGTTGAGCTTCACCGACGCGTTCTTTGAGGCGATGTCCGGGCTGACGACAACCGGCTCTACAGTGATTTCTGGGCTGGATGATCTTCCGCGGGGGATATTGCTGTGGCGCGGTATCCTGCAATGGCTGGGCGGCATCGGCATTATTGTTGTTGCGATGGTCTTCCTCCCCGAATTGCGGGTCGGCGGAATGCAGATATTCCGGTCTGAAGCCTTTGATACAATGGGGAAAATTCTGCCGCGAGCGCAGGCGATCGCAAAGCAGATTTCGCTGATATATCTAGGCCTGACCCTCTTATGCATCACTGTTTACATGATCCTGGGTATGGGCTGGTTCGACGCCTTGGTCCATGCGCTCACCACCATGTCAACCGGGGGCTTTTCCAATTATGATGCCTCGTTCGGCACCTTCTCAGGCCCGCCTGAATACGCCGCGTCGATTTTCATGATCCTGGCGGCCATGCCTTTTGTGCGCTATGTGCAACTGATCAACGGGCAGGGGCGACCGATCCTGAAAGACAGTCAGATCCGTGCCTTCCTCGGCACGATACTGGTGTTGATCGTCATCACGGCCGGCGTGCTGGTTTACGTCTTTCCTCATCACCCCGAACAGGCTTTTCGCGAGGCGCTGTTCAATATCACCTCGATCATTTCAGGCACCGGCTATGCCAGCGTGGATTACATGGAGTGGGGCAGCTTCCTGATCATGGTCTTTTTCTTCATTGGCCTGATCGGAGGCTGCGCGGGGTCAACGGCCTGCTCGGTCAAGATCTTCCGCTACCAGATCCTTTTTGCGTCGATTCGGGTTCAGATCCAGCGTATCCGCTCTCCGAACGGGATCTTTATTCCGCGCTTTGACGGGCGACCTGTAGGGCCGGATGTGCTCAGCTCGGTGATTTCCTTTTTCATGTTCTTCGTTGTGACCTTAGGCATCGTGGCCTGGGCGCTGGCGCTCACGGGGCTTGATTTCATCACCGCGCTTTCCGGTGCAGCGACAGCGGTGGCGAACGTGGGGCCGGGGCTTGGTGATATCATCGGCCCATCGGGCAATTTCTCGACGCTGAATGATCCGGCAAAATGGATCCTGAGCGCGGCCATGTTGATCGGGCGGCTTGAGCTGATGGCGGTCTATGCGATTCTGACGATCCGGTTCTGGCGGAACTGAACGGAGGGGGGCTTTGAGCCACCCTATTGTGCGCACCGGGCAACATGCGACGGTTTGGCCCTTGTATCGCTACAATGCGCAGTCTTGCCCTGACGGGGCCGCTCCCCTATGAGGCTGTGATCGGAATCTGCGAGCGCACGGAGACGACTGCCCCATGCCCGTACTAGTAATGAAATTCGGTGGCACTTCTGTCGCCAACCTGGACCGGATCCGCCGCGCGGCCAAACGTGTCGGCGTCGAAGTGGCCAAGGGCTATGACGTGATCGTCATTGTCTCTGCCATGTCCGGCAAGACCAACGAACTGGTGGGCTGGGTCAATGAGACCTCGCCGCTGTTTGACGCGCGCGAATACGACGCGGTTGTCTCCTCGGGGGAGAATGTCACGGCTGGCTTGATGGCGCTTACCTTGCAGGAAATGGATGTTCCTGCGCGCAGCTGGCAGGGCTGGCAGGTGCCGCTCAAGACCACCAGCGCGCATAGCCAGGCGCGGATCGAAGAGATCCCGACCGACAATATCAACGCCAAGTTCGCCGAAGGTATGAAAGTTGCCGTTGTGGCCGGCTTCCAGGGCCTCAGCCCCGAGGGCCGGATCACCACCTTGGGCCGGGGCGGATCTGACACCACCGCGGTGGCCTTTGCGGCAGCCTTTGATGCAGAGCGCTGCGATATCTACACCGATGTGGATGGGGTCTACACCACCGATCCGCGCATCTGCAGCAAGGCGCGCAAACTCGACAAGATCGCCTTTGAAGAGATGCTGGAGCTGGCCTCGCTCGGGGCGAAGGTGCTACAAACCCGCTCGGTCGAGCTGGCGATGCGCTATCGGGTGCGCCTGCGGGTGCTATCAAGTTTTGAAGAGCAAAATGACAATGCCGGCACGCTGGTCTGTGCTGAGGAGGACATCATGGAATCCAATGTTGTGGCCGGTGTGGCCTATTCACGCGATGAAGCGAAGCTGACCGTGCAGTCCGTTGCGGACCGCCCCGGCATCGCGGCGACGATCTTTTCCACTCTGTCCGATGCGGGCGTCAATGTGGACATGATCGTGCAGGATATCTCCGAAGAGGGCCGCACGGATATGACCTTCTCCTGCCCCATCGATCAGGTGGCCCGCGCCGAACAGGCGCTGCAGGCGATCAAGGACAAGGGCGAGCTGAACTTCGCCGAACTGGTGGCCGACAAAGAGGTCGCCAAGGTTTCGGTCGTCGGTATCGGCATGCGGTCCCAGTCGGGTGTTGCGGCCAAGATGTTCAAGGTGCTCTCGGATGAGGGGATCAACATCAAGGTCATTACAACCTCTGAGATAAAGATTTCCGTTCTTATCGACAGGAAATACATGGAACTTGCCGTGCAAGCGCTGCATGATGCCTTTGAACTGGATAAAGCAGCCTGATCGCAATCGGGCTGCCTGGCACATAACTACGTGAACAGGGCCCATGGTCGAAAGTACTGAATCAGAAAGCCGCAGGCTGCTTGGCCGCCTGCGCGAGGCGATGGCCGGGGATGCACCCGGTCAGGCCCGTCTGGACAAGATCACTCATCTGATTGCCGACAGCATGGGGACCGAGGTCTGCTCGGTCTATCTGTTTCGGGACGACGAAACCTTGGAGCTGTGCGCGACGGAGGGGCTGAACGTCGAATCGGTCCATGAAACCCGCATGCGCATCGGCGAGGGCCTGGTGGGCCGGGTTGCCAAATATGGCAAGGTGGTCAATACGCCAGATGCCCCAAGCGCCAAAGGCTTCCGCTACATGCCCGAAACGGGCGAGGAGCGATACTCTTCTTTCCTCGGCATTCCGGTTCAGCGTCTTGGCGAGATGATGGGCGTTCTCGTCGTGCAGTCCAAGGATGCTCGGGAATTCTCTGCTGATGCGGTCTATGCCTTGGAAGTGGTGGCCATGGTCATCGCCGAAATGGCCGAACTTGGCGCCTTTGTCGGCGAGGGCGCAGCTCTGTCGCCCTTGCATCAACAGCCCGTTCTAATACCTGCCACAGCGGCTCAGGAAGGGGCGGCTGAGGGGCATGTCTGGCTGCATGAACCTCGTGTTGTGGTCACGAACCCGATCGCCGAAGATCCGCATCGCGAGCTTCAGCGCCTGACCGAGGCGGTCGAAGAGCTGCGTGTTGGCGTCGACAAGATGCTGAAAATTTCCGAGAACGGTGACAAGGATCAGCTGCAGGTCCTTGAAACCTATAGGATGTTTGCCAATTCCAAAGGGTGGATGCGGCGCATGGAAGAGGATATCTCGCGTGGGTTGAGCGCCGAGGCGGCGGTGGAAAAAGAGCAATCCCAGGCCCGGGCGCGCATGTCTCAGGTTCAGGATGCTTACCTTCGGGAACGGCTGAGTGATCTTGATGATCTGTCAAACCGGCTGTTGAGGATATTGACCGGGCAGGGGGCTGAGACAGGGGCTGAGCTGCCCGAGAACCCGATTCTCATTGCCCGCAACATCGGACCTGCGGAACTGCTGGAATATGGTCGTTCATTGCGCGGGATCGTACTGGAAGAGGGCTCGGTCGGATCGCACGCGGCCATCGTTGCACGCGCGCTTGCGATTCCTTTGGTGGTTAACGCCAAACGGATCACCACCGAGGCGCTGAACGGCGATCACATCATGGTGGATGGCGATCAGGGTATCGTGCATCTGCGCCCCGATGAGACTGTTGTCAGTGCTTTCCGTGACAAGATCGCGATGCAAGCTGATGCGCAAGAGCGTTACGCCTCGATCCGGGAAAAGTCGGCGATCACACGCGATGGCGCCCAGGTCAATCTCCTGATGAATGCAGGGCTGATGGCGGATCTTCCATCGCTTGACGGATCAGGCGCCGAAGGTGTCGGGCTGTTCCGTACTGAGCTGCAGTTTCTGGTGCGCAATCAGATGCCGAAACGGTCTGAACTTGTGGCGCTTTATCAAAGGGTTCTAGACGCTGCCCATGGCAAACGCGTGGTGTTTCGCACGCTCGACATCGGGTCCGATAAGGTTTTGCCCTACATGAAGCCAACGGATGAGCCAAATCCCGCGTTGGGGTGGCGGGCCATTCGTGTCGGTCTGGACAAGCCAGGCATAATGCGAATGCAATTACAGGCGCTTATCCGTGCGGCAAATGGGCGCCCTTTGTCCATCATGTTCCCCTTTGTGGCCCAGTTTGAGGAATTCCGCGCTGCGCGAAAAGAAGTGGACAAGACCATTGAACGGGAGCGAATTCTTGGTCACGCCTTGCCAGAGCGGCTGGAGGTTGGCGCAATGCTCGAAACGCCGTCTCTGGCATTTGCGCCGCATAAGTTCTTCGACGAAGTCGATTTTCTGTCGATTGGCGGCAATGATCTAAAGCAGTTCTTCTTTGCCGCTGACCGTGAGAACGAGCGCGTGCGCAAGCGCTATGATACGCTGAATGTCAGCTTTCTGACCTTTATCGAACAGATCGTAGAGCGGTGCGAACGGTCTGATACTCCTCTCAGCTTTTGCGGCGAGGATGCCGGGCGACCGATTGAGGCAGTTTGCCTAGCGGCGATGGGTATTCGTACTCTGTCTATGCGGCCAGCTTCAATTGGGCCTGTTAAGTCTTTGTTAATGAAGGTTAACTTGCCCGACCTAAGGAAGATCATTTCTGACTCTCGGCATAGGGGAGATCAGTCTGTCAGGCCCGCGGTTATGCGCTATCTCCGAGAAATATAATATTCCTCAAGAGGGATGGCTCTTTGTGGCCTTGTCGGCGCCTGTCTTGATCCCTTCTGGAAAATTTGTGGCGTGAAGGCATGGTGCGCTCACCCTGCCAAAAGGCCGTTTCACCTCTCGAAAGCCGGTTTGAGCTCTTTTGAGGCACAGAACCCAGTGTTTCCCACTTGAGTGGGTTGAAGCGAATTTCAATAAATCATCAAAAATTAAGGCATTTTTCGGAAGGAGTCGAAAATAGTTGATCAAAAGTGATAATTCTTGCGTCGGTGAACGGTGGTGCACAGGTTGTTCACACACTTATCCACAGTTCGCTGTGACGGTCCCCATGGTGGCCATCAGCCTCAATGGGTTTTACACCCACGGACGACCGCGGGCTTCTTGGAAACGGGCACCAGATTGGTCTTGTCTGCGGATCAAGTGCGGCCTTTTTCAAATGTTATCCACACGAAATCCACATTAGGTGTGCGTTCGTTTGCATTGATTTTATGCAATAAAAAATGGAGATGAGTGGATACTCCGATCATATGCTGCATAAGACCGTAGCGGCATCATAGGGGAAAATGGTTTCGAAAAAGTTACCATCCTCCAGAGTTATAAACTTCAAGTATGAAATTTTAAACTTGAAGTATTTTCTGTCTCACCTATCCTGACCTTCAAAAGCAAACTGTTGCGGAGGGTCGGATCATGAAAGTTGCCTGTTTGGGTGGAGGTCCTGCGGGGCTTTATTTTGCGATCTCAATGAAATTGCGGCAGCCAGAGGCAGAAGTGACTGTCTTTGAGCGCAACAAGGCAGACGATACCTTTGGTTGGGGAGTCGTTTTGTCCGACGATGCTCTTGAAAACCTGACAGAAAACGACCCCGAGAGCGCAGCTGAAATTCGTCGGAATTTCGCGTATTGGGACGATATTGCGGTCGTACACAAGGGTGAGCGCACGGTTTCCGGAGGGCATGGCTTTGCCGGGATTGGCCGCAAAAAGATGCTATTGATCCTGCAAGAGCGCGCCCGTGCTTTGGGTGTCGATTTGCGGTTTGAAACCGAAGTTGGGCCTGCGGCAGACTATCAAAATGACTATGATCTTGTGGTGGCTTGCGATGGGCTAAATTCCAGTGTTCGCAATGAGTTCGCGGAACACTTCAAGCCGAATATCGATGTGCGTCCTTGCAAGTTCATCTGGCTGGGAACCCATCAGAAGTTCGACGATGCCTTCACCTTTGTTTTTGAAAAGACACAGCACGGCTGGGTCTGGATTCACGCCTATCAATTCGATGAAGACACAGCGACCGTGATCGTCGAATGCTCGGCGGAAACCTGGGAGAACTGGGGCTTTGAGGGCATGTCGAAGGAGGAGATCATTCGCACCTGCGAAGAGATCTTTGCCGATCACCTTGGTGGTCACGAGTTGATGTCCAATGCGGATCATTTGCGCGGTTCGGCAGTCTGGATCAACTTCCCACGCGTGTTGTGCGAAAAATGGTACCATCAAAACGTTGTTCTGTTGGGGGATGCCTCAGCCACGGCGCATTTCTCCATCGGCTCTGGCTCGCGGCTGGCGTTTGACAGCGCGATTGCCCTGGCAGAGCTGTTGACGACGGAACCCTCAATGGAGCGCGCCTTTGAGCGCTATCAGGAGGAGCGCCGCCTGGATGTGTTGCGCCTGCAATCTGCCGCGCGTAATTCACTGGAGTGGTTTGAGGAAGTGGAACGCTACCTGGATATGGACCCGGTGCAGTTCAACTATTCCCTGCTGACCCGCTCACAGCGTATTTCCCACGAAAATCTGCGCCTTCGGGATGCTGAATGGCTGCAATCGGCGGAAAAATGGTTCCAGGACCGTGCTGGCGTAGCCGCGGAAGCCCCGGTGCGCGCGCCGATGTTTGCTCCGTATCAGCTGCGGGACATGACGCTGTCCAACCGTATCGTGGTGTCTCCCATGGCGCAGTACAAGGCGGTTGAGGGCTGTCCCACCGATTGGCACCTGATCCACTATGGCGAACGAGCCAAGGGCGGCGCCGGGCTTGTCTACACCGAAATGACCTGCGTCAGCGCCGAGGGGCGGATCACGCCCGGTTGTCCCGGCCTTTATGCACCGGAACATGAGGCGGCGTGGAAGCGCCTGACAGATTTCGTGCATGGTGAGACAGAGGCCAAGATCTGCTGTCAGATCGGTCATTCCGGTCGCAAAGGATCCACCCAAGTAGGGTGGGAAGAAATGGATGCACCGCTGCCCGACGGAAACTGGGATCTTGTCTCGGCCTCGGCCCTGCCATGGTCGCCCACTAACGCCGTGCCGCGGGAAATCACCCGGGCCGAGATGGATACGGTCAAGGCAGAGTTTGTCGCTGCTGCAGAGATGGCGGATCGCGCCGGTTTTGATATGATCGAGCTGCATGCGGCGCATGGCTATCTGATCTCCTCCTTCATCTCGCCAAAATCCAACATCCGCTCCGATGAATACGGTGGCTCGCTCGAAAATCGCATGCGCTATCCGCTGGAGGTGTTCGAGGCGATGCGCGCAGTCTGGCCCGCCCAGAAACCCATGTCGGTGCGTATCTCTGCCAATGACTGGGTGGGCGATGCGGGTGTGACGCCGGAAGAGGCGGTTCTGATTGCCAAGGCGTTCTCGGACGCCGGGGCCGATATCATCGATGTTTCTGCCGGGCAAACCTCGATCGATGCGCAACCGGTCTATGGTCGGATGTTCCAGACGCCGTTCTCGGACCGGATCCGCAACGAGGCGGGCATTTCCACCATGGCGGTCGGCAACATTTATGAGGCGGATCACGCCAATTCCATCCTGATGGCCGGTCGCGCTGATCTGATCTGCGTGGGCCGTCCGCATCTGGCAGATCCTTACTGGACATTGCATGAGGCGACCAAGATTGGGGATCGTTCGGGCCACTGGCCGCAACCTTACGAGGCCGGTCGCGATCAGGCCTGGCGCCTTGCAGACCGCGACGCTGAGGTGATCCGGGCATGAGTGTCGCGGACAAACATGTGGTGATCAGCGGCGGAGGCTCAGGCGTCGGTGCCGAGCTGGCCGCCCGCTTCGCCGCTGAGGGCGCGTGGGTGACCATCCTTGGGCGCCGTATGGATCCGCTGGAGCAGGTGGCCGCTGAAACCTCTGCCTTGCCACTGGCTTGTGATGTCACGGACCACGCGGCGGTAGAGGAGGCCATCGCTGCGGCCACGGCCAGGAATGGCCCTGTTGCCGTCGCCCTTGCCAATGCGGGGGCTGCACCGTCGAAACCTTTTGACCGGATGACGGCTGCGGATTTCAGTGACGCGCTCTCGGTCAATCTGGCCGGGGTGTTTAACCTGTGGCAGGCAGCTTTGCCGGGGATGAAGCAGGCAGGGTGGGGGCGCATGATTGCGATTGCCTCGACCGCGGGCTTGAAGGGATACCCTTATGTTTCAGGCTATTGCGCCGCCAAACACGGTGTTTTGGGCCTCACCCGCGCGCTGGCGGTCGAATTGGCCCGCACCGGGATCACTGTGAACGCGCTCTGTCCGGGTTTCATTGAGACGCCGCTTTTGCAAAGATCGGTGGACAATATCGTGGCCAAGACGGGTATGACCGCAGAGCAGGCGGCAAAGTCCTTGCGCGCGGGCAATCCGCAAGGAAGGTTCATTCAGCCCGCCGAGGTGGCCGAGGCTGCGCTGTGGCTGGCGAGCGATGGGGCCGGGTCCGTCAACGGCTCTGCTCTGCCCATTTCCGGAGGAGAGATCTGACAGGTGCCTGAGACTTCAAAAGACAGACTGCGGCTGTGGCTGAGGGTGCTGAAGGCCACCCGCGCCGTGGAAAGCGAGATCCGCGAGAACCTGCGCCGCGATTTTGCGACGACCTTGCCGCGGTTTGATGTGATGGCGGCCCTTGTGCAGCATGAGGAGGGCCTCAAGATGAGCCAGCTGTCGGGCGTGCTTAAGGTCTCGAACGGCAATGTCACCGGCATCATTGAGCGGCTTGTCGAGGACGGCCACGTGCAGCGCGCGCCCGTTCCCGGGGACCGCCGCGCCAGCCTCGTGCGAATGACAGAGCAGGGTCGCGAAGAATTCGCACGGCAAGCGGCAGCGCATGAGGGATGGATTGACCAGATCTTTGCGGATGTGCCCCCAGATGCCGCTCAAGCCATGGCCGAAGCGCTGGATGCGGTCGCGCGCCGACTGGAGAACAAGGAACAAAGCTGATGATATCAACCGATACCAAACATTTCCTGTGCAGCGTCGAGGATGGAATCGCCACCGTCTCGCTGGACCGGCCAGAGCGTAAGAACCCGCTGACCTTTGACAGCTATGCTGAGTTGCGTGACTGGTTCCGCGCCCTGCATTATGACGACGACGTCAAGGCGGTGGTCTTTGCCTCCAATGGTGGCAACTTCAGCTCTGGCGGCGATGTTCATGATATTATTGGTCCATTGACCAAGATGAACATGAAAGAGCTCTTGGCATTTACCCGCATGACCGGGGATCTCGTGAAGGCGATTGTCAATTGCGGCAAGCCGGTGATTGCCGCCATCGACGGGATCTGCGTTGGGGCAGGGGCGATCATCGCCATGGCCTCGGACCTGAGGATCGCAACGCCTGAGGTAAAGACCGCCTTCCTGTTCACGCGCGTCGGCCTTGCGGGCTGCGATATGGGGGCCTGCGCTATCCTGCCCCGGATCATCGGGCAGGGCCGCGCGGCGGAACTCTTGTACACGGGCCGTTCCATGAGCGCCGAAGAAGGTGCCGCCTGGGGGTTCCATAACAAGCTGGTTGCGGCGGAGGATTTGGCGGCAGAGGCGCGGTCCTGGGCGACACGCATCGCGGCCGGTCCGAACTTTGGCCATATGATGACCAAGACCATGCTGGCGCAGGAATGGTCGATGTCGATTGAGCAGGCGATTGAGGCGGAAGCCCAGGCCCAGGCGATCTGCATGCAGACCGCCGACTTTGAGCGCGCCTATCATGCCTTTGTAAACAAGGAAAAACCGGTCTTCGAAGGAGACTGAAACATAGGCGCCCGCCAGGGTCATACCGGCGGGCGTTTTCACGACGACAGAGCTGCAAGAAGACAGCCAACAGGGAGTGCAACCATGGCCGACCGGACATTTCTGAACTGGCCCTTTTTCGAAGATCGGCACCGGCAGCTGGCGGCGGATCTGGACGTTTGGGCAACTGAAACCCTTGGCGCTATCGATCATTCCGATACTGACGCCGCCTGCCGCACTCTGGTCTCGGCTCTTGGGCAGGGCGGCTGGGCGCAGTACTCCGGCGCAGCAGAGGGCGAAACCTTGGATGTGCGTAGCCTCTGCCTGATCCGCGAGACGCTGGCGCGCCACGATGGGCTGGCTGACTTTGCCTTTGCCATGCAAGGCCTTGGAACCGGGGCGATTTCTTTGTTTGGGAGTGCGGAACAGCAGGCGAAATGGCTGCCATTGACCCGATCCGGGCAGGCGATATCCGCATTTGCGCTGACAGAACCGCAATCTGGTTCGGATGTAGCAAATTCTACTATGTCAGCGGTGTTGGATGGTAACGAATATGTTTTAAATGGAGAAAAGACCTGGATCTCTAACGGTGGGATTGCGGATGTTTACACGCTTTTTGCTCGCACCGGAGAGGCGCCCGGTGCCAAGGGATTGTCCGCCTTTATCGTGCCCGCAGGATTGCCGGGGTTCGAGGTGGTCGAACGCCAGCAGGTGATCGCGCCGCACCCGCTTGCAACGCTGAGATTCACCGATTGCCGTATCCCGAAAAGCGCGATGATCGGTGCACCGGGGCAGGGGTTTCGCATTGCCATGTCGGTGCTGGATGTCTTTCGTTCCACCGTGGCCGCTGCCGCGCTTGGCTTTGCCCGCCGCGCCCTGGACGAGGCTTTGGCGCGGGTGACCAGCCGTCAGGTGCAGGGCGCACCGCTGTTCGATCTGCAGATGGTGCAGGGGCATATCGCCGATATGGCGCTTGATGTGGATGCGGCCGCGCTGCTGGTCTACCGCGCCGCCTGGACCAAGGATTCCGGTGCCGCCCGCGTGACCCGCGAAGCCGCGATGGCCAAGCTGTTCTCCACCGATCAGGCCCAGCAGGTCATCGACAAGGCGGTGCAGTTGCATGGTGGCGACGGGGTGCGCCACGGTCAGAAGGTTGAAGAGCTGTACCGAGATATCCGCGCCCTGCGCATCTACGAAGGGGCTTCGGATGTGCAGCGGGTTGTCATTGCGCGTCAGACCCTTGGCGCTTTTCAAGGAGGGAATTGAGCATGCTGGGACCGACAGCGCATATCGACACCTTCACGCGGGAAAACCTGCCGCCGACCGAGCAATGGCCCGAATTCCTGCTGGATGGGTTCGATTACCCTGAGCATCTGAACGCGGCGGTCGAACTGACGGATGCCATGGTCGAAAAGGGTTTTGGCGATCACACTGCCCTGATCGGCAACGGGCGCCGCCGCACCTATAAGGAGTTATCGGACTGGACCAACCGCCTTGCCAATGTGCTTACCGAGGATCTGGGGGTGAAACCCGGTAACCGCGTGCTGATCCGCTCAGCCAACAATCCGGCCATGGTGGCCTGCTGGCTGGCGGCGACCAAGGCAGGCGCGGTGGTGGTCAACACCATGCCCATGCTGCGCGCCGGAGAGCTGGCGGCCATCGTCGACAAGGGGCAGATCACCCATGCCCTGTGCGACACGCGTCTGATGGACGAGCTGGTCTCCTGCGCCAAGACATCGGAATTCCTGACTTCGGTGGTGGGCTTTGATGGCACCTCGAACCATGATGCCGAGCTGGACCGGCTGGCGCTGGAAAAGCCGGTGACATATGAGGCGGTAAGGACGGGGCGCGATGATGTAGCGCTTTTAGGGTTCACATCGGGCACCACGGGCTCGCCCAAGGCCACGATGCATTTTCACCGCGATCTGTTGATCATTGCCGATGGTTACGCACGCGAAGTGCTGGATGTGCAGCCCGAGGATACCTTTGTCGGCTCTCCGCCCCTGGCCTTTACCTTTGGCCTTGGCGGGCTTGCGATCTTTCCCTTGCGCTTTGGCGCGGCGGCGACTCTGCTTGAGAATGCCTCCCCTCCGAACCTCATTGAGATCATTGAGAAATACAAGGCAACCGTATGTTTCACCGCGCCCACAGCCTACCGCGTGATGCTGCGCGCGATGGAGGAGGGGGCGGATCTCACCTCGCTCCGGGCCGCAGTTTCGGCGGGTGAAACCTTGCCTGCCCCGGTCTATGCGGAGTGGATGGAAAAGACCGGCAAGCCGATGCTGGATGGGATCGGCGCCACCGAGATGCTGCATATCTTTATCTCCAACCGGTTCGACGATCATAAACCCGCCTGCACGGGCAAGCCGGTGTCGGGCTACCAGGTGCGGGTGCTGGACGCGAACGGCAACGAGGCGCCGCGCGGGGAGATCGGCCGCCTGGCGGTCAAGGGACCGACCGGGTGCCGCTATATGGCGGATGATCGACAGGCGGCATATGTTCAGGACGGCTGGAACGTCACCGGCGACAGTTTCATGATGGATGCAGAGGGCTATCTGCACTTCGCCGCTCGAAATGACGACATGATCATCTCGGCTGGTTACAACATTGCGGGCCCCGAGGTGGAAGCGGCGCTTCTTGCCCATGATGCAGTGGCCGAATGTGCCGTTATCGGGGCGCCAGATGAGGCGCGCGGTCAGATCGTCGAGGCTCATGTGGTGCTGTCGGCGGGTGAGGTCCCTTCGGAGGCCCTGACCAAGCTCTTGCAGGATCACGTGAAAGCGACAATTGCCCCTTATAAGTACCCGCGATCAGTGGTTTTCACCAAGGCGCTGCCAAAAACCGAGACGGGCAAGATCCAGCGGTTCAAACTCAAGAACTGAGGGCCGGGCCTTGTCGCTCCGTCCATCTTTGGGCGGAGCATCTATCGCATGTTTGGTCTTGTGCTTGGACCTGAATCGCGATACTCCCGGCGCCACACCATGAACAGGAATGTTCACAGTCGGCGGCGAGTTGGCGGAGTGGTGACGCAGCGGATTGCAAATCCGTGTACACCGGTTCGATTCCGGTACTCGCCTCCATTTCATTCTAAATCATAAGGTTATGAGCTTTGACGTTGGGTGCGACACAAAGTGGGACACATAGCCACGATGATCACAGCCGCATACCTATCCAAGTCTCGGCACGGCATTTATTACTTCCGCTGGCCGCTCCCGACCCTAAGTCCCTCTCCTAGAGGAAGCATCAGGTTGTCGCTTGGAACGCGTTGCCCCAAACAGGCTGGCGACTTGGCCCGTTTTCTTGCATCTTGTGGAAAAGTTATTGGCGAGAACAGAGCATTGGCACGCCTCCGGCAAGACGAAATTCGCGAAAAGGTCACAGCTTTTTTCAAGGCTCAACTGGATCAATACCTTGACCGATTGAACCGCTACGGCATGTCGAAGAATGCATTGGCTGACGCCCGCGAGGAAATGCTGGACCACGATTGCATGGTGGATCTTGAAGGCGTCAACGAGCAATACCTGCCCATCACCCGGTTTAAATCAAAGACGGAGGTTTCCGATGCAGATTGGAACGACAGCCTCCCTCGAATTTCGCTTGAATTACGCAAGGGGCGACGGGATATGCTGAGGCGCGTTCTGGAAGCCGCTGAGCGTCTTGAGCGTTATTCTTATGACGATCCCCCAGTCTTTGCTCCTGCCGCTCCTGCGCCCACTCTGCCAGCGTCATCGACCTTGGGCGCGGCGGTAGATGATTTCATCGCAGAGCACTCGCGCCAATGGGCAAGCAAGACAATCGGTCAGAACCGAGCTTACCTGAACATCCTTGTCGAATACTTCGGGCCTGATCGATTGCTTGCCACGATCACCAAGCAGGATGCGAGCGAAGTAAAGAAAGTCTTGCAAGCGCTTCCGTCCAGCCGGAACACCAAGCCGAAGTTGAAAGCCATGCCGCTGATGCAGGTTATCAAAGAACCCGGTCACAAGAAGATCGCGGCCAAGACGATCAACAGCCATATCCAGATGTTCAAGATGTTCTTCGACTGGGCAGAACGGCATGGATATGCGCCACATACGCTCTTTGAAGGCATGAAGGTAAAGAAGGACAAGGCCAGCGAGAGCGAGCGTAAGCCGTTCTCAGCCGAACAAGCGAGATTAATCTACACTGAGTTGACGCAAAACCCGTCCGGGTTGGTGCGTAAGGACAGCCACAAGTGGGGTATGCTCTTGGGCATGTTCACAGGGGCACGTTTGAATGAGATTTGCCAACTCGACATTGCTGATGTCCAGCAGGAAGGCGACACATGGTTTCTGAACATCACGGATGAAGGCGACGACACCAAAAGCGTGAAGTCAGAGGCTGGTAGGCGTAAAGTGCCGCTGCACTCTCAGTTGGTTCGTCTGGGCTTTCTCGAATTCGTGGACAGTCGGAGGAACGGCACACGCCTGTTCCCAGACTACAGCTACAGTGCCAATGGCGGCTACGGTCGCAACTTGGGCCGCTGGTGCAATGAGAGTTTCTTGCCCAAGCTGGGAATCAAGCAGCCGGGTCTTGTCTTCCATAGCCTCCGGCACACGGTGGTAACGCGACTGGGGCAAGCAAACGTACCGGAGCCGATCATCCAGTGCATCGTTGGTCACGCCCGGTCAGGCGTGACGCAGGAAGTCTATCTGAGAGAAGGCTACACGCTGGACCAACTCAGCGAGGCCATCGGGCGCTTTAAGGTCTGAACCGGCCCGGCGCTCCTTATCGTTACCAGTAACGAGGGAGCGCCGGAAAAGGCGTGACCGAGAGGGGATAGCAATATCTATACCATTCTGCCCGAACCAGACTCAAGATATTGAAATAAATTAACTTACCTTGATTTCGTATATTGCAGGAAGTTGCGTAATTCGCCCCGGGCTTGCCTAACTAGTCCCAGAACGCCTGTAGCCTTGCTTCGAAGCCCTTTGGATTAAGGAGTTGACCTATACCTAGTTCGATTGGCTGACTGCTACCTTCCACAACCTCTCCGATGCCGATATTCACGCCGACCTTGCCGCTGACACCGAACTCTGCTTCGAATACCTCCCGCATGATCTGGTTCAACTCGTCCTGCAATTCGTGGTGCACGATAAAACTGTCATGCACCGGCAGGCAGGCATAGCCCATGGCAGCGAACCTCAACATGACGGTTTCCGCCAAGTCGCTGTCTTTTCTCTGCAAGCGCAGCCCGATACCTGAGCCGAAGTGTTGCCTGAACTCTGGATACATGCTGACGATGTGCCACTTGAAGTCATTCCAGCTACGCCCAGTAATCTCTGGTGAGTAGTCGTCAATCTCGCCTATCCGTTTCACACTGTCGGCATTAAGGAGAGCGTTGAAAGTCTGCTTGACCAGTTTTCGTTCAGCCTTGTTCTGCGCCCTGGTCAAGCACCGCTCATAGGGGTCATCAGGGATGGACTGGCCGTCTTGGGCATAGAGCATGGCTGCATGTAGCCCTGAATAGTCCACTTCAACCGTGCGTTTCCCATCTATCAGGATGTACGGTCTCAACCTGCTAGGGCAACTGATCCACCATGCGCCGTAGAAGCGCCCGCCCTGCTCCCAGTCTTCGTTATTGAAGACGCGGTGCACGGTCCGCGCGGCGAAGTCGAAGGACTGGGCCGCCTCATCATCCCGCGTCCCTGCTATCTCTTTCAGGTCAGCCATCAGTTGATCGTCAGTCCGCGCCAAGTCTGCCCAATGGCTTTCCAGCATGTCGTTGATCTTCCGCAATCGGTCACGGGCAGTATTCGCAAAAGCGTCGTCGCCATAGTCGACAAGGTGCTTTCCTGCATCCTTCAATCGAATTCCTTCGGCGTTCCTGTGTCTGCGCAAATCGACAACTGAAATCCCGACATCATCTAATCCGCGCAATAGGGCAGGTGTAGCCATGTACCGAGCGACTCGGCTGCGCGTTTTATTGGGGTCATCCCAGTGCGGCGTGGTCAGCTCAATCAACCCACCGGCTTGCAACGCTTCCATTGCAGCAATGAAAGTCCGCGCAGATATGAAGCTGGCACCGTACCGCGACGTGCTTTTTTGCTGTAGAGCGGTTGTGCCAGTCGCGATGCCCACCTCGAGCGCGGGATCGCTCTCGTGCGCCCGGTAAAGGTCGAGCACGATAGCCTTGATAGCGGCTTCAAAGAGAAGTTGTGCATCCAGTCTTCGCTTTCGCTTCCTGGTCTCTTTCGAGGACAGGTCTGCACAAAGGCTGTCCAGATACGCCATCAGCGCCGGATTGTCTGTTGTCCACTGAGGGTCAAAGAGGCGTGCATTCATTCCAGTGAATCTGTATTTTTTGACTGTTAGATCATCCTTGTCGCAATCAGTGGCACTAAGTGGAACAGTAAACTACTATGGTGCCCGTTCCTGTAGTTGTTGACTGAGCGCCACAGATGGCGGCAGTCAGCCCAAAGCGGAAGCACAACTGCTTGCGCCATTCTACAAAAGCCGACCTTCGTGGTGTGAGAGATGAACTGGTGAGACGCAGACAAAGACGGAGGTTGGACATAACGAAGCTTGCTTAACTGCTAGTTCGGTTCAGAGTTTTGATGTTTTGCACAACTATTCAAGAATACCAAGAATGCCATCCGTGCAGTTTCTGTGACAGCTTGGCATGTCATGCTTGACACTTGGAGCATCACTCATGCACGCTTAGGTAATCCTCGGCGACGAGCCAACTCTTTGACTTCCGTTCAACCAAATTTCGAAAGCTTCAGTATTCCGAGCTCATTAAGGAGGTGCAATAATGCAAGACAATCAACCCGCACCACAGCCACAACAAGCCCAATCACAGCCGGGGTTTTCTCTTTCAAAAATCTCTAGCACTGTAAAAAACGTAGCGATTGTCTTACCTATCGTCGCAGCTGTTTCTCTAGCATTTTGGAAATCTGAAGTCCGGGCATGGCTTACATCCGAAATAATACTGGAGTTGGAAGGCGCGAAACATAAGGATTGGCACTACGCTCGTTTGCGCGACATTCTTGAAGACTTAGACGATGAGAAACTGGCGGAGCTTCGTGACGAGACGCGACTGGATACTATAATAAGAGACGTCATTCGGAACGAAATATCTGGCGGGCAATTGGACGGGTTGACTGAGCTGGAAGCTAGCCACAAGAACGTAATCCAAGCGATACTCAATCCGCCCGCGTTTGCGGATTTAGAGGCAATTGTTACTCAGCGTGTTGATGCAATATATACTTTTGAATTATACGACAGAAGAAAGTTGCAAGTCTTTTTCTCCGATGAAGAGGGAGAGCCATCTAGCGCCCTGTTTCAAAACGTGTCGGTGTCTGATCTTTCTGCACGATTTTATGCAGCTAACGACCAACAGATTTCAATCTCAGTGCAGCCAAATTATGGAGCAGATTGGCGTGAAGCTATTTCTCAGGGTGACGAAGCAATGCTTCTTAAGATTGGGGGACAGGACGTTGAAATTGGACTTGGCCCTCGAGAGTTGGACATAACTTGCGATGTTCGAAAAGGTCTCGGTCTTCGAAACAACGGAATGATACAAGTCCGCGCCGAACCGAAAAGCCAAAGTTTCGAAAAAACCGATGGTTTTCAGCTTGACGTAACCATTGTTGCCAGGAAGGGAGATCAAGCGTGCTGAATTTGCGAGCTGTAATTTCGGTCTGTTCGGTTGCCTTAAGTGCCTCTGAAGCTGCTTCACAGCCTTACGAATGGCAGGAGTTGGGTGGCGACCAGTCTTTGTCGATTGTGAACTCCAGTAGCGGTGGAGATGACTTTGGTGTTGCAGGGTTTTCCTTGGATCAGATTGGTTTGAAGTTGGAACTACGTTCGGCGTCAGAAATCATAGAAATGGAGTACCCCAACTTATCTCAAGACTACTTCACCGTGAACGAAAAAGGTGAAAGAATTTCTGTTCGACCAACTGTAGCGGAAGTATGGAAAATCATCTCGAAGGAAACCGATGTACTGGGTCTTGTGCCCATCGGGTATAGCGAGACAGCAGGGAGCGCCGAAATAGCTGGCTTCTTTCGCATTTCAGGGCAATCGTTTAATAGTGTATATTCTGCACCTAATATGGATACAGTCCTTTGCCTTGACGACAAAGATCGTGAGAATATTGAAAGCCAGAACTTTGACGTCCCCTTTCTGTTTGAAGCCAATGTTGGACCTAAGTTTACATATTCATATTCTCAAGGCATTGATCCGGTGGAATTGGACCACAAGGAAATTCCGGATCGTTGGCTTGCAACGTTCAACGCTTGCGATGACATGATACAAGTGGGGTTTCGGTTAATAAACCCACGCCACATCCTAGCAAACCGCAATTTGCCACAACGACTTGTAACAGAGTTGCCAATCAATCTGTCAAATGAATCATTTGCGTTGACGGCCATGATGTTTGATCGGAACGCGAGGTTTACTTTTTTACGCTTTGGTGATGTGTCTCCTCTGACGGCTGGCAAAATTCTTTCAAGTTCGAAATTTCAAGAAAAGCCATGTGCCCGCAAGGTCAGTGGAGCATCAAACTGTGAAATTTGGGCAACAATGCTCACCGCATTTGACGACGCAGCTATGTTTGTAAGGACGAGTGCTGATGAAAGTGTTTTTTCGTATGGCAACCCAAACGTAGTTTCTCCTGCAGTCTTGGTTTTGCGTAAGAGAGATGGCGTTCAAGCTCCAAGTCAGGATGACTCTCATGAAACCGTAGACTCTGAGTGACGTTACAGCAAGCATCTTGCTTGAATACACTATCATTCTAGCATTCTAGAGTTAGCGTTCCCTTCACATAGGCTGAAAGACCACTTTCGGGAAACCGCCCACAGTTTGCAAAGGGCGCTATCTGCGCGTTGCTGACGCTCTTGATGGGCGAGAATTGCAGCCGCCTTCCGGGTGGCATGCACTGTATGTTTAGTTGAGAATTTGCAGCATATTTTTGCGCGCCGGCATCTATAGCGTGATCGAGTTGGTTTCCCCCGTGCCCGTGCCCGTGCATAGTAGAGCGTGCCGTTCCGGTCGTAGCCACGTGTGGTCCCGTTTAAAGGCACGGTTTGCAGTCCGAAATGGCGACGCTGGGGGGGGACTGAAGACACCACACGGGAGTTGACAGCTAGATACTGGAGGCAGCATAAGTGTGACACGAAGTGCGACACACATCTTAACCTCGCACTCGATTGTTCAAGCCTTCCAGTGGCTTAGGAAAATGGTAGCGAGTCCGGTACTCGCCTCCAATGCCATTGTCCAATGCAACGCTTTCAAGTCGCACGGCTGATTGCCGCTTGGGTATGTTGGTGAACCTTGGCGACTGCGGCTGGCTGTGTGGCGCTTTTCCCAATTCTGGAAACAACGCTTTTTTGATCTGCTGCCTCAGTCGCTGCCACAGTCGACGTTTCGATCAGGAGCATACCCTCACCCAAGATATCTAGGATGAGGGCTGGCGTGGCAGTGCCAATCGACGTGTCCGTAGAGGTAGTTTAGCGCACAACATGTACCGCGCATTTTGCATGTCGTACGACCTGTGCGGCCGTGGAGCCGAGCAGAAGATCCTGCATGCCAGGGCGGTGAGAGGCAACGATAATCAGGTCCGGCTTGTTCTGATCCGCCCAGTCCAGAATGGACCGGCCCGAGTGACCTTCGATCACAAGGCCTTTGGCATTGGGGAGGGTGTCGGCGAGGGCCGAAAGCTCGGCCTCAATGGCTTGACGGGCCTCGGCCATGTAATCGGCGGGCATGTAGGAGATCGCATATGAGGGGATCTGCTCCACCACATGCAGCAGTGTGACGTTTGCCTCGGGCGTGGCCAAAAGTTTGGCCAGCTTGAGTGGTGCAGAGACGTCACGGTCCGGGTCAAAGGAAATCGGCACGAGAATATTGTGATACATGGTGTCCTCCAGTCGTTCGAGTTTGTCCCAAGATGCAAGGGGCTTGGCTTTTGAGCCTTGATCCACATCAGTTTTTTCGGATCACTCTCCGAAAGTCACTGCGACCTCGTACATCACCGGCTCAAAACTGCGGCAAAGAGAGCTAAGGTGGCGGTTGCGTTCGCGCATTTCTGCCGTGCGCAACATTTGCATGAAATCTTCCCGTCGCCTCCATTGAGAGTAGTTCGCGATCCGGGTTTGCGCATCGTTTACATGCAGGCCCGCGGCAATAAATCCGGTTTGTCGGGAGATGTAGTTTTCATAGGCATCAGTCAGCGCATCCAGGAGATCCTGGCAGGTGCCCGGCATGGTTTCGAACGTCGTTATGACCGTTTGAACCTCTCCTGATTTGGAAATGGTAACCATTGTCTCTTCCCTTTCGCACTGAGTAATGGGGCCAGCCTACGATGGTTCCGAAGAAAATGGTTAGATTTCTTTCGCGCGGTTGAGTTTGCAATGAAAACACGCAAGGGTAGCGCTGGTGCCACCTTTCTCAATCAAGACATTCAAAAATTGCGACCTGGAATTCTGTTCTTTCTTTTGGCGGCGTTGTCGGCCTCACCGCTTTGGGCCGGGCCATGGATGCTGGATGCGGGGCAGGGATTTGTTTCGGCCAGTGCGACCATACGGCAATCAGAAGCAGACCAGTGGCGCCATGAGTTCAGCTATTTTGGTGAATATGGCTTGTCCGATCAACTTACCCTCGGATTGGATCTCAACCAGAATGATCGGGCGTCAGGGCATGCACTTCTTTTTGCCAGAGTGCCCCTTGTGAGGCGGCGCAGCGCCTTGGCGCTGGCGCTCACAGTCTCTGCCGGGGGAGCGCATGATCAGGGGGCATGGAATGGGCTTTACCGCGTGACGTTGTCGTCGGGGTATAGCTATGAAACAAAAAATGGGAGCGGCTGGACTTCGGTTGATGCCACCTATGAGCTGCGCTCGGCGCTGGAGGGTGCGACGTGGAAACTTGATGGAACCTTGGGGTGGAACAGTCCCGGGGCGCTGTCGCCCATGCTCCAGATCGAGACGTCCAAGACGGCTGGGAAGCCCCTTTCATATGCGATCATTCCTAGCCTGCGGTATCGGGTCAGCGATCATCAGGAAGTCGTTCTTGGCCTAGAGTACAAAGAGGCAGATCAACGCAGTCTTGGCCTGAAAGTAGCTCTGTGGCATAGGTTCTGATGTTGCGAAATCCATTTGGCTTACCATGAACAATCCGATCCGTCCGACAGATGAAGAGGCCAGGCAACTGGCGCAGGCCCTCATGGCGCAGGCCCGTTTCGCTGCTTTGGGTGTTGTTGATGACGCTGGCTGCCCATTGGTTACCCGTGTGGCCTTTGGCCTGTGTCCGTTGGGGCAACCTGTCAGTCTTGTCTCAAACCTGTCTGCCCATACGAAGGCTCTCAAGGCGAACCCGGTCTGCTCGCTCTTGGTGGGCGAGCCCGGTGATCGTGGAGACCCGCTTACGCATCCGCGGCTGAGCCTGCAGGGCAGGGCATGCTTGCTGGACAATGAAAGTGAAGAGCATACGGAACTGGCTGATCACTATTTGCGCTCTCACCCAAAGGCAAAGCTGTACATCGGGTTCGCTGATTTCTTTTTTGTTCGTTTTGCCGTCGAGGTGGGTTTTTTGAACGGGGGCTTTGGGAAAGCTTTTCACATGCTGCCCAAAGACCTGTCTCAACCCGGTTAAAGCAGGGCACTTATGCCCGTGAGGACCGTCTAGCGGTCCACGCGGACGATCACTTGAACTTCTCCTCTCAGGGCTTCTGACCATTGCAATCTGATCTGGTCTCGATTGCTGCCTTGCTCTACCTGTGCGTATGGCGTTGCAAAGCGTGTGCTGCCGCTTGATGTTCGCAAAGGGCCAATTGCCGTTATCGCGTCAACCTTGCGGGCACGCCCTTCAAAGGGCAGCTGCAAATCTGTGTCGATGGTCCAGGCCGTGGCCGCACTGTTCTGAACGTGTTCCAATCGCAAAGGGCTGGCTGCGGGGTGGGTCACGTTATGGTACGTGTTTCCTTCGAAAAACACCATTCGCGTTCTGCTGAAATCGAGGTCCGAAAAGCTGGTATCGACCCGTTCCACCCGGTCAATGGCTCCATTGATTGACCGGAATTTGTTGCCCGAAACGGTGAAACCATTCAGGAAATGACCCGTACCGTAGGGTTTGACAACGATATAGCTGAACCAGGGGGCAACATCACCCGAAAGGAACACGTTATCGGTGATGGACAGGGCGCTGAAGGAAAACCCGCTCGTGAAGTCAGGGGTTGGGTCATATTCATTGGTCCATTCGACAAAGCAGTTGTCGATGTAATTGTCCGATACGGTCGAGGCATTGTAATTCTCGGTCAACACCAGACCCGCCGTGCGTACCCCGTTGGCAACTTCGTCCCCCTGAAAAAAGTGGTTGCCGGTGACCGTGTGATTCCCGCCGGCAAGCAGGGCAAAGTGACGGAATTTTGTGGCGCGGTTGTTGCGCAGTTTTGCGTCATTGGCATTGGCGTTGAGCGCTATGCTGCTGCGACTTGAGACATCCAGCGGCTCTTCCGATGACAGGAACTGGCAGTTGTCCACAAGAATGCCCTGGCAGCCGGTGCCAATCGAGGTGATACCCCGATCCTTGGGGCGAGAGACAAAACAGTGGTCAAGGCTGAACACCGTTCCTGATGGGGCCAGCCGGATGGCACTGCAATGCGAACTGCACTGGACTTCTATCTCGGTCATGCCGAATTTGCTAAGCTGGCTGAATCCTGAGAAATCCAGCATGTACTTGAAATCGCGGAAGGTGAAGGTTTGCGTTCCGACCGCATCAAAAAGCGGCTTGCTCAGGGTCAGCTCGCCCGCGCCGGTGTTCTTGTCGCGCACGTAGACTTCGCGCCCGACGCCACTTCCTTCGACAAGGGCGCCGACCGGAATATTGGCGATGTTGCCAACATTGGTCAGTTTGCGCGAGTCGGCTGTGCTATAGGTCGCTTGCGCGGTTACAATGTCGGTATCCCATGCCGAGCCGCCCACAGCAGAGAACTGCCCGTTGCGAATGACACGGCGCGTTGCGTATGAGCTTCGATTGGGGACCGCTGCCTGCATGTCGATCGGTGCAGTCACTGAGATCATACGCCCCTTCAGATCTAGTGACTCATGGTCAACGTTGTTCAGAAGCGCCTGAAAAGCCTTTTTGAAGCCCAGTTCCTCGTTCCCAAAGGCCGCGGCATAGGAAGGAAAATCAAAGTTTCGACGCAGCAAAAGCATTTGATCTGTCGCCATGACCACGGTGCCTTCAAAGATGACCTCACTGTCCAGTGAGACGGTGCTGCTGAGGCGGAACGTACCCTCAGGAACCAGAACCCGCCGACCGTTCGCCGCCGCATCTGCTGCCTCGAAGGCTGCGGTGTTATCCTGTACCCCATCGCCAATCGCGCCATAATCTGTGACGTCCACGAGGCTGAGCATGTCGCGCAGAAAGGCGCTGGTGATATCGGTGATTTCGATATCGTCGATGCGCACCACACCACCGTTGGGGCCAATCAGGTCCAATCCCAGGTGGCCGTAGGTGGCGGAGATCCCCCAAGGCATGTCAACGCCAGAGCGGCTGCCGGTGCCCACTATGGCCGTGATTTCGAAGACACGCCCGTAGGAGGTCAGGGTCGTGCTGCTGCCGGTTTCAACGACGCCTGTCACATGCGTATTGTTGGCACGTCCCGCCCAGCCCGCAATACGCACAGACGGAAGAGCGCCGCTGATAGCCTTGACCCGGGCCTTTACCTGCAGATAGCAGCCCGGCAGGATCGGCGTTTGCACCATATACCTGAGCCGCTGGGTGCTTTCGGTCTTTTGCAACTCAAGACAGCCGCCAAAATCCGCGTCCGCAGCCACAAGCGCGGCATTCACAGCGCCGTCATAGGTGTCCGAGCCTGGGGTTCCATCGCCACTGGACCATTGATCGAGCCCTGCCTCAAAAGGCGCAGGCATCAGTTGCAACCCGTCAGTGATCACCTTGTTCATGGAAAACCCTTTCCTATGCCGCCAAACGCACGAAGCGCCGTTGCACAAAGGGTTTACTCTGGTGCGCTTAACCTTGGCTCATGCTGGCGTGCGCTGCTTGTGCATCACGCGTTGCCCTCGGGGGCACGCAGGATCTGGACCGCGTTGATTTTCCAGTCCGAACCGCCTTCTATCATTTGATAGTCGAGCAGGTGTAGCCGCCCATCCTTATCGCGGATCAGTACCCGCTGCCACAGTGCTCCGGCAATTTCCCTTAGATCCAGGTACCGCACCTCTGCGGGGCTGAGGACCATGGGATAACCGCGTTCGACCATGTCGCCAAAAATCTCGGCCGTGCCAAACAGGTTTTTGATCGCGGGTGAGGCGTACTCAAAGGCATCCGGGTAGTCCTTTGTTCGAAAGGCCTCGATCTGAGCAGCGATCACGGCTGTGATGCGGCCCTGCTCGGCGGCGGCAGCGGAAAAGCCCCAAGCAACCAACAAAACGAGAATACCAAAGAACCTCCGCACGGAACCCTCCCGCTGCCAACCTGATATTGACCCTAGGCTCATTCGGCAGGGCGTCAAAAAAAGGGATGCCAAAAATGGCATCCCTCACGCGTTCGTGAACGGTTGTGAAGAGTTAGGCCAATTCTCCGGCTAGAGCTTTTTCGATCAATGCGACGGTTTCATCGACACCATAAAGGGCGACAAAACCACCAAAACGTGGCCCTTGGCTTGCGCCGAGAAGCACCTCGTAAAGGGCTTTGAACCAGTCGCGCATGTTCTCTTTGCCAAAATGTTCGCGGCCCACCTCGAAGACAACGCCTTGCAGGGCTTCGCCGGTGGCCTCGCCTTCATATTCCGCCAGTTTGGCGCGGAACTCTTCAAGCGCGGCGCGTTCTGTGTCGCTGGGTGCACGGAAGACTTTCTCGGGTTCGACAAAGTCCTCATAGTATTTCACCGCATATCCTGCAGCCGCATCAAGGTCGGGGTGCGTTTCCGGCGTCGCATCCGGCGCATAGCGGCGGATGAAGCCCCAGAGGGTTTCCTTGTCATGGGCCGAGGCCACCGAAGCCAGATTGAGCAGCATCGAGAAGGGCACCACCATCTTGGATTCGGGAACCTCTCCGCCATGGATGTGCCAGACCGGGTTGTTGAGCTGCGCTTTCAGATCCTGCCCGGGATAGGCGCGTAATTGCTGGTGATACTCATCCATCGCCTTTGGGATCACGTCGAAATGCATCCGCTTGGCGGTCTTGGGCTTTTGATACATGAAATAGGCAAGGCTCTCGGTCGAGGCGTAGGTCAGCCATTCGTCAATTGAGATACCATTGCCCGAGGTTTTCGAGATCTTCTGGCCGTTAGCGTCGAGGAACAGCTCATAGGTGAAATGCTCGGGCGCGCGCCAGCCAAGGATCCGGCAGATCTTGTCATAGATCGGCGTGTTGGTGCTGTGGTCCTTGCCGTACATCTCGAAATCGACCTCCAGCGCCGCCCATCGCGCGCCAAAGTCGGGTTTCCACTGCAGTTTTACATTGCCGCCGGTGACGGGCAGGGTCCATTCCTTGCCGTCCTCATCATCAAAGGTGATGGTGTGATTTTCCGCATCCACGTTTTTCATCGGCACATAAAGCACCCGCCCGGTTTCCGGGTGGATTGGCAGGAAGATCGAATAGGTCTGGCGGCGCTCCTCGCGCAAGCTTTTCAGCATGACCTCCATGATGTCGTCATACTTTTCGCAGGCGCGTTTCAGGATCTCGTCAAACTGCCCGGTGCCGTAGAATTCCGTGGCCGAGTAGAAATCATACTCGAACCCGAATGTATCGAGGAACCGGCGCAACATGGCGTTGTTGTGGTCGCCAAAGCTGTCGTGGGTGCCAAAGGGGTCAGGCACCGAAGTCAGCGGCTTTTGCAGATGCGCCTCAAGGCTTTCGGCATTGGGCACATTGCCCGGGATTTTGCGCATCCCGTCCAGGTCATCCGAGAAACAGATCAGCCGCGTCGGGATGTCCGAGATCACCTCAAACGCGCGTTTGATCATCGTGGTGCGGGCGACCTCGCCAAAGGTGCCGATATGGGGCAGGCCCGACGGGCCATAGCCGGTTTCAAACAGCACATAGCCCTTCTCCGGCGCGCCCTTGGCGTAACGTTTGAGAATGCGACGTGCTTCTTCAAACGGCCAGGCTTTGCTCGTCAGAGCGGTTTCGCGCAGTTCAGACATGTTGTTCTCCATCGGTGGCCATCATTTAGGGGCCGATATCCGCATAACCGGCATGCAGCTTGCATCCGGCCTCTCCCTCTATTGTGCCGGTGCAGCATGTGTCAATAAACACTGGTGCATAACAGCCCTTTGCCTCTGTCAAAATGGCAGCTCAACGATCTATGTGCGGCGAAAGACCGCTGCGTTTCCAAAGTTGCGGAACCTGCAAGGTTGCGCCTTTGGAGATCCCCGCCTATCGTCCAGTTCAAATGCAAATCTATGAAAAGGTTGCGCCAATGAGCGAGCAAGCCCCCCATCCGATGACCCCGCAGGATTGCCTTGTGGCGCTGATGGTGGCGATTTCGGCCTCGGACGAGAACATCCGCACCGCCGAGCTGGTCAAGATCCAGTCAGCTGTCAATATGCTGCCGGTTTTTGCAGAGTTTGATATCGACCGGATTAACACGATCTCTCAGACGGTTTTTGACCTGTTTGAGCAGGAAGACGGGTTGGACGCACTCTTTGGTCTCATTCGCGACAACCTGCCAGAGCGCCTGTTCGAAACCGCCTATGCGCTGGCCTGCGATGTTGCGGCGGCGGATGGCAGCCTCGCTGAGACTGAACTGCGCCTTCTGGAAGAGATCCGCTATGAACTGAACATCGACCGGCTGCACGCCGCCGCAATCGAGCGGGGTGCCCGCGCGCGGCATATGGTTTGAGGCGACAGGCCGGACATTTTGCGTCCTGCCTGATGGCAGTTCATCCCTAAAAGTCACTATCCACGAATGATTTGGAGAAAAATTTTGTCGATAACCCGAAAATCCTTTGGCATGGTTTCACTTGTTTCCTGCCTTTTCCTCGCGGCGTGTGGGGGAACATCTGCGACTGACCCGTCCAGGACCGACGGCTTCAGCAAAACGCGTAACAATGGCGCCAAAATCGTTGTGGACGGCACGCCAATCAACTGGCTCATCACGGGCGGGTTAAAGCACGACTCCGGCGCTGATGGCGCTCTGTTTCTTTTCTTCAACCCCGGCACTGATAGTCCGTCCATGAACACCTCTCTGTCTCTGTCACAGCGTATCGCGCTTGCGGAAAAAGCCGTTGCAGCGCATCCCAAATGCGAGTGGGTTGGCTTTGATCCGGCCTTCCACAAAAGCCTTGCCGGGAATACCGGCCGTCCGAAAAGCGAATTGTGGGCGCCCGTAAGATGTTGATCTGACCGGGTTCTGTTCCGCCCTGGCCCGACAAGACATGCATATGTTGCGGCTCGAGCCTGAGGGCGGGCCGTTGCAGGACATTTTTCGGGAATGCGGGTTAAGCGGCGCGGATCGTTTTCAAATCGCTGCGGCCCAGCGACAGGCGCGCAAGCTCTCCGTAGGTCTGGCGCACCTGGCCGCGCCCTTCGTCGCCGGTGAGATAACGCGCAAGGCTCAGCTCCGGGAACAGCTCGAACAATTCGCGCATATTGTCAGAGGACAGGCCCCGGATCGCTTCGGGGCCAGGCCAGAAGGTCTCGGTTGCGATGCCTTCGGCAAAGACCACCTCGTGTTGCTCGGTCATCAGGTGAACATAGGTCACGCCATGGGGTACAGAGGTACGCTGTCGGCATTTGTCGTCGATCTGCGACAGGAGTTTGGCAGATAGAAAACTCTCCCCGAAGGGCAGATCGCGCTCAAAGGTGCGGCTGTGAACCATAAACCGGTGTTGCGGAGAAACCCACATGGGCCGCTCGGGGGACAACAGACCATTTGGCGCCAGGCAATAGGGCCTCAGGTGCGGACGCAACGCCAGCTCTGCAGCGCTCAAGGCGCGTGTGCCGACCCAAATGACGGGCTGGTAGCCGTTGTCAGCCGTCTGCAGCAGGTCACCCACTTTGATCTCGCCAGCAGGGACTGCGCCGCGTTTGGTTGCGATCATCACGTCAGGCGTAAAGCAGGGGATGCCGGCCGCAAACAGCTTGGCATGGGTGTCGATCTCCGTGGGCGCCACACCTGACAGAACCAGTTTTTCACCGCCAGGGAAGGTGAGCAAGGCATTGCCAATTCCATCATCCGAGACGGTGACATCGCTGGTGCGAATGGCACCAAATGGGCCGGTGCCCCCGGTAAGTTCTGATACATCCAACTGGTCGTTGAAAAAGCTGTTTGCATCATCATCACCGATGTCAAAATCGGCAATGGTATCCATCCCGCCCGATGTCGTGAGCACGATCTGGTCATAGCCAGCACCGCCAGTTACGAGATCGCCTCCCGACCCCATCTTGATCGTGTCATCGCCGCCGCCAGCGTCGATCGAAAGGCCTGCGCTATCGGCCGATCCATCGACGAAATCTGCCTGGTCCGTCAGATCCAAACCCTCGATTTCCGAGAAGGTGATTGTGTCGCTGCCGTCCGTGATCCTGCCGGCCTCATCGCCTGTGTAGGTCACTGTAAGGCCCGAGGTCACATTGGTCAGATCAATGCTATCGTAGTCGACGCCTGCTTCACCACCCGACAGTGTGTCGTTGCCAAAGCCGTCGGACATGCGAAACACGTCCATATCGGCTTCGCCGAACATCAGATCATCACCGGCACCGCCAACCAGAAGGTCGTTGTCATTGCCGCCATACATGGTGTCGTTGCCTTCGCCACCCTCCAGCGTGTCGTTGCCGTCTGTGGCTACAATGCTGTCGTTGCCGACACCGCCCACCAGACTGTCGTCACCGGCAGAGTTTTTCAGCGTATCGTCGCCTTCGCCGCCGATCAGCGTGTCGTTGCCCAGACCTGTTGTCAGGTAGTCGTCGCCTGCGCCGCCTTCGATATAGTCGTCGCCCTCGCCACCCGCGATCGTATCGCCACCTTCGCCGCCGATCAGCGTGTCATTGCCGACGCCTCCCTCCATAAGGTCATCGCCTTCGCCGCCATCCAGGTGGTCGTTGCCCGCGTCCCCGTAGAGGGCATCATTGCCGTCCTGACCGTAGACAAAATCGTTTCCGTCGCCGGCCAGGATTGTGTCATTGCCTTGTTCGATTGGGGTGACAATGGCGTCGTCGATCACATTCCCGGATAGTGTGAAACCGGCCCCACCATCGCGGGTTTGCAGGGTGAATTCAATCGAAGAGCGATCTTCGAACTGGGCAGAAAACCAGGCGTCCTGGTCCTGGTAGTTGTTCTGTTCCGAGCCAGTGGCGGTGACCGTGTTTCCGTCAACATTTGTCGTGAGTGAGCTGTCGGCGGACACGCCGTAAGAGGTAAAGCTGTTGCCATCGATAATGACCGCTTCCGGGTCGCTGTGGGAGTGGTGATGTCCGCCGCTCCTGTTGTCGTCGATGTCATTGAAGGTTGCGGTCGAATTCAGATAGACGGGATTGCCGGTTGCGGGGTCAAAGAACTCCAGCCGAAAGGATGCCTGATCGCCCGAAGAATCGCCGTTGAGCAGGATCTCTGCCCCCCGGAACGTATCGAATTTGACCGACATGTTGGGATTGGACTTGTCCACCAGCACAAGCTTGCCCCAGACTTTGCTGCCATCCGCAAGCGTGGCAACATCTCGAAAGACAGCATAGTCGCCGACGGATCCGTTCCCGCCATCATGGGACACGCTTTCACGGTTGTTGATGTCGAGTATCAGCGGGGTGGCATCAACGCCCTGATCGAACCCTTCCGCCATGTCGCCATACAGGACATCGTTCCCATCACCACCGTCGATGATGTCGTTGCCCTCTTCGCCGGCAACGGTGTCATCACCAGCCGCAGCATCGATTGTATCGTTGCCAGTGCTGCCGCCCATGGCATCATCGCTGTTGCTGCCGGAAAGGCTGGCAACAAGATCATCTACCCACTCCGGTCGTGCCATGGTGCAGTCTCTGTCCTAATACGCGTCTGGGCTTTGGCGCGGGTATCGTGGTGGTGCACTGAATCCACGCCTCAAGTCCTCAGACATAACGGTGGAGCAATAAATAAGAGTAAATTCGCCCTGTTCCGTTCGCATCGGAAGGGAATGCCGACCATCAAGCCGGGCCGATGGCCATCTCCTGCCTCAATCATGCATGTCGTGCGCAACGAGGCCCTGCCCACCAACTTCGCAAAGGCGGATTTCTTGATGGCGACGGGGTGTCGGAGAACTGAGGACGCTTTGGCGCTCAGGTCAGGGTTGCAGCATCTTTCAAAGCGCCTGCAATGAGTTCGGGTACATTTGGCGCCGCGCCCAGGACCGGAAGCAAGATTCCGTCAAACCCGGCGGTACTTAGGGCTTGGGGGATGTCCTCTTTTACGTGATCGCCAGTTTGGGCAAAAAACGGCAAGCAGAGGGTGTGAGCGGGCAGGGCACGGGCCATCTCGTCGATGCCTGGTGACTGCTCGACATAGGCGGGCTCGATACGCGCGCCAGGCAGGAGCGGCTCCAATTGCGTCTTGAACGAAACGGCTGCCTCTGCCGCCTTTGGACCTCTGGCAGAGCCGTGAGCGGCCAACAGAACCGAAATCTCGTCAGCGGGCCATCCGGCGTGGTCTTGAGCCTGCCTGATCACATTGGCCGCCAGACCTGGCAAAGCCGGGTCCAGTCCGAAGGGCGTGGCCATCACATAGTCGCGCCCTTTCAATCTGTCAGGCAGGACCTTACCGGTGAACCAGCCGTTGGCCATGAAAAAGGGGTAGATGATCGCGCCATCCACCATCACCTCTTCGAGTGTGCCTGGGCTTGCCAGAGTGGCAGAACGAACCTGCCAGCCCGGAAGATGAGCGCCCACGGCCTGGGCCAGATTCTGCAAGGCTGCCTCGGGGGGGCGAGGGGCCGAAGGTTGACCGTGGGCCACCAACAGGGCTGTTTGGGGGGATGGCATCGTCTGTCGCTCTTTTGGTTGCTCTGGCGCGCTGCACTGGGCCGCAGCATTCTGCATACATATGTTCTGGATACGCAAGGTGCCGTGCAACGGATCACTCACAGCTTGACCCAAAGCGGGGCGTGACGCTTGCTCGAACCGTTCGCTTCGGCCAAACCCTCATGCGGCACGGCAGGCCAGAACACATTGAAGAGACGGCAGCTTTGCGTGGCGTGCAATTTCGCTGGGGTTGCTGCCAAGAAGGTGGTTGACCTCCCTGTCGGCTTCACCTAAACCCCGTCTCACCCTGAGCGGGTATGGTGAAATGGTATCATAAGAGCCTTCCAAGCTTAAGGTGCGGGTTCGATTCCCGCTACCCGCTCCAAGGTCCCTCAATGCATAGAACAACGTTGGCTGCGCCAAGTGGCGTGGTTGATTGTGATGCCGTGGCAGATGGTTGAAGGTGGGGTTCCGGCTCCGTTTCTTCTGTCTCCTGCGTCCAGATGCCCTTTGCCTCAGCGCTTGACCTATGGGACTTGCAGGGTCATGAACCTTCAAGACAAAAAAGGCGATCGGGCAAGGTTTGGCATCTTGTCTGTAGCATTGGAATAAGGATCCGGAATGGCCCGCAACACGGCAGCACCAAACGCAAATGAAGAGCGGCAGGGATCGCGCAAGATCGGCGTGCTGGCGGCGCTTTGGCCGTTCATGAGGCCCTACCGGACGCTGATGTTCCTTGCCACCTGCGCGCTGGTGCTGACTGCCGGCGTTTCGCTCAGCCTGCCTTTGGCGGTGCGCCGGGTGGTGGATAATTTCCGCTTTTCTGACACTGCACTGCTGAATCAGTACTTCCTGGCGGCGCTGGGCATGGCGGCTTTGCTGGCAGTCGGGACCGGCCTGCGCTATGCGCTTGTGACGCGCCTTGGCGAACGGGTTGTGGCCGATATTCGCAAATCGGTCTTCGACCGTGTCATCGGTATGAGCCCCGAGTTTTACGAGCGGATCATGACCGGCGAAGTGCTGAGCCGGATCACCACGGACACAACGCTGATCCAGTCGGTTCTGGGCTCCTCTGTCTCCATCGCGCTGCGCAACATGCTGCTGTTCGGGGGCGGTTTGATCCTGATGCTGCTCACTTCGGCCAAGCTGACCGGGCTGGTGCTGCTCATTGTGCCTGCGGTGGTGGTCCCGATCCTGGTGCTGGGACGCCGCCTGCGGGCGATCAGCCGCGAGAATCAGGACTGGATCGCGGCCTCTTCGGGCAATGCGGGTGAGGCGCTCGGGGCGGTGCAGACCGTTCAGGCCTTTACCCATGAAACCGCCAGCCGCCAGACGTTCGCCGAAATGACCGAGACGTCCTATGACGTCTCGCGCAAGCGCATTCGGACACGCGCCTATCTGACCGTCATCGTAATCCTGCTGGTCTTTTCCGGCATCGTGGGGGTTCTTTGGATGGGCGCCGTTGATGTGCGCAGCGGCAATATGAGCGAGGGCAGCCTTGTCCAGTTTGTCATCTACGCCGTGCTTGTTGCGGGCTCTGTTGCCGCCCTTTCGGAAATCTGGAGCGAGCTGCAGCGCGCGGCCGGCGCGACTGAGCGATTGGTTGAACTGCTGAATGCCACCGACCCGGTGGTGGACCCTTCGGCCCCCAAGGCGCTGGCGCAGCCGGTACGAGGCGAGATCCGATTTGAGAATGTGATGTTCCGCTATCCGGCCCGCCCGGATGTGCTGGCGCTTGACGATGTCTCGCTCGACATCCAGCCGGGGGAAACCGTTGCCTTTGTCGGACCGTCCGGTGCGGGCAAGACCACGATCATTCAACTGATCCAACGGTTTTACGATCCCAATGAGGGCACCGTGCGTCTGGATGGCATGGCGCTCAGCGATCTTCAACGCGATGAGTTCCGCCGACATATCGCAATGGTGCCGCAGGATCCTGTGATCTTTGCCGCCTCTGCCCGCGATAACATTCGCTTCGGCCGCCCCGAGGCCAGTGATGAAGAAGTCGAGGCCGCCGCAAAGGCCGCTGCCGCGCATGAGTTCATTTCGGCCCTGCCCGAAGGCTATGACAGCTATGTGGGAGAGCGTGGCGTCATGCTGTCCGGAGGCCAGAAGCAGCGGATCGCCATCGCCCGTGCCATCCTGCGGGATGCGCCGGTCCTGCTGTTGGACGAAGCAACCTCGGCGCTGGATGCCGAAAGCGAACGTCTGGTGCAGGCCGCCGTGGATGACCTTAGCCAGGGGCGCACGACGCTGATTGTTGCGCACCGTCTGGCCACTGTCAAAAAGGCGGACAGGATCGTTGTGATGGATCAGGGGCGGATTGTTGCGACGGGCACCCACGATGCTCTGGTTGCCGAAGGCGGTCTCTACGCCCGTCTAGCCCGCCTTCAGTTCACGGATGGGCTTGCCGCAGAGTAAACTTTCGAACGTTTGCAGGATTTCCCGGTTTCCCCTTGGTCAGCGAGGCTTTTGTCGCAGCGTAAAAAGGCTGCTTGCCTTGACGTGACCTTTTCGCTGCGCTTGCACAGCGCGGGTTTTGCACCCATTTTACCTGCAGGAGACAATACCCCCGAAACAGGGGGCAGGGGAGGACATCAATGCCGTTTGCCACGTTGGAAGACACCAAGGCGGTCGAGAATGAAATGTCGTGGGAAGAGCGCGATCTGCCGACGACTCTTTACGGGCTCTTGTCGCGCACGGCGGGCAAGTTTCCCAGCAACAACGCGACAAGCTATCAGATCTTCTCTGGTCCAAAGGACAAGGCCGAGACCCTCACCTGGAGCCAGCTTAAGGATCAGGTCACGCAGGCGGCAAACCTCTTTCGCGAGCTTGGTGTCGGCGAAACGGACGTTGTCGCCTATGTGCTGCCCAACTGCACCGAAACGCTGGTGACTATGCTGGGCGGAGCGGTGGCAGGGATCGTTAACCCGATCAACCCCCTGCTTGAGCCTGAGCAGATCGCTTCGATCCTGCGGGAAACCAACGCCAAGGTGGTGGTGACTCTCAAACCCTTCCCCAAGACGGATGTTGCCCAGAAAGTGGCCGAGGCCGTGCGCCATGCCCCCCATGTGAACACAATCCTCGAAGTGGACCTGAACCGCTACCTGACGCCGCCGAAATCCTGGATCGTGCCCTTGGTGCGGCCCAAGTTGGAAAACAAGGCCAAGCTGGCGCACGCGGACTACAAGAGCTTCACCAAGGAACTGCGCAAACAGCCCACCACGCTCCAATTCGCAGATAGCACCGAAGACCGCGTCGCCTGCTATTTCCACACGGGCGGCACCACTGGCATGCCCAAGGTGGCTCAGCACAAATATTCCGGCATGATCTACAATGGCTGGATCGGCCAGAGCCAGCTGTTCACCGAAGAGGACAACATCATGTGTCCTCTGCCGCTGTTCCACGTTTTTGCCTGCCATGTGATTGTCATGGCGGCGGTGGCCTCGGGCGCGCATGTGGTCTTCCCCACGCCGCAGGGCTATCGCGGTGACGGGGTGTTCGACAATTTCTGGAAGCTGATCGAACGCTGGAAGATCTCTTTCATCATCACCGTGCCCACGGCGATTTCCGCCAAGATGCAGCGCCCGGTGGATGCGGATATCTCAACCGTGAAAACGGCGTTTTCGGGCTCGGCGCCTCTGCCGGTGGAACTCTTCCGCCGCTTTGAAAAGGCAACCGGCGTCAATATCGTCGAAGGCTATGGCCTGACCGAGGCAACCTGCCTTGTGTCCTGCAACCCGGTGGATGGCGAAAAGAAGATCGGCTCGATCGGCATTCCCTTCCCCTATACGGATGTGAAAATCATCAAATCTACAGCCGATGGGCTGGTGGAATGCGGTACTGATGAGGTGGGCGAAATCTGCGTCTCCAATCCCGGTGTTTATGCGGGCAATACCTACACTGAGGCCGAGAAGAACGCCGACCTCTATTTCCACGACAGCTACCTGCGCACGGGCGACCTTGGCCGTATCGACGCCGACGGCTATGTCTGGATCACCGGCCGCGCCAAGGATTTGATCATTCGCGGGGGCCACAACATCGATCCTGCGGAAATCGAAGAGGCGCTTTTGGGCCATGAGGCCGTGGCCTTTGCTGGTGCCATTGGCCAGCCGGATCTGCACGCGGGTGAGGTGCCTTGCGCCTTTGTGGAACTGGTCGAAGGGGCCAGCGTCACCGCCGAGGAACTGATGGACTACTGCAAAGTCCACATCCATGAGCGCGCCGCGATCCCGAAACACATGACTGTTTTGGAGGAGTTGCCAAAGACCGCCGTGGGCAAGGTCTTCAAACCGGACCTTCGCAAGAACGCGATCACCCGTATCTATAACGAGGCACTCCTGAAGGCGGGGCTGCCCGCCCGCGTCGAGGCTGTGATCGACGACAAGAAACGCGGGCTTGTGGCTCAGGTCGAGGCAAATGGATCCAGCGATGCAGAAATCGCTCAGGTGCTCGGCGGCTTTACCCGGCCCTGGGAGCATCTGGAGCAGGCGCAGACAGCCGCCTGATCCCGGGCACAGGAAGACATGGCAAAGCGTCCCCAGGGGCGCTTTGTTGTCGTTTTGGCATTCCCTTTTTGCCGTCTCGTGGCCTAGGCTCTGCAGGCAGGAGTACTGGAGGCGTCCCGACTATGGACTACAAAGAGCTGATTGATGCGGAAACCTGGGGTTTCATCCGCAAGACAGGGGATTGCTACCCGGCGGATACGGCCGAACGATCCATTGCTGAGCAGCGCAAGATCTACGATGCCATGGCCGAGAGTTTTCGTTCGCCGCGCCCGGATGTGGTTCACTGCACCGATACCTCTGCGCCTGGAGTTCCGCTGCGCATCTATACCGCGGGCGATCCGACCCGCACGGTGATGTACTGCCACGGTGGTGGCTTCGTGGTGGGGGGGCTCGACAGCCACGATGATGTCTGCGCCGAGATTTGCGCACAGACCGGCTATCGCGTGGTTGCGGTGGATTACCGACTTGCGCCGGAGCACCTGCATCCCGCGATGTTCGAGGATGCCTGGGCGGCCTTTGAATGGATCCTGTCCGAATTCGATGGTGGTATTGTTTTTGCCGGTGACAGCGCGGGGGCGAACCTCTGTGCGGCTGTGGCGCATCGCGCGCGCGGGAGGACTGACCGCGTGCTGGGGCAGGTTCTGATCTATGGTGCCTTCGGCGGCGATGTGAACGCCGGATCCTACATTGAGCACGCCGAGGCCCCCATGCTGACCCGAGACGAGATCCTTTACTACCAGCGTATCCGTTGTGAGGGAGGTGTCTTGCCCGAGGGGGACCCAACCCTTGCGCCGCTTCATGACAGCGATTTCTCGGATCTGCCGCCGACGGTTCTTGTCACCGCCGATTGCGACCCGGTGCGCGATGACAGCCGGGACTACCGCGACCGGATCCTGGCCGCAGGTGGCAAGGCCCATTGGATAAACGAAAAGGGCCTTGTGCACGGCTACCTGCGCGCGCGCCATTCGGTGCAGCGTGCGCGTGACAGTTTCGAGCGGATTTCAGTGGCGATCGAAGCCCTTGGCCAAGAGGTCTGGCCCTACGACTAGACGCTGGGGGCGACCAGGCGCTCAGGTCAGCCTGCGTAGTCCTGGCAAGGCACTTCACCAAGCCTTTCGTAGTTCATCCAGCCGCCACTTGTGACACGCCAGTCCCCGTTTCCGGGGGATACCGTCACATAGGTCCAGCCCGCGCCGGGCCAATGTCCGTAGGATACCGTCTGTCCCGGCAGGATGGAGCCGACAACGGGCGTATCCGCGCCTTGGCCAGCGTGCAGAGTGACCTGTGGCCCAAGCCAGCCGATGCAGGCGCTCTCGCCCTCATCCGGGATCGGAATGTCCCACAGCTGCTGGCGAACAAAGAGGTCATCCAGATCAAGGCGTGGCTGTTTTGTGTTCACCCGGCAGGACAGCTCCTTTTCCGCCGCCCGCAGGCGTGCAACCGTCTGTGTGTCTTCGGGGCTGAGCGTGACGGATTTTCCGATGCAGGGGCCGGTGCCAAAGACGGCCTGCCCCAGTACCGAGCCAAAACAGTAGCCCGCCTGGTGCATGATGGCATTCCGCGTGTACCACAGATCGTGGCAGTAATCGCTGGCCGCCGCAGGGCCGGCCAGCAGGGCAAGGGCAAAGAGCAGGCGTTTCAAGAGAGGACTCCTTTGGTAATGTGACCGCGCAGCCCAAGTCTCACTGCCTTTGATTGCAAAAGGGTTACGTCAGAAACGGTTTCGCCTTCATCGTATCCGCAATCGGTGCACCAAGGCGAGACAGGATCGTGGGGGCCAGTTGCAGCTGATCGATCACAGTGTCCTCGGCTGGGCCGTCGGCATCACCAAAGTAATAGAGCGCGGTTTCCTGCTGCAGGGGGCTGCGCCCGCCGTGATGGCCGCGTTCGTCCTGGCCGTGGTCGGCGGTGACGATCACTTCATAGCCCATCTTGCGCCAGCGCGGGATGAAGGGGGCCAGCATTTCGTCCATCACCGCGCAGGCATGGTCCATCTCCTGGCAATCATGGAAGAACCGATGCCCCATACTGTCAAGCGTGCAGGTGTGCAGCATGCCGTAGTTCAAATCAAACCGATGGGCGAGGTTGGTAAGCGTACCAAAGAGGTCCACATCCGACGGGGTCATCTGGTTGATCAACCCATAGCCCGTCATGGTGTGGAAACGGCCATGATTGATCGTTTCGTTTTCGGGTTCGTCATATTCAATGTCGCGCACGAAATCGAAGGGATGGCGATTGAAGAACTCGGACCAGAAACTATGCGCCACAGCGCCTGTCACACCGCCGCCTGCGCGCACCTGGCTGAAGACGTCCTTGTGCGAGAGGCGAAAGACATTGCCGTTGCCGGTGCAGCCGTGCTCAGCCGGGGCCACGCCCGTGTGGATCGAAGCATAGCAACTGGCCGAGATCGAGGGCAGCACCGCGCGCTGCTTCCAGACGCGGGCATCGCCGCTGTCCACCCAGCCTTCGAGATTGCCGAACAGACGGCGGAAATTGCGCCAGGGCACGCCGTCCAGAATGATCAGAAGGAGTTTGCGGTCCATGTTCATCTATCCTTGCAGGTGAGGATCTATCGGAGAAAGGAAACAGGCCCGCGACGGATGCGGGCCTGTTTGGAGATATAGCGAAAGACCAGGCGGGATCAGTTCCCTGCGCTTTCCATCTTGCGGTTGGCGATGACCTCTTCCAGCCAGCCGAGACGCATTTCGGGGACCGAGCCAAGCAAAAGATCGGTGTAGTCATCAAAGGGCGGCGAGAGCACTTCGGACTTGCTGCCATAGCGCTGCACGCGGCCCTGATACATCACCGCGATATTGTCCGAGATTGCCCGCACTGTCGCCAGATCGTGGGTGATGAAAAGATAGGCCACGTTCTCGATCTTCTGCAGGTTCAGGAGCAACTTCAGAATGCCATCCGCGACCAGCGGGTCGAGCGCCGAAGTCACCTCGTCACAGATGATCATCTTGGGCTTGGCCGCCAGCGCGCGGGCAATGCAGACGCGCTGTTTCTGCCCTCCTGACAGCTCGGCCGGGTAGCGGTCGATAAAGCCTTCGCCGAGTTCAATTTCGTCCAGCAGTTCGATGATCCGCTTGCGCTTTTCCGCGCCCTTCATGCCAAAGTAGAACTCCAGCGGGCGTCCGATGATGGTGCCGACGGTCTGGCGCGGGTTCATCGCCACATCGGCCATCTGGTAGATCATCTGCAATTCGCGCAGATCATCGCGCGTGCGGCTGGCCAGATCGGGTGACAGCACGCGGCCTGCAAACTCGATCTCGCCCTCACGCGGCGGCAGAAGGCCGGTGATCACGCGGGCAAGGGTGGATTTGCCGGACCCGGATTCGCCCACCACGGCCAGCGTCTGACCGGGATAGAGATCGGCATTCACATTGTGCAGCACATCGAATTTGGTGCCCTTATAGCGGGCGGTGATGTTGCGGACGCTGAGCACCGGTTCACCCGAGGGTGGTTTTTCCTCATGTTCGATAGAGCGGACCGAAACCAGCGCTTTGGTGTAATCCTCGCGCGGGGCATTGATGATCTGATCCACATCGCCGTATTCCACCATATCGCCGTGACGCAGCACCATGATGTCATCGCTGACCTGCGCCACAACGGCCAGATCGTGGGTGATGTAAAGCGCCGCCACGCCAGTATCGTGGATCGCTTCCTTGATGGCCTTCAGAACGTCGATCTGCGTGGTCACATCCAGCGCCGTTGTCGGCTCGTCAAAGACCACAAGATCGGGTTCGGGGCAGAGCGCGAGCGCCGTCATGCAGCGCTGCAGCTGCCCGCCCGAGACCTGGTGCGGGTAGCGCTCTCCGATATTGTCCGGATCAGGCAGGCCCAGCTTGGCAAAGAGGGCGCGTGCGCGCGCTTCCGCGTCCTTTTTGGAGAACTTGCCTTGCTCGATCGCGGCCTCGGTGACCTGCTCCATGATCTTCTTGGCGGGGTTGAACGAGGCCGCTGCGGATTGCGACACGTAAGTCACCTCTCCGCCGCGCAAGGCGCGCACGTCCTTGAATGACGTTTTCAGGATGTCGCGGCCATTGATCCAGACTTCACCGCCGGTGATCTTTACACCGCCGCGGCCATAGGCCATGGAGGCGAGACCAATGGTGGATTTCCCGGCGCCGGATTCACCGATCAGGCCCAGAACCTTGCCCTTTTCTAGATCAAAGCTGACACCATGCACGATTTCGATGTCGTGAGGCTTTTCGCCAGGCGGGTAGACCGTCGCGCCGATCTTGAGGTCGCGGACTTTTACGAGGGGGTCGCTCATCCGCGGCCTCCTTTCAGCGAGGTGGTTCGGTTCAGGATCCAGTCGGCCACCAGGTTCACCGAGATCGCGAGGGTGGCGATGGCAAAGGCCGGCATCAGGGCCGCAGGGGCGCCATAGACGATGCCTTCGGCGTTTTCCTTCACGATGCCACCCCAGTCGGCCTGCGGCGGCTGAATGCCAAGGCCAAGGAAGGACAGGGTCGAAACGAACAGAACCATGAAGATGAAACGCAGGCCCATTTCGGCCACCAGCGGCGACAGGGCATTGGGCAGGATTTCGCGGAAGATGATCCAGGCGGTTTTCTCACCGCGCAAACGCGCGGCTTCGACATAGTCCATCACCTCGATATCCACCGCGACGGCACGCGAGAGGCGGAAGACGCGGGTTGAATCGAGCAGGCCCATCACCACGATCAGCACAGGCAGGGTCACCGGCATCACCGAAAGAACCACAAGGGCAAAGATCAGCGAGGGGATCGACATCAAAAGGTCAACAAAGCGCGACAGCAGCTGGTCGACCCAGCCCCCGGCCACGGCAGCCAGAAAGCCAAGAACCGATCCGGTGGTGAAGGACAGGATCGTCGCAGCAGTGGCCACAAAGATCGTCGTACGTCCGCCATAGATCATGCGCGAGAGCAGATCGCGGCCAATGCCGTCGGTGCCCAAAAGGAACTCGGCGCTTGGCGGATCCCAAAAGCCTGAGCTGACAACTTCATCATAGCCATAGGGCGCCAGAAGCGGGGCAAAAATGGCAGCGAGGAAATAGAGTGCGGTGAAGAACATCCCAATGGCTGCAGCAAGAGGTATTCTCATTTCGGGTGCCTCAGTCTTGGGTTGGAAAGGATGGCGACGATATCGGCGATCATGTTGAGCCCGATATAGACGGCAGCAAAGATGATGCCGCAGGCCTGAACAACCGGAACGTCCCGTTTGGACACGCTGTCGACCAGATATTGACCCATGCCGGGATAGACAAAGACCACCTCGATCACCACAACCCCTACCACAAGGTAGGCAAGGTTCAGCATCACCACGTTCACAATCGGCGCAATCGCGTTCGGGAAGGCGTGGCGATAGATCACCTGAAAGCTGTTGAGACCTTTGAGCTCAGCCGTTTCGATATAGGCCGATTGCATCACATTGAGGATCGCCGCCCGCGTCATGCGCATCATGTGGGCCAGCACAACCAGGGTCAGCGTGGCGACTGGCAGCGCGATGGCATCAAGCTTGTCCAAGAGCGGTGCATCGGGGCGAAAGGCTGCGGCGGTCGGGTAGAACCAGCCCATTTTCACGCCGAAAAAGAACATCAGCACATAGCCGATCAGAAACTCGGGGATCGAGATCGAGGCCAGGGTGACGCCGGAAATCGCCTTGTCCGGCCAGCGCTCACGATAGCGCACGGCCAGTAGGCCCAGGAAAATTGCCAGTGGCACGGCGACAATAGCCGCCCAGAACGCCAGGAACAGAGTGTTTGACAGACGCTGGGCGATGCTTTCGCCGATGTCACGTCCCGAGGTCAGAGCCGTGCCGAGGTCCCCCTGCATCAACCCGCCCAGCCAGGAAAAATAGCGTTGCAGTGCAGGTTCATTGAGGCCGAGTTCGGCGCGCAGGTTGGCCAGCGCCTCGGGCGTGGCGGATTGCCCCAGAATGGACTGCGCCACATCGCCCGGAAGAATGATGGTTCCCGCAAAGATCAGGGCGGAAACGAGCAATAGCAGAAACAGGCCCAGCGCAATGCGCTGGACCAATAGTTTTACGATGAGGGGCATCTTATGCCTTCACCCACATTCTGTGCGGAGCATAGGAGTTCATCAGGGCAAAGCCCTTGGCATCTTCGACCCAGCCTGCCAGACGATCCGAGGTTGCATCGACAAAGTCGTTGAACATCGGGCAGATCAATCCGCCTTCGTCGCGCAGGATGGTGGACATGTCCGCATACATCTGGGTGCGCTTGGCGGTGTCCAGTTCGGCCCGCGCTGCCAGCAGCAACTGGTCGAACTGCTCGCTGTTGAAGCGGGTGTCGTTCCAGTCTGCCGAAGACAGGTAGGCGGTGGTGAACATCTGGTCCTGGGTCGGACGGCCGCCCCAGTAGCTGGTGCAGAAGGGCTGCTTGTTCCAGACCTCGGACCAGTAGCCATCATTCGGCTCACGCTTGACGTTCAGCTTGATGCCTGCGCCCGCGCAGGACTGCTGGAACAGCGCCGCCGCGTCCGGTGCACCGGGGAAAGAGTTGTCCGAGGTACGCAGCAGGATCTCGCCGTCATAGCCCGATTTCTTGAGGTGGAACATGGCCTTGTCCGGGTCATATTCGCGCTGCTCGAATTCGGTATAGAGCGGGTAGGAAGCATTGATTGGCGTGTCGTTACCAACCGAGCCAAAGCCGTTCAGGATCTTGTCGACCATTTCCTGACGGTTGATGCCGTATTTCAGCGCCATGCGCACATCGTTGTTTGCAAAGGGATCGGTGTCGCAATGCATGATGAACACATAGTGGCCGGGGCCGCTGGTTGTGTGCAGGTTGATGCCAGGGGCGCGGCCCACCAGTTTCGCGGTGCGCGGCGGCACGCGGTCGATCATGTCAACCTGGCCGGACTGCAACGCTGCAACGCGGGCGGTGTTGTCGTTGATCACGATGTATTCGATGGTCTCTGCATTGCCCAGATCGCCCCAGTAATTGGGGTTCTTCTCTGCGACGAAACGCACGCCCATATCGGCTTCTTTCAGCACATAAGGTCCGGTGCCGATAGCCGCTGAAGGATCGTCCTTGCCGCCACCGGGCTGGATCGCCAAGTGGTAGTCGGCCAGCAGATACGGAAGGTCGGCGTTGGGGGTGTCCAGTTCGATTGTGACGGTGTCACCTTCGCCCGAGACGTTTTTGATGCCGCGCATGATGCCAAGGGCGCCGGACTTGGTGTCTTCGCCCGAGTGGCGATCCATCGTCTGCACCACGTCTTCGGCGGTGACGGATTTACCGTTGGAGAAGGTGATGCCCTGGCGGATCTTGAAGGTCCAGACACGGGCGTCAGCGGAGGCAGAGAAGCTTTCCGCTACCTTGCCCTGAATGCCACCATCGTCGGCCAGTTCGACCAGCGATTCACCCCAAAGGCGGATCACCGAAAGAGCGACCTGGTTGGTCGCCAGCGCCGGATCCAGGCTGTCGGTGGTGCTGCCACCTTGCAGGCCGACACGGATGGTTCCGCCTTTTTGAGGGCCTGCGGCCATCACCTTGGAGGACAGCAGTGTGTTTGCAGCGGCGGCCGTTAGGCCCAGTGCGGCGGCGCGGCCCATGAATTCGCGGCGGCTCATCATGCCGGTTGCGGCCTGACGGGCCAGAAAATGCAGTTGATCTTTCATCTAAGTCTCCCAGTTGAATGTACCGCTTTGCGCAGCTTTTTCTTGATTGACTATTCAAGATTTGCGCATTTGTAGCGGCCTCGCAAGCTTTATTCCCCGAGCCGCCGAGAAGTCTCAATTCAGTCGAAGAACATCTTGGCGGTCAGCGGGTCGCCTTTTCGCAGTGATATGCCGCATTTTCATGAAAGAAAACCGGCTGGCGGAAGAAATGATCAAAAAACGACAGGGATATGCCGCTTTTGTTCCGTAACGTTTTTCGGGCAGATGTTTCGCCGCCATGGTGCAGGCATCGCAAACCGGCAAGAATCGCCCGAGCGGCCGGGCGGTAAGGGCGCCTTGCAGGGATCTACCATTCAGCGGTATCCATCCAGATGGTAACCGGGCCGTCGTTCAAAAGGCGCACCTTCATGTCCGCGCCAAAGCGCCCCCGTTCGACAGGCAGGCCTTGCCGGGCCAAAGCGGCACAGAAATGGTCGTAAAGCCGCGCTCCTGTTTCGGGATCTGCAGCAGCAGAAAATCCCGGCCGGTTGCCGCGCTTTGTATCTGCCCCGAGGGTGAACTGACTCACAGCCAGCACTGCGCCGTCGATGTCGCTGACCGAGCGATTCATCTTGCCCGCCTCATCCTGAAAGATGCGCAGCTTGGCGATCTTTGCGGCCAGCCGGTCCGCCTCGGCCTCAGTATCGCCGTCCATCGCGCAGACCAGAACCAAGAGGCCGCTGGAAATCTCTCCTATGATTTCGTGATCCACCGTTACTGAGGCTTCACTGACGCGCTGAATGAGGGCTCGCATGTGCTTTGTCCTATTGTTCCTGTCGTGGCTATGCCTGGCTTATCCCCGCCAGTCGGCAAAATCTTCCAAGGGTGCGCGGGTTGTGCGAAAGGAGTTGGCCGGGTGATCCGGGTCTGCATAGCCAAAGCTGAGCGCGCAAAGGATCAGCCGGTCTTCGGGGATTTCGAGCATCTCATGCAGCATCGGCGCGAATGAAGCGACGGCCGCTTGCGCAATGCTGGCGACCCCGGCCGCCTGCGCCGCAATTGTAAAGGCAGAGACAAAGCCGCCGCAGTCCATCGCGCCGTAAGACCCAAGCTCTTTCGGGGAGGACAGGATCGCGCAATGGGGTGCGCCGAACAGGGTAAAGTTCTCCATCATCTGGCGGGCCGAACCGGCGCGGTCGCCTTTCTCCACGCCAACAGCCTCATAGAGAGCCCATCCGCATTCCCGCCTGCGGGCCTGGTATTCACCCGAATAGCCGTCGGGAAAGGGCAGATCCGGCGCGTGGCCACCTGCCATGGCGGCCTCTGTCAGCGCCTTGCGCAGCTGGTCTGTTTCGGCGCCGCTGGTGATTGTCACCTTCCACGGCTGAGCATTGCACCAGGATGGCACCCTTTGCGCCGTGCGCAGGATCTGCTCGATTACGGACCGCTCCACAGGCTCTGGACGAAAGGCGCGGCAGCTGTGCCGGGCCGTGAACAGGTCATCCAGCGCCGCAAGGTCTGGCAGTGTGGTCATCTTGGCTCTCCTCCGGTTGCGCGGCGCCACAATGGCTATGGGCCTCTCGGGCTGCAAGTCATGATTTGAGATGGATCAAGGGTATCCGCGCCGGGTTGTGTTACGCTGCCCTCGTCACAATCAGGAGGATGATCCATGGTGGAAAAGACCGAACACAGCGGTTTCTGGCCTTCGCTCTATGATCCCTTTCGCGCCCTTGGCGCCCGGGTTGCGGATTGGCTGAACCCGGCAACCGAGGCCTCGTCTGGCGATGCGGCTTATGACATCGCGATGGAGCTTCCGGGCGTTACCGATGACGATGTGGAGTTGACTGTCGACAATGGCGTTCTGACCATTAGTGGCGAGAAAAAGACCTCATCCGAGAAGAAAGGCGACACCTGGTATTTCAGTGAGCGCCAATACGGCGCCTTCCGCCGTGCCTTTCGCTTGCCAGAGGATGCAGATGGCGCAGCAGCCAGCGCGCGCATGGAACATGGGGTGCTGCACATAAGGGTGCCCAAAAAGGCGCTGGAAAAGCCTGAGACGGCGAAGAAAATAGAGATCGCCAAGGGCTAGCCCTTGCAGCATCTCGAGTGCCCAAAGCCTCGCTGCAGCGGGGCTTTGTCGTTATTGGTTGCCTATGTAGATTGCCGCGCCTACCAATACCAGCGCCACAGCTACTGCGCCTGCGATCTTCCAGGCCGAATAGGGGCGTTCCCCCTGTACGCGACCGGTTTGACCGTTGACCACAAACCGGTAGGTCTTGCCCCGGTATTTGTAAGCGGCAAGCCAGACCGGCAGCAGAATATGCTTGAACGTCACGTCCGAGACTTCGGTATCGATATGCGCAATGCGCTGACGGTCGCCGCCGATGTCAAAGCGCACGTCGCGTTCAATCACCCGGTCCATGCGCGCCCGCGCCTCACCAAAACCGTCCTGGAGAGAGACCGCATAGGCCTCTGCTCGAAAGCCCGCCAGGTACTGCGGCTGATAGGGCTCCAGCGCGGACAGATCCCAAGGCTCCAGCGCATCGGTGTAGCGTTTCGGCAGGCTCTTTGAGGCCAGAACCAGCACATCGTCAAAGAAGCGCTTGACCCGGCCTGATACAGGGTGCCAGCGCACCTTGGCCACTTGTTTCGCTGTGGGCTTGCCGTCAACCATCACGGTTTCTGTGACGTAATAGACCGTGCCCCGCTCCCCCCGGTAGGCGCTGCGGGTATCGGCATCATAGGTCCAGAAGGGAACATAGATCCCTTCCATCCGGCGGCCCTTGCGGGCGTATTCCTTGAGGCCATTGGGGGCGAACCACAGGCGGCCCAGCCAGTCTGTCATGGCCTTATGCGCGCTGCGTTCATCCATGGCAAAGGGCAGAACCCCCTTGGGTTTGATATGGCGACTCTCGCCCGTGTCGGTGACCACCGGGGTTGCGCAAAACGGGCATTCGCGAGCATGGGTGGTTGGGTCGAACTCCACTTCGGCAGCGCAGTTTGGACATTTGGAGACGCGCGTGGTCTCCATATCCGCCTCGGGCAGTTGCCGGTCCAGCGCTGCGCGAAAATCCATCTCGCGCAGGGCCCCGCCGCGCCAGGGGCCGCCCACGATCTTTTCCTCGTGCCCGCAATGGCCGCAGCACAGCGTGCCGCTTGTTGGATCATACCGGTAATCGGCGCCGCATTGCTCGCAGGGAAAACGGTGGGTTTCGCTTGGCGAATTGCTCTGATCCGTGACGGAGGCGGAGTCTGAAGCGCTTTGCGGTGGTGGCGGAGGAGGTGGCGGCGAGGACACGTACGATTCTCACAAGACTTGTGTTTGGAAAGAAAACCCTTGGCGGCTCAGGCACCGGGTGCAGGCGGCGGGGGAGGCGGCGGCAGGATGGTGAACAACTGCGCCAGCTCGGCGACGTCCCCTGCGCGCTGCCAGCCGTCCTGACCGGGGGTCCAGACATAGGTCTCACGTTTCAGCTGTCCCTCCTGCGCCATGCGGCCGAGCCGCGCTTTGGAGTAGGGCCCGCTTGTCTGTCCGTTCTCGGCGATATGCCAGACATGTTCCACCGGCGGGGGCGGCGGGGCGACCGGTGCGGCTTGGGGCTGGGCTTGCGCGGCAGCGGGCGCGGGGCGGGCGCCCCAGGGACCCGTGGCGTGACCCGCTGCACCCTGTGCCACTTGCTGCGCCATCGCCATGCCCATGCCCATGCCAAGGCCCGCGCCCATGCCACTGTTTGGCGTGCGCGCGGCGGCATCCATGGCCTCGGCGGCGGCAAATTGCGTATAGCGGCCCAGATCCCCGATGATGCCCATCTGGGTGCGCCGGTCCATGGCTTGCTCTACCGCTGGCGGCAGGGAGATGTTCTCGATATAAAGCTCTGGGATCGATAGCCCGTATTCCGCAACCGTGGCCGAGATTTCAGCCGCGACCAGCTTGCCCAAATCTGCAGTATTGGCGGCCATGTCCAGCACCGGAATGCCCGAGCCTGCCACCACGCGGCTGAACTCCTGCACGATGATGTTGCGGATCTGGAAGCTGATCTCGTCCATGGTGAACTCGCCGTCGGTTCCGACAATCTCGGTCAGGAACCGGGCCGGGTCCACCACCCGCACCGAATAGCTGCCGAAAGCGCGCAGGCGCACCGGGCCAAATTCCGGGTCGCGGCAGATGATCGGGTTCTTAGTGCCCCATTTCAGATCGTTAAAGCGCGTGGTGCTGACGAAGTAGATCTCGGACTTGAAGGGCGATTGAAACGCGTGGTCCCAGTGCTGCAGTGTCGTCATCACCGGCATGTTGTTGGTCTCAAGCATGTAGAGGCCTGGGGTAAAGACATCGGCCAATTGCCCTTCGTGGACAAAGACCGCCGCCTGACCTTCGCGTACCGTCAGCTTGGCGCCATATTTGATCTCATGGCCTTCGCGCTCGAAGCGCCAGACCATCGTATCGCGGGTATCATCCACCCAGTGAATGACGTCGATGAACTCTCCGGTGAGAAAGTCGAAAATACCCATCTGTCAGGTCCTCTTGTTACAGTGTTCAGGGCGGCCCGAGGCCGGTGTCATAAGGGCTGGCCCATCAGTTCGCGGGCAATGATACGGGTGATGGGACGTGCCTCTTCGGCGCTCATGCCTGTGGTCAGGCGCGGATCGTACAGCATCTGCAACAGCTTCTCGTCGTGGCTGGTGAGAAAGGCAAATTCGTCATCATCGTTAAAGATAGAGGGGCGCGCCTTGGGGCTGTCGTTCAAGAGACCCAGGCCTTGGGCGATTTCCTCGTGAATGCAGCTGTGGCGGACAAGGTCGGGATGTTCGGCGCGGATCAGGGCGACGCCGCGGATGTAGTCAAACGGGCTGCTTTGCGCGCCGCCGGCCAGAACAAAACAGTAATGCGTGCGCGGCGGATCCACGAAAAGCTGGAAGTCGCTTTGGCTGATGTTGGGCAAAAGCGCGCGCACGCGCTCGGCCACATAGGCACTGTCGTCCTTGCCGGCAAAGATCACGTGGAAATTGCCGCGTCTTTGCACGGCGGAAATTGGGTGTTTGGTGATCCGCCCCAGTCTTTCCGCAAAGCGCGCCACCCGGTCATTGTCCTCATTTCGCTGGCTCTGCGACACCGAGGGGCCAAACTCGGCTTGAATGCGCACCGGCCCCGACCAGCGCGACAGACCGCCCGTCGCACCGCCGCCACGCCCGGCGTATTCATTGAAAAAGGAGATGGCCTCGAAATTCGCCGCCAGATCTTCGGCATCATAGGGCGTATCCGGGCCGCCGCCTTCGGTGCGCAAGAGGCCGCGTGTGAGCAGATCCTGCTGCAGAACACGGTAGTACTGGCGCAGCTCCGCGCTGGCGGCTGATGGCGCCGCCGGAACCGAAAGGGACGCAGGACGCGGTTGCGGCACCAAAGATTCGCCGCGCCCCGCAGGCACGCAGCCCATCGCAAAAAGGCCAAGGCCAAATGCCATAAGGCAAAGGCCCTGCCGCCAAGCCTTTGGCGGATTTTCAGAGCTTCCAATATGTGGTGCCGACTGTGCCATCGGGTCAGGAGGGAACGGCCGTGCCCGCGTTGTCTCCGACCCCGTCGCGCCGTGCCTTGGCTGCGGCCAGCGTGTCGCGCAGATCCGCTTCCATCTTCTTGAGGTCTTCCTCTGCGGCGGCGCGTTTGGCCTTGCCTTCATCGGCGATCTGCAGACTTTCCTGGATGGTGCCGATGAGATCCGCATTGGCCTGTTTGACCGCTTCAATATCGAACACGCCGCGTTCCATTTCTTGTCGGATGGCCTTGTTGCTTTCGCGCAGATTGGCCGCGTTCGAGGTGAGCAGCTCATTGGTCAGGTTACTGGCGTCGCGCACGGCCGCAGCGGCCTCGGCCGAGCGCTGGATCGTGACCGCCTGCGCCAGTTGCGTCTCCCACAGCGGAACGGTGTTGACCAGGGTCGAGTTAATCTTGGTGACCAGCGACTTGTCGTTCTCCTGAACCAGGCGGATCGAGGGCAGCGACTGCATGGTAACCTGACGGGTCAGTTTCAGATCATGCACCCGGCGTTCCAGATCGTCGCGCGCCGCGCGCAGGTCGCGCAGTTCTTGAGCGCGGATCACCTGATCTGCCTCGGCCGCCGCCTGCACATTGGCCTCGAGGGCGGGGATGTCGTTGCTGTCGAGATCCGCGAGCTTGGCTTCACCCGCTGCGATGTAGAGCGCAAGCTCGTCATAGAAATCGAGCGTTTTTTCATAGAGCAGGTCGAGCGACTTGATGTCTTTCAACAGCGTGTGTTCGTGTCCCAAAAGATCGTCGGTGATCTTGTCGATCTGCGCCTGAATGGTCTCATAGCGGGCCGTGAACTTGGCGAAGGGTGCGGCGCGGCCCAATAGGCGCTCCCAAAAAGTGGGTTTGCGGCGCACATCCAGTTCGGAGACCGAGAACCCCCGGATCGTTGTGACGATGTCGCGCAAGGAGTCGCCGGCCGGGCCGACATCCTTGTTGCGCACATCGGCCAGCATGGCCTGGCTGATGGTCTGCAATTCGCTTTGCGCGCCAGAGCCGAACCCGATGATCGAGTTGCTGTCGCTCATGTCGATCTCGCCCATGCGCTTTTGAATCGCTTCACTTGTGGCGGCATCCGCCTGTGCCAAAGGCTGTACATCGCCTGAGGGCGCGGGCAGGTCCACAGCGGTCACCTCGGTGACGAGGGCTTCTGCTTCAAGGGCTTTTTTCTGAACGGTTTCGGACATCAATGGCGTTCCTTGGGTCAAAGTGTCAATTGCGGTCCAGCTGGACCCCTTCGCGCTGCAGACGATCACGCAGCACATCGATTTCAATGGTCAGGTCACTGCGGTCTTCGAGCAGCATCTTTTGGGTTCGGGCAGCAAAATTCTTTTCCAGATCGTCCAGCAGGGCAAGATAATCCTTGCGGGCTCCGGCATCGCGGCTGCGCGCGAAAATGTCGGCAAACTTGATGGTCGCATCGCGCGCGCCCTGGAGGTAGACGGTCAGGTACTTGCGCGCGCCGGTCAGATCGCGGGGATCTTCCTCGATGGTGCGAAACATCTCGCGGGCAACCGACTGGAACCGCTCTACGCGGGCGTCGAGTTCTCGGTCCTGGGCGCGCAGCGCGGCATCCCGCATCGCAGAAAGGTAGGCTTCGGCCTCATCCACGGCACGGGCGACCCGGCTTTGCTGGAAATCATCAACCCCTTCGACGCCTTTGTCCTGCAAAGGGTCAATGCCAAAGGCTGTCAGGTGAAGGCCCATGGCCGCCAGACCGTAAACGGCTGCAATCAAGATTCCCGGCTCGGCCTTCCAGGCGGCCAGCGCAGCCCCTGCGCCAGTCAGGATCGAGGCGAGGATCTTACGGGGCAGGGCTGGTTTGCGCGCCACCTTGCGGGCGGCAAAGGCGACTTCAGCCCGCAAACCCTCGCGCAACAGGAAAGCCGCCCCGGTCCAGAGCGCCGCCGCGACTCCGCCAAGGGCCAGCCCGGTTGCCCCGTCGTTCAACGACAGGAGCAACAATACGCCACCCGGCACGAACATGGTGTTGGCGCGGGCGCCGACCGGATCGACTTTGGCATTTCGAAATGAATTGCCTTTGGAGGCGACGTTTTCACCGTTTGAGGTTACCGCCTGATCCGAGCTACCATCCGGGCTGTACTTGCCACCGTACCTTTGGGCCATGCGCTCAGCCTCCCACGATCCAGCCGGTGCTCAGACCGAACATCAGGATCATCAGGGCTGCAAAGGCGACTTTTTGCACGCGGGTTCCCCCAGGGGTTAAGTTTACGTGCCTGAAATCTAAGAGATGCGGAGCGCGCTTACTAGGGGGAAGTCTCTTTCAGATGTCTCAGCGGCGGGGATTTTTGCCGATTGGTCCTTTTCCGGGGCGAGACGGGCCTTTTGCGCCGGAACGGGGCTTCTTGCCGGCTGCGGGTTTTTCCCTTTGAGCCGGTTTTGATCCGCGCGCTCCGGCTTTTGGGCCGGGTTTGCCACGGGCAGGCTCTTCACCGCGATAGGCGGGCGGTGTTTTCCCTGATGGTTTGCTACGGGCGGGGCGGGTAGGTTTGCGCCGAACCGCAGCCCCTGAGGCCTCCTCGTTCTCCGACTCAAGTCCCAACTGGTCGCGAATTACACGCGGGCGCAGTTCTTCGACCTCTCCCGGCTTCAGGGCGCCGAGCTGGAAGGGGCCGTAGGACAGACGCAAAAGGCGGTTCACGGAAAAGCCGATATCCTCCATGGCGCGGCGGATCTCGCGGTTCTTGCCTTCGCGCAGACCAACGGTGAGCCAGGCATTCGCGCCTTGCTGACGATCCAGCGAGACAATCATCGGCTGGAATGTCTCGCCTTCGATCACAAGGCCCTTGCGCAGGGGCTCAAAGTCGCTTTCCTGCGGGCGTCCTTTGATCCGAACCCGGTAGCGGCGCAGCCAGCCGGTGGAGGGCAGTTCCAGCTTGCGCTTGATGCCGCCATCGTTCGTCAGCAGCAGCAGACCTTCGGAATTGAGGTCAAGCCGACCGACGGTCATGACACGCGGCAGGTCCTCGGGCAGGGCGTCAAAGATGGTTTTGCGGCCCAGCTCGTCGCTGGTGGTGGTCACAAGGCCTGCCGGTTTGTGATAAAGCCACAGCCGCGGGGCCTCGGCCTCGGGCAGAGGTTTGCCATCGACCAGAATGCGGTCCCTGGCCGTGACGTTCAGCGCAGGGCTGTCGATCACCTTTCCGTTCACCGCGACCCGCCCTTCTGCGATCATTCGTTCGGCCTCGCGGCGCGAGGCAACGCCGGCGCGCGACAGAACCTTGGCGATCCGGTCGCCATCGGGCGTGGCTGCGCTGTCCTTGGCCGTCGACGGCGCTTGTTTCGCGGGTTTGCGGGCCGGTGCCTTGGGGCGGGCGGGGCGTTTGGGGGATGCGGGTGTTTTGGTCATCTCTTCGCCATAGAACATTCCGTCGCCTTGCGAAAGCGCACATTCTGCGGCAGGGAGGGGTATGGTCTTTCGCTCTCATATGTCCATCGCGCTGGAGGAAGCCCGCGCCGCCGCCGCGCGCGGAGAGGTGCCGGTGGGAGCGGTCCTGATCGCGCCGGATGGCACTGTGGCAGCGCGCGCCGGCAACCGCACCCGAGAGCTGGCCGACCCAACCGCCCACGCCGAAATCCAGGCCATCCGCGCCGCCTGCACCGCACGCGGGTCCGAACGGCTGGCGGGCTATGATCTATATGTGACGCTGGAGCCTTGTGCCATGTGTGCCGCCGCCATTGCAGCGGCCCGGATCGCGCGGGTCTACTATGGTGCCTCGGATCCGAAATCCGGCGGCGTGGCCCATGGCGCTTGTGTTTTTTCCCACCCGCAGGCTCATCATGCGCCTGAGGTCTATGAGGGCATTGCCGAAACTGAATGCGCGGCGCTGTTGAAGGATTTCTTCAGTGCCAAACGCTAGAGCAGGTCGATGAGCAAGGTCATAGAACCAAGCGCAGAGCTGTTGGCAGATTTTGCTGTGTCGGACCCGCAGCCCTTGGCGCAGACGGCTATAGCGAACCTCTGGACCGTGACACGTTCTGATGGCACGCGCGCCGTGCTCAAGGACTATGGCCCAAAAGGCATGGGGAGCGAGGCGCAAGGCTTTCGGTTTCTGGCAAGGGCGTCACCGGATTTTGCTGCGCAGGTCTATGCCACGCGCCCCGATGCCGCCCTGATCGAATGGCTGGAGGGGCCGTCGCTTGGAGACAGGGCAAGGTCCGGACATGACCTTGAGGCGGCGCGGGAGCTTCTGAAGGTGGCCGCGGGTCTGCATCAGGGTACTGCTCAGCCGTCTGAAGGATACCCCCTTCTTGTTGAGAGGTTCGCAGCGTTGTTTGACGCGGTACCGGCCGACGACTGCACGCCAGAGCTGCACGCGGCAATGGCCAAGGCGCAAACCCTGGCTGATGCCCTGCTGTCGCATCAGGTGGATCTGCGCCCGCTTCACGGCGATCTGCATCACGAGAACGTCCGCAAGACGGCGCGCGGATATTGTGCCTTTGATGCCAAGGGGCTGGTGGGCGAGCGCGCCTATGAGCTGGCCAATGCCTTTCGGCACCCCAAAGGCTGCGAAGATCAGATCCGCGATCCAAGGCGTGTTCTGGCGCTGGCGGATCTTTGGTCCGCTGGCTTTGGGGTGGATCGGAGCTGTTTATTGCAATGGGCCGCCGTCAAATGTGCTCTTTCGATTGCATGGCGCAATAGGGGGCGCATCTCAAAAGACCCGGAAGCCGACCTGCTGGCCCTGTTGCTTTCCTGCGCCGAGTGAGGTGTGTTGGAACCTGACGTGACATTCCAGCCTTGCAGCACGAGTGAATTTTGTTCACATAATGTTCCATTGAGTTCTGCGAGGGGCAACAATGAACAAGACTGTGACCGGCGAAGATGGCCGTGCCCGCTGCGCCTGGAGCGCCTCGGCGCCCGAGTTTGATGCCTATCACGACAGCGAGTGGGGTTATCCGGTTGGCGATGACATTCGGCTCTTTGAAAAGATCTGCCTGGAAAGCTTCCAGTCGGGTCTAAGTTGGCGCACGATCCTGGCCAAGCGCGAGAATTTCCGCGCGGCCTTTTGCGGGTTTGACTGGACCAGAGTTGCAGCCTTCACCGAGGCGGACGTGGAGCGCCTGTTGCAGGATGCAGGTATCATCCGCCATCGCGGCAAGATCGAAGCGGTGATCAACAACGCCCGCCGCGCGCAGGAACTGGTGGAAGAGGCTGGATCTCTGGCGGCCTTCTTTTGGAGCTTTGAGCCTGACCCGGACAGCCTGCCCGAGCCGCAGAGCAGATCCACCAGCCCCGAGTCCGTCGCGCTGTCAAAAGCGCTCAAGAAACGCGGCTGGAAGTTTGTCGGCCCCACCACCGTTTTTGCCTTCATGCAGGCGATGGGGCTGATCAATGACCACGCGGTGGGATGCTATTGCAGGGAAAAGGCCGCAAGGGCGCGCGAGGCGTTTCAAAAACCCGTGCCCACAAAACGCGTTGGTTCGCTTTGAGGCAATATCTACATGTGGATGTAAGCCAAAAGCCCCTCAACAGTATTGGGTAATATGCCTTCTGTTTCAGCTTTTCCTAGAGTTGGCGGTGACCAAGCGAACCAAAACGTGTTTTTAGACTTGGCTAGCCTCGCTTGTTGAACATCTTCGGCAATGTGCCTGAGCCAAATTGCCAGTGTGACCAGATCAGACTGCGTCTCATCTACCACTGACCCGACCACTTGATCGCCTTCCATGTCAAGCTTGATTGTTTGACCCAAGCCATTCAAACAAAAACCTATTCCACGGCCTTCTACCATCCAGGTTTCCATCCCCGAGCACATTTCTCCGATGCTGCGATATATGGAAACATCACCAGGCACGGCGTATTCCTGACTCTCGTTGAAAACAGCGACATCATAGAGCCAGTTTTGACTTGGTAAGCTCATCTCGGAGTCTCCGTTCCTCAGCTTTTATTTGAACTGCTTTTGATGTGCCGGATCGCCAGAGTACCTGAAAGTGCTCCTGAGGGAATGGCAGCTTCGTACGCATCGGAGCCAACGCGATTTGCGGACGGTGCCCCAAAAAGCCTCTCTAAAGCTCGATTGCGGTCATCACCTCGGGTTCGATCACATCGACACCCGGCAGGCCCGCGATCAGATCCTCTGCCGATTGCTCCAAGATCGGGAAGGTCTTGTAGTGGCAAGGGATCACGGTCTTGAAGTTGAAATAGCGCTTGGCCGCATAGGCTGCCTGCTTCATGTCCATGGTGAAGTGACCGCCAGCGCACAGGATGCCAACATCGGGTTTGAAATAGTCCCCGATCCAGTCCATGTCCGCCATGATCGCGGTGTCACCGCTGATGTAGATGGTCTTGCCCTCGGCATGCAGGATATAGCCCACTTCCGATCCGCCGGTGCGCAGCCCGTCAGGCGTGGAAAAGGTCGAGCTGTGCGAGGCCGGCACCATCGAGAGTTTCACACCGCCCAGATCGACGGTGCCGCCCTTGTTGAAGCCCACGGTCTCAACCCCCTCGGTTTCGCCCCAGAACCCCATCAGATCGTATTGGCCTACAGCCGGGATGTTCAGCTTCTTGGCCAGCGGCAATACATCCACCACATGATCAAAATGCACATGGGTCAGGATGATATGTGTGGCGCCTGCAATTGCGGCATCGTGCTGGTCTTCGGGCAGGCTTGGGTTGCCAGTCAGCCATGGGTCCAAAAGCAGCACCTTGTCACCGGTTTCAAACCTGAAACTGCCGTGGCCCAGCCAGATGATCTTCATGCGTCTCTCTCCCTTTTGTTTTGATTTGCGCAAACTCTAGCACCGCTCCCGCAGGAATCCACCGTCACGCGACCAAGGTGGGCGGGAATTGCGCGGCGCAGGCTTGCGGCGCGGGCGGTGCGGCGGTAAACGCGACAGGAACACGAGATGAGGGTTTCCATGTCGATTGACCAAAGCACAGCCGCCAAGGTGGCCAAACTGGCCCGGATCAAGGTCGAAGAAGACGCGCTGCCTGCCCTGGCGGACGAGTTCAACACCATCCTGGGCTTCATCGAACAGCTGAACGAAGTGGATGTGGACGGGGTCGAGCCGATGACCTCGGTCACGCCGCAGCGGCTCAAGCGGCGCGAGGATGTGGTCAATGACGGCAATCAACAGGACAAGGTGCTGGCCAATGCCCCCGACGCCCGCGAGGGCTTCTTTGCGGTGCCCAAGGTGGTGGAGTAAGACATGAGCGATCTGAACAAACTGGGCCTGGCCGAGGCGCGCGACGCCCTGCGCAAGGGCGACACCACCTCTGTTGAGCTGACCGAAGCCTGCCTCAAGGCAATTGACGGCGCCGATGCGCTCAATGCCTTTGTGCACAAGACGCCCGAAATCGCGCTGGAGCGTGCCAAGGCGGCCGATGAACGGATCAAGGCGGGCGATGCGCCCTCGATGTGCGGTCTGCCGGTGGGGATCAAGGATCTTTTCTGCACCAAGGGCGTGGACAGCCAGGCAGCGTCGAACATCCTGAAAGGCTTCAAGCCCGAGTATGAGAGCACCGTCTCCCAGAAACTGCTGGATGCAGGCTCGGTCATGCTGGGCAAGCTGAACATGGACGAATTCGCCATGGGCTCGTCCAATGAGACATCGGCCTATGGCGATGCGGTCAGCCCCTGGCGGCGTGAGGGCGAGGACACCCAGCTGACGCCGGGCGGATCCTCTGGTGGTTCTGCTTCTGCCGTGGCGGCGGACCTCTGCCTTGCGGCCACCGGCACCGACACCGGTGGTTCGATCCGCCAGCCTGCGGCCTTTACCGGCACGGTTGGTATCAAACCCACCTATGGGCGGTGTTCGCGCTGGGGTATCGTGGCCTTTGCCTCTTCGCTGGATCAGGCCGGGCCGATGACCAAATCGGTGCGCGATGCGGCGATCATGCTTGAGGCCATGGCAGGTCATGACCCCAAGGACAGCACCAGCGCCGATCTGGCTGTGCCGGATTTCGAGGCGATGCTGACCGGTGACATCAAGGGCAAGAAGATCGGTATCCCGAAAGAATACCGCATGGAGGGCATGCCCGCCGAGATCGAAAAACTCTGGGCCGATGGCACCGCCATGCTGAAGGATGCGGGCGCCGAGATCGTCGATATCTCTCTGCCGCACACGAAATACGCGCTGCCTGCCTATTATGTGATTGCCCCGGCAGAAGCCTCGTCGAACCTCGCCCGCTATGACGGGGTGCGCTACGGCCACCGTGCGACGCTGGCGCAGGGCGATGGCATCACCGAGATGTATGAAAAGACCCGCGCCGAGGGCTTCGGCCACGAGGTGCAGCGCCGCGTCATGGTTGGTACCTACGTGCTGTCGGCGGGCTTCTACGATGCCTACTACAACCGCGCCCGCCGCGTGCGCACGCTGATCAAGAAAGACTTCGAGGATGTCTTTGCCACCGGCGTGGACGCGATCCTGACCCCGGCAACGCCTTCGGCGGCCTTTGGTCTGGGTGAGATGACCGATGCGGATCCGGTACAGATGTATCTCAATGACGTTTTCACCGTCACCGTGAACCTGGCGGGCCTGCCGGGGATTTCGGTTCCTGCCGGGCTCGATGCTCAAGGTCTGCCGCTGGGTCTTCAGCTTATTGGCCGCCCCTGGGAAGAGGGGGATCTGCTGAACACCGCCTATGCGCTGGAGCAGGCCGCAGGCTTTGTGGCAAAACCGGGCAAATGGTGGTAGAACGGGGCAAAACAAAAGCAGTACCCGATTGACCAAACACAGGTGATCCCGATGCGTCTCCTCGTCTCTCTCGCCGCCGCTGGCAGTCTGATGGCTCTTGCAGCCTGCTCCCCGCCGGTGCCGGACAGTGCCGCGGGGGTGGGGATCGACGATGATCCTTTTGCCGCGCGCCCTGACATCGGCACGACCATAAATGGCGATGCGCTGATCCCCCCTGCACGGGTGTCGAGTGAGCCGCTGTCGGCGACCGGCACCTTGCCAGCGGCGCCGCGCAGTGCCGGGTCCGTTGCCGGGGCAGGGACCTTTGCACAAACCGCGAGCAATGATGATATCGCACGCGAAACCGCTGCAGCCCTGCGCGCGGCGCAGAACAATTCCGGGCAAGCACCGCTTGAGGCCAGTCCTTCAAACCCGGCGCCGCAGTTGATCGGCAATCCGGGACTGTCGGATGAGAACAGCTTTGATGCGGTTTCGGCGCGGCAGACCATCGAAAGCGATGCGGAGCGGCTGAAACGCCAGCGGGCGCAGTATCAGGTTGTGGCGCCTACCGCGCTTCCCAGCGTCGCGCCCAGCCAGCGCGACCCCAATATCGTGCAATATGCGCTCAGCACGTCCAATCCAGTTGGAAATCGCCTGTTCAGCCGCTCGGGCATCAACCTCAAGGCCCGCTCCTCGCGCAATTGCGCGGGCTATGCATCTCCGGAACTGGCGCAGATCGCCTTTCTTGAGGCCGGCGGTCCGCGACGGGATCGATATGCGCTTGACCCGGATGGAGATGGCTACGCCTGTGGCTGGGACCCTTCGCCATACCGTCTGGTTCTCAATAGCGGCTCTTGATAGCCGTGCCTGTCTCTGACGTCCTTTGGCACCCAAGCCCCAACTTCACGCCGCGTCGCGACGGGCTGACTCCAACTCTGGTGGTGCTTCACTACACAGCCATGCACAGCGCCGAGGCGGCTTTGGAGCGTCTGTGTGATCAGGCGGCAGAGGTTTCGGCTCATTACCTGATCGGACGCGATGGCAGGCTGTGGCAGCTGGTCGAGGAAGACCAGCGCGCCTGGCACGCGGGGGCAGGGGAGTGGTGCGGGGTGCCGGACATCAATTCCCGTTCTATCGGGATTGAGCTGGACAATGGCGGCGATCACCCATTTTCGGCTCCGTTGATGGACCGGCTGGAGCAGCTCCTCGCCGGGATCATGCAGCGCTGGAGCATCCCGCCTGACGGGGTCATTGGCCATTCTGACATGGCGCCGGATCGCAAGTCCGATCCGGGCGCGCGCTTTGACTGGGCACGCTTTGCGCGGCTGGGCCTTGCACGGCAGGGGGCTGAGGCATCGGGGGGCGAAGGTGGCCTGATGGAACCTGAGATGCTGACCACAGAGCGGTTCCGGGCCTATGCCCGCGACATCGGTTATTCAGCGCCGGTCGACGATCAGGCTTTGCTGAGGGCCGTGCGCCTGCGCTACCGCCCGCAGGCCAGCGGCCCTTTGTGTGCTGCGGATTTCGCACCTCTGGGGCAGGCCGAGCTCTGGGATTGACCCCCTTGACCGCGCTCAGGTGAGCGCATAGGTGACGACCTGCGCAGAAGGCTGGACGGCCGCGCTGAAGGCTTGCCTTCCGCGAGGAAAGTCCGGACTCCCTAAAGCAACGGTGCCGGGTAACGCCCGGGCAGGGCAACCTGACGGATAGCGCCACAGAAATGAAACCGCCGCGCCCCCGGCAACGGATCAGGGCGCGGTAAGGGTGAAACGGTGGGGTAAGAGCCCACCGCGCCTCTGGCAACAGGGGCGGCACGGCAAGCCCCACCGGGAGCAATGCCAAATAGGGCCCCCGCGCGGGCAGGTCCCGGCAACGGGAAACCGCCGCTAGGCATGCTTTAGCCAAGAGGGGCCGGGTTGGCAGCTAGAGGTGCGCAGCAATGCGCATCGCAGATGAATGGTCGTCCATGGGGCTCTGCCCCGGGACAGAATCCGGCTTACAGGCCTTCTGCGCAAAATATCCCCCCGAATCCTATTGACTTGGGGGGCAGTGCAGGTAAAAGCGCACGCTCATATAGGAATTTACCGAGAGGCCCCCTGCCTTTTCGGACGCAGGAGAAGCACCATGGCGAAGCCGACGACCATCAAGATCCGCCTGAACTCGACCGCGGGCACGGGCCACTTCTACGTGACCAAGAAAAACGCACGCACCATGACCGAAAAAATGGTTGTGCGGAAGTACGACCCGGTTGTGCGCAAGCACGTCGAGTACAAAGAAGGCAAAATCAAGTAAGCCTTTCTGGCATACGAGGTTTTCAAAGGGTCACGCTGCTGCGTGGCCCTTTTGCGTTGGCCCATTGGTGGGTCCAGATCCTTCTGGTGACGTTGTGGCTAAGGTGCTTTGGCTGCCTTGCATCTAGAATTTGAAGAAATTGCACGTTAGTTTAGGGGGCCTGTACAAAAGGATAGTCCCCATTTTGCCCCAATTCGTTGGTATGGTGTTAAGGTGGGTTAACAAAGCCGGGTGGGTTTTCTTGTGATTAAACGTGTTATGTTTGCTGCGGCGTTCGTGGTGGCTTTGGTTCCGGGGCCGAGTGCGACAAGCGCCGGCGTGGAAGCGGGTCAGGCCCCGGTGGCTTCGGGGCCCCTATCAATTGTAGCGGACGAAGCTTTGAGCAAGCCCCGACAGCCTTCAGGGAATATTGATCTGCGGGTCGAAGTTCTGGGCCGCTCGCTGTCGCTCTCCGTCGTGCGCGCAGGCTCTACCGGGCTTGCCGTTCTCAGCACCCCGGCGCGTAGTGTGATCTCAAGCCTGCCAGACATAGCGCCGACGGAGTTTCAGGCCCTCGCCGCACGGGAAAGCGGCTGCAGCGCGACCGGCGAGGTGCAGGTCCTTGGTAGCGATCGGGGCACCGTCGCACTGGCCACCGGGCTGAGCTGCTCCTGAGCCAAAGGGAGCGCTCAGGCGCCCATCCTCCATTCCGCAACGGTCGTGACAGGCGTAAGGCCCATACGGCTCATCAGCGCGGCAGAGGCGGTGTTGAAGGTCGCATAGGTGGTCACCAGCGTGCCGATCTCCATCGCCTTGCAGCGCGCCTGGATCTCTTTGATCAGGCTGCTGCCCACACCCAGAGAGCGAAAGGGTGTGTCTACCATAATCTGGTGCAGCATGACGCGCTTTCCGCCCCGTACAATGGGCAGGGTGGGGCGCGTTTCGATCTGGTAAATCGCATAGCCCATCACGGCGCCAGAGGGGCTTTGGGCCGCGATGGCGTGAACTCCGTCTGCTGCAAGCCAGTTCTCCAGCCATTCTCCAAGATCGGCATCTGCAGGGTTGGCCGGGTAGCGCTCGGGCTGGTTCTCGGCATGAATGGCGTGGAGCTCCTGCAGCAGCGGTACCAAGCGGGCAGCCTGATCTGAGGCAATATCTGAAATCTTCATTGATCAATTCCTGTAGCGGGCAAAAAGAAAGGGCGGATCTTTCCGATCCGCCCCTTGCTGAAGTCTTGGTTTTTGGTGTCGCTTATTCGCGGTTCCCAAGCAGCTGGAGCAGCATCATGAAGAGGTTGATGAAGTCCAGATAGAGGCTGAGGGCGCCCATGATCGCGGCCTTGCCCAGCCATTCCTGATCACCGGAATGGGCCATCTGCAGGTAAGTGTTCTTGATGTTCTGGGTGTCATAGGCGGTAAGACCGGCAAAGATCAGAACACCGACCACCGAGATCGCAAATGCCATGGCCGAAGACGCCAGGAAGATGTTTACGATCGAGGCGACGATCAGGCCGATCAGGCCCATGATCAGAAAGGCGCCCATGGCAGACAGGTCTTTCTTGGTGGTGTAGCCAACCAAGGAAAGGCCCGCAAAGGCAATAGCAGTGATCAGGAAGACCTGAATGATCGAGTCGCCGGTGAATACCAGGAAGATCGAGCTGATCGACAGGCCCATAACGGCCGCGAAGGTGTAGAAAACCAACTGTGCGGCAGAGGCAGACAGGCGGTTGATCGCGGCGCTGAAGCCAAAGACAAAGGCCAGCGGCGCAAACATGATCACCCACTTGAGGGGCGAGCCATAGATCGCATAGCCAAGGCTGGTCAGATATTTGTCCGCACCGATCTGGCCGACTGCACCGGACGGATCGCTGGTGACCGCAAGGCCCGAGATGGCCCAGGCCGCCAGGAATGTGATGAAGGTGCCCACGGACATCGTGCCGTAGACTTTGTTCATATGGGCGCGCAGGCCCGCATCGATCTCGGCAGTGCGGGCGCCTGCTGCAGAACGAATGGTGTCAAACTGTGCCATGTATCATGGTCTCCGTTTCCAAAACTCTCCCTCGCTGCATCAACCCTGGGTTTTCCCAAAGGCTGCGCACAGCGTTCTGTGGAAATATCGGGTCATTGCGTCAACGGTTCAAGTCCAGGAAAGCAGGAATCGGCGGAAAATCCTGAAAAGATGTGCGTGAAAAACATGAAAAGGCGCATCAAATGAAAGATGCGCCCCTAGGCCGTGGTGATCATGTGATTTTGTCCAGCTCAGCGCAGCCAAAAATCAGGGGCATCCCAGAACGGGCGTCGGGCTTCTCTGTCTGCGGCCTCCCGGCTGATGCCGATGTCAGAGAGGGCTGCATCGTCCAGTTTAGACAGGGCGCGGCGCTGGCGCATCAGAGCAAAGACCAGTGCGATGCGGTCTTTCAGGCTGCGGCGCGCCTTTGCCCGGGCGGAGGGGAGTGAAATATAGGTCATGTCTTTTGTCCTTTCGTGGTTGCCTGATGAAAAGTTTGCCTTTCATCATTTCTGTTGATGTATATGGGGGAATGTGCTCTATTTTGAAAGCGAATGTTTTTGATAGTTAGCATCAGGGATTGTTATGATACGAAATCTCGACCTTACAACGCTGCGGTCTTTTGTGACTGTGGCCGATCATGGTGGCGTCACGCGGGCGGCTGGATTCCTGCATCTCACTCAGTCTGCGGTTTCCATGCAGTTGAAACGCCTTGAAGAGTTGCTGGGCCTTGAACTACTGGATCGCTCGGGGCGCAGCATTGCCCTGACCCCGGCGGGAGAGCAGCTATTGGGCTATGCGCGACGCATGGTGGCCCTGAATGACGAGGTGATTACCCGTCTGACCGATCAGGCCTTTGAGGGCGAGGTGGTTCTGGGCGTGCCGCATGATGTGGTTTATCCGGTCATCCCGCGGGTCCTGCAGCGGTTCAACTCCTCTTTCCCCCGTGTCAGCGTGAACCTCGTCACCTCAAACACGCGCGATTTGAAGGCTGGATTTGCCAAAGGGGCCTATGATTTGATTCTGACGACCGAGGGAATGCCGGGCGAGGGCGGTGAGGCAATCCACGAGATGCCCTTGCGCTGGATTGGTGCCGCGAATGGATCCGCGTGGCGGCACAGGCCGCTGCGGCTTGGCTTTTGCCGCAATTGCATCTTCCGCGCGGCGGCCACCACGGCCCTGGATGAAGTCGGGATCGAATGGGATATGGCCGTAGACAGTGAATCCGACCGCACCGTTGAGGCGACGGTCAGCGCGGATCTGGCGATTGGCGTGCTGCTGGAGGGCACCCAGCCTGCGCATCAGGAGATCATCGATCACAATGATCTTTTGCCTGATCTGCCGGTGCAGCAGATAAACCTATACGGCGCAGAGCGTGTGCGTGCCCAGTATGTCGGGGATCTGGCCAATATTATCCGCCAAGGGTTTGCAGCCCTGCGCCCTGCGCCGCTCCGGGCGGCAAGCTGAGGCGCCCGTGCAAAAGGGCTAGGGCCGGATCACCACTTTGCCGGTGGAGGCGCGGCTGCGCAAAAGCTCCATACCATGTGCGACGTCGCAGAGGGGCAGCACATGGCTGATATGGGGCTTGATCCGCCCGGCCTGATGCCAGACGAAGAGGGTAGAAAAGGCGGACTGGATGACCTCTGGCCGCGCTTTCAGATATCCTCCGATGTAGAAGCCGATCACCGTCAGGTTCTTGACCAGCAGGTGATTGGCCGGGATCTGCGGCACCTCTCCGCTGGCAAAGCCGATGGGCAACAGGCGCCCGCCGGGATTGGTGGCGCGGAAGGCTGCTGTCCAGACAGGCCCGCCGACCGCATCATAGACCACATCGGCGCCGCCCAGTTCCTTGACGACGCTGCGGAGATCTTCGCTGTCGTCGATCAGGTGATCCGCACCAGCCTTGCGGGCGACCTCCAGCTTGTCCGCGCCGCGGGCGTGGGCGATGACGCGTGCGCCCATCAGCTTGCCAATCTCGACGGCAGTAAGACCGACGCCGCCCGCGGCTCCGGTGACAAGGAGTGTTTCTCCGGCTTGCAGCCGCGCGCAGTGATCCAGAGCGACCAGACTTGTGCCATAGGCGATCTGGAGGGCTGCAGCGTCTTCAAAACTCATGGCATCCGGGATCTGCACAGCCCTGTTCGCGTCAAATGCGCCGACCTCTGCCAGGCCACCCTGACCGCAATAGACCGCAACCCGGTCGCCAACCGAAAACCCGCTTGTGCCTTCCCCGAGTTCGATAACCGTCCCTGAAATTTCCAGTCCCGGCACAAAGGGAGGCTGCGGCGTATCCTGATAGGTTCCTTTCTGCATCAACAGGTCGGCAAAGTTCAGACCGCAGGCCGCGATCTTGACACCGATCTGGCCCGGTCCCGGGCGCGGCGTTGGCAAATCCGTCAGCCGCGCGGGGCTGTCAAAGGAGGTCACAAGGTAGGCTTGCATCATATCCTCAGGCGGTTGTTTCAGGTGGGTGATTCGCGTGACGACTGTTTGACAACAGTTGGGTGGAATTCACCTCACTATTTATGGGGAGGGCGCAATTCATATGTTATTGGACAAATTAGCATGACAAAATGACACATGAAATCATGTATTTGGATGCCCAAGGCTCTTTGCTGATATCAGGAAGGCTTGAATTCAACCGTGGAGGTCGTAAGGTCGTTTACAAGGTTGAGCCTTTGTCGCGGTTTGGGGCGGTTCGTTAGATCGGATCGGTGGCGATATCCTAGCGGATTTTGCAGAACGTCGCGGCTAATCTGGCCCGAACCACTTTGGTATAACTAGGAGATGGCACATGGCTCATCCAGTAGATGTGCATGTCGGCAAACGGATCCGTCACCGGCGCTGGCTTATTGGTATGACACAGCAGCAGCTGGCTGAAAAAGTCGGCATCAAGTTCCAGCAAATCCAAAAGTATGAAACCGGTGCCAACCGGGTAAGTGCTTCGCGTCTTTGGGATATTTCCGACGCAATGGAAGTTCCGGTCAGCTTTTTCTTTGATGGGCTGCAGGACGAGGACAAGTCCAATACGGACAAGGCCTCGGTGCCTGAGGATCTCATGGGTGACAAGGAAGCGCTGGACCTCGTGCGCTCCTATTACGCGATCCCGGAGAACCAGCGCCGACGTTTGTTCGAACTTGCCCGTGTTCTCAGCGACGCAGCTTGAAATAGAAAAGACCCCTGAGGGGTCTTTTTTTGTTGTAACCGGCGCAATGCAATGGCACGCGCTGGTTCATGACTGATAACTCAATTTCTGATCTGGATGTCGCCCGAAAGGCGGCAGATGCGGCAGGCGCCGCAATCCTTCCCTATTTTCGCCAGCGCGGCCTTGGAGCTGAGAACAAGCTAGCGACGGGGTTTGATCCTGTGACAGTGGCAGATCGTGAGGCGGAACAGGCGATTCGCGCGGTTCTGGCTGAACTTCGCCCAGAGGATGGGATCCTTGGAGAAGAGTTCGCACCAGTAGAGGGCACCTCGGGGCGCACATGGGTGCTGGACCCGATTGACGGCACGCGCGGCTTTATCAGCGGAACTCCTACCTGGGGCGTGCTGATAGCACTGTCCGAGGCGGATGGGCCTATCCTCGGTGTGATTGACCAACCCTACACGGGCGAGAGGTTCGTGGGCTCCGCCGATGTTGCGCAGATGTCGGGGCCACATGGCGATGCCGTTCTAGCGACGCGACAAACCATGGCTCTCTCCGAGGCGATCCTGTTTACAACCTTTCCCGAGGTCGGCACCGCAGATGAGCGCGCTGGTTTCGAGCGCGTTGCCCGCGAGGTCAAGCTGACCCGCTATGGGATGGATTGCTACGCCTATGCTCTGCTGGCTGCCGGCCATGTCGATCTGGTCATTGAGGCGGGTCTCAACGCCTATGATATTCAGGCCCCCATCGCAGTGATTGAGGCCGCAGGCGGGATCGTGACCAACTGGCAGGGGGCTCCGGTTCATGAGGGTGGTCAGGTTCTGGCGGCAGCAAACGCCGATCTCCATGCCGAGGCGCTTCGGCTGTTGCAAGGCGTCTGAAACAGGCTTGAGCAAAGGACAGGGGATACGGTAACGTATCCTTGGTCTGAGTCCTTTGCCCGTATTCTGTCAGACCCTTTTCACACTTCATCACCGAAACGGGCGAATTTGAGGTGTGAAGCCATGCGGGAAATCCTGATTGAAAACGCCCTGACCGTCATCTCCATGGATGACGATGCGCGCGTTTTGAGCGATGCAGATGTACTGATCCGGGGTGGCCAGATCGCGGCGGTAGGTCAGGGGCTGACGACATCCGGCGAGCGTATTTCCGGGCAGGGCTGTGTTGTAACGCCAGGGTTGGTGAACACCCATCACCACCTTTACCAGAACCTCACCCGCGCGGTGCCGGGGACTCAGGATGCCTTGCTTTTTGGTTGGCTGCAGCGACTCTATCCGATCTGGGCGCGCTTTGGCCCCGAAGAGATGTTTGTCTCTGCACAGCTTGGGCTGGTGGAGCTGGCGCTGTCGGGCTGTACGCTCAGTTCGGATCATCTCTATCTTTATCCAAATGGCGCGCGGCTTGAGGATACGATCCATGCGGCGCGCGACGTCGGCTTGCGCTTTCACCCGACGCGCGGCGCCATGAGCATCGGCGAAAGCAAGGGTGGCCTGCCGCCCGACAGCCTCGTCGAGGAAGAAAACGCCATCCTGGAGGATATGATCCGCGTGGTGGATGGGTTTCATGACCCGACCGAAGGTTCCATGTGCCGGGTGGGGCTGGCGCCGTGCTCACCCTTTTCGGTCAGCCGCGAGCTGATGCGCGATGCGGCCCTGTTGGCGCGTGACAAAGGCGTGATGCTGCACACCCATCTGGCGGAAAACGATGAGGACATTGCCTATAGTGAGGCACAGTTCGGTTGTCGCCCGGGTCAATATGCCGAGGAACTGGGCTGGACCGGCAGCGATGTCTGGCATGCCCATTGCGTGAAACTCGATACAGCCGAGATCGATCTTTTCGCGCGCACCCGCACCGGCGTTGCCCATTGCCCCTGTTCCAATTGCCGCCTTGGCAGCGGGATTGCGCCGGTGCGTCGCTTCCGCGATGCGGGCGTTCCGGTGGGGCTGGGTGTAGATGGTTCTGCCAGCAACGATATGGCGAGTCTCATCGGTGAGGCACGTCAGGCCATGCTGTTGCAGCGGGTGGCAAATGGCGCGGATGCCATGAGCGCCTATGAGGCGCTCGAGATCGCCACACGCGGCGGCGCCGATATTCTGGGGCGCCCTGATTGTGGGCGGCTTGCCCCCGGAAAACGCGCAGATGTGGCGGTCTGGGATGTGACCGGCGTGGCTTCCAGTGGCAGTTGGGATCCGGCGGCACTGCTGTTGGCGGGGCCGGGCCAAGTGAAGCACCTATTCGTGGAAGGCCGTCAGATCATCTCAGGCGGAGAGGTGACGAGCATTGATCTTCCAAACCTGCTAGAGCGGCACGGGCGGCTTGCCCGCGCCCTTGCGGAAGCCGCCTGACCTCAGACCTTTCGCCCGCCGATCCAGACCTCGGATATGGCGCGATCATCGCCCATCATGATGGTGGCAAAGGCGGCCTCCCAGATGTCTGCCGCACGCGCCGTGCGTTGGGCGATTGCGGGGGTCGAAGCCAGATCGAGGACCACCAGATCGGCCTCCATGCCCGGGGCGATATTTCCGATCTTGTCTTCCAGCCGCAGCCCGCGGGCCGAGCCTTGCGTGGCGAGCCACAGCAGCTCGGCCGCGTGCATTGGTGCTCCGCGCAACTGGCCGATCTCATAGGCCGCTGCCATGGTGCGCAGCATAGAAAAGCTGGAGCCGCCGCCAGTATCCGTTGCCAGACCGATGCGATGCCCAGCGGCCTTGAGGCCTGCCATGTCAAAAAGACCGGAGCCGATGAAGGTGTTGGAGGTTGGACAATGCACCAGTGCCGCATCATGTTCGCGCAGCCGGTCCCGCTCGCGCGGCTCAAGGTGGATGGCATGACCATAGACGCCGCGCGCCCCCAAAAGGCCAAAGGTCTCGTAGGTATCAAGATAGTCCCGGGCTTTGGGGAAAAGGCCTTTCACCCAGGCGATTTCATCCGTCTGCTCGCTGAGGTGGGTTTGCATCAGGCAGTCCGGGTTCTGGGCCCAAAGCGCGCCCATCGCCTCGAGCTGCTCGGGCGTTGAGGTGGGCGAAAAGCGCGGCGTGATCGCGTAGGACAGCCGGTCCACCCCGTGCCAGCGCGCAATGAGGGCTGCGCTATCGTCATGGGCGGATTGGGGGGTATCGCGCAGTGCGTCAGGGGCGTTGCGGTCCATGCAGGTCTTGCCCGCGACCACACGCTGTCCGCGCGCCCGCGCCGCAGAGAAAAAGGCATCGACGCTTTCGGGATGAATGGTGCAATAGCTGCAGACGGTGGTGGTGCCATGGGCGGCGGTCAGATCAAGATAGCGCCCGGCGATCTCATCCGCATAGGTACGGCTCCCAAAGCGCATTTCCTCGGGGAAGGTGTAGCTGTTCAGCCAGTCGATCAGCCTCTTTCCCCAGCTCGCGATGATCGCGGTTTGCGGATAGTGGACATGGGCGTCGACAAATCCGGCCATGATCAGCTTTCCGGAATGATCGTGGACCTCGGCGTCAGGGTATTGGGTGCGCAGCGCATTAAAGCTGCCGATGGCCGCAACATGCCCGCCCTGAATGGCAACCGCTTCATACAGATGGGCAGCGTCCTGGGGCCGTTCGTCGGCAAAAGGATCGCGGGCAAACGACAGAACCTCTCCCCGCAGGATCTGGGGGGCGGGTTTCTCGGTGCGTCCGTGCGTGGTCATTTGTGCGCTGTGCCTTCCTGCAAAATGGTCAGCACCAAGATACGCCTGCGTCTTGGCAGGGTAAATTGCGTCATTGTCATTGTTTTCCGGTAGCAGCTTCTTCTATTCATGGGGCGACGCAAAAAGGGGCAGCTTATGAGCAATGGCGACGACATCATCGGCACCGAAACCGCCCCGGAAGACGCCTACACGTTGGACCGTCGGCTTGTTGCGCAGATTCTCTATGCGGTGGACACCAATGATCAGGAGCGTCTCGCCGCGCTTATGGAGCCGCTCCATGCGGCGGATATTGCCGACCTTCTGGAGCAGATCAACGCCTTTGACCGGGCGCGCCTGATCCGCCTTTATGACCGTGAGTTCGACGGGGAAATCCTGTCGGAACTTGATGAATCGATCCGCGAAGAGGTGATTGCGATCCTGACGCCTCAGGTTCTGGCCGAGGCAGTTCGGGATCTGGACAGCGACGATGTGGTTGATCTGGTCGAGGATCTGGAAGAGCCGCAGCAGGAAGCCATTCTCGAAGCGCTGGAGGATTCGGACCGGATCGCGGTAGAGCAGTCGCTGAGCTATCCTGAAAGCTCAGCCGGGCGTCTGATGCAGCGCGAGGTGGTCATGGCACCCGAACACTGGACCGTGGGGCAGGCCATCGACTTCATGCGCGAGCGTTCGGATCTGCCTGCGCAGTTCTATCACGTGGTGGTGGTAAATCCGCGCTTGAATCCCGTTGGCAATGTCACCCTCGGACGGATCATGTCCTCGCGCCGGGATGTGGCCTTGAGCGATCTCTTCGAAGAAACCTTTCAGGTGATCCCTGCCGATCAGGATGAAGAGGATGTCGCCTATGCCTTCAATCAGTATCACCTCATTTCGGCGCCAGTGGTCGACGGCGAGGGACGTCTGGTCGGTGTCATCACCATTGACGACGCCATGGCCGTTCTGGACGAAGAGCATGAAGAAGACATCCTGCGCCTTGCGGGTGTGGGGGAGGGCAGCCTTTCTGATCGGGTGGTCGACACCACCAAACGGCGTTTTCCGTGGCTTGCGGTCAACCTGCTGACGGCGGTTCTGGCCTCTATGGTCATTGCCCTTTTCGAAGACACCATTGCGCAATTCGTGGCGCTTGCGGTGCTGATGCCGATCGTGGCCTCTATGGGGGGGAATGCCGGAACTCAATCCCTGACGGTTGCTGTGCGGGCCTTGGCGACGCGCGACCTTACGGGATCAAACGTCTGGCGGGTGATCCGGCGCGAGGCGTTGGTCGGACTTGTGAACGGGCTGATCTTCGCTGTTGTGATGGGAGCCGTTGGAATTGTCTGGTTCGGTTCACCCTTGCTTGGCGCGGTGATCGGTGTCGCGATGGTCATCAATCTGGTCGTGGCAGGTCTGGCCGGGACGGCTGTGCCGGTTATTCTCGAAAAGATTGGGGTGGATCCGGCCCTGGCCTCTGGGGCTTTTGTGACGACAGTGACTGATGTTGTTGGCTTCTTTGCGTTCCTTGGCCTGGCAGGGGTGGTGTTGCTCTAGGCCGGTTCGCACGTCTTGGGAGAACAAAATGACGGGACTTTCTGAGGTCAAAGCCGCCGCCCGCAAGGCAGCCTTTGCCCGTCGCAAGGCGGCCTTTGAAATGAACAAACCGGGCGCGGCCGGGCATCTGTCCGAGGTGCTGGCCGGATATCGCGGCGTGCCCCTTGCGGGCTATATGCCGATCCGTACCGAGATCGATCCGCTGCCGGCCATGGCCGAAGCCGCAGCCCATGGCGATGTAGGCGTGCCTGTGATCGAAGCGGAAGGCCTGCCGCTGCGGTTCAGCCGCTGGGAGCCCGAAGGCGCACTGCGCGAGGGGCCGTTCGGCGCAAAGGTGCCTGTGGTCGATGACTTCTTTGAGCCTGAAATCGTGATCGTGCCTCTGGTGGCCTTTGATTTGAATGGCGGGCGGCTGGGCTATGGCGGGGGCTTTTATGATCGCAGCCTCGCGCAGCTCCGCGCGCGGCGCGCGACCCTTGCCATCGGTTTTGCCTTTGATGCGCAAGAGGCAGACAGCCTGCCGCTGGAGCCAACCGATCAGCCGCTCGACATGATCGTCACCGAAAGCCGGATTGTTCAGTTTCCGGCTTGAGCGCCGCGCATTGTGATCTCATCCCCAGACAAAAAGGCTGGCTGCGCCGGACGGGGGCTTGCTCTGCCCGGCTGCGCTGCCTAGGAGAGAGGCCATGAGGATACTGTTTCTAGGCGATGTGATGGGCCGCGCTGGGCGCCGCGCCATCACCGAGAACCTGCCGCGCCTGCGTCAGGAGTGGCGGCTCGATTTCGTTGTGGTCAATGGCGAGAATGCCTCCAACGGAATGGGGCTGAGCGGCGATCACGCCAAAGCTCTGCTGGATGCCGGGGCGGACTGCCTGACACTGGGCGATCACGCCTTTGACCAAAAGGACATGTTGCAGTTCATCGAGAAAGAACCGCGCATCATCCGCCCCATCAATTTTGCCAAAGGCGCGCCCGGTCGCGGGCACCGGTTGTTCAACGCGCCGGGCGGGCGCAAGGTGCTGGTGACGCAGGCGCTGGGGCAGGTGTTCATGAAGCGCGCCTATGACGACCCCTTTGGCGCGGTCGAAGGCGTGTTGAAAGCGCACCCGCGCGGCGGGCTGGCGCAGGCGGTGATTGTCGATATGCACTGCGAGGCGACCTCCGAAAAGATGGCGATGGGGCATTTTTGCAATGGCAAGGCTTCGCTTGTCGTGGGCACCCACACCCATGTGCCTACGGCCGATGCTCAGATCCTGTCGGAGGGCACGGGCTACCTGACGGATGCAGGCATGTGCGGCGATTATGATTCCGTGATTGGCATGGAAAAGGCCGAACCGATGCGGCGGTTCCTGACGGGCATGCCCAAAAGCCGGTTCACGCCTGCAAACGGCGAGGCGACCTTGTCGGGTGTCTATATCGAAACCGATGACAGGACAGGGGCAACCAAGCACATCCGCATGGTGCGCGATGGTGGCCTTTTGCAAAAGGAAGGCCCCGGAGACTGATCCGGCGAACGGCTGTTCCGTAGTTTACCGTCCTGCCGCAAAAACATCCCGATTTGTGCTTCTGCCGGAGTAGGATGGCGCAAGCTCTTGCCTCCCCATTTCGGATCGGGAAAACTCCGTGCTGGCGTGGTCCGATCCAGTGGGCCAAGCCTTGTCAACGAATATGAGATATTGCCGTATATGCAGGTTTTTCAGATCGCGGAGAACGGGACTGCCATTCTGGCCCTTTTGATCGTCGCGGGTATGTTTCTGGCCTTTCTCAAGGAGAGCTACCCGACCGAAGTTGTTGCCCTGGCTGGTGTGTCTCTGATGCTGGTGACCGGGGTTCTGCCCTACGAGGCGGCGCTGCCAGTGCTGTCGAACCCTGCGCCTTGGACGATTGCGGCGATGTTTGTCATCATGGGCGCCTTGGTGCGCACGGGCTCACTTGATGCCTTTACCCAAGTGGCGCGCAGGCAGGCCGAGGTGAACCCGAGGCTGGCGATTGCCATGCTGATGGCTTTTGTGGTCGCGGCCTCGGCGATCGTCTCCAATACGCCCGTAGTTGTGGTGATGATCCCGATCTTTATTCAGATTGCACGGACGCTGGATGTTTCGGCCTCTAAGATGCTGATCCCGCTCAGCTATGCGGCCATCCTGGGCGGAACTCTGACGCTGATCGGGACCTCGACGAACCTGTTGGTCGACGGTGTGGCACGGGCGCAGGGGCTCACGGCCTTTTCGATTTTCGAAGTGACACCGCTGGGGTTGATCCTGGTGGGATGGGGCATGATCTACCTGCGCTTTGTCGCCCCGCGTCTTCTGCCTGAGCGGGACAATCTTGCAAATCTGCTGAGCGACCGGTCAAAAATGAAGTTCTTTACCGAAGCCGTTATTCCGCCGGACAGCAATCTTATCGGGCGTGAGGCAACGGGGGTTCAGCTGTTCAAACGCCCCGGTGTGCGCCTGATCGACGTTATCCGCGGAGATGTCTCGTTGCGGCGCAACCTCAAGGGTGTCGAACTGCAGGTCGGGGATCGCGTTGTGCTTCGCACCCAGATGACGGAACTGCTCAGCCTGCAGCGCAACAAAGAACTAAAGCGGGTCGATCAGGTTTCAGCGGTTGAGACCAAGACGGTCGAGGTGTTGGTGACGCCGGGCTGTCGGCTGGTGGGGCGGTCCCTGGGGGCAATGCGTCTGCGCCGCCGCTATGGTGTCTATGTGCTCGCCGTGCACAGGCGAAACCAGAACATCGGCGTGCAGCTCGATGATCTTGTCGTGCGGGTGGGAGACACCCTCTTGTTGGAGGGCGCCCCGGCAGACATTCAGCGCCTTGCGGCCGACACCGATATGGCCGATGTCTCGCAGCCCACGCAGCGGGCCTATCGCCGCAGTCACGCGCCTTATGCCATTGCGGCCCTTCTGGGGATCGTCGTGCTGGCCGCGCTTGGGGTTGCGCCAATTCTGATGCTTTCCATCATCGCAGTGGCTTTGGTGCTCGTTGGTCGGTGTATCGATGCGGATGAGGCGTTTTCCTTCATCGATGGGCGCCTCTTAGCGTTGATCTTCTCCATGTTGGCGATTGGCGCCGCGCTGGAAAGCTCGGGGGCGGTCCAGATGATTGTCAGCGCCATTGCGCCGTGGCTGTCAGTGTTGCCGCCGTTCCTTGTGGTCTGGGCTGTCTATCTTCTGACGTCGGTCCTGACCGAACTGGTGTCTAACAATGCGGTGGCTGTGGTTGTCACCCCCATTGCCATCGGTCTGGCTCAGGCGATGGCTCTGGATCCGCGCCCGCTAGTGGTTGCGGTGATGGTGGCTGCTTCGGCCTCTTTTGCGACGCCCATTGGCTATCAGACCAACATGCTCGTCTATGGTCCCGGCGGGTACAAGTTCACCGATTTCCTGCGCGTGGGTATCCCGCTCAACCTCAGTATCGGTCTTCTGGCCTCGGCTGTCATTCCATTCATTTGGCCGCTCTGAGACGGCCTTACATGGGCCAGAACACAAGGATGGCCGGGATCGACACCGCGACAATCAGGATCTCCAGCGGCAGGCCGATGCGCCAGTAATCGCCAAAGTGATAGCCGCCCGGGCCCAGCACCAGCGTGTTGTTCTTGTGTCCGATGGGGGTCAGAAAGGCTGCCGAGGCCGCAACTGCGACCGCCATCAAGAATGGATCTGGCGACACATTCAGTGCCGTCGCCATCTGGATGCCGACCGGGGCGGCGACAATGGCCGTGGCCGTGTTGTTCAATACATCCGACAGGGTCATGGTGACCACCATCAGCACCGTGAGGATCGCCCAGGCAGGCAGGCCCTGCGTCAGGCCGATCAACCCGTTTGCGATCAGCTCGGTGCCGCCTGAGCTGTCCAATGCGGCGCCAAGGGGGATCATCGATCCCAATAGCACCACAACCGGCCATTCCACATGATCATAGATCTCGGCCACAGGCAGGATCTTGGTCAGCACATAGGCGATGGCAACCAGCCCGAGGGCGACCGGCAGATAGACGATCCCTACAGAGGCGGCCAGAACGGCAGCAGCAAAAAGGCCGATTGCCAGCCAGGTCTTGTCGTTTGCAGTCACGGCAAGGCCCCGTTCCGCCAGCGGCAGACAGCCCAGCCATTCCGTCACATCCGTGCCGCGGTCGCGCGGGCACAGAAGAAGCAGGATATCACCCGGCTCGATTACGGTCTGCCGGATATGACGGGTCAGACGCCGACCCTGCCGAGAGATGCCGAGCAGAACGGTGCTTTGACGCCAGGCAAGGCCTACGCCTTGAGTCGTGCGCCCATTGACGCGGGCGGTTTCCGGCACCACAACCTCGATGAGCTCAAGCCCCTCTCCGGCAGCGGTCAGTTTCTCCTGACGAGCGGCATCGGCAAAGTCGAGCGACAGGGCGGTGCGGAATTCGTCCAGCGCTTCGGGGGTCGCCTCGATCACCAGCGTATCGGCGGCGCGCAGGCTGTATCCACTGGCGCGCCCATAGATCCGTTTTCCGTTTCGGATCAGGCCCAGGATGGCTACGTCAGCCTTTTCGGCCTCGACGTCCAGCTCGCCAAGCCGCTTGTCGATCAGGGGCGAGTCTTCGGGCACGGTCAGTTCGGCAATGTAGTCGGCGATCTGCGCCTCAGAGGCCCCGGCGGCGTTTTCGCGCTGTGGGATCAGGCGCCAACCGATCAGCGCCACAAAAGCAAGGCCCGCAGCAGAGGCCACCAGCCCGACCGGCGCAAAATCGAACATCTGGAACGGCGCGCCAAGGGCTTCATGGCGGATTGATGCGATGATGATATTTGGTGGCGTGCCAATGAGCGTGACCATGCCGCCTAGGATTGTGGCAAAGCTGAGCGGCATAAGGCTGAGGCCCGGTGCGCGTCCCGCCTTGCGTGCGGTCTGGATATCGACGGGCATAAGCAAGGCGAGGGCGGCCACGTTGTTCATGAAGGCCGATAGAACGGCGCCAACCCCGCCCATCAGGGCAATATGCAGTCCCAGCGCGCGGGTGCTATCCACCAGGGTGCGGGTGATCAGGAACACGGCCCCCGAGCGCACCAGCCCGGCCGAGACGATCAGGACAAGGGCAACCACCAGTGTCGCCGGATGACCAAACCCGGCAAAGGCGTCCTTGGCGGGAACGACCCCCAGTAGGACGGCGATCATGAGGGCAGAAAAGGCCACGAGATCATAGCGAAACCGCCCCCAGAGCAGCATCGCAAAAACGGCTGCAAAAATCGCGAAAAGAATGCCTTGATCAAATGTCATGTCGCCTGTTCCTTGCGTGTCCAAAGCTGCGTAAATCGAAGCTGCGATGCCACTCTTGCCGAAAGCTGGGGCAGATGCCAGCATCTGCCGGGTCTTTTGCTGCCCGGGGTTTGCGGCTGTGCCGGGCTCTGGCCAGCAATCCCTTGCGGCGCGCAAGACCTGCCTGTATCAAACGCTCCGACACGCAAAACCGCAAAATTGGAGACTGGCGCATGGCAGGCCACTCAAAATGGGCGAACATTCAGCATCGCAAGGGGCGCCAGGACGCGGCGCGCTCCAAACTCTTTTCCAAACTGTCCAAGGAAATCACCGTAGCCGCGAAGATGGGCGACCCGGACCCGGAAAAGAACCCGCGTCTGCGCTTGGCCGTCAAGGAGGCCAAAAGCCAGTCGGTGCCCAAGGATGTGATTGAACGCGCGATCAAGAAATCGCAAGGCGGCGACGCCGAGAGCTATGATGAGATCCGCTATGAGGGCTATGGCCCGAATGGCGTTGCGGTGATCGTCGAAGCGATGACCGACAACAAGAACCGGACCGCCTCCAACGTGCGCTCGACCTTCACCAAGAATGGCGGCAACCTCGGCGAGACAGGTTCGGTCGGCTTCATGTTCGACCGCAAGGGCGAGGTTACCTATCCCGCCTCCGTTGGCGATGCGGATACGGTGATGATGGCCGCGATCGAGGCCGGCGCCGAGGATGTGGAAAGCTCTGAAGATGGCCACATCATTTATTGTGCCGACACGGATCTCAATGATGTCTCCAACGCGCTGGAAGCGGAACTGGGCGAATCTGAGTCGACCAAGCTGATCTGGAAACCGACCACCACCACCGAACTGGATCTGGAAGGCATGCAAAAGCTGATGAAGCTCGTGGATGCGCTGGAAGACGATGATGACGTGCAGCGCGTGACCACCAACTTTGAAGCCTCTGACGAGGTGATGGCTCAGCTTTGACGGCCGACCGCTTCCGCTGAAATCACCAAAGGCCCGCCAGTGTGCGGGCCTTTTCTCATGTTGCGGGGACCTTAGTCCAGACTGCGATAGCGCAGGATATTGCCGCGCGGCAGGTACATCAGATCGAGTTCCAGATCCGTGATCCGTTCGATCGCGTAACAGGCGGTCTCGCCGGTTTCCTCTTCCAAGGTCCAAAGGTAAGGGCCACCGCCCTCGAATGTGCCACAGCTGTCCCATATCGCGACGTATTCGCGACTGGTGAACTGGTCGTCATAGCTGTTGTCCAGCTCGGAGCCGAGGACATTGAACCGCGCGTTTGGGTCATCAACCGAGTACCAGGTCCCCTGCAGTGTGTTCAGAATGGAATCGTTGGTTGTCCAGGGGCGCGTGGTCACGTTGCGCAGGACAACATCGGCCGTGCGGTCATAGAAGTCCACAATGTCGCCCTCGACGAAGATGGGCGTGCCGGGTGAAAGCTGCTGCATCAGGTCAAAGACAAACGACGGAGTGCGCCAGTCTTCGGCGACATAAAACGCGGTGCCGGAGGTGTGGAAGCTGCAGAGGCGCTGTCCGTCATCGGTGCAGCCCTGCATGATGGCCGCATCGGCGATTGGCTCTCCATGGGTGCCGGGGGTCGCCCTGTCGGCGGGTTCCGCCGTGCCCGGCGGCGGAGCGGGCGGTGAGCCTGCCGCGTCGTCGACCAGTGTCAAAGTGAAGTGCCGCGCAGACTCGCCAGTGTCGAGTTGTCGAAACCCGGTGCTGTCATATCCTCGCGAGGCGCAGTTTTCGTCACCTTGGATGGTGAAGACATCCGGCGTTGTGCAAAAGGCGTAGTCGCCGCTGGCAAAGGGCGCCCCGGCATCCGTGGCGAGATAGTAGTAATACCGGTTCTGCAGATCCCCGCGCACAGGTTCCTGGCAGTCGCCATGGGCAATGTTCCACCATCCCTTTGAAATCCAGCTTTTACCTTCGGCATAGCCGACGGCAATACTCAGGCTGCGCCCCGACGAGTTGCAGATCTCCAAGCCTGCAAAGACAGGACTGGCAAAAAGGCTGATGGCAAAGGCAAAACCCAGTCCGACGGCTCTCATGATAGGCTCCTGAAACGTTGTGCGTTCAGCCTAGGCGGAGGGATTTGACGCGGCAAGGTAAAGCCAGTTGCGCAGTTAATCCCTGATAAGGTATTTCGCGGCGGTTGCGACGACAGCCCTTGTCACCGGTTCCAGTGCAGCGGCCATGACCCGGCTGACTTGCCAGCCGAGGGGAACATCCAGCGGAGTGTCTGGAAGGATTTCGACCAACTCTCCGTTCGCAAGTTCTTGCTCGACCAGCAGCAGAGGGTTCATGCCCCATCCCAAACCCGCCTTGGCCGCATCCACAAAAGCTTGGCTTGAGGGCAGAAAATGCGCGGGTGGGGAAAGAGCCGGTTCAGCATTGATCTCGAGCCACCGGCGCTGCAATGCGTCCTTGGCGTTGAAGACCAGACAGGGGGCAGCGCGAAGCGTTGCCGTGTTTGGGCCATCAGCAAACCAACGGCTCATGTATGCGGGACTTGCGGTGGCCACATAACGCAATGCGCCCAGATCAAAAAGATCGCAGCCCGTGACAGGTTTGCTGCCATGTGTGACGGCGGCCGAGACATCCCCGCGCCTGAGCCAGTCGGCACTGTGATCCTGATCGTCAATGACCAGATCGAACAGAATATCGGGGCAGGCGGCCATCGCAGGGATGAACCAGGTGGCAAGACTATCAGCATTGATTGCGCAGCGCAGCTGTGCTGCAGGGCCTTTGGGAGGCAAGGACAACTCGCGTGCGATTTGGTTTTCCAGGAGGGCGACATCTTCGGCGTGTTTGGCCAGGCGCTGGCCAGCAGCCGTGCCGGTGCAGGGCTGTCCCCGATCAACCAAGACGGTTCCGATCCGGTCCTCGAGTGCCTTGATCCGCTGAGAAATCGCCGAGGGTGTGACATTGAGGGCATGGGCCGCAGCCTCAAAAGATCCATGGCTCAGAACCGCACTGAGCGCGGCCAGTTGATTGGGGGTAAGCTGCATTAGAAACTCTTAATCGAGGCAAGTATCTTTAATTGGATTATTGCCCCGCCGCGAAATAGTCAAAGCCGGAGAATGATTTCAGCCATCGGAGTCCAGCATGTCCTCAAGCCTTTTTTCTGGTTTTGCGCTAGGCTTTAGCCTTATCCTCGCCATCGGGGCACAAAATGCCTTTGTGCTGCGCCAGGGGTTGCGACAGGAACATGTGTTTTGGATTTGCCTGACCTGCGCGGGGTCGGATGCGGTGCTGATATTTGCCGGTGTGCTGGGGCTTGGCGCGGTCTCCGAAGCGGTGCCGGGGTTTGAATTTGCGATGCGGATTGCCGGTGCGGGGTTCTTGATCTGGTATGGCGGTCGCAGCCTTTGGGCGGCCGGGCGCGGCGGCGAGGCCTTAAGGCCGGACAGCGGCGCGGCCCCCCAAGCGATCTTTCCCGTCCTGGCCACTGTGCTGGCGCTGACCTGGCTCAATCCGCATGTCTATCTTGATACCGTGGTCCTCTTGGGGAGCATTTCCGCCCAATACCCGCAGCCGCTGGTCTTTGGGATCGGCGCGATGGTGGCGAGTTTCGTTTTCTTCTTCTCCCTCGGCTATGGCGCGTCCCTTTTGGCCCCCGTCTTTGCCCGCCCGCGCTCGTGGCAAGTGCTGGAGGTCGTCATTGGCCTCACCATGTGGGGCATTGCAGCAAAGCTCTTGCTGATGTGATGCGAGCGATATGACGTTGAGAATAATTGTCATGTTCAGGGTTGTGCCCTGATCGGTTTGGGTGTTCTTTCTTGCAGTATGAGCGACGCGAAAGAGACAGATAATCCGGCCCAAAATCCCGTCATGGGAGTCTTCTGGATGCTCGTCACCGGGCTGTGTTTTGTGGCGGTGACGGCGCTTGTCAAATATCTTGGCGGACGGATTCCTCCGGCCGAGTCAGCCTTTCTGCGCTACCTCTTGGGTCTTGTTTTCCTGATCCCGATGATCGGTGCGGTGCGCCGGGCCAGCCTGACACCAAAACTCTGGGGGCTCTTTGCCGGGCGTGGTGCGTTGCACACACTGGCAGTCATGCTCTGGTTCTTTGCCATGACCCGCATTCCCCTGGCCGAGGTCACGGCGATGAACTACCTCTCGCCGGTCTATGTGACCCTTGGCGCCGCCGTCTTTCTGGGAGAAAAGCTGGCCATGCGCCGGATCGCGGCCATCGTTGCCGCGCTGATCGGAGCGGTCATCATCCTGCGCCCCGGTTTTCGTGAAATCTCACCCGGCCACATAGCTATGCTGGTGGCGGCTGTGGCCTTTGGCGGGTCGTACCTTTTGGCCAAGTTCACCGTGGATGGCACCAACCCGACCGTTGTCGTGGCGATGTTGTCGCTTTGGGTGACGGCGGGCCTTGCGCCTTTTGCGATTGCGGTCTGGGTGACGCCAACACTTACGGAACTGGCCATTCTCTTTGGTGTGGCCTGTTTTGCAACTGCAGGCCATTACACGATGACACTTGCCTTTGCTGCTGCGCCGGTCGCCGTCACTCAGCCCGTTACGTTCCTGCAACTGATCTGGGCCACGCTATTGGGCGCAGTGGTTTTTGATGAGGCCGTCGATATCTGGGTGGTCTCGGGCGGCGCGCTGATATTGGGGGCGATAAGCTTTATCACCTGGCGTGAAGCCGTACTGAAACGCCGCGCAATCACCCCGCCGGTGCCAGCCACCAAAGTGTAGGCGACCCGCGCGGTGCGCCTTTAGGACAGAGCCATATCCACGACCCGATGCGCTGCGGCGCGGGCGGCTTTTGGATCCACGCTGCCTTCGGTCTGCGCGGTTTGAAGCCAGACGCCGTCCATATAGCATTGCAGCGCCTGACGGGCGGTTTCTACGCGCGCCTCGGGCACCAGGCGCCGCAGCTCTGCCAGGAAATGGCTGCGCACCCGCGCGCGGTTGATCCGGTGCAGCCGCGACAGACGCGGTGAATAAGGCGCGCTGGCCCAGAACTGCATCCAGAGACTGCATTGCGGCACGGTGAATAGATCGTCCGAAAAGTTGGCGTCCATGACGGCATAAAGGCGCTCTTTTGGCGTTCTGGCTTGCCCATAGCCCTCAACCATCGCGCGCCGCAGCTTGCGCAACAGATGCCGCATGGTGGCTTCCATCAGCCCTTCTTTTGACCCAAAGTAATAGTTGATCGACGCGGCCGAGGCACCGGCTTCGGCGGCGATCTCTGCCATTGTCACAACACCATAGCCGCGCTTGTGCACGGCCACGATGGTGGCTTCGATCAACTCTTCATTGCGGATGTCTCGGATGCGTTTTCTGCCCATGCCGCAGTTTTGCGGTACATGGGCGCCGGTTTCAACCGCTGTTATGTCTATTTTAAAAGTTGTATAGCGGTTTAAAAAATGTTTGGCTTGGAGGCGGGACGTGATAGGTACTTCACGGTCCGACAGATAATGGCGGCGCATCTTTGCGTGCGTGCCACGACGCGAAGCTCAGGAGAACGCAGATGTCTGCACCCAATATTCTGATCCTGATGGTGGATCAGTTGAATGGAACGCTGTTCCCCGATGGGCCTGCGGACTGGCTGCATGCGCCGAACCTCAAGAAGCTGGCGGCGCGGTCGACCCGATTTGCGAATGCCTATACGGCCTCGCCGCTTTGTGCGCCGGGACGTGCCAGTTTCATGTCTGGGCAGCTGCCATCGCGGACCGGGGTCTATGACAACGCCGCTGAATTCCGCAGCGATATCCCGACCTACGCGCACCATCTGCGCCGCGCAGGCTATTACACCTGCCTCAGCGGCAAGATGCATTTTGTCGGCCCTGATCAGCTTCATGGGTTTGAGGAGCGCCTGACCACCGACATCTACCCGGCCGATTTCGGCTGGACGCCGGATTATCGTAAACCCGGAGAGCGGATCGACTGGTGGTATCACAACATGGGCTCGGTCACCGGGGCAGGGGTGGCGGAAATCTCCAACCAGATGGAGTATGATGACGAGGTCGCCTATCACGCCAAGGCCAAATTGTACGATCTGGCCCGCGGCAAGGACGACCGGCCCTGGGGGATGACCGTCAGCTTTACCCACCCGCATGATCCCTATGTCGCGCGTAAGAAATACTGGGATCTTTACGAGGATTGCGAGCATCTGCTGCCCGAGGTCCCGGCGATGGACTACGCGGAGCACGACGCCCATTCACAGCGCATTTTTGATGCCAACGACTGGCGCAGCTTTGACATCACCGAAGATGACATTCGCCGTTCGCGCCGGGCCTACTTCGCCAATATCTCATACCTGGATGACAAGATCGGTGAGATCCTGGAGGTGCTGGAAACCACGCGGCAGGAGGCGATCATCCTGTTCGTCTCGGACCACGGCGATATGCTCGGAGAGCGGGGCCTCTGGTTCAAGATGAGCTTCTTTGAAGGCTCGTCGCGCGTACCCCTTATGATCAGCGCGCCGGACCTGCCCGCAGGCCGTATTGATGCGCCCGTCTCCACGCTGGATGTAACGCCCACTTTGGGGGCGCTGGCCGGGTTGGACCTGGCGGAGATCGAGCCCTGGACCGATGGCGAAAACCTGGTGCCGCTGGCGAAGGGGAAGGAGCGTTCAACGCCTGTCACGATCGAATATGCGGCAGAGGCGTCCTATGCACCGCTGGTCTCGCTGCGTTACGGCAAGTGGAAGTACAACCGATGCGCGCTGGACCCCGATCAGCTGTTCGATCTGGAAGCCGACCCGCACGAACTCCAAAATCTGGCCGACGATCCGGCCCATGCCGGAACGCTGCAATCCCTTCGCGCCAAATCCGAGGCACGCTGGGACCTGGCCCGCTTTGACGCCGACGTGCGCGCCAGCCAGGCCCGCCGCTGGGTCGTTTACGAGGCGCTGCGCCAAGGCGGCTATTACCCCTGGGACTACCAGCCGCTGCAAAAAGCTTCGGAGCGCTACATGCGCAATCACATGGACCTCAACGTGGTTGAGGAGAACGCCCGCTTTCCGCGCGGCGAATGACAACACCCTTTCAGATCGGTAGAGAGCATGACACATCCCGCACAGCCCAAAGCCAGCCATTTCATCAACGGTGAATATGTCGAGGACACCAGCGGTACGCCGATCCCGGTGATCTATGCCGCGACCGGCGAAGAGATCGCCACCGTCTATGCCGCGACGCCCGAGATCGTGGAACGCGCTTTGGCCTCTGCCAAAGAAGCGCAAAAGACCTGGGCCAAGATGACCGGAACCGAACGCGGCCGCATCCTGCGCCGCGCTGCCGATATCATGCGAGAGTGCAATCATGAACTCTCGGTGCTGGAAACCTATGATACGGGCAAGCCGCTGCAGGAAACGCTGATTGCCGATGCGACTTCCGGCGCCGATGCGCTGGAGTATTTTGGCGGCCTTGCCGGCAGCCTGACCGGAGAACATATCCCCTTGGGCGAAGACTGGGTCTATACGGTGCGCGAGCCGCTGGGCCTGTGCGTCGGGATCGGGGCCTGGAATTACCCGACGCAGATCGCCTGCTGGAAGGGCGCACCGGCGCTCGCCTGCGGCAACGCCATGGTATTCAAACCGTCTGAGACCACGCCGCTGTGCGCATTGAAGGTCGCTGAAATCCTGCATGAGGCGGGTCTGCCCGCAGGCGTCTACAACGTCATTCAAGGGATGGGAGAGGTTGGCGGCGCGCTGGTCACCGATCCGCGCGTCGACAAGGTCTCGCTCACCGGTTCCGTGCCTACGGGCAAAAAGGTCTATGCGGCTGCTGCCGAGGGCATGAAACATGTCACCATGGAGCTGGGCGGCAAGTCGCCGCTGATCGTCTTTGAGGACGCTGACATCGACAATGCCGTGGGCGGCGCAATCAACGGCAATTTCTACTCCTCGGGGCAGGTCTGCTCGAACGGCACACGCGTCTTTGTGCACAAGGACATCAAGGAAAAGTTCCTCGCCCGCCTGGCAGAACGTGTCGGCGGTGCGGTTCTGGGCGATCCGCAGGATGAGGCGACGAACTTTGGCCCCATGGTGTCGGAGCGGCAGATGGAGATCGTTCTGGGCTATATCGAGAAGGGCAAAGAAGAAGGTGCGCGTCTGATCTGCGGCGGTAAACGTGCTGATATGGATGGCTATTTCATCGAGCCGACGGTCTTTGCCGATGTCACTGACGATATGGTGATCGCCCGCGAAGAAATCTTTGGCCCCGTCATGTCCGTCTTGGAGTTCGAGGATGAGGCCGATGTAATCGCCCGCGCCAATGACACGGAATTTGGCCTGTCCGCTGGTGTTTTCACCAAGGATTTCACCCGTGCACACCGGGTGATTGGCCAGCTGGAGGCCGGGAGTTGCTTCATCAACTCCTACAACGATGCGCCGGTCGAGGCGCCCTTTGGTGGGGTGAAGGCCTCGGGCGTGGGGCGTGAGAATTCCAAGGAGGCGATCAAGCACTTCAGTCAGGTGAAATCCGTCTATGTGCGCATGGGCGATGTGGAAGCGGCGTTCTGACTGCCCTTCCGGTCAACGCCCACCCGCCCGCCCCGTTGCCCGGAAGGGCAGTCCATGTGGCGAGAGTGAAAGAAACCCCTCTACGGCCTTGTGCCGGTGATGGAGACACGCGATGAAAGCTGATTATGTAATCGTTGGAGCCGGCAGCGCCGGTTGTGCCATGGCCTACCGCCTGTCGGAGGCTGGCAAGTCCGTCCTGGTGATCGAACACGGCGGCAGCGATGCGGGGCCTTTTATCCAGATGCCGGGTGCGCTGTCCTACCCGATGAACATGTCGCTCTATGATTGGGGGTACAAATCCGTGCCCGAGCCGCATCTCAACAACCGCCAACTGGTGACCCCGCGCGGCAAGGTGATTGGCGGCTCGTCCTCGATCAACGGGATGGTCTATGTGCGCGGGCATGCGGGAGATTACAATCACTGGTCAGCAACCGGCGCGGCGGGCTGGTCCTATGCCGATGTTCTCCCTTATTTCAAGCGGATGGAATGCTGGGATGACCGCGGCCATGGTGGTGATCCTGACTGGCGCGGCTCCGACGGCCCGCTGCATGTAACGCGTGGCCCGCGCGATAACCCGCTGCATGATGCCTTTGTAACCGCTGGCCAACAGGCGGGCTATCCGGTCACTTCCGATTATAATGGCGAGCAGCAAGAGGGCTTTGGCCCCATGGAAATGACCGTCTACAAAGGCCAGCGCTGGTCTGCCGCCAATGCCTATCTGAAACCGGCCTTGAAGCGCGAGAACTGTAACCTGATCCGGGGCCTTGCTCGCAAGGTGGTGATCGAGGATGGCCGCGCCGTCGGCGTGGAGATCGAGCGCGGCGGCAAGGTCGAGGTCATCCGCGCCAATGCCGAGGTAATCCTGTCAGCTTCTTCGCTGAACTCGCCCAAGCTGCTGATGCTCTCGGGGATTGGCCCAGCAGCCCACCTGGCAGAGCATGGGATTGATGTGATCGCAGACCGTCCGGGAGTTGGACAAAACCTGCAGGACCATCTGGAGTTCTATTTCCAGTTCGCCTCAAAACAGCCGATCACGCTCTACAAGTACTGGAATCTGTTCGGAAAGGCGCTGGTCGGGGCGCAGTGGCTCTTTACAAAGACCGGACTCGGCGCCTCGAACCAATTCGAAAGCGCGGCCTTTATTCGCTCGGACAAGGGGGTGGATTATCCGGATATCCAGTATCACTTCTTGCCCATCGCGGTGCGCTATGACGGGCAGGCAGCGGCAGAGGGTCACGGCTTTCAGGCGCATGTGGGGCCGATGCGATCGCCCTCGCGCGGGGAAGTCACGCTCAACTCGGCTGATCCAAAGGAGGATCCGCGCATCTTTTTCAACTACATGTCGACCGAACAGGACTGGATCGACTTCCGCAAATGTGTGCGTTTGACGCGAGAGATCTTTGCTCAGGATGCGATGAAACCCTTCGTCAAACATGAGATACAGCCGGGTGACGCCCTGCAAACGGATGACGAAATCGACGGGTTCATCCGGGAACATGCGGAAAGCGCCTATCATCCCTGCGGCACCTGCAAGATGGGCGCGGCAGATGATCCTATGGCGGTGGTTGACCCGGAGTGCCGGGTGATCGGTGTTGACGGGCTGCGGGTTGCCGACAGTTCGATCTTTCCTCGGATCACCAATGGCAACCTTAACGGACCCTCGATCATGACCGGGGAAAAAGCCTCGGATCACATTCTCGGCCGGCGCCTTGCGTCATCGAATGCACAGCCCTGGTTCCACCCCGATTGGCAGAGCAGCCAAAGGTAGGATGTGCCTCACTCCGGTCGGAAGTCAGAAAACGCATCTTTCTTTTGCGCATTTGATCCCGGTCAAAGTGGCCTGTCAGAACCCTGTCTAGGGTCTGGGAGACACCAGAAAAGGAGCGAACAGATGTCCAATACACCGCATGAACTGGCTGAAGAATTCCCCGACAAAGTCAGCGTAATCAGTGCTTTGAAACAGTCGGATGCCCATTTTGCCAAGCTGGCGGATGAGTATCACGAGATCAACCGTGCTGTGCACCGCGCGGAAACCAACGTCGAGCCGGTCGAGGAGTTGGCAGAGGTCGAGATGCGCAAGAAACGCGCAGCCCTAAAGGATGAGATCTGGGGCATTCTGGCCAAGGCGTGATCTTTGGATTTTCGGTAAGGGGTGATCGGGGTCCGCGGAGCGGGCCCCTTTTCTTGTTCAGCTGACTTCGTATGGCAATACGCCGCGCGCATTTGCATCGATGCTGAGGCGCCGTTCCAGTGGCGGGACGGAACGCTGGTGGCAGTCTTTGCGCTCGCAAATACGGCAGGAGATGCCGATCGGCTCATAGGCTGATGCATTGGTCACGTCCAGACTGTCGGCATAGACCAGAGCGTCCGCATGGCGCACCTCGCAGCCCAAGGCAATGGCATAGCGCCGCACTGGCGACCCAAAGGATCCTCCCGGTTTCGACACATCGCGCGCCAATGAGATGTAGCGGACACCATCCGGGGTTTCCGCAAGCTGGCGCAGGAACCGGCCTGGTGTTTCAAAGGCGCGGTGCACGTTCCACAAGGGACAGGCCCCGCCAAAGCGGGCAAACTGCAGACGCGTTGCCGAATGGCGTTTGGTGATCGTTCCGGCCTGATCCACCCGCACAAAGAAAAACGGAATGCCCTTGGCTCCGGGGCGCTGCAGGGTGGAAAGGCGGTGGGCCACCTGCTCGATGGAGGCGCCAAACCGAGTGGCGAGCAGCTCAAGATCGTGGCGGCAGTCCTGCGCGGCAGACAGGAAGCGCGCGTAGGGCATAAGCGCAGCCCCGGCAAAGTAATTGGCCAGACCGATTTTGGCGATGGCGCGAGCCTCGCTTGTCTGAAAACGCGCAAAATCGAGGGTCGCTTCCAACAGATCGTTCTGAGCCAGCAAGGCCACTTGCAAAAGCAGCTGGAAAACCTGGGTTGAGGGTGCGGTTCTGTTCGACAGGCGCAGCGTCTTGCTTGCGGCATCATAGCCGCGCAGCCCGGTCATCTCCGCCATCTGAACGGTAATCCCTGCCGTTTCCAGTGCGGATAACGCGGCTGTCCGGACATCGGCTTCTCCCGCGAACCGCTCGGCCGCACGGTCCACGGCGTCGATGTAATTGTCGCAGTAGTGAAAGAAATCGCGCACCTCTTCCCAGGGGCTGGCCTGAATGCGGGCGTCCTCGCGCCCCAGTGCCTCATCAAGGGAAGCAAGCCGCTCGTGTGTCTGGCGATAGGCTCGGTGCAACGTCAGAAAGGCCCGCGCCAGGGCTGGGGCATTGGAGGCCGTGAGGCGCAAATCCGCGAGCGGCGGGGGATCGTCCGCAAAGACCGGATCGGCCATGGCTTCGCGCATGTCACTCACCAGGCGTTCACTGTCACCGGCGCTCAGCTCGGTCACATCCATCCCGAATTCCTGCGCCAGCGCCAGAACAACGGTTGTCGACACTGGCCGGTTGTTGTTCTCCATCTGGTTGAGATAGGGCAGGGAGACCCCCAGCTTGGCGGCAAAGGCCTTTTGGGTCAGGTCAAGCCGGGTACGCATCTCGCGCAGCTTGGCACCGGCGTAGAGTTTCTGGGTGGCCATCGGGCATACCTTTGCAAACCTCGGGTGTGCCCATTGTATAAATGCAAATCCGTTGCGGCAAGAGGCCAGCCGCCCGGGTCAAAGCCCGAGCGTTTTTTCGCGTTTGATGACCATGATTATGGCGGCGAGGCCCAAGAGCGCGGTCACGAACATGATGGCCAGCAAAGGCACCGCCGTGGCGCCGGGCACCAGAACCCAGCCTGCCATGGCGCTTAGGCCTGCGCCGCCTCCGATCATGATGGCGCCGCTGAGGCCTGAGGCTGAGCCTGCCAGATGGGGGCGCACGGAGATTGCGCCAGCAGTCGCATTGGGGATTGCCATGCCATTGCCCAGGCCCACAAAGGTCATGAAGCCAAAGAAGGTGTACAGGTTGTCCATTCCGGCCAGTGCGATGACCATGGACACGGCCACTCCGCCGCCGTTCACGATGCAGCCCCAAAGCACCATCCGGTTGACGCCGAGCGCCGTCGAATAGCGACCCGAGACAAAGTTGCCCAGGAAATAGCCCACCGCTGGGGCAGAAAAGCAGATGCCTAGGACCGCTGGGTCCAGTTTGTACACCTGGGTGCCCACAAAAGGCGCGCCGCCGAGGTAGGCAAAAAAAGCTCCTGAGGCGAGACCGGAGGCCAAGGAGTACCCCCAAAACCGCGGGGAGCGAAACAGCTCCGGGTATTCGCGAAACTGGGCAATAAGGGTTTTTCCGCTCTTCTGCGCGGTTTCGCCGAAATCGAAATAGGTCAGCACGTAAATGGCCAGGCCGAGCACGATTAGAAGCCAGAAATTTGCTTGCCATCCAAGGGCTTGCTCGAGAACGCCGCCAATGGCCGGGCTGATCATGGGGACCACCGCCATTCCCATTGTCACGTAGCCGATCATACTTGCTGCCTTGTCGGTGTCGTAGATATCGCGCACCGCTGCACGGCTGAGAACCATGGTGGCTGCAATAGCGGCTTGTGCCATACGGAAGAACAGAAAAACGCCTGCGGTCGGGGCAAAGATGCAGCCCAAAGTCGCCAGCAGAAAGAGAACAATACTGGTCAGAATGACGGGTCTGCGCCCCATCTTGTCAGAGATCGGACCAACGAGGATCTGCACCACAGCGTTCACCCCAAGATAGAGCGCAACGGAAAGCTGCATGAGGCGATAGTCGACCTCAAAATAGGCTGCCATGCCAGGAAGGGACGGCAGAAACACGTTCATGGCCAGCGCGGAAATCCCCGCCAAAAGGATCAGCGTGCCAATATGAGGTGGTGAAAATGGGGCGCGAGAGTCGCCGGAATTAATTGCCATGGCAAGGATCTAGTGCAGCTGCGACGGCTTGTCCATTGGCGCATTTTCACAGGGCTATGTGCGGTCCAGCACTGGCACCGCCGGGTCCGGGGCCGTGGCGCATTGTGCTGAATATTTGCCTTTGTCTTTGAAACCGGACGCGGGTTGCTTGTTCAGGACAGGCCGATTTTTGCCGGTTTCACCCAGGTTTTGCGGAGTTTTCAAACTTGCAGGTATCGTATGCAAATAGTTTGCAAATTTGCGACAAAGGACTTTGGTCCGCACGGCTTGCGAGCTACAGTCCGTCGGAAATCTATAGGGGACCTGTGCCATGAAAGATATCCTTTCCGAGCTGGAAGAGCGCCGCGATGCCGCGCGGCTGGGCGGTGGGCAAAAGCGGATCGATGCGCAACACGGCCGTGGCAAGCTGACCGCGCGCGAGCGGATTGACCTGCTGTTGGACGAAGGCAGCTTTGAAGAGTTCGACATGTTCGTCTCGCACCGCTGCACCGACTTCGGAATGGAGCAGCAAAAGCCGGCAGGCGACGGCGTTGTCACCGGCTGGGGCACCATCAATGGTCGTCAGGTCTATGTTTTCAGCCAGGATTTCACGGTACTTGGCGGCTCCGTTTCGGCCACCCATGCGCAGAAAATCTGCAAGATCATGGATATGGCGGTGCAGAACGGAGCCCCGGTCATCGGGATCAACGACTCCGGCGGTGCGCGCATTCAGGAGGGCGTCGACAGCCTTGCGGGCTATGGTGAGGTCTTCAAGCGCAACGTGTTGGCCTCGGGCGTGGTGCCGCAGATCTCGGTCATCATGGGCCCTTGTGCGGGGGGCGCGGTATATTCCCCGGCCATGACCGACTTCATCTTCATGGTGAAGGACAGCTCCTACATGTTTGTCACTGGGCCGGATGTTGTGAAGACGGTGACAAACGAACAGGTTTCCGCCGAGGAACTGGGCGGTGCGGGCACCCACACCAAGAAGTCCAGCGTGGCTGACGCGGCTTTTGAGAACGATGTGGAAGCTCTGGCCGAAGTGCGCCGCCTTGTGGACTTCCTGCCGATGAACAACCGGGAAAAGCCCCCGGTGCGCCCGTTCTTTGATGACCCGGCGCGGATCGAGGACAGCCTTGATACGCTGATCCCGGAAAACCCCAATACGCCCTATGACATGAAGGAACTCATCGTCAAAGTGGCGGATGAGGGCGACTTCTACGAGATCCAGGAAGAGTTCGCGAAGAACATCATCACCGGTTTCATTCGCCTTGAAGGTCAGACCGTAGGCGTCGTTGCAAACCAGCCGATGGTTCTGGCCGGCTGCCTTGATATCGACAGCAGCCGCAAGGCGGCGCGGTTTGTGCGCTTCTGTGATTGTTTCGATATCCCGATCCTGACCCTTGTCGACGTGCCGGGCTTCCTGCCGGGCACCACGCAGGAATATCGCGGTGTGATCAAGCATGGTGCAAAACTGCTTTATGCCTATGCCGAAACGACCGTGCCGACTGTGACGGTGATCACCCGCAAAGCCTATGGCGGTGCCTACGTGGTGATGGCCTCCAAGCATCTGGGCTCTGACTTCAACTATGCATGGCCCACGGCCGAGATCGCGGTGATGGGCGCCAAGGGCGCGACAGAAATCATCCACCGCGCTGATCTGGGGGATGCAGAGAAGATCGCAGCCCATACGGCGGATTACGAGGATCGTTTTGCCAATCCTTTCGTGGCGGCCGAGCGTGGCTTTATCGACGAGGTGATCCAGCCGAAATCCACGCGCCGTCGTGTGGCGCGGGCCTTTGCAAGCCTTCGCAACAAGAAGCTCCAGACCCCGTGGAAAAAGCACGACAACATTCCGCTGTAACCGGACCATGGGAGCTCGCTGGCATATCCTGCGCGAGGAGGGGGCTTTGACGCTGTGCCGTCAGTCTCCGCCCCGCTTTGACGTGGCGGCCGCCACGGAACTGCCCATGGCAGATCCGCTGCGGCTGGCACATCAGATCCGCCAGGATGTCTGGCGGGCTCTTCAGAATGTGCGCGGATTTTCCCCGGTGGTTCGGATCGAACGCGCCGCCGAGGGCACAAAGGTGACCGCTGGTGGACGGGTGTCGGGGTCGGTGGCACCTGTTTTGGTGGAGCGGATTGCCGAAGTGCTTGCCAGTCCGGCAAATCGTCGCCGCTGGCTGCGCCATGCAAGTCGTGTTCAAGGGGGTGAGTTGTGAAGCCTCGGAATTGTTTCAATTTGTACGGATCGCAACCCCATGGGGTGAGTTTCCTTTGGTGGCCATCTCCACATGCGTGTGCAGAGTTTTTGCGTCGCCAAAGAAAGTCGCGCGAAAAATTCTTTCTGCACAAATTTGTAACAGTATTTGACACGAAGGGCGAATCGGCTCCATGATCCGGCTCACCGGCATAAGGATAGCGCGCGCCGCGTGCGCAGCGCCTGCAGCCCCGGCAGGAGGAGCCCATTGTGCATGGGGTCGGGGCTGCGGTTATGCTGGACGTGTGGCCGCGACCGCCTTCTGCTTTTTCGTGTCAGCCGCCATGGCATCTGGAAGTGGTGGTGACAAAGCAATCTCGGTGCCGTCAGGACAGCCCGTTACCTTGAATGAAATCCTGCTGGATCACGAGCCGGGCGCGCTTTGGCTGCGCTTGCGCTTTGTGGCGCCGCAGATTGCTCGTGACGGAGGGGGCGTCTCTCATGATCAGGCAGCGCAGGATATGGACCATTTGTGCAAGGATCTTGCCTTGCCCTACATAGAGGCCCAGTCCATCGCCCCTGAGCGAATTGTCATCTCCTTTGCAGATCGCGCCGTTCCCTTTGGTGTGCAGGATGCCGCTGTGACGCAGTTCTTTGAGGTCTATCGTCCCTCGAATGAAACCTGCATCTGGGAGGGGTTCTGATGGCGACACAACATCTTGCGGCTCACCTCCCGGTCACGCCTGTCCTTGCGGCTTTGTCGCCACATCCTGCCTGGACGCTGTCTTTTCGATGTGAAAGCCCAGGTTTGTCGGCTATGATTGCAGCGGGCAGCAACAACGCTGTCCGCACATTGAGGTCAAGCCATGCCCAGGTACTGCCTGGCCGTGGTTTCAAGGCAAAAATCAGGAGACAGAAATGTCCAAGAGCATCAAGCTTTTCACGCTGGCAAGCCTGCTGGCGGCGGTCGCAGCCTGCGGCAGCAAAGAAGAAGAATTTGTCGTTGTTGAGCCCGAACCCATTTCGGTCGAGCCGACATACACCGGCAAATACAAGTAACAACTACAGGGGTCCGGCCCTGTGGCCGGCCCCTGACGCCGTGCGCGGTGCCGGATCGGGGGCATCGTCATGCTGAAACACCGTGGCTTTCCGGGCCGTCTTCCGGGTACCGATTTTCAATTCACAATCCGCCGTCCAAACCCCAAGGGGGTAACGCCGATCACCCGGCGCGAACGTTATCGTGATCGTCGTGCGCCGGACCGGCGCGCAGATGCAGCCTTCATGAAGGCGCTGTGGGAACAGTTTGGCGACCAGCCTTTTGAGCGGGGTAACCTGGATGCCGGGCGCCTCAGTTGGCTGTTCGGCCGCGAAGTGGTCGCCGTTGACGAGGATTTTGACCCCGCGGATTATGAAGCCCTGCTGGTCATCAATGTGGATTTGGCGCGCCAGTCCTTTCCCGAAGCCTTTGAGGACGAGGGATACTGATGCGACCAAGCCGCCCCGATATCTCTTTGGTGCGTGGCCGATCTGTACGCGCAGATCGGGTCGCTATCGGCACGAATTTGCACATGCGCGATCCGTTTCAGCGGGAAACTGCGCAGCGGTGCCATGCCGGTGATGTCGGGCTTTTGCGCTTGGTCAAAACATGCCAGCGTTCAATTGCGACGCGGTGCCCCTGCGTCGCTACGCATCTGTTCCAGTCCCTCGACTTGGAAGGGCAGGTCCGCGCCCCCATCCGCGGCCTGCCCGCTTTTTTGCAGCGTCGTAACACTTTGCGATCATGCGCGAAACATCGCCAAGAGCTGCGCTTCTTCCGGCAAAGTGTCGCCGGATCTTCTGCGGGTGCAACTCCGATATTGCCACAGGCTTATGTCCATTCCATGGCTTTGCACAACACGCAGCAAAGCAGAAAAGGAACGTGGCAATGCAGGCAAAACTCATCGTGCTGGCCCTCGCCCTGTGTGGCGGGCTTTCGGCCTGTGGAGATACAACTGGAGAGCAGGTCATCTATGGCGCCAGCGCAGGGGCGCTTGGCTCCCTTCTCTTGGATGGCAACCCTGTCACCGGTGCAGCGGTCGGCACCGCAGCGAACCTCATTTATTGCAAGGAAAACCCCGGAAAGTGCTGATCGCACACCGGCCTTCTTTGCCCTGACATCCCGGCCCGCCATGGCCGGTTCATCCACCACTCAGATGCCGTGCCCGGATGTATTCCGGGGGCGGCATCTTGCATTCCGGCCCTCAGCACAAGCGGGGCCCACAAGAGCACAAGGGACTGCCAATGTTTGATAAGATCCTGATCGCCAACCGGGGCGAGATCGCCTGCCGCGTCATCAAGACCGCGCGCAAGATGGGTATCAAGACCGTTGCCATCTATTCGGATGCGGACAAGCAGGCGCTGCATGTCCAGATGGCGGATGAGGCCGTGCACATCGGCCCGCCGCCCGCGAACCAGTCTTATATCGTGATCGACAAGGTGATGGATGCGATCCGTCAAAGCGGCGCCCAGGCTGTGCACCCGGGCTATGGCTTCCTGTCTGAAAACGCCAAATTCGCCGAGGCGCTAGCGGCCGAGGGTATCGCCTTTGTCGGCCCCCCCGTTGGTGCCATCGAAAGCATGGGCGACAAGATCACCTCCAAGAAGATCGCTCAGGACGCCAAGGTCAGCACGGTGCCCGGTTACATGGGCCTGATCGAGGACGCTGACGAGGCGGTGAAGATCTCCAATGAAATCGGCTATCCGGTGATGATCAAGGCCTCTGCCGGGGGCGGCGGGAAGGGCATGCGGATCGCCTGGAACGACGAAGAAGCTCGCGAAGGCTTCCAGTCCTCTAAGAATGAGGCGGCAAACTCTTTCGGGGATGACCGGATCTTCATCGAGAAGTTTGTCACGCAACCCCGCCACATCGAAATTCAGGTGCTGTGCGATACCCATGGCAATGGCATCTACCTGGGCGAGCGTGAATGTTCGATCCAGCGCCGCAACCAGAAAGTCGTGGAAGAGGCACCGTCGCCCTTCCTTGATGAAGCCACCCGCAAGGCCATGGGCGAACAGGCCGTGGCCCTGGCCAAGGCGGTGGGCTATGCCTCTGCCGGGACCGTGGAATTCATCGTTGATGGCGACAAGAACTTCTACTTCCTGGAAATGAACACCCGCCTGCAGGTGGAACACCCGGTGACTGAGCTGATCACCGGTGTTGACCTGGTGGAGCAGATGATCCGGGTTGCCGGTGGCGAGCCGCTGTCGATCACCCAGGACGATGTGAAACTCACCGGCTGGGCGATCGAGAACCGTCTTTATGCCGAAGATCCCTATCGCAACTTCCTGCCTTCCATTGGTCGCCTCACCCGCTATCGCCCCCCGGCCGAGCAGGCCTCTGGTCCGCTTTTGGAGAACGGCAAATGGCAGGGCGATGCGCCCGAAGGTGCGGTTGCGGTCCGCAATGACACTGGCGTCTATGAGGGCGGCGAGATCTCGATGTATTACGACCCGATGATCGCCAAGCTCTGCACCTGGGCGCCAACCCGCGAGGCCGCGATTGCCGCCATGCGCGATGCCTTGGATGGGTTTGAGGTCGAAGGCATCGGCCACAACCTGCCGTTCCTGTCGGCGGTGATGGATCACCCGAAATTCGTCAGCGGTGACATGACCACGGCCTTCATCGCCGAGGAGTACCCGGATGGCTTTGAAGGTGTTGAACTGCCCGAGGCAGAGCTGCGTCGCATCGCTGCGGCCACCGCCGCGATGCACCGCGTTGCGGAAATCCGCCGCACCCGCGTGTCGGGCCGTATGGACAATCACGAACGCAAGGTGGGTGCGGATTGGGTCGTGACCCTGCAGGGCCAGTCCTTTGATGTGGTGATCGATGCGGATCATGACGGCTCCACCGTGCGTTTCGCCGATGGCGCTGAAATCCGCGTTTCCTCTGATTGGACACCGGGCGATCAGCTGGCGCGTGTGTCCACTGATGGTGACATGCTGGTTCTGAAAGTGGGCAAGATCTCGGGCGGTTTCCGCATTCGCAGTCGCGGCGCGGACTTGAAAGTGCATGTGCGTACGCCCCGTCAGGCCGAATTGGCCCGCAAGATGCCCGAGAAACTGCCGCCGGATACCTCCAAGCTGCTGCTTTGCCCGATGCCCGGCCTGATCGTGAAGGTCGATGTCGAAGTCGGCCAGGAAGTGCAGGAGGGCCAGGCGCTTTGCACCGTTGAGGCGATGAAAATGGAGAACATCCTGCGCGCCGAGAAGAAAGGCATAGTCTCCAAGATCAACGCCAGCGCCGGCGACAGCCTTGCGGTCGACGATGTGATCATGGAGTTCGAATAAGGTGAGCCAGCGGGCAGCCCATTCACGGGGGCGGCATGCTCCTGATTTGGATCAAGACAGGGTTCCGCCTGTCTGCCGGGCTGCCCATGGCCATCGGTTTTGGGGCCAAAAACCGATATGCACCAATTCTTCAGACCTGAATGCCAGACTATCCCTGCGGGAGAGCCGCGCCGCAGGGCTGCATGCCAAGCGCATGGCGGCCCATCGGTGCGGATCGCCCGAGGTTGAAAGGTATCAAGGGGTTCTGGAGGCGACGGATGCGGCGGTTAACTTTCGGTCTGATGGCGGGGCTAATGTCCCTGGCAGGCTGCGCGCTGGACAAGGAAGAAGAGGTGCGCGCGCATGTCTCACCTTGGGTGCAACTGGGGGAGACCTATTTCTTCGAGTCCTCCTCGACCTGCACGGCCGCTGTGTTCCATACCGAAAGCCCGCGCGTCAGTTCTCTGGTATCCAAGGCCCGGTCTGTCTCCACCGGCATGAAGATGCTGGCAGAGGGCAAACCTGTCGCCTTCGACGTGGGGGGCAAGACTCCCAATATGCTGACCGAAGACATCATGTCCCGCGATCTGCCGCAGGGGATCAGTGTGCTGAACTCGGGCCTTGCCGGGGCCAACTGCATGAGCGAACTGGTCAAGGGCATCTATTATCAGGCCATCATGAACCCGCAATCCCGGCTGATCTTCGATCCCGACGGGGATGCGATGATCGTGGTGGACCGTCAGGCGGGGGCGCTGATCTACGTGCGCGGCAACGGCTAGCGCGTCAGCTGCCGCGCCGTTCCTCGACCTCGCGCAGCCGGGAGGGGAACTTGTCAATCGTACGGTTCAGCTCGCGCACGCTCCAGGGGTGCGGCTTGCGCAGTTTGACCCCGCCGTCCTTGCCAACAATGACCAACATAAAGCCGCGCGGGCGCAGTGCCTTGCGCAACTCGGACTGCTGTGCAGGATCGGTGTCAGTCAGCACGACAACATCCCGGTCCAAGAGATCCGCAGCGCCTTTTTCGAGCCGCTGCATCTGGTCTTGGAACCGCGGATCCTCTGGACTGTCCGCAAAGACCACGATCGGTCTTTTGTGCCACAAAAATGCGTCGAGCGCGCCATCGTATTCGGGCAGCACAAGCACTGGCGCTTCTGCGGTAGCGGTGTCATCCGCCAGCGCCGAGACAGGCAGAAAGGCTGCAAGAACAAGGGCTAGGATTGGTTTCATGTTTCCTCCTGTTGGCGGTAATATATGCCGCTCCTGCGCGAATGCGATGGGGGATTTCGGCGTGCGGCAAAAAAATTCAGTTCGCATTAACCGCTTTGAGAGGGGGGGTGCCGCATGATGCTGCCGTCTTCCTCTGATCGTCCGCAATGGCGGACCCCCGTCCAAAGGACAGGAAAAGCGATGCAAGTGATTGTACATCTCGGTGCCCACCGGTGCGCCACTACCTCGTTTCAGGATTATCTGCGTTTCAATGCGCCTGCATTGTTTGAACAAAGCCTGGAGGTCTGGGGGCCGGATCGTACCCGCCATGGTCTGTTTCATGGCATCCTTCCTGTTCCCTCTGTGATGCCTGCAGCCAATGGGGCCAAACGGGCCAAAGGGCGGCTCAAGATGCGCCTGGATCAAAGCCGTGCAGCCGGGGCGCAGCAGGTGTTGATCAGCGACGAGAACATGATCGGAAGCGTCCGCGAGAACCTGCGGCTGGGGGGGCTCTATGATGGGATCGGTGAACGGCTCGCCCGGTTCCATGAGGCCTTCGACGGGACCGTTTCGGTGCTGGCGATAAACCTGCGCAGCCTTGAAAGCTACTGGACCTCGGCACTGACCTATGCGGTTGCGCGGGGACACCGGGTGCCTGCGGGAGGACAGCTTGACCGGTTGATCGAAAGCCATCGCAGCTGGCGTGATGTGCTGACGGATATTGCCTGCTCCATGCCGGGTGTCGAAATCCGCGTTCTGCCATTTGAAACCTTCGGCGGGCGGCCCGAATTGCAGCTTGAGCTTCTGACCGGCATCAAGGGGCCGCGGGAAAACGCCCGTCTGCGCCACGCTGCTTCGCCCCGGCTGGAAGAGTTGCGCGCGATGATGGCCACCTCTGCGGCCCGCGCCCTGCCCGAAGGGGAGGGGCGCTGGCGCCCCTTTGACGAGGTGCAGACCGCGGCTTTGCGCGAATGCTATGCGGATGATCTGATGTGGCTGGCGGCGGGGGCCGACGGGCTGTCGCAGATCCGGCTAATGAATGACCCAGACAAACAGGCGGCGGGAGATAACCCGCTCCAGAACGACTTGACAAGAGGAAGACCCCATGACGAAGACAGACGATTGGCGGGCTCTGGCTGAAAAAGAGCTGCGCGGACGCCCGCTTGAAGATCTGACCTGGCAGACGCTCGAAGGTATCGAGGTCAAGCCGCTTTACACCGAGGACGACACCAAGGAGCTGCCCCATATGGGTGGCATGCCCGGGTTTGGTCCTTTCACGCGCGGTGTGAAGGCCACAATGTATGCGGGCCGCCCCTGGACAATCCGCCAGTATGCGGGCTTCTCCACGGCTGAAGAATCCAACGCCTTTTACCGCCGCAACCTGGCCGCCGGTCAGCAGGGCGTTTCGGTCGCCTTCGATCTTGCAACGCACCGCGGCTATGACAGCGACCATCCGCGCGTTGTGGGCGATGTCGGTAAGGCGGGCGTCGCCATCGATTCTGTCGAGGATATGAAGATCCTGTTCGATGGCATCCCGCTCGACAAGGTTTCGGTCTCGATGACGATGAACGGGGCGGTGATCCCGATCCTGGCGAATTTCATTGTCGCCGGCGAAGAGCAGGGCCACGACAAATCCTTGCTGGCAGGCACCATTCAGAACGACATTCTGAAAGAGTTCATGGTGCGCAACACCTATATCTATCCGCCGGAACCGTCGATGCGGATCATCTCGGACATCATCGAATACACATCGAACGAGATGCCAAAATTCAACTCCATCTCGATTTCCGGCTATCACATGCAAGAGGCCGGCGCGAACCTTGTGCAGGAGCTGGCCTATACGCTGGCGGACGGGCGCGAATATGTGCGTGCGGCCATTGATGCGGGCATGGACGTGGACAAGTTTGCGGGCCGTCTGTCCTTCTTCTTTGCTATCGGCATGAACTTCTTCATGGAGATCGCCAAGCTGCGCGCGGCACGTACGCTCTGGCACCGGGTGATGACAGACTTTGGCGCGAAGAATGACCGTTCAAAGATGCTGCGCACCCACTGCCAGACCTCGGGCGTGTCCCTGCAAGAGCAGGACCCCTACAACAACGTCATCCGCACCGCCTATGAGGCGATGTCGGCAGTTCTGGGTGGCACGCAGTCCCTGCACACCAACGCACTGGACGAGGCGATTGCCCTGCCGACCGATTTCTCGGCCCGCATCGCCCGCAACACTCAGCTGGTTCTGCAGGAAGAAACCGGCGTCACCAATGTGGTCGATCCGCTGGCAGGCTCCTACTACGTCGAGAGCCTGACCAACGAGCTGATCGAAAAAGCTTGGGCCCTGATGGAAGAGGTCGAGGAGATGGGCGGCATGACCAAGGCGGTGGCCTCTGGCATGCCCAAGCTGCGCATCGAGGAAAGCGCCGCGCGCCGTCAGGCCATGATCGACCGGGGCGAAGAGGTGATTGTCGGCGTCAACAAGTACCGCAAGGAAAAAGAAGACCCGATCGACATCCTGGATGTGGACAACGTTGCCGTGCGCGAAAGCCAGATTGCGCGGCTCGAAAAGATCCGCGCGAGCCGCGACGATGCGGCCTGCACCGCAGCTTTGGATGAAGTGACCCGCGTGGCCAAGGAAGGTGGCAACCTTCTGGCCGCTGCCGTCGAAGCCGCCCGCGCCCGGGCCTCGGTTGGAGAGATCAGCATGGCGATGGAAAAGGAATTCGGCCGTCACTCGGCAGAGGTCAAAACTCTGGCAGGCGTTTATGGCGCGGCCTATGAGGGTGACGAAGGCTTTGCCGCGATCCAGAAATCCATTGAAGATTTCGCAGCCGACGAAGGTCGCCGTCCGCGCCTGTTGGTGGTCAAGATGGGCCAGGACGGTCACGACCGCGGCGCCAAGGTGATCGCGACTGCCTTTGCCGATATCGGCTTTGACGTCGACGTCGGCCCGCTGTTCCAGACCCCGGACGAGGCCGCGCAGGATGCCATTGATAACGATGTGCATGTTGTTGGAATTTCCAGCCAGGCTGCAGGCCACAAGACGCTTGCCCCGCAGTTGATCCAGTCGCTGAAGGATCAGGGAGCCGAGGATATCATCGTGATCTGTGGCGGTGTCATCCCGCAGCAGGACTACCAGTTCCTCTATGACAATGGCGTCAAGGCGATCTTTGGCCCCGGCACCAACATCCCCGAGGCAGCACAGGATATCCTGAACCTGATCCGCGAGGCTCGCAGCTGAACGCCAAAGCTATGGGAAAACGGAGGCAAATCCTGATCGGTATGGCGGCTGGCCTTCTATGGGCCGTCTGCCTGACCGGTCTGCCGCTCTGGCTGGATCTTCCCTACATTCCCGCTCCCATCGCATTGCCCGGCGCCTTTGTGGCGCCGGGCCTGTTTCTTCTCTTTCTGATCGGACGTCTGGCTCAAAGGCGGTTCTTTTCGGATGCCATTATCGATGGCCAGGCCTTTGAACCCGGTAGCGCAGCCGAGATAGATCAGCGGGTTTTGACCAATTCCGTTGAACAGTTGGTGCTCGCTCTGGCGCTTTGGCCCTTTGTGGCCGTGACACTTGGTGGAGCCGTCGCCATAGCTCTGGGGATTGGTTTTTTTGTGATGCGGTTGCTGTTCTGGATCGGGTATCACCGCGCGCCGCCTATGCGTGGCCTCGGTTTTGCGGGAACCTTTTATCCCACCGTTGTGGCAACTCTTTGGGCCGTGGTGGCCTGGGCTTTGTAAATCTCCTGATTTTCTCGTTGCGTGTGTCGGCCTTGACACTAGGTTGGGCAAAAACAGGGAGAGCCATCTGATGATCGAACTGGATCACATTGCAGTTGCGGGCGAAACGCTGGAGGCTGCAGCCGACTATGTGGAGGCAGCGCTAGGTGTGCCTCTTCAGGCAGGAGGTCAACATCAGGTCTTTGGTACCCATAATCGGCTGTTGGGTTTGGCGGATGGTCTTTATCTTGAGGCAATCGCGCTTGATCCATCGGCCACGCCTGAGCGCCGCCCGTGCTGGTTTGATCTCGATAACTTCAGCGGCACGCCGCGCCTGACGAATTGGATATGCCGGGCAAACGGCCTGACGTCGCTGTTGGAGCGGCTCCCGAACGGTGCAGGAACTCCGGTGGCGTTGACACGTGGTGACCTGGTCTGGGATATGGCTGTTCCGGCCGACGGGAAATTGCCCTACGACAATCTCTTTCCGGCGCTCATTGAATGGCACAGCGACCATCCCGCGCCTCGGTTGCAGCAGCAGGGCTGTGCGCTGCGCCGCCTTGTCGTCTCTCATCCCGATGCGGCGGAGTTGGAAGACAGCTTGCTTTTGCAGGATGGACGGGTGTTGTTTGAAACCGGGCCTGCCGGGATGGAGGTGGAGTTTGATACGCCGCATGGGCGGCGGATTTTGCGGTGATTGTCCGTCAAGCCACAGCGGCGGATGCCGAAGGGATTGCGCAGATCACCAATCAGATTATCCGCGATACGTTATTTACCTTCACCACGCAGGAGAAATCCCCGGAACTGGTCGCAGCGGAAATCGCGCGTAAGGGCGCGCGCTTTCAGGTGGCGGAAGAGGATGGGGAAATCCTTGGCTTTGCGAGCCTTGGTGCGTTTCGTGCAGGTCCCGGCTATTCTTGGACCTGCGAGCACACGATCTACCTTGCCCAAGGCGCCCGTGGTCGCGGACTGGGGCGCACCCTGATTGCCACAATCGAGGATGTCGCCCGTGCCGAGGGGATCCATGTTCTTGTCGCGGGTATCAGCGCGGCGAATGCCGCGGCGATGGCGTTTCACGCCGCCATGGGCTTTGGCGAGGTGGGGCGCTTGCCACAGGTCGGTCGCAAGGCGGGGCAGTGGCTGGATCTTGTACTGATGCAGAAAATTCTGGCGGATGAAACCGACGCGGCTCCTGACAGCGCGGCGCGGACAGGTTAACCTGAGCGCATGTCACTGTGGAGCCGCATATCCGAAGCGCTGGGGGCGCTGGCCAAGGGGGAAAGCCTTGCGCATGTCTTTGACAAGCTCAAGGCGCCGCCAGAACGCACTGTGGGTTTTGCCATCGCGGTAATTGCGCTTGGGGCCAAGATGGCCAAGGCCGACGGGCAGGTGACCCGTGACGAGGTCACAGCATTTCGCGAGGTTTTCCAGATCGCGCGTGCGGACGAGGCGGGTGCGGCACGGGTGTTCAACATGGCGCGCACCGATGTGGCGGGCTATCAGGACTATGCTGCCCGAATTCAGCGCATGTTTTCAAACGATCCGGCAACCTTGTGCGACTTGATGGAGGGGCTGTTTCACATTGCGATGGCCGATGGCTTCTATCATCCGGGTGAGAACGAATTCCTTGAGGATGTTAGCCGGATCTTCGGTCAGACCCCGCAGCAATTCACGGCCCTGCGCGCCCGCTTCGTGACGGATGCGCCCAAGGACCCCTATGCGGTACTGGGCGTCACGCCTGATATGCCACTGGAGGAGATCCGCAAACACTGGCGCAGCCTGGTCCGGGAAACCCACCCCGATGCCATGATGGCGCGCGGCGTGCCCGAAGAGGCGGTGCGCCTGGCCGAAAAGCGGATGATCGACATCAACCGGGCCTGGGATGATATCAACGGATGCGGGGCACATGCGCCTGGTCACCTATAACGTCGAATGGTTCTCACACCTTTTTGACAAGAACGACCAGCTGATGCTGGACAACAAGCCCTCCGGGCGTCACGGCGTAGATCGATATACCCAAGGCGTGTCTCTGGCGCATGTATTCCAGACCATTGATGCGGATGCGGTGATGGTCATCGAAGCCCCAAATACCGGGCGGCGTCAGCGCACCGTGCGGGCACTTGGAGCTTTTGCGGCCGAGGCCGGCCTGCGCACCAGCGAGACTGTTACTGGCTTTGCCACTGACACGCACCAGGAAATCGCGCTGATGTACGACCCAACTGTCCTCAGCGCGGAACACGACCCGCAGACCAGCGCCAAGGCGCCCCGGTTTGATGGTCGGTTCGAGATTGATCTGGATATCGACATGGTGCCGGATCAGGTTCGCTTTTCCAAACCTCCACTTGAATTGAGGATCGTGACACAGAAAGGACAAGCTCTTCGGATGATCGGCGCGCACCTCAAGTCAAAGGCCCCTTATGGGGTGGAGGGGCATGATGCGATCATCGAGCGCGCCATTCAGAACCGGCGCACCCAGCTGGCGCAGGCGATCTGGCTGCGTCGCCGCATCAGTGATCACATAGGGGCTGGCGATGAGGTGATCCTGATGGGAGACTTGAACGACGGTCCCGGCCTTGACGAATATGAACGTCTCTTTGGTCAGTCATCGGTTGAGATTATTATGGGGCAGGACCTGCGCGATCCGCATGCGCAGATCCTGAGCCAGCCGCGCCCGGGCAGCCCGCCCAGCACCGCACGTTTTTATGACGAAGAGAAGAAGCGATTTTTCAGGGCCTGCCTCGACTATGTGATGATCTCGCCCGGGCTGGAGCATTGCAACCCCCGCTGGCGGATCTGGCACCCCTTCGAGGATGCGGCCTGCTATGGCGACGAAGTGCTGCGCGAGGCGCTCTTGATGGCGTCAGACCATTTTCCCGTCAGCCTCGATATCGATCTGACTTAAAACCGCCACGCAACCTGCCTATATTGGACCCATGAAACAGATTGCATGCATAAGCGCCCTTTGCCTGACCTGCCTCGCGGCGCCCCTTATGGCCGAAGAGGCGGACAGCGGCGGCAAGGGCCTGATGGAAAAAGGCGCCGAGATGTTCTGGGAGGGGCTACGCAAGGAAATGGGGCCCGCGCTGGAGGATCTGCAGGAGTTTGCCGAGACCTTTGCCAGCGAGGTTGGCCCCTCCATGCGGGAGTTCCTCGCCCAGATGGGACCCGCCCTGGCCGAGATCGCCGCCGAGGTCGAGGATTGGAGCCGCTACGAAGTGCCGGAAATCCTGCCCAACGGTGACATCATCATTCGCCGCAAGCCCGATCCAGCGCCGGATCAACCAGAGGCATCTGAGCAGCAAAAGCCCGATGCAGGTGTTACCGACCTGTAACCGGGACCAACGGGCAGCGTCAGCCCACGATCCTGACTTTCAATTCGGCCTCAAGCGCGTCACAAAGCGAAGCGAGGCGCGCTTCTGCGACTTCTCCGAACAGGGGTTCCGCCGCGCGCGGCAGCTCAAGCGTGAGGTGCTTTTTTCGTGGTTGCCATTTCAGCGCCCCGATGCTGTCGGTGTCGCTCACCATCAGCATGGCGCCAAAGCGCATCGCCTTGCCCAGGATCTCTGCTTCTTTTTGACCCTTCTCATCAAGGAGGTCATAGAGATATTCGAAAGCGGTGCCCTGGCGTTTGTTGCGATAGCGATGCAGCAGGGCCAGCCCCAGAAAGACGCGTTCGGAGTGTTTCAGCCCGCCGAGATTGGCTCGGGTGGCATTGTCGAAACAAACCTCGGCGCGATAGTCGGGGTGCGCACGCCAGCTGACGTCATGCAGCAGGCAGGCCGCCTTGATCAGGCGTTTCTTGGTGTGTGGACCGTTGCTGAACAGGGGGATCACAAAATCATAGAGCGTCTTGCCAAAGCCGGGAATGCGGGCGTCCTTGGCCTCTGCAAAGCGGCTGGCTTCGACCAGCGGGTCGCGTTCGCGCAGGCGCTGCGGCATCTGCTCATAAAGCAGCCCTTCGCGGATTCCGTAGCTTGAGACGGCAATGTCCTTGGGTTTGAAGGTCTTCACCAGCCGTGACAGCACATCGATGGCATAGGGCACCAGCGACATCCGCGCCGCCGAGATCCCGGTTTCAGCGCGCAACTCGTCCATGTCGCGTTTGTCGATATACTTCAGCGTGGCGCGCACGTCCTTGGCGCTCATCCGGTATTCATGCAGCACCTTCAGCGGGTAGCCACGCCGGGCCATGTCGATCCGGGCAATGGCGCGCCAGCTGCCCCCGACAAGAAACAGGCGATCATTCTGCTTTCCCATTTCGGCGTGCAAATCATCCATGACAGCTGCGATATGCGCCTTGCGCCCGCGTCTGCCACCCTTGATGTCCCGCAGTTTCAGCGGCCCGAGGGAGGAGGTCACACGTTTGCCGACCTCACCGCCGTGGATCTCGGCCAGCTCCATCGAAGAGCCACCAATATCGCAGACCAAACCATAGGAGCCTGGCCAGCCCAGCAAGACCCCTTGCGCTGAAAGCCGTGCTTCCTCGCGGCCATCAATGACCCAGATCTTGAGACCGGTTTCGCGCAGCACGTCGGCGCAGAAATCAGCCCCGTCTTCGGCATCGCGCACCGCTGCGGTCGCGACCACCGTCAGGGGCGGCAGGTCCATGCCCCTGGCAAGGCATTGGAACCTACGCAACGCCGCCAGGGCCCGGGCGCGCCCTTCGGGGTTCAGGCGGCCGGTTTCCGACAGACCCGCCCCAAGGGCGCACATGATCTTTTCATTGTAGAAATAGGCCGGGCTGCGGGCCGCGCCGTCAAACACCACAAGCCGGACCGAGTTCGACCCGACATCCACTACGCCGACACGGGACAGGGCGCGGGCATCGGGAGAATCGAACAGAGGTCGGCCAAAGGGACCCCAGTCGGCAGCGGCCGGCGTTTCGGTCTCAAGTACGGTCATGGGCGCTCCGTATTGCGGCGTGGGGTCAGGATGAGCGAGGGCAGGCCTTGGGTCAACTGTCCGAACCGGCATTGGTTTCCAGTTTGTTGAGCTCAGGGCCTTCGGACATCAGCCGCACCGCAAGAGGGCGCGACAGGGTGCGTTTTTCGGAAAGCGACAGCCGGTCGAGCTGCTCGACAATGCGGGCGGCAGCGGCAAAGGAACGGTCCATATGCGCCACGAGGTAAGGGATCACATCGGGTTTCGGTGTAATCTGCCGGTCATTGAAGAGCTTTGCCAGCACCACGGCCAGCAGGGCATCATCCGGCGCCTGCAGCTCGGCGTGGGTGGCGGCCTGAACGCGGCTTTGCAGGTCCGGCAGGGAAAGGCCCCAAAGATTCGGCGCCGCGCGCCCGGTCATCATCAGGGCAAAGCCATTGGCCAGTACCAGATTGTGCAGGTGGAACAGGGCCTCTTGCGCGAGCCTGTCCTTTGCAATCAGGGGCACATCCTCGACCACCACCGGGCCGCTTGCCAGATCTGGCACCTTTGCCTCATTCAGGTCGCAGGCCTGCACGATGCGCGCACCCGAGGCATTGGCCCAGACATGGGCGAGGTGCGTTTTTCCAGACCCCGCAGGTCCGGTCAGCACCAGTTTGCCGCTGGGCCAGGCAAAACCGGGGTCCAAAAGGGCAACCGCCATCGCATTGGACGGTGCGACAAAGAAATCGTCGCGGCCCAGCGCGGTCTTGGCGGGCAGATCGAAACTCAGCTGTTGCGCCATGTTATTTCTGCGAATCCCGGTGGCTCAGTCCCTGGTACAAACGGCTGTCCAGATACTGCTCTGTCAGGAAACGTGCAACCACGCCAAGGGCCGCAGCCACGGGAACGGCCACCAGCATGCCGACAAAGCCAAAGAGCGCGCCAAAGACTGACAGGGCCAAAAGCAGCCAGACCGGGTGCAAACCAACGGAGCCGCCCACAAGTTTCGGCGTAAGGTAGTTGCCTTCAATCACCTGACCAACCGCGAAGATACCGGCCACAAGCCCGATGGACCACCACTCGCCCCAAAACTGGAACAGGGCCAGCCCGATGGCAAGGGCACCGCCGATCAGCGCCCCGAGATAGGGGATAAAGGTGACAAGGCCGGCAATGAAACCCACGGCCAGACCGAAATTCAAGCCGACGACCATAAGAGCAACCGCGTAATAGACGCCAAGGATCAGACACACTGTGCCCATGCCGCGAATGAAGGAGGCCAGAACGGTGTCGATCTCACCGGCCAGCCTGCGAATGACCGGCGCATGATCCCGGGGCAAAAGGGCATCGATGCGTTCGATCATGCGGTCCCAATCGAGCAGAAGATAGACCGCAACCACAGGCACGATCACAAAAAGAACCAGAATATTGACGACCGAAACAGCGGATCCTACGAGGGACTCAAACAGTTCGATCCCCTTGCCCTGCAGCGTGCCCGCGATTGACGCTATGGTCTGTTGCGCGCGGCTGCCTTCGGTAAAGACGGATGGGAAATGGGTCTGCGCAAAGGCGCGCAGATCGCGAAACGCCTCCGGCAGAACCCGGATCAGATCGCTCAACTGATAAAGCAGCGTTGGCACCACAACCAGCAGCACCAGCATGAAGGTCAGCATGGCGCCTACGGTGATAACGGCGGTGGCCGCAGTGCGGCTCAGGCCCCAGTCTTCCAGCTTGTCGGCAATTGGATCGATCAGATAAGCGATCGCCGCGCCCAGCACAAAGGGCAACAGCACATCGCCAAGGGCCCAAAGCACGATTGCAAAAACAACCGCAGCAACGCCCCAGTATTGAAACTGCTTCTTGGCTGGAAGTGCCATGTGCAATGCGCCCCTGAATGACCTGTTCGCTGTTCTCTCAAGTCATTGCCCATGCTGCGGGCGCATGCAACCGTGAATGGGTCGGTCGGCGAACATGTCAGCGGGATCAAAGCCTGTTGTCAGTGGATGCGAACGCCTTGCCGCTTCAATTCGGCCTGAACGGCGGGAACGTCGACGGTTGCAAGCGGGTTGCCCGATTTGATCGAGAGCGCCGCCGCAATTCCGGCGCCCTGACCGGCCACGGCGCAGCAGGCCATATTGCGGGTCGCAGCATGGGCGACCTTGTCGCCGCCTATGGCGCGGCCAGTGACAAGCAGATTCTCGACGCCCTTGGGCAGCATCGCACGATAAGGGATCTGCATATAGCGCCCGGTGGTTGGCAGAATCAGGATGCCGTAGCCGTCGATGAATTCGGGGTAGATGCCGATGGTGTCTTCGAAACGGCCCTGGTTGCGGGTCTCATCCTCGGTGATGTTGTGGTGGGCGTCGATCTTTCGAGTGTCGCGTATGCCGATGGTCATGCCAAAGTTGCGTAGCCGTGCCCCTTCACAGCCGGGTGTGTAGGCCTTCAGCGCATTGATCGCATGCATGGCTTGCTTGCGCCCTTCGATCTCGAACCGGGTCATGCTGTCAGGGTCGGTGCCATCGCAGCCCGCCAGGTGCACAAGGTTCATATAGGTCATCTCGCCACTGTCATGCACCGCGCCCCAGGTGCCGCCGATGGTGTTGATATGCGCCGGGATCACCCCGTCCCGCAGGGCCTGAGCAAAGGGTTTGGCGAGAAAGGGCGAGAACATGTCATCCTCCTTGCCGGAGGTCTCTACCTGCCATTCGCCGGTGGACCAGTCCTTGTAGGTTTGCGGGTCGGCCTTCACACCTTCCATGAACTTATGCTTGTCGACGCCTGCGATGTGGAACATGACGCTGGCGGCCTGCATCTCTTCGACCGGGGTCTTGATGGTAGGGGCGCCCATTGCATGGGCGATGTCTGCATCGCCCGTGGCATCGATCACGCGCTGGGCGAGGATCGCCTCGCGTCCGGCCTTGGATTCCACAATGACGCCGGTGATGCGGTTGCCCTCGCGAATGGGAGCCACGAACATGCGGTGCAGCATCGGGTGAATGCCTGCTTCCTCCACCAGCCGGTCAGCCACAAGTTTGAAGCCTTCGGCGTCAAGCTCATATGACAGGGATTGGCTTTCCGGAACGGCGGCGTCCATGGCCTTGGCGCGCTCTTCGAACTCCCAGCCGATGCCACCGGCTTCGACCGTCTGCTCGTGGCGATACCAGGCAAAGCCTTCGACCCCGACCGTAGTGATATTTCCGCCAAAACAGCCAAAGCGTTCCAGCAGGGTGACCTCGACGCCGCAGCGCGCCGCCGCCAGCGCTGCCGCCAACCCGCCGGGGCCCGAGCCAACAACCAGAACATCGGTGCGATGCACGACCGGGATCTCTCGGGCGGGTTCGGTGATCGTGTCGCGCATGTTTTCCTCCCTCAAATTTGGCCAACCATTCATAAAATGAAATCGTTGTACAAGTCCTTTTCTGCCAGGAAACGATGCGAGCAACTCCGCCGATCCGCAAACCCCGATTGCCTGAGGCGCGGCGATGGCTTAGACCGCTTGAAAACCCTTTGACCGAATGAGAGCGACATGCGCCTGTCCCGTTACTTCCTGCCTGTTCTGAAAGAGACCCCTTCAGAGGCCCAGATCGTCAGCCACCGCTACATGCTGCGGGCCGGCATGATCAAACAGTCTGCCGCCGGGATCTATTCCTGGCTGCCCTTGGGCTTCAAGGTGCTGAAAAAGATCGAAGGCATCGTTCATGAAGAGCAGATGCGCGCCGGCCATATCCCGGTTCTGATGCCGACCATGCAATCGGCGGATCTGTGGCGCGAGAGCGGGCGGTATGATGCCTATGGCGAGGAAATGCTGCGCATCACCGACCGCCATGACCGCGATCTGTTGTTCACACCCACCGCAGAAGAGCTGATCACCGATATCTTCCGCAGCCATGTCAGCAGCTACAAGGATCTGCCGCTGACCATGTATCAGATCCAGTGGAAGTTCCGCGACGAGATCCGCCCGCGTTTCGGCGTGATGCGGGGGCGCGAGTTCTACATGAAGGACGGCTACAACTTTGACCTGACCAAGGAAGACGCGCTGCACGCCTACAACCGTCACCTGGTCAGCTACCTGCGCACCTACGAGCGTATGGGCCTGCAGGCGATTCCGATGCGCGCCGATTCTGGCCCCATCGGCGGCGATGACACCCATGAATTCCTGGTGCTCGCCGACACTGGCGAAAGCGAGGTTTTCTATGACAGCGCCGTCACCGACATTCGTCTGGGCGAGCGGGACATTGACTATAACGACGTGGATCAGTGCCGCGCCGTGATGGAAGAATTCACAGCGCTCTATGCTCGCACCGACGAAACCCATGATGCGGCGCTGTTCGACCAGATCCCGGCCGAACGTCAGCGCAGCGCGCGCGGCATCGAGGTGGGCCAGATCTTCTACTTCGGCACCAAGTATTCCGATCCTCTGGGCGCAACCGTGCAGGGCCCCGATGGCAAATCCATTCCTGTGCATATGGGCAGCCACGGAATTGGCGTCTCTCGCCTCGTCGGTGCCATCATCGAGGCCAGCCATGACGAGAATGGCATCATCTGGCCCGAGGGTGTGACCCCCTTCCACTGCGGTATCGTCAACCTCAAACAGGGCGATGATGAGGCTGACGCGGCCTGCAACCAGATCTACGCCGCGCTCACCGCGGTTGGTCTTGAGCCGCTTTATGATGACCGCAAGGAACGGGCAGGCGGCAAGTTCGCCACCATGGATCTGATCGGTCTGCCCTGGCGCATCACGGTCGGCCCACGCGGGCTCAAAAACGGCGTGGTCGAAGTCACTTGCCGCCGCACCGGCAACAGCGAGGAACTGAGCCCGGAAGAGGCAGTCAAGAAAATCGCCAAGATCTATGAGCCGCACACCGCTGGGCGCGGTTTCTGAACTACCGATCCCCTCTGGCCTGCGCCATTTGGGCGTGGGCCGATTTAACGTCCTCATCAAGGGCAATGCCTAGGATTTGCAGATGGATCGCATACCGCCGCCTTTCTCCCGGTTTGAATGGATGATCGCCTGGCGCTACCTGCGCGCCCGCCGGGCAGAGGGTGGCGTCAGCGTGATGACCTGGATCAGCCTGATCGGCATCACCCTTGCGGTTTTTGCCCTGATTGCAACACTGGCCGTGCGGTCGGGCTTTCGCTCTGAATTTGTCGGCACCATCCTCGGTGCAAATGCCCATGTGACGCTCTATTCTTACGGTGAAGTGACCGAAGACGGTCGCCTTGACCGCAAGATCGAGGATTTCACCGACATGGCCGCGCGTGCCGGGCAGGTGCCTGGCGTCATTCGCGCCGCGCCGCTGATCAAGGGGCAGGTCATGGCCAATCTGCGCCAACGCAATGCGGGCGTCGAGGTGTTCGGGATCGCCGCCGCAGATCTGCAGGCCATTCCCGGTGTTGCCCAAAGTGAGACCTTCTCCGGCGATCTGGCACGCTTTGAAGACGGTGTCGCCATCGGATCCGGTGTGGCGCGCGAGTTGGGCGTCAGCGTCGGCGAAAAGATCAAGCTGATCTCGCCAAATGGTGTGAAAACCCCCTTTGGCACCAGCCCCCGCGTCAACGCCTATGAGGTGGTCTATATCTTCACCGCTGGCCGCTATGACATCGACCGCACCCGCCTTTACATGCCCTTTGCCGAGGCGCAGGCCTTCTTCAACCGCGAAGGCGCGGCGGATGAGATCGAGGTCATGGTGAGCGACCCCGAAGCCGTGGATCGCATGGTCGTGCCGCTGCTCCAGGCCGCGGGGCAGGGGATCGGTGTCTGGACCTGGCGCGATGCCTCGGGCGGGTTCCTGCGCGCGCTTGAGGTCGAAGACAACGTGATGTTCATCATCCTGGCGATCTTGGTTCTGATCGCGACCATGAACATCGTCTCGGGCCTGATTATGCTGGTCAAGAACAAGGGCCGCGACATCGGCATCCTGCGTACCATCGGCCTCAGCGAAGGCTCGGTCATGCGGGTATTTTTCATCTGTGGCGCCTTTACCGGCGTCATCGGCACCCTTTGCGGCGTGATCCTGGGCTGCCTCTTTGCGATCTATATCGATCCGATCTTCTCTTTCGTGAACTACGTCATGGGCGGCGGGGTCTGGGATCCCTCGATCCGCGGCATCTATGCGCTGCCAGCCGAGTTGAACCTTCCCGATGTTCTGTCTGCCGTGGCCCTGTCGCTGGGGCTGTCCTTTGTGGTGACGATCTTCCCGGCCCGGCGGGCTGCTCGTCTCAATCCGGTCGAGGCGCTGCGCTATGAGTAATCCTGTCAGCCAACCGCCTGCAGCACTGGAGTTGAAAGGCATCTCCAAGGCCTACAATCGCGGCAGCGCCTCTCAGGTGGATGTGCTTCGCGGTGTCGAGCTGGCGCTTAAACCTGGTGAGGTGGTCGCCCTTGTGGCCCCGTCGGGCGCTGGCAAGTCGACCCTTTTGCACATCGCAGGCCTATTGGACACGCCGGATGCAGGCAGCATGTTGATTGCTGGACAAGAGGTCACTGGCCTCGGCGAAGCCAGCCGCACCCGCCTGCGCCGCAGGGACATCGGCTTTGTCTACCAGTTCCATCACCTCTTGCCGGAATTCACCGCCGCCGAAAACATCGTTCTGCCGCAGCTTGCCAATGGCGCCAGCCAGAGGGAGGCAAAGCAACGTGCCGTGGAATTGCTGGCGCTTGTTGGCCTTTCCGCGCGGGCCTCTCACCGTCCGGCAGAGCTGTCGGGGGGTGAGCAGCAGCGGGTCGCCTTTTGCCGGGCACTGGCCAATGGACCGAGCGTCCTGCTGGCAGATGAGCCTACCGGCAACCTTGACCCGGCAACCTCGGAGCAGGTGTTCGAGGTCTTGATGACGCTTGTGCGCAGCTCAGGTCTTGCGGCCTTGATCGCCACTCACAACCTTGAGCTTGCGGCCCGGATGGATCGGGTGCTGCGGCTGGAAAATGGTGTGGTGAGCGAAACGGATCCTGTCTGACCTTTGCCCATGCGGGCGGTTTACGCTGCCGGAAGAGGCAGATAGACTTACCAGAAAAGATGCGAATGAACCGACCAAACCGGCAGGAGCGAGCCCCATGAAGATGCCCCGAACCCTAATTGCGCTTCCGATCGTGGCCGGGCTTGTCATGGCCTGCACCGAGGTTGTGGAGAGCATGCCAACGCCGGAGGAAGGCCAGGCCATCTTCAACCGCAACTGCGCGGTCTGCCATGGCGCCAATGCCGATATCGCGGCCCGCGAGACTTCGATCAAGGCGCCCGATTTGCGCCGGATCACGGCCCGCCACGGCGGCGACTTCCCGCGCGCAAAGGTGATGTCGCAGATCGACGGCTACGGGCGCGGCAAGGTCGGCGCCGATGTCATGCCCGAGTTCGGAACCCTGCTCGAAGGAGAGCTTATCCCGGTGGAGGTGGAGGGCACCCTGACGCCAACACCGCGACCACTGGCGGCGCTGATGACCTACCTCGAAAGCATCCAGCCCGAGGGCTGATCCTAGCCGCAGATCCCGCGCAGGTCCGCGTCTTTCCAGGGCAGGTAGACATCGCTTTGGCGGCGCAGGGGCAGGTCTGTGACCGGCATCACCTCTTTCAGCATGGCATGCAGCCGCTTGGTGCGCGCGCCCTGCGGCGCCAATGCGCGGCAGCAGACGTATTCCTCGACGATGGCGCCCTGCTGTTCGTAACCGTAGCTGAGGAAATCGGGGCTTTCGTCCAGCTCGAACAGGTAGGGATCGGGGTTGCCAGTATGCTCGGCCGCAGCCAAAAGCGGCGTATAGCCAGTGCGCGCGCGGTTCTGCCATTGCCAGACATGGGTCATCTCATGGGTGAGCAGCATCGCCTCCACCAGATAGAGCCGTTCGGGATAGGCGGGCAGGTAATTCTCCGCGTACCAGTCGCGGATGAACAGGATCTTGTTGAAGACCGTCATCGCCGCGGGGGAGGAGGTGACGCGTCCTTCCTTCACCGGGGGCAGGATGCGTTCGCGGCAGGCCACGCGTGGGCGCGCTTTGCGATAAAAGGTGGTGGTCGGCACCGGGGCGCCATCGACGATGCGCACTTTCCCGATCTGCACATCTTCCCCGTGGATATCCGACAGGAAGGCGCGTTCCTGCGGGGTCAATTCGCGCCCGCAGGAGGTGAGGATCAGGGCAATCAGGACAAGGCGCAGGATCATGGCATCACGCTAGCGCAGCTGGCGCGGGCTGCATAGCGGTCTTACGCCCCATAGAAACTTGCGGTGGCGGTGGCGACCAGTTTGCCGCTGTCCTCTTCGCTCATCTCGGCGCGGGCAAAGACCAGCGATTTCCCGGCACGCACCACCGAGGCGCGGCACAGGATCGCGCTGCCCACACCGGGGCGCAGGAATTGCGTGTGCAGATCCGTTGTCGCCAGCGCGCGTACGCTGCCGTTATGGGCAAAGGCGGCCAGCACCATCGAGGTATCGGCCAGCGCCGCCAAGGCCTGCCCCGAGACGATGCCGCCCATGCGCGCAAGGTTCGGTGTCAGCGGCATGCGCAGGGTTGTTTCCTCCGGGCTGGCTTCGGTCACGGTCAGATCCAGCGCCTGCACCCAATCGGCAAAACCTTCGGCCAGAACGGACTGCAAATCCTGTGGGGTCATGGACGTCTCCCTGTTTTGATCAGGAGGTTAGCCGTAGCCCGAAGCAATGGAAACGGGCAATTGCGCCCGCGCCTGACCTTGTGGTACGGTCGCTCCTCGGGCGTATTTAGGGCTTTCGCTGCACACTTTCGTTGTGATGTATTGCCTTTCGTAGGATGTTGTCGACAGAGAATACCGTATCCATCCCATTGTCCTTGCCTATGCGACGGACACCCCAAAAAATGGTTGCATTCTTTCCGTCTGGGCACCGTAAAGGTTCAGTTTCTGAAACTTCTCGCGCATCAGATATTTGAATTCTAAATTCCCCGCCTTTGTCGTCCTCAAGATATTTTTTGAGGCACTCAAAGGCGTAATTTAGGTGCGTTTCGGCCTTTTGCATGTTCAAGAAGTCGGTAATAGTCAACTCGTGTGCGATTAACCGGATGCGAGTTACTATTGAGTAAGGAGTTGATGGACCGTGATCGACGAACAACCACTCGAAAACCGGAGTGCCTGAATAATCACCCCAGTCAACAGACCAGTCCGTGTGGAACTCGTCGGTTTCAATTCGGGATTGCTCTGGGTTTGATACTTGCCTCAAGCTTCTGTCCAGAAGTTCAAAAGCTCCGCCTTTGTCTTTGCGGAAGTCAGCATACATCTTCTCCCGGAGGAAAACCGGGATTGTGCAGTCTTCGATCAAACAAGGGATGACCAGCGTTTTCTTTTCGTCTAGTTCCCTAACTAATGCGGTTCGCAGTTCTTTCTTGCACCACTCAGAATCCACTGACGCCTTTGAGAGAACGACAAGCAACGCATCAGCGTCACCAACAGCATCTTGGACCTTCTCAATTATTGAGTCTCCGGCGTTCAGTTCCCACTGGTCAATCCAAATGTTGTGCCTGGCTGCCACCAGCATCTTCGCCAAGTTATTGACGAAGTCTTTGTCTTGGTGGCTGTAACTAATGAAAATGGCCATAATACTTCCCGTTTGCTACAAGAACTTGCAATCCCTCTAAACATCCAGCTCCTCCACGAACTTTGCGTTCTCCTGAATATACTGGAACCGCAGTTCGGGTTTCTTGCCCATCAGACGCTCCACCAGATCGCCGGTCTCTCCCGGTTCGTCCTCGTCTATCGTCACCCGGATCAGCTTGCGGGTCTTGGGGTCCATGGTGGTCTCTTTCAGGTCTTTGGCGTCCATTTCACCCAGACCCTTGAAGCGGCTCACGTCAATCTTGCCCTTGCCACCCAGCCCTTTCTCCAGCCAGACATCCCGCTCTGCCTCGTCAAGGCAATAGACCCGGCGCGCGCCTTGGGTCAGGCGGAACAGGGGCGGGCAGGCGAGGTAGAGGTGGCCGCCGTCGATCAGCGGGCGCATCTGGGTGAAGAAGAAGGTCATCAAAAGCGAGGCGATATGCGCGCCGTCCACATCCGCATCGGTCATGATGATGATCTTGTCATAGCGCAGATCATCAAGGTTGAATTTGGTGCCAAGGCCAACCCCCAGCGCCTCGCAGAGGTCGCTGATCTCCTGGTTTGATCCCAGCTTGTTCGAGGCCGCGCCCAGAACGTTGAGGATCTTGCCCTTGAGCGGCAGCAGCGCCTGATATTCGCGGTTACGCGCGCCCTTGCCCGATCCACCGGCCGAGTCGCCCTCCACGATGAACAGCTCGGTGCCTGTGCGGTCTTTCGACGTGCAATCGGTCAGCTTGCCGGGCAGGCGCAGTTTCTTGGTGGCGCTTTTGCGCTGGGTCTCTTTCTCCTGTTTGCGGCGCAGGCGTTCCTCGGCCCTAAGCACGAGGAAATCGAGGATGGCACCTGCCGATTTGGTATCCGCCGCCAGCCAGTTGTCGAAATGGTCGCGGACCGAGTTTTCCACCATGCGGTTGGCGGCCTCGGTCGAGAGGCGATCCTTGGTTTGCCCCACAAAGGCGGGATCGGCGATAAAGCAGGAGACCAGCGCGCAGCCTCCGGTCAAAAGGTCATCGCGGGAGATCTGCGTGGCTTTTTTGTTGCCGACCAGCTCCCCATAGGCCTTGATGCCCTTCAGGATCGCGGCCCAGAAGCCCGCCACATGGGTGCCGCCCTCGGGCGTGGGAACGGTGTTACAATAGCTCTGGATAAAGCCGTCGCGGGCGGGCGTCCAGTTGATCGCCCATTCCACATAGCCCGGCTCGCCAAACTTCTCGCGGAACTCGACCTTGCCGGCAAAGGGAGCATCGGCATATGTTGTGGCCTTGCCCAGAACCTCGGTCAGGTAATCGCGCAGACCGCCGGGAAAGTGAAAGGTCGCCTCTTGCGGGGTTTCGCCATCATCAATCGCGGATTTCCAGCGGATCTCAACCCCTGAAAACAGATAGGCCTTGGAGCGCACCAGGGTGAACAGGCGCTTGGGCTTGAAGCGGTGCGAGCCAAAGATCTCTTCATCCGCATGGAAGGTCACGGAAGTGCCGCGCCGGTTGGGGGCGGCGCCGACCTTTTCGACGGGGCCCTGCGGGATGCCGCGAGAAAACCGCTGTTCGAACAGCTCCTTGTTCTTGGCAACCTGAACCACCATGGAATCTGACAGCGCGTTCACCACGGAAGAGCCGACCCCATGCAGACCGCCCGAGGTCTGGTAGGCCTTGCCGGAAAACTTGCCGCCGGCATGGAGCGTGCAGAGGATCACCTCAAGCGCGGATTTGTCCGGGAACTTGGGGTGCGGATCGATCGGGATGCCGCGACCGTTGTCGCGAATGGTGACGGAGTAGTCGGCGTGCAGCTCCACCTCGATCCGGTTGGCATGGCCCGCGACCGCTTCGTCCATGGAGTTGTCGAGGATCTCGGCCACCATGTGATGCAACGCGCGCTCATCGGTGCCGCCGATATACATGCCGGGGCGTTGGCGGACGGGTTCCAGCCCCTCCAGCACCTCGATCGAGGAGGCGTCATAGGTTTCGGCGTCAGGCGTGCTCAGAAGATCGTTGGCCATCTTTGTCGGGCTGCTCTTGGTTGCTTTTGGTTAAGGGGCATTATGGCAGGTGTGAGCGCTGCGGGAAAGAGGGGGAGCGGCCTTGTGGATAAGCGCGCTTCCATGTGTCATGTAGGTTGCAACAGGCGATGGGAGGCGCATGGATGACACGAGGGGAAGATCTTGACCCAAAGGATTGGTCGGCCTTCCGGGAGGAGGCACGCCGCATGCTGGAAGCCGCACTCGACCAGCTGGAAGAGGTCCGCAACCGCCCCTGGCAGCCGGTGCCCGATGATCTGCCCCAGCGATACCGGATCGGGCAGGGCGGCGATCTGGTGGAGCGGATTGAGCGGGACGTGCTGCCTCATCACGGCGGCAATATCCACCCGCGTTTCTGGGGCTGGGTACAGGGGACGGGGCTTGCGTCGGATCTGATCGCGGGCATGGCGGGCGCGGTGATCAACGCCAATCTGGGCGGACGCGATCACGGTGCGGTCTATATGGAACGGGCGGTGATCGACTGGACCCGCGAAAGGATGGGACTGCCCAAAGGGGCGAGCGGGGTTCTGACCACGGGAAGTTCACAGGCGACTGTGATTGCCTTTCAGGCCGCTCGGGTGCGGGCGCTGCCTGAGGTGCGCAAGATGGGGCAAGGAGCGGTGCGGCTCACGGCCTATGCGGGTGCTGGCGTGCACAATGCCACCCGCAAGGCGCTGGAACTGATCGGGGTTGGCGCTGACAATTTGCGCCAGGTGCCGTCACAGGCCGGGCAGATGGACCCGGATGCGCTGTCCCGGATCATTGCGGAAGACCGGTCAACGGGGGCTGTACCCTTCCTTTTGGTCGGGACGGCGGGGTCGGTGGATCTGGGGCTGTTCGACAATCTGAATGCCCTTGCGGATCTGGCGGCAGAGCACGGGCTGTGGCTGCATGTGGACGGGGCTTTTGGCGCCTGGACGCGCATTGCGGATGATCCCTGGCGGTCCCTCAGCGACGGGATCGGGCGGGCCGACAGTATTGCGCTCGATTTCCACAAGTGGATGTATGTGGGATATGACTGCGGACTTGCGCTGATTGCGGATGAGGCCGAGCACCGCGCGGCCTTTGCGGCGCGGCCTGCCTACCTGGAGGGGGCCGAAAGCGGCCTTGCCGGGGGTGATCCCTGGTATTGCGACTACGGCATCGATCTGTCGCGCGGCAATCGCGCGCTCAAGGTCTGGTGCGCGCTCGAAGCTTGTGGCGAAGCGGCCTTTGCTGCCGCGATTTCAGGCAACTGCGCCCTTGCGGCGCTGATGGGACATGAAGTGGAAAAACACGCCGCAATGGCTTTGGGCGCGCAGGTCGTGTCAAACATCTGTGTTTTCACGGCGCGCGCAGACCTTCCTGCCGACGCTCAATCGCAGCTCAATCTGGCAATTGCCCAAGCCTTGCAGGTCAGCGGCGAAGCAGTGTTTTCGACCACGCGCATCAATGGCACGGCTATGCTGCGGGCGGCGATCACCAACCACCGGACCCGCGAAGAGGATGTCCTCGCCGCGCTTGCTGCGGTTGAAAGGCTGGCAGTGGAGTTTGGGCCGAGGTGAAGGTTAGGTCAGTGCCCGGGCGCTCCAGCTCAGGATGACTTCGGCCAGCTCTTGCGGCTTTTGATGATGCAGCCAGTGATCGCAGCCTTCGATCTCGACGCGGGTCAGCCGTGGTGCGAATTCTTCCAGCCCTTCGGTGGCCTCTGGCAAAAGGGCGGTGTCATTGGCGCCCCAGACCAGCAGATGCGGCTGTGGGACACGCAACCGCTCCAAAGGCAGGTCTGGCACGGGGATCCCATTGCCCGGTGTCGCCACCCGAAGAGGAGAGGCGCGATACCAGTTCACCATGCCGCAGAGCCGTCCCGGGCGGGACCATTCGGTTTGATACTGGGCCAGCCGATCGCCGCTGAGCCAGTCCAGATCCATGTTCGCGGAAAACAGCGCGCGCAGGCCTGCGAATTCATCTGCCATCAGCGCTGCCTCTGAGCCGGTCTTGCGCAGTTCGAGGATATATTGCGAGGCTACCGCCTGCGCGCCGCCCGACGCCAGGGCACGCTGGAAGGGCACCGGGTGCACCCCGTTTGCGATGATGAGCTTCGACACCAGTTCAGGGTGGAACATCGCCAGCCCATAGGCCACCGCTGCCCCCCAGTCGTGGCCGAGCACGGTCACTGGGGCGTCGGCCTCAGCAATCAGGGCGGCCATATCGCCAACCAGTTTTGACGTGGCATAGGCGCTGACCTCGGAAGGTGTCCAGCTTTGACCATAGCCGCGTTGATCGGGCGCAATGCAATGAAAGTGAGGGCTCAGATGATCTGCCAGCTCCTGCCAGGCGCCGCCATATTCGGGAAACCCATGCAGCATCAGCAGGGGGGGCAAGGTCGGATCTCCCCAGCGTCTGACAAAGAATTGCCTGTCGTTCAGCGTCTCAAACCCGGCCTGCATGCTGCGTTCCTCTCTATTTTGGCCATGCTGTTTAACCCTTGGGCCACGTGCAAGCAGTCCGCCACGTCATCCGACGGATTGGTTGCGCTTTGATGCAGGTCAGCGCGCGGCCGCCTCAAAGCTGATAGGCTCTTCTTCAGTATCGATCCATTGGAGTAGCCCATGCCGACATCCGCCCCCGAGCCTCAAACCAACGTCAACGGACAAGACACCCCTGCGGCAAAGCCCGCGCCCAAAACGCCCGCCCCGGAGGAGATCCGGCGCGCGTTTGAAAGCGGGAAGTACCCCTATGCCCGGAAGATGGCCCGCAAGGCCTATGAAGAGGAGAAAGCCAAACTGCAGGCCGAACTCCTGAAAGTGCAACACTGGGCGCTGGAGACGGGCGAGAAGTTTGTGATGCTGTTTGAAGGGCGCGATGCGGCGGGCAAGGGCGGCACGATCAAGCGCTTTACCGAACACCTGAACCCGCGGCATGCGCGTGTGGTGGCCTTGAACAAACCCACCGATGAGGAGCGCGGTCAATGGTACTTTCAGCGCTATCTGCAGCACCTGCCCACCAGCGGGGAAATCGTGCTCTACGACCGCTCGTGGTATAATCGCGCAGGTGTTGAGCGAGTGATGGGCTTTTGCGAACCCAATGAATACCTTGAGTTCATGCGCCAGACGCCAGACCTTGAACAGATGTTGGTGCGCTCGGGCATCCGGCTTTACAAATACTGGTTCTCGGTGACGCAAAATGAACAGTTGGCCCGCTTCAAATCCCGGGAAACGGACCCTCTCAAACAGTGGAAACTGTCGCCCATCGACAAAGCCTCATTGGACAAATGGGACGATTACACCGAGGCCAAAGAGGCGATGTTCTTTTACACTGACACGGCAGATGCGCCCTGGACGGTGGTAAAGTCCAACTGCAAGAAACGTGCCCGCCTGAACTGCATGCGGCATTTCCTCAGCACACTGGACTACCCAGGCAAAGACCCCGAGATCGCGAAAGACCCGGATCCGCTGATTATCGGTCAGGCGCATCATGTGATCCATCGCTCCGATCACATCCTCGGCAAAGCCTTGCACCCGGATACGCGTGTGCGCTGACTTTCGCCGGTTGCCGTAGCGCGCTGGTGTCAATGCCCTTGTCGGGCCCACAGCGCGGGGCTACACCCTTTTGCATGATGAACCGCTTTGCTATTGCAGCAGGGATTGCCCTAGTCACCTGTGCGCCTTTAGGCGTGCAGGCCCACCCGCATGTTTTTGTAGATACCGGTCTGCAGCTCAGCCTCGACGAGCAGGGGCGACTTGAGGCGGTCGAGATCACCTGGTCCTACGATGATTTCTACTCCCTTCTGGTGTTCGAGGACCTGGGCCTTGACAACGATATGGACGGGCGGCTGAACCCGGCTGAGCTGGGGTTTCTCAAGGGCTTTGATCTCAACTGGGTGGCGGGCTATGCCGGTGACACCTACCTGCAGAAAGGTGAGGCGTCGCTGGCCTTGCAGGCGCCGGAGCATGTCTCGACCGAGGTCGTGGAGGGGCGCATCATCACCCGTCACCGCCGCAAGCTGGCCGAGCCGGTCCCGGCGGACGGGGTGGTGATCAAGGCCTATGATCCGACCTATTATACTGCCTACACCGTCAATCAGGGCGTGCGCGTGGATGCAGGTTGCATGGTAGATATCACGCCACCGGATCTGGACCGGGCCTACACCCTGGTGGAAGAGCTGCTTTATGCCATGCCCGCCGATCAGGCCGAAGAGGCCTACCCAGAGGTTGGCGCGGCTTTTGCCGACACGGTTCGATTGAGCTGCGAGGGCTGAGATGCGGATCCTGACAGCGGTCCTTGCCCTTTGTGTTTTTGCGGTCGCCGTCTGGCTTTGGGGGTTTGGCGGCGCGCAGGATGTGGCGCGCTGGGCTGCCGAAGGCCAGCGTGAAGCGCAGAACGCCCTGGCGCGGGGCCTCAGAGCGCTGAAATCGGGGCAGCCGGGCGCTTTGCTTTCGCTCCTGTCGTTGTGTTTCTCTTACGGTTTCTTTCACGCGGCTGGTCCGGGGCATGGCAAGCTGGTGATCGGTGGATATGGGATCGGCAGGCCGGTTGCGCTGGCGCGCCTTGCGGGGCTGGCCGTAGCCTCTTCGCTGGCGCAGGCGGCCACAGCGGTGATCCTGGTCGCCGGTGGCCTCGTGTTGCTGGACTGGAGCCGGGAGCGCATGACCAATGTCGCCGAGGAGGTGCTGGCGCCCTTGTCGTATGGTCTGATCGCCTGCCTTGGCTTTTATCTGGTCTGGCGCGGCGGGCGCCGCCTGGTGGCCCTGCGCCCCGTTGCCAGCACGAAAGACGGGCACGCGGATCACGCGGCCTGCGGCCACAGTCATACGCATGACCACCATAACCATGATCACCCCCACGACCACAAAGAGGAGGGCGCCTGTCCCACCTGTGGGCACCGTCATGGCCCAACGCTGGAAGAGGCCGCTCAGGTGCACGGGCTGCGCGATGCGCTTGCCATCATCGGGGCCGTTGCGATGCGTCCCTGTACGGGGGCTGTCTTCCTGCTCTTGGTGACCTGGCGGATGGATGTTCTGCCTGCGGGCATTGCCGGGGCCTTTGCCATGGGGCTGGGCACCGCAAGCGTGACGGTTGCTGTCGCGGTTGCCTCGGTCTTTTTGCGCGAAGGCACCTTGCAGCGGATGGAGGGACGCGGGGCGCTTGCCCTTGCGGCGGGGCTTGAGTTGCTGGCTGGGGCGGTCATCGCGGCCCTGGCGTTGCAGATCATGCTGCGCGCACTGTGATGTGACCCCGCCGCCGCGTTTGGCAACCGCAGCGGCAGGGTTTCGCTGCGCTTATTCGCCTTTGCTCAGGGTCTCAAAGGTCAGCCCCTGCGCGGTGCGCGGTGCAAAGCCTTTCCAGTGGGTGTGGCCGGCCTGCTCTTTGCCTGCATCGTCCACATCCACGACGCCATCGGCTGCGCGCTCGATGAGGTCAAGATAGGCAGCCTTGTCTGTATCGCCCTTGAGGTGCAGATCCATATAGGCGGTGGCGAAATGCTGGGTGATGTTGTTCATCCGGTTGGTGTCCCAGACCGCATCGGCGTAGTGTTCAAAGGGAATGAAGTCGAGCGTCTCTGACGGCTCCCAGCTCTCGATGGGGGCGGGCATCGGGGCAGCGGCATTGTGGTTGGCTGCCTCAAAGGTCAACAGGTGGCGGTTGGTGTTGACCATGCCCTCAAAGATCTGGCGCATGGCCGGGTATTTCGAGACATCATCGACGCTGCCCGCCATCATCAGGATCGGTTTTTCGACGCCAGCAAGACCGGTCGCATCCCAGAACCCGGTGTTCATGCCCCAGGGACCGATCGAGATCACCGCTTTCACCCGCTCATCAACCAGAGCGGCATGGCTTTCGGTCCCGGCCATGTTACGTTTCAAGAGGCCTGCGGGCGTGCCCCAGCTGTATTGGGTCGAGGCTTCGGTCACACCGGCGCCGGCAAAAACCAGCGCGCCGTATCCGCCCATGGAATAGCCGATCACCCCGGTTTGCGAGGTATCGGTGATCGCACCCAATGGGCCTTCCAAGGCTTCCATCTGATCGATCACGAACTTCTGGTCAATCGGGCGATTGAGCAGGGTGGAGCCAAAGGCCGCCTTGTCGGAATAAGTGCTGTCGGTGTGATCAATGGAAACGGTGACATAGCCTTTGGATGCCAGGTTCTCGCCGAGATGTGACATCAGATAGCGGTTGCCGGGGTAACCGTGCGAGATCACGACAAGGGGAAACCGCGCGCCGCTGGCCGGTTCCGCCGCGCGGGCGGCGCGGCCATGCAGGGTCGTGGGGGTGGTGCCATCGCGCAGCACGGTTTCATAGGTGCCGCCCACAGGCGTGCCGGGCGCCGCCGGATACCAGACCTCGACCGTGATCGGTCGATCATAGAGCGGCTGACTGTCGTCCGTGGTGTTCAGGATGTCGTTCTGGCCGGGGTTCACGAACTCCAGCGTCTGAACGCCGATGGGGTAGGTCCCAAAGGCCGCCAGTTCCGGTGCGTCCGGGCGGATGCGGTCGATCCGGTTTTCCGCCACGACCGGGCCTGCGGCCAGGGATGCGGCGAGGCCGACCATTGCAATCTGTTCGCGCATGAATGCTCTCCTATCGAATGAATGCCGCAACGGTAGCCGTTGCACGCCGCATGTGTAGAAAATCTTGTGCGAATTCTTCGTGACACTGCGTCACGAGACATCCCAGTACCATGCCCCGGAGATGGGGCGAGCGTAAGATCTGATTTTGAGACGTGGCCTATTGCCAGAGCAGCCCGCCGGGCATAAGGCGGATCTATGAAGACCGTGATGACATATCGTGAGCACGCGCGTGCCGTTGCCTTTCTGGGCCTGCCGCTCATTGGCGGACATGTGGCGCAGTTCGCGATTGGCATGACGGATTCGATCATGCTCGGCTGGTACGGCGCCGAGGAGCTGGCGGCAGTCACTTTGGCCGGATCCTATTTCTTTGTCTTTTTCATGCTGGGGGCCGGGTTCGCCTTTGCGGTCATGCCACTGGTTGCTGCTGCCGCGGGCGCCGGGGAAGAGCGTCAGGTGCGTCGCTCGACCCGCATGGGGCTGTGGTTGTCGCTGGCCTATGGCGTGATCGCGCTGCCTGCCCTGTGGTATTCGGAACCGATCCTGTTGATGCTGGGGCAAAAGCCCGAAGTGGCTGCGGACAGCGCGACTTACCTGCGCCTTGCCGGCTGGGGGATGTTTCCTGCCCTTCTGGTGATGGTGCTGAAATCCTATCTTGCCGCGCTTGAGCGGACGCAGGTGGTGCTTTGGGTGACGCTGATGGCCGCTGGCTTAAATGCTGTCGTCAACTACGCACTGATCTTTGGCAATCTTGGTGCGCCCGAACTGGGGATCGAGGGCGCGGCGCTGGCCTCGGTCCTGACCCAGAGCGTGTCCCTGCTGGCCGTGCTGATCTATGCCCTGCGGGCGCTTTCCGAGCATGAGCTGTTGCGCAATTTCCATCGCCCCGATTGGGAGATGCTGCGCGAGGTGTTCCGCCTGGGCCTGCCTATTGGCCTCACGAACCTCAGCGAAATCAGCCTGTTCACCGCTTCGGCCATGATGATGGGATGGCTGGGCACCGCGACGCTGGCCGCCCATGGCATTGCCATCACGCTTTCAGGGCTCACCTTTATGGTGCATCTGGGGCTGTCCAATGCGGCGACGATCCGGGCTGGCAATGCCTATGGGCGCAAGGACAGACCGCATCTGGAACGCGGCGCAAGGGTTGTCATCGCGCTGTCGCTGGTCATGGCCGTGGCCACGATCGCGCTGTTCCTTGCAGCCCCCGGCCCGCTCATTTCTCTGTTCCTGGCGCCGGACGATCCTGAAAAACCCCAGATCCTGATCATCGGTGCGGCCTTGTTGGCGGCGGCGGCCCTGTTCCAGCTGATGGATGGGATGCAGGTCGTTGCGCTGGGCCTGTTGCGCGGGGTGCAGGATACGGGCGTGCCCATGGTGATTGCCGCCGTCAGTTACTGGGCCGTGGGGATCCCGGCCTCCTACCTCTTTGGCTTTGCCTTTGGGTGGGGAGGGGCCGGAATCTGGTATGGGCTTGCATTGGGGCTTAGCTGCGCGGGGTTCTTTTTGCTGATGCGTTTCTGGCGGCGCTCGGTTCGCAAGGTCACGCCAACCGCCACTTAAGGCCTTTGGACTTAGGCTTTGCGGTTTTTCGTCAGCCGGTCGGCCTTTTTGCGCACCAATACGCTGCGCAAATCGTGCATGGCCATAAGCAGTGTGTCTGTCACCTCATCAAGCTGCTCGTCAGTGGCACGGCTTTGCACCCAATGGGCGGTCAGGTTCAGGTGATCTATCGCCCTGTGGATGTCGTCGACATCGCGCTCGGCCAGAACCCGGCTGCGCGTTTCCATCCAGTCCTTGATTTCGGCCAGATCACGGGCGCTGAGCTCGCGATCCCCATGGGCGCGGATCTCGCCGTTGCGGATGTTCACAACGGCGATCTGATCCATATCGATCCGGCGCTGCCGGTTCTCCGTATCCACGCGGAACACAAAGGCACCGTTTTCGCGAACGCGGAAGTAGTATTCGGGCAGCGCGACGGACATGGGCAGAACTCTCCTGTTCAGCTTAGGCTGTCGCAGAAGGTCTTGATCCGGCGACAGGCCTCGACCAGAGCCTCATCCGAAGTGGCGTAGCTCACGCGGAAGTTCGGCGACAGGCCAAAGGCCGCTCCAAAGACGACCGCCACATCCTGATCCTCGAGCAGGGCTGTGGCAAAGACCTCGTCATCAGAAATGACAGTCCCGCTAGGTGTCGTCTTTCCGATCAACCCCGAGATTGAGGGGTAGACGTAAAAGGCGCCCTCGGGGGTGGGGCAGGTGATCCCGTCGATGTCATTCAGGGCGGCCACCACCAGATCGCGGCGGCGTTCGAAGGCCACGTTGTTTTCGGCAATGAAATCCTGCGGGCCGTTCAGCGCCTCAACTGCAGCCCACTGGCTGATCGAGCAGGGGTTGGAGGTGGACTGCGACTGCACCTTGCGCATGGCGGCGATCAGATGCTCGGGACCTGCGGCATAGCCGATGCGCCAGCCGGTCATGGCATAGGCTTTTGAGACCCCGTTGCAGGTGAGCGTGCGCTCATAGAGGGCTGGCTCCACCTCGGCGGGGGTGCAGAACTCAAACCCGTCAAAGACCAGATGCTCATACATATCATCGGTCATCACCCAGACATGGGGGTGGCGCATCAGCACGTCGGTGAGGGCCTTCAACTCGCTGCGGCTGTAGCCTGCGCCGCTCGGGTTTGAGGGCGAGTTGAAGATGAACCATTTGGTCTTTGGGGTGATCGCGGCTTCAAGCTGCGCGGGCGTCAGTTTGAAATTGTTTTCCAGCGTGGCCTCGACCGCAACCGGCGTGCCGCCCGCGAGCAGCACCATATCCGGGTAGCTGACCCAATAGGGCGCAGGGATGATCACCTCGTCACCGGGGTTCAGCGTCGCCATCAGTGCATTGTAAAGCGTCTGCTTGCCGCCGGTGCCGACCGTGACCTGCTTTGGCGTATAGGTCAGCCCGTGGTCGCGCTGCATCTTGGCGCAGACGGCTTCTTTCAACTCGATAATCCCGTCCGGTGCGGTGTATTTCGTCTTGCCTGCTGCGATGGCCGCGACCGCCGCGTCTTTGATGTTTTGCGGGGTGTCGAAATCCGGCTCACCGGCACTGAGGCCGATCACATCGCGGCCCTGCGCCTTCAGCTCTGCTGCAAGGGTGCTGATCGCGATGGAGGGTGACGGTTTTACACGAGAAAGCGTTGCAGACAGGAAAGACATGGCAAAAGGGCCTCGGTTTGAATGTTGCTGAGAACTGTCATAGGGTGCGGCCAATTCGCGATCAAGCGGCAACACCCCAATCATTCAAGGGAGAGCCAAAATGGCCGATGAAACAACAGACTGGTTCGGACCGGATGCCGCAACTTTCGGCGACCGGGTTGCCGCTGCGCGTGAGGCGGCAGGCATGAACCAGGGCCAGCTGGCGCGGCGGCTTGGGGTCAAGAAGAGCACGTTGATGGGCTGGGAGCAGGATCTTTCCGAGCCACGTGCCAACAAGCTGTCGATGATGGCGGGTTTGCTCAATGTCTCGATGACCTGGCTTTTGACCGGCGAGGGCGAGGGCATGTCCGAGCCGGGCGACCTCGAGCTGGAAACCGGGGATTTTTCCGCAGTGCTGAGCGAATTGCGCAATCTGCGTGCCGACCTGCGCGCAAGTTCCGATCGCGCGGCACGGCTGGAGAAGAAACTGCGGACACTGCTGCAAAATGCGGCGCAATGAAGCAAAGCGACTCACATGATCGAACAGGGAAAAATGAGTGAAACGCGCGAAAATCGGCTGAAACGGCTTCGGATGCGGTCCATGCGACGGGGCATAAAAGAGATGGATATCCTGCTCTCTGCTTTTGCGGACGCAAATCTGGACAGCATGGAAGAGGCGCAGCTCGACCTTTATGATCGCCTGTTGCATGAGAATGATCAGGATTTATATCAATGGGTTACGGGGCAGGTTTCCGCTCCGGACCCGTTTGCGGAACTGATCCACGACATCGCGCAAACCTATCAATAATCATAAAAATTCAGCTTAACTGATTTTTCGGGAATTGTCTGCATTCTGTCTCTCAGCAAATTCGAGTCGGAGATGCGAATGAGTATGGAAATGCCAATTGGCCAGCAGGACCGCAAAGGGTTCATGACTGGCTACCTTGAAGCCCTGGCCCTGGTGGAGCGTCTGCACCGCCTGTTGCTGGATGTTATCAAGGATGAGTTCGAGCGCGTTGGCGTTCTGGAAATCAATGCTGTGCAGGCACTGCTTCTGTTCAACATCGGCGACAATGAAGTCACCGCTGGCGAATTGAAAACGCGCGGCTACTACCAGGGCAGCAACGTCAGCTACAATCTGAAAAAGCTGGTCGACATGGGGTACATGCACCACCAGCGCTGCGAGATCGACCGCCGGTCGGTGCGCGTTCGCCTGACACCACGTGGCCGGGAAATCCGGGATATCGTGGCCGGGCTGTTCTCTCGTCACGCCGAAGGCCTTGAAGGCAAAGGTGTGATCAGCGGGCAAGGGATCGAGGATATCACCACCGCGCTGAAGCGCGTGGAACGCTATTGGTCGGACCAGATCCGCTATATCTACTAACGTATTCCGCAGACCACCGCGGCAGAACGCCAAAACCGCAGCAAGAAATGCTGCAAGGTCTGCTCAGTATGTGCAATGGGACGGACGAGCCGCCAGACCGCAGCCTCCTCCAGACTTGAAGAATTCAAGACCCAGAGCTTCACATGGAACAGGTGAAATGCCTGAGTAGAAGCTCACAAAATCGGCAAGAATGCCTTCCCCCGACATCTATTGAGAATCTGCACACTTTGAGCAGCTTGACCCGCTTTGCTGTGCGTGCAGAGGGCAATGTTGGAAGCGCTCAGGCGTTGTGCCCTTCATTGGCCTTGCACTCAATGCTTATGAGAATGGCGTCTCCGCGAAAGAGACGCCATTTTCATTTTGTGCTGTATCGGTCGCACCTCACCAGTGGCCAGTGCTTTCCATGCTTGCCCAAGGCTCGGCCGGCTCAAGCGCCTCACCGTTTTGCAGCAGCTCGACTGAAATATTGTCGGGGGAGCGAACAAAGGCCATGCGCCCGTCGCGCGGGGGGCGGTTGATGGTGACGCCGTTGTCCATCAGGTGCTGGCACACTTCGTAGATGTTGTCGACGCCATATGCGAGGTGGCCAAAATGACGGCTGTCGCTGGGCAGACCTTCGTCACCGTCCCAGTTGTAGGTCAGTTCGACCGGAGCCTCGTGCTGGCCCGGAGGCGCCATGAAAATAAGCGAGAAACGCCCTTCTTCGCTGTCATAGCGGCGGATCTCTTCAAGGCCCAGAAGCTTGTAAAAGGCCATGGACTGTTCCAGGTCCTTCACTCGGACCATCGTGTGCAGATATGTAAGGGGCATATGGGTTTCCCTGCTCTGAGTTCGTCTTGAATGGAGACTAAGCGCGTGTTGCGAAAAGTCGAGGGGCCGAAGTCAAAAAGCGGACTGGATGCCGAAATTCAACCCGAAGCGGTTGGACTCATATAAGCCAATGTTGCTGTCGACCTTTGCTGCGGTCATGCTGAGCGTTGGATTGAAACCGTAGTAGTCCATCTTTGTGAAGGTCAGCGAAACATCCGCTTGGTAGTGGTCATCGTGTCGGCCGTCCGGGCTGTGGGGGGATACATCGTAGTCCCGCACGCGACCCCACAGACCAAATCGTGCCGTTGCACCGAAAATGGGTTTGGCTAGGGTCAATTGGGTTCTGAGGCCAATCTCTTCGAATTCATCCGAGGCTGAACTTGAGGTGGCTCCGGCCAGCGACAGGTTGGTCCAGAGCGTTGCGCCAGACGCAAGCCTGAAGCTGTAGGAAAAATCCCCGCGTGAGGTGTTCTGGTCGCTGGTCTTCACGCCATCCTGAAACTCATGCGACAGACGGGCGTTGATTCGCCGACCTTTTTTCAGCTTGTAGCTTTGCCCTGCAGACAGGCGCAGGAAGCGGGCGTATTCTTCACCGCCATACCAGCTTTGGCCAAGATCCATGGCGAGGCGGAACTCACCGCGACGGTCCAGGTTGATCCCCCTAAGGCCATAGCCGATCTGATAGGAGGTAAACGCGAAATCGTTTCCTTCGGCGCCGGGCGCTTGTTCCTTGGCATCAGATGACAGCGTGTAGGTGCGCGATATCAGTGAGAAGGAAAAGTCATGGGCGCGGGTTTCCGTTTGGTGAAACCGGTATCTGGAGCGGATGCCCAACTCGTATTCGACCCCTGACAAGGCTTGTTGCGTACCGCCCAGTTGATATTCGACAGGTTGGCCCAGCAAGAGTTCCGATACCCGGTAGTTCAGAAATGAAGAGCGTTCGGAGGAGCCGTTGTTGATGTTGGATTCCGGCGAGATCGAGAATGAGAAACGATGCAGCCAAGGACTGCTGGCGCGCAGATACCGAAAATCCCGCACTGCGCGGCGCTCCAGTTGCTCTGTTGGTGCATTTTCCACTGCGCGGCGCAGCCAGAACTGTGCCAATGTGCGCTGCCCGCCCGAGGAGAGCGCCTGGGCTGTTATCAGAGCCGCTGCGTATTTTTCTTCATCTGTTTCCGCAAGACTCCACGCGCGCTTTGCCGATTTGCGCGCCAGCGTGTAGTTGCCAAGATCCCGGGCCGCGCGCGATCTGATCAGCAGGGCCGAGCGGTCGTGCGGGTTTCTCGCTATCAAGGCGTCTGCGAGCGCCATTGCCTGCTTGGGATTGCGCAGCCGCAGCAGGTCCGCAGCCGCAGTTCGCATCTGTGTCGGGGTCAGAACGGCCTTGGCTTCAGGCGCGGCCTCGGTCGCGCCCACGCCAAGGCATGGGAGCATCGCGCTCAGTATCAGCGCGGCCCCCAGACTTGCCTGTTTTCTTATGCGCGTTGCGCGCCGCATCAGGGAACGTTGTTATAGACGATGAAACCACCGGTTTCTCGGACGGTCCCGGCGACCGGGTCAATCGTGTTCTCCAGAACCACGACGCCCACGATCTCTTCGGCATTGTCGCCCGATACGATCGCGTAGTAGTTGCCGCTTTCGTAGATCTGCAGATCGCCGTTGGCATCCGTGTATCGGCTGTGCAGCGTGCCGATAATCTCACCGTTGTTGTCCAGATGGCCAGGGCCGACATCAAAGGTGGCAACGGGAATGCTGGACAGTGTCAGATTGTTCTCTGTGTTGATCCGGTTGATCACGTCGTTCGTGATATCTGTCCCGTTGGTATCGTAGATCGTGCGGTTTGTCAGAGAGCCTGACACAGCGTCCCCGCGGCCGCCTGTCGTGGGGTTGAAGTCGTCAAAGTCGATGGCGATTTGCACATCGGCAGTGGTGTATTCGATTCCGCCCGCGCCATTGAAGTCACGCACGCCGGCAAGGGCGCCGATATACTGCGCTTGACCGCTTGAAGGCAGGGTCACGGAGTTGTCGCGTTGATAGATAAAACCGCCAAAGCCGTAATCCGCGTAGGCGCCAGTGCGGACAATCGCAAACTGGGTGTTGCCCGATGTGCTGACGCCATAGATCGCGCGGTGGGTGAACTGGTTGATCGGCTCGCTGTCGTTGATATCCGTGTATTGGGCATCCGCCTCGTAGACCGCAAACGGGCCCAGGCTGCTGACGGCCGTGCCGCGTGCGTAGGTGCCATCGCCGTCAAACGCCAGGTTGTCGACCGAAAAGGTATCGTCGGTGCTGTTGTAGCTGATGTCGGTGGCATAGCCGTTGCCGCGATAGGTGTCTTCCGTGCTTGTCCCTTCGCGCCGAAAGATGCCAACCGTCGCAGAAGGAGAAGCCGTGCCGGGCGGACGACCATTGGCGTCGATGCCGGATCCGGAATTGGTCCCGCTGTCAGTTCCAGAATCGGCGGTCGTTTCGGTGAAGGGATTGCCATTGCCGCACGCCGAAAGCGCAAGCGCCGCAATAAATGCGCCTGTAAATTTATTCATGATGTCGCTGCCTCTGCTCGAAACTCTGGGCGTTTTTCCTTTAGCATTCGCTCAGGTTGTCAAAATGTCAACGAATTTGGACTGTTTCGTAAATATTGCCGGGCAGGGCTGACCGGAATGCCATAGTTAACCGGTGCTTGGTGCTGCGCGGGCTATTGGCGTGGGCGGACGCAGCGGGTATGACCATGGGCGAAACAGCCCTTGTGAGGGCCTGTGCCGGGGAGAGAAGACCTTGCAACAATACCATGATGCTTTGCGCCATATCCTGGAAAACGGCGTGCGTAGCAGTGACCGCACCGGGACTGGCACACTTTCCTGTTTTGGCATGCAGGCACGGTATGCGTTGGCGGAGGGGTTTCCACTGGTGACCACGAAAAAGCTGCACCTGCGTTCGATCATACATGAGCTTCTTTGGTTCCTGTCGGGCGATACCAATATCAGCTACCTCAAGGAAAACGGTGTTTCGATCTGGGATGAATGGGCGGATGAGAATGGCGATCTGGGCCCGGTTTACGGCTACCAGTGGCGCCGCTTTCCCACGCTTGAGCGCGTAGCAGGCACCACTGGGGATGAACCCCTTTATCGGCCGGGCACTGTCGATCAGATCGCGGAGCTGGTGCGTATGATCGAAACCTCCCCTGACAGCCGCCGCCTGATCGTGACAGCCTGGAACCCCGGAGACGTTCCGGATATGGCTCTGCCGCCCTGTCATACGCTTTGGCAGGTTCGCATTCTGGGGGGCAAGCTGCATCTGCAGCTTTACCAGCGTTCGGCCGACATGTTCCTTGGTGTGCCGTTCAACATCGCATCCTACGCGCTGCTGCAGGCAATGCTGGCTCACGTGACGGGGTATGAGGTTGGCGATTTCGTTCATACCATGGGCGACGCCCATATCTATTCCAACCACATGGACCAGGTGAGCGAGCAACTGTCGCGCAAACCCAAGGCCCTGCCCAGATTGCGGATCAAGCGTGAGGTCAGTTCAATCTTTGACTTCCGGTATGAGGATTTCGAGTTCATCGGCTACGACCCCGATCCGGCCATCAAGGCGCCTGTTGCCGTCTGACCCTGAAAGGGAGCTGAGATGATCACATTAATCGCAGCCCGCGCCCGCGATGGGGCTATCGGCAAGGAGAACACGATCCCATGGCACGCGCCTGAGGATCTGAAAGCTTTTCAGCGCGAAACGCTGGGTGGGGCCATCATTATGGGGCGCCTGACTTGGGAGAGCCTGCCGGTCAAGCCGCTAAAGAACAGGCTCAACATTGTTGTCTCTTCCAATCCGGATGCTGCGGACATTGTCTGTACGTCGATAGATGAGGCGATTGAACTCGCCTATGCGCAGGGGTACCGGCGCGTCTATGGCATCGGCGGTGCAGGCATCTATGCCTCTATGCTGAAGCAAGCGGACAGGCTCTTGTTGACCGATGTCGACATCGAAGTCCCTGGCGCGGATACGTTTTTCCCGAGGTTTGGCATTGAGGACTGGCGACGTGAGGGGGCAACTGTCCTGCGCGCCGCAGATCCGGCTTGTACTTTGGTTGAGTACCTTCGCCGCTAGCCTTACCGCGCCTTTTCGTTCGCAAATCCGCAATCGAAATCAGGTCTCATGACCAAGCTGAAATGAGATGGCCTCAACAATAATGAGGCGACCACAATGCGCAGAAGCAACAGCTGTGAGCGGACCCACGCGATACCTAGCGGGACCTCCTCGCCTTACTGCACCGCCTCTTGCATCAAGGTCTGCAGAGATGCTTTTCTTCGGACGCGTGGATGCAGGATGCGTCAAAGCTCGACGAGTTCACCGGCCATTTCACGACCGTCTCGCCCTTCGGTGAGCTGATAGCCGACCTTCATGTTGTCAGCGAGTCCCTTCAAACCGGACCGTTCTACCTGAGAAATATGCACAAAGACGTCCTTGCCGCCGGTGTCGGGTTCGATAAATCCGTAACCCTTTGTGGTGTTGAACCATTTCACGGTGCCACTTGGCATTTCCCGTGTCTCCTTCTACCTTACAGCCTCCCCCGAACCGTGACGGGGCACTCATCCAAGCCAAACCTGCGCGTCGTTTCCACGATGCAAGGTAACAAACGACGCATTAACAAAGGTTAAGCACTATTAACTCTTGCACGTACGGTTCGAAAATCAAGGTTCGGATGCGAATTCTACCGTAAATTGCGAGCGTAAGCCCAAAAGGAGGGGCGCAAGACATGCTGCTTTTTGGATTGAAGACCTGTGACACCTGCCGCAAAGCCTTGAAAGCCTTGCCAGAGGCTCGGCTTGTGGACGTCCGGGGCGATGGGGTGCCAGCGGATACCCTGGAGCGCGCCCATTCAGAATTTGGGGACAAGCTGGTCAACACCCGCTCCACAACCTGGCGCGGGCTGAGTGAAGAAGAACGTGCACGACCTGCCTTGGAGCTGCTTCGCGCGCATCCGGCCTTGATGAAGCGTCCGCTGATCGAAAAAGACGGAGCGCTGTTTCTGGGGTGGGACAAGGGCGTTCAGGCCTCTCTCGGGGTTGCCTGAATTCGCTTTGCAATGCTGGCGGCCCTCTGAGTTATGTTGCAGAGGGCCGTTTCCGTTTCAGTCACGTTGTCTCAGGCCGGGGCATGTGCGGGGTGCCTGTTGCGCAACAGAGCATCGAGAGACAAGGCGCCGGCGCCCTTGATCACCAGGAGGCTCAAAAGAAAGACCCAGAACAAGCGCTGATCCAGGATCACCCCATCGGGAAAGCGATCGAACCAGGCGCCCAGCGTTTTTAGGTCCGTGCCGTTGTGGCCATAGATATCGGTCAGAGACTGGACCACGACAAAGCCGATCATGCCCAGAGCAGCCAGACGCGTGAACAGCCCGATCACGAGCAGCAGCGGCAGAATGAACTCCGCCCAAGTACCTGCGACGACGACCAGCCAGTGAAAGACACCAAGTTGCGAGACGTCATAACCTACCGCCTCAAGCTGTTTGGGGAAGATCTGCGAATAGGCCCCAATGGAAGGAGTAAAAAGGCCAAAGATGCCGTCGCCGAGTTTGGTGACGCCGGAGACCCAGAAGTACATCAGAAGGGTCGCCGCAAAGACAAATCGCGCAGCAATCGGCAATATCCAGCTGCCCGCGGTCTCGATCATCTCGAAGGCCGCGTCGTGGAGCGAAACAAGGGTACGCATAGGGATATCCTTTATGTCATGAGGTCAGTCAGACCGCCCCCTTCAATCAGTAGGGCAAGCGGTTCGGAGAGATCGAAATCGGGTGTGGTTTTGAGGGTCGCGTCGTAGGCATCGCCGATGCAGCGTCCCTCCATCAGCTCAGTGATCCAATCGGCGGCTCCTGGCGGTAGCGGATGTGGCAGCGGGTCGAATTCCGGGCGGGTTACGAGCACGTCCTGCGAATTGGATTGAGGTTGCGAGCTGCCCGGTTGCGTCGCATAGCGCCAGATGTCAAACAGCGGCCAGTCAGAGCGTATTAGCTCAACAGACGGCGCAAGTACGAGGCGTATGCTCATCACGTCATCCGGTGAAAGACTGGCAAGCCGTTCGGCAGGCAAAGGGGGGGCATCGGCGGCGTGATAGGAGCGGCGCAAAGCCAGTTCCAGCCGGGCCACATCCGGCAGATAGGCAAGATGCGCCAGTTGCGGCATCCCGGCCAGAAACGCTGGAAATTCGGCGCCGTAATGCATCATCAGCGGAGAGGACGGCGGGTGCTGGCGCAGGTAAATCCCAGCCAACCCATCCATGTTTTCCTTGCCAAGAAGGCTCGAAATGGCTGGAAACCCTTCGTGCAGCGCCTCGGTCAGAGAAGCGGCAACGTTGTTGCGATAGACCGCGAACCGGCGCCCTGCGGGACGGCCGATCGCGTCCTGCAGGCCTTCGGGTATCGGGGCCTCTGGCGCCAGCAGCGCGCGGGTGAAATCTGCTTGCGTCAGGCTCATGGCGCCACCGGGGCAGGAGCGACTTTCGCAAGTGCAGTGTCTGCCCGCGCCGCCTCATCCCGCAGCACAGGCCATTCGGGCACATCGGTGTCCCATTCGATCAGAACTGGTTTGGGGCCGGAGACTTGCAAAGTGTAGTCCAGCAGCGACCAGACCGGATCCACCACTTCGCGCCCATGACTGTCGATCAAAAGCGGCGCGCCGTGATCGTCCTCATCTTCGTCATGGCCGCCGAGGTGGATTTCTCCGACCTTATCCAGCGCGAAGGCGTCGACATAGCCGGTTGGGGAGAAGTCCAGATTGGTCGCCGAGACAAAGACGTTGTTCACATCCAGCAAAAGCCCGCAACCGGTGCGGCGGCTGACCTCGGCGAGGAACTCCGGCTCCGACCAGTCGCTTTCGGCAAAGGCGAGGTAGCTGGAGGGGTTCTCAAGCAGCATCTGGCGGCCAATGGTTTCTTGCAGCTGATCAATATGATCGCAAACACGGGACAAAGTGGATTTGGTGTAGGGCAGGGGCAGCAGATCATTGAGGAAATGACTGTCATGAGTAGACCAGGCCAGATGTTCGGAAAAACTGGCGGGGTTCAGCCAGCCGACCAGCTTTTTCAGCCGCGCAAGGTGATCCGGGTCGAGCGGCCCTTCGCCGCCGATCGAGAGGCCCACGCCATGCACAGAGATGGCAAAGCGTTCGGAGAGGTGGCGCAGCTGCGCTAGCGGGCGACCGCCATCGCCCATGTAGTTTTCCGCATGGATTTCCAGCCAGCGCACCGGGCCGGGGCCGTCCTTGTCCTCTGGCGCGCGGATCAGGGCATCAAAATGCTGTGGCTTGTAGCCGACACCGGGGCTGGCTGGCAGCCGGTCAAATCTGGTGCTGTCCAACATGGCGTGTCCTGACGTTTGATCTGATCAAGGCGGAGAAGGTGTGAAGGGGGACATTGCCCCCCTTCAGGCATGTGGCTTATGCGGGCAGATCGCGCTCAAGCGGATCAAGAGAGCCTTTGCGCGCGGTGCCATCGGCCATGGCGGGCAGCTCGATCTCAAGGCACGTGCCCGCATCCACCAGCGTCCAGGCGTTGCCCTGATAGTCCACGACCGAAGAGCCTGCGCAGGTGGTGCCGGGGCCTGCGGCGCAGTCGTTTTTGCCGGCCAGCGAGATGCCATAGCACTTTTCCTTGCTTTGTGCGGCGGCGGGCATGGTGGTGGCTGCGGTCAGGGCGGCTGCAACGGCGCTGGCGACGGCAAGGGATTTGGTGTGCTTTGACATGAGACTGTCCTCCTCGAAAAAAATGTGGGATCGGCGTGATCCGCTTTGGGTGTAAAATCACTCTAGACGAGCTTTGGCGGGCTTTGAATTCACGAGCCTGTGCCTCACGCGTGCGTCAGACAACGTGACAGTCAGGGTTCATGCAAAGGCCAGTATTTCAAGGGGAATTGCCGCATGAACGAAAACCGGCCCCCAAAAGGGAGCCGGAAAAACCTGCCTGATTGGAGGAATTGTTACAACAGATCCGGCGGTGTTGCTTCGCGCGAAAGCGCGTTTGTTACATCCTCAAGGCTTTCGACCTTGGTCTGTTTTTCGCCAAGGCGGCGCACGGAAACGGTGCGTTCCTCGACCTCGCGGTGCCCGACAGCGAGGATCACTGGAACCTTGCCGACCGAGTGTTCGCGGACCTTGTAGTTGATCTTCTCGTTGCGGGTATCCGCCTCGGCCCGCACACCAGCATCGCGCAGGGTCTGGACAACCTCATTGACGTAATCGTCCGCCTCCGAGGTGATGGAGGCGACAACCACCTGACGCGGGGCCAGCCAGAAGGGCAGTTTGCCGGCGTGTTCCTCGATCAGGATGCCGATGAAACGCTCGAAAGAGCCAAGCGTTGCGCGGTGCAGCATAAAGGGGCGGTGCTTGTTGCCGTCCTGCCCGATATAGGTCGCATCCAGCCGTTCCGGCAGGTTCGGGTCCACCTGCAGGGTGCCGCATTGCCAGTTGCGGCCGATGGCATCAGTCAGGGTGAACTCAAGCTTTGGCCCATAGAATGCACCTTCACCTTCGAGGATCTCATAGTCATAGCCAGCGGCCTTGCAGGCATCGCCAAGGGCTTTCTCCACGAAGTCCCAGCTTTCGTCAGAGCCGATCCGCTTTTCCGGACGGGTCGAGAGCTTGATGGTCCAGTCGTGGAAGCCAAGGTCCGCGTAGATCTTCGACAGGAAGTCGATGAATCGCGCGGTTTCGCTTTCGATCTGATCTTCGGTGCAGAAGATATGGCCATCATCCTGAGTAAAGCCCCGCACCCGCATGATGCCATGCAGCGCGCCCGAGGGTTCATAGCGCGCGCAAGAGCCGAATTCGGCCATGCGCAATGGCAGGTCGCGGTAGGATTTGAGGCCCTGATTGAACACCTGCACATGGCAGGGGCAGTTCATCGGCTTAAGCGCATTCACCGCCTTTTCGCGGGCGTGTTCTTCGTCCACTTCGACGATGAACATGTTCTCCTGATATTTGTCCCAGTGGCCCGAGGCCTCCCACAGTTTGCGATCCACCACCTGCGGGGTGTTCACTTCGACATAGCCGCCGCGTTCCTGCTGGCGGCGCATGTAGTCCTGCAAGGTGGTGTAGACCTTCCAGCCATTGGGGTGCCAGAAGACCTGACCGGGGGCCTCTTCCTGCATGTGAAAGAGGTTCATTTCCTTGCCCAGCTTGCGGTGGTCGCGCTTGGCGGCTTCCTCCAGCATGTGCAGGTGAGCCTTCAGCTTTTCCTTGCCGGTGAAGGCGACGCCATAGATGCGCTGCAGCATCTGGCGCGAGCTGTCACCGCGCCAATAGGCGCCCGCGATGGACATCAGCTTGAAGGCATCGCCCGGCAATTGACCTGTGTGCTGCAGGTGCGGACCGCGGCACAGATCCTGCCAATGGCCGTGCCAATACATGCGCAAAGGCTCGTCGCCGGGAATGGCGTCGATCAGTTCCACCTTGTAGGGTTCGTTATTGGCCTCGTAGAATTTCACCGCACGCGCGCGGTCCCAGACCTCGGTGGTCACGGGCTCGCGCTTGTTGATGATTTCCTTCATCTTCTTTTCGATCGCGCCCAGATCTTCGGGAGTAAAGGGCTCTGCGCGGTCAAAGTCGTAATACCAGCCGTTTTCGATAACCGGGCCGATGGTGACCTTGGTGTCGGGCCAGATCTCCTGCACGGCGCGGGCCATGATATGGGCCAGGTCATGGCGGATCAGCTCGTTTGCCTGCGCTTCGTCCTTCATGGTGTGAAGGGCGATGGAGGCATCGGCAGTGATCGGCCATTGCAGATCCCAGTGCTGGCCATCGACGGTGGCCGAAATCGCTTTCTTGGCCAGAGAGGTCGAGATATCGGCAGCCACCTCAGCAGGTGTGACGCCAGCCTCATAGCTGCGCGCATTGCCATCGGGAAGGGTGAGAGAAATCTGGGCCATATCGGCTGCTCCTCGTCGGTTTGGCGCCCACTGAACGCCCGGTTGCGGGTTAAGATGTCCGCGCTATGTGAAACGAGAAGCAAAATGTGTCAAGCCGTGAGAGGACTAAGTCGGTGGAAAAACGCGTGTTTCAGGCGATGACGGGGGCAGGAAGGGCTGGATCTGCGCGGGAGGCCCGAAATGGCCTGCGTCACGTGCTAAGCCTCAGCATGACCAAGATCGCAGATGGTTTGATCGATCCCAAACTGGTGCTCAGCTGGCTATTGACGGCTTTGGGGGCACCGGCCGTGTTGATTGGCGCATTGGTCCCGATCCGCGAAGCGGGTGCCTTGCTGCCCCAGGTTTTTTTGGCACCGCGCGTTGCCGGGCTGCGGCAACGAAAATGGGTCTGGGCTGCGGGATCGGCGGTGCAGGGGGGCGCAGCCGCTGCCATCTGTCTTGCTGCTCTGCAATTTTCCGCCTGGACGGCGGGCATCGTGATCTGTGGTTTGTTAGGTGTATTGGCTGTCGCGCGATCGGCCTGTTCGGTTTCCTATAAGGATATCCTCGGCAAAACAGTGGGCAAAACCCGGCGTGGGGCGGTGACTGGTGCTGCTGCATCTGTTGCCGCCATCGGCGTTTTGCTGTTTGCGGCCATCCTGATGTTCGGAGGCGGCCGCAGTCAGCCTGTCGTTCTGATCGCAGTGGCTTGCGCCTCGGCCCTGTGGATCGCCGCCGCGCTTCTGTTCGTCTTCATCGAGGAAGAAGACAGTGCCCGTGCAGCCAAGTCTCCCTCAATGGATTTCTCGGTCCTCAGGCGCAATCCAAATCTTGCCCGCTTTGTCGCCGTTCGCGGGCTCCTCGTCTCTCAGGCGCTGGCTCCACCCTATCTTGTGATCATGAACGGCCCGGATGGACAGTTCGGGCAGCTTGGGGCTTTGGTTCTGGCCTCCGCCTTGGCCTCTCTTGTCAGCTCCTGGACATGGGGGCGAGCGGCCGACCGGTCCTCGCGGCGGGTTCTGATGCGCGCTGGGGGAATTGGGGCATTGGCAATGTTTTGCGCGGTTGCGCTCTCGCAAGCAGGATTTGCCCGAGGGAACTGGGCGATCCCGCTCGTGCTCTTTGCCGTGATGATTGCCTATCACGGGGTGCGTCAGGGGCGGTCTACCTATCTTGTCGATATCGCGCCCGAGGCAGAGCGCGCAAATTGGACTGCGGTTGCCAATACTGTCATTGGGGTCTTGCTGCTTGTCGTCGGAGCTTTGGGCGGCGTGTTCTCTTTCCTTGGCCCTGAAGCGGTACTTGGGTTGTTTGGAGTGTTGTCCTTGGGGGCGGCGACTATGGCAAGGGGCCTGACTGAGACGGAGTAGCATGCTCCGGTCTTTACCTTTGCGGGATACATGAGGCAGGGTGCGGCGAAACACCAAACGGCGTTGCAGCGCCATCCCAGTGAAAACAGCGGGGCACGACATGGGCCAAACACAGCATCTGGAATGTTCGAACGGACGGCGGATTGCCTATCATTCTACGGTCGGGAAAGGCCCCACGATTGTATTCCTGGGCGGGTTGAAGTCCGACATGGAAGGCACCAAGGCCGTGCATCTGGAGGCCTGGGCCAAGGGGCAGGGCCGCGCCTTTTTGCGGTTCGACTATTCCGGTCATGGGGAAAGCTCAGGAACCTTCGAGGAAGGCTGCATTGGCGATTGGCACGAAGACACCCTTGCTGCCATTGATACGCTGACCAAGGGTCCAATCATTCCCGTCGGCTCTTCCATGGGCGGCTGGCAAGCGTTGCTCCTGGCCAAGGCGCGGCCCGAGCGGATTGCTGGCATGGTGACCATTGCCGCTGCCCCGGATTTTACCGAAGACGGCTATTGGGCCAGCTTCACGGAGGCACAAAAGGCCGCGCTGGAGGCGCAAGGCTATGTGGAACTGCCCAGCGACTACATGGAGCCTTACCGGATCTCCAAGCGCATGATTGAGGATGGCCGCACCCGTCTGGTGCTACGTAATGCGTTGCCATTGCCTTTCCCGGTGCGCTGCCTGCAAGGCACGGCCGACACGGCGGTTTCTACCGAGACGGCATTGCGCCTGCTCGACCATGCGGACTGCGCAGATATGCGCCTGACCCTGGTCAAAGACGCTGATCACCGGTTCTCTGACGAGGCCTGCCTGTCATTGATCGAAAAAGCGGTGCTGGACGTGCTGGGAGCCGCCTGATGGAGAGCATTGCCGGGGCCCTTGGCAAAGCCTTTCTGGGCCTTGGGGTACTGGGCGCCGGGCTTTGGGCCTTTGGTCCTTACGAACCTGTGGATCTGCAAGCCTCCTTTGATCCGTCGCATTTTGATGGCGGGGTCGCGGCCTATTTCGAGCGGGTTGAAAGCGCCTATTCCGATATCACCCCGGGCACCGAAAAACGGGTGGTCTGGGCCGGGCAGCCCGAGGTGCGCACCCCGGTATCCGTGGTCTATGTTCACGGGTTTTCGGGCACCTCAGAGGAAATCCGTCCGGTGCCGGATCGCGTGGCAGCAGCACTTGGCGCAAATCTTGTCTACACGCGGTTGGCAGGGCACGGGCGCCCTGGCGCGGCCCTGGCTGAGCCTACCGTCAACGACTGGATGCAGGATCTGGCCGAGGCGCTTGCCGCAGCCCGGGCGGTGGGAGAGCGGGTGGTTGTGATCGCCACCTCCACGGGCGCCACCCTGATGACAGCGGCCGCGCTCAATCCCGAAATGTCTCGCGATGTGGAGGGGATCGTTATGGTGTCGCCAAATTACGGCATAAACCACCCGGCAGCGGCTCTGCTGACCTGGCCTGCCGCGCGCCATTGGTTGCCGTTGATGGCTGGCAGGGACCGCTCTTTCCCGGCACGCAGCCCGGAACATGAGCGGTTCTGGACCACTTCCTACCCCTCGGTTGCGGCAATGCCGATGGCCGCGCTCGTCAAGACCGTGATGGGACTTGACGTGGGAAAGGCACAGATACCGACCCTGTTCTGGTTCTCGCAAAAGGATCAGGTCGTGCGCCCTGATTTGACGGTGGATGTTGCCAAACGTTGGGGTGGTCCGGTGCAGGTTCTCAATCGTGATCCTGGGCCAGAGGATGACCCTTATGCCCATGTCATCGCTGGCGATGTCATGTCGCCGGGGCAGACCGATGTCGCAGTGAATGATATTCTTTTATGGTTCAAGGAATTGGAGGCCAAATGATGGAGCAGCGTGTCAGCCTGATCACCCTTGGGGTGCCAGATATGGAGCGGGCTGCGGCCTTCTACGAAGCGCTGGGCTGGCAACGCGCTGAAAGCCCGGATGGCGTGATCGCCTTTGATCTGATTTCACAAACGCTGGGGCTCTATCCGATCGCACAGCTGGCTGAGGATATTGGCCTGCCGGTTGGCGAACTGGGCACCGGTGCGATGACTCTCAGCCACAATACACGCAGGCCTGAAGAGGTGGACAGTCTGATGGCTGCGGCAGAGGCGGCGGGCGCAGAGATCCTGCGCCCGGCAAGCGACGTATTCTGGGGGGGCTATATCGGCTATTTCCGCGCACCGGATGGACATATCTGGGAAATCGCCCATAACCCGTTCTCTCCGCTTGCAGAAAACGGCGCGTTCCGTTGGAACGGTCATCCAGAACACTCTGATGAGCAACACCCCTTGTGATTCCAACCGAGTATTCGCAGTGTGAAACCAACGGGACGACTCGCCGTTAATCTGCAGGGCAGCAGACCCCACACTGGACAGGGCACAAAATATGGAATTTGCAAAGGCGGCTGATACATCGGGTCAAATTGGTTCTGAGCCGCTGGTGCTTTTGCCGGGCATGATGTGTGATGCGCGGATCTTTACCCCGCAGATCGAGGCTTTGTCTGCCTATTGCCCGGTGACCGTGGCTCCGCTGTTGGGCGGCGATCGGATCGAGGCGATTGCTGCACATATCCTGTCGATGCTGCCCGAACGCTTTGCCCTGGCGGGGCTATCGATGGGCGGCATCATCGCGATGGAGATCCTGCGCCGCGCACCAGGCCGTGTGTCACGCCTCTGCCTCATGGCGACAACGCCTTTGGCCGAAACTCCGGCACAGGCCGCCGAGCGGGAGCCGCTGATAATAGGGGCGCGCACCGGGCGGCTGGGTGAAATGCTGGAAAAGGCGCTTCCGACAGAATGTCTGGCTCCAGGTCCCGGTCGACCTGATATCCTGAACCTCGTCAAGCAGATGGGACTGGCCTTTGGCAGCGATGTCTTTGTTGACCAGAACCGGGCCTTGCAGCGGCGCATGGATCAGCAAGCGGCGGCGCGTCGCTGTCATGTTCCCACTTTGATCCTATGTGGGGCGCATGATCGGCTCACCCCTGTCAAACGTCACGAGCTTCTGGGCAGTCTGATCCCGCAGGCGAGGCTGGAGGTCATCACGGGCGCCGGACACTTGCCGTCGCTTGAGCAGCCCGAGGTGGTCAGCCGTGCGATGATGTCCTGGCTGGCTGCCCCTGCGGAACATCAGCCCCGTGTTTAGGGTTTCGTAACCGCGTCGCGTTCGGCCTTGCTCAGCACCAGCGGCTCGCTCACCGGGCGTCCGGTTGCGATGTCAAAGAACGGGGTTTCCTTCCAGCGCCCGGACAGGCGCGACGCAATCATCCGCGTGAACAGCCCATAGACCATCGGTAAGGTTCCCGTGCTCTTTGGGGGCTTTCCGGCGCGCGGCATGAAGGCTTTTGTCGTGACCTTGCCAAAAACCTCGGGGTTTGCGAACAGGTTGGTGCGCATCCCGGCAAAGGGCAGGCCGGGTTTCATCAGAGTGTTGGCAATAGGCATACCGCAGCAGCCCGCATACCAGCGAAACAGGCCCTTGGGACTGAGCCGCAAGAGCTTCAGGTGCTCGGCGCCCTTGGTGATGTGGATGGTGTCCGGGGACATCTGATACAGCTCAACCGGACCCGGCGCAGGGTCTGGCCGGTTGTGGTAGAGCTCATTTGCGCGACAATCTGCGCAATAGCAGGCCACATGAACACCGGTTTTGAGCGCCTCTGGGCAGATCTGCCCCTGCAATGCGCCACAGCTGCAGGAAAAGGTGCAGGCGGATGGTTCAGGTGCTGACGTCATAGTCTTAGACAGCGGCGATCTTTGGTTTGCTTGGTTTTGCTTTGGGCGCGCCGGAGCGGCTGTTGGCATTCATGAAATCAATGACCAACGGGCGGATGTTGTTGCGCCAGCTGCGACCGGCAAAGATCCCATAGTGGCCTGCGCCGGGTTCCACGTGGCTCGCCTTTTTCGCCTCTGGCAGGCCCGTGCACAGATCGAGCGCCGCAATGCATTGGCCAGGGGCCGATATATCATCATTGGCACCTTCGACCGTTTTGACGGCCACATCGGTGATCTTGCCGATGTCCACTTTGTGGCCATCCACGATGAATTCATTCTTGGCGATCTCGCCATTCTTGAAGATGCGCTCGACGGTCGAGAGATAGAACTCTGCCGTCATATCCATCACGGCGAGATATTCATCATAGAACCGGTTGTGTGCGTCGTGATCCGAAGCCTCGCCGCGGCTCACTTTCATGATCTGGTCCATAAAGGCCTTGGAGTGACGGTCCATGTTCATCGACATGAAGGAGGACAGCTGCAGAAGGCCGGGATAGACCTTACGCCCGACGCCTGCGTATTTGAAGCCGACACGCTGGATCATGGTTTCTTCAAGTTGGCCCATGGTGACGCGGCGGCCAAAATCGGTGACCTCGGTCGGGGTGGCATCGGGATCGACAGGCCCGCCAATAAGCGTCAGCGACGAGGGCTGCGCATCGGGATCCTGCTCGGCGAGATAGGCTGTGGCTGCCAGGGTCAGCGGTGCAGGCTGGCACACGGCAATGACGTGGGTTTCCGGGCCAAGCTCCCGCATGAAATCAACAAGATAGAGAGTGTAGTCCTCGATGTCGAATTTGCCGGCAGATACAGGAATATCGCGGGCATTGTGCCAATCGGTGACATAGACTTCGCAGTTTTCCACCAGGCTTTTGACGGTCGAACGCAAAAGGGTTGCATAGTGGCCTGACATCGGCGCGACCAACAGAACTTTGCGCGGCTGAACCTCGCGCCCAACGACGCGGAAATGGATCAGGTCGCCGAAGGGCTTTTCGACCACGGTATCGATTTCAACCGTGTGATCCTTGCCATCTTCGCAGGTGAAGGTCCCGATACCCCAGTCGGGGCGCGCAACCATGCGCTGAAAGGTCCTTTCCGTGACCTCGCCCCAGGCCGCCAGCCAGCTGAGCGCCGGGTTGGGGATCGCAGAGAACGCCGGGTAGGATGCCATCGACAATGCGGTCGCCCCCAGCCACTGGTTCATGTTCCGGGCAGTTTCCATCAGGTCGTAGGACATCATATAGCGCATGGCTGGCTCCTTTTCGGTGTCCGCCCTGCAACCCATTGCACAAATTATGGGCGGATTATGCGCAGGTGTTAGAACCTCGTGTCACTTTCCCGTAGACTACTTCGGTAAGAATTCTGCACAGCAGAAAGAGTAGGGGGGATTTCTTAAGATGACAACAAGCGACGTGCTGGAACCTGAAACTTCGCCTGAACACCTTGAGCGGCTTAAGGAAAACTTGGAAAAAGTTGAGCAGCTCTCTAAACGCCTGGTTGAAGTGATGGCCACCAAGAAGCCTCATCACCCCGGATTGGACGCTCCGAATCACGAATTGTTTGCACGTGCAGCAACGTCATATTGGGCCTCGATGCTGGAAAATCCGGCCAAACTGCTGGAGCACCAGATCGAATACTGGGGAAAATCTGTGCTGAACTTCGCGGAAGCTCAGCAGGTTCTGGCAGGGCACACCGGCGAAGACGATGATGATGGGCCGCAGGATCGCCGGTTCAGCAACCCGATGTGGGAAAAGAACCCCTACTTCCGGTTTATCAAGCATCAGTATCTCACCAACGCCGAAGCCATCCGCGATGCGGTCGAGGAAGCAGGCGATCTCAACCCGGTCGACAAACAGCGCCTGTCGTATTTTGCCGACCAGATCATTCACATGATGGCTCCGACCAATTTTCTGCCCACCAACCCGGATGCGCTGGAGCGCGCTTTGGAGACCGAAGGGCAGTCGCTCATTCAAGGGCTTGAGAATCTTGTTGCCGATCTTGAAGCCAACGGTGGGGAACTGGTGGTCCGGCTGGCCGATGACACGGCCTTTGAAATTGGTCGCAACCTTGCCACCACCCCCGGTGAGGTCGTCTACCGCAACCGGATGATGGAGCTGATCCAGTACCGCCCCACAACGGATACAGTTCATGAAACCCCGATCGTGCTTTTTCCACCTTGGATCAACAAATTCTACATCCTGGATCTAAAGGCGCAGAACAGCCTGATCAAATGGGTGACCGAGCAGGGCTACACGCTGTTTGTGGTTTCCTGGATCAACCCAGATGCCTCATATGCCGAGGTGGGGCTTGAAGATTACATTGAGGGCGGCTTTCTGACGGCCATCGATGAGGTCAAGAAGATCTGCAAAGTGAAGCAGGTCAATGCTGTGGGGTACTGCATTGCAGGCACGACGCTGAGCCTGACCTTGTCGCTGATGAAACAGCGCGGCGACAAATCGGTGAAATCGGCAACTTTTTTTACCGCGCTCACCGATTTTGGCGATCAGGGCGAATTCACGCCCTTCCTACAGAATGATTTTGTCGATGCCATTGAAGAGCAGATTGGCGACGATGGGATGCTGCCGTCTTATATCATGGCTCGGACCTTCTCGTTCCTGCGCGCCAATGATCTTGTCTATGGGCCCGCCATTCGCAGTTACATGATGGGCGAGACACCGCCCGCCTTTGATCTGCTCTATTGGAACGGCGATGGCGCCAACCTGCCGGGAAAGATGGCGATCCAGTATCTGCGCGGCCTGTGCCAGAGCAATGACTTTGTGAACGAGGGTTTTGAAATCCTCGGCCACAAGCTGCATGTGCGGGATGTGGATGTGCCCTTGATGGCGGTTACCTGCGAGACCGATCACATTGCCCGCTGGAAGGATTGCTATCGCGGGGTTCAGCAGATGGGCGCGCGCAGCAAAACCTTCATTGTCTCTCAGTCGGGCCATATCGCGGGCATCGTGAACCCGCCGTCGCGCAACAAATATGGCCACTACACGAATGAAGACCTCAAGGTGGATGCCGCGGCCTGGATGGACGGGGCAAAGTTCCACGAAGGCTCCTGGTGGCCGCGGTGGGAAGCCTGGCTGAAAAAACGCTCCGGCAAGCAGGTCCCGGCCCGCGAGCCAGGTGATTCGTCTCATCCTCCCCTGGTTGCGGCGCCCGGCGACTATGTGCGTAAGGTCGCAAGGCCCTGAAAACGCAGGCATACCGCAGTTTTTCTGCATTGCAGCACGATTTTTCTTGAAATGCTGCGATGCAGCAAGCATATTGGGTTCAGACAAGGGCAGGCGGGATTGTCCCGGCTCCTGCAAACGAAGGAACCAGTACAATGGCTAAGACCCAAGATTTTACCGCGATGATGAAAGACATGATGGGTGCATTCCCGATGGACACCAAAGCCATGGAAGACGCATTCAAGAACTCTGCTGCTCTGAACGAAAAGCTGGCAGCAGTTGCTCTGGGCGCGGCTGAGCAGTCCGCCGAGATCTCCAGCAAATGGACCAAAGACACCCTGGCCAAATTGGGCGCAATGTCCAAGGTTCAGGCAGAACCTGCCGATTACGCCAAAGCGGCAACCGATTTCGCAAGCGCTTCTGCCGAAGTGGCTGCAGAAAACATGGCGGCCTTCGCTGAGATCGCCAAGAAAGCTCAGACCGAAACTGTTGAACTGCTGATGGCGGCTGGCAAAGACATGAGCGAAGAAGCAACCGCTGCAGTCAAAAAGGCCACCGAAGAGGTGACCACCGCTGCCAAGAAAGCAGCCGCAAAATAAGAACGTCCACAGGACGGCACCCGCTCTCCTCCCAATCGGTGCCGTAATGTGAAGAAAGGGCAGGCCACGCGGGGCCTGCCCTTTTTGCGTTTTGGCATGCCGGTTCAAAAGGTGGCGGTGGTAAAGCAGCCGTGTTCGGGCTCCCAGCCGATGAGCTGCCGGATCTTTTCTGCGCTCATCTGTTGATCCAGGGTCGGCCCTTCGGCCATGGCACCGTGCTTGCACAGAACATACTTCAGGGTGCGCACCACATAGCCGGATACATGGCCTGAGCGTTGGGCGATTTCCGCAATGATCTGCGACACGGGCACTCCGGATTGAGCGCAGACGTTGAATTCACCCGTCAGTTCTGGGCGCTCCAGCAGAGCGAGATAGGCCTGGGCCAGATCATCTCGATGCACCAAAGGCCAACGGGTGTTGAGACCGCCCCAGACCTCGATTGGCTCATTGGCGCGCACGGCCTCCAGAAAACGGGCAAAAGCGCCGCCTTCTTCGTGGTAGACCATCCCAGGATGTACGATCGCGCCTGAAACCCCATCGGCGGCCAAAACGCGCTGGCCTTGTTCAACCATCCACTTGAAACTGTCGATAGGGCGTTTGACTTTGGTCTCATCGGCGATCCGGTTTCCGGTTGTCCCATAGAGCCAGCAGCCGCCGGTGTAGAGAAACCGCAACGGAGCGCTTCGGTCCTTGGCCTGTTTCAGCAGCTCCGTTACCACTTTGCGATCGGTTTCGCCCATATCACTGTCAAAGGTTGCTGCCGTGTGGATGACCGCATCCACTTTGTGCAACACCCCAGACCATTCACAGGGGTGACGGAGGTCGCCGCATAGGGGCGTTCCGCCAAGTGCTGCAATTGTGTCAGCGCTCTTTGCGGAGCGCGCGAGACCCGTGACGGCATGTCCATTCTGCACCAGCCCGCGCGCAATGGCGGTGCCTATGGACCCGGTTGCCCCAAGAAGTAGTACACGCATATGCAGACCCTCATCGACGTTTCCTATGAGGGGTGAGTCCTAAAAGCTCAAGTCCGCTTTAGGTCAAGGGAAAAGCGCCTTGATTTGCCGCGAAACCAGCCCGTTGGAGCCTGGAGTGGCAAACCATTCAATACGCGAGGCTTTTCTTTTGTTTTGCGCTCGCATAGGGTTTTCTGCAGTGCATCATGTCTGGGGAGGTATGACATGGCGGAACAGGACAAGCCCCTGTTGATCAAACGCTACGCTAGTCGGCGCCTGTACAACACCGAAACCAGTGACTACGTGACGCTGGAAGATATCGCCGGGTTCATCCGGGATGGTCGCGAGGTCCAGATCGTCGATCTGAAGACCGGTGACGATCTGACGCGCCAGTACCTTTTGCAGATCATCGCCGAGCATGAAAGCCGGGGCGAGAACGTGCTGCCTGTCACCGTGCTGAATGATCTTGTGCGCAGCTACATGGTGCCGGGGGGCGGTGTGATGCCGCAATTCCTGCAGGCCTCTTTTGATATGCTGCGCGACAGCCAGTCAAAAATGATGGAAAATATGAATGCCATGAACCCTATGGCGAATATTCCCGGGTTTGAGGCCATGAAGGCGCAGCAAGAGGCGTTCCTCAAGGCAATGACCGGCGGCCTGTCGGGCAGTTGGACCGGTGGATCCAGCGGCCCGGAGCCGGAGAGTGCCGCCCCTGATGGTGAGGAAGAGGATCTGGATGCCATCAAACGGCAACTGAGTGAGCTGCAGGACAAGCTGTCCAAGATCAAGTGAACCGGAAATGTGATTTGTGATTGTGGGATTTATCCCATGGAAACCCGGCGTTGCCGGGTTTTCTTGTTTGAAGGTCGAAGAACCTGAGCGGCGGGGGCTCCCACCCGATCCGTGAGACAGCCGTGGGCTGCCTCGGATCCGTTGGGCCACGCGCCGCGCGAATGCGCGGCGCGTCACAGCCCTATGGCCGCGGGAATTGACAGCCGCGACCCGTTTTGAGCCAGATCAGGCTGCGGCCCTCTCCATTGTTTCGCTGACGGCAGACAGGAGGATTTCGGAAATGACATCCAGCTCCTCTTGGGTGAGGCGCACTGGCAGGCGCACATCGCAAGCCTTCATCAGCATGGCGCGTGTCTGCGGTAGCTGAGGCAGGTTCGGCAGGAACTGCCAGTTCCAGAAGGCTCGGGCATTGTCTTCGGAGAGGCCAAAGACCTGAACCTTCACCCCCTTTTCGGCCGAGGATTTAGCGAAGGCCTTGATCTCTTCCTCGCTCATGCCAACCAGATTGAACTGGATCGAGTCCGGCGCACGCTGCTCTGGGGACAGGGGCGCGGGTACATCGAAATAGGGCGAGCTGTTGAGGCGATCGGCAACATAGTCGTGGTTCTTTAGACCGTCGCGGACACGTCGCGCCAGTTCCGGCAATTGCGGTCGGATCACAGCCGCGGACAGGTTGCTCATCCGCAGGTTATAGAGCGGCAACTGGTTCTGCCATTTGGCAAAGGCCTCAGCCAGATCCGGCGCGTTCTCACCACGCGGGCCTTTGTGTTTCTGCCAGTTGTGCTCATAGGCGCCGGACATGATCACTGCACGCGCCACCAGATCCGCATCGTCGGTAACAAGGATACCGCCTTCCCCGGCGTTGATCATCTTGTAGGACTGGAAGGAGAAACAGCCGACCCGCCCGATGGTGCCGATATTTTGTCCATTCCAGGTGGTGCCGAGCGAATGGGCCGCGTCCTCGATCACCGGGATGCCGCGGGCCGCGCACAGGGTCATGATCGCATCCATGTCGGAGGTATGACCGCGCATGTGGCTGATGATGACAGCTGAGATATCCTGATCTATCTGAGCCTCGAAATCGGCCATGTCGATGCGGTAGTTCTCGCCGACCTCGCAGAGCACCGGCACGCAATCGGCATGAACAACCGAAGACGGGACAGCTGCAAAGGTGAAGCCGGGGATCAACACGCGGGCGTCGCGCGGCAGGCCAAGCGCCTTGAGCGACAGAAATAGCGCCGCCGAGCAGGATGAGACAGCAAGCGCATATTTGCAGCCGATCAGATCCGCGAATTCCTGCTCAAGAAGCGCAACGGGTGCATCCTGTGGAGCGGTGTAACGAAAAAGATCTCCCGACTGCATCAGCGCATCAATCGCCTCGCGCGCGGCCGCAGGAATAGGTTCGGCGTCGTGAACGTTAGGGGGTAGCGTCATATTTCAAATTCCAAAATTTAGCATTTCAATATTCTAAAACAACGAATGAGCAAAGCCAAGTTCAATGCGCTGACTGCGGAGGCAGCGCACCAAAATTTCACATAACTGTTGTGTTCTCGGTGGGGGCGGCCGTTTTGAAGGTGGGATGGGAGCTAGAAGCCGAGCCGGTCACGCAGGGCAAACCAGGTCATGGCGAGCACCAATAGTGGCGAGCGCATCCTTGTACCGCCGGGGAAAGCCGGTGCGGGAACGCGGGACATTGTGTCAAAGCCCGCAGCCTCTCCTTTGATGGCCAGTGCCATCAACTGGCCTGCATGGGTGGCGGTGCCCACACCGTGCCCGGAATAGCCGGAGGCTGATAGAATGTTCGGAGCCAGGCGCGCCAGATAAGGCATGCGCTTCATGGTGATACCGAGCGTGCCGCCCCAGGCATAATCCACGCGCACATTCCGCAGATGTGGGAAGATTTGATGCATCGGCTTGCGCACCACGGCCTCGATATCGGAGGGAAAGCGGTAACCATAGCTCTCGCCGCCGCCAAACAGCAGCCGCTTGTCATGGCTGAGGCGGAAGTAATTGACCACGAACTTGCTATCTGCGACGGCAACATCGCGGGTTAGAACCTCGGCGGCCCTGTCGCCCAACGGTTCGGTTGCCACGATGAAATTGTTGATTGGCATGACGCGAGCCGCGACCTGCCGATTGAGGCCGCCAAGATAGCCATTGCAGGCAAGAATCAGGTGGTCCGCTGTGACGCTCCCTGATGTGGTTCGCAGTTTGACCTGGGCGCCTTCGGTGATCTCCAGGACTTCGCTTTGCTCATGAATCCTGGCGCCGGCCTCATGGGCGGCACGGGCCAATCCCAGGGCATAGTTCAGAGGGTGAAGATGGGCCGCGCCGTGATCCAGGAAACCGCCCTGATAGTCGGGAGAGGGGCACAGGGCGAAACATGCCTCGCGGTCCAGCACCTCCAGTTGATCGTAGCCATAGTGATCCTGCAGGTGGCGGGCATAGTCATGCAGGTGGCTCACATCGCTACGCGAGGACCCGGTCCAGGCCACGCCGGGTTTAAGGTGGCAGTCGATGCCGTGGCGCGCGATGAGGGACTTCACAAGATCCTTGGCGTCTTCACCAAGCCGCCAGAGCTTTTGGGCTTCGGTTTCCCCCATGAGATCTTCGAGATCTTCCTGATCCATCCTTTGTCCACTGCCGAGCTGGCCTCCGTTGCGTCCCGATGCCCCAAAGCCGACCCGATGCGCCTCCAGCAGGACGACATCCATCCCTGCTTCGGCCAGATGCAGCGCGGCCGACAGGCCTGTGTAACCGCCACCGACAATGCAAACATCGGCGCGAATATCGCCTTGTAGGGCAGGGAAAGGTGCCGTCTCGCTTGCGGTCGCGGCATACCAGCTGGCGGGGTAGTGGCCCTTGCGGTCGTTGGAATAGAGCAGGTTCAAGGCCATGGGATCACCTCATGCAGACGGGGCGCGCCGGAAGCTGCGGCGCGGGTGTTTGGGCTTTTTGCCGCGCGGGCGGCCTGGGGCGAGGGTCAGACGTTCAGCAGCAGGTGCTCGCGCTCCCAGGGGGAGATCACCTGCAGGAATTCCTCGTATTCGGTTCGTTTGACGATGCCATAGACGCGGGCGAATTCGGGACCGAGAACCTCGTGCAGCTTGGTGGCCTCGTCAAAGAGATCAAGCGCCTGGCCCATGACCTGTGGAATATCGCCATCGCCCTCATAGGCGTCGCCCTTGAACTGGCGGCGGGGGCGCTCCTCTTCGATGAGACCGAGGTATCCGCAGGCCAGCGACACGGCAATTCCAAGGTAGGGATTGCAGTCCATGCCCGCGAGACGGTTTTCCACGCGGCGCGCAGAGGGGCCAGACAGCGGTACGCGGATGCCCGTGGTGCGGTTGTCGCGGCCCCATTCCAGATTGATGGGCGCGGCATGATCCTTCACGTAACGGCGGTAGGAGTTCACGTAAGGTGCCATCACGGCGATACCTGCGGGCAGGTGGTTCTGAAGCCCCGCAATGAAGTGATAAAAGGCGTCGGTCTCGCCGCCTTGCGGACCGGAAAAAATGTTCTCTCCGGTCTCCATGTCGATGATCGAGTGGTGGATATGCATGGCCGAGCCGGGCTCATCCGCGATCGGTTTTGCCATGAAGGTGGCAAAACAATCGTGGCGCAGGGCAGCTTCGCGGATCAGGCGCTTGAAGTAGAAGACCTCATCCGCCAGTTTCACCGGATCGCCATGGCGCAGGTTGATTTCGAGCTGACCGGCGCCGCCTTCCTGGGTGATGCCGTCGATCTCGAACCCCTGCGCTTCGGCAAAGTCGTAGATATCGTCGATGACCGGGCCGAATTCGTCCACGGCTGTCATCGAATAGGCCTGCCGCGCGGCGGCAGGACGACCCGAGCGGCCCATCATCGGCTTGATCTCATGGGCGGGGTCCACGTTGCGGGCCACCAGGAAAAACTCCATCTCGGGCGCCACAACAGGTTTCCAGCCCTTGTCATGGTAAAGCTGCACGACCCGTTTCAGAACGTTGCGCGGCGAGCAGGCAATCGGGTTGCCGTCGCGGTCAAAGGCGTCGTGGATCACCTGCAGCGTCCAGTCACCGGTCCAGGGGGCCGCCGTGGCGGTGGACATGTCGGGATAAAGCGTCATGTCCTTTTCGATGAAACCATCCTCATCGGCGGCTTCGCCCCAGTCCCCGGTGATGGTCTGGTAAAAGATGCTGTCGGGCAGGTGGAAATAGTCCTGCTTTGCAAATTTGCTGGCCGGCACCGCCTTGCCTCGGGCGATGCCCGGCAGGTCCGAGATAATGCATTCAACCTCGTCGAGACGACGGCCCTCCAGGTAGGATTTTGCGGCGTCAGGAAGGGCGTCGAGCCAGGCGGACATCAGGTCCTCTCTTTCTTGAAAAACTCGGTCAGGAAGGTTGCGATTTCGGGGTTGTCTACGGGAGTGTTCAGACCTTTGGCTGCGCTGTCGAGGATAGGCTCCGGCACCACGCCGCGGCCGCGCTTCTTGATCAGCCCTTGTACAAAACCGTTCGAAAACTCAGGGTGCGGCTGCACGGTCCAGATGTGGTCGCCATAGGCCAGGATGCCATTCTCGCAGAAGTCATTGCCGGCCAGAACGCGGGCGCCCTCGGGGCGCTGGATCACCTGATCCTGATGCCAGGCGTTGAGCGTCAGCTCTTTGCCATCCTGTTCATAGGTCACATGGCCTACGACCCAGCCGCCCTCATACTTGGCAACGATGCCGCCAAGGGCCTGCGCAATGATCTGGTGGCCAAAGCAGATCCCGGCCAGAGGCTGTTTCTTGGCATCGATCTTGCGGATCAGATTTTCAAGCGGGGGGATCCAGTCATGGGGCTCATAGGCGCCGTGTTTGGATCCGGTGATCAGCCAGGCGTCTGCATCTTCGGGCCCATTGGGAAAGATGCCATCCACCACCGCCCAGGTTTCAAAGTCAAACCCGTTGCCGCCCAAAAGGGTGCGGAACATCTCATCATAGTCGCCCGAGCTTTCGATCAGGTCTTCGGGGGCATGGCCGGTTTGCAGAATGCCGATTTTCATAGGTCACCAATTTGATCAAATTCATCATAGCCGATGCGTTGTGCTCGGACAAGGGATCATACGGCCTCCAGCCAGGACAGCCAGTGGCCTTCCTTCGGGCGGGTTGCGAATTCGGCCAGTTCCTGCCGTTTTGTCATCACCAGATTGCGGATCGCTATTTTTGGCAGGATCCGGGCGATCAGCGGATCGCTTTCGAACAGGTCAATCGCTTCGGCCCAGGTGGGGGCAAGCTGCGGCAGCCCATTGATGTCATAGACATTGCCGCTTGAGGGGGCGGGGGGCTGCATCGCGTCCTCAATACCGACAAGGGCCGCACCTAGAACGGTGGCCAGCATCAGGTAGGGGTTGATGTCGCCGCCTGCCGCGCGGTGTTCGATCCGGCGCGCCTTGGGGCTGCCGCCGGGAATGCGGATTGCTGCGGTGCGGTTTTCATAGGCCCAGGCGGCGCTGGTGGGGGCATGGGCGCCGGGAATGAGCCTGTCGTAGGAGTTCCCATGGGGCGCAAAGATCAGCGTGCTGGCGGGCATCGCGGCGATACAGCCAGCGACGGCGCTCAGCAGCAGATTGGAGCCTTTCTCGGTGCCGTCGTCAAAGACGTTGTTGCCTGCTTCATCCACCACCGAGAAATGAACATGCATGCCGTTGCCAGCTTCCTCAGCATAGGGTTTGGCCATGAAGGTGGCGGCAAACCCGTGTTTGCGCGCCAATCCTTTGACCAAGGCCTTGAACAGCCAGGCATCATCGGCGCAGCGCATGGCGTCCTGATGGTCGAGGTTGATCTCGAACTGGCCCAGTCCGGCTTCGGAAATGGCGTCTTTTGCCGGGATGCCCATTGCCTCGGCGCCTTCATAGACGTCGGAAAAGAAGGCATCAAAGGCATCTAGTTCGGCGACCGAGAGGACAGATTGTTGATCCAGCTCTCGCCCGGTAAGGGGATCGATGGGCGGTCCGGGCTGGGCGCCGCCATCATCCACGAGGTTGAACTCCATCTCGGTGGCGGCAACGACTTTCCAGCCGCGCGCGGCGTAGCGCCCCAGAACCTCTGCCAGCACCTGACGGGGATCGCCGAGGAAGGGCGTGCCATCCTCCAGAACCATGGTCATGGGAATGAGCGCCGAAGGCGTGCTCAGCCATGGCATGGGAACCGCGCCGCGGTCGGTGGGCAGCAAAACACCATCGGCATCGCCGGTTTCAAACACCAGCGGGCTATCGACGATGTCGCGGCCCCAGATATCAACGTTGAGCACCGAGACGGGCATGCGCGCGGTGCCATCCTCCAGATTGCGGGCAAGGCTTGCAGGCATGCGCTTCCCGCGCATCTGCCCGTTCATGTCACAAGCGGCAATGCGAACGGTTCTGAGGCCTGAGAGGTCCATGAGTGGCTCCATTGTTGGTGCTGATAGTTCTACCCGAGCCAATGAAAGACGCAATCAAAATTTGATCAAAAATTGTCGCAGCCGGATCTGCGCACAAAAAATGGCCCCCGAAGGAGCCAATTTTTGTTGCTGCGCAAGAGGCGAAATCAGCGGATAAGATTTGGCCTCAGACGCATTTTTGTCCGGCGTTCCTGCGGGATGTGGCGGTTCAGCCTTTTGTTCACGAGGCCAAACAGCCCTATGATCAAAAGCGTCAGCAGGATGAAGTAGAAGGCCAGAATCGGGTAGGGGATGAAGGGGTTGAAGGTCTTGTCCGCAAAGTAATTCGCGTAGTAGAGGGCATCGCCCTTTTGCCGCCATGCGGGAAAGCCGGAAAAGAAAACCAGCGTGGTCGCGTGAAAGAGGAAGATCGCCTCATTCGTGTAAGAGGGCCATGCCAGCCGCATCATCGTCGGCCACATGATCCGCCGGAACCGGTGCCAGCCCGACAGGCCATAGGCATCCGCCGCCTCGATGTCTCCCTTGGGGATGGAGCGCAGCGCGCCATAAAAGATTTCGGCGCTATAGGCTGAGGTGTTGAGGAACAGAACCACCAGCGCGCCAAGCCAGGCTGACGAAAACGCATCAAGGATGGGGGAAATACCCTTCAGCTCCAGGAACAGGAAGTAGGCAAAGAAGAACTGGATAAAGAGCGGCGAGCCACGGAATACAAAGATGAACCACTCGGCCGGTTTGCGCCACAGCGCGGAGGGGGAGTTTTTCGCCACTGCCAGAAGGTTGGCAAAAAAGAACCCGCTCAGCACCGCGAGGGTGCCAAAGTAGATGTTCCAGATCATCCCCGATCCGATCAGGGTGAAATGCTCGCACAAGGTGAAGTCACTGCGTGGCAGCAGGCGCTCCCCATATCCGAGCGAGCGGAAGGCGTAGGCACCTATGGTCTCGATACAGCTCATGCCGCTTTCCTTTGCGCTTCGCCGCCGATGGTGGCCTGCCCGTGTGACAGCCGCGCCGAGATCCGGGCCAGGACCACCTCCGAGACTTTTGTGAAGGCGAGGTAGAAGACCAAGAGCGCCAGAAAGTACCACATGCGCCAGTCGCCGTGCGGGTATTCTGTGAATTTGGCGGTCTTGCTGCCACCGAGCTCGCGCGCCCAATAGACGATATCCTCGACGCCAAGAAGGAACAAAAGCGGCGTCGCTTTGATCAGCACCATCCAGAGGTTCGACAGGCCCGGCAACGCATAGGTCCACATCTGCGGCACGGTTATACGCCAGAACGCCTGGCGCCGGGTCATGCCATAGGCCTCGGCTGTTTCGATCTGCGCCCGAGGAACCGCGGTCATGGCGCCGTGCAGAACGTTCGCCGCAAAGGCGCCAAACACGATGGCAAAGGTCACCACCGCAAGGGTAAAGCCGTAGATCTCATGGATCCACTGCGGCGAGGTGCCAAGCGGCATCTTGGCGATGTCACAGACCAGAAAATCGCTGCCCTGGCGGATCGGCTGATCCCAATCAGGGCATTTGACCTTGTGGCGCAGCCATTCGATGCCTTGATCCAATGCGATCACGAAGAAGAGGAAGAAGGCGATGTCCGGCACGCCGCGCACGATGGCGATGTATCCCTTGCCAAACCACGACAGCGGCAGGACATGAGAGCGCGCCGCGATGGCGCCGCCGAAACCGAACAACAGGGCCAAAGGCGCCGTGATGGCCAGCAGCAAAAGGACCGTTCCGAACGCGAGGTAGAACCCCATGTGCTTTCCGGTGGTCAGGTAACAGGATAGCCATTGCAGGCCTTCCAGGCTGGCCGGGTCTGAGCAATAGGAAAAGATGGCTGACCTCGTCGTCTATGTCACCCGCATTTGACCTTGTGCTGGCCTTTTCGTGCGCGCAACGGGGATAATGCAGCAAAGGGGAGCAGTGCCCCCCTTTGCCTATGGTTGGAAAGGGTAGGCCGGGCTTACCAGGTGCCGCCCACTTCCCATTTGGTGATCAGCGCATTCAGGCTACCATCTTCTTTCATCGAGGTGATGGCCGCGTCGAACTTTCCGCGCAGCTCGTCATCGCTTTCGCGGAAGGCCATGCCGATGCCGCCGCCGAGCGGCACGTCGTCGCCAACGAACATCAGGTCAGAGCCTTCGACCTGCGGCTCCAGGAAGTCCTTGTCGGCCAGCACCGCATCGGCTTCGCCAGAGACAACAGCGGCGATGGTTTCATCCGGGGTCGGGTATTCGACGAGGGTCGCGCCGGTGTCGACCACATGGTTGGCCTGGATGGTCGCGGTCTGCGCGGCGATGATGCCGCCAGCGAGGTCCACATCGGCAGACATTGCTGCATAGGCAGAGGGCGACGGCGGGGTGTAGCCTTGGGTGAAGTCGACGACTTCTTCACGCTCTGCGGTGATCGACATGCCCGCGATGATCGCGTCATAGTTGCCCGAGGTCAGGTTGGGGATGATCGAATCCCAGTCGTTGGTCACCCACTCGCAGTTCAGGCTTGCGCGCTTGCACAGCTCGTCGCCCAGCTCGCGCTCGAACCCATCGACTTCACCTTTGTCGTTGATGAAGTTGTAGGGAGGGTAGGCGCCCTCGGTGCCAAGACGCACGGTGTCTGCCAGCGCGACGCCCGCGGTCAGGGCCAGGGCAGCGGTGCCGAGAAGAATGGATTTCATGAGTATACTCCCGTTTGGTTGGTTTTTTGATTGGTTCTAGCGTTTGGTCGAAGAGAGGAACCCGCGCAGACGTTCCGAGCGGGTGTTGCCAAAGACCTCTTCCGGCGGGCCTTGCTCTTCGATCAACCCCTGATGCAGGAAGACCACGTGGTCAGACACATCAGCGGCCATGTTCATGTCGTGGGTCACGATCATCATGGTGCGGCCTTCGGCGGCCAGGTCTTTGATAACCTTGACAACTTCCTGTTCAAGCTCAGGGTCGAGCGCCGAAGTGGGCTCGTCGAACAACAGGGCTTCGGGCTCCATGCACAGGGCCCGGGCGATGGCGGCACGCTGCTGCTGACCGCCTGAAAGCTGGGCTGGGTAGGCATCGCATTTGTCGCCGATTCCAACTTTTTCGAGATACTTGCGCGCGGCGGCTTCGACCTCGGCGCGGTCGCGTTTCAGGACCGTCAGCGGCGCTTCCATGACGTTCTGCAGGATGGTCATATGCGCCCACAGATTGAACTGCTGGAACACCATCGACAAGTTGGTGCGAATGCGCAGCACCTGTTTCGGGTCGGCTGGGCGGCGGTTTTGGCCGGTGCCGACCCATTTGATCGGTTCGCCCTTGAAGAGGATCTCACCCTGTTGGCTGTCCTCCAGCAGATTGCAGCAGCGCAGAAGCGTGGATTTGCCAGAGCCGGAGGAGCCGATCAACGACACGACCGAGCCGCGTGGAGCCGTGATGTCAACGCCCTTGATGACCTCCAGTTCGCCATAGGATTTATGCAGGCCACGGATCTCCAGTACGGGTGTGGTCTCGGCCTTCGGCGCTGTGTCGGTCATGAGGGCGGTCAAGGTGTCCATCGTCCAGTTGGTAAAATTCCGTCTTATTGGACCCAAAAAAAGGCGGAATGCAATGCGCAAACCGTCAGATCCCGGTTTGAACCCTGCGAAACGGCTGACACTGCTTCCAAAACGGACGCAGCTTCAGGCGTTTTCGCGCGCCCGGATCTTTTGACCTGTCAAAACCGGACCGGGAGGAGTCGGAACAGCCAGATAGTCGGCCATGGGGATTGCGACGAGTCCCTTCAGGTGAAGGGTTTTGGCGGTCTGTGCATCAAGGGATAGGATGGCCTGCTCAAGAGCCTTAAAGAGCGGTGCCGGGTCATTCCCCAGAGCGGTGATAAAGGGCAGTCCAGGCGTATTCCCGGTGCGATCTACCACTTCGAGGTCAGCGGCAAAGGCGTCATACTTCTGGATCATATTCCAGGACAGGACGTCGATACTGGCGAAATCGGCGCGGCCATCCGCGACCGCCTCGGCCGAGGCTTGGTGGCTGCCGGTTTCAATGAGGCTTCCGGGCAAGAGGCCTGCATCCTGCATATGGATCAGCGGGCCCGCCCAACCCGATTGGGACAGGCTGTCGTTATAGGCAAAGGCTTTGCCGTCAAATCCCTGCAGCCCGCTGCCGCTGCCTTTGCGCGCGACAAATACGCTATGGTAGTACCCCGGCGGGCAGCCTTCGTGGCCGTAGTCAGGTGTTCCGACAAGCTGGACCTCCCCGTAGAGGCGCGTGCGCAGGGGGCAACCGCAGGTCTGTCCAAGGACAAGGTCCTTGGCCGTCCATGCGTCCCATGCGTCTTTTGTGCGATCGAGCGCTTGAGGAAGATCTTTGAAGGCGCCCTCAAGGGCGGTGCGAATGGCCTTCCAAAGCCGATCATTTGCCTCGGCGGTCTCGGGTCGGTCATACATTCCAAGGTAGGCGATCATAGCGCGGCCTCTGCACGTTGTCGCGCCAGGGCGCTGTCTCGATCATTAACGCCAAGCAGGCTGGCAGAGAGCCGCAGCAGGCTGTCTTCGCTTGCGTCGCGTTTTCCGTCGGCCAGAACAACCTGCCACAAGGCCTCGATCACGGCGGTCCGATCCTCATAGCGCACGGCATCCTTGATCGCGCGGGTAAAGCGCACCGTGTCTGGCGCTTCTGCCTCCATCGCTTCTGCCTCTTCACGCAGGATGATCGCACCGCCCATGTCCAGCCCGTAACGGGACTGGTTGATCCGGTCGATCCGGTCCTTCTCTACGTCGGAATAATTGTGGTCCGATCGCGCCACCCGCACCAGAAGAGCGCATAACGCAAGGCGGGCATCGGTATCGTTCAAGGGCGTTTCAGCCGGAGACAGCAGGCGGTTCAAAATGTCACGGAACTTCATTTTGCATCCTCCCGCTCCGGAGCAAGCTTTTGCAGGGCACGCTCTCGTGCGGCCTGGCTGTCGGCATAGGACAGGCCCATGGCCTTGCGCGCATCTTCGACGATCTTGACTTCGCCCTCATGTTCGTTGCCGTCGGCCAGAACTACTTCCCACAGGGCATCCAGCGCAGCCAGACGTTCCTCAAGCCCGGTGGTTTCCCGGATCAGGCGACCGAATGTATCGGTCTCGGGCGCGGCGGCATGCAGCTTTTCGCAATTGGCGCGAACCTTTGCGGCCTCAATCGCATTGTGCTGGTAAAGCCGCGCCAGGATTCGGTCGATCAGACTGATCTCCTCCAGCTGATAGTCCCGGTCGGATTGCGCGACGCGCACCATCAATGCGCCAAGCGCCAGCTCGGCATCAGGGTCCGGCAGGGCCGGGGGCTGTGGCGGGCGGAAGGCCTGGAAAAACTTTTTCAGCATAAGGTCAGATTACCCTGCAAATGAACAGCGGCCAACGGCGATCAGCCGTCATAGCCTTCGATGATCTCCATATCCCCGGTCGAGACCGGATCGCGCAGGGCCTTGGCATCCTGATAGGCGACGGAATCATAACAGGCCTTGGCGGTCTCGAAATCCTTGAACTCGATCACAACAGTGCGGGCGCGCATCTGGCCTTCACGCACCTCCTTGGGTCCACCGCGGACCAGGAACTTGGCACCATATTCCGCAAAAGGGGCCGCATTCGCTGCGACGTAGTCCTTGTACCGCTCCATGTCGTCAACATCGACATGGGCCACCCAATATCCTTTTGGCATACGGAATCCTTTTTTGTTTTTCGCCAAGCTGAAACAGGACGCGCGCAAAGACAATGGCCGGCTTTGGCGGATTTTCCCCGTTCCCTCTCTCAAAATCTCAAAAATACGTCAGAAAAAGCAAGCAAATTCAATGGAAGCCGCCCGCGCCTGGGGGCGGGCGGCTTTGTTTTGGTTGTCAGCCTATCTCGGAAAGACGGGCGAGCGCCTCTTTGATCTTGGTCTCTTCCTCTTCGCGCGCGGCCAGGTTTTCGCGCGCTTCTTCCACCACCTCATCCGGGGCGGAGGCGACGAATTTGGGGTTGTTCAAACGGCCCCGCAGCCCCCCCAGTTCCTTGGCCAGCTTACCAAGGGTCTTTTCCAGGCGCGCCTTTTCCTCGTCGATGTCGATGATATCGGCGAGCGGCAGCCCAAAAGAGGCACCGGGCGCCGAGATCGATACACAGCCCTTGGGCAGCGCGTCCACCTTGGTCAGGCTATCGATACGGGCAAGCCGTTTGATCAGCGCCTCGTTGCGGTCCCAGGCGGTCAGGGCGGCAGCGTCGATTTCGGTCACCAGCATGGCCACTTTCAGGCCTGCAGGCACATGCATCTGGGCGCGGGCAGAGCGGGTGTTTTCGATCACTGAAATGACCCAGTTGATTTCCCGGTCGGCCTCGGCATTGACCAGATCGGCGGCGGTGTAGGTGGGCCAATCGGCGTGCACCAGCATCTTGGCGCGGGAGCCGGTCTGCCCCCACAGCTCTTCGGTGATGAAGGGCATGATGGGGTGCAAAAGGATCAGACACTGATCCATCACCCAGCGCATGGTCTCGCGGGTCTCGGCCTGGGCGGCGGTGTCTTCGCCCTGGAGCAGCGGTTTGGACAGCTCCACATACCAGTCGCAGACCTTGCCCCAGACAAAGGCATAGAGCGCCTGCGCTGCGTCGTTGAAACGGAAAGCCTCCATTGCGGCATCCACCTCTTCGCGCACGCGGGCGGTCTCGCCGATGATCCAGGCGTTGACGGCCTGCGCGGGTTTCAGATCGGCCACACCGCTCTGCGGCACCGCATCGGTGAAGACCTCGTTCATCTCGGCAAAGCGCACGGCGTTCCACAGTTTGGTGCCAAAGTTCCGGTAGCCCGCGATGCGCTGCATATCCAGCTTCAGCACGCCGCCAAGGGAGGCCATGGCCGCATTGGTGAACCGCAGCGCGTCGGCACCGTATTCATCGATGATGTCCAGTGGGTCGATCACGTTGCCGGTGGATTTCGACATCTTCTTGCCCTTGGCGTCGCGCACGAGGCCATGCAGGTAGACGGTGTCGAACGGGACCTGATCCACGACGGCGAGCTGCATCATCATCATGCGCGCCACCCAGAAGAAAAGGATGTCCTGTCCGGTGACCAGCGTGGAGGTCGGGAAGTATTTTTTCAGCTCCTCGGTATCCTCGGGCCAGCCTAGCGTGCCGATGGGCCAAAGGCCGGAAGAGAACCAGGTGTCGAGCACATCGGGGTCGCGACGTAGTCCGACGAAACATGGAATTTCGGCACTTGCATGCGTGTATTCCCAAGTCTCGCCAGGTATTCCGCTGGTTGCAAATCCGATTTCGGCTCTGAGACCGAGTTTGCCATTATAAAATTCTGTTGCGAGACACAGAGCTTCTTCAGGACTGGAGGCACAGAATTGTTTGGCCTTGTCGGAGCCGTGCCCCGTTACGGTCCTTTCGCTCGGTCCAAACCAAACGGGAATCTGGTGGCCCCACCACAGTTGACGGGAGATACACCAGGGTTCGATGTTTTCCAGCCAGTGGTAATAGGTCTTTTCCCCGCTTTCCGGCAGGATCTTTACGGTGCCGTCTTTCACCGCCTCAAGCGCCGGGCCGACGACCTTTTCGGCATCCACGAACCACTGGTCGGTTAGCATCGGTTCGATCACGACTTTGGAACGGTCCCCAAAGGGCTGCATGATCGGCTTGTTCTCGACCAGCGGCACCAGGGTTTCGACCTCGTTGCCGTCCTCGTCCTTGGCGGTCTCCTTGACCATCACGGCGAGGCCCTCGGCAGTGATCTGCTCCACCACCTTTTTGCGCGCTTCAAACCGGTCAAGGCCCCGCAGGTCTTCGGGAACGAGATTAATTTGGTCAATCTCGTTTTCTGAGAATGATGCGCCTTGGTCGACGTAGTCTTGCGAAATTGCGAGAGCAATAATTGCCGCCTCGGCATATGGCGCGCCGTCTGCGCGCATCGCGCCCTTGGTGTCCATCAGGCGGTACATCGGAATGCCGCCGCGTTTCGCGACCTGATAGTCGTTGAAGTCATGGGCGCCGGTGATCTTCACCGCGCCCGAGCCAAAGTCGGGATCGGGGTATTCATCGGTGATGATCGGGATCAGGCGGCGGTGTTCCTTGGGGCCGACGGGGATTTCGACCAGCTTGCCCACGATGGGGGCATAGCGCGCGTCATCGGGATGCACGGCAACCGCACCATCGCCCAGCATGGTTTCGGGCCGGGTGGTGGCGATGGAGATGTAATCGCGCTCCTCCTCCAGCGTGACGTTCCCGTCTTCGTCCTTTTCGACGTAGGTATAGGTGGCACCACCGGCCAGCGGGTATTTGAAGTGCCACATGTGGCCCGCGACCTCGATATTCTCCACCTCAAGGTCAGAGATTGCAGTCTCGAAATGCGGGTCCCAGTTCACCAGCCGCTTGCCGCGATAGATGAGGCCCTTGTTGTACATATCCACGAAAACCTTGATGACAGCGTCGTGGAAATTGCCCTCTTCACCCTCGGGGGCACCGGGGGCGCCGGACATGGTGAAGGCGTTGCGCGACCAGTCACAGGAGGCGCCAAGGCGTTTGAGCTGATTGACGATGGTGCCGCCAGACTGGCTTTTCCACTCCCAGACTTTTTCTAGGAAAGCTTCACGCCCCAGTTCAGCGCGCGAGGGCTGCTGGTTTTTCGCAAGTTCGCGCTCCACCACCATCTGGGTGGCGATGCCCGCATGGTCTTGCCCCGGCTGCCAAAGCGTGTCGAACCCCTGCATGCGTTTCCAGCGGATCAGGATGTCCTGCAGCGTGTTGTTAAAGGCGTGGCCCATGTGCAGAACGCCGGTGACATTGGGCGGCGGGATCATGATGCAATAGGTGGAGGCCTCGGGCTTGGCATTTGCGCCGGCCTTGAAGCAACCGGCCTTTTCCCAGGCGTCATAAAGGCGGCTTTCCGCCTCGGCTGCGTTGAATGTCTTTTCCATCGCCATCGGTTTGGTCCTGCGTGCGTGTCATTTCGGATCGCTCCCTCCCTTACAGAAGGGGGCGGCAAAGGGAAAGTGGGAAGGCAAAACGGCACAAAGGATCGCAACGGTAACGCGGGCTTAACGGGTGGCGGGTAGTCTGATTCATGAAGAGAACAGCGGGCCCATCCCTCCTCCCGCAATTCACTAAGCCGCCCGGCCGGGCTTTGATGCGGGAAACTGCAAAGTTGGCCGGGCGCACTATTTCCCAGCGTTTTGAAGGCTCTTGTTGAGGCTCTGCTGCCCTAGCCGCGCGCGCCGCTGCGGTCCAGTTTTGTGGCCAGATGGATCAGGCTTTCCGAAGATCGCACTCCGCGCGCTTCGCCGATGCGATCGATGGTTTCATCCAGCTCATCCGTAGTCTGTGCCACCACCTGCGCCAAAAGGTCGAACCGCCCCGACGTGGTATGGACGATCTCAACCCCCGGCAGGCCGCGCAACCGGGCCAAAACCTCGGGGCCGCTGCGTGGCTCGATCGAAATCAGCACCGTGGCCTGTAGGGGCGGGCGCACGGCGGGCGACAGTTTCAGCGTATAGCCCGAGATCACGCCAAGGGTCTCCAGCCGTTCGATCCGGGTTTGCACCGTGGTGCGCGCCAGCCCCAGGTGCCGGGCAAGCTCGGCGACGGATCTGCGGGCATTGTCCCGCAAGAGCGTAAGAAGCTGTCGGTCTGTTTCGTCGATTTGCACTGGCGGCCTTTCGAAGTGACGGAAGTTTCCGTCACTATATGAAAAGTGACGAGGGAAATCGACGTGGAAAAGGGTGAAACTGACAAAAACACCGCAAACACGTACTGACTATCCAACCGAGGTCCCGTTTTCGATGCAGCATATCCCCCCGCTCTGGCTTGACCCTGAAACCCACCTTGCGCGCCGCGCCCCGGATCATCCGATCCTCTATTTTGCGCCGCAGGTGTTGCATCAGACGGCGGAGCGGTTTCTGCGTGGCTTTCCGGGACTGGTGACCTATGCGGTCAAGGCCAACCCGCATCCGGCGGTGCTCTCCAACCTGGTGGCAGCGGGTGTCTCGGCCTTTGATGTGGCCTCGCCCGCTGAAATGGAGGCGGTGCGTACGGCCAGTACGGATGCGGTGATGCACTACAACAACCCGGTTCGCTCAGAGGCGGAAATTGCCGCCGGGATCGCGCACGGGGTTGCCAGCTGGTCGGTGGATGACGCCAGCGAGCTGGACAAGCTGCGCGATGTGCCGAGGGCCTGCGAGATTGCGGTGCGTTTTGCCCTGCCGGTTGCGGGCGCGGCCTATGATTTCGGCAGCAAATTCGGTGCAACCCCGGAAGAGGCGGTGGAATTGTTGAAAGCCGTGGCCGCGATGGGCTGGACGCCTGCCTTGTGTTTCCATCCCGGCACGCAATGCGAAGATGCTGCGGCCTGGGTCGAATATGTCCATGCGGCGCGCCGGATCGTCGCTTTGGCCGGAGTCAAAGTGGAGCGGCTCAACGTAGGCGGCGGCTTTGCAGCCAACCGAAACGGCACCGCGCCGGATCTGGAAAGTGTCTTTGCCACGATTGGCGCCGCCGTGCGAGAGGCGTTCGGCGACGATGCGCCTCAGCTGATTTGTGAGCCGGGCCGGGCCATGGTCTCCGAAGCCTTTACGCTTGCCGCCCGCATCAAGGGGCTGCGCAAGGAGGGCGAGGTGGTCTACCTCAACGACGGGATCTATGGCGGCCTTGTCGACATCCGCGACATGGGCCTGCCGGGGCGTGTCGAGGTGGTCAGCGCCGACGGGCAGCATAGGTCTGCAGCGCGCAAACCCCGCATTGTCTTTGGTCCCACCTGCGACAGTCTGGATCGTTTGCCGGATGGCCTGCCGCTGCCCGAAGACAGCAAGATCGGCGACTATGTGCTCTTTCCCGGTCTTGGTGCCTATTCTTCGGCCATGAGCACGCAGTTCAACGGCTACGGGCTCTCTGATGTGGCGACGGTGATCTCGCTCTCTGGACAAGCTGGCCGCGCAGGCTAATGTCGGCCCCAAAGCAAGCACCACGCGCGCGGAGGGGAAGAGCATGCAGAAATTCGGGAAAAGCCAGCCAGTCAAACGCACCGAAGATGTCCGGTTTTTGACCGGTCACGGGCAATATATCGAGGATGCGGCACCAAAAGGCGCGCTGCGGACATGGGTCCTGCGCAGCCCGGTGGCCCATGGGGTGATCACTACCCTCAATGTTGACGATGCCCGCGCGGCGGATGGCGTGCATATGGTCGTGACCTATCAGGATTTTGTTGAGGCCGGATATGACACTGGCATCGACGGGATCCTGATCAAGAACCGGGACGGCAGCAGCGCCTCTGCGCCGCATCGTCCGATGCTGGCCCATGACCGCGTGCGTCACGTGGGGGAGCCGATTGCCGTGGTTGTGGCTGATACCCTTGATCAGGCGCGCGATGCCGGTGAGATGATTGAATTGGATATTGACGATCTGCCGGTAAAACTCGACATCGCGCCGGGCGGCGAGCCTTTGCATCCTGATGTGCCCGACAACCGCGCCTTTGACTGGGGCATTGGCGATGAGGCGGCTACTGAAGAAGCCTTTGCCAAGGCGGCACACACTGTGTCGCTGCAGGTTGATGACAACCGCATCATCGTCAATTCGATGGAGCCGCGCGGCTGTTTTGCCGATTGGCGCGATGCGCGTCTTCACTTTACCTTTGGCGGGCAGGGCGTTTGGGGCGTCAAAGCCAACCTTGCCAAGAAACTGTGCCTTGATGAAGAGCAGGTTCATGTCGTCACGCCAGACGTGGGCGGCGGCTTTGGTATGAAGGCGCAGCCCTACCCGGAGTATTACGCCGTGGCTCATGCGGCGATGGTTCTGGGACGTCCGGTTCTGTGGATGGGGGACCGCTCCGAATCCATGCTGTCCGACAATGGCGGGCGCGATCTGACGTCACTGGCTGAGATGGCCTTTGATGAAAACCTGAAAATCACCGCCTACCGTGTTCAGACTCAGTGCAACCTCGGGGCCTATAATGCACCCTTCGGGCAGATCATCCAGACCACGCTGTTCAGCCGGGTCCTGACGGGCGTTTATGACATCAAGACCGCCTGGCTGCGCTCTGAGGGGATCTACACCAACACAACGCAGGTGGATGCCTATCGCGGGGCAGGGCGCCCCGAGGCGATCTATGTGCTGGAGCGGGTGATGGACCGCGCCGCGCGCGAGCTGGGTGTGGATCCGCTTGAGCTGCGCCGCCGCAACTTTATCGCGCCCGATGCCTTTCCTTACGCGACTGTTGTGGGGGAAAGCTACGATGTGGGCGACTTCAACCGGGTGCTGGACCGCGCCGCCGAAGAGGCGGATCTTGCAGGCTATGAAACCCGCAAGGCGGCGGATGCCGCCAAGGGCCTGCTGCGCGGCGTGGGGCTTTGTTACTATATCGAAAGCATTTTGGGCGATCCTTCGGAAGGCGCGGAAGTGGAGTTTCTGGAGGACGGCCGGGTGAACATCTATGTCGGCACGCAAAGCAACGGTCAGGGGCATGAAACCGTTTATGCTCAGTTCCTTGCCGATCAGACCGGCATCCCGGCAGAGCAGATTACCGTGGTGCAGGGCGACAGTGACCGGATCGCGCGCGGCGGCGGCACGGGCGGATCGCGCTCGGTAACGACGCAGGCCAATGCGACCTTGGCGACAGTGGACGCGATAATTGCGGCCTTCACGCCCTTCCTGGCAGAGGAAATGGGCGTCGAGGAAGACGCCGTCGACTTTGATGGCGAGACATTCCGCGCGCCGGGCTCCAACTTGACCCCGACCTTTGTCGAAGCAGCCGAGATGGCCCGCGCGCAAGGGCGCACCGATCTGCTGCGTCACGCGGCGCGGGCCACGCTGCCGGGGCGTTCCTATCCGAACGGGGCCCATATCTGCGAGGTGGTTATCGACCCCGAAACCGGATCGTCACAGGTGGATCGCTATACGGTGGTTGATGACTTTGGCAATCTGATTAACCCGGCTCTGGCCGAGGGACAGGTGCATGGCGGCGTTGCCCAGGGGCTGGGGCAGGCCATGCTGGAACGGGTTGTCTACGACAGCGAGGGGCAACTGCTCACGGCATCGTTCATGGACTATGCCATGCCGAGGGCCTCTGATGTGCCCATGATGGGATTTGCGACAGAAGCCGTCCCCTCCACCCAGAACCCGATGGGGATGAAGGGCTGTGGAGAGGCCGGAACGGTGGGCGCCATGGCGGCGGTTGCCAACGCGGTGCAGGATGCGGTCTGGGTGCGCGGCGTGCGCCAGATGGACATGCCGTTCACACCGCTGAGACTATGGGAAGTACTGCAGGATGACACTATCGCGGCTGAGTAAACGTCTGCTTGGATGGCTCGGACGGCCTTTGCGGTCCGAGCACTCCGGTGAGACCGCGATGCGCGGGCCGCAGGCCCATGTGATCATTCTGGATGGCACCATGACCTCCCTGCGGCCCGGCCATGAATCTCATGCCGGACAAGCCTATCAGCTTTGCCGCGAAATGGGGCCACAGGTGTCTGTTTTCTATGAATGCGGTGTGCAGTGGAACGGCTGGTCCAGCGCCCGCGACGTGATCGTCGGCAAGGGCATCAACCGGCAGATCCGTCGCGCCTATGGCTATCTTGCCTCACGCTATCGGCCCGGCGACAGCATCTACCTGATTGGCTACAGCCGCGGCGCCTATGCGGTGCGATCATTGGCCGGAGTGATCGGTGAGGTTGGCCTTTTGCGCCCCGAACACGCGACCGAGCGCAACATCCGCACCGCTTATCGCCACTATCAGGAAGGGTTGGATCCCGAGGTGGCCCGCGCCTTTCACGATGCCTATTGCCATGGCGAGACCCGGATCGAGATGATCGGCGTTTGGGACACGGTCAAGGCGCTGGGCTTTCGTCTGCCGATCCTGTGGCGCTGGGCCAAGGATCCGCATGGGTTTCACAACGACAAGCTGGGCCCCCATGTGAAGAATGGCTATCACGCCCTCGCGCTGGATGAGACGCGTGATGTTTTTGCACCGGTCCTGTGGTCCTGTGAGGATGATTTTAATGGCCGGGTCGAACAGATGTGGTTCCGAGGCGCCCACGGGGATGTGGGCGGTCAGCTCGGCGGCAACGAAGAGGCCCGCCCGCTTGCCAATCTCTCGCTCGTCTGGATGCTCGAAAAGGCCGAGGACTGCGGCCTGCCGCTGCCGCAGGACTGGCGGATGCGGTTCCATGTGGATCCCGGTGCCCCCTCTGTAGGAACCTGGCGGGGATGGGGCAAGATCTTTGTCCTGCGCAGCAGGCGACGTGTTGGGCAAGACCCCAGTGAGCGGCTGCACAGCAGCGCCAAGGGCTATGTGATCAGGGAACCGCGATCGGCCTGGCGCATGTTCTGGCCTTCCCGCGCCGCGCGCTGAAACGCAAAGGCGAATCCGTCTAGCTCTTTGGCGTCGGAAGCTTCATCACGATGCAGGTGGTTGATCCGGTGGCATAAAGCTTGCCATCCTCGACGCCGCGGATCTCTCCGTGGGCAATGCCGGTGGAGCGGCCCACATGATCTGTCACGCCAATGCAGTCCACCGTCATCCCCAGGGGGATCGAGCGCAGGATGTTGATCTTGTATTCCAGCGTTGTATAGGCCGAGCCCTTGGGCACGCGAGTCATCACCGCGCAGGCCATGGCGCTGTCCAGAAGGGTGCCGTACCAGCCGCCGTGCACCGTGCCCATAGGATTGGTGTAGGAAAACTCAGGCGTGCCCCGGAACACCGCGCGCCCTTCGCTGACCTCATGGAGCTTGTAGCCGAGCTGCGCTCCGATGGGCGGGCCGGGTAGCTTTCCATCCAGAATGCCTTGCATGAACTCAAGGCCGGAATACTGGATGATCTCTTCCAGCGGCAAAAGATCGGCCGGAGACTGTGCTGTGACCATGATACGCCTCATCAAATTACACTGCCCGGCGAGGGAGCCGGGCAGTGACAGTTCCAATTTGGAATGAGGCTATGGGCGCGGCGGCGCGCCAGCAAGTCTTACGCGACGTTCTCGAGCGAGACCTTGGGCGTGACGCCAAGGGCAAAGCAGACATCGCGGGTCAGCTCGGGCCGGTTCAGCGTGTAGAAATGCAGCTTTTCGACACCGCCCTCCAGCAGTTCTGTGCACAGCTCACTGCACATGGCCGTAGCCAGAAGATCGGCGCGATCATCGCGCAGCGCCTTTTCAAACGCGTCCTCGACCCAAGCAGGGATCTTGGTGCCGCATCGGCGGGCAAAGTTGCGCGCGCCTTTCCAGTTCTCGATCGGCAGAATGCCGGGGGTCAGTTTGGAGCCGTCAATCCCGGCCTTTTCGCAGGCGTCGCGGAAGCGGAAGAAGGTTTCCGCCTCAAAAAAGAACTGTGTCAGAGCCTCATCCGCGCCCGCGTCCAGCTTGCGCTTGAGCCAGTCCACATCGGCCTGGGCCGTAGCGGCTTCGGGGTGCTGATCGGGGTAGGCGCCAACACGGATGGTGAACTTGCCAGTCTCTGCCAGCGCCTCGATCAGCTCGACGGAAGTGGCAAAGCCGTCCGGGTGGGGCGTGAACTGGCCTGCGCCCTTGGGCGGATCGCCCCGCAGAGCGACGATCTCGGATACGCCTGCCTCGGCAAAACGGTCAGCGATTTCAAGGGTTTCCGCTTTTGTGGCCTGCACGCAGGTCAGATGCGCCGCCACGTTGAGGCCGGAGGATTTGTGCAGGGTGGCCACCGCATCGCGGGTCAGATCACGGGTGGTGCCGCCTGCGCCATAGGTCACCGAGACAAAGCGCGGATCAAGCGGCGCGAGCGTCTGCACCGTGTCCCACAGGCGGAAGGAGGCTTCCAGCGACTGCGGGGGAAAGAACTCAAAAGAGATGTCAGGGGTCTTCATTTACGGGATCTCCGACTGATTTGACCTCTTGTTGCATAGCTCGCATTGTGAAACAAACTCATAATTCTCAAGAACAACATGAGCGACGCGATAGAATGCATCTCGAATTTCGTCATCTTCGAACGATCAAGGCCATTCACGAGGCGGGTGGTCTTGCCCGCGCGGCCGAACAGCTCAACATCACGCAAAGCGCCCTCAGCCATCAGATCAAGGGGTTGGAGGATCAGGCGGGGGTTGAGCTGTTCCTGCGCCGCTCCAAGCCGATGAAACTCTCGGCGGCGGGTCTGCGGCTGCTCAGGCTGGCCGAGCAGGTGCTGCCCCAGGTCGAGGCGGCGCAGGCTGAGTTTTCGAGCCTGCGCGATGGGCACGCGGGGCGGATGCATATCGCCATCGAATGCCACGCCTGCTTCGAGTGGCTGTTCCCTGTGCTTGAGGCCTTTCGCAAAAGCTGGTCGGATGTGGATGTGGACATCCGGCCCGGCCTTGCCTTTGATGCGTTGCCGGCCTTACAAAAGGAAGAGGTGGATCTGGTCGTCTCTTCCGACCCTGAAACGATCCCAGGCGTCGAGTTCATTGAACTGTTCGACTACAACCCTGTTTTCGTGGCCTCCTCCCACAATCCGCTTGCGGCCAAACCCTATGTGGAGGCCGAAGATTTTCGCGATCAGACCCTGATCACCTACCCGGTGGAGAAATCGCGCCTTGATGTGTTCAGCCAGCTTTTGATCCCGGCGGGGGTAGATCCTGCGTCGATCCGGCAAGTGGAACTGACGGCCGTAATCCTGTTGCTGGTTGCCTCAAACCGGGGTGTTTCGGTGCTGCCCGATTGGGTGGTGCGCGAGGTGAAATATTCGTCTGATTATGTGACGCGCCCTCTGACGAAAGACGGGATCACCCGCAGGCTTTATGCGGCGGTGCGCAGCGAGGATCGTGAAAAGCCTTTCATGCAAGAGCTGATCCGACTGGCCAAGATCGAGGCGCGTAAGCTGCAACAGCAGTGAAGGAACACAGCCAATGCAAGACGCCCGCCGATGGATCACGGCGGGCGTTTCCTGTTTCGGACTGGGAGAGCTCAGACCAGCTTGACGATCTGCTTGCCGGTGTTGCCGCCTTTCAGCATCGAGCGGAAGGCATCGGGAGCATTCTCAAGCCCGGTTGCAATATCCTCAAGGAAACGGATCTCGCCAGAGGCAACCTTTGGACCGACCTCTTTCAGGAAGGCGGGGAACTCGTCAAAATGGTTGGAGATGATGAACCCGTTGACCGACAGAAACTTGACCAGGATGTTGCGCCAGATACCGGGGCCGGTGAGCGCAGCTTCGGAGGCACCAGCGCCAAGGCCGCCCGCATTGTACCAGGCGATCATGCCGCAGATCGGGATGCGACCGTGCGGGTTCATCAGGGGAAGCACCGCCTCCAGCACCTTTCCGCCCACGTTTTCAAAGTAGATATCGATCCCTTTGGGGCAGGCCGCAGCCAGATCCTTGCGCAGGGATTTGGCGTCTTCATAGGCGCGGTGATCAAGGCATGCGTCAAAGCCAAAGGGATCTGTCGCCAGCTTGCATTTGTCTGCGCCCCCCGCAATGCCGACAACCCGCAGCCCCGCCAGTTTGGCCAGCTGTCCCACCATAGAACCCACTGGACCGGTTGCGGCGGCCACCACAAGCGTTTCACCGGCTTTTGGTCGCCCATAGGCGGTCAAGCCATGCCAACCGGTAAACCCGGGCATGCCCAGAACGCCAAGCGCTGCGGTGATCGGTCCTTGATTTGGGTCGAGCTTGCGCAGCTCCCCTGCAGGCAGGCAGCCATGGCTGGCCCATCCGAGCATACCGAAGGCAAAATCGCCGGGTTTGAAATGCGGGCTGCTCGAGGCGATCACCTCACCGACCGCGCCGGCCTCCATGGTGCCGCCGATCGGAACCGGTGCGGCATAGGATTTGGCGTCGTCCATCCGGCCCCGCATATAGGGATCCAGCGACATATAGTGATTTTTTACAAGGACTTCGCCTTCGCCTGGCACCGGCATGTCCACGCGTTCAAGGCGGAAGTTCTCGTCCTTAGGCTCTCCCACCGGGCGGCTGGCCAGCACGATCCGTTGCATCTGTTCGCTCATTTGGGTTTCCCCTCCCTTTTTGTGTTTCCAAGGCGTCAGTTGATCTAAACTCTGTGGTTCAGTTTCCCGCAATGCAAGCCATTGAAGGAATAACCCAACGGCACATCGTCTTTGCTCGGCGTGGCCAATCGTTCCGGCTGCTTGGCTTTCACTCTTGGCAACAGGGGGCGGTGCGCGTATAGGCACGGTTTGACCGACATCTCCCCCTGACCGATACAGGAGTCTGCAGATATGATTGGCAGCGCGAACCTCAACGTGATGATCAAGGCCGCCCGCAAGGCAGGTCGCTCCCTTGTGAAGGACTTTCGCGAGGTTGAGAACCTGCAGGTCTCGATGAAGGGCGCGGGCGATTTTGTCTCCAAGGCCGACATTGCTGCCGAGAAGATCCTGAAAGACGAGCTGATGGGCGCGCGCCCCACCTATGGCTGGCTGGCCGAAGAAGGCGGTGAGACCCCCGGTGAGGACCCGACCCGCCGCTGGATCGTCGATCCGCTGGATGGCACCACCAACTTCCTGCACGGTCTGCCCCACTGGGCGATCTCCATCGCGCTGGAGCACAAAGGGAAAGTGGTTGCGGGCGTGATCTACGATGCCGCCAAGGATGAGATGTTCTTTGCCGAAAAAGGCACCGGTGCCTGGATGAACGAAACCCGTATCCGGGTGTCGGGGCGCCACCGGATGATCGAATCCATCTTTGCGACCGGTCTGCCATTTGGTGGCCGCTCGGACCTGCCTGCGACGCTGCAGGATCTGGCCCGCCTGATGCCTGCCTGTGCTGGTGTGCGCCGCTGGGGCGCGGCGGCTCTGGATATGGCCTATGTGGCTGCAGGCCGTTATGACGGCTTTTGGGAGCGGCGCCTGAACCCCTGGGATCTGGCAGCGGGCATTATCATCGTGAAAGAGGCCGGTGGCCTGGTTGAGGCGATCAACCCCGATGAAGGCATCCTGGACTCCGGCGAAGTCGTCTGCGCCAACGAGGCGATCTACGAGAATTTTGCCAAGGTGATCCGCGGCTGACGTCCCAAGGCTCTCCAGAACAATCCACATCAAGAAGCGCGTTCAGCCCGTTTGGCTGGGCGCGTTTTTTGGTTTTGCCCACAGGCTGGGGCGCTCTTGTGTGGATGGGATTACTTGCCCCAGGGGCCTGGGTTTCTTCGATCTGACTGCACCCGGCGGGGAATGCGGGGCACGCGGGTCGGGCTATGCTCGTACTGAGTTTCCGGATGGGGCGGTAGCCCGTGGGTGCGGCTCCAAAAGGCAGGGCCGCCGCGTTTGAGCCACAGGGGCACGCACAGAACCATGCCCACAACAAAGCCACCCGCATGGGCCCAATAGGCGACACCGCCCGTGTCCGGGTCCGAGCCAAGCCCGCCGACGAACTGGATCACGAACCACAGGCCCAGCATGATGAAGGCCGGGATCGAGAAGACCCTGAAATAGATGATCAGGATCAACAGGATATCGATGCGCGCCTTGGGGAACATCAACAGATAGCCGCCCATGATCCCGGCAATTGCGCCCGAGGCTCCGACCGTGGGCACCGTCGACATGGGCGCGGCCATCACGTGCAGCAGACCTGCTCCGACGCCTGCGATCAGATAGAAGCCGAGGAAGGGCAGGTGGCCCATTTCGTCTTCGAGGTTGTCGCCAAAGATCCACAGGAACAGCATATTGCCCGCCAGATGCATGAAACCGGCATGCAGAAACATTGAAGTGAACAGGCCGTCAAATCCGCCACCCAAAGTGACCTCGCGCGGGATGATGCCATAGGCATAGTAGAAACCGGCCATGGATCGGTCGCTGGTGTAGGTCGAGATCGCATAGAGAAACACCGCGATATTCGCAGCCATCAGCAGGTAGACAACATAGGGCGTGCGCCCGGATGGATTGTGATCGCGCAGCGGAAACATGCGGGCACGCTGGGCCGGTTTCAGCCCAGCGTCAAGAGGTTATCAGCCAAAGCTGCCCGTTCAGGCGCTGCCGCCCAAGAGGGCTGCGTTGCCGCCGGCCGCCGTGGTATCCACGCAGACATGGCGTTCGGCCAATACACGCGCGCGGTCCGGCCTACCGGGGATCAGCGGGAGAATGGGCCCCTGGCGTTTTGCAAGGCTCTGCTCGATACGGCGGGCCGTGTCTTCATCGCCCCACCACAGCACTCCAGAGAAACCTTCGACAAACTCGAGGCGATGCAGGTCGAACTGGCCGTTTGCCTCGATGGCGGTGCCACCAAGGGCAAGAACAGCGTCTTTCTGAGCTGCAGCGGTTTCCGCTCCCGGCCCAAGACACAAGAGCGGCGGGCGCGCTGATGTTGTCAGGCGGTTGGATTCACCTGTCGGGCCAGGCAGAGAGGTCGTTTTCGCAGGAGCAGCCGTGCCGGTTGCGGCGGGCAGGTCTGTCATGGAACTCTCCCAGGCCTCGGCGCTGGTCTGACGGTCGGGGGCACAGAACCGGGCCATGTAGTGAGGCCCGCCCGCCTTGGGGCCGGTGCCGGAAAGGCCTTCGCCGCCAAAAGGCTGGCTGCCTACAATGGCACCGATCTGGTTGCGGTTGACATAGATGTTGCCCGCATGGATCCGGTCGCAGACGTGCTGCACCCGGTCATCGATCCGCGTGTGCAGACCAAAGGTCAGCCCATAGCCGGTTGCGTTGATGTCCGCGATGACCTGGTCCAGATCCTGCGATTTGAAACGGGCCACATGCAGGACGGGGCCAAAGATCTCCTTTTCCAGCGCGGCGATGCCGGGCACGCTGATCAGGGTAGGGGCGACAAAGGTGCCGCCCTGGGGCGTCTGCATTTCCTTGAGCACCCGTCCTTCGGCGCGCGCCTGATCGATATGGGCCAGAATGCCTGCGCGCGCTTGTGCGTCAATGACCGGGCCGCTGTCCACGTCCAGATGCCAGGGATCGCCAAGGTTCAAGACATCCATGGCGCCCTTGAGCATTTTCAGCAGGTCATCGGCAATGTCTTCCTGCACGTAAAGGCACCGCAGGGCGCTGCAGCGCTGGCCGGCAGACTGAAAGGCGCTCTCGATGATCGATTGGACGGCCTGTTCCGGTAGGGCGGTGGAGTCGACGATCATTGCATTCAGCCCGCCGGTTTCCGCAATCAGCGGCGCGCCGGGGCGCAGGTTGTCGGCCATGGCGCTTCGGATCCGCATGGCGGTTGCGGTTGAGCCGGTGAAGGCCACACCCGAGATGCGCGGATCCGAGGTGAGCGCCGCGCCCACCCGGCTGCCCGGACCCGGCAAGAGTTGCAGGGCGCTGCGGGGCACGCCGGCTTCATGCAGCAGCTGAACCGCGCGGTAGGCGATCAGCGGGGTTTGCTCGGCCGGTTTGGCCAATACCGCATTTCCAGTGGCCAGCGCCGCCGAGATCTGCCCGGTGAAAATCGCCAGCGGAAAGTTCCAAGGCGAAATGCAGGTAAACAGGCCTGCGGGCTCTGCGTCAGGGATGCGCGCTGCATAATAGCGCAGGAAATCCACCGCCTCGCGCAGTTCGGCCACAGCATCGGGGATGGATTTCCCGGCTTCCCGCGCCAAGAGAGCGAACAGCTCGCCGTAATGCTGTTCATAGAGGTCGGCAGCCTTGTTCAAGGCCGCCGCTCGGTCTGCAGCGGGAACGTCCCAAGGCTGTGCCGCCGATAGCGCGGTTTCCACATCGGCGGCACTGGCCGGTGTGAGCTGTCCCACGATCGTCAGGTCGGATGGGTTGGTGACATCCTCGGCAGCTTCCGGGGCAGCAGCGCCGACCACCAGCGGAGCGGCACTCCAGCTGTGGGTTTTCCATGGGGCGCGGGCTTTCTCAATCGCCGCCAATGTCGGCGCGTGGCCCAGGTCAAAGCCCTTGGAGTTTGGCCGCTCCGGTTCGAAGAGTTCCGGCCCGGTAGGGATGGTGCGGCTAACATTCCCAATGGCATCAAAGGGATCTGCGGCCACCACTTTTGGCGGGACGTTTTCATCCACGATCTGATTCACGAAGGAGGAGTTTGCACCGTTTTCCAAAAGGCGCCGAACCAAATAGGCCAGAAGATCACGATGCGCGCCGACCGGGGCATAGATCCGGCAATTGGTGCCGTTCTGTTCTTTCACCATCTGGTGCAGGGTTTCGCCCATGCCATGCAGGCGCTGAAACTCGAACAGGCTCTTGTCCTCGGCCATGTGCAGGATGGCGCTGACCGTATGAGCATTGTGGGTGGCAAACTGCGGATAGATCCGATCTGTCATCCCGAGCAGTTTGCGCGCGTTGGCGATATAGGATACATCGGTCAGCGCCTTGCTGGTGTAGACTGGGAAGCCATCAACGCCCTCGACTTGGGCGCGCTTGATCTCGGTGTCCCAATAGGCGCCTTTCACCAAGCGAACCATGAAACGCCGGTCGTATTGCTCGGCCAGGCGGTAAAGCGCGTCAATGGCAAGGCCGGTGCGCGGCCCATAGGCCTGCACCACGACCCCAAACCCATCCCAGCCAGCCAACGCCGGATCAGAGACCACCGCTTCGATGACTTCCAGCGACAGAGACAGGCGGTCGGCTTCTTCGGCATCGACATTGAGCCCCATGCCCGCCGCCTTGGCCAAAAGAGCCAGAGCCTTCAGGCGCGGGACAAGCTGTTCCATAACGCGGGCCTCTTGCGCCAGCTCATAGCGCGGGTGCAAGGCCGAGAGTTTTACCGAAATTCCGGGGTTCTTGCGGATGTCATCGCTGTTGCAGGCCGATGCAATGGCAGAGATCGCCTTGGAGTAGGACAGGTGGTAACGCGAAGCATCAGCCTCGGTCCGCGCCGCTTCGCCCAGCATGTCATAGGAATAGGTGTAGCCCTTTGCCTCCATCCCGGCGGCGCGTTTCATGGCGCTTTCGATGCTTTCGCCGAGAACAAACTGGCGGCCCATTTCCTTCATCGCGCGGCCTACGGCGGTGCGGATCACCGGCTCACCCAGCCGCTTGATCGCGCCGCGCAGGGCGCGCACCGGGCTGGGCTTGTCTTCGTCCAGCACCTTGCCCGTCAGCATCAAGGCCCAGGTCGACGCATTCACCAGTGGCGAAGAGGAATGACCCAGGTGCTTGCCCCAGTCAGAGGGCGCGATCTTGTCTTCGATAAGCGCATCGATGGTGTCGGCATCGGGCACCCGCAGCAATGCCTCAGCCAGACACATCAGCGCGATACCTTCATCCGTGGAGAGGCCATATTCGGCAAGAAAGACTTCCATCAGCCCCGGTGCGGAGTGGCCGCGGATATCTGTGACCAGTGCCGCTGCATTGGCACAGATCGCCTGCCGCTCGGCTGCGCTCAGGGCGGCAGTAGCGACCAGTTGATCGCGCATAGTTGCTTGATCCACATAGGTTCCAGCATCAATTTGGTGGCGAAGCTTGCCAGGCAGGATTGGGGTGGCTTGGGTCATGCAGGATACTCCAAAAGACAGTCCGCAACGGGTCTGATGTTCAGAATACACGTTAACGGGCGGGACATTCGCCCGAATATGTGCTAGCGGAGGTGCGGATGAGTGGAAATGTGAGGTCAGTTGAGTGCAAATGAACTTTTTGGATCTTGATCGCTACGATAGGGCGATTCTGAATGTACTCGCAGAGGATGGGCGGATCTCGGTGGCTGATCTGGCCCGGCGGATCGGTCTGTCCAAGTCTCCGACCCAGACTCGTCTGAAACGGCTGGAGGCAGAAGGCGTGATTACCGGATACCGCGCGCTGGTTGATCCGATCCGCCTTGGTCTCGATCACGTGGCTTTTGTAGAGGTCAAGCTGGACGATACCCGCGAGGCGGCCCTGTCACGGTTCAACGCCGCTGTTGTCAAAGTCCCCGAGATTGAGCAGGTTCACATGATGGCCTCTCATTTTGATTACCTGTTGAAGGTGCGCACCCGTTCGATGACAACCTACCGAGAGGTCTTGGGTGAGCGTATCTCGTCCTTGCCGCATGTGGCGTCGACTTCCACCTATGTGGCGATGCAGGCGGTCAAGGAAGACGGAGCGTTTGCGCCGTTGTGAGAGGGCAAACACGCCGCATATGCGGAATAAAGGAATTTTGAATGAGTGATTTCCCAAAGATCTGGTTCCTGCGCCACGGAGAAACCGAATGGAATGCAGAGCGGCGCGTTCAGGGCCAGCTCGAGTCCCGGCTCAGCGCGCGTGGCCTTGAGCACGCAAGGCGTCAAGCCGATTTGATGGCGCCAATCCTTTCGAGTGAGAGCCCGCCATGTTTTGTCTCTCCCTTGGGGCGGGCGCAGCAAACCGCCGAGATTGCCCTGCCTGGATGCGGACTTGTGACCGATGCACGTCTTGCCGAAGTGCATGCGGGGGATTTTCAGGGGCACAGGCTTGAAGATCTGCAAGCAGAAAACCCCGCTTATTTCGAGCGCAATTCCACCGCGCTCGACATGTTCTGCGAAGCGCCCGGGGGAGAAGGGTATGGACCATTCTATGCGCGCGCGCTGGATTTCCTGACCACACTCAACGGCCCTTCAGTTGTCGTCGCCCACGGGCTGCTGGGGCAGGTTGTGCGGGGAATCGTTTGCGGGTTAGACCGATCAGAGATGGCTCGCCTAGAGAACGGGCAGGGCTGTGTCTATGTTCTTGAGAACGGCTCTGAAACAGTTCTGCGCTAAATTCTTTTTCGTCAAAAAATTCGCACTGCCCCTCTTGCGCAGGCTTTGGGATTTCTCTAAATCCCGGCCCAGCGGGTGATTAGCTCAGTTGGTAGAGCGCTTCGTTTACACCGAAGATGTCGGGAGTTCGAGTCTCTCATCACCCACCATCTTTCCAATAACTTAGCGCGGTTTGACGAAGCGCTCATCGGTTCAGTGAACCTGAGGGCCTAATCAACGCGCCTCCCGAATCTGGACAAAATCAAGGATCTCAGCCGCATCCTGCAAGTGATCCGGGGCGAAACGGGCATAGGTCTGATAGGTGATCGCAACGTTTGAGTGCCCTAGGCACTGAGCCACCGTTTCCAGCGGCACGCCATTTGACACCATGGCGACCGCGCTGGAATGGCGGATCGTGTGCAGTGTCACATTGTCAAGCTTGGCCCGGCGGCAGGCGGCCTCAAACCCCTTGCGAATACTCCTAACCTTGCCTCCGGCATATTCGATGACACAGTCACTCAGCGCGGCTTCCTGCGCGGTTGCGTCGGTGGTATCAATCAACAGGCGGAGCCGCCCCGGTCCGCCATGGGAAGAGGTGGCCACGTTTAGTGTCTTCTGACTGCTCTCGGCAGATTTGCGATGCAAATCACTTGCCGGGCAATGGGATGGGACAATTTTCTGAAGTCCTGCACCTTGCAGTCTAAACCGCCAAGGCACAGCAGTCTTTCGACAAACCCAGCCGTCCGTTGAAGGGGCAGGTCACAAACAACACCTTCACAGTCAGGCAAACCCAGATTACCGCGTCGCGGAACAGAGGTTTGGCGCCGCGCTTGCCAATTGGCGGCCCGTGTCCAGGCATCTGGGGAGAAAACCAGATCGATAGCGAACTGCGCGGATTCAGGGCTGTGTTCTACTAGGGCGAGTTCTTGGTCTTGTGCGTTGCAGGAAGTCAACGGCTCACGCCTACTGGTTAACATATTGAATTAAAAGTTAGAAAAACTCCTGCCATTTGTGAGGCAAGGCCGCAGTGCAGCCGAAGGAGACCAATATTATATCGTTGAACTATCGCAAAAATCCGCTAGGGGTTGAGTGTTGAAGCAAAAAATTCAGGCAATGAAATACAATGACTATTCTTACGAACCCAACTCAGATTCCGACAACGCTGAATGCATCGAGCATTTCTCTTGCAACGTCATCCGGCGGTGCCCAGTTTGTAGCTTTTAGTTCCATCGAGAATGGCGTCAGAGGCATTTGGGTGCAGCAGTACGATGCCAGCACCGGACAGTCTCTGTTGCCTGTGCTCGTTAGCCAGACTGCAAGCGCAAATGGTGCTCATCCGCAAATCACCATGGTCGGAACGACGCCGGTGGTTATTTGGAACGCCGGCGACGGGGGAGTGGTGGCGCGCATGCTTGATGCCACCGGTCAGCCGGTCGGCGCAGAGCTTCTGCTGGGGTCGCGAGATGCCAGCGACGTGCCGCTCTACGACCAGAAACAACTGCAGCTGACGGCGCTCGATGGGAACAGTCTGGTCGCAAGCTGGACTGCCAGTACGCCCATTGTTGGGGGCACGGCCCCGGACGGCAGCCTGATAGCGGTGCAGGCACAGCGACTGGAAATCGTGGATGGCGCCCTCACCTTGGTGGATCAGGAGCCGTTTGTGGTGAATGACACCCCAGATGGATCGGATGATACATCCAACCTGCTGGTGCTGGATAACGGAGATTTTGTCGTCATTTGGGAGGCCAGCATTGGGATGGGAGGCTCGGATCCCGGCGGAAGCGTTTTTGCCAAGATCTATTCGAATTCAGAACTGAACCCGGACGGCTCTCCCAAGGTTGTGTTGGCGGAATTCCACGTCAACAGCATTACCGATGGCGGCCAGTCAAAACCGCAACTGGTTCAAACCCCTGGCGGGTTTGTTGCCATTTGGTTTGGCAAGCAAGGGCCGAAGTTCCAGGCGTTTGCCAATGACGGCACCACCATCGGGACCGAAAGTGCATTTCTGACGGGGATGGAGAGTTGGCAAGGCATCGTTTTTGACAAGGCAATCCCCTTGGCGGATGGCGGTGTTGCGCTGATGTGGCGGCATGAAACCACCGATAACCTTTTCGTGCAGAGTTTTGACCTTGATGGCAATCCGCTCTCGGAGATGTGGCAGATCGATACGGCCGAGTTCGGTGGAGCTTCCCCGTCGGGCGGATTCGTTGCGGACATCGATCAGTTGGCGGACAAATCCTTGTTTGTGAGCTGGGAGATCCAGAGTTCGCAGGAGCTCTTTGGTCAGAATGTGCCCGCACCGTCGCCCGTGCCAACAACCTCGCCAGTGCCGGTTCAAACCGAACTGGTCGCGACTGTCGTCAACAGCAAAGGGGCAGTCGTGAACCTGGAGGCAATCAACCCCTCCTATCTGGTCGATGCAGATGGCGGTCGGTTGCTGGTATTTTCCACGGGTGTTGCCTCCGGCCCCGCCGTGTGGGCGCAGCGCTATGACAGCGATGGCAACCCGGTTGGGTCATTCAACATGATCAACGACAGTGCGTCAGGAATTGGAGCGGTCCCCTTGATCGAAATGGTCGGAACCACTCGGCTCGTGATCTGGACGTCGATCAGCAATGGTCAGGTCGGCCGGGTTCTGGATGAAACGGGAGCGCCCGTTGGGTCGGAATTCCTGCTCGGTTCTCGTGATGACAATGGGGTTATGACTGATCCCATGCGTGCACCAAAGATCACCGAACTGAGCGATACGACCTTTGTTGTCAGTTGGCAGGAAGCAGGGGGCAGTGGCTATACTGTCAAGGCTCAACGGTTCGAAATCGATGCAGCGGGCGCGGTCATTTCATTGGATAGCGTACCCTTCGGGATAGATCCGACGGAATCGGTCAAGCAGCAGACGCCCGACATCGCACCGCTTGATAACGGTCATTTCGTCGTAACGTGGCTCGGCACAGCTGGTGTTGGGGGTGTTGAGGCAGGCGGCGGTGTCTTTGCGCAAATCTATGGAACAGCAGCAGATGGTTCGCCCGAGGTGGTGGTGCCAGAGTTCCACGTCAACAGCACAGAGGCCGGCGGGCAAGGTAACCCGCATGTGATCGCGACCGAAGGTGGATTTGTTGCCATTTGGTACAACGCCGGAACCAGCCCCAAGTTCCAGAAATTTGCGAACGACGGTACCGCCATCGGAAGCGAAGGCAGTTTCGATTGGGGGGTTACGAGCACCAGCTACCTCACCTTTAACAAGGTGATCCCGCTTGAGGGCGGTGGGGTAGCAATGATGTGGCGATTTGAGAATACCGACGACCTGTGGGTCCAGAGCTTTGACCTTGACGGCAATGCAATCACGGAGATGACCGAAATCCAAACGCCGAACTCGGGCTATTCCGGTAACAACTTCTCTGCAGACCTTGACCAACTGGCTGATGGCAGACTGCAGGTCACTTGGGAGAACCAACAGGCGAAGGACATTTTTTGTCAGATCATTGATGCGCCGCCTGCATTGGATGTGTCGACAGAACTTGTACCAACAGTGCTGGATGCGATGAACCCCTCCTATGTGGTAAAACCGGATGGCGGGCGCATCCTCGCCTTTAGCACGAATGACTTTGAGGGCGAAGGCGTCTGGATCCAGAACTACGACTCAGATGGCAATCCCGATGGGCCCATTACCCGGATCAATGAAAACCCAGCGTTCAATCACTCGGATTCATATCCCTTGATCACCATGCTGGGCACTACGCCAGTGATGATATGGAAAACCTCGGATTTTGGCTTTGCCGGCCGCAAACTGGCTGCCGATGGCCAGCCAGTCGACGGTGCAGAGGGCGCTGAATTCCTGTTTGGCGACAGGGACGCCAACGGGGACCTGCTGTACCGGCAGCTGCAGCCAGCTATGACAGAGCTGAGCGACGGCACGGTGATTGTTGTCTGGAGATCAAGCGACCTCGAAAACACCGATCCCACTGACAGCCCCGACGGAAGTTCAGGTGCCATTCAGGCCCAGCGTCTGGGTTTGCGATCTGATGGGACCTTCGGGCCGGTTGATGAAACGCCTTTCCTCGTGAATACGACGGCTGGCGGTTCGCAAGAGCTCCCAGCGGTGCTGGAGCTGTCGAATGGTGACGTGATGATCTCATGGGAGTCCAACGGGCAGATCATGGCGCAACGGTACAGGTTTGAGGATCAGGACGGGGATGGCGACGCAGAAAGAGCTGCCATGGGCGGCGAGCTTGTCGTCAGCACCGGGGGGGACACGCGCTCTCAGTTGATTGCAACACAGGAAGGGTTCCTGGCCATCTGGTACGATCACAGCACCGGACCGAGCTATCAGGCCTATGCCAACGATGGGACCAAGGTCGGGGATGAAGGCACGTTTCGCTGGGATATGCCCGGCGTGACAGACATATTTTTTGACAAGGCAATTGCCCTGTCGGGAGGGGGCGTTGCCTTGATGTGGCGCCACGAAATCACCGACGATATCTATGTGCAGAGTTTTGACTTCAATGGTGCAAAACTCACAGACCTGGAAAGGATCCCGGATCCTGACTGGGGGTACAGCCCAAGCAAGTTCATTGTCGATCTCGATCAACTGGCCGATGGCAGTCTGTTTGTTACTTGGGAAACGCAAGATAAGAACATCTTCAGCAAGACACTGTCCCCACCGCCTGCAGTCACCTCATCGGAGCAGGTGGAGTTGGTGCCAACGATGCTGGATGCCAATTACACGTCTTACGCTGTCGCCGAGGATGGAAGCCGATACCTCGTTTTTTCGTCTACCGACCGGGGCGAATACGGAATCTGGGGGCAACATTATGATGTTGACGGGAATCCCGAAGGGCCGATTGTCAGGATCAGTGATCTCCCCGCCAGCGCTTCGGTGATTGCCACCGTTGGGTCATCGCCAGTCGTGGTTTCGCGAACCCTCGATCAGGGCTTTATGGCGCGTGCCTTGGATGCTGAGGGACAGCCGGTTGGTTCGGATTTCCTTTTCGGCAGCCGGGATGCCAATGGGACGCAGCTTGTCAAAGCGTATAGTCCAGAGATCGCGGCACTCAGCGACACCAGCTTTCTTGTGACTTGGTATGAGGTCAGGTCGTCCGGCAGTGGTCATACAGTCAAAGCGCAACGGTTTGACGTTGATGCGACCGGCACTATCGCCGCCATCGATCAGGATCCCTTCGATGTCGGTAGTACTCAGTTCTCAAGGCAAATTAACCCGGATGTGACAGTGCTTGACACTGGGGACTTCTTGATCACCTGGTCCGTCTACGGTGTCACCTATGGGCAGCTTTTTGATGGATCACCCGCCAGCACCCCTCCGGTGGTCCAGAAGGACATCTTTCAGATCGACTCGGCTACCGCTGGCACGTCCAACCCCGATGTCGTGACCATAGATGGTGGGTTCGCCGCCATCTGGCACAATGGGGCACAGGGGCCAATGTTCCGTTTCTATGACAATGAAGCCGAAGCAATCAGCGAGGAGGCAGCCTTTCAGTTGGACCCCGTTGCCAGAGCCAGCTTTGGCTCTTTTGACAAGGCGATTGCTCTCGAAGGGGGCGGCGTTGCACTTATGTGGCGCAATTCTGCCGGACTATATGTCCAGAGTTTTGATCTTGCGGGGCGTGCAATCACGGATCGGGTCGAAATCATCACGCCCAATACCGGCGGGCGCGAAGGAGGCTTTGCCGCGGACATCGACCAGTTGGATGACGGCAGGCTCTTTGTAACCTGGGACGCGATGTCAGCGGACAACATCTACAGTCAGACACTGGATGCACCGCCCACAGCGCGCTTTGACATGGTTCAGGGCAGTGCGCTGGACGATGTCATTGATGCGGCCTACTCAGATCCAAATGGGCAGGTGATTTCGACGGCCGATGATTTGGTGTTTGGCGGGGTTGGAAACGATCTGCTCCTTGGTTTGGATGGCGACGATGCTCTCTATGGCGGCGAAGGGAACGATACACTGGACGGCGGTGATGGTGACGATCTGCTCTCCGGCGGCAGTGGCGCAGATGTCTTTATCCTGAAGTCAGGAAATGGCACTGCTCGTGTGACCGATTTCGACGCGACACAGGGAGATCAGCTCGAGGTTCAGGGCGTAAGTGGTTTCGGCGATCTGAGCCTGGTGATCCTTGATGGGAACACCGAGGTTAGATCTGCGACCGGAGAGCTGCTTGCGGTAGTGGAGGATGAAACGACACTGATCGCGAGTGATTTCATCTTCGTGTAATCCGGTTTGGCGAACTGAATAGTGCCCCGCCCTTCGCATATCGGGCGGGGGCCCCTGAGCGCTTCGTGTTACCGCAAGTGCATCGACCATCTGTGGCGGGAGCTCGGCGTTTCGGAACGCCGCGCTTGCCGCACGCTTGCGCAGCCCCACTCCTCACAGCGTAAGGCGCCCCCCTCTCGGGACAATTCCTGCGGAATTTTCCAGCCGGGCGGTGCGTGGAAGAACCGAAGCTGCGAGAGCTTCAGCGCCTGGTTGAAGATTGAGCTGTCCTACGGCGAATTCTCGGGCCTGCGGGAGAGGCCCGCGATGCGCGAACAATGCCCCCCGATGGCGCAGGCCACACTTGCCCAGGCCACGCACCAAACAAAGGTCCTCGCCATAGCCCGCCAGAATGCGCCTGGTGTTGCCCTGACCGTTAAATCCCAGATAGGCTGCTCATTGGCCTAGACAAGCGCGGCGGGGGCCGTGGGGATGGGCATGGCTCTTACTTGGTGTAAGAGGTCTATGAAACCCGCCACTTGATGATCGCGGGTCGCGCGGCCTTTTTCGGCACTGGCGGCAGAGGCATCGCCCACGGTCCCATCCGGGTTCAGATCAGAAGCGATCCATCCACGGCTGATCGCGCCGATGGGAGAGATGAGATCGCTTTCGGCCTGGGATTTGAATTCCTTTGCCTTGGACATATCCACGCGCTCGCCCCACATCGCCAGCATCAGAGAGGTCTCGATATCGCCGCCATGAATGCCAAAGGCGCGTTCTGAGTGGCCGTACATGCCTTCTGGATAGCCGAAACTGCCCCACTGGCATTTGACGGCCAGCATCCCCGCCTGCACGCGCAATTCTCGCGAGAGTATCGAGATCAGATCAAGGTTGCCGCCGTGGCTGTTGATGATGACGATCTTTTTGAAGCCCGCGCGGGCGACAGAGAGGCCAATCTCGGTCCAGGCCGCAAGCGCGGTAGAGGCGGTCAGGGTAAGGGTGCCCTGTGCCCAAAGGTGCTCGTTGGATTTGCCAACCGCCTGAATTGGCAGGATCCATGGACTCAGATCAGCAGGGCAGGCCGCGCGGAAGGCGTCGAGCATGCCGCTCATGATCATCGTGTCGGTGCCCACAGGCAGGTGCGGCCCGTGCTGTTCGATGGCCGCTGTTGGCAGGATCGCAATGTCCGTTTCGGGATCGATGGATTTGAAATCAGGGGCGCGGCGGTCGGCCCAGTCCAGCTGTCTCATAGGGGCTCCAAGTGGTTGAAAGGTCGCATCAATATCTAGGGGGAAGGCGAAAGCGGCATGAGGCGCGCCGGGGGCTTTCCGTGTTGGTTCCTCGCAGAAGCACAGTGGCCTGTTCGCGGCCAAGTCTTGCAAGCATGGTGTGCCCCTCCATGACTCACGCGCGCAAAAGGCGGTCGACTTTGACGCCGACCCGTTTGAGGTGCTTTGCCCGGCTCTCGGGGGTGGAGCTGTCCATGAGGTAGTGGGCGGCAAAGGCCGTACGGCAGGTTCTGGCGCAGATCAGCCGCACGCCGCGCAGCAGGGTGCGTTTCCCCGGCGCGCCGATGAGCCAGGTCAGACGGCGGCTTGCGCCGCAGGTCGTAAAGACGCCGATGCGACTGATGTGGGTGAGGGCAGGTCGGATGTCGCCGCCTTCCGGGGGCGGCAGGTGGAAGGCCACGCCCGAGACCAGCACCCGGTCAAGCCAGCCCTTGAGCATTGCGGGCAGACCGTACCACCATGTCGGGTAGATGAAGATCAGCGTATCGCACCATTTCAGCGCCTCGCAGTGTTCTTCGACACCCTTTTGGTTGAGGTGTTCATCTTCTATGAACTCCAGCCCCTGCGCGCTCAGGCGCGGATCGAACCCGCTGGCATAAAGATCAATGAGGCGCGCCTCAGCACCTGCCGCCTTGATGCGCTCCATCACCAAATCACGGATCGCGGCGTTGTAGCTTTCAGCGCGGGGATGGGCATAGACCACAAGAACACGCATCAGAAGACCTCCATTTCACGGCGCACGCGCTCAAGGTGGGCGGTCAGTTGCGGTTCCTGGTTGTTGTTCATGTCGTAAAGGGCAATGTAGCGTTTCCTGGGCATCCCGCAGGCATACCAGACATGGCGGGTGACGCATTTTCGCGGCGGATCACCATTGAGAAATGCGCGAAACCGCGTGCCGCCGTAGGTGGTGCATGCAGCGAGCTTCTTGATGTTGGTGAGGCCGGGACGAACGCCTCCATGCGCCAGCTTGAAACTGACACCGGGCAGGAAAACCCGGTCGAGAAAGCCCTTGAGGATCGCGGGGTAGCCAAAGTTCCAGACAGGAAAGACCATGACCATGGCGTCCGCCGCCTGAAGCCTTTCGACGTAGGCGCGCACAGGCTCGATGTTGCCCGGCTCGTCGTGGTACTCGCGCCGCTCGATTTCCGAGAGCACGGGGAAGAACCCTTCGGCATTGAGGTCGAGATCATCCACCTCGTGACCCTTGGCTGTCAGCGTTTCGACCACCACCCGATGCACCGCAGCGTTGAAGCTGTCGGGAACAGGGTGCGCAAAGAGGACAAGCACGCGCATCACGCGTCCTCGGCGGGAATGGGAGTCATATCCGGGTAGGCGTAGATGTCCTTGAAATCAAAGCCCGGATCCTCAAAAGAAATCATCTTTCCGGGGTTCAAAAGCCCTTTGGGATCGGCCTCTTTCTTGAAGTCAAGCTGGCGTTCGTCGGAGTGTTGGCGCCCGCCTTCTTCCAGCGTGTATCGATGCGGGTTGAAGATCAGTGCGCCCGCCTCCTCATGGATGCGGATGATCTCGTCGAGGCGTTCTTCCGTGGTGAACCTGACCATCGAAAGCCCCGCAAAGGCGACCTTGCCATTCATTCGGATTGCTTCGAGATGCTGGATCACCTCACCGGCAAATTCGGAGCGCATCTTTTCGATCAGCTCTTTGTGGTCGGGAAAACCATAGCGCACTTGCAGATAGGTGATGTCGGGGTCAACCTTCAGGGCGCGCAGCGTGGTGTGGTTCCAGCCGTACTCAAAGGCAACACCGGGGCTGCGCGGCCAATCATTGTCGTCGGAGCGGTAGATCAGGCTCAGGCCCTCGCGGCGGCCCAGATAGGTCAAAAGCGCGTCCATAGACTGCGGCGCGACCATGAGGCCGACCATGTGGTCATCCTCTTCCACATAGGCCTCCATTCGTTTGAAATAGGCCTTTGCCGTAGGGGCTTCAAAGACGGAGGCGATTTTCAGGAGGATGCCGTCTTCATTGGCCAGATCTTCGGCGCAGTCCATCGCGGCGCCGAAGTCTTTTGAGGTGAGGAAGCAATGGACCCAGTCATAGGCGGGGGCGAGGGGCAATTCCAGCTCGGTGATGATGCCGTTGGTGCCGTAGCCATGGGAAACGCGGGCCAGTTCCTCGCCGCGAAACTCAAGGATGCGTGGCTCCTCTTCCATGGTGACCACCCGCAGGCGGATAATGTTGCCAAGGTCCCGAAGCTGCCCCCATGTGACCGAGCCGACCCCGCCCGAACCGCCCGCGATAAAACCGCCGACGGTTGCAGTCGCCCATGTCGAGGAGAACATGCGCAGCTCGTGGCCGCAGGCCTCGATGCAATGGGCGTCGAGATCCTTGAGCAGGCAGCCCGGCTCGACAACGACCCGCCCCGGCGCGCAAGAGACGACCTTGTTCATATGGATCAGATGCATCACGCAGCCGCCGCGCATAGGCATGGCCTGGCCGTAGTTGCCCGTGCCTGCGCCGCGGGTGGTGACGGGCACGTTATGCGCGTAGCAGGTCTTGAGCACCTCGATGACTTCGGCCTCGGATTTCGGGCGCACCACAAAGTCGGCCACAAGGTGATCCAGGCGGGCTTTGAGGACAGGGGAATACCAGAAGAAATCACGCGATGCCCGTTTGATCGCGGTTTCGTTCTGCTCGATGTCGAGATGGGCAAGGGCGGCTTTGGCGGCGGCAATGTCGGGGGTGGGAAGGGACGTCATATCAGGCCTCAAAAAGGTGGTCGAGTTCGGCATAGTCGGGCAGGGAGCGGTCAATCTGGACCCCGCCCCGCAGCACGATGCGGTCGGCTTGCGGGCGGGCCATCAGCTCTGTCCAGGTGCGGGCACGGGCGATGACGAGATCGGCGGGGGCGCCTTCTGTAATCTGCGCGGCATCGATGCCCATGGCGGCGGCTGGCGTGGCTGAAAAGGCGTTGAACCAGTCGGTATCGGAGTGGTCGAGATGGGCAATCCGGGTCGCCTCGCGCATCACTTCCAGCATGTCGAGATCGCCGTAGGCATAGAAGGGATCGCGGGTATTGTCAGAGGCAAAGCTCACCGGGATGCCGCGTGCTTTCATCTCGTGAACAAGGGTGACGCCGCGCCCGCGCGGGGTGCGGCCCGCCTCGCGGTCCTGCAGATACATGTTGCACATCGGCAGGCTGACCACATCAAGGCCCGCCTTGGCGACCTTGTCGAGCGTGTCGAGCGCGCGGGCCTCCGCTTGGGCCGAAAGCGAGCAGAGGTGCCCGACCTGAACCCGGCCCGTATAGCCCGTTGCCAGTTTCGCGTCGCAAATGTCGCGCAGGGTTTCGAAACTCGGGTCCATCGTCTCATCGACGTGGAAATCAGCGTCCAGCCCGCGCTCGGCGGCGATCTCAAAGAAGCGGCGCAAAAAGGCATCAAGCCCCTCCATGGGCAGTGTCACCATGCCCAGCACGCCGCCGTGTTCAGCCACCAGATCGGCGGTGCGCAGGAAGCGGCCGTCGATGTCAGTGGTGATGGAGGTCGAAAGCGACGATCCTTGCAGCGTGATCTTCCCCGCCCATTTCGCGCGCAACTCAGAAAGCACGGGCCATGAGATCTCATCCTGCGGCGGGATGCAATCGAGGTGGGTTCGGATCGCCTTGGTTCCATGCGCATAGGCGCAGCGCAGCGAGAAATCGGCGCGGGCAAAGACGTCCTCAGCCTTCCAGTTGGCGTGATCCTTTGCGACCGTGTCTTTGGCGCCCCAAAACGTGCCATCGGGGTTGGAGGCGCGTGGCAGAATATGCCCTTTGTCGAGATGGGTGTGGGCATCGACGAAGGCGGGCATGACGAATGCGCCCTTCATATCGATGATTTCGATGCCCTCGGGCGCGGCACCGATGGCGGCGATCTTGCCGTCCTGCACGGTGAGCGAGGTGCGGGTCAGATCGCCCTCGTGTCCGAGCGCGCAGGCGGGGACGGTCACGTTCTGAAGCGTGAAGGGGCCTTTTGGAAGTGTCTTGAAGTCCATTGTCAGTCTCGTTTGAGGGCGCTTTCGTGCCAGCGAAAAAGGAGGAGATGAGAGATCAGGCTCATCAGGCCAAAGATCAGGACCCCCATGACAGAGATCAGGATCAGCGCCGCATAGAGCCGCCCGAAATTGAAGCGGTAGGAGGCTTCCAGCAGCGTGGAGGCAAGCCCCAGCCCAGTGCCGGACCGGCCGATGACGAACTCGGCAACCACGGCCCCGATCAGCGCCAGCCCGCCCGCGATTTTCAGCCCGCCCAGGAAGTAGGGCAGGGCCGAGGGCGCAGAGAGAAAACGCAGGCGCTGCCAGCGGGTCGCGCCATAGATCGAGAAGAGGTCTTCGAGGTTGTGGTCAGTCGATTTCAGCCCGATGGTGGTGTTCGAAAGGATCGGAAAGAAGGCAACAATCCAGGCGCAGAGCAGGGCCGCAAGAAAGGCGCTGTCGACGTAGATCTGGAGGAGCGGCGCGATGGCGACAACCGGGGTAACCTGAAGGATCACGGCATAGGGAAACATCGCCATCTCGATCCAGCGGGACTGGGTAAAGGCAACGGCGATGGTAAGGCCGCCAAGAACGGCGAGCAGCAGCGCCAGCAGCGTCAGCCGACCCGTGGTGACCATTGCGGGCCAGAGCAGCGCCCAGTCTTCGACCAGGGTTTTGCCGATCAGGAACGGCGACGGCAGGATGTAATGAGGAATTTCGGCGACTGTCACATAGGTCTGCCAGCCGCCGATGAAGATCACCATGACAAGCGAGGGCAACAGCCAGCGGGCGATGGCGGCGGTTCTGGCCCGGCGGGCGCGGCGTTCCTCGTCGATATCGACAGCGGGTTCGGCGGAGGTTTCGGGGAGGGTGTCGGTCACGCTCATGCGGCGGCCTCCATGGCAAAATGGAGCGCATCCGAAGCCTCGCGCGCATAGGCAGCGTACTCCGGTGAGGTGCGGAAATCTTCGGTACGCGGGTAGGGGGCGTCGACTTCGAGTTCGCGGATCACGCGGCCCGGGCGCGCTGCCATGACCACGATACGGTCCGACAGGAAGACCGATTCAAAGACAGAATGGGTGACAAAAACCACCGTGCAGCCCACGGCATCGCGCAGCGCCAATAGATCGTTGTTCAGCTTGTGACGGCTGATCTCGTCAAGCGCGGCAAAAGGCTCGTCCATCAGGATTAGCCGCGGTTTTGTGACCATCGCGCGGGCGATGGAGACGCGCATTTTCATGCCACCAGAAAGCTCTCGCGGATAGGCGTTTTGAAATTTTTCGAGACCGACCAGTTTGAGCGCGGCGAGCACCTCGTCTTTTACCTGCCCATAGGTCTTGCCGCGCAGGCGGTAGGGGAGCCAGACGTTGTCCTTGATCCGCGCCCAGGGCATGAGGGTCGGCTCCTGAAAGACAACACCGAGGTCGCCCTCACCTTGCCCGCCCTGCCAGGTGATGGAGCCGGAGGTCGGGTGCATCAGCCCCGCGATGAGACGCAGCGCAGTGGATTTGCCGCAGCCCGAGGGGCCGAGGAGCGAGATGAAATCGCCCTGATTGACCGTGAGGTTCATGTCGTTGAGCGCGATGACATCGCCGCGAAAGGTCTTGTTGATGTGCGTCATCTTCAATAGCTCGGGGCGCTCGCCCAGAGGGGCACGTGTGAGGGGCATTTGTGGTCTCCGAAAACAGGGGCGCGGCGGGCGCGCCCCCTTGGTGGTGGGGGTGTGCGGCTTACTTCACAAGATCCATGCCAAGGCCCTTGCCGACGAACTCGGTCGTGTAGCCTGCCGAATAGTCGAGGCCTGCCTCAAAGACGCCCGCGTCCACGAGCTTGGCGTAGAAGTCGTCAACTTTCGCGTCGGTCATCACGCCGATGCCCAGCTTTTCCGCTTCACCCGAAATGAGGATGCCTTCGGACTTCATCTTGCTGATTGCATAGTCGATCTTGTCCTGGGTCATCTCGGGGTTGTCGGCTATGATCATCGCGTTGGCCGCCGCGTTGTCTCCATAAAGGTAGTTGTACCAGCCCAGGATCGAGCCTTCGACAAAGCACTTCACCTCTTCGGGCTTCTCTTCGATGGTGGCGGCCATGGTCTCGATGGTGGTCGAGTAGGTTGAATAGCCGGCATCCGCGATCAGGAAGACATCGGGGGTGAAGCCGCCTTCCTTTTCGATGAGATAGGGTTCGGAGGAGAGGTAACCCTGCATCGCCATATTCTCGTCGGCCAGGAAGGGAGCGGGGTTGAAGGTGTAGGGTTCACGTTGCTCGGCGGTGAAGCCATAGGCGGCCATCATCCACTGATAGAAGCCCTGGAAACCGTTGTCACCGATCAAGAGTGTCAGATCCTTGAGGTCTTCGAAGCTTTCCGCCTTGCCCGGGTGGGTAATGAGTACCTGCGGGATCTTTTGGAAGGAGGCGGCGACGGCGACGATCGGGATGCCTTCCTTTGCGGCATTGAAGACGCCGGTGAGATCAGAGCCCATGTGGTAGTCAAGCTTGCCCGCCAGCAGCAGCGCGCGGTTATTGACCTGCGGGCCACCCTGAACGATCGAAACGTCCAGACCGCAGGCCGCATAGGTGCCGTCGGCGGCAGCCTGATAAAAGCCGCCGTGTTCGGCTTGGGCCAGCCAGTTGGTGCCGAAGGTAACGGGGGTGCCCTCGGCGAATGCGCCCGTGGCGGCGGTGGCAAGCGCCGTCGCGGCGGTCAGTGCAGTGGTCAGTTTCATTTGCGTCGTCTCCTTGTTGAACGTATTGTTTTTTTGGTCTTATTGGTGGGGGTACGGGGGCGTTGGTGCCCTTGCGATCCTCAAATATGGGAAAATCAGATGATCAAGAGCGTGACCCCAAGCGATATGGCGCCGCCCTTTGCCCGCTACGCCCATGGCGTGGTCGATGTGCGTTCGGGCGTGTTGATGACATCGGGGCAGCTGGCGCTCGATCTTGACGGGACGATCCCCGAAGGGGCAGAGGCACAGGCCGCCTTGATCTTTTCCAACCTCGAGAAAATCCTGATTGAGGGCGGCACCGACAAGGCGCATGTGCTGAAGCTCCACGCCTATGTGACGGACCGCGCGCATATGGCCGGCTACATGGCGGCGCGGGATGCCTGGCTTGCGGATATTCCGCATCTGCCCGCCTCGACGCTGATGATCGTGAGCGGTTTTACCCGCCCCGAATTTGTTGTCGAGATCGAGGTCACTGCCAGCATGCCTTAGGCCGCAGCCGCGGCGGGAAATTGCAGCCGCCTGCATCATTTCTTGCCAAAGTTGGCGCCAAGGCGCATCTGGATATAGTCGTGGCCTGTGATCGGCTCATATAGCTTTTCCGGGCCTTGCAGGACGGTATCCATATTGGCCTGCGCAAAATAGGCGATGGAGTAGCGCGGCCCGAGGCTTTCGCCCTCTTGCGGCATACGCACGCGGTGCAGGTTTGAAAGCAGCTTGTCGTCGGTCCAGCGCATCAGCATATCGCCGATGTTGCAGGTGATGACCCCGCCTACAGGCGGCACATCCGTCCAGCCCAAAGCGCGCCCTTCGCTGTCCTTGCCGGGGCAGACCTGCAAACCGCCCTGACCATGTTTCTGGTGCAAAAGGGTCAGGCAGTCGAAATCGGTGTGCGCCCCGGCGCGCCAGAATTTGAAATCCTCCGGGCTGGCGTCCTCCATGCCAAGGTAGTGGATCAGGCGCAGAGTGGATTGATACTGTGGCGACAGCGGGTCATGACCATCGGTAAACGTGTCGGGGGCAAAGCCGAGCTTGTCGGCAAAGCACGACAGAACCCGCATCGCCAGCGCCCAGTTCATCCGCTCGAAGGCAAGCATCGTCGGTTTGAAATCGGGCACCTGCGCGCCTGTGGGCCAGAGCCCTTTCATGCGGGGCAGGGTGATCTGATAGCTTTCCTTCTGGTCTGCGGTGCCGGTAGAGGGGCGGACCTGTGCCTTGAATTCCCAGCCGGCATTGGTGCCGGGCTTGAGGGGGAAGGCGGATTTGGTCTCGGCGTCCAGGTCGAAGAATGCCGCAGAGCGTTCGAAGGCATCATCAATCAGCGACTGCGGGATGCCGTGGTTTTTGAGTTGGAAGAAGCCGATGTCGGTGGCCGCATCCCACAGCTCGGCAGTGATCTGATCCCGGCGGGCGTGGAAATCGGACATGTCGATTTGCGGAATGTCCCGCTCGATGACGGTTCCGAGCCCACCGATACGGCCTTCTTTTTGCAACTCTTTCAAAGGCGTTGTGCCCATTACATACCCTCCTTGTCCGCACGCGGTTTGTGGCGTGCGGTTGAAAAAGGGAGCAATGACCTGCGCATAGGGCGCTGCCTGCTTCTACTCCGGTTTGTCGTCTTGGCCGCCCGGCTTGGGCAGTCCTTTGGATTTAGGGGAGGCGCGCCTTTTGGATGATGCGCCGCCCATGGCGAGGCGCGTGCCTGTGCCTGTCTTGCGCAGGGTGCAATCGCTTGCCTCGTGGCATCACGCTAAACCCAAGAAATTGTAGCTGTCCTCTGTGCGCGTGCAGAAAAATCGCTGCGCGGCAGCATTCTGCCCGCAATGCGAGCGAAAATTCGCGTGCATGGCAAAAATTCAGGCAGAGGTCGGATGGTGGTGCTCGATGGATCTGCGCGGTCAGGCGAAGCGCGGGCGGTGCACACGCGCCGAGTCGCCACCGCGCGTCCAGGTCAGGGAGTTGTACCAAGAATGCGCGGAGGCGGATGGCGTCGCGCAGGCCGGAGGGCGCGCCTCTTCGGCCGTGCTATGAAAATACGGCAAAAAAGAGGGGGCCGCGCTGCATTATTTTGAGTTGGGCGAAGGTCGGCTCTTTCGGCAAGGGGCCCGCGGACTCGGGCTATTCAAAATAACAAAGACGGGAAACACGGCGTTTCCTATGGAAGTGTTCATCGCTTCCGAGAACTGGATTGAAACGGTTTTGCTTTCGCAGGTGGCCAAAACTTACCAAGCAAAAAGGTTTTCCTTTCCCGAAAAATCAGTGGTTTGCGCCTGGCGCGGGGAGTTCAAACCAAAGATGCCCGGAATTCGAAGTGGGCAAAACCCACCACCTTTTCATTCCTTTTGTGTGTTTTGACCAAGTGCCCCTTGGTTTTTTGAGCTTGGTGGGCGGGCAGGTCCAAAGATTGAACCGCTCCGCCGGTTTCCTGGCAAAGGGGCTCAATTGACTGCCAATACAGGCAGATCAGAATGGCATCCGAAAACTCAGAGAGGCGCCGTAGGATTCAAAGCCTGAGGCCCCGATCCCGTCATAGAACCCGTCCATGGAGATTTTGATATTGCGATCAGGTATGAACCACGTTGCCCCTGCCTCCAAACGTCCTCTGAAATCGGAGTCAGATGACGCAAGCGTGGCATCGGTCGGGTTGCTATCCTGCAATTTGTTGAAATCGTAGATGCCGGAGAAGGCGACATGGGGGGAGAACTGCGCTCCATTCCCGTGATTGATCTGCCATGAGAATTTGGGGCCAAACTCCAGGCGCCCCAGATCAAAATCCTGCGACGGGATTGTACGCCCCAAAGAGTCGACATAGCTCTTTTGAGTCTCATGATAGTAGGTGAGTCGCGCAAATGGGCTGACAGTCAAAGTCGGAGTGGCTTTGAAATCTCCGGTCAAACCCGCCTGCACGAGGACACGCTCCGTGTCAAAATCATCTTCAAAAAGCCCCAGCGCGTTCACCGTATTCCGGGAGCGGCCGTAGGTTGCCGAAGCGTCGAGGAAGAGGTTTTCCTGCAGGCGAATGACAGCATAGGGGCCGACCATCCAGCCAAGCCCCTTTGCAGAGGTGTTGGCGGCGCCGTTCTTTTCTTCAGTGAAGTCGAGTTGCCCCATCACACCAACAACCACGCGATCAGATCTGCGGTAGTCGACACCAGCAAACACCAGGCCGGATTTGCTTTCTGAGTTGATGTTCTTGCTGATGGCGTACGTGCCCTGAGCCCAGAAATCCCAACCTGTCCAGGCCGATTGCCCCGACATGTCTTCAGTGGTGTCGGGAGCGTTCAGCGCGCGGCCCACCTGTGGCTTGCCAGCTTGGCCGGAGAATGCCGAAGCTATTTGTGGGGCGTTGTCAAAAGGGGCTTCAGGTTTCACGTCATAGGAAACTGATCTGCGATCTCCCTTAGCGATCATCTGTTTGGTTGAGGGTCTGAGGGAAGAGCGCCAGGCCGTGGCGTCGTTTTTGCGCCGCAGCTCTTCTGCAAAGGCGCGGTAGCTAAAGTGGAAACTACCTGAATGTGCGCCTGATGTAGCGTTGAAATTCAGCCGGTTCACTCCGCTCTGACGCCCCGATGCACCGCTGGTCAGGCGTGAGACCAGATCGGGTTGGTTCGACACAATAGAATTGGCCCTTCCGGTCACGAAGGAGGCAATCACTTCCTGCGTTTTGCGGATGTCAGCCGCATCGTTGCGGGTGTTGGTCATCGAAAAGGAAACACTGGTCAATCCGGGCGCGCTGGCTGTTACGGTGTAGGGGGCCAAGGTTTGGCTGCCCTGATAGGTGGAGGCGATCGCGTTTGCCGTCAGTCCCGAACTGGTCGCTGAGCCGTCGGCTCCGGTGGTTACGGTTTCGCTATTGGTGCCCGTGCTGGCAAAGATCAGCGATGCGCCGGTCGCAGGGGCGGAAAAGGTCACGGCCACGCCGGGGACGCCAACGCCGCCAGCCGTGGTTGCCATGACCACAAGCGGGGCTCCGAATGACTGGTTGATTTCTGCGCTTTGACCTGATCCTGAGGTGATCTGCAACCCGCTGGCAACAAATTGCGCCGTGCCGCTAATGCTGACATTAAAGGGGTTTTCGTCCGCGTCATTGTTGGCAAGGCTCATATCAAAGCCATAGGCACCGCTGGATGTCGGCGAATAGATCAGGGTGAGCGTCGCCGTACCGCCGCCTGCAGCCAGAGAAGTTGAGTCCAGCGTCATGCTGTTCACGGTCACATTGCTTGCTGCGCTAATACTGCTGCTGACCGTAGGCGTCGTGAGGGTGAGCGTGTCAGTGCCCGAGTTCGTGATCGTATAGGTCAGTGTAGCTGCTGCGCCAGCGTCAACCGGAGAGGAAACAGTATCTGTTCCACCATCCGTGATCGCTCCGCTGGCTGATGAGGAAACGTCGATCTCAGGCGTGCCGCTTGCCGTGCCGGCGACCGTGAAATTGAATGAGCTAGTGGACAAAAGCCTTCCGTCGCCTGTTTGCGACGTGCCGGACGGCGCCCCCGCCGACAGGGAAAAGAAGAGGGTCACATCAAAGCTGTACGCTCCGCTTTGCACCGGAGAATATGAGATCTCAAGCGTTGTGGTTCCGCCAGCACTTGCTACCGAGTTGGAGGCCACTGTGATGCTGTTGATGACGACGTTGCTTTCATTTGAGATATTCGCGGCCACGGTTGGCGTCACGACATTGAGGGGCGCTGTGCCCGGGTTGGTGATGGTGTAGCTGATCACATTGGGGCTTCCGGCAGGAGCTACCCCGGAAATTGTGTCAGTGCTGCCGTCCGTCAGCGACCCGCTCCCTGCGGACCCGAGGGAAAACCCGGCCGTGCCCACAGCGGTGCCGCTCACGGTGATTGAATAGCTGCCTTCATCCGCATCATCGCTGGATATGGTTAGGTCAAAGGAAAAGGCACCATCTACAGTCGGCGTATAAAGAACAGTGAAGGTTGTCGTCGCACTTGCCGCAATCGAAGTGGATCCCGGCGCTGAGATGGAATCGATCGTGACGTTGCTGGTCGAACCCGCGCTGGGCGTGCCCGATATCGTAAGTGTCGCATTGCCTTCGTTCGCGATCGTGTATGTCAGCGTTTGCTGATCGCCTGCCGTCAGGCTCCCCTGGGGATCGCTGCCGCCACTGGCGATAGAGGTTGAGGCAGGCCGCTGAATGTCAATTTCAGGGGAGGCCACGGTCAAGGTCGCAGAGGAACTTCCCGAGGTCCCGAGGCTGGATGTCAGTGACCCGGTGGCGTTGAGATAGGCCCCGTCTGACGAGCCGGTCACATCGACCGATACCGTGCAGCTTGCGGTCGATCCTACCGAACCACCAGAATAACTGACGGTTGCTGTTCCACTGGTTGCTGTCAGAGTTCCGCCGGTGCAGGTGGTTGCCGCGTTTGCAGGCGACGCCACCAACAGGCCCGCAGGCAATGTGTTGGAAAAGTTGAGGCTCGTGGCCGCAGCTCCATTCGAGGTGTTGTCGATCGTGAAGGTCACGGTCGATGTAGCCCCTCCCGCAATTGTGCCTGGAGAAAACGCCTGGCTAAAGCCGGGTGCGGTTGTTGCGGTGCCGCTGATGGTAAAGCTGAACGGGTTCTCGTCACTGTCATTGTTGGTGAAGGAAACGTCGAATGAAAAGGCTCCGGGCGCGGTGGGCGTATATTGAACGTCAAACTCCGTGGTCCCACCACCTGCGGCAACCACGCTGGATGCCGGAGCGCTGATGGAATTCACCGTGACATTGGTCAGGTTCGAGGAACTGGCAGTCGCCAATGTAAGGTCCGCTACTCCCGAATTGGTCACAGTATACGTGACAGTTGCCGCAACCCCTGCAGGTTGACTGCTCTGATCGTCAGTTCCGCCATTTGCGACGGAATTGGTGGTTGACGAGGTGAGATTGTCGATCTCGGCCTTGGCGTTGATGGTGCCGGTGATTGTGACGTTGAAGGTGGTCTCATCTGTTCCGTCCTCGGCGTCATTGGTGGTGAAGCTGAAGGGGACGGAGAAGCTGGCACCATCTGAGGTGGAAGAGGGGGTAAAGGTGATGCTGATGGCGCCCGCCTCGGAGCCACCCGCCGCCACGGTGCTGGTGACGATGGAGGTGGTGCCAAAGCTGGCGTTTGTGGGCGTGCCTTGGGTGAGGGCCGATAGGTTCAGCGGCCCGGTGCCGCTGTTGGCGACGGTATAGGTGATGGTTGTGGCTGTGCCGCTGTCGATGGCCGCTGCGATGGCATCCGTGCCGCCGTCTGCAACAGAGTTGGTGGTCGATGAGGTGAGATTGTCGATCTCGGCCTTGGCGTTGATGGTGCCGGTGATTGTGACGTTGAAAGTGGTCTCATCTGTTCCGTCCTCGGCGTCATTTGTGGTGAAGCTGAAGGGAACCGAGAAGCTGGCGCCGTCGGTGGTGGAGTTTGGCGTGAAGGTGATGCTGATGGCCCCGGCCTCGGATCCACCCGCCGCCACGGTGCTGGTGACGATGGAGGTGGTGCCAAAGCTGGCGTTTGTGGGCGTGCCTTGGGTGAGGGCCGATAGGTTCAGCGGCCCGGTGCCGCTGTTGGCGACGGTATAGGTGATGGTTGTGGCTGTGCCGCTGTCGATGGCCGCTGCGATGGCATCCGTGCCGCCGTCTGCAACAGAGTTGGTGGTCGATGAGGTGAGATTGTCGATCTCGGCCTTGGCGTTGATGGTGCCGGTGATTGTGACGTTGAAAGTGGTCTCATCTGTTCCGTCCTCGGCGTCATTTGTGGTGAAGCTGAAGGGAACCGAGAAGCTGGCGCCGTCGGTGGTGGAGTTTGGCGTGAAGGTGATGCTGATGGCCCCGGCCTCGGATCCACCCGCCGCCACGGTGCTGGTGACGATGGAGGTTGTGCCAAAGCTGGCGTTTGTGGGCGTGCCTTGGGTGAGGGCGGAGAGGTTGAGGGGCCCGGAGCCGCTGTTGGCGACGGTATAGGTGATGGTTGTGGCTGTGCCGCTGTCGATGGCCGCTGCGATGGCATCCGTGCCGCCGTCGGCGACCGCGTTGGTGGTTGACGAGGCGAGATTGTCGATCTCGGCCTTGGCGTTGATGGTGCCGGTGATTGTGACGTTGAAAGTGGTCTCGTCGGTGCCGTCTCCGGCGTCATTGGTGGTGAAGCTGAAGGGGACGGAGAAGCTGGCACCATCGGTGGTGGAGCTTGGGGAGAAGGTGATGCTGATGGCCCCGGCCTCGGATCCGCCCGCGGCGACGGTGCTGGTGACAATCGAGGTGGTGCCAAAGCTTGCGTTGGTTGGGGTGCCTTGGGTGAGGGCGGAGAGGTTGAGGGGCCCGGAGCCGCTGTTGGCGACGGTATAGGTGATGGTGGTCGCGGTGCCGCTGTCGATGGCCGCCGCGATGGCGTCTGTTCCGCCGTCGGCGACCGCGTTGGTGGTTGACGAGGCGAGATTGTCGATCTCGGCCTTGGCGTTGATGGTGCCGGTGATTGTGACGTTGAAAGTGGTCTCGTCGGTGCCGTCTCCGGCGTCATTGGTGGTGAAGCTGAAGGGGACCGAGAAGCTGGCGCCATCGGTGGTGGAGTTTGGCGTGAAGGTGATGCTGATGGCGCCCGCCTCGGAGCCACCCGCCGCCACGGTGCTGGTGACGATGGAGGTTGTGCCAAAGCTGGCGTTTGTGGGCGTGCCTTGGGTGAGGGCCGAAAGGTTGAGGGGCCCGGAGCCGCTGTTGGCAACCTGATAGGTGACGGTGGTCGCGGTGCCGCTGTCGACGGCGCCGGCAATAGCATCGGTGCCGCCATCCGCGATGAAATTGGTGGTCGATGAGGTGAGATTGTCGATCTCGGCCTTGGCGTTGATGGTGCCGGTGATGGTGACGTTGAAGGTGGTCTCATCGGTTCCGTCCTCGGCGTCATTTGTGGTGAAGCTGAAGGGGACCGAGAAGCTGGCGCCATCGGTGGTGGAGTTTGGCGTGAAGGTGATGCTGATGGCGCCCGCCTCGGAGCCGCCCGCGGCGACGGTGCTGGTGACGATGGAGGTTGTGCCAAAGCTTGCGTTGGTTGGGGTGCCAGGGGAAAGCGCCGAGAGGTTGAGCGGCCCGGAGCCGCTGTTGGCAACCTGATAGGTGATGGTGGTCGCGGTGCCGCTGTCGATAGCGCCGGCAATAGCGTCGGTGCCGCCATCCGCGATGAAATTGGTGGTCGATGAGGTGAGATTGTCGATCTCGGCCTTGGCGTTGATGGTGCCGGTGATGGTGACGTTGAAGGTTGTCTCATCTGTTCCGTCTTCGGCGTCATTGGTGGTGAAGCTGAAGGGAACGGAGAAGCTGGCGCCATCGGTGGTGGAGTTTGGCGTGAAGGTGATGCTAATGGCGCCCGCCTCGGATCCACCCGCCGCCACGGTGCTGGTGACGATGGAGGTTGTGCCAAAGCTTGCGTTGGTTGGGGTGCCGGGGGAAAGCGCCACGAGGTTCAGTGGCCCCGATCCGCTGTTGGCGACGGTATAGGTGACGGTTGTTGCTGTGCCGCTGTCGATGGCCGCTGCAATGGCATCTGTTCCGCCGTCAGCAACAGAGTTGGTTGTCGATGAGGTGAGATTGTCGATCTCGGCCTTGACATTTATCGTGCCGGTGATGGTGACGTTGAAAGTGGTCTCATCGGTGCCGTCCTCGGCGTCATTTGTGGTGAAGCTGAAGGGGACCGAGAAACTGGCACCATCTGAGGTGGATGAGGGGGTAAAGGTGATGCTGATGGCGCCCGCCTCGGAACCACCCGCCGCCACAGTGCTGGTGACAATGGTGGTTGTTCCAAGGCTCGCATTGGTAGGCGTGCCCATGTTGAGCGCCGAGAGGTTCAGCGGCCCCGAGCCGCTGTTGGCGACGGTATAGGTGATGGTTGTGGCTGTGCCGCTGTCGATGGCCGCTGCGATGGCATCGGTGCCGCCATCGGCGATGGTATTTGTGGTGGATGAGGTGAGATCATCAATCTCTGCGTCAGAGGCTGGTGGGGCAACCGTACCGGAGCCACCGGATTGCGTGTAGGTAAACGAAAATGGCGTGCCGCCATGAGTTCCTGATACAACACACCCCGATGAGCAATCCGTGACGATGGTTGGGTCTGAGTCTGTATCGAGGGTGCCCTGAGGAGAGCCGTTATTCACCGTAAAAACAAGATCTCTGGCGTCGTTAGGGCCGGAGTCCCATATGAAAAAGTTCGTATTTGATCCATTGATTTGTATCTGGATCAAATCGTCGTCCCCAGCCGATCCGGCTGCGGCGCTTTCAAGGGTGCATTCATCAACCGTAAGGTTCGAGATAAGGGTATCACCGGCAGAGGTGGTCGTTGGGCAGGATGTGAAGTCAGCGTGCGCAGAAACAGGGAGAAGGAAGACCACGAACAGGAAGGCCAGTGCCAGTGTCGATGCAATCTGAGTTAAGCGTGACTGTCCAGCCGCAGCCTTGCTTTGAGTGTTGATGAGAGCGCTGCGGCAAAGGCCAATCATGCTTGGGTCCAAACTGTAATCGTAACTATTTCATTGCCACGTTTCGGCTGACAAACAACCCTGAGCAGTGACAGATTCTGGTCTTCGTGATTTAAGTGTTAAAGAATGGTTAGCACAAGAATTTCTTTCTGGAGAGGCGCTCCTGACCTGATCTTCTGTTTACTCACGCCAGGCGCCAAGCTTGCCTTCTTTTTGAAATTATCTGTTGATTTTTCTTTCCATCCAATGTGAGTATTGGGTGACTATTTCGATATTAATTTGCCGCAAGTGAATATGATTGATCTGCGGTGATGAGGCTTAGGTCTTGTTTTACCCGTTTTGGATGTGGGGGGATTATGTCAGAGCCGTTTCTCGCGGAAGTCCGCATTGTGGGGTTTAACTTTGCCCCAAGAGGCTGGGCCGCATGCGATGGTCAGTTGTTGCCTATCAATCAGAATCAGTCGCTTTATTCCCTGCTTGGGACAACTTATGGCGGTGATGGGCGTACCACCTTTGCGCTGCCGGATTTGCGGGGGCGTGCGCCGCTTCACGTCGGGCGGAGCGAGGGCGGATCAGAACACCGCGAAGGTCAGAAAACGGGCCAGGAAACAGTCACGTTGACAATTGCAGAGATGCCGCAGCATGACCACCTGGCCAAGGCATCATCCTTGACTGGAAATACCAGCGCCCCAAGAAACGCGCTTTTGGCTGCGGAGGTCGCCCCTGATGCCGTATATGCTGAACGAAATCCTGCGACACAAACCAGATTGACCTCCGGCACGGTGTGGAACGCAGGCGGGGGGCAGGCGCATAACAACATGCAGCCCTATACGGCGCTGAATTTCTGCATTGCCCTGCAAGGGCTTTTCCCGTCCCGCAACTGATCCTCAGAAAGGACATAGGATGTCAGAACCCTTTGTAGGTGAAATTCGCATGTTCGCGGGGAATTTCGCGCCGCGGGGCTGGGCCTTGTGCGATGGTCAATTGTTGGCTGTGTCCCAGAACGATGCGCTGTTTTCTCTCTTTGGCACAATCTACGGCGGTGATGGCAGAACCACCTTTGGCCTGCCGGATTTGCGAGGTCGCATCCCCATTCACGCGGGCACCGGTCCTGGGCTTTCACCGCGCCGTCTGGGGGCAAAAGGGGGTTCCGAGAACGAGACTTTGACCCTCAACCAACTCCCTTCCCACACGCATAGCTTTAACGCCAATACACAGTTCGCAACCTCTGAACATCCTGAGGGGCGGGTTGTTGCCGAAGGCGTGAACGTCTCCCCTTATTCCGACAGTGCCACCAACCCTCCGGTCGATCAGATGGCGAGCAACGCGATCACGGCTGTCGGCGGGTCCAGGTCTCATAGCAACCTCATGCCTTTCCTGTGCATCAATTTCATTGTTGCGCTGTTTGGCATCTACCCAAGTCGGCATTAGGAGGCAGATATGTCAGAACCCTTTGTTGCAGAGATCCGCATTTTCGCCGGGAACTTTGCCCCGCGCGGCTGGGCGTTCTGTGATGGCCAGCTCTTGCCGGTCTCTCAGAACACGGCGTTGTTTTCTTTGATTGGGACCACCTATGGGGGGGATGGTCGGTCGACCACAGCACTGCCGAACCTCCAGGGGCGCGTGCCGATGCATCCGGGCCGCGGACCTGGGCTGACGTCCCGGCGGCTGGGACAAAGAGGCGGTAGCGAACAAATCAGCCTGACAGAGTCGCAGATGCCAAATCACATGCATAGTCTTGCTGCTACGCCAAACTCTGGGACCACCAATATTCCCTCTCCCTCAAGGTCACTTTCACGTAGCGGCTTTGATCGATTGTACCAGACTGAGACCTCCAGCAACACTGTATACCTGTCTGGCCAAGCGCTGGACAGCAATGGCGGTAGCCAACCGCATTCGAATGTGCAGCCGATCCTGGCAATGAATTTCATAATCGCGCTTGTAGGTCTCTACCCGTCTCGCGGCTAATGACGCTTGCGGTTGGATGAGTTTTGCAGTGCCAGGTCATCCGGCATCATCAGACGGCCCATCGGAAGGACATGTGACATGTCAGTTGAAGACAAAATTCCACAAGACTATGCGGGCAGCACACGCACGGAGCCGAGCTACTTTCGGATCTTTTTTGGTGTGATCGGTCAAGATGGTCAGCTTTTCTACAAGGACCAAACCACTGAAAATGGCCCTTTTGATCCGGACTTCACGGTGTACCCGGAACTTCAGTACCAAGGCAGCAAACTGAATGCGTCGGTCACGCAAGGGGGCTATGTGGCGCTATTGGCTGCGGCAAGTGACGCAGGTGGAGACCTCATATATATTCAGGAAGACAGCAGCGAAAAGGCGACGGAGCGGTTTTCCAGTCCCGTTGACCTTGGAAAACCAGCTGGCGTTCCGGGTTATCTCGACACGCTCATGATCCATGGTCTGGGGAACCTGCAAAATGTGTTCCTCACCAGCGCAGGGTCGGACAATGCAATCTGGTGGAAGTACCAGAATCCCAACACGATCATCGAAGAGACCAAGACCGTGATCCCTCCCGGTACGGACACGCCGGTTGAGGTCACTGCGCCGGTGGAAGTGCCGCCGAGTGAACCCTGGTCTGATTGGCAGCAACTGCCTGGTGCGCTGACCTCTCTTGCCGGGACGCAGAACGCAGATGGGCGCATCATTCTGCTTGGCATCAATGCAGGCAGTGTGCCCTATCTGAACTTCCAGACCAGCGATCGGCCTCTCTTGCCGGAACACTGGAAGGGGTGGGAGGACATTTCAGGAGGTTTGACTGGATTTGATCAGCTTGTGTGCGGAATAGGGGTGAATGCTCTTGTTCATATCTTTGCCCGCATCGGCAGCAAGATCTATATGAAGGTGCAGCAAGAGGTCAGCTCGGAGAGTTTTTCAGCCTGGTCCCTGTTCGCGTCATTTGACGAGCCTGTCCAGACCATGGCCCTGTCTATCGGGTCAAATGAGGGCTTGTACCTGGTGGCCCAGGTCGGATCCGGGGCTGGCAGCCCGGTTTATTCCAGGTATCAGATTCCAGGAATGATCGATCAATGGTCTGGGCTGCAGGTTATCGCCCATGTCGAAGCGGATAGCCTGCTGGTGCTGCAGGCCAATGCAGACACCAACCTCAGCCTTTTTGCGCTTGATGCGGCTACCGGTGAGGCCTCTTACATAACGCAGCAAACCCTTGCGCATTGGTCGGCCAAGTGGGTTCCGTTGGGCAGTCAGATTTCTTCCATGGCGTTGACCCAGGATATCACAGTCAATCCGGCATGAACGAGCCCTCGACACTTGACGCGCCAAAGAATGCACCAAGGGAAAAGCGCTGGCCGCAGTTGCACCATGCTGCCAAGCTTGGGGTTTCCGTCCGTGGTCAGCGAGAGGAAGACTTGCCTTTTCTGGAAGCGCTCTACCGATCAACGCGCGAAGCAGAACTGGATCGCACGCCCTGGGGGGAAGCCCAAAAACAGGCGTTTATCGCCATGCAGTTTGAGGCCCAGCACCGTCACTACCAACAACACTACCCTGACGCGCTTTGGCTTATTCTGGAACATCTCGGTGCGCCGATTGGGCGGCTTTATCTTGAGCGCTGGTCGAGCGAACACCGTATCATCGATATCGCCTTGATACCTCAAAGGCGCGGATCGGGAATTGGGAAGGCCGTTCTGGACGATGTGATGGCGGACGCCGCAGCAGCCAAAAAGGCGGTCGGTATTCATGTGGAGAAAGAAAACCCGGCCATGCGCCTATATCAGCGGCTCGGGTTCACCCGCGTAGAAGACAAGGGCGTATATGATTTGTTGAGATGGTCGGCGCAGGCTTGAAAGAGCCGGATCAGGTAAATACCGCTTCGTATTGAATACCGGCATCTTTTTCTGCGACAGGGACAAGGAACACATCCTGTTCGCCGAAGTCTTTTTGGTAAAGCCTGTGAATGGACTGATCCAGAACAGGTTCGCTGGGGCCTTGCCAGAGCGTTGAAAACGCACCGCCTTCGCGTGCGCCTTGTCCCAGGGGCTTAACTTCCACCAAAGACAGCTCCAGGTCTGGCGAGACAGAGAGGACCTGAAAGATCTTGTTCAGGTGGTCTTCAAAATCGGTCCGCGTCAGCGTCTGTAGATGTGTCATGTGCCCTCCCGCGGCCTTGATTGTAGATCACCCGACGTCAAGGGGTGAACTCCAATAAGTTGTAGGGCGATATTGGTGTAGTCGTAAAGCGGTTTTGGTTGATTGTTCTGGCGGGCGAAAACGTTGCAGTGCCTTGGTGCGATGGACAGGAAGAGCAGAGCGTGACGATCTCTGCCCTTCTGCATTGCCTCATTTGTTTGGGCGCACCCGCGCAGCACTTTTGTCGGCAAAGGCCGCAAGACGGGCACGTGCGTCAGGCTGGGTGTTCACGACTCCCGCCACCACAGATTCGGCATAGGCGGCATCCAGCGCGGACATGTTTTGCATATGGCTCACGGCCGAGCAGATGGCAAAGTTTGACAGCGGCAGGTTTTCAGCAGCGCGGCGGGCCAGCTCCATCGCCTTGTCAAAGCTGGACCCTTCGACAAAATATTGCGCAAGACCCAGATCGCAGGCTTCCTGGCCCTGGTAGACGCGGCCGGTCAGCATCATGTCGATCATGCGGGATTTGCCGATCAGGTCGCTCACGCGGATGGTTGCTCCGCCGCCGGTAAAGAGACCGCGCTGGCCTTCGGGCAGGGCGAAATAGGTGGTCTGGTCCATCACCCGGATATGGGCGGAGCTAGCCAGTTCAAGCCCGCCGCCGACAACCGCACCCTGCAGCGCGGCGATGACCGGCACACCGCCGTATTCCATCTTGTTGAAGGCCTCATGCCAGCGCAGGCAGACATGCATAAAGTCGGCGGGGCTGCGGTCTTCATCGTGGTGTTCAATCAGGTCAAGCCCCGCGCAGAAGTGATCGCCTGATCCGGCCAGAACCACCGCCTTGACCCCGGCACGCGGCGCCAGTGAAAAGAACTCTACCAGTTCTTCGATGGTGTCGATGTCCAGCGCATTGCGCTTGGTGGGGCGGTTCAGGGTTACCACCCAGACGCCGTCCTCCTGCGCGTCGATGGCGAGGTTCTGATAGCGAGAGATATCGATTTCAACACGCATTGTAGGCGTCCTTTCGCAAGAAAATGAGGGCAGGGGTGGGGAAGGCCCCAATTCGAACCGGTCAGAGAATGGCCGTGAGCAGGCTGTCAGCCCCTTCGAGAATGCGGTCCTGCTGGACGCTGGTATCGTTCAGCACATGGTCCGCATAAAACCGCGCAGTGGAGATCTTTGCCGCCATGAATTCGGGGTCTTCGCCGTTTTGAAGCGCGGTTTCAGCGGCCAAGAGAGCACGGGCCAGTTGCCATCCGGCCACCAGATTGCCTGCCAGCATCAGGTAAGGAACCCCCGCACCAAAGGCGGCACTGGGCTCAGTCTTTCCAGTGTTAACAAGGTGCTGCACGACGGATATGAACGCCTCGCGGGCGCGGCCAAGGCGGGCAGCGACGGTTTGCGCTGCGGCGGATCCGGCAGCCAACTCGGCTTCGGTTTGCGCGATCATTTCGGCCAGGCGCAGGGCGGTCTCGCCGCCATCGCGCAGGGTTTTCCGGCCCACCAGATCGTTGGCCTGGATCGCCGTAGTGCCTTCATAGATCGGCAGAATACGGGCATCACGATAGTGCTGCGCCGCGCCGGTTTCCTCGATAAAGCCCATGCCGCCATGGACCTGAACCCCCAGCGAGGTGACATCGACGCTCATCTCGGTGCAATAGCCTTTGACAAGCGGCGTCAGAAACTCAGAGATCGCTGCGGCGCTGGCGCGTTCCGCGGCCGTGGCGGCGTGTTTGGCCAGATCCTGCCAGCCTGCGGCAAAGGCCGCCATGGCGCGCCCGCCTTCGGTGATCGATCGCATGCGCATCAGCATCCGGCGCACATCGGGGTGGTTCACGATCGCCACCGCCTCGCGGGAGGAGCCGTCGACCGGCGCGCTTTGGATCCGCTCGCGGGCATAGGAAAGCGCCTGCTGATAAGCGCGTTCCGAGACGGCGATCCCTTGCAGGCCAACCGCATAGCGCGCGGAGTTCATCATTTCGAACATGTAGCGCAGGCCTGCGTTTTCCTCTCCGATCAGAAACCCCGTCGCCTCTTCAAAGCTGAGCACCGCCGTGGGGCTGGCCTTGATACCCAGCTTGTGCTCGATGCTGACGCAGCGCACGGCGTTGCGCTCGCCCAGGGATCCGTCGCTGTTCACCATGTACTTGGGCACCAGGAACAGGCTGATCCCCTTGACACCGGCAGGGGCGTCAGGCGTGCGGGCCAGCACCAGATGTACGGTGTTCTCGGACATGTCGTGCTCACCATAGGTGATGTAGATCTTGGTGCCGCTGATTGCATATGTGCCGTCTGCGCGGCGCTCTGCCTTGCTGCGCAAAAGGGCCAGATCGCTGCCTGCCTGCGGCTCGGTCAGGTTCATGGTGCCGGTCCATTTTCCCGATACGAGGTGTTCAAGATAGGTCGCCTTCTGCGCGTCCGAGGCGGCGGTCAGCAGCGCCTCGATGGCGCCTTCGGTCAACAGCGGACAAAGGGCAAAGCTCATGTTGGCAGCGTTCAGCATCTCGGTTGCCGCCGCACCGACAGAGCGCGGCAGGCCCTGTCCTCCGAACTCTTCCGGGTGGGGAAGGCTTTGCCACCCCATATCCACGAACTTCGAATAGGCTTCGGCGAAGCCGTCCGGCAGGAACACCCGCCCGTTCTCGTAGCGCGATCCCACCTGATCGCCGGGAGCATTGAGCGGGGCAATCTCTTCGGCAACAAAACGGGCAAATTCTGTCAACGCGGCTTCGGCGTCGTCCAGTTCAACCGCCTCGTAGGTTGGAAGGGTGCTGACATCGGCCCAGGAGGCCAGATGGGCGATATTGAAGATCATGTCCTTTACGGGGGCGTTGAATGTCATGACGTGGCCTTCCTTTTCGCTTTCTTTTGTGGCCAGATAACCAATAGAATGGGCGCCGTCTATATCTCTGGTGGACGCAAAACTTGCAAAAAGTGACAAATCAGATGGCGGAAAGCCTGCCGGATCAGGAGTCGACCGCACCGATCCTGCCCACTGTTTCGCGCGCCTTTCTGGAGGATTGGCTTGGCGCGTTGCGGTTACATTGCCCGGCAGAACAACTGGCGGGTTTCATGCGGCAGATCGGACTGGAAGATAAGGTGCCGATGAACAGCCGTGTGACCCATGATCAGATCGTGCGGCTGTATCAACTGGTTGCCAACGAAACCGGTGATGAGATGATGGGTCTGTGGAGCCGTCCTGTCCGGTCAGGCGCGCTCAAGCTGCTTTGTGCTTCGGTGCGGGGGGCGTCTTCGCTTTCGGCGGTCTTGTTCCGTTTTACGTCGTTCTGGAACATCGTGCTCGACGACTGCTATCTGAGGCTTGAAACGGTAGAGGATCATGTCCGGGTCGTGCTCCAGCCACGGGAAGATGGTCGTCAACCGCGGTTCGGGCATATGCTGCTGCTGAAGCTTGCGCATGGCATCACCTCTTGGCTGGCGGGGCGCGAACTGCCCCTGACAGAAGTGTCGTTTGTCTTTGAACGGCCCGATTTTTCCGAGGATTATCCGATTTTGTTTCCTGCCCCGGCGCGTTTTGGCCAGGCGCACTCTTCGGTGACCTTTGCCGATAGCCTGGAAGGAGCGCCGGTGCCTCGGAGCGAGGTTGAAATGCAGGAATTCCTGATGCGCGCTCCGCGAGATTGGATCTTTACCAGCTCACGCGAGCACACCGTGATGCTAAGAGTGCGAGAGCTGTTGCTGCGGTCAGAGCGCCTGACATGCAATCTGGACGACGCAGCGCGGGCTCTGAACCTGACCCAACGCACCTTGATCCGGCGTCTTGATGCCGAAGGCACCTCGTTTCAGGACATCAAGGACGGGTTACGACGCGATATCGCGATCAGGGATCTTTCCAACGGAGGCAAAAGCATTGAGGCTATTTCGCAGGATGTGGGATTTGCCACGTCGGCGACGTTTCATCGTGCGTTCAAACGTTGGACAGGGACGACCCCCGGTGCCTACCGGAGGCCGTGAGCTGTGTGGGAAAGACCCTACGCGACAGCTTGGGTCTGGGACTGGGCATCGGGTTCCGGGCTGGGGGGCTCCAGTGTGATCCCAAGGCTTTCGCACAAGGGGAGGCGATTTGCGGCAAAGGCATTGGCGCGAACGCGCAATACGGCCAGGTTTTCTTCGGAAGTCTCCAGAATGCGCCCATCCACATGCAGGCGCTGCCCTTGAGGTTCCAGGATCCGCCAGGCAAGATCGGCCCATTCCTTTGGGCTCGAAAGCCCCTCACTGCGCGCCAGCAGGAACAACTGTTCGAACCGGTCAAATGCGACGCCATTGCCGGTGACAGGTGAAGCGAGGAAGCGCAGGGTTTCGCTGTCCTCGGCGCGCTTGCATATGGCCAGGTTGAACTGGCGGCACTGTTCGGCGCGTTCGCTCAACCCTTCGGTTGGCAAGCAGGGAAGCACATGGTTCGCCCCAATCAGAAGGGTCAGCATGCGGGTGATCTCAGCCCATGTGGAGGTTCCGAACACACCGAGATCCAAAAGCTGGCGCACGGTCTTGGGGCCGTCTTTGAGTTCAGTCAGCAGCGGTTCATACTGCTCCCGTTGCAGCGTGGGTTCTCCGTCGCGAGTGACTAAGTTCAAAGGACCGCCGTTGTAACGGCGTCCCAGAGCAAGTGGAATGCCGAACCAGGCCCCGATGGCCCCGCGTTCGGTGTGTCGCACCTGCCCTTTGATGAAGATATCCGTGCGAAACTGGGCATTCAGCAGAATATCCCGGAGGCTCTGTCGGCGCACTGGGTCTGTCTCGCTTTCCAGCATCTCCAGCTGGTTCGGCGGCAAGCAGACCTCATCGACATGGTCTATCGGGTCCGCGGAGGCCAGGAACGACAGTTTTGCCTGCGAGAGGTCGTTGGCGATGTCCGCAAAATGGAAGGGCGTCCAGTCTTTGTTGAAAAATTCATGCGCCAGGTAGTTTTGCGACATGCCGTCCAGGCCGCGCAGCCGTTTTGAAAGGGCAGGGTTTGCGGCAAAGTATTCGGCTCCGGCCAGGTTCAACTCTTGCGCCCAAGCGATCGCTTCACGGATGCGCTGATGCAGGGGGCCCGGGCTTTGGGCGGCGCGGTCTGTCAGAATCCGGCGCAGTGGCATGGCGGCGGCCCAACCCGGCTGGGCATTGTAGCTGATATAGACCAGCCCGCCCGGTTTCAGGCGCTTGGCCAGGAAATCCAGGATGTAACCCTGATTTTCTTTGGAAACCCAACTGTAGACACCGTGCAGGGCAATGACATCAAAGAAGGCCGGGAGGCTGGGCTCGGCGTGGAAGTCCTCGAACGAACGCTCGTGGAAATGCATGTTCTTCAGCTTGGCCTCGGTGGCAAGCTCCCTTGCTCCATTGATATGGGAGGGATTGAAATCCATTGCATGAAACTCGATGTGCGGATTGGCAGCGGCCAAAAGATTGGCCGAAAACCCCTGGCCACAGCCCAATTCGCAATAGCTCAGGTTTTCGCCAAACAGGCCGTGTTTCTGTCCCTTGAGGGTCGCGCAGAATGCCAGATGCGAGGGAGCAAGTTCGCTGAAAAAATCATGGGTATAGTCAAGTTCGGCAACGTAGCCGGCTGTCCAGTCGTTCATGGGATGCCCTGTTGGTCTGTATTGTGCGTGTCGAGTTGCCAATCAATTTTCCTAAAACTGGTGACAATTGGGTTAATCGCGCAGAGGTTTTCTGTTGCGCGTCATGGCCAGATCCAAAGGTTCACCTCACGGTTGCTTGAGCGGTTTTGTTTCGCGCTTGCTGTTGCGGCTCCAGGGCGCTTAGGTGACAGACAGAGGCCGCCGGTTCTGGTCGGCGATGATGGACTGTGATCAAGCGAAAGGAAGCATCTATGCCCGTGACCCTGCAACAGATGATGGAAGCGGCGAATGCCGCAGTGGACCGCATTTCGGTCAAAGAGGCCCAGACCATGCTGGCCGATGGGGCGTTGCTGCTGGATATTCGGGACGCACCGGAACTTTCGGCATCTGGCCGCGTCGCGGGCTCGCATCATATTTCGCGGGGTATGCTTGAATTTCGTGCCGATCCTCAAAGCCCGTTTCACGATGAGGCGCTGAAGAGAGACCGGGTTATCCTTTTGCATTGTGCCAGCGGAGGCCGGGCTGCACTGGCAGGCAAGCTGCTAAAAGACATGGGCTATGCATCGGTCTACAACACCGGGGGTCTGTCCGACTGGGCAAATGCGGGAGCAGCCATCGAAGAGCCCGTCGATCCGGGCATGTGACTGGCCAGCGCCCGAACGTTTTCCCGGTTTGGTCCGACAGGCGCAGTCTTCAGAGCGCTCGTTGGTCAGGCGTTGAAAAAGGCCCTCGCTGTTGCTTCAAAGGCGCGCGGGTTTTCCGCGTGCAGCCAATGTCCTGCTTTGGGGATTTTGGCAAAGCGTGCGCCCGGAAAACGCGCAAGAATCTCGGGCCGGTACTCAGCTCGGACATAGTCCGAGGTCGCACCAGACAGAAAAAGGGCAACGCCATTCCACTGGGCTTCGGTCTTTGGGAAGGAAAGGATGTTTGGCATTTCCTTTGCGAGTACGTCCAGGTTCAGGGTCCACCGCTTGCCTTGGATATCGAGTGACTGGGTGAAAAAACTCTGAAGGGCGGGCTCTACCCCAAGGTCAGAAAGCTGTGCATGGGCATCCGATCTGCGGGTGACCTTGTCAAGATCGACCTTGCGCATGGCTTCGATGAACTGGATCTGGCTGTGCCCATAGCTGACCGGGGCGATATCGGCGACCAAGAGGCGGCGCACGGCATCCGGGTGCCTCAAGGCCAGCATCATTGCGGCCTTGCCCCCCATCGAGTGTCCTATCACGTCCATTTGACCGCCATGGGCGGCTATGACCTCGGCCAGGTCATCGGCCATCTCAGGGTAGCTGTGACTGTCGCAGGACGGGCTGGCGCCGTGATTGCGCATGTCGACGGCGATAACCTGGCGTTCATCGGAAAGGCGTTTGGCAATGACACCCCAGTTGCGTGCCGAGCCGTAGAGCCCATGGGCAATCAGAAGAGGGGGTTTGTCTGTCGGGGCGCCGTGCAGGATCGTGTTCAACATGGGGCAAGGTGATAAACCTGCCCGTGGCGTTTCACCAGCCCTATTGGGCCTGCTCCATTTAGGCCCCATTGAGACGGGGCAGGCATCGCTATAAAAGCCTGTGAGCGGAGTTTGCGGGAGGCAAATGGATGACACATCCTTTGAGTGCAGAAATCGATGAGATTCGGGGGCTTCTCAGCGAAAAGGAGATGGCGTCCGGAGATCTGTCGAGCGCCTTCACCAAGGCACGCCGACGTTTGCCGCGTCACGTGTTTCGGCAGGGGATGCTTTTGGCCCGTGCAAGACCTCTTTTGGATCACCCAAAACTGGCTTTGACAGTGGACAACAAGAAACTCGACCAGGCCGCCAAGGACGTGCTGAGCCATCTGCGATCCGTTGATCTGGCGGAGCGGCGCAAGGACCGATGGCTGGGGGTACTGGGGAGCGTGGCCTTCTCGCTATTGGCGGTGGCCGCACTTTTCATCCTTGTCCTGAGGTGGCGTGGTTTCGTCTAGGCCGGTCTGGTCGTCCTCCCGCCCGATCTGCGATCATCAAAGACTGATCTGGCTCAGTTGGGCCGAGCGCCGCAAGCGGCGCCACAGCCTGGGCAGGCCCGGGCTGCCAGGCCCAAGGCCTGTGTTACGGCATCTTTGATGCAGTGACAGGGCGCGGGAGCCTTTCCATATCCGAAAAGAAGGCCCGGCGGTTGCTGTACCGCCGGGCCTTCTCAAATGTTAGATCTCTGTCTGGTCAGAGGTTTGGATAAAGCGGGAAGCGGGCACAGAGGGCTGCGACCTTGCCGCGCACGGCCTCTTCCACGGCGCCGTTTCCGTCTTCACCGTTGGCAGCCAGACCGTCGACGACTTCGACGATCAGATCCGCGATGTGGCGGAACTCTTCCTCACCAAAGCCGCGGGTGGTGCCGGCTGGGGTGCCGAGGCGAATGCCAGAGGTGACCATCGGCTTTTCCGGGTCAAACGGGATGCCGTTCTTGTTGGTGGTGATATGGGCGCGTCCCAGCGCCTTGTCCACGATATTGCCGGTGACGCCCTTGGGGCGCAGGTCAACCAGCATCACATGGGTGTCGGTGCCACCGGTCACGATGTCCAGACCACCTTTGATCAGCTGGTCGGCCAGAGCGACGGCATTGGCGCGGACCTGCTTTTGGTAGCTCTTGAATTCGGGGCGCAGCGCCTCGCCAAAGGCGACGGCCTTGGCCGCGATCACATGCATCAGCGGGCCGCCCTGAATGCCGGGGAAGATGGCCGAGTTCACTTTCTTGGCGATATCGGCATCATCGGTCAGGATCATGCCGCCGCGCGGGCCGCGCAGGGTCTTGTGGGTGGTGGTGGTCACCACATGCGCGTGCGGGAAGGGCGAGGGATGCTCACCTGCCGCAACGAGGCCGGCGAAGTGCGCCATATCAACGTGCAGGTAGGCGCCAACCTTGTCGGCGATCTCGCGGAAGCGGGCGAAATCAATGACGCGCGGAATGGCAGAGCCGCCTGCGATGATCAGCTTGGGCTGATGCTCTACGGCCATAGCCTCGACCTGATCGTAGTCGATGAGGTTGTCATCGCGGCGCACGCCATAGTGCACGGCGTTGAACCACTTGCCCGACTGGTTGGGCGCGGCGCCGTGGGTCAGGTGACCGCCCGAGGCCAGATCCATGCCCAAAATGGTGTCGCCGGGCTTGATCAGTGCGGTAAAGACGCCCTGGTTTGCCTGGCTGCCGGAGTTCGGCTGCACGTTGGCAAAGCCGCAGCCAAACAGTTCCTTGGCGCGCTCGATCGCCAGGTTCTCGGCCACGTCCACATATTGGCAGCCGCCATAGTAGCGGCGACCGGGGTAGCCTTCGGCGTATTTGTTGGTCAGCACGGAGCCTTGGGCTTCCATCACGGCGGCGGAAACGATGTTCTCGGATGCGATCAGCTCGATCTCATCGCGCTGGCGGCCCAGCTCGTCGGTGATGGATCCGAACAGTTCGGGATCGCGTTCGGCAAGGGACTGGGTGAAAAAACCGGGGTCACGGGTGGTCTCGGTCATGCTGGCTCCGTCGGGTTGGAGGTTGGATTGCGCGATTTCCTATAGGAAACCCAGCCGATCTGAAAGACCGGAAAGCGACGAATACCTGCGGCAGAACGGCCACTCTGGCCTTTGTGGGAAAGCTGTGCTTGTTTCGGAACCGAATGCGCAGGACCGGAAACATCCGCCCCGGCGCAGAATGAGACCAAAGCGGGACGAGCGCGGAATGAGAGCAGCGTCATGAGAATCGCCTTTCTGGCCAGCACGGCAGAGGTCGCGCAGCGCGCTTTGACGGCCCTGACAGAGCGGTACGGCAACTGCGCGCCCGAACAGGCAGAGGTGATCGTTGCCCTGGGCGGGGATGGGTTCATGCTGCACACCCTGCACGACACCATCGAATTGAGCGCGCCTGTCTATGGTATGAACCGCGGCACGGTCGGTTTCTTGATGAACGAATATCACGAAGGCGGCTTGATCGCACGGCTGCAAGAGGCCGAACAGGAGATCATCAACCCCTTGTCGATGACCGCGATGGACCGGAGCGGCAAGATGCATCGCGCGCTGGCCATCAACGAGGTCTCGCTGCTGCGTGCCGGGCCGCAGGCCGCCCGGCTCAAGATCTCGGTGGATGGACGCCAGCGTCTGGCCGAACTGGTCTGTGATGGCGCGCTGGTCTCAACCCCGGCCGGCTCGACCGCCTACAACTACTCGGCCCATGGGCCGATCCTGCCAATCGGCTCGGATGTGCTGGCGCTGACGGCTGTGGCTGCCTTTCGCCCCCGGCGTTGGCGAGGAGCCTTGCTGCCCAGCAGTGCAATGGTGCGGTTTGACGTACTGGAGGCAGAAAAGCGCCCGGTTATGGCAGAGGCCGATTCCGTCTCGTTCAAGGATATCGACTGGGTGGAAATTCAGACAGAGACCCGCATCAGCCACCGCATCCTCTTTGATCCCGGTCACGGACTGGAAGAGCGGCTGATCTCCGAACAGTTCACCTAAGCAAGGGGGCAGGCTTGCCCCCTTTGCCCCAAAGGCCTAGCCCCGTGCCTCCATCAACTCCCAAAGTGCGTGATGCATCGCACCCACGCGCGCTTCGATCGCGGCAGCGGCATCCACGGCCATATCCTCGCGCCAGCGGCGGGAGACGATCTGCACGTTGATCGGCTGCGGTCCCTTCTCAAGCTGAGCCAGACGCGAGGGTACAGAGGCCGCAGGCAGCCCCATGAAGTTCATCGCGTAGGAATAGACCGCGCAGCCCAGTACCTCGTGCACGCCTTCTGCGCCTTCGGTGTCACGGTCCGGCTTGAAGAACGGCTGGGGCAGGAAGGGGGTCAGGACAAGCGGATAGTCTTCCATGAACAGCGACCATTCCCGCGCATAGTGGCTGCGTTTGGCCATCATCTGCAACAGCTCGGTGCCAGCAAAAGGCGGGAATTCCTGGAAATAGACCTCGAAGATGTCCCGCACAGTTTGCGAGCCAGCGGCGTCCACATCCTGTTTCATCATGGCATAGACCTCGCCCATCAGGGCACGATAGCCGTTGCGGCCCGCCTCGAACACATTTGGCGGTTCGACCTCTTCGACGACATACCCGGCATCCGTCAGCGCATCGCGCGCGGTGAGCAGGGCGGCCTCGACCTCAGGGTGGAGGTCATAGCCATGCGTGTTGCGGGTGAAGGCAACCTTGATCGGTCCCTCCAGGTCGTCGCCGCACCAGGGCAGGGGGACATGGAAGGGATCGCGCGGATCGGGGGCAATCAACGAGGGCATAGACAGGTGCAGGTCGGCGGCGGAGCGGGTGATCAGGCCCTGCACCGACATGGATTGCGCCAGCATGCCGCGTTCGGCCTTTTGGCTGGGGTTCCAGGCGGGCACGCGGCCAAGGCCCGGTTTCACTGTCACGGCGCCGTTGGCCGCCGCCGGAAAGCGCAAAGAGCCGCCAATGTCATTGCCATGTCCCAGAGCACCGATCCCGGCCATCACCGCAGCACCGGCGCCGCCCGAGGAGCCGCCAGGCGAGATATGCGCGCCCCAGGGGTTATGTGTACGCCCGTGCAAGGGATTGTCGGTATCAGCGCGGAAGGAAAACTCAGGCGTGTTGGTCCGCCCGATGACCACGGCCCCCGCTTTTTGCAGGTTCTCCACCACAGGTGCATCGGCCGGTGCAATCAGATCTTTCAGCGCCGTAACACCGTTTGAAGTGGCATGGCCTGCCTGATCGACATTGATCTTTATGGTCACGGGCACTCCGTGCAGCGGGCCAGGCGTGGCGCCACGCGCGCGCGACTTGTCGAGTCCCATTGCGCGTTCCAGCGCCTCGGCGCTCAGGTCTTCTACCACCGCATTCAGGGCCGGGTTCACGGCGTTCATCCGGTCGATGGAACTTTGAACGGCGGCTTCAGCTGAAATCTCGCCAGTCTTGGTTTGGGCGGTCAACTCGGTTGCGCTGAAGCGCCAGATATCTCTATTGGTCATGTGCAAATCTCCTGCGCGCAGGTTAGATGCCGCTGTTCGGGTTGCAATAGGCCGGAGCAGAAATCCTGTGCGAAACCGAGGATTTGTCGCGCGAGCGGGCAGAAGACCGGAAGACATCGCATTCGTCGCGCGGGATGCGCACGTTTCAGCTTGAGACGTGGTGAGAGCTTTGGTTTTGAGGTCACATCGGCAGTCGCTGGTCGCGTTCGATTGATTTTGCCGCAGGGATGATTCGAAGTTTCGGCAGGCTCCTTTGCGATATGGGATTTGCAGTTTTGCAAGACTTGGTGAAAGTTGCGGTTTTTTGAATGGCTTCAGAAGATTTGCATATCTTTGCAGAGCGTGCGTGCGATTTTTTGCAAATTCCTGCCTCCTTGTGACGCTGCGTTCTTTTGGTGGCTTGCCGGGGCGCACGGCATGGGCGTAACTCTTTGCAAGCAAGGAGTGAGGAGGACGCCATGTCGTATCAGGACGTATATGCCCGCTGGAAATCGGACCCCGAAGCATTCTGGATGGAGGCCGCCAAGGGGATCACCTGGAATCAGGCCCCGACGAAGGCGCTGAGTGATCTGGGGGAGGGGCTATATGAGTGGTTCTCCGATAGCATGGTCAACACCTGCTATAATGCGGTGGATCGCCACGTGGAAAACGGTCGCGGCGAGCAGACCGCGATCATCTACGACAGCCCGATCACCCATACCAAGCGCGAAATCTCCTATGTGGAGCTACGCAACCGCGTGGCGACTTTGGCGGGCGCTCTGCGGGCCAAGGGCATTGAGAAGGGCGACCGTGTCATCATCTACATGCCGATGATCCCCGAGGCGCTGGAGGCGATGCTGGCCTGCGCGCGCCTTGGTGCGGTGCATTCGGTGGTCTTTGGCGGTTTTGCCGCGAACGAGCTGGCCGTGCGCATTGACGATGCAAAGCCCAAGGCGATCATCGCCGCCTCTTGCGGGCTGGAGCCGGGCCGGGTTGTCCACTACAAGCCGCTTCTGGATGGCGCCATCGATCTGGCCGAACATAAGCCTGATTTCTGCGTGATCTTCCAGCGTGAACAGGAGGTGGCCGAGCTGATTGAGGGGCGGGACGTCAACTGGCATGGGTTCCAATATGGCGTTGAGCCTGCCGAATGTGTGCCGGTTGAAGGCAATCACCCGGCCTATATTCTATATACCTCTGGCACCACCGGGCAGCCCAAGGGCGTCATTCGTCATACCGCCGGGCAGCTGGTGGCGCTCAATTGGTCGATGAAGAATATCTACAACGTCGATCCGGGCGATGTGTTCTGGGCGGCGTCAGATGTGGGCTGGGTCGTGGGGCACAGTTATATCTGCTATGGTCCGCTGATCCATGGCAACACCACCATCGTGTTTGAAGGCAAACCGGTCGGCACGCCCGATGCGGGCACCTTCTGGCGGGTGATTTCGGAGCACAAGGTCAAAAGCTTTTTCACCGCGCCGACTGCGTTTCGCGCCGTGAAACGCGAAGATCCCAAGGGCGAATTCGTTGGCAAGTATGATCTCTCCTGCCTGAAACAGGTCTATCTTGCCGGGGAGCGCGCCGATCCCGATACCATCGTCTGGGCGCAGGATCAGCTGAAGGTGCCGGTGGTCGATCACTGGTGGCAGACCGAAACCGGCTGGTCCATCGCCGCCAACCCGCTGGGGATCGAGGAACTGCCAACGAAGCTCGGCTCGCCTGCCGTGCCCATGCCGGGCTATGAGGTTGACATCCTGGATGAGGGCGGCAACCCCATGCCCGCCGGAGAGCTTGGTGCCATTGCGGTGAAACTTCCCTTGCCGCCGGGGACGCTTCCAAACCTCTGGAACGCCGAAGAGCGCTTCAAGAAAAGCTACCTCACCACCTTCCCCGGCTATTATGAAACCGGGGATGCGGGCATGAAGGATGAGGACGGATACCTCTATATCATGGCGCGTACCGATGATGTGATCAACGTCGCCGGGCACCGCTTGTCGACCGGTGGCATGGAAGAGGTTCTCGCCTCTCACCCCGATGTGGCCGAATGCGCGGTGATCGGTGTCAGCGATCAGCTGAAAGGACAGCTCCCGGTGGGCTTCCTGTGTCTCAATGCGGGCACCAACCGTCCGGGCGAAGAGATCGTGTCCGAGGTGGTCAAACTGGTGCGCGAGAAGATCGGGCCGGTCGCCGCCTTCAAGCTGGCCGTTGTTGTGGATCGCCTGCCCAAGACGCGCTCGGGTAAGATCCTGCGCGGCACCATGGTCAATATCGCTGATGGTACGCCCTTCAAGATGCCGGCCACCATTGATGATCCGGCCATTCTGGATGAAATCAAGGAGGCGCTTCAAAGCATTGGCTACGCCAAAGGCTGATCCGTGGCAGGGGAGAAGGCCGCACGCCTTGGAGCGCGCGCCTTCCGTCCGTCTGTCACAGGTGACGCCCGGTATGGCTAGCGTTGGTTATGCATTGAATTCAGAGACTTATTCCCCCGGGAATATTTTTTTGTTGGAAAGCGGTCAAAAAGCCAAAACACCGCTTGACCTCACCCGAGGCCTGCGAATATTACACCCCAACGTTCGGCAGAGATGCTGGACGGGCAGCGAGCGGTTGTAGCTCAGTTGGTTAGAGTACCGGCCTGTCACGCCGGGGGTCGCGGGTTCGAGCCCCGTCAACCGCGCCACTGCTGCCTGCCCGCCTTGGGCAAAACCAAGGTCCGCCCCGGAGGGGAATTGCCGAACGGCAGACAATGAGACCCATGCGCGGTTGTAGCTCAGTTGGTTAGAGTACCGGCCTGTCACGCCGGGGGTCGCGGGTTCGAGCCCCGTCAACCGCGCCACTCATTTGTCTGGTCCCGCCCTGCGGGTTTCTCTGACAAGGGACCTTTTCGGAACGCCTTTTGAGGCCCATGCGCGGTTGTAGCTCAGCTGGTTAGAGTACCGGCCTGTCACGCCGGGGGTCGCGGGTTCGAGCCCCGTCAACCGCGCCACTTACTGCTTTCCAGGATGTCAGAATCGTAGTGTCATTCACATGAAACTCTTGGACTCTCTCGACTGGACGACCGCGATCGTTGTGGCGCTTCTCCTTGGGTTGGCGCCCTTCTTTCCCGAACCGCATCTGTGGGAAAAGCTAAAGATGCTGTTGGCAGGCGACTTGAACCGTGCGCTCGATTGGTTCGATCTGATGATGCACGGTGCTCCGCTCCTGCTCTTGGTGCTCAAGGGCGTGCGGCACCTGCGTCAGCGCCGCGGTTAAAGGTTGGCTGGCTTTTCCCTGCTTGCAGAGTTTCGCCAACACTCAGTCGCTTGACGCTTGCTATGGCCGTTGTCGGCAGCCGCTTCTCAAAGCTCTGGGAGCTCTTTCAGAAAGGCAAACAGTGCATCGGCTGTCTGTTCCGGGTGCTGATCCACAAAGAAATGCCCGCCAGGAATGGCTTCTGCGCGCATGTCTGCCAGACGAGAAGCCCAGGTGGCCTCGACATCATAGTGTTTGGCCATGGCCCCGGTCGCTCCATATAGGACCAGCGCCGGGCAGGTCACCTGCCGGTCGAGATCTTCGGCATCATGGGCAAAATCCACGTCGATGGCCGCACGGTAGTCATTGCACATGGTGTGGATGCAGGCTGGGTTGCGCCAGCTTTGCCTGTACGCGCTCAAAGCCTCGGGCGGGAAGTCTTCTAGCGTGGCGCCGCCCCAGCCCAGAAGGCAGCTTTCAAAGTAGCGGTCCGGGTCCGCTGCGATCATCTCTTCGGGAAAAGGCGCGGGCTGCGCCAGGAAAAACCAATGATAGTATGCGCGTGCCACCTCCTGGCGCAGGTCGCTCAACAGCAGATGGGTGGGGATGATGTCCATCAGGGTGAGGCTGGCAACGGAAGCGGGGCTATCAAGGGCCATACGATGGGCTGTGCGGGCGCCCCGGTCGTGCCCGACGAGGTGAAACCTTTTGTGTCCCAGCCAGCGCATCAATGCCAGTTGATCGGCGCCTATCTTGCGAAAGCTCATGGCTTCAACGCCCTCGGGCTTGCTGCTGTGGCCATATCCGCGCAGGTCCGCCGTCACAACGGTGAACGACTGCGCCAGCTTTGAGGCAACCTCCCGCCACATGGCCTGTGTTTGTGGAAAGCCATGCAATAAAAGAACCGCCGGACCTGAGCCTTGACAGGTATAGGCGATGCTCTGCCCGTTGACCTCTGCAATTCCAGAGTCGACTGCGGCCGCCATGATCTGTCCTCCCTGTTGCGCTCTTGGATATCGTTTGGCGGGCCGCGCCGGTCTTGGCGCAAAGCAGCGCGCCGCAGGCGCGCTGCCGGGCCCAACGCGTCCGGGCCACAGGCCCAGGGCGGGGCGGGAGTGACTCCCTTACTCCTTGTTCAGCGCGTCCAGAACACGCGCCCAGGAGCGGATCCCCTTGTGGAAGCTCTTGAGGTCGTATTTCTCATTCGGCGAATGGATCGCATCGTCCTCATTGGCAAAGCCGATCAACATGGACTCCATGCCAAGTATTGATTTGAAGAAGCCAGCGATTGGGATCGATCCGCCCATGCCACAGAACACGGCCTCGCGGTTCCATTCATCGCTCAACGCGGCGCGGGCTGCGGTGAATTCGGGGCGCGAAATATCCATGACCGAGGCGCGCGAGCCTTCCATGTCGTTGTCCCAGATCACCTTGCAGTCAGGCTTCAGCCGCTCTTCCACGTGTTTGCGGATCTTCAGGCGCAGCGCGTCCGGGTCCATGTCGCCCACCAGGCGGCAGGTGATCTTGCAATGGGCCTCAGACGGGATAACCGTTTTCGACCCGGCCCCGTTGTAGCCGCCCCAAAGCCCGTTCACCTCCAGCGTCGGGCGCGCCCATTGCTGCTCCAGGATGCTGCAGTCCTTCTCGCCATGCGCCTGCGTGTAGCCTGCATTGCCAAGGTAGTCATCGGCATCAAAGCCGCAGCCTTCCCACTGGCGCAGCTGGTCCTCTGGCACCTCATTGACGCCTTCATAGAAGCCCTCGACAGCGATCTTGCCGGTGTCTTCATCATAGAAGGAGGCGACGATCCGACTGATCTCCCGCAAGGGGTTGAGGCCCGGCCCGCCATAGTGGCCCGAGTGCAGATCGATGCGCGGGCCAACCAGGGTGAATTCATCTTTCAACATGCCGCGCAGCTGCGAGGCAATCGAAGGCACACCGCGTGACACCATCGACGTGTCGCAGATCAGCGCGATATCCGCTTTCAGCTCTTCAGCGTGCGCCTCCATGAAAGGCACCAGCGAAGGTGAGCCCGATTCTTCTTCGCCTTCAAAGAAAAAGGTGATGCGGCAGGGCAGGGTGCCGTGAATGGCCTTCCATGCGCGGCAGGCCTCGACAAAGGTCATCAGCTGCCCCTTGTCGTCCGACGCGCCGCGGCCCCGGATCACCGTGCCGTTCCCGGTCTCTTCGAGTTGCGGCTCAAAGGGCGGAGTCTTCCATAGGTTCAAGGGGTCGACGGGCTGCACATCATAGTGGCCATAGAACAGCACATGCGGCGCATCCTGGTTTTCCTGTCCCACATGACCAACGACCATGGGGTGGCCCGGAGTCATGCGCTTTTCTGCCGCAATACCGATGGAATTGAGATCCGCCACCAGCCAGTCGGCCGCCTTGTCGCATTCCGCCTTGTAGGCCGGGTCGGTGGAAATGGACTGGATGCGGAGCAGCTCCAGAAGGCGATCGGTGGCCGCCGAAACATCCGCGTCAATACGGTCAAGTACTTCGTTCAAAGACATTTTTTCACTCCGGTGTTTGTTTTGTTCGGATTTTGCGGCGACCGTAGCAGCGCCGCAGGAGGGATGCCAGTGGGCAATGGGCGGGGTGCCTGCGCGGCTATTCTGTCACTGCGTGAAGGGCGTTCGGGGTTTCCGATACTGTGCGGCTTGCGCCTTTGTGATCTCCAGGCGGGCAATTGCCGGGAAAAAGGCAGGCCTGTTCGCTTGCCCGCATAGTCTCATAGGTTTATTTGACCTGCATCAATGTTGCGCAGCCTGCCTTTTGCGTAAGCAGTTGATCGAAACCGGCGTGTGGGGTAGTTATTCACAAACGTGAATGTGGGAGCCTCCCGCGCCAGCGCCTTTGCGCCAGACCTAAGCTATGGAGATGCCGGTGGACTATACCGCGAAACTCGACGCAGCGATTGAACGCCTTCACGAAGAGGGGCGCTATCGCACCTTCATCGACATCGAGCGCAAGAATGGCCAGTTTCCCCATGCGGTCTGGACCCGCCCGGATGGGGAGCAGCAGGACATCACCGTCTGGTGTGGTAACGACTATCTGGGCATGGGGCAGCATCCGTTTGTCCTGAAAGCGATGCACGAAGCAATTGATGCCACAGGCGCCGGGTCCGGCGGCACCCGCAACATTTCCGGCACCACGGTCTATCACAAACGGCTTGAGGCAGAACTCGCGGATCTGCATGGCAAGGAAGCGGCGCTGCTGTTCACCTCCGCCTATATCGCCAATGATGCGACGCTTTCGACATTGCCCAAGCTGTTTCCGGGCCTGATCATCTATTCGGATGCGCTGAACCACGCCTCGATGATCGAAGGCGTGCGTCGCAATGGCGGCGCCAAGCGTGTCTTCCGCCACAATGATGTGGCCCATCTGCGCGAACTGCTGGAGGCGGATGATCCCGAAGCGCCCAAGCTGATCGCCTTTGAATCGGTCTATTCCATGGATGGCGATTTTGGACCCATCGAAGAGATCTGCGATCTGGCTGATGAATTCGGTGCCCTGACCTATATCGATGAGGTGCACGCGGTCGGCATGTACGGACCGCGCGGCGGCGGTGTGACCGAGCGTGACAATCTGGCACATCGGATCGACATCATCAACGGCACCCTGGCCAAGGCTTATGGCGTGATGGGGGGCTATATCGCCGCCTCTTCCAAGATGTGCGATGCGATCCGCTCCTATGCGCCGGGGTTCATCTTCACCACATCGTTGGCACCTGCGGTGGCGGCAGGTGCGGCTGCTTCGGTTGCCTATCTGAAAACTGCAACCGAGCTGCGCGAGACGCATCAGCAACAGGCAAAGATCCTGAAACTGCGTCTCAAGGGCCTGGGCCTGCCGATCATTGACCACGGCAGCCACATCGTGCCGGTGATTGTCGGTGATCCGGTTCACACCAAAAAGTTGAGCGACATGCTGCTGTCTGAGTTCGGAATTTACGTGCAGCCGATCAATTTCCCGACAGTTCCACGCGGGACCGAACGCCTGCGTTTCACCCCGTCACCGGTTCATGGACCCAAAGAAATCGACGGTTTGGTGCAGGCAATGGACAGTCTGTGGTCGCATTGTGCGCTAAATCGTGCCGAATTGGCAGGTTAGCGCACAGATCTGTGTTCAAAACTGTTGATTGTGTTATCGTTTCATCAACGAATTGGTCTGCGTGAGTCGTTCGGGTGATTCTGCAGGCGTCAAAATTCGGCCACGGCAGGTACAGATGGGACAGCAGTAATGATCGGGCGCCTCACTCAGCGCAAATCAAAGGAGCAGGTGCAACCCTCCGCTCCCAAGGGATTTGACGATTTCGAGCTTCGGCTCGGCGATATGATGCGTGGTGAGCGGGCGACGATGGGTAAATCGCTGCTGGATGTTCAGCGCGAGCTTAGGATCAAAGCCTCTTACATCGCGGCCATTGAGAACTCCGACCCTACGGTTTTCGACACGCCTGGGTTCATCGCAGGATACGTGCGATCCTATGCACGCTATCTTGGGATGGATCCCGAAAAGGCCTTTGATATCTTCTGCCAGGAAAGCGGTTTTGCCGTTGCCCATGGGATGTCGGCCGAGGCGTCTGGTCGCAAGACCAGCACGAAACAAGGGCAACAAAAGGCAGCCAGCGGGTTTGCGAGCGATCCGTTCACCTCTCCCAATATGCCGTTTGCCCCTTCCTCCGGCAGTGTTTTCAGCCACATTGAGCCGCGTGCCGTCGGCTCGTTGATGGTGCTGGTCGCCTTGATCGGTGGTATTGGCTACGGGGGGTGGAGTATTCTGAAGGAAGTGCAACAGGTGCAATTCGCGCCGGTTGATCAGACACCTCTGGTGCTTGCCGATGTTGATCCGCTGGAAGGCGCGCGTCTCAACACCGCAGATGCCGAAAGCGACCCGGCAATCGCAGCCCTGGATCGTTTGTACCGGCCACAGGCCCTTGATGTGCCGATTTTGGCTGCGCGGGACGCGCCAATTGCGACGCTCGATCCGCGGACCTACGGCAATTTTGTGGAGCCAGAGCTTCCGACAGTACAGCTGGCCGAAGCAAGCCTCACTGCTGATAGCGCGGGCCAGCAGCTCAGCGTGCCGCAGGTGGTGGAAGACGTTGCGCCGAGTGCCGCGATCCTGGCAGTGCGCCCAGCTTGGGTCGAAGTCACCGCAGCCGACGGCAGTGTTATTTTCGAAGGCATCATGGAGCCGGGGGATCGCTTTGACATCCCGCTCACAGAGGTGCCGCCTCAGTTGAAAACCGGTGAAAGCAGTGGAATCTATTTCGCTGTGAATGGTCAGCATTTCGGCCCGGTTGGCACGCGTGGCAGCGTCACGCGTAACATCGACTTGGGGCCTGACGCCATTTCTGAACGCTTCGAAGTGGCCGACCTGCAAGATGAGCGCAATCAGGCTTTGGCGTCTGTCGTGGCCCAGTTGCGGCTTGAGGCCAGTCAGGACTGATCCTGCGGTTTTCTTCCGATGTCCCTTTCCGGCAGAAACAGTCATGGATCGGTCGCGCTTTTAGGCTATCTATCCCGTGCCGAGCATTGAAGCTCTTGGCTGCAGACCGTATCTAACGGTCGAGCAGGACCATACGGGACGGAGTCTATGTCGCTGAACCACATCAGACCCTGGCGCCACATCGAGCGCCGCAAAAGCCGCCAGATCCATGTGGGCAATGTCCCGGTTGGCGGCGATGCTCCGATTGCTGTGCAGACCATGACCAACACGCCAACCACCGATGTGGCGGCAACGGTTGCGCAGGTTCAGGCCGCGGCTGAGGCCGGTGCAGACATCGTGCGTGTCTCGGTGCCGGATGAGGCGTCCTCAAGGGCCCTGAAAGAGATCGTGCGCGAAAGCCCGGTGCCGATCGTCGCCGATATCCACTTTCACTACAAACGAGGGATCGAAGCCGCCGAAGCGGGCGCGGCCTGTCTGCGGATCAATCCCGGCAATATCGGTGATGAAAAGCGCGTGGCCGAAGTGATTGCAGCGGCGCGAGATCACAATTGCTCGATCCGGATTGGCGTCAACGCGGGGTCGCTGGAAAAGCACCTTCTGGAAAAATACGGCGAGCCATGCCCCGAGGCGATGGTGGAAAGCGGTCTGGATCACATCCGCATCCTGCAGGACCATGATTTCCATGAGTTCAAGATTTCGGTGAAGGCGTCGGATGTCTTCATGTCGGCGGCGGCCTATCAGCAGCTTGCCGATGCCACGGATGCCCCGATCCACCTTGGCATCACCGAGGCGGGCGGTCTGACCTCCGGAACCATCAAATCCGCCATCGGGCTGGGGCAGCTCTTATGGATGGGCATCGGCGACACGCTGCGCGTCAGCCTTTCTGCGGATCCGGTTGAAGAGGTAAAGGTCGGCTTTGAGATCCTGAAATCTTTGGGTCTGCGCCACCGGGGGGTCAATATAATCTCTTGTCCTTCCTGCGCGCGGCAGGGGTTTGATGTGATCAAGACCGTGGAAGCGCTCGAAGACCGGTTGGCCCACATACATACTCCTATGAGCCTGTCGATCATTGGCTGCGTCGTAAACGGGCCGGGGGAGGCGCTGATGACCGATGTCGGGTTTACCGGAGGCGGGGCTGGCTCTGGCATGGTCTATCTCGCGGGGAAGGCCAGCCACAAGATGAGCAATGAGCAGATGGTCGATCATATTGTCGAAGAGGTCGAGAAAAAAGCCGCCGAGATCGAAGCCGCGGCAGCTGCTGAATGAGCATTGCTTCGAGCTGCCAGGTTGCCAAAATTCACTGACAAGACAAAAAGGGGCGCCACTGGTACCCCTTTTGCATTTCAAGGCCACATCTGCCGTTGAGCGATCAGCTCCGGTCTTTGCGGACCTCGTCGACGACGATCTCCATCTGATCCTTGGGCAGGTAGCCGCGCAGCAACTCGCCCCCCAGAACGAATGTTGGTGTGCCCGAGATCGAAAGCTGCTGGGCCAGAGCGCGAGTTTGGCGCAGCTCTTGTGTCACCTCTTCGCTGTCCATGCGGGCCAGGATTGCATCTGCGTCCAGCCCCAGGCCATCGGCCAGCCGCCGTAGCGCCACTTCACCCGGCTCTCCGGTCATTGTCATCAGAGCTTCATGGACGGATTTATAGGCACCGTCACCTGCGATCTGCTTGGTCGCCACGGCAAAGCGGGACGACAGCACCGAGGCTTCGCCCAGGATGGGGAACTCTTTGACCACCCAGCGGATATTGCCATCCTCGGCCAATAGCTCAGCCACCTCGGGCGCGGCCTTGCGGCAGTAACCGCAGCGATAGTCCATGAATTCGACCAGCGTGATGTCTCCCTCGGGATTGCCGCCGACCCAGGAATACCCGTCGTTCTCCAACTCAGCGAGGTTCGCCGCCACAAGTGCCTCGTCCCGCGCAGCCTCATCTGCGGCCTGCTGTTGCTCCAAAAGGTTCACGGCCTCCAGGATCACTTCTGGGTTTTCCAGGAGATAGGCTCGCACTTCTTCGCCAAAGGCTGCGCGCTCCGCCGGGGTCATGGCAGTGAGATCCAGCGCCTGAGCCGGGCCGCCGAACAGTCCAAAAGCCAGAGCAGCACCCGCTGCCGCACGTGAAAGACGGATCATCTTCGTTTCCTTTTCTGTGATCTCTCATAGGCCACTAACACATCCTGCGCCCGGCGCCACGCAGGCGATCCGGTGGGCAAGAGCGCCGTGGAGCGTTTGGCGTGAATTCCGGCATCGTCAAGCCGCCCCTGCAGGGCATAGCGTTCGGCTGTTACCAGCGCGGCGAGGCCGGTCTGTTTCGTCTGCGCATAGGCCTGGGCCATGGCGCGCAGGAGAAATGAGTTGCGAAAATCTATCGCGCGGGATTTTTCCAGCGTCTTGAGTGCGGCTTTGGGTTGACCTGCGGCCAGTTGGGCCCGGCCGTAGCTGGCCAGTATCAGCGGATCGCGCGGCGCCAGGGAGACGGCGCTTTGATAGGCCGATAGCGCAGCGCTCCATTGCCGGTTTTCCATCAGGATCTGCCCTTTCAGCTCAGCATAGTAAGCATCGCCGGGGCGTAATGATATGGCTCCATTGATCGCGGCCAAAGCCTTTTTCCGGTTTTTGAGGCGGTGATAGGCGATGGCCTCCCGCATCAGGCGTATGTCCCTATGCGCTTCTTCGCCCGCCCGCCGCAGCGTCCACTTGGGGGCACGGATAAAGCCTGAAAGCTTACCCCGCAGTCGGGCGAACCAATAGTCGGCCTCGGGGTTCGGGGCGCTCTTGTCTCCATGGCTTGCCACATAGGCCTGCGCCGCGCGGATACGGTCGCGGCTCAACGGGTGCGAGCGCATGTAAGGGTCCTGGTGACGCGCGCTCAGGACTTCCTGACCTGCAAAGGTCTGGTGCAAGTCAACCAATCCCTGCGGCGATACGCCGGCGCGGCTGAGGTATCCGGCCGCGGACCTGTCAGCCGAAGATTCCTCGGCGCGGGTATGTGACAGAAACCCGCGCAAGGCAGAGCTTTGCATGCCAATCGCAATACCGGATGCCGCCTCTCCACCGGCACCTCCTGCAGCGGCCAGCGCCGCCAGAGCAAGGCCAAGACCCGCAGCGCTTCCGGCCGAGCGCATGTTCTGCATCCGCCGGGCAATGTGACCATTGGCGATATGGGCCGCTTCATGTGCGATAACGGCCTGTAGCATCTCGGCGTTGTGCGACTTCAGGATCAGCCCGTAATGTATGAATATCGTTTGGCTATCCAGCACGAATGCATTGTAGCTCGACTCATTGACCACAAGGATTTTCATCCGTTTTGCATTGAGGCCCGCAGCTTGAAGAACAGGTGAGGCCAATCGGCTCAACGCGTACTCCACATCGGCATCACGGAGCAGACCGATCGAGGCTGCCTGCACCGCGGTCGCGGCATAGGTCAGCAGGCAAAATGCCAGGGCCGGGATTGACGCCAGTCGAGAGAAACGGTCAAAAGTCATGCGCGCACCATGGGAGAACATCATGCGAAACTCAAGCCGCTCGGCGGTGGATCCCTTCATTGTGATGGATGTGATGGAAGCGGCCCGCAAGGCCGAAGAGGCCGGACGGCACATCATCCACATGGAAGTTGGCCAGCCGTCCACTGGGGCGCCAAAGGAGGCAAAAGCGGCGCTGGCGCGCGCTTTGGAAGCGGATGCACTGGGGTACACGGTGGCCCTTGGCATTCCGGCTCTGCGAGCTCGGATCGCACGCATGTACGGCGAGTGGTACGATGTGGACCTTGATCCGAACCGGGTGGTGGTGACTTCGGGCTCTTCTGGGGCGTTTCTTCTGGCTTTCACGGCGCTGTTTGACAGCGGTGACCGCGTTGGCATAGGCGCGCCGGGCTATCCTTCCTATCGGCAAATCCTGCACGCGCTGGGGCTGACCCCGGTCGATATCGAAACTGCGCCAGAGCATCGCCTGCAGCCGGTGCCAGCGGATCTTGCCGGTCTTGATCTGGCGGGCCTGATGGTGGCGTCACCCGCAAACCCCACGGGCACCATGCTGGATCGTGGCGCCATGGGGGCGCTGATCGATGCAACCAATAACATCGGAGCAGCCTTTATCTCCGACGAAATCTATCACGGCATCGAATATGAGGCCAAAGCCGTGACAGCGCTCGAGCTGACCGATCAGGCCTATGTGATCAACTCATTCTCTAAGTATTTCTCGATGACGGGATGGCGCGTGGGCTGGATGGTGGTGCCCGAGGATCACGTGCGCGTGGTGGAACGGCTCGCTCAGAACATGTTCATCTGTGCCCCGCATGCCAGTCAGGTTGCGGCGCTTGCTGCGATGGATTGCGAAGAAGAACTGCAGGGCAATCTCGCCGTCTATGCCCGAAACCGGCAATTGATGCTCGATGGCTTGCCAAAAGCCGGGTTCAGCAAGATCGCTCCGCCTGATGGTGCCTTTTATGTCTATGCGGATGTCTCGGACCTGACGCAGGACAGCCGCGCCTTTGCGGCTGAGATCCTGGAGCAGGCTGGCGTCGCCGTTACGCCCGGGCTCGACTTTGATCCGGTGCGCGGCGCGACCACGCTGCGGTTCTCTTATGCGCGGTCCACCGCCGATATCGAGGAAGGGCTTTTGCGCCTGCGCCGTTTCATGGAAGGTCGTTGACATGGCGGGCAAAGGGGCTTGCATAGCATGACAGGCAGAATTCTGGCGTTTTGCGCGGCACTCATCTGGGGCGGCTTTTTGGCCGTGCCCGCTTTGGCGCAGGGTTTTTCCGCCTTGGCGCGCATCGATGCAGAGAGCAGTCAGATCCGCAATGCAGGCCGAGGCGCTGAGATCGAACTGCATCTGAGCCAGGGGGTGCCATATCGCATCTTTGCTTTGGATGGGCCGCCGCGGCTTGTGCTCGACTTTCAGGAGGTGGATTGGACCGGCCTACGCGCTGAGGCTCTGCTGCACGGAGACAACCTGAGCGATGTGCAGTTTGGCACCTATGTGCCGGGCTGGTCGCGGATGGTTCTTGAGCTCGGCGCCCCCATGCGGATTGTCGCGGCTGAGATGGAGGTGGACCCGGTCACATCTGCGGCTGTTCTTGCTATCACCTTGGACAAAACGGATGCAGAGACCTTTGCGGCCTTGATCGGTGCACCGCAAGACAGTCGCTGGGATCTGCCCGCGCCTGAGCCGCTCAGGCCTTTGTTGCCAAAGGACGCAAATGCCCCGTTGTTGGTGGTCCTGGATCCGGGCCATGGCGGCATTGATCCAGGTGCTCAGGTCGAAGGAGGGGTGGATGAGAAATCCCTGATGCTGGATTTCGCCTTTGAGCTTGGCGAAATGCTGGTCCGCTCGGGGCAGTTTTCGGTGCAGCTGACGCGCGACGGGGATTATTTCGTGTCTTTGGAGCGGCGCATCGCCATGGCGCATCAGGCGGGGGCGGATCTGTTCATTTCCTTGCATGCAGATTCTCTGTCCGAAGGCGGCGCCCACGGGTCTACGGTTTACACGTTATCCAAAGAGGCCTCGGATGCAGCTTCTGCCACATTGGCGGAGCGGCATGATCGTGCCGATCTGCTGTCGGGAACGGATCTGACCGCGGCGGATGATCTGGTGACGGATGTGCTGCTGGATCTGGCCCGTCAGGAAACCCAGCCGCGCAGTGAAGCCCTCGCACAGTCGATCGTAGATGGGCTGGCAGAGCAGGGTGGCCCACTCAATCGTCGCCCCTTGCGGGCCGCCGGGTTCTCCGTTTTGAAGTCTGCGGATATTCCGTCCGTGCTTGTTGAAATTGGGTTTCTGTCCAGTTCACGCGATCTCGAAAACCTGATGAACCCTGAGTGGCGCACCAAAGCTGCCCGCGGAATATTGTCAGGCTTGATCGAGTGGCGGATTCGGGACGAGGCCAAAAAGCCGCTGGTCAGGCAGTAGGCGGTTTTTCCCGACCCGGCTCAGCCATGACCTGCCGATCCCGTCAACCTGCGGTGCCGGGCCTGTTGCTTGGTCGGGGAATCCTCTATGGTTATATCAGGCTGGTGGCATATAACCGCCGCTACCCGTTTTGACCCCGGCGACATGGCTGCCTATATAGGCGGAACCGCGCAAATGAGGCCCTATCCGTGCTCAGGTTCATTCTATCCTTTTTTGGCTCCATATTCAGTACGATCACTCTTGGGATCGCTGTGATTGCGCTTACCATTGGTGCGGTCTTCTGGATTTACGGGCGTGACCTGCCCAGCCACGAATCTCTTGCGCAGTATCAACCGCCGACCATCAGCCGGATCTACTCGGGCGAAGGCCAGCTGATCGATGAATTCGCCGAGGAACGGCGACTGTTCACCCCGTCCGAAGAGATCCCGGTTCTGGTCAAACAGGCGTTTATCTCGGCTGAAGACAAGAATTTTTATTCCCACAAAGGGTATGATGCGCGTGGTATTGCGGCTGCCGCCATTGAGGCGGTCCGCTCGCGTGGCTCAAACGTGCGCGGGGCTTCGACGATCACCCAGCAGGTGATGAAGAACTTCCTGCTCTCTGGCGACCGAAGGGCCGCGCGAAAGATCAAGGAAATCATCCTTGCCACCCGGCTGGAAGAGACGCTGTCCAAGGACAAGATTCTGGAACTCTATCTCAACGAGATTTTCCTGGGCCAGAATTCCTATGGTGTCGCCGCCGCCGCTCAAACCTATTTCAACAAAACTCTGGGGGAACTGGCGCCGCATGAGGCCGCAACGCTGGCGTCCTTGCCCAAGGCGCCATCGGACTATCACCCGGTGCGTCGCAAGCAGCGCCTTACCGACCGGCGCAATTATGTGCTGCGGGAGATGTTCGAGAATGGCTACATCTCTGAAGACGTCTACAAGGTCGAAGTCGAGCAGCCGCTGCGCTCGGTTCAGAACGGCGATTTTGAAAGCTTCCGTACAGCCCTGCCGCCGCGCGACTATTTCACCGATGAGATTCGCCGCCAGCTGAGCCAGGACTTTGGCGAGGGTGAGTTCTTTACCGGCGGCTTTACCGTGCGCGCTACCATCGACGAGGAAATGCAGACCGAGGCCGCTCTGGCAATGCGTGCGGGGCTTGAGAAATACGACCGCTCGCGCGGGATCTGGAAGGGCACGGGGGTTACCCTGACCGCGGAAGACCTGGAGAGCGAGGACAGTTGGCGCGCGGCGCTTTCGAATGCGGATGTGCCGCGTGATGTTACACTCGGCGGCAAGTGGCTTCCGGCGGTTGTGCTTGAGGTTGCGGACCAGTCATTGACCGTCGGCGTCGAGGGCGTTGCCGAAACCGGGCAGGTGCCGCGCTCTGACATCAAATGGATGAAGGGCAACTTCAAAGAGAATTTCACCCGCGGCGATGTCGTGCTGGTCCGTGCGGAGATGAAAAACGACGCGTTCAGCCACTGGTCGCTGCGTCAGGTGCCCGAGGTGCAGGGCGGCTTTGTCGCCATGGACGTGAACACAGGGCGCGTTCTGGCGATGCAGGGCGGTTTTTCCTACCAACATTCGGTCTTCAATCGTGCCACCCAGGCGCAGCGTCAGCCGGGGTCGAGCTTCAAGCCCTTTGTTTACGCAGCTGCACTGGACAGCGGATATAGTCCAGCAACGATCGTTGTGGATGCGCCCATTGAGATCAACACCCCACAGGGGCTGTGGCGGCCCAAGAACTCCACCAACAAGTTTTACGGTCCCACGCCGCTGCGCACCGGCATCGAGATGAGCCGAAACCTGATGACCATCCGCCTGGCCCAAGAGGTCGGTATGCCTGTGATTGCAGGCTACGCGGAACGCTTTGGGGTCTATGATAATATGGGCACCTTCCTTGCGAACTCGCTGGGCGCCGAAGAGACCACGCTGTACAAGATGGTTGCGGCCTATGCGATGTTTGCCAACGGGGGGCAGCGGGTGCAGCCGACCCTGGTTGACCGGATCCAGGACCGTTTCGGCCGCACGATCTATCGCCATGATGACCGCGATTGCGTGGACTGTTCGGTGGCAGCGCTCCCCGAAGGGCGCAGCCCGCGCATTGTTGCGGACCGGGATCAGGTGATGGATCCGATTACGGCCTATCAGCTGACGTCCATGCTGAAAGGTGTGGTGGATCGCGGCACGGCCTCCAGCGTGATCAACCTGCCGGTGCCTGCAGCGGGCAAAACCGGGACAACCAACGACTCCCGCGATGTCTGGTTTGTCGGCTTTACCTCAAACATTGTGGCTGGGTGCTACATGGGCTTTGACCAGCCGCGTCCGATGGGCCGGGGCGCCTATGGCGGCACCATGTGTGGGCCGGTGTTCCAGCAGTTCATGCAGAAAGCCGTGGCCAAATTTGGCGGTGGCCCCTTCGCCGTTCCCGAAGGGGGGCGTTTCATCAAGATCGACCGCTATACCGGAGCGCCGCTGCCGCTGGATGCCTCTGGTGACTATGTGGTTGCCGAGTATTTCCGTGATGGCGCCGAACCGATTTTTGGAATGACCTTCGACGGCGGTTTCGCCATGGGTTCGAACCTTCCTTTGCTGGAAGAAGTGCAGCAATCTGGCCGTCAGGTGACGACATCAACAGGTGGGACCGCTGTTCTTGGGCCGAAGGCTAGCTTTGGGACCATAAGCTCCGGCGGGCTCTATTAATTATTGGGACAAAAGCCTCAGCGCGGCTCAATGTCCCAGAATGCCGCCGCAGCTTCGCGTCCTGTCAGGCACTGTCTTGCGGTCGGGCCGAACCCACAGGGATTGGTGCGCAGTTGGGGCATGGCGCGAAACAGGCTGTCCAGCGTGGCCGCGCTCATCGCGTCAAAGGCCTGAGGGCCGGGAAAGAAGCTCTCGGTCGGGGCACCCTCGGCAAAGATCACCTCATGCCGGTCCAGAAGCAGGTGCAGGTAGGTCACAAATCCGGTTGGTTGGCGCAATACGCTGTGGTCGTTGATCAGGTGGCACGCAGCGGCCATGACTTCGCTGCCTCCGAACATGCACTGCGCCTCGGGACCCGAGAGGAGCATCCGATGCTGAGGAGAGACGCGCAGGTCGCGCTTGGCGCCAAAGGTTCCGGCTTTGATCAGCACAGGGGCCAGATTTCCGTGTGCGGGCACGGTTGAGCGACCGACCCAGCGCAGCGGCTGGTAGCCGTTGTCCTGCGTTGCGATCAAGTCTCCGGGCTGTAGGGCCTCAACCGGAACCGGACCTGACAGCGTTGCGATCAAAGTGCCTTCTGCAAAGCAGATGATGCCTTCGATATCCACGAACTCGACATAGGTTCCGTCCTGCAGATAGGCGTGCCCGCTTTTGGTACCATCCGCACTGGTGCTGGTAATGGTCAGGGTGTTGGGGTCCAACTGACCGTTGAAATCCAGCGTATCCCAGTCATCGCCACCTTCGCCGCCACGGACGTAGATCGTCTCGGTTGAAGAGGAGCCGTCATTCGTGACGCGGAACATATCGCGGTCATCGCCGCCCCACAGGGTGTCTCCTTGGCCCGCTGCGAGAGTATCGTTGCCGGCTTCTCCTTTGACGAGGTCCGAACCCGTTCCGCCGATCAGGCTGTCGGCATCATCGCCGCCAAAGAGGGTGTCATTGCCCGCCCCCCCCAACAGGGTGTCTTCGCCTTCATCGCCATAAAGGCTGTCGTTGCCTCCGGCGCCGTCCATGTAGTCATTGCCCCCGCCGCCATGGAAGACATTCGTGTAGGTGTCGGCAGGATCTGTGGAGGAGTGATTGAAACCGACGATCGTGTCGTCAAAATCCGAGCCAAAAACGCCATCTATGCCGCTGAACGTGTCTCCGTCAGCTTCCCCGCCCGAGGCGCTGCCAGTCGACAGGTTGATGTTAACGGCTTCGTCCGAGTTGCTGTAGTCGACGTAATCCGTGCCAGTCCCGCCGTGCAGGCTATCGGCCCCTGCACCGCCTTCAAGCGTGTCATTGTCACTGCCACCGCGCAACGTGTCATTGCCTGTACCGCCGCGCAGCGAGTCTGCGCCCCCGCCGGTGGATACGGAATCGTCGCCGCCCCCGGCCAGAACCGTGTCGGAGGTTGCCCCCCCATTGTCGACCCGGTCTCCGTCACCGTCAGTGTAGCTGCTGTCGATCCGGTCGGCGCCGGCCGTGCCGTCAACCGCATTTGGTTCAACGGTGTAAGAGGGGGGATTGGTGGCTGATGCGCTGCTAAGGCTGTCCACTGGACCTGCATCAGGTACAAAATACACATTCCCATCGCTCGCTGCGTAGTAGGTCCCGGGGTCCACCTGGTCGACATAACTCGTGCCTCCGGACGTTCCGCTCCACGTCCAGTTCCCGGTGCCGATGAGATCGGTCGTGGTGAATGAGACTGCGGAGCCACTGATGGCGTCCGAGGTGTTCAGCGATGCATCGCCGAGTTCGACAAGGTATCCGACAGGCATAGGGCACAGGTCCTTGGGTTGCTAAGGCGCTCAGGATTGGGGGCAATACGCACTTACAGGATGAGAGTTGCCAAAAGGTGAGGAAGGTTGAAGGAAGATAAAGTTATCACAAAAAAGGCCGTGAGGCCTGGTTTTGAGTGAGACCTCATAGGGCGATTGGCTTGGCCAATAGCCCAAGGCGGCGTGGCGCAGACCCTACTTGTTCTACCGATGACAGTGGGCTATCACGCACCTCTGAACGTGATGACAGGATGATCCCAAGATGCGCGCCGAGACCCAGAATATCGTGACCGAGATCGAGAAGTCGCTTGAGCTTTTGGCACAGCGTTTGAACTGGGAAACAGCCGAATTCCGCCTGGAGGAATTCAATGCCCGCGTTGAGGATCCGACCCTGTGGGACGATCCTGACGCAGCGCAGAAACTGATGCGCGAGCGGCAGATGCTGGTGGATGCGATCAACACCTACAAGGGTATCAAGCAGGATCTGGCCGACAATATCGAGCTGATCGAACTTGGTGAGATGGAAGAGGATGACGAGGTCGTCGCGGATGCCGAAGAGGCTCTGAAGGCGTTGAAAGACAAGGCCGCCGAAAAGGAGCTGGAAGCGCTCCTGGACGGTGAGGCAGATGGCAACGACACTTTCCTTGAGATCAACGCAGGCGCCGGGGGCACAGAAAGCTGCGACTGGGCGTCGATGCTGGCGCGCATGTATGTGCGCTGGGCCGAAAAGAAAGGCTACAAGGTCGAGCTGCAATCCGAAAGCGCGGGCGAAGAGGCGGGGATCAAATCCGCCTCCTACAAGATTTCCGGCCCCAATGCCTATGGCTGGCTGAAGTCCGAAAGCGGCGTGCACCGTCTGGTGCGGATTTCGCCCTATGACTCGGCCGCCAAGCGGCACACGTCGTTCAGCTCGGTCTGGGTCTACCCGGTGGTGGATGACAATATCGACATTGAGGTGAACCCGGCGGATATCCGCATCGATACCTATCGCTCCTCCGGTGCGGGCGGGCAGCACGTCAACACTACCGACTCGGCGGTGCGGATCACCCACCATCCCACCGGCATCGTGGTGACCAGCTCGGAAAAATCCCAGCACCAGAACCGCGATATCGCCATGAAGGCCCTGAAATCGCGCCTCTACCAGCTGGAGCTGGACCGCCGCAACGCGGCCATCAACGAGGCGCATGAGAATAAGGGCGATGCGGGCTGGGGCAACCAGATCCGATCCTACGTCCTGCAGCCCTACCAGATGGTGAAGGACCTGCGCACCGGCCACGAAACCTCGGACACCAAGGGCGTACTGGACGGCGATCTGGACGGCTTCATGGCGGCGACCCTGGCGCTGAACGTCTCCGGCAAGAGCCGCGCGGACGCGCAGGCTGAGTAACTGGATCGGGCAGGGGCGCTACAGCCCCGCCTGAGACAAGTCACCGCTTTCTTTTGCAAAAATCTGCCGCTAGGCTTTGTCTCATATCGAGAACGGAGCCCAACCGATCATGAGCGACTATCAGTCTGCACGCGAGATATTGGCGCAATTGCGTGATGGCACCCTGACGGCCACTGCGCTGATGGAGCGCACATTGGCGCGGATTGCGTCGGTGAATCCGGATCTGAATGCGATCGTGGCGCTCAGGCCTGCCGAAGAGCTGATGGAGGAGGCCCGCAAGGCGGATGCCATGCGCGCAGCTCATGTGCCGCTTGGCCCTCTGCATGGCCTGCCCATGGCGGTCAAGGATCTGGCGAATGTCAGGGGCATCGCCTCCACCCAGGGCTCGCCGCTCTTGAAGGATTTTGTGCCCACAGAGGATGAGTTGTTCGTCGCCCGTCTGCGGGCAGCGGGGGCGATCCTCATCGGCAAGACCAATACGCCGGAGTTCGGGCTGGGGTCGCATACCTTCAACCCGGTCTATGGCGCGACGCGCAATCCTTTTGACGGCAGTCGTACCTGTGGTGGCTCTTCGGGCGGGGCGGCGGTGGCGCTGGCAGCCGATATGGTGGCGCTGGCGGATGGGTCGGACATGATGGGATCGCTGCGCAACCCGGCCGGTTGGAACAATGTCTACGGCTTTCGCCCCACCTGGGGCTGGGTGCCGTCCGAACCCAAGGGGGATCTGTTCCTGCACCCCCTGTCGACGCTCGGGCCCATGGCGCGCAGCCCCGAGGATATCGCCTTGCTGCTGGATGTAATGGCGGGGCCGGATGCGCGTCAGCCCTTGGCCTCGGGCGGGATGCCTGTGGTGCCGCTGCCGGAACCGGGCCCGATGCGGATCGGTTGGCTGGGCGATTGGGGCGGGGCCTTCCCGATGGAGGAGGGCGTGCTGGAGACCTGCGCAGCTACGCTCAAGGTCTTTGAGGACCTCGGCCACAGCGTCGAAGCCGTGGCGCCGCCTTTCCCTGCAGAGAAGATCTGGGAATCCTGGATAACCCTGCGGTCTTTTGCCGTGGCTGCGGGCCTGCGGGTGTTCGAGGATCGCCGCGAGCATTTGAAAGACACCGCGATCTGGGAGCTGGAGCGCGGCCTTGCCATGACCGCACAGCAGGTGCAGGAGGCGTCGGATCTGCGCTCGGACTGGCAGCGCGCGGCGACGCGGCTGTTTCAGAGCTATGACGCGCTGATCCTTCCCACGGCGCAGTGCTGGCCGTTTCCGGTTGAGATCGACTACCCGCGCGAAATTGCGGGCGTGCAGATGGACACTTACCATCGCTGGATGCAGGTCGTGTTGCCCGTCAGCCTGTTGGGTCTGCCCTGTCTGGCTGCACCGGCAGGGTTTGGCCAAAAGGGCCTCCCGATGGGCATTCAGATCTTTGGCGCGCAGGGGCAGGATCAGAGGCTTCTGGCCCTTGGGCAACAGTATCACGGGGCCACCATGTGGCCTCAGAAAGCGCCTCCACCAGGGTGAGGAGAGCCTCGGGAGGAGGAAAGACGTTTCGGGGAGGAAGCGGAGCAATGACTGAAAAAGCCTTTGGTGTGCCAGAGTTGCGGCCCATGCGCACAGAGATACTGCGTGAGGCCTTGCGCAGCGGCTGGCGAGATTTCAGGGCACGGCCTGGCTATGGGCTGTTTTTCGCAGGTGTCTATGTTCTGGCAGGCTGGGCGATGGCCTGGGTAACCCTTCAGACCGGTACGACCTTCTGGCTGGTCCTTGCAGCGATCGGCTTTCCATTGATCGGCCCTTTTGCAGCTGTGGGCCTTTATGAGGTCTCTCACCGGCTGGAGCAGGGGGAGGAGATGGATGCGCGCGCCATCCTCGGGGTTGTCCTGCAGCAAGGCCGCCGACAGTTGCCGTCGATCTGCGCGATTATCATCGTGGTCTTTCTATTCTGGTTTTTCCTGGGGCACATGATCTTTGCCTTGTTCCTGGGCCTGTCCACGATGACCAATATTTCCAGCTCGCTTGAGGTGTTCCTGTCAGCGGAAGGGATCAGCATGCTTGCGGCGGGCACGGTGGTTGGAGCGCTTTTTGCTCTGCTGCTTTACATGATCACGGTGATTTCCCTGCCGCTCCTGCTGGATCGTGAGGTGGACTTTGTGACAGCCATGATCACCAGCTTTTCTTACGTGCAGCGCAACTTTGTTCCGATGATCCTATGGGGCATCCTGATCGCGGCCTTGACCTTTGCAGCGATGGTGCCGGGGTTCTTGGGGCTGTTCGTTGTCCTTCCGCTTTTGGGGCATGCGACCTGGCACATTTACCGGCTGATTGCTCATGCTGAATGAGGCTCAGGGCAATTAGAAGAACTGTTCTTTGGTGCGTAGCAACCTGCGATGATAGGGAAGGAGATCTTCTTCGGCGACAAAGCCGGTTTTCCGGGCCGCGGCGACGGCCGGTGCGATGTCGCGCCCGAGGTATTCATAGACCATCCTTGTCACCCTTTCGCCGCCGCCCTCACGGATCGTGCGCGCGACATAGCCGACCCAATAATTGTTTTCGAGCGAGGCTGCGCGGGCCAGATAGTTGAACGAATACGTCATGGAGCGACGCCGTGAGATCAGGAACGCTACGCCGTCCTCGTGGCAACTGATCACACCTCGGAACTCGCGAGAGGCCGGGTCTTCTGGCAGGCCCTGATGGCGCATTGCCTCCCGCGCTTCGAAGCCCTTGATGAATGTCGCCCCGGCTTCACCGCGAAACACATGGACCAATCCAACCACGTAACGATCATCGTTGATGAAGCTTCGGCGCGTGAAACGGTAGAAACCGGATGCGAATATCTGTTCGCCAAGGTTCTGGAACCCATGACCGAGAAAGTCGCCCAGGAACGGACCGGTGAGGATCCTTGCCTGCTTGTCAAGTGTGTCAACAGGCTCGAGCAGGATACGCGCATCAACGTCAAAGAAGCAACAGATCCGATCAAGAACGTCCGGTCTCGGAAAACTCTCGCCGGACATGTATCGGTTGAACTGCGTCCGGTTGATGCCAAGGCGTCGCGACAGTTCCGAAATGGAAGAATACCGTTGCGCCAGGTGACGCAAGTTCGCGCCAAACATGTCGCGCAATTCCGCTGGAGAGCGTGAGTGCCGAGGTCCGTGGATGCTGCGTGGTATGCCCGATTCCGCCATCTTTGAAGTGTTCGCCGACAAAAAAATCCCGTTCAATGAAGCGTTTTCAACGACTTGTCGCTATATCGCGTCATTTATGTTTCGATATGACGTCAGATGATTGTCGCATCTGACACAAATTGCAATAGCCCGACGCAGTATTTGCCATGTTGGCGCCTCCACAATTGCCCCAAAATTGAGCGATAAACGAACGAGGCTGACAAGATGATTGGAATTGTACTTTGGAGTGACAAGAGCGCCGGGAAAGCCATCATCTGGTGCGAAGATCAAGGCGATCTGGCTTACTACTGTGAGGCGAATGACCGGCTCCGGATCCCTGTGTCAAAGGGGGATTGGGTGCAGTTCGATTTGGCAGAAGAAGGCAATCTGAGGTTGGCTGGAAATGCCCGTGTCTTGGATGGAAAAACCTACCCAGATCTTTCCGAGATGCTGATTGAGGCGGGGGCTATCCAAAAAGGCGCTGCGGGTGTTGAGAGCCGGCCTGCCGGGGCGAGTAATGTAATCCCCTTTCCGAACCCATCAAATCGTCGCAAGAGCGTGCGATACGGCTGACAAATCTTATGGTCGATGCGCTTGGGGGCGTGACCTTGATCGATCAGCTTTGGAGCAGCGACAGTCCTGGGTTTTGAGTGCGGTGAAACACTGAAACGCGCAAAGCCGCCGATTTGCCCGAATTTCTGGAGTGAAATGCAAAGGCCGACCCGATTTGGGTCGGCCTCATGATGTGCTGTTCCGCATATTGGGTGCGACGGAACCATAGCCTGGATGTGGAGGGGAACAGAAAGGGTGAGTTGCCCACATCCCAAAAGCGAGGCGGGTGAGTTCAGGTTCCGCGCAGGAGGGCGGCAACGCCCGTGCGGGCAATCTCGATCAGACCAAGCGGGCGCATCAGGTCGGCAAACGCATCGATCTTGTCCGGTGCGCCGGTGATTTCAAAAACAAAGCTTTCCAGCGTGCTGTCGACCACATTGGCGCGAAAGATATCCGCAAGGCGCAAGGCTTCGACCCGTTTGTCGCCATCGCTCACGACCTTTAGGATCGCCAGTTCCCGCTCGACCGAGGGGCCTTCTACGGTCAGGTCATGCACCTCGCGCACGGAAATGATGCGGCCGAGCTGTGCCTTGATCTGTTCAATCACCTGAGGCGTACCGGTGGTGACAACCGTGATGCGGCTGAGGTGGCCGGTGTGATCCACCTCGGCGACGGTGAGGCTTTCGATGTTGTAACCACGGCCCGAGAACAGGCCGATGACGCGAGCCAGAACGCCGGGCTCGTTTTCCACCAGCAGCGCCAGGGTGTGGCGTTCCTGCACGTCGGAAAACGTCGGGCGCAGATTGTATGCGGAGTGCTTGGAGGAGCCTTTTTTGATGTGTAGGGCAGACATGGGGGTGTCCTTTTGGATTCCTATCGGGCCTTTGCACAGAGGCGGACCCGTCAATTTCGTGAAGGCGAGCGGAGCGGATCAGACCAGCACCGCGCCACCAGCCTGAATGGCGTCTTTGGTTTCTGCCTCGCCCAGCAGCATCTCGTTGTGGGGTTTGCCCGAGGGGATCATCGGGAAGCAGTTCTCGTGCTTTTCCACCAGGCAGTCGAACACAACGGGGCCGTCGTGGTTAATCATCTCCATGATGGCATCATCCAGATCCTTTGGGTCCTTGCAGATGATACCTTTGGCGCCAAAGGCCTCGGCAAGTTTCACGAAATCGGGCAGCGCCTCGGACCAGGAATGGCTGTAGCGTTCGCCGTGCAGCAGCTCTTGCCATTGGCGCACCATGCCAAGGCGCTCGTTGTTGAGGATGAACTGTTTCACCGGCAGGCGGTATTGCGCGGCGGTGCCCAGTTCCTGCATGTTCATCAGCCAGGAGGCCTCACCAGCGACGTTGATCACCAGCGCATCCGGGTGGGCCATCTGCACGCCGATGGAGGCGGGGAAACCATAGCCCATGGTGCCAAGCCCGCCCGAGGTCATCCAGCGGTTTGGGTCCTCAAAGCCAAGGAACTGCGCCGCCCACATCTGGTGCTGACCCACTTCGGTGCAGATATAGCGGTCATGGCCCTTGGTCAGCTCTTCGAGGCGTTGCAAGGCATACTGCGGCTTGATGGTGCCTTCGGAGGGTTTGTAGGCGAGGCAGTTGATTGCGCGCCACTCAGAGATTTTGGCCTGCCATTTGGCCAGCGCTTCCCTGTTGGTCTTGCGTCCGCGGGCCTTCCAGACCTTCAACAGGTCTTCCAGCACATGGCCCACGTCGCCCACGATCGGGATGTCCACGCGGATCACCTTGTTGATCGAAGACGGATCGATATCGATGTGTGCCTTGAGGGATTTCGGGCTGAATGCGTCAATGCGGCCGGTGATGCGGTCATCAAAGCGCGCGCCGATATTGATCAGAAGATCACAATCATGCATCGCCATATTGGCCTCGTAAAGCCCGTGCATGCCCAGCATGCCAAGCCAGTTTTCCCCCGAGGCCGGATAGGCGCCGAGGCCCATCAGGGTAGAGGTCACTGGAATGCCGGTGGCATCCACCAGTTCCCGCAACAGCTGGCTGGCGCCCGGGCCTGAGTTGATCACACCGCCGCCGGTGTAGAATACCGGGCGCTTGGCGGTTTCCAAAGCCGCAACCAGCTCGGTGATCTCCTCCATGTCGCCCTTTACGGGGGGCTGATAATGAGAGGCCGCTGGTTTCGGACCGGAATAGGTGCCGGTTGCGAACTGCACGTCTTTTGGAATGTCGATCAGAACCGGGCCAGGGCGGCCTGATGTGGCCACGTGGAAGGCTTCATGCAGGGTGCCTGCGAGTTTGTCGGTCTCTTTCACCAGCCAGTTGTGCTTGGTGCAGGGGCGGGTGATACCCACGGTATCGGCCTCCTGAAAAGCGTCCGAGCCGATCATGAAGGTCGGAACCTGACCGGTCAGAACGACCAGCGGAATGGAATCGAGCAGCGCATCTGTCAAGCCGGTCACCGCGTTGGTGGCTCCGGGGCCCGAGGTGACCAGTACAACGCCGGGCTTGCCGGTCGAGCGCGCATAGCCTTCGGCGGCGTGAACTGCGCCTTGCTCGTGGCGGACCAGGATGTGACGAATGTCGTTCTGCAGGAAGATTTCGTCATAGATCGGAAGCACGGCGCCACCGGGGTATCCGAATACCGTGTCCACCCCCTGATCCTTCAGGGCCTGAACAACCATTTTTGCGCCGGTCATTTCACGTTTCATCTGCTTTTGCTCCAGTTGGCGGCAACGTCCATTCCGCATAAAAAAAGCCCCCGATTTTCTGGTCGGAGGCGCATGGGTCAGATTATGGTCTACCGTTACCGGCCCATGCGCTTGGTTCCTACAATGACGACTAGGGAAGTCATTTGCCGTGAGGCTCCTCTTTTGCGTTGCAGCGCAGACTATGACCGGGGGGCAGGGGCGTCAACAGGCAAAACTGTCGAAATCACCCATCTGGAGACATTTTCTTGCGTTTTGCAGGGCGTATTGCGACATTTCCGGAAATCCCTTCGGGGGAATTTGGCCAAAGCGATCCCGGTAGGGCGGGATTTTCTGCGGTGCGACATGGTCCTCAGGCAAACTGTGGTTCCGTCCGTCCCCTATAGGCCCACTCCGGTGCCCTGCAGAACGCCGTGCTCCAAGGCATAGCGCGTGAGACCGGCGGTGCTGGAAATACCAAGTTTGCGCTTGATGTTCTTGCGGTGCGTTTCGACCGTGCGCACGGAGATATCCAGCGTCAGGGCGACTTCCTTGTTGGATTTGCCCTGGGCCAGCTCCAGCAGGATGGTCTGCTCGCGACCCGTAAGCGCTTCGCGGGCGGCGCTGTCCTTTGGTTTGAGAGAGCCTTCGGCGCCGGTGCACAGGTATGTTTCACCACGCATGACGGCATCGATGGCGTCCTTGATGGCCTCTGTTGGCACGTCTTTTAGGATATAGCCCATGGCGCCATGGCTGAGCGCGGTGGAAATATACTCCGGGCTGTCATGCATCGACAGGATCAGGATGCGGGTCTTGGGGAGGCGCTCCAAAATGATCTCGGTCGCGCTAAGGCCGCCAAGGCGCGGCATGTTCAGGTCCATCAGGATCACGTCGGGTGCCAGATCTTCGGCACGGGCGACGGCCTCTTCGCCGTCCGTCAGCGAGGCGACCACCTCAATGCCATCGTAGCTTTCCAGGATCGACTGGATGCCTTCGGCGACCATCGGGTGGTCGTCAACGATCAGAACCTTCACTGGTGTGTCATGTGTGTCTTGCAACAGATCGCCATCCCCAACAGCCTGTTCGTCAGCAAATACGCCCCTTAAAGGTCGCACAATCACGAGACCCGCTGCGGTGCTGCCTCGTTGCCCGGCGGCAAGAGGTGGCTCAAAGGCAGGGTCGCCTCAATCACCGTACCGCTTTGGGTTCCCCCTGATGACAGAATCCGCAAGGTTCCGTCAAGCTGATCGATCCGCTCCTGCATATTGCGCAGGCCGATCCCGGTGGCGGTTGCGCTCCTTTTTGCAGGCAGACCGCGGCCATTGTCGCTGATGCGCATGGTGGCGCCGCGGGCGTGACCGCGCAAATCTATGCTCACACGGGTGGCTTCTGCATGGCGTTCGATGTTGGTGAGTGCCTCTTGCGCAATGCGGTAAAGGGCGATCTTGGCGTCCTGATCCAGGCGGTTGCGGAAGACCACGGTGGAAAACTCCGTCTCGATCCCGGTGCGGGCCGCGAAATCATCGGTCAGGGCTTTCAGCGCCGGGCCTAGACCAAGGTCGTCCAGCACGCCCGGGCGCAGATCGCGGCTGATGCGGCGCACTTCGGCGATGGCGGTGCCAAGGTGGTCTATTCCTTTGTCCAGGGGCTCTGAGGCGCTATCGTGATCACCGCGCATCAGACGGCGGCGGGCATTGTCCAGCGCATAGCGTACCCCGACCAGGATCTGACTGATCCCGTCATGAAGCTCCCGGGCCACACGGCCGCGTTCTTCTTCCTGAGCATCAAAGACGCGCTGGGTCAGTTCCTTGAGCTTGGCATCCGCCAGGCGCCGCTCGCGGATGTTCAGCCCCATGCCAGAGGCAAAGACCAGAAGGAGCGCCACCAGAGTGATCCCGCCGATGTAAAAAAAGGTGCGCTGCACCCGTTCTTCCACCTCGGCGCGGGCGGTTGCGACGGAGGCGAGAATGTCATCGATAAAGACACCGGTGCCAACGGCCCATTGCCAGTCCTGCAGGCCCACCACGTAGGTGATCATCTGCGCTTCTTCCCCGGTCGAGGGTTTTTCCCACATGAAACTGTGCCAGCCTGCGCCCTGTCGGGCCTGATCGATGAAGGTGTCTACCACTGGTGTGCCCTGGCTGTCGGTCAGACCGCGCCAGTTCTGGTTGATGAACTCGGTCTGGCGGGGGCTGACCAGGTTGTTGCCGTCATAGTCATAAACAAAAAAGAACCCGTCCTGACCATAGATCATGGCGCTCAAGATCTGGCTTACATGCTCTTTGGCCTCTGCATCATCTGGGGCAGCAAGGCCGTATATATGCGCAAACCCGTTGCGGGCCTGGGTCACATAATTGCGCAATTCCGCCTTCTTGGCCTCGATCAGCTGCTGCTCAAGCGCGCGGATTTCGCGGTCGGCAAGGGCACGGGACTGATAGGCCACCAAAAGCGCAATCGCAGCCACGGCCACCAACAAGGGAATCGCGGCCAGAAGCGACAGCTTTTGCGCATAGTTGGGGCGAAAGAGGCTTTGAAACAGACTGTTAAAGAGGCGCATCTGGCGCTCCAGGGTTTTGGACAGAGGTGCGAATCGTCGGGCAAAGGAAACGCAAAAGCAAGAGGCGCTCTAGGCCGATGATCAAGTCGGCTGCGTAACAAAAGAAGCCAAAGCCCAAAATCCGTGCAACTTTCCGACTGTTTTTGGTCAAAAAACCCGTGATCTACGCAGTAGTAGGTATTCACAACTTCCGCACCGTAGCTAGGCTAGCGCCACTCGAACCGATCCGCCTGCGGTCTTGCTGTGGGCAATCCATATACTTTGGGAGGAAAAAAACATGGATCGTCGTTCCTTTCTGAAAACATCTGCCCTGGGCGGTACCGCCGCTGCTGCAACCACTCTGGCCGCACCGGCCTACGCACAGGGCAAGCGCACCCTGACCATGGTCACCACCTGGGGCCGCGGTCTGGCTGGCGTTTTTGACGCAGCGCAGCGCGTTGCCGACAACATCACTGCAATGTCCGGCGGCGATCTGACCGTTGACATCAAGGCCGCCGGTGAGCTGGTTGGCGCCTTTGAAGTGTTTGACGCTGTGTCCTCGGGCCAGGCCGACATGTACCACGGTGCAGACTACTACTTTGTGGGTCAGCACCCGGGCTATGCCTTCTTCACCGCTGTTCCGTTCGGCATGACCGCTCAGGAACTGGTGAACTGGTACTACCAGGACGGCGGCATGGAGCTGCATGACGAACTGGGTCAGATCTTTGGCCTGAAATCCTTCCTGGCCGGTAACACCGGTGCACAGGCGGGCGGCTGGTTCTCCAAAGAGATCAACAGCCCCGAGGACTTCAACGGTCTGAAGTTCCGTATGCCGGGTCTGGGCGGCAAGGCTCTGGGTAAACTGGGCGCATCGGTCCAGAACATTCCGGGCTCCGAAGTGTACCAGGCTCTGTCCTCCGGCGCCATCGACGGCACCGAGTGGATCGGTCCCTGGGCGGACGAAAAAGCCGGCTTCCAGGAAATCACCAAGACCTACTACACCGCTGGCTTCCACGAGCCGGGCGCAGGTCTGTCGGTTGCCACCAACCGTGACGTCTTTGAGAGCCTGAGCCCCGCGCATCAGAAGATCATCGAAGTCGCATCGGCTGAATGCCACCAGTGGAACCTGGCGCAGTTCCTGGCCAACAACGGCGCAGCTCTGCAGCGTCTGCAGGCCGGCGGCGTCAAGGTCATGGAGTTCCCGGACAGCGTCTGGGATGCCTTCGGCAAAGCGTCGCAGGAAGTCATGGCCGAGAACATGGGCGACGACCTGTTCAAGAAGATCCACGACAGCGCAATGGCTTCCATGAAGTCCTCGGCCGGCTGGCTGGAACTGTCCTCGGGCGCTTACACCGCACAGCGCGGCCGCGTCCTGGGCTAAACCGCCAGACAGCTACTCATCGGATCCTCCGCCATCTGCGCGGGGGATCCCTTTTCCATTGTGGCCGGTCAAGACCTGCGCTGCCGCCGGAGGCAGGCATGAGGGACCTGACCAGGTACAATTCATGATCCCGGGGGAACAATGCAGGACGACACTGGCATTTCCGCTTTCGGCGCTATTGGGGGCGGTCTGCTCTGGCTTGGCCAGAACATCGCCGGCGCCTTCTACAATCTCGGCTATGCGCTCACCAATACCAGCCAGTGGCTGGCCTGGACGGGCGGACTGGAAACCGTCGAGGACAAACAGTCGCTGATGCGCTTTGTCTATTACGGTGGGTCGGTCGAGTTCTTCTTTGTTGTCTTCACCGCCTTCCTGGTCCTGACCGGGATCGGTCTTTACCGGCGCCAGGTCATGTGGGGCGTGGTGCGCGGACTTGAAGGCTTTGCCAACGGCACCGGGCGCCTCTTTGCCTGGGCCGGTCTGATCATGGTGATCCAGCAGATCGTCATCGTCTTCATGCAGCGGGTCTTTGCCCGCCCGGACATGAGCTTTGGTCTTGGCATTGACCTGCAGATGGACATCTCGTGGTTTGCAGAAGAGCTCAAGCTTTATAATGCGCTTGTTGTCTGCATGTGCGTCTCCTACACCTTTGTGCAGGGCGGCCATGTGCGGGTGGACCTGATCTATTCCGGCATCAGCTTCCGTGCCAAGAGGGTGGTGGATATGGTCGGCTCGCTGATTTTCATGATGCCCGCCGCCGTTCTGACTTGGATGTACGGCTGGTTCTTCCTGTGGCGTCACCTGATCGTGCCGAAACCATCCGCATCGGACGGGCTTGACCGCCTTGTGATGAAGGCGCGCGCCCTGCGCTGGAACGTGGAAACCATCGGCTTTAGCCCCAACGGCTTTAACGGGTATTTCCTGTTCAAAATCCTGCTGGTGGCCTTTGCCGGCATCGTCTTCCTCCACGCCATCGCCTTCTTCTATCGCTCACTTCTTGAGTTCATCGAAGGCCAGGGAAGTGAAAACAAATACCTCGACAAGGACAGCCTTGGAGAGGGTGAAGAAGCCTATGAAGGCGCGCATTAACCTAAGGGACAGCTGACATGCTATTCGGTCTTGATGGCGTCGAAATCGGCCTGATCATCGTTTTTTTCTGCCTTTTCGGAGGCATCCTGTCCGGCTTTCCGGTGGCCTTTGCCATCGGCGGCGCCGGTATCATCTCCTTCGGGATCATCGCCGCGCTGGACAGTGCGGGCCTGTTGATCCACCAGGCGATTGACACGTCTTCGCAGGTCTATCGTGACCTTGTGAATTCGGGCGTGAAGCCTGATGCAATCTCAATCTTCCGCTACCCGGACCTGCCGCGCATAGGGGAGCCCGTCTTCCCGCAAGGCTGGGAAACCGCGCTGGATCGGAACGTATCCTTCATCGTGAACCGCATGAACGAGCGGGTGCTGGCGGGCGCGTCGATCGAGACGCTGCTGGCGGTGCTGATGTTCGTTCTGATGGGGATCACGCTTGAGCGCTCCAAGATCGCCAACGATCTTCTGACCACTATGGCGCGCGTCTTTGGTCCGTTGCCGGGCGGTCTTGCGGTCTCCATCGTGGTTGTGGGCGCCTTCCTGGCGGCCTCTACCGGGATCGTGGGTGCAACCGTGGTGACCATGGGCCTGCTGGCCCTGCCAACCATGCTGCGCAACAACTACAGCCCGGAACTCGCCACCGGTGTGATCGCGGCCTCTGGCACGCTGGGGCAGATCATTCCGCCTTCAATCGTGATCGTTCTTCTGGGCACGCTGGCAGGCGACCTCTACTCCACCGCGCAGGAAACCCGCGCACAGGAGGCCGGTTGTACTGATGCGCTGACCTTCCTGGGTGAACCCGCTGTTGTCTCGGTTGGCACCCTGTTCCAGGCCGCTTTGCTGCCGGGGATCATGCTGGCGCTGCTCTATGCGCTTTATGCCTTTGGCTTTGCGCTGTTGAATCCGGAAAAGGCCCCCGCCGTGGAACTCGGCAGTGCCGGGGATGAACCGATCACCCGCAACGAGGCGCTGACCTGGTTCCTGGGCGTGCCTGCGGCCATCATCGGCGGCGCCATGCTGCTGAGCACGGTTGGTGTGATCGGGACGCAGAACATCACGGTTTCCAGCTTCTCTGACGCGGGTCAAACCGCTTCGCTGCGCACCTCGGTTGGCGATGAGTGTAAAGCCTCAATGATCGAGCTGCATGGGCAAGAGGCCTGGGATGCCGCTGTTGAAGAGCAAAAGGCCATCGATGCCGCTGGCGGTGTAGCCTCGGCAGAGCGCCTGAGCGAAGAGCAGATTGCCGAAGCCCGCGCAGACAAGATTGCCAATGCGGCGCCCCTTGGCACCGGGATCACGGTGATCATCGTTCTGCTCGGTCTGGTTCTGGCAGTCGGGCGCGGCGTTGCTCCGTCGCGGGATGCCAAGCCCTTGATCGTGGGGGCCATCGGTCTGTTGCTGCTGGCGCTGGTCGATATTCTGATGATCGCGCCGACGACGTCGTCGGGGGTGACTGTGCTGCTGATCCTCATCCCCGTGGCCATCGCTCTTTATGGGTGCAAGGAAGCGGCGATCCGCTGTGCGCGCAACGATCTGATCCGGGTGGTCTTCCCGCCGCTGGTTCTGATTGTCGCCGTGCTGGGCTCGATCCTTGGCGGGATCACCAACCCGACGCCTGCTGCGGCGCTTGGGGCCGGTGGAGCCATCATGCTGGCAGCCTACCGCCGCCTGCAGGATGAGGGGCGCTCTGGCAAGATCATCATCGGGTCGACCTTTGCGGTGATCATCTGCATTTTGATCGGGGTAAACTTCGATCTGCGGATCAACCAGGAAAACGTGTCCTTTGAAAGCTGGGTGGCCTTCTTCTTTGCCTATGGCGCCTATCTTTATGCGCTGTTCGGTCTGCTGTTTGGCTGTTGGGTTCTGTTCAAGGGCGGCGTTCTGACACCGATCGTGCGGGAAACCGCCAAGGTGACCTCGATGGTCTTTACCATCCTGATCGGTTCGCAGCTTTTGAACCTGGTGGTGATCTCCTTTGGCGGGGAACATTACATCCAGCAGTTCCTGAAGAGCTTTGACAATGAGATGACGGTCTTTCTGATCGTGATGCTGGTTCTGTTCTTCCTGGGCTTCGTGCTCGACTTCCTCGAGATCATCTACATCGTGATCCCGATTGTCGGGCCGGTGATCTATGGTGGCTCGTTTGATCCCAAGTGGGTGACGATCATGGTCGCGGTGAACCTGCAGACCTCCTTCCTGACACCGCCCTTCGGCTTTGCGCTGTTCTACCTGCGCGGTGTGGCGCCGAAAGAGGTGACAACGGGTCATATCTATCGCGGGGTGCTGCCCTTCGTGCTGATCCAGGTGGCCGGTCTTGCGATCCTCTGGCTGTTCCCGTCGATCGTGACCATCGTTCCGTCGCTGATGCCGAACTGATCGCGGATCCAAAGCAATAAAAAAGGGGCCCTTCCGGGGCCCCTTTTTGTTTGATCTGCAATTTTGGGGATGTCAGCTCATCGACAGGGTCCAGGCCTTGTCCGCTGGCGTGCGCCCCTCCAGAACTTCCTCATAGGCGGCTGCGACTGGCGCCGCTCCGGCGCCATGAGAGAGGGAGAGCCAATTGGAACTGTTCTTGGCGGCCCGTTCCCAAAAGGCAGCCGAGCGGCGGTCAAATTCCCCCGGTCCCCAATCCTTCCCACGCTTGGCGATGTGACCGGGGGCAAAGAACATGGCGCTGCGCTCGCGGATGTAACCTTCGCCCATGCCGGCCTCATCGTAGTGGGTTATGCCGACATGGCTGGTATAGCGCATCGCGCCGCCAAGGTGCCGGTGCAGGCGACTGATCACAGGGCCAGACCCGGACATGTCGATGATCAGAGTGGGGCGCTCTGCTGCAAGGGCATTTTCAATCTCCTCGTAGGTCATGACCTGATCATAGAGGCCCAGCGCACGAACTTTTTGTGCATTCCCGGCGGATGTCAGGGCCAGAACCGGTGGCGCGTCCCGGTCTTCCTTGATCGCATAGGCGGTGCCGATCCCGGTCTTGGAAGAGGCAGAGACGATCAGAACCTGCTCGGCGCCGAACCAGTCATTGTCCTTGGCAAAGTCGTATAGGCAATAGGAGGTCGCATATAGCGGCCATAGCACCATGCGCAGGTCATCCATGGCCGGATCATAGGCGGGGTCGTTCGAAAGGCGCACATAGCGATTGTAGACTGCGGGCAGCTCTCGCCGGTGAGCAGCGCCGTCAAAGAAGCGATCAGGCTGCACCTTTTGCGGCTCTAGAGTGGTCTGCCCCGACATGGGCCAATAGCCAAACAGCCTCTCTCCGACAGAGATGCCTTCCGTCTTGCTTTCCTCGACAATGCCGATCCCCCAGACCGGCAGCACGCCCCATGCATTGTCTTGGGGGGGGAAGAATTTCCAGTAGCCAATCCGCTCCCCGACCACGCCATAGGTGATATTATTGGCGGTGAGGCCGAACCGCACAATCTGAACCTTGATCTCACCGGGGGCGGTCGGGGACTGCTGGACTGAGGTCACGCGGTGCTGTGCCAGGTCGGTCTTGCAGACCTCAAAGGTCTGGTTTTGATCCAATGTCATGTCTGTTGCTCTCCCTTTGGGAGGAGCCTAGTCGGGGCAAGGGGGCAAACAAAAGCGTTGCGTGGCATTGGGACGCGGCGTCAGGGCATGATTTGGTGAACCCCCGGCCGTGGCAAAAGCCTATCTTGGTTTGTGGACAGGCTGTTGCGGCAGCTGGATATTGGCCACCTGTTCTGAGATCGTTCTGCAGGCCGTCTCGGGCGAGGTGTCGCCTGAGGTTTGAAGCTCTTCAAAGGGTTTCCAACGCCCGCCGTGATACAGCTCAAGTCCCGAGAACTTGGTCTTATAGCCCATCTTGGGGCTGCCCTTGACCCAGTAGCCCAGGTAGACATACGGCAAACCGGCCTCCCGGGCGATCGCGATATGGTCGAGGATCATATAGGTGCCAAGCGAGCTCTGCGGCTGATCCGGGTCGTAAAAGGAATAAACCATACTCAGACCATCCTCCAGAACATCGGTCAGGGAGACAGCGGTGAGCGTGTTTTCTTCGGCCACGGCGTATTCCACGACCCGGCTGCGGATCGGAGTTTCTTCGATCATGGCGGCATATTCAAAGACATCCATATCCGCCATCCCGCCATCAGAATGGCGACTGTCCAGATAGTGGCGAAAGAGCTGGTACTGATCTTCGGTCGCCCAAGGCGATGTTGCACGCCGGACCAGATGGCTGTTGCGTTTCAACGTGCGCTTCTGGCTACGGGTGGCGGTGAACCGCGAAACGTCGATACGCGCCGACAGGCAGGCTGAACAGTCCGAGCAGGAGGGGCGATAGAGCACGTTCTGTGAGCGTCGGAAGCCCTGTTGTGACAGGCTGTTGTTCAGCTGCTCTACGCCGTCGCCCTGCAATGCGGTGAACAGTTTGCGTTCCATCCGGTTTTCCAGATAGGGGCAGGGCTGTGGAGCCGTCACATAGAACTGCGGAGCGATCGGAAGGGTGTGGCGCATGAAGAGGGGCTAAGGTCCAGAACGGATGTACAAACGAGAATGTCTTGGCCTTGAGGATAGCAACGACCACCCTTTGCGCCAAGGGTGGTCAGACAAAAATGGTTTCACACTGGTTTCCTGACCCAATGGAAGGGTGCCTAGCGCAATCCGCTGCGCCGGTTCAGCATGACGGTGCCCAACAACGCATCGCCCAAACCCTGGCCGCGCGAAGAGGTCATCATCATGATGATCGACACGATCTGCAAAGGGGGTACCGCCAGGGCCAGCGAATAGGCGCCAGTGTGAAGCGCGGCCATCTGGGTATCAAGACGCCGACCGGACAGATCTCGCAGTTCAATCCCGGCAAACCGCATGCCCCAGGTGGCAGACCCGTTGGCAATGGTGATGGTGCGATAGGCAAAGCCGATCATCAGGTAGAGCAGCGGCCAGATAAAAAAGCCGATAAAGGCTGTGAGGATCCCGGTCGCGACGCACAAGGCAATGATGACGACGCTGTCCACCATCCAGGCCAAGAGGCGCTTGGGCGCCACCGAAGCGTAGAATTCGGATTGATAGTCGGGGTCGGGCAGGGCAGTCATCTGGGCATCCTGTGATGTCTGTTGATTAGGAGATTTGAAGTAATAAGGGAATGCCCCCGCCCAAATGAGGGCGAGGGAGGGAACAGAGGGATCAGGCGCTTTTGGCGTCTTGTTCCGTTTCGTCAGCCTCTTCGGCGGCAGCGGCGGCACGCTGCTCCATGAACTCGTCGAATTCCGCCTTGTCCTTGGCTTCGCGCAGGCGCTGCAGGAAGGCGTTGAAGTCATCCTGCTCCTGTTCGAGGCGACGCAGCGTGTCGGCCTTGTAGGCGTCAAAGGCGCTGTTTCCGCTGGACCTCATGGCGGACATGCCGTGGTGGGACCAGGATTTGCGGCTGCGGCAGGATTTGTTGAACATGCGTTTGCTCCAGATCATGTAGAACAGAAGGGCGAGGCCAATCGGCCAGAAGAAGACAAAGCCAAGCACCATGGCGGCAATCCATGCGCCTTTGCCTTTGCTGTCGAGCCAGGCTTCGCTGCGCGAGAACCACCCCTGCGGATGGCCCGGGGCATGGGGGGCAGTTGCGGTTGGGGTATAACTCGTCATCGGGACCTCCGGTTGCGGGTTGATGTAAATCTCTTTTACATCCTCAATATTGAGAGTGAGGCCCCTCTGCGCAAGAGTGCATGTGAATGTTTTTTACATTTTTATCGTATGTATTTGTTTTGTTAGGGAATATTTCCCGCTAAAAGCCGGAGGCGTGCTTTATGTCACCGGTGGCCAGCACAGGGGAGGCATCTATCTCGTCCGCATCCAGCATTGCCGCGACGCGTTCCAGGCTGGCGACCAGCATGGCCTGCTCCCAGTCCTCCATCGCGTTGAACTTGCGCACAAAGCGCTGTTGCAGCGGATCAGGGGCTTCGGCCAGGATCTGGCTGCCCTTGTCGGTCAGGGTGATGTTGATCTGGCGGCGGTCCTGGTTGGACTTTTCCCGCACCACCAGACCGTCGCGGACCAGTTTATCCACCAGAGATGTGATGGTTCCCTGCGAAACCCGCATCCGCAAAGAGATCGCCTTGGCCGTGGCATAGCCCTGTTCGCTGATGATCTGAAGCACCCGAAACTGGGCTGGCGTCACGCCGGTGGTCTGGCGAATCTCGCGCCCAAACAATTCGGTTGCCCGCACAATACGGCGGAGCGCGATCAGGCTACTGTCGATGCGGTCCATGAGGTCTCCATTACTTTGACGTCGGAAGTATATGGCAGTGTGTCGCATCTATCAAAACAAAATACACTTCGTCGATTAAAGCAATAATAGGTCGGTTTCGTGCTTGAAAAGTCTGAAAGCGACGATATTTGGGGTCAGTTACCTAAAAGTTGCTTTGACTATTGAAATGTGTAGCGCGGCGTGATACTTCACCCATCGAAGCGAAAGGAGATCACTACGATGCAGAACCCCGCTGACCCGAGGCAGATTGCCCTTCCGGCCCTGCGCACACCTTCCTCTGAAGATGGTGCGCGTATCTGGGAGCTGGTGCGCAGCTGCAGTCCGCTGGATGAAAACTCCATGTACTGCAACCTGCTGCAATGCGATCACTTTGCCGATACCTGCGTCATCGCTGAATTGGCAGGCGAGGCGGTGGGCTGGATCTCGGCCTATGTGATGCCGAATGATCCCGAAACGCTGTTCGTCTGGCAGGTTGCCGTGTCAGAGCAGGCCCGTGGCCGCGGTCTTGGTGCGCTGATGCTGCAGTCGATCCTGCGCCGTGCGGCCTGCCGGAGTGTCAAACGCATCCAGACGACAATCACGGCCGACAACGAGGCCTCCTGGGCGCTTTTCGGCAAATTTGCCAGGCTTCAAGACAGCCAGATGGATATCCAGCCCTATTACACTCAGGCGCTGCACTTCCAGGATCGGCACAAGACCGAAAACCTCGTCACCATCGCTCTGCAAGAGCCGGCACGGCTGGCCGCCTGATCACGGCTGCCAGAGGTTTTCACACCTTCATTCCTCCCAAAATCAAACAAACGCGAAAGAGGTCGTATGTCTACGAACACCTCCATCACTCCTATTTTCAAACGCCGCGAGTCCGAGGCGCGCAGCTATTGCCGGGGCTTCAACACCGTCTTTGCCTCGGCTTCGGGGTCAGAAATGGTGGCCGAAGACGGCCAGCGCTACATTGATTTCCTCGCAGGCTGCTCGTCGCTCAACTACGGTCACAACGACCCGGACATGAAAGCGGCACTTGTCGAACACATCCATTCCGATGGTGTTGCCCATGGGCTAGACATGCACACCGACACCAAGGCTGCGTTCCTTGAAACCTTTGAGAACGTGATCCTCAAGCCCCGTGGCATGGACCACAAGCTGATGTTCACCGGTCCCACGGGTGCCAATGCGGTCGAAGCTGCGATGAAGATCGCGCGCAAGGCCACAGGCCGGACCAATGTGATTGCCTTCACCAATGGCTTTCACGGTGTGACACAGGGCGCTTTGGCGGCGACTGGCAATGGCTATCACCGCGGCGGCGCAGGCGTGGGCCTGAACAATGTGACGCGCGTTCCTTTTGATGGTTACATGGGTGCAGGCAACGACACAGCGGATTATCTTGAGGCGATGCTCAACGATCCATCATCCGGCGTCGACGCGCCTGCTGCGATCCTTCTTGAGGTCGTGCAGGGAGAGGGCGGTCTCAACGCGGCCAGCTCCGACTGGGTGCGCCGTGTCGCTCGGCTCGCGAAAGAGGCTGGCGCGCTGTTGATCATCGATGACATCCAGGCCGGCTGCGGACGCACCGGCACCTTCTTCTCCTTTGAAGAGATGGGCGTGACCCCTGACATTGTGACGCTTGCCAAATCGGTGTCGGGCTTTGGCCTGCCGATGGCGCTGGTTCTGGTAAAGCCGGAATATGACGTGATGGGCCCGGCCGAACACAACGGCACCTTCCGCGGCAACACGCATGCCTTTGTTACTGCACGGGTGGCTCTGGAAAAGTTCTGGTCTGATAAAGCCTTCGAACATGACATTGCGCGCCGTGCGCTGATGGTCGAAGAGGCGCTGAACGAGATTGCGGATTTGGTGCCCGGCGCCCGCCTCAAGGGGCGCGGCATGATGCGCGGCGTCGATGTAGGCTCTGGCGAGCTGGCCGGGGACCTCTGCGCGCGCGCGTTCCAGAACGGTCTGATCGTGGAAACTTCCGGGCCCGAGGACGAGGTGGTCAAGATCCTTGCGCCGCTCACCACCCCGGATGAGCAGCTGGCAGCTGGCCTTTCCATCCTGACGGATGCGGCCCGCAGCGTATTTGCAACAACCAAAGTGGCAGCGGAGTAAGACCATGATTGTCCGTGATTTCAATGATATCCTGAAAAACCAGCGCGACCGGGTCGTGAGCGATGCCAAGTGGACCAGCGTGCGGATGCTGCTGGCCGACGACAAGATGGGGTTCTCCTTCCACATCACCTTCCTGGAGGCGGGTTCGGAGCACACCTTCGAGTACAAGAACCACTTCGAAAGCGTCTACTGCATGCAAGGCACCGGATCGATCACCGATCTGGCCACCGGCGAGACGCATCTGATCCGTCCGGGCGTCATGTATGCGCTCGACAAGCATGACCGTCACGTCCTGCGCGCCGAAGAAGAACTGGTGATGGCCTGCTGCTTTAACCCGCCGGTGACGGGGACCGAAGTGCACCGCGAAGATGGATCCTACGCCGCACCCGAGCCTGTCGAGGCATAAGCCATGACCCATACTGTAGAAAAGATCGGCGGGACGTCCATGTCCCGCCTGAATGAACTGTGCGAAACGCTCTTCATGAAGCAGGGCAAAGCGGAATACGGCCGGATCTTTGTCGTCTCTGCCTTTGGCGGCATCACCAACCTCCTGCTTGAGCACAAGAAAACGGGCGCGCCCGGTGTCTACGCCCGCTTTGCCAATGCTGAGGACGATCACGGCTGGCTGGGTGCGCTGAACGAGACTTCTGCTGCGATGATCGCCGCCCATGAGGCCGTGCTTGACCATCAGGGCGACATCGACCAAGCCACTGCCTTTGTGCAGGAGCGTATCGAAGGAGCGCGCAACTGCCTGATCGATCTGCAGCGCCTGTGTTCCTACGGGCATTTCCGGCTCGACACGCACCTGCTGCAGATCCGCGAGCTGCTCTCGGGCCTGGGCGAGGCGCATTCGGCGCTGGTTGCGGTTCTGATGCTGCAGCGCGCCGGTGTAAACGCGCGGCTGGTGGACCTTTCCGGCTGGCGCGGCGACGCGGATCTGTCGCTTGAGGCGCGCATTGAATCGGGCATGGAGGGGATCGACCCGGCGACGGAAATGCCGATCGTCACCGGTTATGCGCAATGCGCCGAAGGCCTCATGCGCGAATTCGACCGGGGCTATTCCGAGGTGACCTTCTCGCAACTTGCCGCCCAGACCGGCGCGCGCGAGGCGATCATTCACAAGGAATTCCATCTGTCCTCGGCCGATCCCAAGCTGGTCGGCGAAGGCAATGCGCGCAAACTGGGCCACACCAACTATGACGTTGCAGACCAGATGGCGAACCTCGGCATGGAGGCAATCCACCCTTCAGCGGCGAAAACGCTGCGCCAGTCGGGCGTGCCCCTGCGGGTGACCAACTGTTTCGAACCCGAAGATCCTGGCACCATCATCGATGATCAGCCCGCAGACAAACCGGCGGCAGAGATTGTTACAGGCCTTGATATCATCGCGCTTGAGCTGTTCGAACAGGACATGGTTGGCGTCAAAGGCTATGACGCCGCGGTGCTCGAGATCCTGACCCGCCACAATGTGCGGATTGTCTCGAAAGTGACCAATGCCAATACGGTGACCCACTATCTGGATGCCTCGCTCAAATCGATGCGCCGGGTCGAGGCGGATCTGTCGGCGCGCTACCCGCAGGCAGAGATCAACAGCGAGAAACTGTCTCTGATTTCCGTGGTGGGGCGTGACCTCAGCGGCCTTCATGTGCTGGCACGTGGCATGAGTGCCTTTGCGCAAGATGGTATCCTGCCACGCGGTGCGACACAGGGGCCGCGCAATGTGGACACGCAGTTCATCCTGCGGCGCGAGGACAAGGATAAGGCGATTGCCTTGCTGCATGACGAGTTTTTCGGCGCGCCTCAAGCTGAAACACGCATGGCCGCCTGACCAGTCGGCTCCAGACCTTAGGTCGCCTGCTCAGCTTTTGCGGGACGGGCGGCGCAGAGGCGCACGGCTTCGGTCATTGCCGGCAGAGGTCGCCTTTTGCAGCAGGGCCAGAAATTGGTCCTGCTCTTCTTTTGAAAGACCTGTCAGAATCTCGCCTTGAACCGCATCGACCAGGGGCTGAACCTTGGCGAGAACCGCCTCGCCGGCCTCAGTCAGCTGCAATTGTCTGGCGCGCCGGTCCTTGAGGCTGACACTGCGATCGACGAGTGCCTTGGCCTCGAGCCGGTCAATTACTTTGCCAAGCGTGGCTTTGTCATAGGCAATCAGCCCGGCGACCGAGGCTTGATCCACCCCCGGATTCGCCTGGACCGCCTTGAGCGCAGCGTATTGAACCGGGGTCAGATCAATGCTGTGAGCCGACATCATTTCTGCAAACTGTGCGACCGAGATTTGTTGCAGACGACGGATCAGGTGACCGGGGAACCGGTAAAGATCCAAGTCGTAGCTGTCCGTATCATGGGCTGTCATTGAGGTTGTCCACAGGTCGGGGTGAGGGTTCGTTTCGCGTTTGGAGAAAGTAGTCGCAAAACTCCTAAATGACCATATTGTCCGATGTCGCAGGTCAGCGGCAGTGTGCGCATTTGCAGCTTTTCCTGCGTTTGCTGTCGGGTTAGATCATGACGCATGGCACTCGTTTTTTCTTCCTTGCAAGACATGTTTGATCATGGGCACGACACGGTAATCGATGTCCGCAGTCCCGCGGAATTCGCCGAGGATCACGTGCCCGGTGCGATCAACCTGCCTGTTCTCAGCAATGAGGAACGCGCCAAAGTGGGCACCATCTATGTGCAGCAAAGCCCGTTTCTGGCCCGCAAGATCGGCGCGGCGATGGTGTTTCGCAATGCGGCCCATCATATCGAACAAACCCTCAGCCAGCACGAGGGCGGCTGGCGTCCGCTGGTCTATTGCTGGCGGGGCGGTCAACGCTCCGGAAGCTTTACCTATCTTCTGCAGCAAATCGGCTGGCGGGCCGAAGTCGTAAAAGGCGGCTATCAGTCCTACCGTCGCCTGGTCCACGCGATGCTCTATGAAACCGAGCTCCCTTTCCGGTTGGTTTTGTTGGATGGCTATACGGGCACGGCAAAGACGGCCCTGTTGCAGCATGTGGCTGACGCGGGCGGTCAAGTGCTGGATCTTGAAGGGCTTGCAAACCATCGCGGATCTCTGCTGGGGGACATGCCTGGCGATCAACCCAGCCAAAAGGCGTTTGAGTCCCGGCTCGCTGGGGCGCTTGTGCGGCTTGATCCTTCTCGCCCGGTTCTGGTTGAGGCGGAATCCAGCAAGATCGGCGCGCGCATCATCCCGCCAAGCCTGTGGAGCCTGATGAAAGGCGCGCCCCGGATCGAGGTCTCGGCTCCACTTGAGGCGCGCTGCAGATATCTGCTGGACAGGTATGGAAACACTCTGCCACAGCAGGATGCGCTCGCGCAGACGCTCAATCGCCTGCGGGTACACCGGTCAAACGCGGTGGTCGATGGATGGATCGCAATGATCGGCGCAGGGGATATGGCAGGGCTGGCCGAGGCCCTCATGGTCGATCACTATGATCCCGCCTATCAAACCTCGCGTCGCAACATCGGGGCAAGGGTAATGGCCTCCGTCACGTTGGAGCGGCTGGAGAGTGACGCACTGAAGGTTGCAGCATCCAAGATCTGTCAACAGCTCGAAAAACTCGGTTCGGGATCGTACTAGCGCAGGACGATTTGCCCTTCGCCCTTTGTGATTTGCCCGATCACTGCAGCCCCATGGCCGGCCTCTTGCAGGGTTTTGACCGCAGCCTTCGCCTTGTCGACGGGCAGGGCGGCCAATAGGCCCCCTGCGGTCTGCGGGTCGAACAGCAGCTCCTGCGCACCGGAGGTTTGCCATTCTGGCAAGAGCGCCGCGTTTTCCGGGAACAGCGAGGAGCGCACGCCGTTTTCGGCGAGAACCGCCGCGCCTTTCATCAGGGGGATGGCGGCAAAATCAATTTCTGCGCTGACTTGTGAGGCTTCGCATATGCCCAAAAGGTGCCCCGCAAGGCCAAAGCCCGTGACATCGGTCATCGCATGGGCATCCGGCGCCAGAACCTGCGAGGGCAGGGCCTGGGAGCGCTGCATCTGATCCAGCGCTGCGGCAACCCATGCGCCTTTTGCCTTTGCAGCCATTTCAGCGGCCATGATCACGCCAGAGCCAATCGGCTTGGTCAGCACCAGCGCATCACCGGGAAGCGCGCCTGCGAGCGTCACCGGATCGCGTTTGCATAGGCCCGTGACAGTGAATCCGACGGTCAATTCGTCTCCCAGCGAGGTATGGCCGCCAACGATCTCTGCGCCGGCCTCTCCCATCACGCTGCGGGCGGCGCTCATGATCTCGGTCAGGGTGCGTTGTTGCAGGGCTGGCGCAAGGCGTGGCAGGATCAGGTTGGCCGTGGCTGCCTGCGGCATCGCTCCCATGGCCCAGATATCCCCCAGCGCGTGAATCGCGGCAATGCGGGCCATCACATAGGGGTCGAGCGTGAAGGCGCGCAAATGATCGGTGCTGATAACCTGGCGGGTCTCCCCCATGGTCAAAAGCGCCGCATCGTCCCCCGGCAGCGGGGTGATATCCCCCCGTGTGCTGCCCGGCGCATCCGCCAATACGGCGCGTAGGGCACGGCGCCCGGCCTTGGCGCCGCAGCCGCCGCACATGGGTTTGTCACCCAACACCTCTGGCAGGTCCACGGTATGTTCTGCGGGCAGATCCGGAGTGTCCATTTCGGGAAGGGAACGAAATTGCTCCATGAAGCTCTGGTCGATCCGGTCCTTCCAGCGCCAGACCGTCTTTCCGGCAAAAAGCATTCCAAAGCGTTCGCCCAATGCCTCTTTTCCACCCATTGAGATAAGCTTCAAATAGTCTTTTTGCGGCCTGTAGCGCCGCATCGGATCGCCGGAGATCGAGGCACGCAGGTTGTGGAGCAGGATCGGAGCCTGTCTTACCGCGTAAACGCCGGCCTTGGGGCGGGGGTCATACCCCAGATGCGCGCAATCCCCGGTGGCAAAGATCGCAGGGTCCGAGGTTTGCAGACGGTCCGAAACCGTCACGAACCCTTCGTTTAAGTCAAGTCCGCTGCCCGCCAGCCAGTCATGAGGACGCGCTCCGGCTGTCCCGATTGTAAAGTCTGAAAGAACCTCGCGGCCACCGTCCAGTTTCACATGATCCGAGTGAACGCTGGCAACCGATGCGTTTTCGATCAATGTCACGCCCATTTCGGAAAAGGCGCGCCGCAAGCGGTCCCGGACACCAGCGCTTGCCGTGCCCAGGACCGCCCCGCTGTCGATCAGGGTTGCTTGCTGCAATCGTCCCTGGCCGCGCAGAGCGTGCGCCATGGCCAGCACGAGCTCTGCGCCTGCAACGCCGCCACCAATCACCGAGATCCGCGCGGGACCGTCTCCATGGAGGAATGCAGCCCATTTCTCCGCAAAGGGACCAAGCGGTTTTGCCGGGATGGCATGGTCCGCAAAGCCGGGCAGGTCTGGCATCTCGGAGGTGATGCCGACATCGATAGAGGCCACGTCGAACCTCACATCCGGTCGCCCGCTCACGCGCACGGTCCGCGTTTCCAGATCCAGCCCCTCTGCAGCTCCTATGACAATGCGGGCACCGGCATGGCGGGCGAGTTGAACCAGATCGATGTCCAGATCGTCGCGGTCGTAGTGGCCCGCCACAAAACCCGGAAGCATGCCTGAATATGGGGCCGTTGGACCTGGGTTTATCAATGTGAGACGGGCACCGGGCAAGGGCCGCATCGCCCATTTCAGAAGCACCAGCGCATGGGCATGGCCGCCTCCGATCAGAACCACATCCTTGGTCTGGGGAAGGCGGAGGCTGTCCATGTCACTGCTCTTTCTGCGTTATGTTGCCGAACCTGTTGGCGTCGGATCAGTTTGGCGTCTCGGCCTGCTCGTCCTCGTCGGGAATATTGTGCGTGGCCCAGATCCCGTCTTGTCCAGCATCCGGCAGAGTGCCGGTTTCCTCGCGCCGGTGAATGTGGACCTTGGCAATGAAATGGGCCGTCACCGGCGCGGTCAGGAACAGGAAGAGGGTGATCATCAGCTCATGGAGCGACAGGCGCCCCTCAAAGGCGATGGCATGCACGATGGAGGCCAGGAGAACACCGCCCACGCCAAGGGTGGTTGCCTTGGTCGGTGCATGAAGGCGAGACATGGGATCGTCGAGTTTCAAGAGCCCAAAGGAGCCGACAAAGCCGAAGATGCCCGCCATCACCAGAAAGGCTGCGATCAGAAGGTCGGTAACAAGGTCCATAGTCGCCTCACTCGATGATATTGCCGCGCAGGATAAAGCGCGCGTAGGCCACGGTCGACACAAAGCCCAGCATGGCGATGAGCATGGCCGCTTCAAAGAAAATCTCGGTTCCCAGCGCCAGCCCATAGAGAACCATCAGGGCGATGGCGTTGATGAACATTGTATCGAGCGCGAGGATCCGATCAGCCATGGTGCCGCCGAACATAACCTTCCAGAGGTTCATGAGCAGCGCCAGCGCAAAGCATACGAAGGCAAAAAGAGCCGCAGATTCAATCATTCGAAAATCTCCATCAGGCGGCGCTCGTAGCGCTGTTTGATCTCGTCCCGCACCGCGTCGACGTCGTCACAGTCAAGGCAATGCACCAATAGGGCATGCCCCTCGGCCGAAAGGTCTGCAGAGACTGTGCCCGGGGTCATGGTGATCGTCCCGGCGAGAACGGTGATTGCCTCGGGCGTGCGCAGGTCCAGTGGGATGGTTACCCAAGTGGGCTGGCGTTTGGCGTTGGGCTTGAACAGAACAATGCGCGCGACCGTGATATTGGCCACGACAATATCCCAGATTACGACCAAGATGTACGCGACAATCTTGAGCGGGTGTTTCATCCGCAGTTGTTGCGGCCAGAAGGGCTGGGTCAGGAAGGGGATCAGCAGACCCAGCAGGAAGCCAAAGACCAGCGAATTGAGGGTGAAACTGTTCACGGTCAAAACCCATGTCAGCGTCAGCAACAGGGTCAGGACCGGATGAGGAAGCAATCGGCGCATCAGTTTCATTTGCTCGCCCTTTCCAGCACGGTTTCAAGATAGTCCTGCGGCGCAAAAAGCTGCGCAGCGGTGGCCTCGGCGTAGTCCGTCATCGGGCCAGCAAAGATGGTCAACATAACCAGGCCAGAGAGCAGACCAAAGGCGGAGACAAAAGGCAGGGCCGAGTTGGAAGCTGTCTGCTCCTGAATGGGGGCTTCGGTGTCGTCCCCTTCTAGCTGGGCTTCTGGTTCAAGACCGTGGCTTTTCCAGAAGATCAGGCTGCCTGCACGCGCCAGGCCTATGATGGTGATGAGGGACGAAACGAGGATCACGCCCCAGATCCACCATACCAGGTCGTGGCTGCGTGCGGCATCCATCACCAAGAGCTTGCCGAGGAAACCAGACAGCGGCGGCATGCCTGCAAGGGCGATGGCGCCCGCAAAGAACAGCGCCGCGATTAGCCCGCTTTGGGCCATGACTGGTTTTGGCGCGATTTCACCGCCCTGACGTTCCATCACCATATCGGCCACCAGGAACAGGAAAGCGGCAGCAAGCGTCGAATGCACCGTGTAGTACAGCGCTGCGGCGACGGCCTCGGGCGTGAAGAGCGCGACAGCGGTCAAGAGCGTGCCCATCGATGTGATGGCGCCAAAGGCCACCAGTCGACCGATGTCGCGCGCGCCCAGAACGCCTATGGCCCCCACCGCGAGGGTGACCAGCGCGGCCGGTAGCAGCCAGTCTCCGGCAAGGCCGGCGGTGATCTCCACCTCGGGGCCAAAGACCAGCGTGTACATCCGCAGGATCGCATAGGCGCCGACCTTGGTCATGATCGCAAACAGGGCCGCAACCGGCAGGGGCGCATTCGCATAGGAGGCAGGCAGCCAGAAATGCAGCGGCAGAACAGCGGCCTTGATCGCGAAGACCAGCAAAAGCAGTATGGCTCCGACGCGCAGAAGGGCAGTGTCCTCAGCCGGCAGTTCGGCCACGCGCAGGGCGAGGTCGGCCATGTTGAGCGTGCCGGTCACCGCATAGAGCGTGCCAAGGGCAAACAGGAACAGGGTCGAGCCCAGAAGGTTGTAAACCACATACTGTACACCTGCCCGGAAACGCGTGGCGCCGCCTGCGTGGATCATCAGACCGTATGAGGCAATGAGCAGAACCTCGAAGAAAACAAAAAGGTTGAAGGCATCGCCGGTCAAAAAGGCGCCAATGATGCCCATCAACTGAAACTGGAACAGGGCGTGGAAGTTGGCTCCGCGCGCGTCCCAGCCGGTTCCGATGGCATAAAGCAGCACTGCCAGCGCAAGAACCGCCGTCAGAACGATCATCATGGCCGACAGGCGGTCCAGCACCAGAACAATGCCAAAGGGCGCGGGCCAGTCGCCCAGCTCATAGACCTGCACGGTGCCGTCAGCGGCCTGCGCGGCCAGTGCCAAGGTGATCGCGGCAATGGCTACAGTGCTCGCTATCGAAAAGATGCGCTGAAGATCCAGGTGGTAGCGCACCACCATGATGATGAAGGGGGCAACAATCGCCGGCAGAAGGATCGGCGCAATCAGAAGGTGGTTCATGCGTCTTCTCCGGTCTTGGCAGTCTCGCCGTCTTCCAACATGTCGATCCGGTCATCGCGCGCCGACAAGAAGGCGCCCAGGGCGATCATCACGACGACGGCGGTCATACCAAAGGAAATTACGATGGCCGTCAGGACCAAGGCCTGCGGCAGGGGATCGGTGTAGGCGACCTCCTCATATTTATTGAGGATCGGCGGGGCGTTGACCATCAGGCGACCCGTGGCGAACAGAAAGACGTTCACCGCATAGGACACCAAGGACAGACCCAGGATCACCGGAAAGGTGCGCTTGCGCAGGATCAGATAGACCCCGGCAGCCGTCAGCAGGCCAACAGCCGAAGCAACCAGAAATTCCATGCTCAGACCTCGTTTTCGTTCTTGGGCTCGTCATCGCGAGCCGGGTTGATGTCCATGGCGTATTCCGATGAGGTTCCTGGCTGCCAGGCAAAGCGGGAAAGGCTCTCCAGCGCCAACAGCACCGCGCCGACCACGGCAAGGAAGACGCCCAGATCAAAGAGGGCTGCGGTGGCCCATTCGAATTCCTTGAGGGGCGGCCAGTGGATGTAGCCAAAGGCAGAGGTCAGGAACGGCATGTCATTGAACCAGGCACCGATGCCGGTGGCCGCCGCGATCAACACGCCGGAGCCGATGATGCCGTGGTAGTAGAAGCGCTGCCGCTCAGAGGTCCAGGAAAAGCCCGAGGCCATATACTGCATGATCACCGCAATCGCTGCGACCAGACCGGCGATAAAGCCGCCGCCCGGCAGGTTATGCCCGCGGAAGAAGATATAGGCCGCCACCATTAGCGCCAGCGGCATCATCACGCGGGTTGCTACCACCATCATCATCGGATGGGCATCGCCCGCCTGCGGCAGATCCGGTTTGCGGTTCAAGAGGTAAGCCCGCACGCGGGTGCCCAGAACCGCTTCGGTCAGCGCGTAGATGACCAAGGCTGCAATGCCCAAGACGATGATCTCGCCAAAGGTATCAAAGCCGCGGAAATCCACCAGGATCACGTTCACCACATTGGTGCCGCCGCCGCCCTTGTAGGAGTTGGCAAGGTGGAATTCGGAAATCGTGGGCGCCGCGAAATCGCGCGTCATCAGCGCATAGATCAGCCCGCCAGAGCCAAGCCCGGCCACAACAGCAATCGCGCCATCGCGCAGGCGGGTCAGGGCCGGGGTCTCTATCGGGGTTTCCTTGGGCATGAAGTTCAGCGCGAGTAGCATCAGAACGATTGTGACAACCTCGACCGACAGCTGGGTGAGGGCAAGGTCAGGCGCAGACAGGTAGTTGAACGACATCGACACAACGAGGCCAACCACGCCGATCAGGATCAGCGCCAGCAGGCGGTTGTGGTGACGCAGCACGATCAGCACGGTCGCCAGCACAAGGCTGAGCCATCCCAGCGCCGGGATCGGATCGATGGCCATCACCGCGCGGGTGGCGGGGCCGGTGTCGCCGGTGCTGTAGGCATACCATCCCAATGCGACGGTAAAGGCGACCATAATGGCGCCATAGCGGGTGATGGCTCCGTTGTGCAGACCGTCGGTGATCCCTTTGGCCAGACGCGCGAGCGCCTCCATCAGCGCATCGAAGATGGCTTTTGCCTCAGGGCGCGGTGCGGCATTCCAAGCGCGCATCACCGGGCCATGGGCCGCCAGCAACAGCGCACCGCCTGTAACCGCCACAATCGACATATAGAGCGCGGGCGTGAAGCCGTGCCAGAGTTTCAGCGAATAATACGGCAGCTCACCGCCGCCAATCACGGCACCAGCCGCCACGGCAACCAGAGGCCCTGCGATTTTGGCCGAGAAGAGGCCGATCAGGATGACCAGCGTGATCAGGAAGGCAGGCGCCAGCCACATGCCCACACCCGGATCATGGGGCGTGCTGGGATAGTCGTCGCGCTTGGGGCCAAAGAAGACATGAACGATGAAGCGGAAGGAATAAGCCGCCGAGAACAGCGCCGCCACCAGGGCCAGACCGGGCACAAAATAGTGTGATCCTGCCCAGACGGTGTGGACGGTTTCCTCCAGCATCATCTCCTTTGACAGGAAGCCGTTGAAGGGCGGAATGCCCGCCATCGACAGCGCCGCGACCAATGCGATGGTAAAGGTCACCGGCATCAGGTGGCGCAGGCCGCCCAGACGCTTGATGTCGCGGGTATGCGCTTCGTGATCGACGATACCAGCCGACATAAAGAGCGCTGCCTTAAAGGTCGCGTGGTTGATGATGTGGAAGACGGCAATCACCGCCGCGAGTTTGGTGCCAAAGCCCAAAAGCATGGTGATCAGGCCCAAATGGCTGACGGTGGAGAAGGCCAGCAAACCCTTTAGGTCATCCTTGAAGAGCGCAATTATCGCACCAAGGGCCATGGTCACAAGGCCGGTGGTGGCCACGATGTAGAACCATTCGGGCGTCCCCGCCAGAACCGGCCACATCCGGGCCATGAGGAACAGGCCTGCTTTTACCATTGTGGCCGAGTGCAGATAGGCCGAGACCGGCGTCGGCGCAGCCATGGCGTGGGGCAGCCAGAAGTGGAAGGGGAACTGCGCCGATTTGGTGAAACAGCCCAAGAGGATCAGGATCAACGCAGGCAGGTAAAGCGGCGAGGCCTGGATGGCCTCCTTGTTTTCCAAGATGACGCTCAGGTCGTAGGATCCCGCGATGTTGCCAAGGATCAGCATGCCCCCGATCATCGCCAGACCGCCGGATCCCGTGACAGTCAGTGCCATGCGCGCGCCCTGACGTCCTTCGGGCAGGTGCTTCCAATAGCCGATAAGCAGGAAGGACGACAGCGACGTCAGCTCCCAGAAAATCAGCAAAAGCAGGATGTTGTCAGAGAGAACGATGCCAACCATCGCGCCTTGGAACAGCAGCAGATAGGTGTAGAACTGCCCCATCGGATCCTCGCGCGAGAGATAGAACCGCGCATAAAGGATGATCAGAAGGCCGATACCGAGGATCAGCGTTGCGAAGAGAAAGCCAAGCCCGTCAAGAAAGAAGTTCGCATTGAGGCCCAGCCCCGGCAGCCAGTCGAAACGCGCTGTTACGACCTCTCCCGAAAAGACGGTCGGCGCATGAAGCAGCAGGCCGACAAAGGCAAGAAAGGTCGTCAGCCCTGCGGCCGATGCCGACGCATTTCGGCCGGCGCGGATAAGCAAGGCTGGAAAAACGGCGCCAAGAAAGGGCAGGGCCGCAATCAAAAACAGGGACACGTGCAGTTCTCCCGGGTTGGGCTAGGCGAATTTTGACTTTGCCTAAGCAATTTTTCGCTTCTGTGCCAGCCCCGCAGGCCCGTTCTGGCGACGATCAGGCCCATGAAACTGGAATTGTTGGACATTGCGGCACTAATTGGGGCTGCGGTGCGGCGTTGACAAGATTTTGAATGGTCAAAATTTCTGTCCCATGCAGAACTGTCACGTACTGGCGTCTCACGGCGAGAGCCCGGACTTTGTTCGTGGCCGGGTTGCTTGACAAGAGACGCGTGCAAAAGACGGGGGATTGAAGGGATGAGGGGCGACAGATGCGGCTAGGCCAGAACCCAGGCAATCAGTCTTCGGGGATTTCGCGGCGGCGGCTTTTGAAACTGGCCGCAGTGGTCTCCGGGGGCGTATTTATCGGTGGGATCGCCTGGCATTTGCGCCCCGCGCCAGACCACGACCAACCTCGCATGACAGCCTCGGAAGCGTTTTCAAGGGCAGCTGCGCATGAAATCACTCTTGTGGATATCCGAACGCCGCGAGAGTGGCGCAGCACTGGTGTGCCTGTCGGCAGCGTCCAACTGGATATGCGCCGGGAGGATTTTGTCCGATCGCTTGCGCGGGCGGTGAACGGAGACCGCGCGGCACCAATCGCTTTGATCTGTGCCAGAGGTGTGCGCTCGGCGCGGATGGTGCGCGCCCTGTCAGAAGCGGGCTTCTCGCAGATTTTGGACGTCCCAGAAGGCATGCTGGGTTCCCGGGCAGGGCCGGGATGGATCGCTGGCAACCTACCGGTCGCAAGGTGGCAAGGATGATGTGCCAGCGCAGGTCTGTGATCGCCGCCCTTTTTGGCGGAGCGGTCATGTTCTGTCAGGTGCAGTCTGTCCTGGCGGGCTGTGGACCTGATCCGGCGTCATGCAAGGTTCCCAGTGGTGACTATGAGCTCGCCCTGCCGACAAATGCCGGTCATTCGGATGATATGGGCGCGGTTCCGGCGGTTGTCTTTCTGCATGGCCATGGGAGCGCCGGGGCGACTGTGATGCGCAATCGTTCGCTGGTCGATGGGGTCTTGGCGCGGGGATATGCAGTTATTGCCCCGACGGCATTGCCGCGATGGCAAGGTAAGCGGTCCTGGAACTTCCTGCCGGGGCGGGCGGGCCGGGATGAGGTGCTTTTCCTGAGAGAGGTTGTTACGGATGCGGCCGATCGCGCGGGGATCGATCCAGAGCGCGTTTTGCTGGCAGGGTTTTCTGCCGGGGCTTTCATGGTCAACTACCTGGCCTGCGCGCATCCAGAGGATTTTGCGGCCTACGCCCCGGTGGCGGGCGGATTCTGGGACCCGCTGCCGTCCAGTTGCGCGGGGCCGGTCCGTTTGTTTCACACCCACGGGTGGGCCGATACAGTGGTTCCGCTGGAGGGACGGTTTCTGAATGGCGGCACCTTTCGGCAAGGCGATGTCTTTGCTGGCCTTGCATTGTGGCGCCGCGTGAATGGATGCGCTTCGGATGCGCCGGCTGGTCAGGGGGTCAGCGGGCAGTGGTCCTGGCGAAGATGGTCCTGTGGCGCGTCTGCCGATCTTGTCTTTTCCTTAGTGCCTCAGGGTCATGTCATACCAAAGGATTGGCCAACTCAGGCCCTGGATTGGTTTGAGGCAACCGGCGACTGATCTGTTTCCATCCGCGGTTTTGAAAAAAAAACGGCTCTCCCGCCCCGCCTTGCCGCATCAAAGATGCCTCTCGGCGCGTTGCGCTATGCAATCATCAGACATTGATCGGCGTCTATTCCGCTGCCGAGCGATCCTGATACTGACCTGCCAGAAGATCTGCCAGTTCCTTGCGATAGGCGAGGGAGGCCAGCAGCACACGAGGCTGTGCAAAGGTTTCCTTTGATCCCATCCAATCGCGGATCCGGGCGGGAAGGCGCCATCCGGAAAGCGCCGAGAGCGGGATGGCCAGACACAGCGATATGGTGATCGGCAACAGCCAGAGGGAGACAATCCCCCCGACCATTCCGGCCGCAAGGGTCGTGCCGCAGATGCTTTCAAGCGCATGGCAGAGAGCGATCTGCCTCAGATCATAGTTCCCTCCGCTGCGGGCCTGAGGTGCCCAGCCTTTCTGAAGGCCCAGAAGGCTCCGCAATACGGCCACGACCTGCTGCACCATAAGGATCGGTGCATAAAGGATGGCGAGCAGGACTTCCGAGGCCAAAGAAAGGAAGAAACGCCCGGCGCCTCCATAGTCTGAATACCGCGCGCCACTGAGCGGCAAAGCGAAAAGTGCAAGCAGTTTTGGCGCCAGCAGCATGGCGTAGATGATAACGACTACCGCGACATGGCTTGGCTCGGACATGTCAGGCCAAGACGGGTAAAGCGGGTTTTCAGGATGGAAATAGGCCAGCGCCGAGGTTTCGCTGCCTTTGCCGATCAGAGCCCAGATCACCAAAAGTGCAAACCAGATCGGAGCCATGAGATACCCAACGGCGCCGTGCAACAGGTGAAAACGCGAGAGGTTCGAAAAGCCCCGCGCAGCGAGCAGCCTGACATGCTGGAGGTTGCCTTGGCACCAGCGCCGGTCCCGCTGGATGTGATCGATCAGAGTTTGCGGAGTCTCTTCATAGGAGCCGTCAATCCGGGGCAGAAAGCGCACCCCCCATCCCGCGCGGCGCATGAGGCCTGCTTCGACGAAATCGTGGCTCATGATCAGGGATGTGGCCCCAAACCGACCGGGAAGGTCCGGCAGGCCGGCGCATGAGGCAAAGGCACGGGTGCGGATGATCGCATTATGGCCCCAATAGTTGCCTTCGTTTCCAACCCAGGATGCGAGCCCTTCGGCCATGGCCAGACCATAGACACCATTGGCAAACTGCTGCATCCGGCCGAAGACCGAACCGGCCCCGATCAGCTTGGGATAGCTCTGGATCAGCCCGGCGCCCGGATCCTGCCAAAGCGCATCGGCAAGCGCGGCAATTGCCTGCCCGGTCATCAGACTGTCCGCATCCAGAACCAGCATTGCGTCAAAGTCGCCCCCCCAACGGCGGACCCAATCGGCAATATTCCCGGCTTTGCGTCCTGTGTTTTCTGCTCGGCGTCGGTAGTGCAGGGAAATGCCGGGGGGCAGGGTGCTGCTCAGGGCTTCGACACTCAGTCGCTCTTGACTAGCGATGGCGTCGTCGCTTGTGTCGGAGAGGATGAACATCCCATAGTGATGGCGCCCGCCCAGGGCGTAGAGCTCCTCCAGCATGGTGCGGGCATTGGCCCCGACTGCGGCGGCATCTTCGTTGTGCACGGGGATCAGGAGCGCCACTTTGAGCGCAGCCTGTGATCCGCTGATTTCATATTGGACCTCGCCGCCTGGATGCCGGTGCCGCCACATGCGCCAGAGCCCCAGCAGCACGGTTGAGACGGAGAAGGTGATCCAGAAGAAGTTAAAGGCGATCAGGACCAGCAGCAGGATCTCAAGCGCCATAAAGCCATCCGCCGCAAACCAGCCTTTCATGACAAACGCCAGAACGAAGGTCGCAAGGAGTGCGGGGGCAAACACCATGAGCCGCCAAAGCGCGACAGATTTCTGCTGCAATGGACCGGGGGCGTTCTGGTCGCAGAATGCCTGTGTGAAATCCTGAGTTGGCATCTGCAACGGGCATTCGGGCGGCATCAATTCGAGGCTTGGTCTTGCGGTTTTCTGTACCAACTCCACGGAGCTGTGGCGCCCCGGATCTAACGTATCCTTCATGACGTCCACCTGTAGAGCCAGACCTCGGAGATCGGCCTTCCGTCCCGGCGCAGTTCGGCGCGCAGTTCCACATGATCACGAGGCCCCGGATCAAAGCTGAAGGCCAGACGCAGGCCGCCGGTGTCCGGGTTGCGCTGCAACACGCCTTGGCTCAGTTCCACATGCAGAGAGGTCAGAGCGGCGTCCAGATCGTCGGGGTCTCCCTCCAACAGGGGGTGAGGCGCAAAATCAACGGTCATGATCCGGCCCGGCGGTCCAAAAACGCGCGCGCCCGCCGCTGTGTCGATCACCTGCGCCAGAGGAAGGTCAGGGCCGTCACCCCAGGTCAGGCGATACTCAAGGCGGACTTCGGATCCGGCGGCAAAGGGGTCCCTCGGGCGCCAATAGGCCACGATATTGTCGTAGATCTCCTTGTCTGCCGGGATTTCAACCAGCGTCACGGCTCCCTGGCCCCAATCGCCTTTGGGTTCCACCCAAAGGCTGGGCCGCTTCTCATAGTTGGCTTCAAGGTCGGCAAAATCGGATAGCCTGCGGTTGCGCTGCATCAGGCCAAAGCCGCGTGGGTTTTCATCCACAAAGGAAGACACTTGCAGGCGCGTCGGGTTTGCAAGCGGGCGCCAAAGGGTTTCGCCATTGCCATTAGCGATGAGCAGCCCGTCACTGTCATGAACGGCAGGGCGGAAATCGTCAAAGCGGCTGCGGTTGGTGCGATCAAAAAGGAACATTGAGGTCAGCGGGGCAAGCCCTGCATGCGTCAGATCCACGCGCGGAAAAAGCGTCGCCTCCACATCCATCACGCAAGGCAGGCCCGGCTGGATGGTGAACCGGTAAGCCCCGACAACAGAGGGCGAGTCCATCAGCGCGTGGACCACAATTTCGTGCTGATCCGGTGCTGGCGCCTCCAGCCAGAACTCAGTGAATTCGGGAAACTCTTCTCCGTCGGTATCGGCGGTTTTCAGTGCCAGCCCGCGAGCAGACAGGCCATATGTCTGCCCGAGACCAATGGCGCGGAAGTAGCTGGCGCCCTGGAAGACGCAAAATTCCGTTTTCTTTCCCGGTTCATTCAACTCGGTGCGCAGGCGGAAACCCGAATATCCAAGCTCGCCATCGGTGCTTAGGGGAGGCGCCTTGTCTGTTTTGTCAAAGAGGGACAGATCAAAGGGAATTGGACGGGATAGACCATCCGCGACTTCATGCATTTGCACTGCCCGGGGAAAGTAGAGGCCGGGCAGGAAGAAATCGACGTTGTAGCTGCGCCCCGTCTTACTCCACAGTGCATCACGACTGCGGAACCAGCGGGTCTGGTAGTCCTCATAGGTGAGGGTCAGCCAGTCCTGTGGCACCTTGGCGCGTTCTTTAAAAGGCGCCTCTGACAGGCTGCGGGCCTTTTCGATCACGTCCTGAGGGGTAAACGGATGCGATGCATCTGTGGCCAACAGTGGGCTGGCAAGGTTGGCCAGCGCCAGAGAGGAGACGCCGCCAAGAAAGCTTCGTCTTGAGGTCATCGCTTGACCCTCCAGGGTTGGGATTTGAACCAACCCGCGCCATAGGCGCAGGCAATGATCAGGGCAAAACCTGCAAGGTTTGCGGCGGCGGTGATCAGGATGCCGCGGTCGGTCTGATCCAACGCAAAGCCAATCAGCCGCGCCAGCGCCATCGAGAAGACAAAGACTGCAAGGGACTGCTGGCCGACCTTGGTGACAAGGCCCAAGATCTTTGACCAGACCCGCGCGGCAAAGGACTGACCCGATGCTATCAGGTGGGTGCCTCCAACGCCTGCAAGCACCCAGGAGAGATAAGCCAGCGCCAGGAAATGCGCATAGCGCAACAGGCCGAAATCGGTCTTTTCCCGCCATTCTCCGGTCAGGCGCCAGGCGGGGCGAATTGCATCGGCGAGATCACTGTTCCAGGCTTCCAGCCACAAAAAGACCTTCCACGATCCAAAAGGCGCTGAGAGCAGCAGAAAGGCGGCGCTGACTGCCACCAGCACGCCAGAGACCGGCGGTGCGGGAATCCAGCCTTTCATGAAGGCAAAGCCGGTAAAGAACAAAAGCTGCCAGCCAAAGGGGTTGAAGAACCATTCGCGCTCTGACCAGGGCTCTGCCGGGAGCGAGAGGCCGTCTGGGCCAAGGCCGATCACATAGGGATTGGCGGCCAGCCAGATCAATCCACAGGCGGACGCGACGGCCCAAAGACCGATCCGCTCCAGACCCATCATCAGGGGCATCAGCGCCAGCACCACCAGATACATGGGCAGAATGTCAAAATAGTTCGGAACATAGGTCAGCGTGAACATGCCCACCAGCTGCGGCATGGGATCATTGAAAAAGGGCAAGAGATTCAGCGAGGCCACATAGCTTTTGTCAAAGGCGCCGCTCAGGTCCAAAGCCGCCATCGACATGGCCACAAAGAAAAACAGCCCGATATGCGCCCAGAAGACCTGCCAGCAGCGGAACAGGACGCGGGCCGAGCCGATCAGCCAGCCACCACGTGCAAATGAGCCGCCAAAGGCGATGGCCGAGGCCATGCCCGAGCAGAACACAAAAATTTCGGTGGCGTCGGAAAAGCCAAACCGCGCCGGGATCCAGCCGGTCCAGCGGTTATCGGGGATATGGGCCACCAGGATGATGAACATCGCAATGCCGCGGAAGAAGTCGAGTCGTGGGTCACGCTGGCGCCCAGTCTCGCTGGCCGGGAATGCGGGAGCGCTGGGCGGCCTCAGGGTGTTGGCGGCCGCACCACTCGGGGGCGCGGTATCCCGCTTGTGCGGAGATGGGAATTTGGAGATGGATGCCATCTTGAAATCACTTGTTTTTGTCACGGCTTAGAAAGGCAGGGCTTCCGGCTATTCGGCCGGAAGACTTTGCGTGGCAGAAGGTGTCTGCGCGGCGCGGATCATGGCGCGGCGGGCAAGGGCGTAATTGTCCTCGGCGCCGCCGCGCTGGGCGCGGCGCGCGTCCAGAATGGCGGTGACGTCGCACAGGCGTCCGGCCCGCAGGCCCGCATCAATGGTCATCCGCTCAAAGACATCGCGCTGGGCATGGCTGCCGCCGGCCAATTGCATCGAGGACCGAGCTTGCGCAAGATGCTCAAAGGCCAGGGCAAAATCTCCTTCGCCAAAGGCCTCAAGTCCGCTTGCTGCCGCCCGACCGGGATCCGCCATGCGCTCGCGGGCTTCGTTCTGACCTGCGTGGCTTGCGTCATCATGGATACGGCGAACCAATTGCAGGGTTTCGTTTTTGCGACCACGTCCCGCCAGAGCGAGGAGGTAATGCAGATCGGCAAAAATCAGGCTGCCGTCCTCAGTTCTGTTGGCGCAGAGCTCCGACAGTTCCTCCCAGCGATCGGCGACCGGAACGCCTTCCAGCTCCAGCCGCATCAACAGCGAAGTGGCGTTGGAGATGTCGCGGTAATCGTCGGTCTTGTCCTTGCGGATTTCATGGTCGTAGAGATCCAGCACCACATCGGTCTGCCCCAGATCCAGATGCATCAGCGCCTTGTGCCACCAGACGTGGTAGCGAAAGTTGTTGCAGTGGCTCCAGGCCTCTTCCCGGCTTTCTAGCCACTCAAGACCTGCCTTGGCATTGCCGGTCATGTCATGCACATGGGCCACGGCATGCAGTCCCCAGGCATCATCCGGCGCCATCCACAGCGCCTGCCGCCCCGTGGTTTCGGCCTTGGCGTAGTCGCCGGTTTCCTCAAGTGCAAAGGCATGACATCCAAGCAGGTAGCCCCGCCCGGCGTGATCCGGAGCATAGGCGGCCATCACACGCTCAATCGAGCGGCGCATGCCAGCGCTGTCTCCCAGCACAAAGCGGATGGCCTGACTCATTTTCATTGCAAGACTGTCGCTCGGGTGATCACGCAGGATCATCTCCAGCGCTTGCACGGCACGGCTTGGGCGTCCTTCCAGCCAAAGCTGCAACGCGTCGACATAGCACCGTTCCCGCGGCAGCGCGGCTTCATAGGCGGCAAGGGCTGCGGTAAGAGCCTCTTGGGCTGCAGCTTTCATTTCACGGCGCCCCAGGAGCATCAGAAACAGGCCTTTTGCCGCCTGACCAAGGGAAAAGTGAGGTTCTGCCTCCAGCAGCTGTCCCAGATGTACCGGTGCAGCCGCGCTGTGCGACAAGACCCCCAGTTGAACCTGATTCCATAGATCAAGGGAATGCGGGTCACTCAGGCTTGTGTCCTGTCCAAAGATATCGTCTGCCATTTGGGGTCTTCCTCGCCGCTGGGGATATTAGATTGCGATCAGCCTAGAGGAGGGAGAAATGCCGCGCGACGGGCGCTCGCGCGTTGGTGAAGGCGCGTGTGCGCGGCCTGGAGAAATCCGCCCAAAAGCTCTGTGTTTCTCGGCAATCTCCCGCCCCGCGAGCCGGATTTCATGAAAAAGCCCGCCTAAAAAGGCGGGCCTTTGCCGGTTTTTGTAACATTGGGAGAAAACCCGCCGGGCGAAGTGTCGCCTAGTCGGTCTCAAACGGGGTCTTTGCGGCGAGAATCTCTGCGCTGTCGGCCCCGCAGGAGGGGGGAGCATGGCGATAAGTGACCGGCGTGCGCGAAAAGTTCAGCGGATTGCCGAGCAGTTTGACGGTGGTTTCACCCGCGTCCATCTGGATCGCCATGCCGCGTTCTGCAACCTGATCCGAAGCGAACACTCGGTCGAGCGTTTGAACGGGTCCGGCGGTGACTTTTCGCGCTTCCATCGCGGCGATCACCTCATCCATGGTGAAGCGTTTGAGCGCCGGGACCATTATGTCGTTGAGCGCATCGCGATGCGCAAGCCGCGCCGGGTTGGTGGTAAAGCGGGGATCCTCGGCCAGACCTTCAAGCCCAAGGAACTCCATCACCCGGCGGAACTGGGCATCATTGCCAATGGCCAGGATCACATGGGAATCCGAGGTCTCGTAAACGCCATATGGCATGATCGAAGGGTGCTCATTGCCTCGTCGACTGGGCAGGGTGCCGGTGTTGAGATAGGCGACGCCCTCGTTGATCAGCCAGGCGATGGTACTGTCCACAAGGGCCAGATCGATCTGCTGCCCCTCTCCGGTTTTTTCCTGATGATGCAGGGCTGCCAGAATGCCGATACAGGCGTACATGCCGCACATCACATCCGCGATGCCCGTGCCGACTTTTACTGGCTGGCCTTCGGGATCTCCGGTCAGCGACATGATCCCGGCAAAGCCCTGTGCCACCAGATCGTATCCGGGGCGGTGGCTGTTGGGGCCGGTCTGCCCATAGCCCGAGATCGAGCAATAGATCAGCCGGGGGAATGCGTCCTTGAGGCTGGCATAGTCCAGCCCGTATTTCGCGAGGCCGCCGGGTTTGAAGTTCTCGATCAGAATATCGGCCTCAGCTGCCAGCCTGCGGATCTCGGCCTGGCCATCGGCTGTGGTGATGTCGATGGCGACCGAGCGTTTGTTTCGGTTTGCAGCCATATAGTAGGCTGACAGATCGGTGGGATTGCCGTCTGCATCCATCGCATAGGGCGGGCCCCACTGGCGGGTATCGTCACCGCCGGATTTTGGGTTTTCCACCTTGATCACACTGGCGCCAAGATCGCCCAGCAGCTGGGTACAGGTGGGGCCTGCCAGAATGCGCGACAGGTCCAGAACCTTGACGCCTTTCAGAGCGCCGTGCGTCAACATGTCAGATGCGTCCATCATATCCTCCCGGTTCGATTTGAGCAGAGATGACAGTGAAACGATCCGATGCCAAGGCGCTCTGCAGGGCTGCGCGCAGTTCCGTGCGGTCATGAACCGTCACCCCGTTGCCACCAAAGGCCCGCCCGATGGCGGCAAAGTCGTGACGGGCAAAGTCAACGCCGCGGTTTGTCATTTGGCGCTGGCGCTGTTTGAGTTCGATCAGCGCGAGGCTGGCATCGGCAAAGACTACAAAGATGGGCGCCACGTTCAGCTCGGCTGCGGTCGCGAGATCGCCCGCTACCATAAGAAAGCCTGCGTCGCCCGAGAAGCTAACCACGGGACGCTCTGGCTGGGCCAGTTTGCGCCCGATGGCCATGGGAACCGCACAGCCCATGGTGCACAGCCCCGAGGATTGGATCAGCCCGCGCGGCTCGTGGCAAGTCCACATCTGACTGAGCAGGATCCTGTGTGCGCCGCTATCTGCGGTGGCCAGTGTTTCAGGCGGCAGGGTGGCGCGGCATTCGGCGATCACACCGGCTGGGCCCCAGCTGTCGTCTTGCGGGAAAGCCTTTGTGAGCGCCCCGCGCGTTGCGGCTGGCTCTCCACCCGGCCAGCGATGCGGAGTGTCGGCAGTTGCGGGGGTGAGGGCTGCAAGAGTTGGCGTCAGCGATGCTACGATGTTGAGACTAGACTGGTGCATATAGTGGGTGTTTGCCTCGGCTGCGATTTCAATCACCCGTTGGCGGTGGACATTCCAGGCGTCACGCCAGCCCGGACGCATCTCGATTGGATCATAGCCCAGTGAAAGGACCAGATCAGCCTGTTTGACCAGCGGCAGAAGATGCGTATCTGCCAGGGGGGACAGTCCCGCCCCGCCGAGGCATAGGGGATGGTCCTCGGGCAGGATGCCCTTGGCCTTGTAGCTGGTGACAAAGGGTATTTGATGGGCCTCAAGGAAGGCTCTCAAAGCCGGAGCTGTCTCTTCGGCGACGGCATCAAGGCCAATGATGGCAAGGGGACATTTCGCATCCGCCAGCCAGGACTGCGCCTGCGCCAGTGTTTCGTTGTCTGGGAGCGTGGCCGCAGCAGGCGCGCGGCGGATGCCCCGCTCTCTGGCTGGGGCATCTGCGACCGAGATCGGCACGTCGATATGAACCGGGCCGCTTCGTGGCTCGGTTGCGATAGCGACCGCTTTGTCGGCGATGACCTCGGCGGCTTCGGCGCTCAGGCGGAAGGTTGCCTTGGTGATCGGGGTGAAAACAGCCTGGTGATCCAACACCTGGTGTGTGTAGCTTTGCTCTTCGGGGGCATCAACGCAGCCGGTGAGCACCAGCATCGGCACCCGGTCCTGATGGGCATTGGCCACCACATTGACGCCATTGAGCGCGCCCGGACCAAGGGTTGCGACAAGGATCACCGTAGTTCCGTCCGCGTGATGCACGCCTTCGCCCATGAAACCGGCCGCGTTTTCGTGTTTGGCCAAGTGAAAGGTGATGCCTGCTGACTCTAGCGCATCCACAATGGTCAGTACCTCGCCCCCCGGCATGCCGAAGGCATGGCGGCACCCGGCTTCATAAAGTCGTCGGGCAAGAACGTCGGCAGCGCGCAGGTCTTTTGTCATGGAGTTGATCCAATATCTGAGTTTTTCCTGCAGAATGCGCGTAGGGCCGCGCAGTGCAACCACTTTCACGCGGGTGTGATGGATTGGTGAGCGGAAGGTGTTCAAGGGAGTGCAGGCGGTGCCGACCAGAATGACGGACCATTGCACAGGTCGGCGGTGCCCCAGGTGCCAACTGCCCCGTCAGGGGCTGAAACCAGCGCGCGCCCCATATGGGGCGCGCACCTTTGGATTACGTTGACAATCTGAGATCAGACGGCGATCTTTCCGCCACCCTTCTTGGTAACCACCACGACCGAAGGGCGCGGGGGCATCTTGGGGTGAAAATCGGGCCAGCGGGTCGCCGGATCCTCAAACGTCGATGCGCGCTCAAAGCCCTTAAGGGCCTTGGTGCCGTCGGTACCTGGGTGCTGAACCGCCAGGAACAGCGTCTCACCGTCGTCGGTAAAGTAGGGGCCGCAAAGCTCCCCACCGACGGGGCAGCGGAAGAACAGTTTTGAGGTGCCGCGCAAATCGCCCTCGGTCTCCAGACCATAAAGACCATCCGACTTGCCGGTGCGGCCCCAGCCAGAGCCCTGGTCGGTCGAGATCCAGAGGCGTCCGTCCGCGTCAAAGGCGCAGTTGTCGGGTGAGCCGAACCAGCCGTTTTCGCTGGTTTCCGGGTTCCACTGGGCGCCGACCTCGGCCAGTTCTGGATCGCCGCATTTCACCAGGATCGACCAGGTGCCGCGGGTGGCCGCGTGATCGCCGCCTTCTTCCTTGATCTCGATGATGTGACCGAAGTTGGACTTGGCACGCGGGTTGGCCGCGTTGACCTGCTCTTCCTTACGCTTGGAGTTGTTGGTCAGCATGATGTAGGCGGTGCCGTCGCCGCGCGGCTGCGCGTCTTCGGGGCGGTCCATCGGAGTGGCGCCAAGGGCATCGGCGGCCAGGCGCGTGTCGATCAGAACGTCTGCCTGGCTTGCAAAGCCATTCTCGGCGGTCAGCGGGCCGGTGCCATGGACCAGCGGCATCCATTCAATGCTGCCGTCTTCATCAAAGCGGGCCACATAGAGCGTGCCGTCGCTCAGCAACGTGTTGTTGGCGGCGGCATCTTCGGAGACCACACCGTTCGAGACATACTTGTACTGGTAGTCAAAGCGGTTGTCGTCGCCCATGTAGACAACCAGCTTGCCCGCGGAGGACACAGTGGTCTCGGCGCCTTCATGACGGAAGCGACCCAGGGCGGTGTGCTTTACCGGCTTGGCATCGGGGTTGCGCGGATCAACTTCGACCACCCAGCCAAAGCGGTTCGGCTCATTGGGCTCCTTGTCGATGTTGAAACGGTCGTAGAACTTGCCCCAGGCGTACCAGCGACCGGGCACGCCGTAGCGTTTCATGCTCTTGGCTTCGGGCTGGCCTGAGATATCGGGCTTGCCTTCGCCGGTCACAACTTCGGTCCAGAAATAGCCGTGGAAGTTCTCTTCGGCCATCAGATAGGTGCCCCAGGGGGTCATGCCGCCAGCGCAGTTGTTGAGCGTGCCGATGACCGACAGGCCAGAGGGGTCGGCGTTGGTTTTCATGCGGTCATGACCGGCGGCGGGGCCGTCGATGGTCATCTCGGTGTTCAGAGGCGTGATGCGGCGGTTCATCTTGCCATCGCGCACAACCGACCATTTGCCGTCGGCGCCTTTGGCGATTTCCACCACGGTGCCACCATGGGCGGCCATTTCGATGTCGACCAGTTCTTTGGTCATGCCTTCAAAGCCTGCCTTGTCCTGACGACCAAGGCCGGGGAACATGACTTCCTCGTTGGTATATTCATGGTTCACGCACAAAAGACCACGGGTGCCTTCGGCGTTGAGCGGGGTGAAACCCACATAGTCGTTGTTGTAGCCAAACTGCTTGAGCTGGGCTTCGGCACTCTGGTTCATCACGTCGAACTCAGGCGCATCCGCGGTGATCGGATCGCCCCACCGCAGCAGCACATCGGCGTCATACCCTTCGGCGATGTGGTGGGTTTCGTCGTTGCCCCAGGTCAGCTCTTCAAAGTTGTAGCGGCCCTTGCTGTGGCCCCCTGCAACCGCTTCGTTCGGAGCAATCAGCGCGGAGGTGCCGAACAGCGCTGTGGTGGCAGAGACACCCAGCATGCCTTTGAGCAGATCACGGCGGCCATAGCGGGCGTTGATCACATCCCCGATGGTACGCTCAAGCCGCGGATTGGTGGGGATGTCGTCAAAGGCTTCAAAGGCTTCTGCCTTGTTGCCAATTTCGGGGTCATTGATGATTTGCTTGCGATCCATGGCTTGCTCCTGAGTGTCCGAGCGCCGACGCCGTGTCGGCCCGTCGCTCTTTCGCGCGAGTCTGTAACAGGTGCGTGACGCCAGTCGAAGTTTAACCGAAATGTCACTGCAATCAACTTTGGGTTGCGGCTGTGTCCCAAGCGCTGTGTTCCAAGCTCTGTGGGCTGTCGACGGCAAAAGGCGCCCTTTATTCGGCTGGGCGAAACCCTTCGATCAACTGGCGCAGGCCAAAAGCTGCCCCAGCAAAGATCGACAGGAAGGTGACTGGCGCTGAGACGGCGAGCAGGGAAAACGCGCTAAGGCCCTGACCCACAGTGCAGCCAAGCGCAATCACCGCGCCCGCGCCCATGATACCGGCACCGAGGATCTGACGCCGCAATTCGCGGGGGTCTTCGCAGGCTTCCCAGCGAAAATGCCCCTTGATAAGCGAGCCGATGAAAGCCCCGGCCCAGACCCCGGCGATGGAGCCAACCGCAAAGGACAGCGGGCGCAGGCTGCCGGTCATGGTCCACAGGATTGTCTCGCCCAGGGGGGCCGAGAAGGAATGAGAGACGACCGGAAGCGCTTCAAAGCCCACGGTATTCACCTGCGTGGTGAACCCCCAGCCCGAGATGACGGCAAGTCCGACCACTACGGACCAGAAGATGGCTTTGCGGTCCTCCCGCAATTCACGCCCGGCCATGGCGCCGATCATGATCAGCAGGCCGATGGTCATCCCGATGCTGTGAAGGGACAATCCGGTCATGGCGGATGCATGATGGGCGAGACCCGGCGGCACCTCGTTGGTCACAAGCTGCTGTTCAAAGAAAAAGTTTCGCAACGGGGCCAGAGGGCCGCTCAACACGACATAGGTCGAGACCCCCATGACCAGCACGATGACAAAACTCCGCAGATCACCTCCGCCCAGCCGTGCGATGGCGCCATATCCGCAGTTGCCGCTAAGTGCCATGCCATAGCCAAACATCAATCCACCCAGGATTGAGGCGACCGGCATCCAGCGGATGCTGAGATAATAGCTCTCGCCTGCCTCCAGAAGCCCGAGACCTATCAGGGAAAAACTGCCAAATACGGCAACGCCAATCGCCAGAATCCACATCCGCATGCGCAGGGTGGACCCACCGTAAAGAATGTCTTCGATGGCGCCCAGCGTGCAGAACCGGCCGAGCCGGGCAGCAAGGCCTAGCAGGACGCCTCCGCCAAGACCGGCCAGCGCAGCAAGATGGTGCTCTGTCACAAAGTCGAACATCCGGCCCTCCCTCCGGTTGTTGTCGTTCCACCAGTCATGCAGAAACCGGCATACCTATGCAAGTGCCCGGACAAAGGCCCGGCGGTGTGCATGGCTTGCAGTTGCCGCTGACCAGGCGATGCCTGAATGAAAGGGGCCGGCCGTGAAAGGGGGAACCGATTGGTTGGAATACGGTCTGATGATCAGTCCGCAAGCGTGCTTTCCCAAACAGAAGGCCGGTTGCCGTGGGGCTGTGGTCGCAAACCCGTTGCGGGCATCGAACACGGTTGAGTGTCACCGTTTCCGTGCACCTCTGTGCAGTCTGGCGATGTAGGGTTTGCTCCCTCGCTGAGAGACCAGCGGAGGCGGTCAGTCTTCATCCTTGTTGCAGAAGAGGTCGTATACCACTTCGAGGATGCGGCGCGGGCGGTCATCTGCCAGCCTGTAGTAGATGGTCTTGCCTTCGCGGCGCGGCACCACCAGGCCTTCAAGGCGCAGGCGGGACAATTGCTGGGAAACCGCCGCCTGACGGGCCGACAGGAGTTCTTCCAGCTCGGTGACGGATTTTTCGCCGGTGACGAGGTGACACAGGATCATCAGCCGTCCTTCGTGGCTGATCGCCTTGAGAAAGTTGGAGGCCGTGGTGGCACTGTCCACCATTTTCTCCAGTTCGTCATCTGCCATATCGACCGAAAACTTCGGCAGCCCCATGTTCGTTCTCCTGTGTGCAGCGCCTGTTGCGCTGCATGTTCAAATTCACTTGCCACGGCAGGCCCTTGATGTCAGGGCGTCGTTAGCTGCCGTTGCCTTCAATGTCTGGCGCAAACCCTGCGTGATCGCGCAGCATCGCTTCAAGCAGGGGCCAGAAAAAATCTTCGCCCGGATATCCCTCGAGACGCGCAATCTCACGCCCTTCCTTTACGATCAAGAAGGTCGGGGTAAAATTGACGCGACGTGTGGTGTTCAGGTCCGGCGGAAGGTCGCGCAGATCCACACGGCGCAGTGGCGCGAATGCACCTTCAGCAGTCTTTGGGTAGATCGGTGCGATCTCTTCGTTCCAGCGGGCGCACCATTCACAACCGTGCTGTTCCACCATAACCAGTTCAACCGCGCGCGCAGGTGCCGCCAGCATGCCAAGCGTCAGAACCAGGCAGGCTGCGAGCCAAAGGCGCAGCATCGGGGCGATCTTGAATGCCCCGCTATGAAAAACGGTATGCGTCATGTCAGAGCCGAAAGAGTCCGTTGACGATGTTGGAACAAACTGGTTGTACTGTGAAGCACAACATAATTTGAATATGTGAATGAGACAAGGTGCGGCGCGGCATTTCAGCCGTGCAATTGACCATAAATGAGGCTGAAATGCTCGAAATCTCCTACTTTGGCGCTCTGTTTGCCGGGCTTTTGAGCTTCTTTACCCCCTGTATCCTGCCGATGGTGCCTTTTTACCTGTCGTATATGGGGGGGCTCTCCATGGCGGAACTGCGCGATGACGGGGCGATTGCGCCGGGCGCGCAGCGGCGTCTGATCCTGTCGGCTTTTTGTTTTGCCGCCGGAGTAACGACGGTTTTCATGCTGATGGGCATGGGCGCCACGGCGCTGGGTCAGCTCTTTGGCCAATATATGGATATCCTGGCCTATGCCGCCGCCGCGCTGCTGGTTGTGTTCGGTCTGCACTTCCTCGGGGTCGTGCGTATTCCGCTGCTGTACCGTGAGGCGCGCCTGGAAAGCTCAGCCGAGCCATCGACAGTGATCGGGGCCTATCTGATGGGGCTTGCCTTTGGATTTGGCTGGACGCCCTGCGTGGGGCCGGCGCTGGCGTCGATCCTCATGATCGCCTCTGGAATGGGAGAGGTCTGGCGAGGAGGCGTGCTCTTGCTGGTCTATGGGATCGGGATGACGATGCCCTTTATTGTGGCGGCCTTTTTCGCCAAACCTTTTCTGGCCTGGGTTGCGCGCCATCGCGCGGCTTTTGCTTGGGTGGAAAAGGCGATGGGTGCTATGCTGATCCTGTTCGCGGTTTTGATCGTGACAGGCGGTGTGACCTACATCGCCGATGCCATGATCCGATGGGTGCCGGGGTTGGCCTCAATCGGCTGACAGGGGCCAGACGCGCCTGTGGGATAGGCGCACTAGCCTGCAGAACAAACAGGGAGAGAGAGTGCAATGAAACGACTGTTGGATCTTGTTGCGGTGCCCCTTGCAGCCTGTGCATTTGGCTTGCTTCTTGCCATGCCGGTCGCTGCGGTTGAACTGGGCGATGACGGGCTGCACAAAACCTCCTGGATGCGAGACACATTCAAGGACCTTCAGGAGGACCTCGAAGAAGCCAATTCCGAAGGCAAACGTCTCGTGCTTTTCTTTGAACAGCGTGGCTGCATCTACTGTACCAAAATGCACGAAGAGGTTTTCCCGCGGCCAGAGATCAGCCGTTACATCGATGAGAACTATTTCGTTGTGCAGCTGAACCTGCATGGCTCGACCGAGGTTACGGATTTCGATGGCGAAACCCTGCCGGAGCGGGACATGGCGAGAAAGTGGGGGATCCTGTTTACGCCCACGATTCTGTTCCTGCCCGAAACGGTCGCCGAGGATCAGACTGCGGTTCGGGCTGCGGTCTCGGTGATGCCGGGGGCCTTTGGTCCGGGTACGACGCTGGACATGTTTACCTGGGTCAACGAAAAGCGGTATGAGCTTGAAAACGGGGAAGATTTCCAAAGATATCACGCGCGCCGAATTCAGGAACGCAACAATGGATCAACGGACTGATCAAATTCGCAATAAGAGAAAAATTCACATTAATGAATTTGTTGTTGCGTCCGGGGGCTTCGGTGGCCTACGGTATGCAATAGCTAAGCAGGCCACTTCGGTGTGGCAGCCAACGGGAGGAACCATGAAGAGACTATCTCTGACACTGGCCATGTGTCTGGCCGGGACCATGTCACAGGCGGGCGAGGTCGCGCCTAAGGACGTGCAGTATAACGAAGACGGCGCCGTCGCCGCCTCGTTGACCGGGGTTGCCGGAGATGCGGCGAACGGCGCTTTGATCGTCGGCAGCAAGAAAAAGGGCAACTGCGTTGCTTGTCATGCTGTCACGGCTTTGTCCGATGTGCCGTTCCATGGGGAGATCGGCCCGATGCTGGATGGCGCCGGTGATCGCTGGAGCGAAGCAGAACTGCGCGGTCTGGTTGCCAACGCCAAGATGACCTTTGAGGGCACCATGATGCCTGCGTTTTACAAGGTCGACGGGTTCATCCGTCCGGGCGATGCCTACACCGGCAAGGCTGGCACCGAACCGCTGCCGCCGATCCTGACCGCCCAGGAAATTGAAGATGTCGTCGCGTTCCTCGCGACGCTGAAGGAAGAGTGAGACAGCAGCTGAACGCTGCCTGTCCGAGCGAAGTCAAAGGAGACAAATGATGGAGTTCTCACGTCGCGAGACCCTGGCCATGGGCCTGGGCGCCGCCGTGCTGACGGTCCTGCCTTTCCGCGTGAACGCGGCGGCAGAGGACATGATCGCCGAGTTCACCGGCGGTGCTGACCTGTCCGACAGCGGTGTCGAACTGACTGCACCTGAGATTGCAGAAAACGGCAACACGGTTCCGATTTCGGTCAGCGCCCCTGGCGCAACCGCGATCATGGTGCTGGCCACTGGCAACCCGACCCCTGGCGTTGCAACATTCAACTTCGGTCCCGGCGCCGCCAGCCAGTCCGCATCCACCCGGATCCGTCTGGCCGGTACCCAGGATGTGGTTGCCGTTGCGAAGCTGGCAGATGGCAGCTTTGCCAAGGCAAGCGCCGCTGTGAAAGTGACCATCGGAGGCTGCGGCGGCTGATTGGCCCCCGCGATCCCTTTCCGAAATCAAGGAGATAAGACATGGCATCCGGTGTAAAACCCCGCGTCAAGGTTCCGAAAAAAGCCGCTGCTGGCGAAGCTGTCACAATCAAGACGCTGATCAGCCACAAGATGGAAAGCGGCCAGCGCAAGGACAAGGAAGGCAACGCCATCCCGCGTTCGATCATCAACCGTTTCACTTGTGAGTTCAATGGCACCATGGTGATCGACGTGACCATGGAACCGGCGATTTCCACCAACCCTTACATGGAATTCGAGGCAACCGTTCCCGAAGCCGGTGACTTCAAGTTCACCTGGTACGACGATGACGGTTCGGTCTACGACACGTCCAAATCGATCAAGATGGCCTGATCCCGTCCGGATCTCAAAGGCAAGCGCCTCGTCCGCCACTCCGGTGGGCGAGGTGGATACCCAAGGGAGGATATGGAATGAACTATAAGGCAATGACTGCCATCGCCGCCGCGCTGACCCTGCCGATGGCCGCCTTTGCGGAGCCGGACGATGACACGCTGGTGGTCAACGACGAGATCCAGATGGTGACCAAGACCGCTGCTCCGGCGCACCTGTCGGATGTGATGGATGAGGTGATGTCGGGTTGGCATTTCCGCTCGGATGAAACCCAGGCGCTTCAGATGGATGATTTCGAAAACCCGGCGATGGTTTTTGTAGATCAGGCGATGGAAGCCTGGGACACCGCTGACGGCTCTGAGGGTAAGTCCTGTGCGTCTTGTCATGAGGATGTCGAAACCAGCATGAAGGGCGTGCGCGCGGTCTATCCCAAGTGGAACGAACAGGCCGGTGAAGTGCGCACTCTGGCGATGCAGATCAATGACTGCCGCGAAAACCAGATGGGCGCCAAGAAGTGGAAATACACTGGCGGTGACATGGCGGCGATGGAGGCTCTGATCTCCGTTCAGTCGCGCGGCATGCCGGTGAACGTGGCCATTGACGGACCGGTTCAGGCAACGTGGGAAAAAGGCAAGGAAATGTACTACACCCGCACCGGCCAGCTGGAACTGTCCTGCGCCAACTGCCACGAAGACAGCTATGGCATGATGATCCGCGCCGATCACCTCAGCCAGGGTCAGATCAACGGTTTCCCGACCTACCGCCTCAAGAACGCCAAACTGAACACCGTTCATGCGCGTTTCAAAGGCTGTGTGCGTGACACCCGCGCCGAGACCTACAAGCCCGGTTCGGACGACTTCATCGCACTGGAACTCTATGTCGCTTCGCGCGGTAACGGTCTGTCGGTCGAAGGACCGTCGGTTCGTAACTAAGCCTCAGGAATGCCCCGTGTCATATGATGGCACGGGGTGTTTCGCACCATTAACATTCATACATGCGAATATTTTGCATGTTTAAACAGGATATCAGAGTAACATGATCTCGCGCCGTGATTTTCTGCAGGTTTCGATGGCCGCTTCTGCCCTGGTCGGGGCTTCTGGCTTTGGCAACTGGGGGCGTCTTGCGGCGCAGCAGAGCCTGACACAGGACCAGTTGCTGGAGTTCGATACCTTCGGCAACATCAGCATCATCCATGTCACTGACATCCATGCGCAGCTGAAACCGATCTATTTCCGCGAGCCCTCGATCAACCTTGGGGTGGGCGCGAACCGGGGTCAGGTGCCACATATCACCGGTGCCGACTTCCGCAAGGCCTATGGCATTGCCGACGGCAGCCCCTCCGCTTACGCGCTCACCTATGACGATTTTTCCTCCCTCGCCAAAGGCTATGGGCGCGTAGGCGGTCTGGACCGCATGTCGACCGTCATCAATGCCATCCGCGCGGACCGGCCCGATGCCTTGCTGCTGGATGGCGGCGATACCTGGCACGGCTCGATGACCTGCTACAAGACCGAAGGGCAGGACATGGTCAATGTCATGAACGCCCTCAAACCCGACGCGATGACCTTCCACTGGGAGTTCACCCTGGGTTCGGACCGTGTGAATGAGATCGTCGAGGGGCTGCCTTTCGCGGCGCTGGGTCAGAACATCTTTGATGCCGAGTGGGACGAACCAGCGGAACTCTTCAAACCCTACAAGTTCTTTGATCGCGGCGGGGCCAAGGTTGCCGTCATCGGTCAAGCCTTCCCCTATATGCCGATTGCGAACCCCGGCTGGATGTTCCCCGAGTACTCCTTTGGGATCCGGGACGAGAACATGCAGGCCATGGTGGACGAGGTGCGCGAAGCCGGCGCCGATGTGGTGGTCTGCCTGTCGCACAATGGTTTCGACGTGGACAAGAAGATGGCCAGCGTCGTCACCGGCATCGACGTGATCCTGTCGGGCCACACCCATGATGCGCTGCCCGAGCCGGTGCTGGTGGGCAAGACCCATATCATCGCCTCCGGGTCGAACGGTAAGTTCGTATCCCGCGTCGATCTGGATGTGCGCGATGGTCAGATGATGGGCCTCAAGCACAAATTGATCCCGATCTTCTCGGACGTGATTGCGCCCGACCCGGTTGTCACCAAGCTGATCGACGAGCAGCGTGCGCCCTACAAGGCCGAGCTGGAAGAGGTGATCGGCCAGACCGACTCGCTGCTCTATCGTCGCGGCAACTTTAACGGCACCTGGGACGACCTGATCTGCGATGCGCTCTTGAGCGAACGTGAGGCCGATATTGCCATGTCGCCGGGCGTGCGCTGGGGGCCGTCGCTGGTGCCCGGCGATGACATCACCCGCGAAGACATCTGGAACGTCACCTCGATGAGCTATGGCGCGGCCTACCGGACCGAGATGACCGGGGAATTCATCAAGGTGATCCTGGAAGACGTTGCCGACAACATCTTCAACCCGGATCCTTATTACCAACAGGGCGGTGACATGGTGCGGATCGGCGGCATGGGCTACCGCATCGACATCACCAAACCGCAAGGCGAGCGCATCACTGAAATGACGCTCCTGAAGACCGGCGAAGCGATTGATCCCGCCAAATCCTATGTCGTCGCGGGCTGGGCCAGCGTCAACGAAGGCACCGAAGGTCCGCAGATCTGGGACGTCGTTGAAAACCACATCAAGAAAATGGGCACCGTCACAGTGTCCCCTAACAACTCGGTCAAGGTGGTGGGCGCGTAAGTCCACCGCTTTTCGAGCGAATTTTGCGCCGACGGGTCCTTTGCCGGAACTCGTCACTATACGGAGGCATGAACAAGATGAGCGATAATTCAAAGGGTTTCACCCCCTCGCGCCGTCAGTTTCTGGCAGGTGCGGCAGCAGCCGGGGCCGGCAGCGCGGTTGCGGGCGCGGCCCAGGCAGCGGGTCCCGACCCGCTGATCACCGAGGTCCAGGAATGGGCCAGCGGTCTGGGCGATGGCGTTGACGCCACCCCATACGGAATGCCGATCAGCTATGAGTCGGATGTGATCCGCCGCAACGTGGAATGGCTGACCGCCGATACGATCTCTTCGATCAACTTCACCCCGATCCACGCGCTGGACGGGACCATCACGCCACAGGGCTGTGCCTTTGAGCGTCACCATTCGGGCGCGATTGATCTGAAGAAGGAAGACTACCGCCTGATGATCAACGGTCTGGTCGACACGCCGCTGGTCTTCTCTTACGCGGATCTGGAGCGGTTCCCGCGTGAAAACCGTGTCTATTTCTGCGAATGCGCGGCGAACTCGGGGATGGAATGGGCTGGCGCCCAGCTCAATGGTGCCCAGTTCACCCACGGCATGATCCACAACATGGAATACTCCGGCGTTTCCCTGCGCACGCTGCTGGAAGAGGCAGGTCTGGGCGCTGCGGGCGATCTCAAGGACAAGTGGGTCTATGTGGAAGGCGCCGATGCGTCGTCGAACGGGCGTTCGATCCCGATGGACAAGGCGCTGGATGACGTTCTGGTCGCCTTCAAGGCCAACGGCGAAGCTCTGCGCAAAGAGCACGGCTACCCGGTGCGCCTGGTCGTTCCCGGCTGGGAAGGCAACATGTGGGTGAAATGGCTGCGTCGCATCGAAGTGATGGATGGCCCGGTCGAATCCCGCGAGGAGACCTCGAAATACACCGACACGCTGGAAGATGGCACCAGCCGCAAGTGGACCTGGGAAATGGATGCCAAATCCGTTGTCACCAGCCCCAGCCCGCAGTCGCCGATCACGCATGGCAAGGGTCCGCTGGTCATCACTGGCCTGGCCTGGTCCGGTCGCGGGACTATCACCGGCGTCGACGTCTCCATCGATGGCGGCAAGACTTGGAGCGAGGCGCGTCTGGGCGCGCCCGGCACCGACAAGGCGCTGACGCGGTTCTATCTCGATATCAACTGGGACGGTCAGGAAATGTTCCTGCAAAGCCGCGCACGCGACAGTTCCGGCTATGTGCAGCCAACCAAGGCGCAGCTGCGCGAGGTGCGCGGCCTGAACTCGATCTATCACAACAATGCCATTCAAACCTGGTGGGTGAAGGCAAACGGAGAGGCGGAAAATGTCGAAGTTTCCTAATCTGATCGCAGCAACTGCAATGGCGAGCGCTTTGGCGGTGCCTGCCTATGCTGAGAAATTCGGTTTGGGCCGCCCGGCGCTGCCCGAAGAAATCGCCGCCTGGGATGTGGATGTCAGCCCCGATGGCACCGGTCTGCCCGACGGCTCGGGCGACGTCTTCACCGGCGAAGAGGTCTTTGCGGACAAATGCGCCATCTGCCACGGCGATTTTGCCGAAGGCGTGGACAACTGGCCGAAACTGGCTGGCGGCGCCGACACTCTGGACCATGAGGACCCGTTGAAGACGGTTGGCTCCTACTGGCCGCATCTGTCGACCACCTGGGACTATGTGAACCGTTCCATGCCCTTTGGCGCGGCGCAGACGCTGACGCCGGATGAGGTCTACGCCATCGTGGCCTATATCCTCTATTCCAACGATCTGGTGGATGACGAGTTCACCCTGTCGAACGAGAACTTCCTTGAAGTGCAGCTGCCCAACGCCGAAGGGTTCATCATCGATGATCGCCTGACCTCTGAGGCGCATTTCTGGACTGATACCCCTTGCATGGAAAATTGCAAGGATACGGTTGAGATCACCATGCGCGCCGCGGTTCTGGACGTGACCCCGGATGAAACCGGTCTGGTTCCCCGCGCGGAAACCGAAGCGGCTGCTGCGGAAGAGCCCAAGGTCGAAGAGGCCGCCGCCGAGGCCGCGCCTGCGGCTGAACCGGTAGAGGAAGTTGCCGCCCTGGACCCCGAACTGGTTGCAGCCGGTGAAAAGGTCTTCAAGAAGTGCAAATCCTGCCACCAGGTGGGCGATAAGGCCAAGAACAAGACCGGTCCGGTTCTGAATGGCATCGTCGGTGCGACCGCTGGCGCGGTTGAGGGCTTCCGCTACTCTAAGGCGATGTCGGGCGCTGGTGCTGATGGTCTCGTGTGGAGTGAGGGTGAACTTGCCGCATTCCTTGCCAAGCCGAAGAAGTATATGAAGAAGACCAAGATGTCCTTTGCGGGTTTGAAAAAAGACGCAGACATCGAGGCGGTCATTGCTTACCTCAAATCATTTGACGGATGATCTCATGAGGATCTGGATAACAACCCTTGCGTTCATTGCCGCGCTCTCAAGCGCGGCGGTGGCGGATGAGACGGCTGTTCAGATTGGTGATGCAGAGAGAGGCGCGGATATATTCCGCGCCTGTTCTATTTGTCACGATGTGGGGCAGGGGGCCAAACACCGGGTTGGTCCGCATTTGAACGGTATCTTTGATCGCCCGGCGGCGGGGTTTGAGGACTTCAAGTATTCCAAGGGGATCATTCGCGCGCGGCGCGATGGGTTGATCTGGGATCTGGAACGCTTGGATGCCTATATCGAGAACCCAAAGGCGCTTGTCAGTGGCACAAGGATGAACTTTCGCGGCATAAAGGATGCACAGGACCGCCACGATGTGCTGGCCTATCTGCGCCAGTTCTCGGCCAGCCCGCAGGACATTCCCGAAGCCGCGCCGACAGCGCTGAAGCGTGAGATCGAGCTGGATGAGGCAATCCTGTCCATCGAAGGGGACCCGGAATATGGAGAATACCTTTCGACCGAATGCACGACCTGTCACCAGATTGGCGGCGATTATGACGGTATTCCGGTGATCACCGGCTGGCCGGAGGAGGATTTCGTGACGGCCATGCATGCCTACAAACAGAAGATCAGACCGCACCCGGTGATGCAGATGATGGCCGGACGGCTTGCGGATGAAGAAATTGCCGCATTGGCCGCTTATTTTGCCGCGCTGGAGTGATGCTCCGGCGCTTTGTTTTTCAAAGGGAGGAGAAAAAATGACAATCGACAGACGCAGATTAATGGGCGCTGGCGTTGCTGCGGCCGCCGCACTGCAGGCGCCCGCGGTGCTGGGGCAAGCCCGTCCTCGGGCCGTGGTCGTGGGTGGCGGCGCGGGAGGCGCGACGGCTGCGCGCTATATCGCAAAGGGCGCCAAGGGGGCGATCGATGTCACCCTGGTGGAACCCAGCCGCAGCTACTACACTTGCTTTTTCTCGAACCTCTACATCGGTGGTTTTCGCGAGCTTTCCAGTATCGCGCACAGCTACGGCACCCTTGCCAGCGCATATGGCATCAACGTGGTGCACGACTGGGCAACGGGGATCGACCGCGAGGCGCGCACTGTCAGCCTCGCCGGAGGAGCATCGCTACCCTATGACCGGTTGATCTTGTCGCCGGGTATTGATTTTGTCGAGGGCGCGGTTGAAGGCTGGGATGTCAGCGCTCAAAACAAGATGCCCCATGCCTATAAGGCAGGCTCGCAGTCTGAGCTCTTGAAGGCGCAGATCGAGGCGATGCCCGAGGGGGGTACCTTTGTGATGGTCGCGCCACCCAACCCCTATCGCTGTCCGCCGGGCCCTTATGAGCGTGTGTCCATGGTCGCGCATGTGCTGAAAGAAAAGAACCCGACGGCCAAGATCATTGTCGCCGATCCCAAGCCGAAGTTCTCCAAAATGGCGCTGTTTCAGGAGGGCTGGGGCAATCATTATGACGGCATGATCGACTGGATTGGCGAAGAGTTTGGTGGCGGCAATGTGTCAGTTGACCCTGATGCCATGACGGTCAGCATCGACGGGGAAGAGGTGAAGGCGGATGCCTGCAACGTAATCCCGGCGATGAAAGCGGGCCGCATCTGCGAGATGGCGGGCATCACCGAAGGCAACTGGGCGCCGGTGGACGGGCGCACCATGCAAAGCCGCCTTGATGAGAATATCCACGTCCTTGGCGATGCCTGCGCGCAAGGGGATATGCCGAAATCGGGATTCTCTGCCAACAGCCAGGCCAAGGTGGCCGCAATGGCGGTGCGTGCCGCGCTGACGGGTTCAAAGATGTTCCCGGCCAAATTCTCGAACACCTGCTGGTCTCTCATCGACACCAATGATGGGGTAAAAGTTGGGGCGACCTATGAGGCTACCGAGGAAAAGATCGCCAAGGTGGATGGCTTCATCTCGCAGACGGGAGAGAATGCGGAACTCCGGCAAGCCACCTACGAAGAAAGCGTCGGATGGTACGCTGGCATTACCAAAGACATGTTCGGCTGATCCCTGCCAGGATGTTTGGTTGTCTAAGAGGGAGCGTCTCTTTGGCCGCCCCCTCATTTTTTGCAGCTAGAAATGATAGTTATTGCCTATCGCATACATCAAAAAAAATAACTTATATTTATTGGATGCCTTGTTTAGAATTCTTCTAGGTTTAGGGAGGGAGTGTTCTTGGCCTCGTTTCTACCTGCGCTGGTATGGCCCATGACTTACCATTCGGTGCAGGCGGCGGGCCAATTGTGATCTTGCAGCTGTCTTGGTGGCTATCTCTTGGCACCAGATCGTCTGCAGCGGTCGCCCCATGCAGCACTTCTTTCTGAATGGAGACCGTCCTTGGGTTGCTTCAAGGCACGGGCTTCGCGCCACGACAGATACGAAACGTAGCTTTGATCGGAGAGAGAAATGGACGGAAACGATATCCCCAGCGGCGGCAAATGCCCGGTGATGCATGGCGGGACAACCACCTTTGGCGCGCGCGTCAACAGTGATTGGTGGCCGAACCAGCTGAACCTGCGCATCCTGCATCAGAACTCGGCCAAGTCTGACCCGATGGGGCAGGCCTTCGATTACGCCGAAGAATTCAAAAAGCTCGACCTCAAGGCGCTGAAGGAAGACCTCTATGCGCTGATGACTGACAGTCAGGACTGGTGGCCTGCGGACTATGGCCACTATGGCGGTCTCTTCATCCGGATGGCCTGGCACAGCGCAGGCACCTATCGGACTGGCGATGGCCGCGGGGGCGGCGGCACCGGTCAGCAGCGTTTTGCACCGCTGAACAGCTGGCCGGATAACGGCAACCTCGACAAGGCGCGTCGCCTGCTCTGGCCGATCAAGCAGAAGTACGGCAACAAGATTTCCTGGGCGGACCTGATGATCCTGGCGGGCAACTGCGCGCTTGAATCCATGGGCTTCAAGACCTTCGGCTTTGCCGGTGGCCGCGCTGACGTCTGGGAGCCGGAAGAGGATATCTACTGGGGCGCCGAGGAAGAATGGCTTGCGACCTCGGACAAGGCAAACAGTCGCTATTCTGGTGACCGCGAGCTGGAAAACCCGCTGGCGGCCGTGCAGATGGGCCTGATCTACGTGAACCCCGAAGGCCCTGACGGGAACCCGGACCCGATCGCATCGGGTCGTGACATCCGCGAAACCTTTGCCCGCATGGCGATGAACGACGAGGAAACCGTTGCGCTGACCGCTGGCGGACACACCTTTGGCAAGATGCACGGCGCAGGCGATGCCGCCCATGTGGGCGCCGAGCCGGAAGCCGCCCCGATGGAGGCGATGGGCTTTGGTTGGCTCAGCACCTACAAGTCCGGCAAGGGCCGCGACACCATTACGTCGGGCCTTGAAGGGGCATGGACCTCGAACCCGATCCAGTGGGACAACGGCTATTTCGACGTCTTGTTCAAATACGAGTGGGAAAAGGTCAAAAGCCCTGCCGGTGCCTGGGTCTGGACCCCGAAGGACATTCAGGAAGAGGACATGGCGCCCGATCCGGAAGATCCTTCGAAGAAGGTGCCGATCTTCATGTCCACTGCCGATATGGCGATGCGCATGGATCCGGCCTATGAGAAGATCTCGCGCCGCTTCCATGAGAACCCGGAAGAGTTCGCCGATGCCTTTGCCCGAGCCTGGTTCAAGCTGACCCACCGCGACATGGGGCCGAAATCGCGTTACCTTGGCGATGAGGTGCCTGCCGAAGACCTGATTTGGCAGGATCCGATCCCGGCGGTAGACCACGCGCTGATCGATGCTGACGATATCGCCGAGCTGAAAGCGAAAATCGCCGAAAGCGGCCTGAGTGTCTCTGAGCTGGTTTCCACTGCCTGGGCCTCTGCCTCCACGTTCCGTGGCTCGGACATGCGCGGCGGTGCGAATGGCGCCCGTATTCGCCTGGCTCCGCAAAAGGACTGGGAAGCCAACCAGCCCGAACAGCTGGCCCGTGTTCTGGGTGTGCTCGAAGGCATCCAGGGTTATTTCAACGGCGGCCGCACCGATGGCAAGAAAGTGTCGCTGGCGGATCTGATCGTGCTGGGCGGCTCTGTCGGGATCGAACAGGCGGCCAAGGCGGCCGGTCAGGAGATCGAGGTGCCCTTTACCCCGGGCCGCATGGACGCAAGCGCAGAGCAGACCGACGTGGAGGCCTTTGAGGTGCTGGAGCCAGTGTCCGATGGCTTCCGCAACTATCAGAAGACCCGCTTCACGGTTGCGCCCGAGGAAATGATGCTGGACAAGGCGCAGCTTCTGACCCTGACGGCCCCGGAAATGACCGCTCTGGTGGGGGGGCTGCGTGTTCTGAACACCAATGTTGGCCAAACCGCCCATGGCGTCTTCACTGACCGTCCTGGAGCGCTGACGAATGACTTCTTCGTCAATGTGCTGGACATGGCGACCGAATGGAAACCGACCTCCGAAGACGCGCAGGAGTTCGAAGGCCGTGACCGCGCCAGCGGAGAGGTCAAATGGACCGCAACCCGCTGTGATCTGGTCTTCGGTTCTAACTCGCAGCTGCGGGCCCTGGCGGAGGTCTACGCCCAGTCCGACAACGGCGGCAAGTTCGTCAGTGACTTTGTCGCGGCCTGGACCAAGGTGATGAACGCCGATCGCTTCGATCTGAAGTAATCGCCGTCAGTAACAACGTGAACGCCCCGGCCTGTGCCGGGGTGTTTTGCATTCTGGAGGCATGAAGCTTGCTCAGGACCAGCCCTTGCGAAAGAAATGCGGGCTGGCGCCGAACTTGCGTTTGAACTGGCGCGAGAAATGCGTGGTACTGTTGAAGCCGGAGGCGAGTGCGATCTCGGTCACTGACATCGATGTTTCATTCATCAGCGCAAAGGCATGGCTGAGGCGCATGTCGCAATAGACCTGCATCGGACTTTGGTTGAGATACCGCGAGAACAGCCGCTCCAACTGGCGACGTGAAATATCGAGCCGCGCGCAGAGATCACCGATCTGCAAAGGTTCCTCGATGGCTTCCTGCATCAATTGCAAGGCATTCAACAGGCGCTGGTTCCGGCTGCCGATGGCGACGGCAAAGTTCGATTTCTGCGGCGCGGCTTGGCCGCCTGAACGCACATGCAGGCACATGTCGGCCACGATGATGGCCAATTGTTTGCCATGGCGGGCCTCAATCAGGTTCAGCATCAGGTCGGTCGCCGCATTGCCGCCGCCGCAGGTCATCAAGGAGCCGGAAATTTCGAATGTATTGCCGGTCGGCATAAGACGCGGAAAACGCTCTATGAAACCGGGCTGGTTTTCCCAATGGAGGGTAAAGGCCTGATCCTTGATCAACCCGGCTTGGGCGAGGGCAAAGGCGCCTGTGCAAATCCCCCCGATGGACCGGCCAAACCGGCTTTCACGGCGCAGCCAGTTCAGTGTCGCCTCTCCGACGCTGCTTTGTGGCTCAACGCCGGCGCAGACAAAGCCAAGGCTGTCGGTCGGCAGCGGGTTTAGAGCCATGTCAGGGGTGATGGTCATCCCGTTGGAACATTGGATCGGCGCGCCGTCCTCTGTCATCACAAACCAGCGGTAAAGCCGGGTATTGGTCACCTGGTTTGCAATCCGCAAAGGTTCGATCGCGGCGGCAACCGGGAGCATGGTGGCCTTGCTTAAAAGCAGGAAATAGAAATCCTGCGGCGCTCCATCAAAGGGCAGGTCCAATTTGGCGGCTGCGCCCTTTTGAACGAAACTGTCATCTGTCATGGCACGGGTCCGGGCGCGGTCGATTATTGCTGTGTTAGTTCAGACTGTGCCAGACAGGCCCGGAAATTGCGACGGCCAAGCCGTGAATTGCGACGTGTTCCGGCTGCCGCATCCGTTCTTGGCCTTGCGTAAATTCTATGTGCGCCTCTTGCAGCCCTTTGGGGCCGGCACTAAGACTCAGGTAATACATCGTCGGGTATGATACCGGACATAAACCAAAGCAGGCAGGTTCTAATGATTGATCCCACAGAAACATACATGAACACTCTGGTGCCCATGGTGGTCGAACAGACCAGCCGGGGAGAGCGCGCTTACGACATTTTCTCGCGCCTGCTGAAAGAGCGTATCATCTTCCTCAACGGCCCGGTTCATGACGGGATGAGCTCGCTGATCGTGGCGCAGCTCTTGCACCTTGAGGCGGAAAACCCGTCCAAGGAAATCTCGATGTACATCAACTCGCCCGGCGGTGTGGTGACGTCCGGTCTGTCGATCTATGACACCATGCAGTATATCAAGCCGAAGGTGTCGACCCTGGTGATCGGTCAGGCGGCCTCGATGGGGTCGCTCCTGCTGACGGCGGGTGAACCTGGCATGCGCTTCTCGCTGCCCAACAGCCGCGTGATGGTGCACCAGCCCTCCGGTGGCTATCAGGGGCAGGCGACGGACATCATGATCCACGCAGAGGAAACGCTGAAGCTCAAGCGTCGCCTCAATGAAATCTACGTGAAGCACACCGGTCAGGAATACGAAAAGATCGAAAACGCGCTCGAACGCGATAACTTCATGTCGCCGGAAGAGGCAAAAGCCTTTGGTTTGATCGACGAAATCGTCGAAAATCGCGCCAAAGGTGACGAGGACATCAGCTAAGCCCGCAAAATCATCGGGCTCGTGTGCCCTATCCCTTTGGGGCACACTTTGACATTGTGACAGCCTTAGCTGTGTCTTAAGCTGTCAAAAAGGCGCGGATTGGACTTTGGTTGCTCCCGCCGAAGTGGACTGAAAGGTAGAACATGGCAACGAACTCAAGCGGCGACAGCAAGAACACGCTTTACTGCAGCTTCTGCGGCAAGAGCCAGCATGAGGTGCGAAAGCTGATTGCAGGACCGACCGTGTTCATCTGCGACGAATGCGTCGAACTGTGCATGGACATCATCCGCGAAGAGACCAAGGCCTCCGGCCTCAAGGCGACCGATGGTGTCCCCACGCCAAAGGACATCTGCGAGGTTCTGGACGATTATGTGATCGGGCAGGCCACGGCGAAACGCGTGTTGTCGGTTGCGGTGCACAACCACTACAAGCGTCTGAACCATGCGCAGAAATCGGCCAGCGACATTGAACTGGCAAAATCCAACATCCTGCTGATCGGCCCCACCGGCTGCGGCAAGACGCTGCTGGCGCAGACACTGGCGCGCATCCTGGATGTGCCCTTTACCATGGCCGATGCCACCACGCTGACCGAAGCCGGTTACGTGGGTGAGGACGTCGAGAATATCATCCTCAAGCTGCTGCAGGCCTCGGAATACAACGTTGAGCGCGCGCAGCGCGGCATCGTCTATATCGACGAGGTCGACAAGATCACCCGCAAGTCGGAAAATCCTTCGATCACCCGCGATGTGTCGGGCGAAGGCGTGCAGCAGGCGCTTTTGAAACTGATGGAAGGCACCGTGGCTTCGGTGCCGCCGCAGGGGGGGCGCAAGCATCCTCAGCAGGAGTTCCTGCAGGTCGACACCACCAACATCCTGTTCATCTGTGGTGGTGCTTTTGCGGGGCTGGATCGCATCATCGCGCAGCGCGGCAAAGGCTCTGCTATGGGGTTTGGCGCGGACGTGCGTGACAATGATGATCGCGGTGTTGGGGAAATCTTCCAGGATCTGGAGCCTGAGGATCTGCTGAAGTTCGGTCTTATCCCCGAATTCGTCGGACGCCTGCCGGTGCTGGCAACGCTGGAAGATCTCGACGAGGATGCTCTGGTGACGATCCTCACCAAGCCCAAGAACGCGCTGATCAAGCAGTACCAGCGCTTGTTCGAACTTGAAGACACCGAGCTGGACTTCACCGAAGAGGCCTTGATGGCGATTGCCAAGAAGGCCATCGAACGCAAGACCGGTGCCCGTGGTCTGCGCTCGATCCTAGAGGACATCCTGCTCGACACCATGTTTGAACTGCCCGGCATGGGCAATGTCACCAAGGTTGTCGTCAATGAGGAGGCCGTCAATTCGGATGCGCAGCCCCTGATGATCTACGCCGATGAAAAGGAATCCGCTTCGGCTGGCTGATCCGCTGATGTGGGTTGTATTTGCGCTTATGCGCGGAGTGGCGAACGTCTGTTTGACGTTCGCCTTTTTCTATGGGGTATGGTGGTATCTGTTCATCTGGATGCCCGAAAAAGACCGTCAGACCTATGATCCGGTCTATGCCCGCGATCTGTTTTCCGGGCGCCTTCCGGTGGCAGAGGTTCTGGCAACACGCCGGTTTCATGCAAAAGATGCCGAAGCCTGGGACTGTACATATGCCATCGTGCGTTTGGGGCCAGATGCGCCAGTACAGCCTCCTACATGGCGGGATCATGAGATGGGTTGGCGATTCCGGTTCGGCGGGGAGTGGGTCGAAAGCCCAAGGGCGGAGCTACCTGTAAATCACTCTGATCATATCGACGCTTGCGCCGAGTATTGGCCAATTGAGCTGTCCACTGAATTGAAGGACACTCTTTACAGTCCTGGCGCCTGGTTCGTGCACGGACAGTATTCAGATACGCTGTACCTCTATAGCAATGAGAGACGGCTTGCCGCGCTCATCCGGTTTGGGGATTGATCAAGAGAGACGACTGGCAAGTCCCGGCATGAAAACCCGCAGGCCTGACGGGGCTCTGCGGGCTGTTTTCTTTTTGAAGGGGGTGGGATCAGTTCCGGCGCAGCGGGATCCGCAGACCGAAACTCAGGACGGTAGCCTTGTTGTCGAAGGTGAACGGTGTGCGAGGACCGTTGCCGTTGTCCGAAAGCACGGTCGAGCCGCCCTTTGCCTGTCCATAGTCGAAGTAGCGCAAAGAGGTTTCGAGAATAATCGGGAACTGGCCAGGATTGTCGACTTTGTAAGAAAAGCCGGCGCCGATGGACCAGGCAAAGTCCACGTTCTTGTCGCCGCTGAACGTCCGGGTGGGGCGGGTAGCGGCCGGATTCACGCGGGTCCAGCTGCCCATGTCGTTTTCTGCTGCGCCAAGGCCAAACACAATAAACGGCTGAAAGGCGCCAGTATTCCCCTGCGCTTCCAACGGTGAGTAATAGAGCGAGGCCATCGCACCCCGTGTTGAGACCGATGCCTGGGTAATATTGGCATGAGTGCTACAGGCCGAGCCGTCCGATGCACCAGAGCACGCGCCGGTCACGTCAGCCGTGCCAGTAGAAAAAAGACCCAGCTCACCGCGCAGGCCATTGCCCCAGTCCAGGCCAAAAGAGAGGGCGCCAAAAGCCTCATCAGAGCCATCGACATTGAACGAGACGTTTGGCGCAGTCGCGTCTGAGCCGGTCCATGTGCCCCCATTTGCATCAGGGCTCATCCACCCAAGTTCACCCTTTATGTAGGGAGACGCGCCAAAGAAAGGGGCTGCGATGTCTGCCGAAGCCGCCGAAATCGACATGGAAAAGCCTGCCGCAGCGGCCAGAACGAGAGTTTTGTTCGCCATGATATGTGATGTCCGTGATTGCGATCGCTTGCATCAAAGATCGAACCCGAGAGCGGGTTACGCAATGTGTATTGTACTCAGAGTTGCAAAATGAGCGTTGCTGTTGCTCATATGCCAATACATGAATTTCAGACTGGTATTTTTGATCAGCTGGGCAATTTGGCTTGGCATCCGGCGTCGGCTGTGATCATCAGTATGTGCATTTCCAGATGTCGGAGAAGGGTATGATCAAGCGTATTTCGTCGGGTGGCGAGTTTGAAAAAAAGGTTGGTTATTGTCGCGCAGTCGTGGCGGGCGGCTTCGTGCATGTGGCCGGTACGGTTGGGCAGGGAGATGATGTTGTGTCGCAGTGCCGATCGGCGCTGGACACCATCGAGAAGGCCCTGTCTGAGGCGGGTGCGTCTTTTGCGAATGTGGTTCGGGTCAACTACTATCTGCCAGACGCCGCAGAATTTGAGCCCTGTTGGCCGGTGTTGGCTGAGGCCTTTGGTGAAAACCCTCCTGCTGCAACGATGATCGAATGCGGTCTGATTGATCCCAAATACCGGATCGAAATCGAAGTAACGGCCCTGGCGCCACAGGAGGCCTGAACCCGTTGACGGGGAAGGCGGCTTTTCGTAGGTGTTTGGCAGGCTGCCATGGCCTGCCGTCCGCACCGGGTACCGGTTTGGTGAACATGGCGATGCGACAACGGCCTTCCTGATATGCTTTGGCAGGGAAATGGCAATGCGGGCACCGTTTCAGTCTCTGCCGCTGCAAAAGGGACAGGCGCAATGCGCAATTTCACCGATTCAAAATCCATGGCCAAGACGTTGCGGGCGGGCCTCGCGGCGCAAGGCGTGGACATTCCCCACGCGCTAGCGCTTGAACTTGTGGCGCAACAATTCGGGGCGGCAGATTGGAATACTCTTTCCGCCCGGATCCTGGCGCGGCAGGCCAAGCCGCTGGTTCGGCCTGCTATTCCGATCATTCGCAGTTTCGACGAAGGTCAGGCGCAGGACTTTTACCTCGACTACCTGGGCTTCTCCGTTGATTGGCAGCATCGTCATGCGGACGATCTGCCGCTCTATATGCAGGTTTCCCGCTCTGAGTGCCTGCTTCATATCAGCGGGCATCACGGTGATGCGACGCCCGGCGGGCGCAGCTTTATCCGTATCGAAGGGATCGAGGCCTTTCACCAAGAGCTAAAGTCAAAGGCGTATCGGAACCTCAATCCGGGTCTGGATCGGCAGCCCTGGGGTCTGGAAGTGAACCTCACGGATCCCTTTGGAAACCGTCTCACATTCTGCGAACAACGCGGTCAGGGCTGAAATCACGGCAAGTGGCGGCGGGTAGACACCGATGGTCAACCAATGGCCGCGTTGACACTGGACCTTGGCGACAAATTGCGCCATATCGGTTTCAACACTTTCGGAGGCACCCATGGGAATCCTGAACACTCTTTTGCGCGCTGTGACCTGGTGGAACGGCTCCACGCTCAACACCGCCATCTATACCCGCCGCAAGGGCACCAAGGTCGGCGAAGATGATCAGGGCAATGTGTTCTATCGCAATGCCGATGACAGCCGCCGCTGGGTGATCTTCAACGGCGAGGCCGAAGCTTCCCGCGTGAGCCCCGATTGGCATGGCTGGCTGCATCGCACCTTTGACGAAGTGCCAAGCGACAAACCACTTGCGCATAAGCCTTGGGAAAAACCGCATCAGGAAAACCTGACCGGCACAGCCATGGCCTATGCGCCGACGGGTTCAATCCGCCGCGGCGCGGAGCCGCAGCAGCGCAGCGACTACGAGGCCTGGGTGCCCGAATAAGGCCGACTGCCGCATTAGCTGCGCAGTCAGCCCCGATTGATCGAAACAGGCAGGCGATATGTCTCATAACACCACAGAGGTACTTGCCGGCGGCGTCGTGGTCGCAGCAGCGCTGGCCTTTGCAATCTATGCCGGGCAGGCCGCAGGCCTGTCGAGCGGCGGCGCAGGTTATCCGCTGACCGCATCCTTTCGCTCCCTCGAAGGGGTGACAGTCGGCACTGACGTGCGCCTTGCTGGCGTCAAGATCGGCACTGTGACCGGGGTTGAACTCAACCCCGAGACCTTTCGTGCCGACACCAGCTTTACGGTGCGCGATGGAATCGTGATCCCGGATGACAGCTCGGTGGTGATCTCCTCCGAAGGGCTTTTGGGCGGAAACTTTGTCGAGATCATGCCGGGTGGCTCGCCGCTCAACCTGGAGCCGGGCGAAGAGATCCTCGACACTCAGGGCGCCGTCAGCCTGATCTCTCTTCTGGTCAAATTCGTAGCCGGAGGGGATGACAGCGGCGGGGACGACCAGTGATCCTGAACCGGATTGCTCGGCTTTGCTCTGTCGGGCTTGCCTTGATGTCAGCACCTGTGTCAGCACAAGAGCCGCAGGGGGCTGTGTCTGGGTCTGCCGCGTTGATGCGGGGGCTGGACAAGGTCAATGGCCGCACTGTGGATGTAAATGTACCCATCGGCGGCACGGCCGAGGTTCTGGGCCTTCTGGTTACCCTCACTGATTGCCGTTTCCCGGCTGACAACCCCACAGGCGATGCCTATGCCTATGTCACCATTCGCAGCCCCAAGGATGGTGAGGTCTTTTTCGAAGGCTGGATGATTGCCTCCAGCCCGGCGCTCAATGCGCTGGATCACAACCGCTATGACGTCTGGGTCATCCGCTGCAAAAGCGACTGAGGTTCCGGGATCGCGGGAGCGGTGAAATCAGCTTTGTGCTCAAGGGCGTCTCGTAGGCGGCGCTGATAGGCGCTGCGGCTGATCTCGATCCCGCCGAGCGAGGCCAGATGGCCCGTGATAAACTGGGTGTCACACAACACAAAGCCAGCCTGACGCAGCCTGTCGACCAAATAGGCCAGAGCGACCTTTGACGCATCGCGTTGGCGCGAGAACATGCTTTCCCCAAAAAAAGCCCCGCCAAGAGATACCCCATAGACACCACCTGCAAGCATGCCCTCATGCCAGACTTCCAGAGAGTGCCCGTGGCCCATATGGTGCAGATCAAGGTAGCGCGCAAAGATTTCGGAGTTGATCCATGTGTCGGGGCGGTCCGCACAGCCTTCTACAACGCCGCTGAAATCGCGATTCACTGTAATGGTGAACCCGCCATTGCGGATCCGTTTGGCCAATGAACGAGAGATGTGAAATCCATCAAGGGGCAGGATGCCGCGCCGCTTGGGATCGACCCAGAAGATTTCCGGATCGTCTCGGTGCTCCGACATCGGGAAGATTCCGACAGAGTAGGCATGCAGGAGAAGTTCGGGGGTAAGGCTCATGCGGATGGCCCCGGTTGCCTTGGTGAGATCGACCGCTGGGGATGCGGGAGCAGGGCGGGTTGAACACCCGCCCGACCTGGGCCTTATCCGGCCATATTCTCATCCAGCCAGCGTTCCAGCCAGTGGATGTCATAGTCGCCGGTCAGCACGTCCCGTTCTTGGAGCAGCGCATGAAACAGCGGCACTGTGGTATCCACGCCATCGACGATCAGCTCACCCAGGGCGCGGCTGAGACGGGCCAGCGCTTCGGGACGATCGCGGCCATGGACGATCAGCTTACCGATCAGGCTGTCGTAATAAGGCGGGATCGAGTAGCCGTCATAAAGCGCCGAATCCATCCGCACACCCAGACCGCCCGGCGCATGAAACGCGGTGATCTTGCCGGGGCAGGGGGAGAAGTTCGGCAGCTTTTCGGCGTTGATCCGCACCTCAATGGCATGGCCGTTGATCACCAGATCATCCTGAGTGAACGACAGCGGCAGACCGGCAGCAACGCGGATCTGTTCGCGCACCAGATCGACGCCAAAGATACCTTCCGTCACCGGGTGTTCCACCTGCAGGCGGGTGTTCATCTCGATGAAATAGAACTCGCCATCCTCATAGAGGAATTCGACGGTGCCTGCGCCAGAGTACCCCATCTTCCCGACGGCATCGGCGCAGATCTTGCCGATCCGGGCGCGTTCTTCGGGGCTGATTGAGGGGCCGGGGGCCTCTTCAAAGACCTTCTGGTGACGCCGCTGCAAGGAGCAGTCCCGCTCGGCCAGATGCAGGCCGGTTTCTTTTCCGTCCCCAAAGACCTGAACCTCGATGTGACGCGGCTTCTGGAGGTACTTCTCCATATAGACCTCGTCATTGCCAAAGGCGGCTTTGGCTTCTGAGCGCGCGGTCGAAAAGGCGACTTCCAGTTCGGCCTCGTCGCGGGCGACCTTCATGCCGCGCCCGCCTCCGCCGGCGGTGGCCTTGATGATCACGGGATATCCCATGTCACTGGCTGCGGCCTTGGCCGAGGCCAGATCCGGCACCCCGCCGTCCGAGCCCGGCACCACCGGAATGCCAAGCTCTTTGGCGGTTTCCTTGGCGGTGATCTTGTCGCCCATGATGCGGATATGCGCGGCGGAGGGGCCGATGAAGGTCAGACCGTGGTCTTCGACGATCTGCACAAAATTGGCGTTCTCAGAAAGGAAGCCATAACCGGGATGGATCGCCTGCGCGCCAGTGATTTCGCAAGCTGAAATGATGGCCGGAATCGAAAGGTAGCTTTGCGCGCCAGCAGGCGGGCCGATACAGACCGATTCGTCGGCCATGCGGACATGCATGGCATCCGCATCGGCTGTCGAGTGCACCGCAACCGACTGGATGCCCATCTCGCGGCAGGCCCGGATCACGCGCAGGGCGATCTCGCCGCGGTTGGCAATCAGGATCTTGTCAAACATGGGGGATCCTTACTCGACGATGACCAGGGGGGATCCGAACTCCACGGCGGCGCCGTCTTCGACCAGGATACGCTTCACGGTGCCGGATTTCGGAGCCGGAATGTGGTTCATGGTCTTCATGGCTTCGACGATCAGAAGTGTGTCGCCCTCGCTGACGCTGTCACCGACCTTGATGAAGGACGGAGCGCCCGGTTCAGGCTGCAGATAGACCGTGCCGACCATGGGCGAGGTCACCGCGCCGGGGTGGCTGGCGGGATCTTCCGGAGCCTCAGCCGCTGCGACAGGGGCAGCTGCAGGCGCAGCCGCAGGAGCTACGGCAGGCGCGGCAACGGCCTGAACCGGAGCGGGCGCGGCGGCAATGGTCTGGCGCGAGACGCGCACATTCAGGCTGTCATCCTCGCCGTAATCCCGTTTGACCTGCAGTTCGGTCAGATCGTTCTCGCGCAGCAGCTCGGCCAGCGCCTTGATGAATGCCACGTCAGCTTCGTGCGTTTTTTCTGTCATTTTGTCCTCAGCCGGTTCCGCCAAACCTGCCATCATGTCGCAGGCGGCAAATTAGGAGCGCTTATAGGCCAAGCTTTACCACAAGGAAAGCGCCACCGTTCATGCGGTGTTGTACTCGGCACAACATGGGGGCGGTGCCAGGGATTCGCAATCACTGATGGGGGATTGGGCAACCTTTGTGGTGCCTATCAAAGCGGCATGCCGGTCAGCTTGGCGACCAGTTCGGGCAGCTTTCGCGCGCTGAACTTTTCCAACAGATGTGCGCGGTGTGTTTCGATCGTTCGATAGGACAGATCCAGCTTGGCGCCGATTTCCTTTGCAGACAGCCCTTTGCATGTCAGGATCGCAACTTCGCGTTCGCGCGGGGTGAGGCTGACGACAGGTCGATCGTCCGAGATATCCGCAAAGGACCAGACGCCGGTTTGAAACGGGGCCTCCGGCGTCACCGAGCGCCCCCGCACCCGGCACCAGAACAATTCACCCGAGCGGCGACGCATGATGCGCTCATCGCTGTAGCTGCCGGTGCGGTGCTCTTCTTCCTGGAGGAGGGCGCCAATGCGGTGGAACTCTTCCTGAGTCGGATAGAGGTCGGCAATCAACAGGTTCTCATAGTCCTGTGGCTGCCCGCCAAAGGTGGCCGCGAACTGAAGGTTGCAGCGTTTGATCACGCGGCTTTCCAGAACGGCAAGGCCAACGGGGGCATGGTCAAAGGCAATGTCTGTCATGGCCCCCTTTTAACCGGGTATTTTTGCGGAATTGAAGGGGCGAGGGGCGCATGACAGGGTAAATTTGTCGCCAGAATAATCGGCGACCTGGGAGGAATGCTATGAATATCGGTCTTTGGCTGGCCCGTCGGGCGGCGGTAGATGGCGCGCGCCCCGCCTTGTTTCTGGGGCAGGAGCAGGTTGCTGACTACGCCGCCTTTCACGACAGCGCAGCGCGGGTTGCGGCCTGGCTGATCGGTGGGGGGATCAAACCCGGAGACCGGGTTGCGATCTTCATGAAGAACTGCCCGGACTATCTGATCACCCTCTACGGCATCTGGTATGCCGGAGCCGCCGCAGTGCCGATCAATGCCAAACTTCACGGGCGCGAGGCGGCCTATGTCCTGTCGGATTCCGGCGCAGGGCTGGTGTTCACCTCAACCGGGTTGGATGCGGCATTGACCGAGGCAGCGGTGGAAGCTGAGATCGTCGACCTGTCCAGCGATGCCTATGCGGCGGCTCTGGCGGCGGATCCTGTATCCGCGCCGCTGCGCCGGGCGCCGCAGGATCTGGCCTGGCTGTTCTACACCTCCGGCACCACTGGGCGGCCTAAGGGGGTTATGATCACCCACCGGATGCTGGTTGCAGTCTCGCTGGCCTATTTCTCGGATGTGGATCAGGCCACCGGAGAAGATCAGATCCTATATGCCGCCCCGATGAGCCATGGTGCGGGGCTTTACAACATGCTGCATGTGCTTGTGGGCGCCGCTCATGTTTGCCCGACCTCAGGCGGCTTTGACGAGGCTGAGATCTTTGATCTGGTAGAGCATTTTGGGAGTGTGCAGATGTTTGCTGCCCCCACGATGGTCACGCGTATGACGGCGGTTGCCAGACAGACCGGGCGCACAGGGCGGGGGCTGCGCACTGTGGTCTATGCGGGCGGGCCGATGTATCTGGCTGATATCATCGACGCGGTGGACCATTTCGGACCGATCTTTGTTCAGATTTATGGTCAGGGCGAATGCCCCATGGGGATCACAGCCTTGTCGCGCCATGACGTCATCGACCGCAGCCATCCCGACTGGCGGTCTCGTCTGGCCAGTGTGGGACGGGCGCAAAGCCCGGTGGAGGTGCAGATCGGCTCGCCCGAGGGCGAGATCCTGCCGCCCGGCACCAGTGGAGAGATCATGGTGCGCGGCGATGCGGTGATGCCGGGCTATTGGAACAACCCAAAGGCCAGCGCAGAGACGCTGAAAGACGGCTGGCTGATGACCGGCGATATGGGGGTGATGGATGTGGAAGGGTATCTGACCCTACAGGACCGCTCAAAGGACATGATCATCACCGGCGGCTCCAACGTCTACCCGCGCGAGGTGGAGGAAGTGCTGCTGATGCACCCCCGGGTGCAGGAGGTGTCGGTCGTCGGGCGTAAACACGCCGATTGGGGGGAGGAAGTCGTCGCCTTTGTTGTGGGAGATGCCAGCAGGCAAGAGCTGGATGCGCTGTGCAACGATCAGATTGCACGGTTCAAACGCCCCAAGGCCTATATTCAAGTGCCCGATCTGCCAAAGAATAATTATGGCAAAGTGCTCAAGACCGAGCTGCGCAAAAGGCTGACGCAGGAGGGCTGATCGACCGGGGCAGGGGTAGCCTAGCCTGCGGCGCTCTGCTCTGGGCGCTGCCCCATCAGGGTATCGATGAGAAGGCTCATCAACTCGGCGCGGTTGGCGCTGCCCGATTTGCGATAGATCGCATTGAGCTGCGCCTTCACCGTGCCCTCTGCGCTGCCGCGCATCTGGGCGATTTCGGCTGTGCTGAGTCCCTTGACCAGGAAGGTCGCCACATCCCGTTCCGCGGGAGTGAGGCTCCAGGCTGTGAACTCTGTATCAATCACCTCCTGAATGGCGCCTTGGGCGCTGCGCAGGCTGTCCTCAAGGTGGGCCTTGCGCCGTAGGAGCCACATCAGGATGCGCCCCTCGACCGCAATGGCGGCGATCAGGCCAAAGGTGGCGATGGCTTCTATGAAGGCGTGGCGGCCCTCGGTTTCCATGGCTTCGGGCATCCAAAGGTCCGCCACAATGTCACCAAGGAAGATCGCCGCGCAGATGGACTGCACGACGATGAGGGCGATCAGGACGGCGGGTTGGGCCGGATCGGTTCGGCTGCTGCTCAAGACCTCTGCTCCGCTTGTGATGTCGGCATCTCCTTGTAGCCGGTGATCATCGCGCGGGCCAGATTGATCCGCGTGCGGCGGCTTTCGAAAATGACCGCGCCCACATGCAGCCCGACCGAGATTTCGGCCCAGGTCACGAGCGCTTCGTGCAGCTCTTCGGGCCATTCCGTGCCCCAGAACATGTCGGTGGTCATCAGATAGCCGCTGACCCCGATCCCGATAAGGGTGAGAATGAGATTGTAGATCATCAATGCCCCAAGGGGGGAGTGCCCCATGTGCGCATTTGTGCGCCCGGTGGCGATTTCGGTCAGCTGCCCCACCGCGCCAGAGGGACTGGGCAGAAAGCTGGTGAAACGGGCATAGCGGCTGCCGATCACTCCCCAGATCAGCCGAAGGGCGACAAGGCCCATGATCACATAGCCAAAGGTCTCGTGGAGCTTCGCATCCGGGTCGATGACCAGCGCATTCAGGGTGAAGAGGATCACAAGGGACCAGTGGAACACTCGCACCATCGGGTCCCAGACATAGTGACGTTGCATGGCCGTCTCCTGTTGTTTGGAAAGCGCAGGGCGGGACTGGGCCGCGCCTGCCGTGGGCGTGCGAAGAACCGATCAGTCTTCCTTGACGCGGATGATTTCCATCTTGTCGTTCATGTAGATCTCGAGCTTCTTTCCATCCTTGATGGCATAGGCTTCATAAAGACCGTCTTCCTTTTCGATCTTGCGGACCTCGTAGCCCTGTTCGGTCAGGGTGGTGCGGATTTTGGCTTCGACTTCGGCGCTTGGCTTGCCGTCCGAGGCAAAGGCCGCAACAGGAAGCATGACGGCCAGGGCGAGGGCTTTTGCGGAACGTGCGATCATTTTTTCTCTCCTTGAGTTTGGTGTGGCCCATGGATTCTGCGGGCGCTGTGGCACCAACATCAGAAGGAAAGCAGGGATCGAGAATAGGCGGAGAGTTGCACGGCGCTCTGTCGCCATTGCTCTATAACTCCGGTTTATGCGCGAAAATGGAGCCTTTGCAAAAAAATGGGCCGGTTCCACTGGAGCCGACCCATCAAAAGGTGTCCGCACTGGCCAAAGGGCCATTGCGCGGGGGATAGGAAATCAGATCGCCAGGTATTCGGCGCGCAGCTCTGCGTTTTCCAGAACTTCCGATGCTGTGCCGTCAAAGACGATCCCGCCGGTGTCGAGGATGACGGCCCGGTCTGCCAGTTCAAGCGCACGCACGGCGTTCTGCTCCACCAGAATCGTGGTCATGCCCTGTTCCTTGATGTGGATGAGGGTCTTTTCGATCTCATCCACGATCACCGGCGCAAGGCCTTCATAGGGTTCATCGAGCAGCAGCACCTTGATGTCACGGGCGAGGGCGCGTGCAATCGCCAGCATCTGCTGCTCACCGCCCGAAAGCGTCACGCCTTCCTGTTTGCGCCGCTCGCCAAGTCTCGGGAACAGATCGTAAAGGCGCTCAATCGACCAGCCGATGGGCGGGGCGATCTGGGCGAGCTGCAGGTTTTCCTCAACCGTGAGACCGGGGATGATGCGGCGATCTTCGGGGACAAGACCGAGACCGGCAGTCGCGGCCTCGTGGCTCGACATGAGGTGCAAAGGCTGGTGGTCGAGCCAGATCTCGCCCTGAGTCACCTGAGGATCGCCGATACGCGCGATCGAGCGCAGGGTCGAGGTCTTGCCCGCTCCGTTGCGGCCCAGAAGCGCGAGGATCTCGCCTTCGTGGACGTTGAAGTTGATGCCCTGCACGATGTAGCTCTCGCCATAGTAGGCGTGCATGTCCCAGACCGAAAGAAAGGCAGGAGCCGTGGTCGCATGGTTGGCGTTCTTGGAGAAATCCGGTTTGACGTTCATCTGTCTCTCTCCTTATGCGCTTTCGCCCAGGTACGCTTCGCGCACCTTGGGATTGCCGCGGATGTTTTCCGGATCGTCCTCGACCAGGGGGGTCCCCTGGGCCAGAACGGTGATCCGGTTGGCAAGGCTGAACACCACATGCATGTCGTGTTCGATGATTGCGATGGTGATGTCGCGCTCTTCCGAGATCTGTTTCAGCAGATCGATGGTATTGTTGGTGTCGGCCCGCGCCATGCCGGCGGTGGGCTCGTCCAGCAACAGAAGACGCGGTTCCTGAGACAGGCACATGCCGATCTCAAGGCGCCGCTTGTCACCACGCGACATGGCGGCGGCATGCATGTGCCGCTTGTCCGCCATGTTCATCTCAACCAGCATCTGTTCGGCTTTTTCAAGCACGTCCTTTTGCTCTGAAATGGAACGGATTGCGTTCAGCTCAAACGCGCCGTCCCGTTTTGCAAAGCAGGGGATCAGCATGTTTTCCATGACCGTGAGATCACCAAAGATCTCGGGCGTCTGGAACACGCGGGAAATGCCCATCTGGTTGATTTCATAAGGCGCGCGTCCCAGAACCGACTGCCCGTCGAACATGACTGATCCGGTGTCGGGGATCAGCTTGCCCACCAGGCAGTTCAACAGGGTCGACTTGCCCGCACCGTTTGGTCCGATGATGGCATGGACCGAGTTTTCCTTGACGCTGAGGTTCACATCCGACAGCGCCTGAAGGCCGCCGAACCGCTTACCTACGTTTTTGACTTCGAGAATACCCATATGAAAGGTTCCTTATTCCGCAGGTTCGGTTTTGCCGCCGGCAGTGGTTTTGCCGGCCTTTCGACCTTTGATCCAGGCCGCGATGCGCTGACCGCCTTCGACCAGGCCACCGGGCAGGAAGATCACAACCATCATGAACAGGATGCCAAGCGTCAGGTGCCAGCCTTTGCCGATGAACGGGTAAAGGATCGCCACGATGAAGTCCTCAAGCCCATCGGGCAGGAAGGCGAACCATTCGTGCAGGATGGTGGCGTTGATCTTCGAGAAGATGTTCTCGAAATACTTGATGAAGCCCGCACCCAGGACCGGTCCGATCAGGGTGCCCGCACCGCCGAGGATGGTCATCAGAACGACTTCACCGGATGCAGTCCACTGCATGCGCTCGGCGCCTGCCAGCGGGTCCATCGAGGCCATCAGGCCACCAGCGAGACCGGCATACATGCCCGAGATCACAAAGGCCGCAAGGGTGTAGGGCCGGGTGTTCAGACCGGTGTAGTTCATTCGTTGCTGGTTCGACTTCACCGCCCGCAGCATCATGCCAAAGGGCGAGCGGAAGATGCGGATCGCCAGATAGAAGGAGGCGATCAGCACCAGTGCGCAGAAGTAGTAGCCGATGTTGAAAGTGAAGACCCAGCTGCCAATGGCAAGATCAAAGCTGTCCCGCATCTCAAGGCCAAACAGGCCGGGTACGGGGATGTTGCCTTCAGGTGTCTGGCTTTGACCAAAGATCCGCGGATCGTCCAGCGCCAGCTGCAGCCCGGTTTCACCGCCGGTGATGGGTGTCAGAACCGAATAGGCCAAGGCAAACATCATCTGCGCAAAGGCCAGCGTCAGGATCGAAAAGTAGATTCCCGAACGCCGCAGGCTGATGAAACCAATCAGGAGCGAGAACAATCCAGCCACGATCACCGACAGGATGATGGCGGGGATGACGTTCATGCTCAGCAGTTTGAACATCCAGACGGCCGCGTAGGAGCCGACCCCCAGGAAGGCCGCATGGCCGAACGAGAGGTAGCCGGTGAGGCCAAAGAGGATGTTGAACCCGATGGCAAAGATCCCGAAGATCACGAACCGCTGCATCAGGTCGGGATAGCCGGCGTTGAACTGCGCCATGGCGCTGTCGGCGGGGAAGGGATTCAGGATGAAGGGTGCGAACAGGGTCAGTACCGCCACTGCGATCAGTAGGGTAAGATCCGATTTTTCCAGATTGAACATGCTGTTACTCCTCCATCACGCCTTTACGGCCCATCAGGCCACGCGGACGGGTCAGCAGAATGATGATGGCGACCAGATAGATGATGACCTGGTTGATGCCGGGGATGATGTCGATCACTTCACGCATCGAGGCAAAGCTCTCAAGCACGCCCAGAAGGAAGCCCGCCAGAACCGCGCCGGGCAAAGAGCCCATGCCGCCGACGACCACAACCACGAAGGACAGCACAAGGAAGTCCATGCCCATGTGATAGTTGGGAGAGTTGATCGGTGTGTACATGACGCCGGCAAGCCCCGCCACAGCGGCGGCGATGCCGAACATGATGGTGAAACGACGGTCGATGTTGATGCCCAAAAGGCCCACGGTCTCGCGGTCGGCCATGCCTGCGCGCACAACCATCCCGAAGGTGGTGAATTGCAGGAATGCAAAGACCCCGCCGATGATCACGGCCGCAAAGGCAAAGTAGATGATCCGCCAGTAGGGATAGATGATGATATTGGGGTCAAAGCCTATAATCGCCCCGAAATCCAAAGAGCCCTTGAACGCTTCGGGCGCCGGGGTCGGAATCGGGTTGGCGCCATAGAAGTACTTGATTACCTCTTGCAAAACGATGGCGAGACCAAAGGTCACCAGAATCTGGTCGGCGTGGGGGCGCTTGTAGAAGTGCTTGATCAGCCCGCGCTCCATGATGACACCGACAAGGATCATGATCGGGATCGCAAAGAGCACTGACAGCGGCACGGCCCAGTCTATGATGGCATTGCCAGCAGACACACCAAAGATGTCGTGCACGTAAGGCACGTCTACTTTCAGCGGATTGCCGAGGAAGTCTTTTTGGGTTTCGTCGATGATTGTGTGGCTCAGCGTCAGGATACGGCTCAGCGTCACTGCACAGAAGGCACCGATCATGAACAGGGCGCCATGGGCGAAGTTCACAACGCCCAATGTGCCGAAGATGAGTGTTAGCCCCAGCGCAATCAGCGCATAGGCCGAGCCCTTGTCGAGCCCGTTTAGGATTTGAAGGATTATGGCGTCCATTGTCCCACCCTTGGAAAGTGTGAGTGCATAAAGCGAAAATGCCCGGGGAGAGGGCGTCTTTGGGGGAAGTGGTCAAAGAGGGCGGGGGCCGTCAGAAAAGAGAGCCCGCCGCCCGTTTGTTCACGTTCAGTTCAAGGCGCGCAGATCAGGCGCCGTTGTTGCAGGTACCCAGAGCACCGCCCTGGAACTGCGGGTGGTTCGGATCATAGGTGACCTGAGCCGCCGGGGTGACTTCCACAATCTCCAGAAGGTCGAACTCGGAGGTCGGGTTTTCTTTACCCTTCACAACCAGAACGTCCTTGAAGCACTGGTGGTCGGCGCCACGATAGAGCGTCTTGCCGTTGCCCAGACCGTCGAACTCGAAGTCTTCCAGCGCTTCGGCAACTGCGCAGGGCGCGAAGGAGCCGGCACGCTCGACCGCGTCCGCATAGAGCATGGTCTGCACATAGCACGTGTGTGCGGCCTGGCTCGGCGGGAAGCCGTATTTGGTGCCAAAGGAACGCACGAAGGCCTTGGAACCTTCATCCTGCAGCGACCAGTGCCAGTTGGTGGAGCCGAAGATGCCCTTCACGTTGGCGCCCGCACCCTTCGCCATCAGGCGGGAGTAGAGCGGAACGATGATCTGGAAGTCCTTACCGTTCACCTGCTTGTCGCGCAGACCGAACTGAACCGCGTTGGTCAGCGAGTTCACCATGTTGCCGCCATAGTGGTTCAGAACCAGCGTATCGGCGCCGGACTGCAGAACCGGAGCAATATAGGATGAGAAGTCGGTCTGCGTCAGCGGGGTTTTCACTGCTGCGACGGTTTCCCAGCCCATGGCTTCGGTCGAGGATTTCACCGCTTCTTCGGTGGTGTAACCCCAGTTGTAATCTGCTGTCAGGTGATAGGCCTTGCGGTCTGCGCCATAGGCGTTCTTCAGCACCGGGGCCAGAGCGGCGCCGGACATGTAGGAGTTGAAGAAGTGGCGGAACCCGTTGGCGCGCTTGTCCTTGCCTGTGGTGTCGTTGGAGTGGGTCAGACCCGCCATGAAGATCACGCCTGCTTCCTGGCAGAGCGCCTGCACGGCCACGGCCACGCCCGAGGACGAACCGCCGGTGATCATGATGGCGCCGTCTTTTTCGATCATCGACTTGGCCGATGCGCGGGCGGCGTCAGACTTGGTCTGGGTATCACCGGTAACGTATTTGACTTCCTTGCCGAGGATGCCGTTGCCTTTCAGCGCCTTAGAGCTGAAGGTGTTCATCATGCCGCCGTCGCCGCCGCCATTCAGGTGCTCGACCGCCAGCTGATAGGCGCGCAGCTCATCGGCGCCCTCGTCGGCATAGGGGCCGGTCTGCGGCACGTTGAAGCCGAGAGTCACGGTGCTGCCGGTCGGCTCGTTTGTGAATGCATGTGCGCTTTGCGCGGTGAAGATCGTGGGCAATGCCACGCCGGCACCCATCAGCGCACCAGATTTCAGTACCCCGCGACGCGAGACATCAGATTTGGACATGTAATCCTCCCTTAAGATTTTAACGCCAGGCAGCTCCTCACTTCCGCTCGGCGTTGGCACGGTTTTCGTGCAAAATCAGTATGAGGGCGGCTTGTAAAATCGCGCAATAAATCCTTTGTAATTCAGAGTTATTGTGTAAATAACTGAACAGTATTCCGTGGTGTTCTGTAAACTTTTTTATGCTGCGCCGCGGAAAGTGCTTGATATAGCGCCCTTTTGGAGCCAAGGCCTGCAATGACACGGGACACTCTCACCGGTAGCAGAATTCGCGAGCGCCGACTCATCCTCGGGCTGCGCCAGGCCGAACTGGCTCGCGCAGCTGGTATTTCAGCTTCCTACCTGAACCTGATCGAGCATAACCGACGCAGAATCGGTGGCAAACTCCTGGTGGATATTGCGCAGGTCCTGGGGGTGGAACCCTCGATGTTGAGCGAAGGGGCAGAGGCGGCGCTGATTGCCAACCTCAGGGAGGCGGCCGTGGACAGCGGTGTGCCAGTGGCAGAGCTGGACCGTGCAGATGAATTTGCGGGCCGTTTTCCCGGCTGGGCCGAGGTTCTGGCCACCAGCCACCGCCGGATCGCCACGCTGGAGCGCACGGTGCAAACCCTGTCAGACCGCCTGACACATGACCCGCATCTGGCGGCCTCATTGCATGAGGTGCTGTCAACGGCGGCGGCGATCCGCTCGACCGCTTCGATCCTTGCTGAGACAGGCGAATTGGAACCTGAATGGCGGGACCGGTTCCACAAGAACCTCAACGAGGACTCCCGCCGACTGGCGGAAAGCAGTCGCGCTCTGGTCAGCTTTCTGGATGAGAGCAATGCGGGCGCGGACCGGCGCGGTGTACCGCACGAAGAGGCTGAGGCCTACTTCCTGGCGCAAGGGTATCATTTTCCGGCCCTTGAGGACGGTACAGCAACGCCGGAAGAGCTGATCGCAGATGCGCCCGATCTGGTGAGCGATTCTGCCCGTCTGATCGCGCGAGGCGCGTTGGAGCAATATCAAAGGGATGCCCAAGCCTTGCCGCTTGCCCCCCTGAAAGCCGCGCTGGAGGAGGACGGGGCGAATCCTGCGGCCCTGGCGCGTCGCTTCGGATGCGATCTGCCAACGGTTCTGCGGCGTCTTGGTCTTTTGCCCTTTGAAATCCTCGGGCAAGAGGCGGGCCTGGTGATCTGCGATGCGTCTGGGTCGATCTTGGTGCGAAAACCGGTGACCGGTTTTGCCTTGCCGCGGTTTGGTGCCTCTTGCCCGCTGTGGCCAATCTACACGGCCTTGGCGCGTCCGCATGTTCCGGTCCGGCGCAATGTGGTTCAACAGGGGCGTTCGGCGCTGGCCTTTGAATGTCTTGCTGTTGCCTGGGAACGCACAACACCGGATTTCGATAGCGATCCTCTTTACCATGCGGTGATGTTGATCCTGCCGCAAAGCGACATTCCTGAAAACGCGCAGCCGGTGGGGGCCAGTTGTCGGATTTGTCCAAGGCGCGGCTGCCCGGCCCGTCGTGAGCCATCGATCCTGAAGGAAGAGTTTTGACAGGCGCTTGCCTCGGGGGGTAGTCTGGCGCGACATCAAAATTCGCGTTGGGGCCAAACTGGTCCGGGGAGCGGCGCTGGGAGGAAATTCTGCCAATGAGCAGACATGTAATTCTGATCGAAGACGAACCGAATATCACTGAGGCGATCCGGTTCCTTCTGACCCGCGATGGCTGGAGCGTTGATGCTCATGCTGACGGATCCGGTGCTGTCGAATTGATCCAGAGCGCGCAACCGGATCTGGTGATCCTGGACCTGATGCTGCCTGGAAAAAGCGGGCTTGAGATCATCCGCGAGCTGCGGGAGGTTGAAAGCCTCAAGGCCCTGCCGGTGCTCATGCTGACGGCGCGCGGGCAGATGAAAGACCGTGAGATGGCTGAACGGGCCGGGGTGACCCGCTTCATGACCAAGCCGTTTTCCAATGCTGAGGTGCTGACCGCCGTGCGTGATCTGCATGCCCAAGCCAGTCGCCAATGATATTCTGCAAGCGGACAGGGTGGAAGTGGATCGGCTTGAATGAGCCGCCTTGCCGTTGCCGGAGATGGTCATGATCCGGGGGGATGGGGCAGGGCGTCAGGATGAGAGCACCGCACCTTTTGTCGAGCGACGCACATACCGCCGTCGGCGCCTTATGGATATTGCCCGTCTGCTGCCTATCCTCGGAGCGGTTCTTTTTGCCATCCCTTTGATGTGGCCGGATCCCGATCCCTATCCTGCTCCGGGCTCGCATGGCGGTATGAAAATGTCTTCGGCCATCACGTATGTTTTCCTGGTCTGGGCCGGGCTTATTGCGGTCAGTGTCGCCTTTGGAGAAGCCGTGCGGCACTGGGCTGAGCATTGGACGGCTGGCGGGCATTCGGAGACAGAACTTGAGCGGGAGACGATCCAGGCGGCCGCGAACGATGATCTTCGGCCCCGGAAGGGCACAAAGGACGACTGATGGCTTCGCTCAATGTCCTCGCGTTGGTCTGCCTTGGCTATGTGGCGCTTTTGTTCTTTGTCGCCTTCCTTGCCGACAGGATGGCAAGCCGAGGTGCCAGCGCGGCCTGGATGCGTTCTCCTCTCACCTATACCCTGTCATTGTCGATTTATTGCACGGCCTGGACGTTTTACGGGGCGGTGGGCTACGCGGCGCGTTCGGGACTGGAATTCGTCACCATCTACCTTGGACCAACACTGGTCATGGTCGGCTGGTGGTGGGGCCTGCGCAAGTTGGTCAGGGTCGGACGCAGCCAGAGGGTGACATCGATTGCCGACCTCTTGTCGGCGCGCTATGGCAAATCCAACATCCTTGCCATTGGCGTGACGCTGCTCGCAGTGATTGGGGTGACACCATACATCTCCTTGCAGCTTCAGTCGATCACGCTGTCGTTTTCGATCTTTGCAGAGGCAGACCCCCTGCGAAGCCTGAATGAAACAACGACGGTTCTTTGGGTCGCAGTTGGCCTTGCCGTCTTTGCGATCCTCTTTGGTACGCGCAACCTCAATGCCAATGAGCGCCATCATGGCGTGGTCACCGCTATCGCGCTTGAGGCGGTCGTGAAACTCTTTGCCCTTTTGGCTGTGGGGATCTTCGTGGTCTGGGGAATCGCTGGCGGCGTGTCCGAAACCTTTGCGCGCATTGATGCCTCCCGTATCGGTCAGTGGCAGGTAGACGGAGGGCGTTGGGCGGCCATCACCTTCCTGTCGGCTGCTGCCTTTGTATGTCTGCCGCGCATGTTTCAGGTCATGGTGGTGGAGAATGAGGACGAACGCCACCTGCGCGTCGCGGCCTGGGCCTTTCCGCTTTATCTGATGCTGATGTCCCTGTTTGTGGTGCCCATAGCCGCCATCGGATTGGAGTTGCTGCCAGAAGGTTTCAACCCGGATTTGTTCGTGCTTACCCTTCCGCTTGCCGAAGGGCAGCAGGGGCTGGCAATGCTATCATTTCTTGGCGGATTTTCTTCGGCGACCTCCATGGCGATCGTGGCCGCCATGGCGCTATCAACGATGGTTTCAAATCATATCGTGATGCCCATTTGGCTGCGCACCCAGGGGCCAGGGGCCTCGGTGTCTGGCGATGTGCGAAACGTGGTTCTGTTCACGCGCCGCATCACCATCGCGGTCATCATGCTGCTGGGGTACTTTTACTACAAAATGTCGGGCGGCGGGGCTGCGCTGGCTGCTATCGGTCTGATTTCATTTGCCGGGGTGGCCCAGATGCTGCCAGCTCTTGTCGGTGGCCTGTATTGGCGCGGGGCGACACGCACCGGTGCCCTTGCAGGTATCAGTACCGGTTTTGCGATCTGGGCCTATACGATGCTTCTGCCGACTTTGGGTGGCGGCGTGCTGCCGGACAGTGTTCTGGCTTCCGGGTTGTTCGGGCTGTCCTGGCTGCGCCCTCATGCGCTGTTTGGAATTGAAGCTCTTGATCCCACGGTGCACGCGGTGATCTGGTCCATGAGCCTCAACACGGTCGTGTTTTGCGCCGTGTCGCTTGCCAGTTTTCCCAGCCCGATGGAGCGTCTGCAGGGTGCGCAATTTGTCAATGTGTTCGATCACTCCTCGGGGCCACGTGGCTGGACCGGTTCATTCGCGCAAAGTGAAGACCTCATGGTCATGTCTCAGAGGATTCTGGGCGCAACCGAGGCTCAGGCCTTTTTTCAGCGTGAGTTGGTCCGTCAGGGAGGACGCGGCAGCCTACCGGAGCCGACCCCGGTGTTTCTGGAGCGGCTGGAACGTGAGTTGAGCGCCTCGATCGGCACGGCTGCCGCCCATGCGATGATCGGTCAGATCGTTGGCGGCTCCTCGGTTTCTGTCGAAGATCTTCTGGCGGTTGCCGATGAAACCGCGCAGATGCTGGAATATTCCAACCGTCTGGAAATGAAATCGGCCGAACTGTCACGTACCGCCCGCAAGTTGCGGGAAACCAATGAAAAGCTCACCCAGATTTCCCAACAAAAGGATGCGTTTCTGAGCCAGGTAAGCCACGAATTGCGCACCCCCATGACCTCAATAAGGGCGTTCTCCGAGATCCTTCGCGATGACACCGCGCTCGATCAGGAAGGCAAGTCGCGCTATGCAAGTATCATTCACGATGAAGCGCTCCGCCTGACGCGGTTGCTCAACGACCTTCTGGATCTCAGCGTGCTGGAAAGCGGCCAGGTCAGCCTCAATATGACAGATGGGACCTTGCAGGAGGTCCTCGATCACGCCGTCTCTACCGCTGTCGCAGGGTTTGACGCCCCGATCCGCGTTCTGCGCGATCCGCGGCAAGAGGCTGTCGCGATCAGCTCTGACCTGGACCGGCTGGCGCAGGTGTTTATCAACCTTATCGCGAATGCGCAGAAATACTGCGATGCCGAAAGCCCTGAGTTGACCATCGACGTAGAGCGGGACGGACCACAGGTGATCATTGATTTCATCGACAATGGCAGTGGTATCTCACCACAATATCAGCAAATGATTTTCGAGAAGTTCTCGAGGGTTAGGCCCGAGCGTGCCGGTGGGGCCGGGCTTGGGCTGGCGATTTGCCGCGAGATTACACAGCGGATCGGGGGCGATATTTCATACTTGCCGGGACGCTCCGGCGGTGCCTTCCGCGTTGTCCTGCCTCTTGCCTGCAAAAATGCCGCGTTAAACTGATAACTCTGTCCAGAATAAAGGTATTGGTAACCCTCAGCAGTCTAAAACAGAGACAAGAGGCGACAAGGTTTCAGGTTCAATACGTATGTCCGACACGACAACCCAGGGTTCGGCAAGCGGCAAGGCGGGGGTTCTTGCGCGCAAGCTGGCAGCGACAAAGGAAGGGTCCGGTGCGCTGAAAAGCTCGCTGACTCTGAAGGCGCTGCGCCGATCTTTGGCGCGTGCGGCCGCCGACCTGTGTGATCTTCCTTTGGCCGTTCTGGCGGCGCGGCAGGCCAATCGCAGCCCAGAGGAATTGCCCGAACACCTCTCTGACAAGCATCTTTTGGTGGTTTTGGATGGGCCAAACGGCCGCATAGGCGCCGCAACGCTTGATGCAGCTCTGGTCACCGCTCTGATTCAGAAACAAACAATCGGACAGGTGATGGGCAAAGCCCCGTCGGAGCGTCACTATACGCCGACCGACGCGGCAATGACGGCCGATTTTCTCGAAAGAGCCTTGAAAAAAGTGGTCCTGATGCTTGAGGGGCAGTCGGACCAATCGATCTTTTCCGGCTATCGTTTTGGCGCACAGGTGGAAGATGTGCGCAGTCTTGCGCTGGGGCTCGAGGCGGATGACTACCGGGTGTTGTCCCTGACCGTTGATCTGGCGATTGGCGCAATGCAGGGCGAGCTGACGCTTATTCTGCCTGAGCCGACGCCGGAAGAATTGGGACATGGGGGTGCAACCGGCCCCTCACTCGGGCGGAACATGGGGGCTATGCGAGCGGAGTTGTCCGCTGTCTTGTGCAAGATGCGGGTTCCGCTCAACGAATTCTCGGGTCTCAAGGTCGGAGATGTCCTGCCCCTGGATCAGGCATTTCTTTATGAGACTGACCTGCAGTCCGTCGGAGGCCAATCTATTGCCCAAGGGCGCCTTGGTCAGTTGAACGGCGCGCGGGCGGTTCGCCTAAATCAGCCGCGCACCAAATTGGTCAGCGACATGAATGTCGGTGAAATGGGCTTTTCGGATGGGGTCGGGGGTGAAGCCCTTTCGATGCCGGAAGATGATATGCCAACGATCGACCTTGGTATCGCGGCTGAGGATCTGCAGGACCCTCTGGACAGCACGCCGGGTGGCGGTCTGGGCGGCGACTTTGACACTGGCGGCCTGGGTGAGATGGGCGGCCTTGGCGGTGAGCTCGGTGGTGGCCTTGGTGGCGATCTCGGCGGTGATCTTGGGGCTGGTCTCGGTGGTGATCTCGGCGGCGACCTCGGTGGTGATTTGGAAGCTGACTTCAGCGCTGCCCTTGGTGGTGACCTTGGGGCGGAGCTCGGTGGGGGCCTTGATGATCTGCCTGCGCTTCCCGATGGAAACCTTGATGGTTTCGACCCGGATGATGCTGCAGCTGAAATCTCCAAGCTTGCAGGGCTTGGGTCCTGATTGGGCGCGCAAGTCTGCGCTGCATGCTTTGGCTAGATGGTCAAAGCACCCAACAACCCCAACATTGCTTTTCCGACATTTCTTGATGGCTACACAAAAAAAGACCCCGGACAGAAAGGCCGGGGTCTTTGGTTTTGTGAGTGGTGGTTGGAATTCAAAAGTATCGGTGGAAAAGCGTTTTAAGGATTGGCCGCAGCCTCAAGCGCGGGGCGCAGCCCGTCGAGCGCATAGCCTGCAGCAGCCGTCTTCGCGAGGACCTCGTCAGCACCCAGATCCTTGGCCTGGCCCAAGGCCCAAACAACGGATGAGCGGGTGCCAGAGGCGCAATAGGCCAGAACCTGCCCGTCCGCACCCTCATACAGCGCACGCTGCCGGGCGACGTTTTCTGGCGTCATGGTCTGATGCGTCAGCGGCAACTGCTCGAATTGCAGCCCTGCGGCTTCGGCGGCCTCACGGATGGCCGCAGCCTGGTGGCTGGGCGGCACTTCCTCGTCGGGGCGGTTGCAGATCACCAGCTTGAAACCGGCCTCTGCGATTGCGGGAATGTCTTCGACCGAAATCTGCGGCGAGACGGCGTAGCGGGGGGTAATGTCACGAGCTTGCATGGCAGTCCTTTACGCCTTTGCTGCGAGGCGGTCCAGTTGTGTGCCAACCGGGGCGGAAATCAACATGCCGGCTGACATGGCAGCCAGAAACAGAACGCCTGCCCAACCATTGTAGGTGAGGGAGGCAAGAGCCGGCCCCGGGCACAGACCTGCCAGCCCCCAGCCCATGCCGAACAGGACCGACCCCGTTACTAGCCGGTGGTCAAGTTCCGGGCGTGTGGTGGGGAATTCACCGCCGACCAAAGGCTGACGACCTCGGGTCAGGCGCCAGGCAAAGAACATGGGAATGACCGCACCGCCCATCACAAAGGCCAGAGTCGGGTCCCAGTTGCCAAAGACATCAAGCCAGCCCTGCACCTTGGTTGTGTCGGTCATGCCAGAGATGAACAATCCGCCGCCAAAGAGGCTGCCCGCGATAAGAGAAAGGATAAGACGCATCAGATCAGCCCCAGAACATGACGGAAAATGGCAAGCGTCAGGCCACCGGCCAGGATGTAAAAGACGGTGGCGACGATGCCGCGCAGGGAAAAGCGTGAGATGCCGCAGACGCCGTGACCCGATGTGCACCCATTGGCGATCCGGGTGCCGACGCCGACCAAGAGGCCCGCTGCGATGATCACCCAAACGTTGGTGGTCATATGAGTGTCAATCTCGACATTGTAGATCGGCCAGAGGATCAGTGGCGTTACGATGACGCCAACCAGAAAGGCAACCCGTTCCCAAAGGCTGTTCCAGCCGCTGCCATCGATCAGGCCTCCAAAAATGCCGCTTGCCCCCATGACGCGACCATTTCCCAAAAGGTAGACGGCACCGCCAAGGCCGATTGTTGCGCCCCCAACGAGGCCCCAGATCCAGTCTGTTTCCATGTTTCGCGTTTCCTTGATACGGGGCGCCGCTTTTTCTACGTGCTGGCGGCGCCGGGTCTGATTTCAATGCACGGCGCCCACCCCAATGAGCGCATTGCTTTTGTGACTAGATCTTGTTGACCGGGATCTTGAGGAAGACGTCCCCTTTTTCATCCGGTTCAGGCATCTGGCCAGCGCGCATGTTGACCTGCAGCGACGGCAGGATCAGACGTGGCATGCCGAGCGTTGCATCGCGCGCATCGCGCATGGAGACGAACTCTTCGATGCTTTTGCCCTGGCCGATGTGGATGTTCAGGGCTTTCTGCTCTCCGACAGTGGTCTCCCAGGCGTATTCGTCGCGGCCGGGCGCCTTGTAATCGTGGCCGACAAAGATGCGGGTATCATCCGGCAAGGCGAGGATCTTCTGGATCGACTGGAACAGCGTTTCGGAGGAGCCGCCGGGAAAGTCGCAGCGCGCGGTGCCGAAATCGGGCATGAACAACGTGTCGCCCACAAAGGCCGCGTCGCCAATCACGTAGGTCAGGCAGGCAGGCGTATGGCCGGGCGTATGCAGCACCTCGCCGCGCAACTGGCCGATCATGAAGCGGTCACCTTCCTTGAACAGTTGGTCGAACTGGCTACCATCGCGCTGGAATTCGGTACCTTCGTTAAAGACCTTTCCAAAGGTATCCTGAACAATGGTGATGTTCTCGCCGATGCCGATCTTGCCGCCCAGACGCTCTTGCAGATAGGGCGCCGCTGACAGGTGGTCTGCATGAACGTGGCTTTCAAGAATCCATTCGGTCTTGAGCCCCTCGGATTCGACCCAGGCGATGATTTCATCGGCAGAACTGGTGTCGGTCCGGCCAGATGCGTGATCAAAATCCAGAACCGAATCGATAATGGCGCAGGCGCTGCCGTTTGGATCGCGGACAACATAGGAAACGGTGTTCGTGGCTTCGTCGAAGAAGGCTTTGACGATTGGATTCATGTTGGGACACTCCCTTGGGTTTCTCTATACATATGTTAAAAGCTGAATGTGTTTCAACCCTTGTCGCGGCAGTCTTGTTGATTTTTGTGCAAACTGGGCAAAGCGGCCTTCGAAGACTAGCAGGTGGACTGCTGTGTGCAGGCCCTAAATCTGCCCAGCGGCAGAGGATTTTGCCTGCGTGTTAAGCAAAAGCTTCGGAAAAAACGTCCTCAATACGCACATCTGGCGGCTTGGCTTTGGCAAGCGCTTTATTTCTGTTTCATTTCCTTGGCAGACTGGTCTCGCTCAAGGGAGGAGTGAGAATGACGAGTACGAACCTTACGGAAATGGCGTTGCGGCTGGAAAAAGAAATTCGCGGCGCTTCTGGAGCAACGCGGGCAAAGCGCATCGATGAATTCCTGTCGATCATGTCACGCCTGCGCCGCAACGGCGCGGTGATTTCCGCACAGCTCCGCAGAATGGAATATGCAATGGTCGAAGAAACGACCGAGGACCGGTTCGACAATATGCCAGTCTGAGGAAAAGCCTTTTGCGCGTGGCCGCGCGGCGTGGCCACGCTATTTCGGCTTAGGCGATTTTGTTCAGGGTCAGGGTACGACTGACAGGGTCAGGACAAAAAGATGCCGACCATCACCAGCATCAGCCCGATCACAGAGAGAAACAGAGCCCCCAGATTGTAGGGCAATACCGACTGCACCACCGCCCGCAGCGCGTCGTCGTCCAGCTTCTGGCGACGCGCCTTTGCGACGCGCAGTATGCACCAGACCAGCCCAAGAAGTCCGGCAACGGAAAGGGTCGCACCGACCCAGACAAGGATTTCGAACATGCCGGTCTCCCGCTGTTGACTGTCGCTGCGCCTAAAGGATCGTTCTCAAGGATGCAAGGGGGCGCCGCCGGTTGGCCATGCGCAAATGAACGCCTTTCGACCGGCGCTTCGCTTTCCCGGCTTGCAGTGATCTGACGGGACCGCTATCCCCTTTCATCGACTGTTTTGACATGCCTTGCTGACGGAGCCGGAAATGGATCTGACCGAAGACGAAAAAAGCGAAAACTACCGTGTGACCGCCGGAGAGCTGCGCCAGTTCATTGAGCGGTTCGAACGTCTGGACGCCGAGAAGAAAGACATCGCCGACCAACAGAAAGAGGTGATGGCTGAGGCCAAAGCCCGCGGCTATGACACCAAGGTCATGCGCAAGGTGATTGCACTGCGCAAGCGCGACAAAGACGACATCGCCGAGGAAGAGGCGGTTCTGGACATGTACAAGGAAGCGCTTGGCATGTGAGCTGCCACTGGCCGCCCCTGTTGAAGGAAAAGCGCCGTTTCCCAAGGCCGGGATGCGGCGTTTTTTGATGCGGTTTGTGCCGGGGAGAGGTGCATCGGGTGAAGGCTTAAATCTTTATGTATGAAATTTTAAGCTTGAAGTATTTATCGCCGTATTGAATATTGACCTCAACAGGTGCATTCCGACCGGATAAGGAGACAAACCATGCCAGCAATCAACGTGCATCCCGAAGGCTGGAAGCCGGCCAAGGGCTATGCCAATGGCATGGTCGCCGAAGGCAAGCTGCTTTTTGTCGGTGGTCAGATCGGCTGGACGGCAGATCAGGTTTTCGAGGTGCATGACTTTATCGGTCAGATGAGCCAGGCTCTGCGTAACATTCTGGATGTGGTCCAGGCGGCTGGAGGGCAGGCGAGCGATATCACGCGTCTCACCTGGTATGTGACCGACAAGGCCGAATACCTTGCCCATCAGGCTGAGGTGGGTAAGGCCTACCGCGATGTCATGGGCTATCATTTCCCCGCAATGACCATGGTTGTTGTGTCTGCATTGGTCGAGGATGAGGCCAAGGTCGAGATCGAAGCCACTGCGGTTCTTCCCAAGTAATCTAATGGAATAGGTGTTTCCGCACACTACCTGGTGAAAGCGGTTGGAAATCTGAACTGGGTGCCCCATGTCTGAACCTATCAGATGGAGGGCCACTCATGCGGATCAATGCTGATTTCACCAAACGTGCCGCTGTGCATTTTGACGACACCCCCTGGGTGCCCAGCCCCGCCGCCGGGGTGGAGCGCAAGATGCTGGACCGGATCGGAGAGGAGGTCGCTCGCGCGACGACAATCGTACGTTTCGCGGCGGGGTCTGCTTTCAAGGCGCACACCCACGATGGCGGAGAGGAATACATCGTTCTGGATGGCGTCTTTCAGGATGAGGATGGCGATTTCCCTGTCGGCTCCTACGTGCGCAACCCGCCGACCTCCAGCCACACGCCAGCGGCGCAGGACGGCGCGACGATCCTTGTGAAACTGCATCAGTTCGACCCGGCTGATCGTCAAACCGTGAAAATAGACACAAATGGGCATGCCGGGCTGCCCCTGTTTCGGGACGCGCGCGAAGACGTGCGCCTGGTGACATGGGCGCCAGGCGAAAACGTTTCATTCGAGGCTGAGGGCGGCGCTGAGATCTTTGTTCTGGAAGGTGGGTTTTTCGAAGAGGGCGAGGACTTTTCCCGCTGGGATTGGTTGCGCCTGCCTCCTGGGGCTCATTTTGAGGCAAAAGCTGGCCCCGATGGCGCGCGCATCTGGATGAAAATTGGGCACCTTACCGAAATGCTGAATTTCTAGGCGTCCGGCATTCTGCTGGAAAAACAGAGTTTTGTCGGCCGTTCCTTTGGGGTGGCCGATTTTTTTTGTCGATCCAAAAATTTTACCAGTTGATAAAAAAACAATCTGTGGCAGTCTGAGTCGCAGAAAAAGAACAGTCAGGGAGACACCCAATGGCGACCAGCCATCAGGCATCCGGCATCCAGGCGGGACGTTTGTCCGCCCCCGAGATCGCCGAGAATTTCGGGGATCTGCATGCCCCTTACGATCAGCATGAGGCCGCTGTGGCCGCAGATCGTTGCTACTTCTGCTATGATGCGCCGTGCATGACGGCCTGTCCGACCTCGATCGACATCCCGCAGTTCATCCGCGAGATTCAGGCGGGGCACCCGGTGTCGGCAGCCAAGACGATCCTTGAGCAGAACATCCTGGGTGGCATGTGCGCTCGCGTCTGCCCGACCGAGACCCTGTGCGAAGAGGTTTGCGTGCGCGAAACCGCAGAAGGTAAGCCGGTCGAGATTGGCCGTTTGCAGCGCTATGCGACCGATACGCTGATGGCCAAGGGCGTTCACCCCTTCACCCGCGCCGAAGGCACAGGCAAGCGCGTGGCTGTTGTGGGCGCCGGTCCCGCAGGCCTGTCCGCAGCGCACCGTCTGGCGATGCTGGGTCACGATGTTGTGGTTTTCGACAGTAAGGAAAAGGCTGGCGGTCTCAACGAATTTGGCATTGCCGCCTACAAATCCACCAATGATTTTGCCGCGCGCGAAGTTGAGTGGCTGCTGCAAATCGGTGGCATTTCAATGGAGTACGGCAAGAAGCTCGGGGCTGAGCTGTCGCTTGATGCACTGAACGGCGCGTTTGATGCGGTCTTCCTGTCCATCGGTCTGGGCGGTGTCAACGCGCTGCGCAGCGAAGGTGAAGACAAGGACGGCGTGCGTGATGCGGTGGACTTCATCGCCGACCTGCGCCAGGCCGAGGATCTGACCGCGCTGCCCGTTGGGCGCAACGTTGTCGTGATCGGCGGCGGTATGACCGCAGTGGATGCAGCAGTGCAATCCAAGCTGCTTGGCGCTGAGAATGTCACCATCGCCTATCGCCGTGGTCGCGAGGCCATGGGCGCCAGCCGGTTCGAGCAGGATCTGGCGGCCTCCAAAGGCGTCAAGCTGATGTTCAACGTGATGCCCAAGGCGATCCACGGCAATGGCGCCGCAGCCGAGATCGAGTTGGAGTATACCGAGATCAAGGACGGTCGCGTGGCCGGAACCGGCGAAACCGTGCGGCTGACTGCAGATCAGGTCTTCAAGGCAATTGGTCAAACCTTGGAAGGCCAGCCCGACGGGCTGGAGATCGAGGGCGGCAAGATCAAGGTTTCCGAGACCGGGCGCACCTCGGTTGCTGGTGTCTGGGCCGGGGGCGACTGTGCCTCGGGGGGCGAGGACCTGACCGTGACCGCCGTGGCCGAGGGCCGCGATGCCGCAATGGACATTCATTCCAGCCTGATGGGCTAAGCCAGCCCGCTGTCCCAATTTGGGACAGTAGGCGAGCATGAAAAGGAACAGATAAATGGCTGATCTGACAACTGAATTTCTGGGGATCAAATCTCCGAACCCGTTCTGGCTGGCGTCGGCGCCGCCCACGGACAAAGAATACAACGTGCGCCGCGCCTTTGAGGCCGGTTGGGGCGGTGTGGTCTGGAAGACGCTTGGCTCTGAAGGGCCGCCCGTCGTCAACGTCAACGGGCCGCGTTACGGCGCGATCTGGGGCGCGGACCGCCGCCTGCTGGGCCTCAACAACATTGAGCTAATCACCGACCGCAGCCTTGAGACCAACCTTGAGGAAATCACCCGCGTCAAGAAGGACTACCCGGATCGCGCCGTGATCGTGTCGATCATGGTGCCCTGCGAGGAAGAAGCCTGGAAGGCGATCCTGCCCAAGGTGGAAGCCACCGGCGCCGACGGGATCGAGCTGAACTTTGGCTGCCCGCACGGCATGGCTGAACGCGGCATGGGCTCCGCCGTAGGACAGGTGCCCGAATACATCCAGATGGTCACGGAGTGGTGCAAGAAATACTATTCCAAACCCGTGATCGTGAAGCTGACACCCAACATCACCGATGTGCGCTTCCCGGCGCGTGCGGCCAAGGCGGGTGGCGGCGATGCGGTCAGCCTGATCAACACCATCAACTCCATCGTTTCGGTCGATCTCGACAATATGGCGCCAGAGCCCACCATCGGCGGTAAGGGCACCCATGGCGGATACTGTGGCCCGGCGGTGAAGCCGATTGCCATGAACATGGTGGCTGAAATCGCCCGCGATCCGCAGACCCACGGTCTGCCGATTTCGGCCATCGGCGGTGTCACCACCTGGAAAGATGCAGCCGAATTCATGGCGCTGGGTGCGGGCAATGTGCAGGTCTGCACCGCCGCGATGACCTATGGTTTCAACGTGGTGAAAGAGATGATCTCGGGCCTGTCCAACTGGATGGATGAAAAGGGCTACACCTCGACCCAGGACTTCATCGGTATGGCGGTTCCCAATGTGACCGACTGGCAGTATCTGGATCTCAACTACGTCGCCAAGGCCAAGATCAGCCAGGACGACTGCATCAAATGCGGGCGCTGCTATGCGGCCTGCGAGGACACCTCGCACCAGGCCATCGCCATGAGCGAGGACCGCACATTCACCGTGAAAGATGAGGAATGCGTGGCCTGTAACCTTTGCGTCAACGTCTGCCCGGTTGAAGGCTGCATCACCATGGAAGAAGTTCCGGCGGGGCAGATCGATCTGCGCACCGGCAAGGTGGTCTCGGATCAGTATGCCAACTGGACGACGCATCCGAACAACCCATCAGCCACCGCTGCTGAGTAAGCTTCGCTTTGTAAGTGATTAACAAAAAGTAAAAAGGCGCCTCTGATCGGGCGCCCTTTTTTGTCTTGTGTTTCGAGCTCAAGCAGGGGTCAGCATCCGTCGATAGAAGGTGTCAAGAAACGCGGGCGCCGCGTCAAACGGGTCTTCCTTCCCCATCAGGGTCCGTACCTGAACATCGAAATCCGCATAGTGCTGGGTCAGGGACCAGATCGAGAATATCAGGTGCTTGGGGTGGCTTGGCTTGAGTTTTCCGGCGCTCATCCAGCCGTCGATGACGGTGGCTTTCTCTTCGACCAGATCTTTCAGATCTGTCGACAGCGCTTCCAACATGCGCGGTGCGCCTTGCACGATTTCATTGGCAAACAGGCGGCTTTCGCGGGGGAAATCCTGGCTCATTTGCAGCTTGCGTTGAACGTAGGCGAGCATTTCTTCCAGTGGCTCGCCGTCGGGATCAAGGGCGCGCAAAGGATCCAGCCAGGTATCCAGAAGTTCGGACAAAAGAGCGGTGAAAATCGCCTCTTTGGACGGAAAATAATAAAGCAGGTTTGGCTTTGACAGGCCTGCTTCAGTGGCGATCTGGTCCACGGTCGCACCACGAAACCCATGCGCGGAAAACACTTCCAGAGCGGCCTCCAGAATGGCGGCGCGATTCTTTTTCTGGATGCGAGTCGGGGATCTGTCCTTGGGCATGGGAGCGTTTTTCGTCCTTGACTGTCTTGGCATTCGCAGAACGCCTGTATTTCACACATTTCACCTGTAAACCAAGCGTTTTCCCAGTCTCCGTGTCGCAATTTCTTGACTGACTGTACCCGCATGGTAGCTTGACTTTGACCAGTTGGTCAAATCCGACGCCGCAAAACAAATCGTGAATGGCGGGCGGGTTTGGGTCAACGCTTCAAAGCCACCAATAGGGCGCAAAGCCAAAAATAGCCTGCAATATGTGCGGGATGAACAGGAAGGAAGCTGCGATGACGTCGCTTGGACAGAACTTGAAGATCAATGGCGATCGGCTGTGGGACAGTCTGATGGATATGGCCAAGATCGGCCCCGGTGTTGCGGGCGGCAACAATCGCCAGACCTTGACCGATGAAGATGCCGAGGGGCGCGCCCTGTTCCAGAAATGGTGCGAGGATGCGGGCTGCACCATGGGTCTTGATCAGATGGGCAATATGTTCGCGCGGCGGGAGGGCACAGATCCCGATGCGCTGCCGGTCTATGTGGGCTCGCACCTTGATACCCAGCCCACGGGCGGCAAGTATGACGGTATTCTCGGGGTTCTGGGTGGTCTTGAATTAATTCGTTCGCTCAACGACATGAATATCAAGACAAAACACCCCATCGTGGTGACCAACTTCACCAATGAGGAGGGCACACGTTATGCGCCCGCCATGCTGTCATCGGGGGTGTTCGCGGGTATTCACACACAAGAATGGGCCTATGATCGCACCGATGCCGAGGGCAAGAAATTCGGCGACGAGCTGAAGCGGATCGGCTGGCGCGGCGACGAAGAGGTCGGAGCTCGCAAGATGCATGCCTTTTTTGAGCTGCACATCGAGCAGGGCCCGATCCTGGAAGCTGAAGGTAAAGACATTGGTGTCGTGACCCACGGTCAGGGCCTCAGCTGGACGCAAGTGACGATCACCGGCAAAGACGCACACACAGGGTCGACGCCGATGCCCATGCGCCGCAATGCTGGCCTTGCAATGGCGCGCATTCTGGATGCGGTGGATGAAATCGCTTGGTCGCACGCGCCGCATGCTGTCGGCGCGGCGGGGCATATCGATGTCTACCCGAACTCTCGCAACGTGATCCCCGGCAAGGTTGTCTTCACTGTCGATTTCCGCAGCCCCGAGCTGGAGGTGATCGAAGACATGGAAAACCGTCTGCGCGAAAAGGGCCAAGAGATCGCCGATGCCATGGGTGTTGAGATCGCGTTCGAAAAGGTCGGCGGGTTCGATCCGGTGAAATTCGACGATGCCTGCGTCACAGCCGTGCGCAGTGCAGCCGAGCGTCTTGGCTATTCTCATCTCGACATCATTTCTGGTGCAGGCCATGATGCGTGCTGGATCAACCGCGTGGCACCGACCGCAATGGTCATGTGCCCCTGTGTCGACGGGTTAAGCCACAATGAAGCCGAAGAGATCAGCAAGGAATGGGCCGAAGCCGGGGGAAATGTCCTGTTCCACGCCGTCGTCGAAACTGCTGAAATCGTTGAGTAACGCGGTGACACTGGTGCCAATGCAGCGGGCCGCGATCCGGTGATCGAAGAAGGCCTCTCCATCCCCGATCGGATTACCCATCTGATCGAGACGGAGATGGTCGAGTTCAATGTCGCCAGCGAGGCCGCGCTTGCAACCCTCTACGCCTTTCGCGCGGCCTTGTGCGAGCCGGAGGTCGTCACCGTGAATTTCTCAGGCGGGCTGACGCAGGAATGCTGGGCCGTCACGCGGGCAAACGGCGACTACCGGGTCATCTTTCTACCGCTGGCGGGGTATTTCTCGCTCTGTGTGGAATCCGTCTTCGGGCCGCTGGATATCGGCGTACATGGACATGCAATCGGCTGTTTCAGCTCTGTCTGAGATAGGTCGAAACAAAAGAAAACAGGGAGTTATAAGACATGAGTAAAGTCATCAGGAACGGCACGATCGTGACCGCTGATCTCACCTACAAGGCGGACGTTCTGATCGAAGGCGGCGTCATCACCGAGATCGGCGCGAACCTCAAAGGGGATGAGGAGCTGGACGCAACCGGCTGCTACGTGATGCCGGGCGGGATCGATCCGCATACCCACCTCGAGATGCCTTTCATGGGCACCTATTCGTCTGATGACTTTGAAAGCGGCACCCGCGCGGGCCTTGCCGGCGGCACCACTATGGTTGTCGATTTTGCTCTGCCGAATCCGGGCGAAAGCCTGTTGGACGCGCTGAAACGCTGGGACAATAAATCCACCCGCGCCAACTGCGACTACTCCTTCCACATGGCGGTCACCTGGTGGGGCGAGCAGGTCTTTGACGATATGAAGACCGTGATCGAAACCCGCGGCATCAACACATTCAAGCACTTCATGGCCTACAAAGGCGCTTTGATGGTCAACGATGATGAGCTGTACGCGAGCTTCCAGCGTCTGGCGGAACTGGGCGGCATTGCCATGGTGCACGCCGAAAACGGCGATGTGGTGGCCGAGCTCAGCGCGAAACTTCTGGCCGAGGGCAACACCGGCCCCGAGGCGCACGCCTATTCCCGCCCGCCGCAGGTGGAGGGCGAGGCGACCAACCGCGCCATCATGATCGCCGATATGGCAGGGGTTCCGCTTTATGTGGTGCATACGTCATGTGAGGAAAGCCACGAGGCGATCCGCCGTGCCCGCATGCAGGGCAAGCGGGTTTGGGGCGAGCCGCTGATCCAGCACCTTACCTTAGATGAAAGCGAATACTTCAATCAGGATTGGGACCATGCTGCGCGCCGGGTGATGTCGCCGCCTTTCCGCAACAAGCAGCACCAAAACAGCCTGTGGAATGGTCTGCAGTCCGGGTCCTTGTCGGTTGTGGCGACGGACCACTGTGCCTTCTCGACCGAACAGAAACGCTATGGCGTGGGTGATTTCACCAAGATCCCGAACGGCACCGGCGGCCTTGAAGACCGTATGCCGATGCTCTGGACTCATGGTGTGGAAACGGGTCGCCTGACCCCCAATGAATTCGTCGCTGTCACCTCAACAAACATCGCCAAGATCCTGAATTGCTATCCGAAAAAGGGTGCGGTTCTGGTGGGCGCCGATGCCGACCTCGTGGTCTGGGATCCTGAAAAGAGCAAGACCATTTCCGCATCTTCGCAGCAGTCCGCCATCGACTACAACGTCTTTGAAGGGCATGAGGTCAAAGGCCTGCCGCGCTTTACCCTGACACGCGGCCATGTGGCGGTGCATGATGGTGAGATCCGCACCCAGGAGGGCCATGGTAAGTTCGTCGAGCGTGAGGCAAACACCACCGTGAACAAGGCGCTTTCGACCTGGAAAGAACTGACCGCCCCCCGCCCGGTTGAGCGGACCGGCATTCCGGCAACCGGCGTTTAATCTGGCGATCATCCGAAGGCGGGCCGCCCATGCGGCGGGCCGTCCTTCGTCCGACTAAGGCAATGACATGACAAATGAAACGACACCCCAGGCCAGTTCTCCCCAGGCCGTCGTAGAAGCGCGCGATCTGAACCTCGTGTTCGAGACCAACGATGGTCCGGTGCAGGCGCTGAAGGATGTGAACCTCACCATCAACAAGGGCGATTTCGTCAGCTTCATCGGCCCCTCGGGCTGCGGCAAGACGACCTTTTTGCGGGTGATGGCGGCGCTGGAACACCCGACCAGCGGCTCCATCACCGTGAACGGCATGACCCCGGATGAGGCGCGCCAGAAACGGGCCTATGGCTATGTGTTTCAGGCGGCGGGTCTGTACCCGTGGCGCACCATTGCCAAGAACATCAAGCTGCCTCTTGAGATCATGGGCTATTCCAAGGAAGAGCAGGATAAGCGCGTCGCGCAGGTTCTTGATCTCGTTGAGCTTTCCGGTTTTGGCGGCAAGTACCCCTGGCAGCTGTCGGGCGGTATGCAGCAACGGGCCAGCATTGCCCGCGCGCTGGCATTCGATGCCGATATCCTGCTGATGGATGAACCCTTTGGGGCGCTGGATGAGATCGTGCGCGATCATCTGAACGAGCAGCTCCTCAAGCTCTGGGCACGTACTGACAAGACCATCGGTTTTGTCACTCACTCGATCCCTGAGGCGGTGTATCTTTCGACCAAGATCGTTGTGATGTCGCCGCGCCCGGGCCGGATTACGGATGTGATCGAAAGCACCCTGCCAAAGGAACGCCCGCTCGATATCCGCGACAGTCAGGAGTTCATCGACATCGCGCACCGGGTGCGCGAGGGGCTGCGCGCGGGGCATAGCGATGACTGATCCACACCGTAGAACCTGTCAAACCGGAGGGGTGACATCCGTGCACCCCGTGTGCACCCCCGGTGCACCGCTTGGCTGTCTGATCGGGAGGGGCATGTCATGAAGAACATTCTCGCCGTTCTTACCGTTGTCGCCGCCATCATCGCCTTCTGGTATGCCGCCTGCGTTCCGATGAACATCAAGGGCGTTCTGGACCAGGCCGAGCGGGCAGGGACCGAAGTCAGCCCTGCCACCGCCAAAGAGCGACGCGATATGGGAACCTTTGGTCTGGTGGCCTCGAACACCTTTGCCATCGCCGACACTTGGGCGCAGGATCGCCCGCGTCTGCCCGCACCGCATCAGGTCGCGGTGGAGCTGTGGAAGACCACGGTAGAGAAGAAGATCACCTCCAAACGCAGCCTGATCTATCACGGGCAGGTGACGCTCTCCGCGACGCTGCTTGGTTTTGCCATCGGCACCGGGCTCGGCATCCTGCTGGCCGTGGGGATCGTGCATTCCAAGGTGATGGATATGTCGGTGATGCCCTGGGCCATCGTCAGCCAGACCATCCCGATCATCGCGCTGGCGCCGATGATCATCGTGGTGCTGTATTCCATCGGGGTGCAGGGGATCCTGCCCAAGGCGATCATCTCGGCCTATCTCAGCTTTTTCCCGGTTGTTGTGGGCATGGTGAAAGGGCTGCGCAGCCCGGACCACATGCAGCTGGATCTTTTGAAGACCTATAACGCCTCAACCGCGCAAGGGTTCTGGAAGCTGCGGCTGCCGTCCTCGCTGCCCTACCTTTTTGCCTCTCTCAAGATCGGCATCGCCGCGTCCTTGGTGGGGGCCATCGTGGGTGAGCTGCCAACCGGCGCGGTTGCGGGGCTTGGCGCGCGCCTTCTGGCGGGCAGCTACTACGGGCAGACGGTTCAGATCTGGTCGGCTCTGTTCGCAGCGGCCATCCTGGCGGCGCTACTGGTGGCGCTGCTCGGCCTCATCGAACGTCTGGTTCTCAAACGCATGGGGATGAGCGCATGATTGAAGTTGCTATTGCCGCTCTGGTCTGGTTGGGCGGCTGGTGGATCAACAGCCGCCTGGCAAACAGCCCTGCAGCCAAGACACGGGCCGTGAAACTGCTGGTTCCGCTTATCTTTGGCGTCACCATCCTGATTGTATGGGAGCTTTTGGTGCGGGGGCTTGAGGTCTCCATGGTGATCCTGCCTGCACCCACGGTGATTGCCGAACGGTTTGCCACCTCGCTGCCAATCCTGTGGCAGGACTTTGCACAGACCTTTATCAAGGGCGCGCTGTCTGGCTACATCATGGGCTGCGTGGCGGCGCTGGCCATGGCGGTTGCCGTGGACCGCAGTGATTTCCTGCGCCGGGGCCTTTTGCCGGTGGGCAATTTCGTGGCGGCCCTGCCCATTGTCGGCACTGCGCCCATTCTGGTGATGTGGTTCGGGTTTGACTGGCAGTCCAAGGCGGCCGTTGTCGTGGTCATGGTGTTCTTTCCGATGCTGGTGAACACGGTTGCCGGCCTCAGCGAGACCTCGGCCATGCAGCGCGACCTGATGCGCACCTATGCAGCCAGCTATTGGCAGAGCTTTTTCAAGCTGCGCCTGCCTGCGGCCCTGCCGTTCATCTTCAATGGCCTCAAGATCTCGACCACCCTTGCTCTGGTTGGCGCGATCGTGGCGGAGTTCTTTGGCTCGCCCACCGTGGGCATGGGCTTTCGGATCTCGACCAGCGTTGGTCAGCTGGCGCTGGACATGGTCTGGGCTGAGATTCTGGTCGCGGCATTGGCGGGGTCGGCCTTTTATGGCGTGATCGCTCTGATCGAGAAATCACTGACCTTCTGGCATCCTTCGCAGCGGGGATGACGCCAGATTTCCACCATCCCGGGGCGCCTCGGGGTGGTGGTTTTTGCCCGCTTTCCGCCCTTGGTTGATTGGCAAAATCCTCCCGGATACCATGGGCGCAGAGCGGTGCTTAATCCTTGCGCGCCGGGCAGAATGCCACGGTTTGATTTGGTAAAAAAACTTTGAACAAATGGTCAAATTCGCGCAAGCTGCAACCATAACCAACAGGGAGAACCTACCAATGAAACACATTCTGACAGCCGCCGCGCTGGCCCTTGGTGCCGCCGGAGCCGCTCAGGCAGCAGACGACGTCAAGCTGCAATTGAAATGGGTGACACAGGCACAGTTCGCTGGCTACTACGTGGCGCTCGACAAGGGCTTTTACGAAGAAGAAGATCTGAACGTCACCATCCTGCCCGGTGGCCCTGACATTGCTCCGACCCAGGTGATCGCAGGTGGCGGCGCCGATGTGACCGTCGAGTGGATGCCGGCCGCACTGGCCGCGCGTGAAAAAGGCCTGCCGCTGGTCAATATCGCACAGCCGTTCAAATCCTCGGGCATGATGCTGACCTGCTGGAAAGACACCGGCATTGCCGAGCCCAAGGACCTTGCCGACCGCACTCTGGGTGTGTGGTTCTTCGGCAATGAATTCCCCTTCATGAGCTGGATGAGCAAGCTGGGCATTTCCACCGAAGGCAAAGGTGAGATGGGCGTCGAGGTCCTCAAGCAGGGCTTCAACGTGGATCCGCTGCTGCAGCGTCAGGCGGACTGTATCTCAACCATGACCTACAACGAATACTGGCAGGTTCTGGATGCGGGCGTCGCCGCGGATGAGTTGGTGACCTTCAAGTATGAAGACCAGGGCGTTGCGACGCTGGAAGACGGTCTCTACGTGCTGGAAGACAAGCTGAGCGATGCCGCCTTTGCCGACAAGATGGAGCGTTTCGTGCGCGCCTCGATGAAGGGCTGGAAATACGCCGAAGCCAACCCGGATGAAGCGGCGGAGATCGTTCTGGACAATGACGCCTCGGGCGCCCAGACCGAAGAGCACCAGAAACGCATGATGAGTGAGATCGCCAAGCTGACCGCAGGCAGCAATGGCGCACTGGATGTGGCCGACTATGAGCGCACCGTTGCCACCCTGCTGGCAGGCGGCTCTTCGCCGGTGATCACCAAGGCCCCGCAAGGCGCCTGGACCCACGCCATCACCGATGCAGCGCTGAAGTAAGCCAGTCGGGAACCTACGCTATGGCCCGTCCCTGTTCCTTCAGGGGCGGGCCGTCTTGTTTTTCAAAAGCAGGATCAGGGCTGCTTCAGAAAACCGCCGTACATCCCCTGTTTGAAGATCAGCCCCTTGCCGGGGCGGGTGGCAAAACGTTGCACTTCGCCAAGGATGATCGTGTGATCTCCGGCTGGATGCGTGGCATGGGCCTTGCAGTCAAACCGGGCCAGCACACCCTCCAGATGCGGGATATCACCTGCGCCGGGTTGCCATGAGACGGCGTCGAAATCATCGCCGCTGCGAGCAAAGTGGATGGCCAGTTCCAGCTGGTCCTCGCCCATGACGTGGATGGAATAGCGTTCTGCCGACACAAAGGCATCATGGCGCAGCGAGGCCCGCGCCGGGCACCACATCAACAAAGGCGGATCCATCGAGACGGAGGAGAAGCTGTTGGCGGTAAAGGCCAGCGGCCCATTGTCAGTCTGAGTGGTGATCACGGTGACGCCGGTTGCGAAACAGCCCAAGGCATCGCGAAAGGCCCGCTGCGTTTCGGGTCCCGGGGTCAAGGTGGTCTCTGGCATGCTGCGGGCCCTTTGTCTGAGTGGTTCGTCAGATCTAGGCCCCGACCTGCCACGGGCCAGTTTATTTGTCCACCGGGTTCAGATCTTCCAACAGCCGACCATGGGAACGGGTTTGGTCTATGACCTCGGCCAGGGACTTGAAACCGCGCGCCTCCAGCATGGGCAGCATCTTGCACAGAACCTCTGCTGTGGCGCGGGCATCGCCCAGGGCGGTGTGGCGCAGCGCGGTGGGGATGGTCACATCAAGCCGCTCGCACAGCGCATCCAGCGTATGGGGCACCGAGGCGCCGAACAGAACCGCGCTCAAAAGCACAGTGTCCAGCACTGGGTGGTCCCAGGTGAGGTCCAGCCGTTTTGCCTCGCGGCGCAAAAAGGCCATGTCGAAGGGCGCGTTATGGGCGACGATCACTGCATCCCTGCAAAAATGGTGAAAGCTCCGCGACACTTCTGCGATGTCGGGTGCCCCTTGCACCATGGTATCGGTGATCCCATGCACCTTGGTTGATGCAGCCGGGATCGGTACGCCGGGATCGACAATGACATTCAGCGCCTCACCCTCGACGATCCGGCCCCGCAGAACGCGCAGCGCGCCCAGCTGCACCACGTGATCCTTGTGCGGCAAAAGCCCTGTGGTTTCTGTGTCAAAGACGGCAAAGGTCAGATCGGACAGGCACCGGTCCTCGATCTGGCGGGCGACAGGGTTTAGGAGGCCAAAATCATAGACCAAAGGGCGCGCCGCCTCGGGCGAGATATCCGCCTCAGCGCTGTCAAAGATCACCACATAACCAGGCGCATTGCCAAGCGGCTTGAGGCGCAGCCCGTAGGTTTGCCGCCCGTCGCTTCCGGCGATGCGAGCGCTGACTTCCTTCCCGGAGCGGATCATTTTCCCATGGGCACTCCCCAGCGCTTGCGCCTCTAGGTAATCGCCAAGATCAGCACCAAGGCGCGCGGGCGCGATCTGAGACAGGACCGCTGCGGCCTGCGCATCGTACAGAACGATCCGGTGATCGGGGCCGACCATGACGGTGGCGACCGGCACCTCGGACAGAAGGGTGGTCAGACGCGCTTTTTCTGCCTCAAGACGGGCCGTTTCGCGGGCGATAGCCTCGGCGGTACTCAGGTTTGCCTCTCCGAGCTTCCCCACAAGGCTGGAGGCGGCCGGGGCCAGATCGCCAAGATAGCGCGCGGCCTGCTGGTCAAGATCCGAGGTCACCCCGCCATGGGCGCGGGCGCGCAGACCTGCAGCCAGCCGCTCGATCGGCTTTGCGACGTTTTCATCGAACAGAAGCCAGATCCCGGCGGTGATGCCAAAGATGCCAAAAAGGCTGAGCGTCCCTGCAAAGACAAACCCATCCAGCAGGGTCGGATCATTGCTCCGCGCATATCCGATCCACAGCGCCGCACCGACAATGCCGATAGAGGCGACTGCGATCAGGCAAAAGAACAGAAAGATCCGCAGGCGAAGGCTAAGATGTTTCGGCATCAGAGCGCTCCGCAGAAGGTGCCCAGCAGGCCGTCATCTTTGGGGGGGGAGACCCAATCAAGTGCGCTGTCATCCCCCGCTACCATCCCTGCGTCGCTGTCAACAACGGCGCGCCGCCATCTTGCACAATCAAAACGCACGGCAAGGCTGCTGACCGGCGCCCAGCGGCCAAAGAAATAGACCTCTGTCAGGTAGTGGCCGGGCAGGTCAGGATGGGTCTTTGCGCTCCCGGTATCAATGGCTGCAAAGCGTTCGACAAAAGGCACCGCATAGGTCCAGGGGCGATAGAGGCTTTTGTTCCGGCTTGTTTCTGCCACCACGACACCATCCGGCAACGCGGCGCGGGTGCGTTCGTACCAGCCGTATTCCGAGGCAATGGTGACGCCGATCATGGCAAGACCGGCTGCCACCGGCGCCAGCCATTTCGGCAGCCGCCCGCCGCTGGCAAGGCCGACCAGCATCACAACGCCCGCCACGGCAAAGCCTGCAAATATGGTGGCGATCAGTTCCAGAAACATCTCGTGATCCTTTTATCGTACCAAGAGCTTAGCCCAGCATTCCTTTTCCATGACCTAGCGCCGATTGCATTGTTTTTACCACAACAAAGGCATCGCGCAGATGACTTCGCTCAAAGTCGGATAGATCAGAAGGCGCAAGGAAATTGTCCGGTGCCGCGCCTTTGCGAATCTGGTCGGCCTGATGTTGAAGGCGGGTCTGGGCGATCAGATCATAGGCATCCATCAGATCCCGCGCACCCGAAGGGCTGAGCACGGATGTCTCTGCCGCGGCCTCTAGCCGGGCGCGGGTGTTACATGGGGCAAGCCGCGCCTGCAGCGCATAGATCCGTCCCAGATCCACCACCGGCACCACGCCGTTGTGTTTCAGATCCAGCGTGTTGCGATGCTCGCCTGATCGGATGGTTGCAATACCGCGCAGGAGCCCCAGTGGCGGGGTGTGTTTCAGCGAATTCGAAATCATATGGGCGACAAAGATCGAATTGGCGCTGGCGGCCTCCAGCACCTCTTCCTGAAGCCCGGTGAACAAGGCTGTGGTGCCGCCGATGGGACGCAGGTCGAACATCACCGAGGCCAGCATCTGCGCCATGGGATCGGGTGTCTTGATCCAGCCCGCGAAATACTGCCGCCAGACGCGCATGGGCTGGCGCCAGCGCGGATTGCTCGCCATCATGTCGCCGGGGCAATAGACATAGCCACAGGTGTTGAGCCCGTCGCAGACAAACTGGGCGAGGGCTTCGAAATAGGGGGCGTCAGTTTCCTGAACCTCATCGGCGATCATCAGGCAGTTGTCTTGATCCGAGACGCCTGTCTGCTCCTGCCGCCCTTGCGAACCGCAAGCAAGCCACAGGTAGGGGACCGGCGGCGGGCCAAGGCGCTCTTCGGCCAGCGTCAGCAGGCGCCGGGTGGCGGCATCGGCGATATCGGTGATCAGGCGGGTCACCACCTCGTGCCGGTTGCCGCCTGCCACCAGCTGCAACAGAAGTGCGGGAATGCGGGCGGTGACGCGGGCCATCGCTTCGGCATCGGTTGCGCGGGCAATCTCGGCAATCATCTCGGCCGAGCTCATCGCCTGCAGGCGGGTGAGGTCGGTTTGCGTCACGATGCCCGAAAGCCGCCCGGAATCCACCACCGGCACATGGCCGATCCGGTGCTCCATCATCGCGTGGAGAACATCCGAGGCAATTGCAGAGGAGGGCAGTGTCAAAGGATCACGGGTCATGATCTGCGCAACGGGGGTGGAGATCGGCAGCCCTTCGGCCAGCACCTTTTCCGTGAGGTCGCGGTTGGTGAGGATGCCTTCCAGCACATCGCCAGAGGTAACGCAGACCGAGGAAATATGATGCTCCCGCATCAGTTGCGCTGCCCCCTGGCAGGTGAGGCCACTGGAGCAGGTTACCGGGGACTGGGCCATGAAATCCCCAACCCGGCGGGTGGCAAGGCTGTTCCGGGTGGAGCCGCCGGGGCGGCGACGGTCAAAGAAACGCGCGACCTTTGGTTCGGCCTGCATCAATGCGTCAAAATCTGCGCGCGGTAGCAGCAGCAGGGCGCATTCGTCATTGGCGCGGGCCGTGGTAACCGCGATGCCGTCACGGGTAAGGCCCCGCTCACCAAAGGAATTTCGCGGACCCAGGATCGAGACGGTCATACCGTTCTCGTCAAAGACTTCGACTTCGCCGCTATGAACCAGGTAGAGCCCCTGCATGGTACTGCCGAGGGCGTAGATCTCGTCTCCCGGTGCGGCGCGGATCACCTCGAACCTGGGCGCCAGCGTACCAAGGCGCGCCACATCGAGGCTGTCATAGGGGTGCACCGTCTTCAGGAACTGGATCAGACCGTCGGGTGAAAGGGGCATGGGCGTCGCCTGTGTGGTAAGCCGGGACAAAAGTCATCCTGCCCGAGTGTGACCGGACAGGATGGTGAGGAAAAGAGGGCGGGCCATGATACCGAGGGAGGCGGCCCGCCCCGGGGGGAGATCAGTGATCCTGGGCGGCACCCGCACCGCGCGGGATACGGACACTTTCCACCAGCTCTTCGATCTCTGTCGGGATCGGCTCGCTGGATTTGGAGACCACATAGGCCACCGCGAAGTTCACCATCGCGCCGATCGCGCCAAAGGAAGTGGATTTGATGGTGCCCAGCAGCGGATCCGCATCCGTAAAGCTGTTGGTGCCCGGGATGAAGAACCAGCCCTTGTGCAGGAAGATGTAGATCAGCGTCACCACCAGACCTGCGATCATGCCTGCAACCGCGCCCTTGTTGTTGACCTTGGTGAAGATGCCCATCATCAGCGCCGGGAAGATCGAGGCCGCCGCCAGGCCAAAGGCCAGCGCCACGGTCTGCGCCGCAAAGCCCGGAGGGTTGAGACCCAGGTAGGTGGCAACCGCGATGGCAACCGCCATGGCAACACGGGCCGACAGCAGCTCGCCTTTTTCCGAGATCTTCGGATTGATCGAGCCCTTGATCAGGTCGTGGCTGACAGCCGAGGAGATCGCAAGGAGCAGACCCGCAGCGGTGGACAGCGCCGCCGCCAGACCGCCGGCAGCCACCAGACCGATCACCCAGCCAGGCAGGTTGGCGATTTCCGGGTTGGCCAGAACCAGGATATCTCGGTTGAACTTGGTCAGCTCATTGCCCTGCCAGCCGTTCTCGGCTGCCTTGGCCTGCATATCGGCGTTCTTGTCGTTGTAATACTGGATCTTGCCGTCGCCGTTCTTGTCTTCCCAATCCAAAAGACCGGTTTTCTGCCAAGTGGCCATCCAGTCATAGCGGGCGTCGTTTTCGATCTGCTCGACCGAGACCGCTTCGCCATTTGTGCCATTGGGCCACATCATGTCGGTGATGTTGAGGCGGGCCATGGCGCCAACGGCGGGGGCGGTGAGGTACAAGAGCGCGATGAAGACCAGCGCCCAGCCAGCGGACCAGCGTGCATCCGACACCTTGGGAACCGTGAAGAAGCGCATGATCACGTGGGGCAGGCCGGCGGTGCCTATCATCAGCGACAGGGTAAAGAGCACCATGTTGAGCGTGTCGGCATGGTGGGCGGTGTATTCGTTGAAGCCCAGCTCGCGCACGATGGCGTCGAGCTTTGCCAAGAGAGGCTCACCAGATGCGGCGTGATCGCCAAACAGACCCAGCGCCGGGATCGGGTTGCCGGTCAGTTGCAGCGAGATGAAGATGGCCGGAATGGTATAGGCCATGATCAGCACGCAGTATTGTGCAACCTGGGTATAGGTCACGCCCTTCATGCCGCCGAACACGGCGTAGGCAAAGACCACACAGGCGCCGATCAGCAGACCCGCCGTGTTGGAAACCTCAAGGAAGCGCCCAAAGGCCACGCCAACGCCAGTCATCTGACCGATAACGTAGGTAGTCGAGGCCACGATCAGGCAGATCACCGCAACGATGCGCGCAGTCGGGCTGTAGAAACGATCGCCGATGAACTCGGAGACGGTGAACTTGCCGAACTTGCGCAGGTAGGGCGCCAACAGCAGCGCCAGCAACACATAGCCGCCGGTCCATCCCATCAGGAAGGAGGAGTTGTCATAGCCGGTAAAGGCAATGAGACCTGCCATCGAGATGAAAGAGGCCGCCGACATCCAGTCCGCCGCCGTGGCCATGCCGTTGGTGACAGGGTGCACGCCGCGACCGGCGGCGTAGAACTCCGAGGTGGAGCCAGCACGCGCCCAGATGGCGATGCCGATATAGAGCGCGAAGGAGGCGCCCACAAAGAGAAGGTTGATGGTAAACTGGTCCATGATCATTCCTCCTCGACGCTGAATTCACGGTCGAGACGGTTCATCCGCCAGGCGTAGAAAAAGATCAGGCCCAGGAAGACCAGGATCGATCCCTGCTGGGCAAACCAGAAGCCCAGATCGCTGCCACCCACCGAGATGCCAGAGAGCATCGGGCGCAGCAGAATGCCAAATCCGAAGGAAACGACAGCCCAGATCACCAGGCTGATGAGAATGATGCGCACATTGGCCTGCCAATAGCCCTTATCGGACTCGGCAGCCTTTGCGGCATTTGTTGTTTGGTCCGCCATGGCGGCTCCTCCTTGCTACGGGTTGGGCCTGCTGCGCTGGGGCGCTGGGCAAGCCTTCTCTGTTTGCCCGCGCTGCCCGCTTTGAAACGGGCAAACATCAGGCAGTACTCCTTTGGTCGCCAAAACGGGTTTTGGCGGCTCCATCGGGTATTTCGGGTTTTGGGCTGGGCGTCCGGCGGCAGCTTTTGCCGGGCGCCCGGATCTTGGCCGGGCCTAAGGCGCGGCGGTCTTCACAATCGCTGCCAGGCCATTGGCGACCTCATCGATCTGGCCCATGGCATCGATTTTTTGCAGCACCCCCTTGTCGCCATAGTAAGTGATCAGGGGGGCTGTCTGTTCGTGATAGGCGGCCAGACGGCTTGCCACGGTTTCGGCATTGTCATCGGCGCGGCGCTTCATCTCGGTGCTGCCGCATTTGTCACAGGTGCCTGCCTTTTGCGGCTGCTTGAAGGTATCGTGATAGCCCTCGCCGCAGCCCGCACAGGTGTAGCGCCCGGCAACGCGGGTCACCATGGCATCGTCGTCGACCTCAAGGCTGATCGCCGCGTTGATTTTCTGGCCGGTTTCCGACAGGAGCGCATCAAGCGCCTCGGCCTGAACGGCTGTGCGGGGGAAACCATCAAGGATCACGCCTTTGGCGCAGTCAGGCTCGGCCAGGCGATCACGCAGGATGGCGATCACGATCTCATCCGAAACAAGGCCGCCCGACTCCATCACCGATTTCGCGGCCTTGCCGGCCTCGGTGCCTGCGGCCACGGCAGCGCGCAAAAGGTCGCCGGTCGAAAGCTGCACCAGGCCAAAGCTCTCTTCCAGCATGCGGGCCTGAGTGCCCTTCCCGGCGCCCGGAGGGCCAAGAAGGATCAGAACGGCGGGGCGGGTCATAACGTCTGTTGTCATGGCCTTACCCCTTGTTCGCGCGATTGGCGATCAGATCGTCCACCACCGACGGATCGGCGAGCGTCGAGGTGTCCCCGAGTGAGCCAAAGTCATTCTCGGCGATCTTGCGCAGAATGCGGCGCATGATCTTGCCCGAGCGGGTCTTGGGCAGGCCGGGGGCCCATTGGATCACATCCGGGCTGGCGATCGGGCCGATCTCGGTGCGAACCCAGGTGCGCAGCTCTTTCATCAGATCGTCCGAAGGCTCGCGGTCGTTCATCAGGGTGACATAGCAGTAGATGCCCTGTCCCTTGATCTCATGCGGGTAGCCCACAACGGCGGCCTCTGCCACGGCGGCATGGGCGACGAGCGCGCTTTCCACCTCGGCGGTGCCCATGCGGTGACCGGAGACGTTGATCACATCATCGACGCGGCCGGTGATCCAGTAATCGCCCCCTTCATCGCGGCGGCAACCGTCACCGGTGAAGTAATAGCCCTTGTAGTCGGCGAAATAGGTTTTCTCGAACCGTTCGTGATCGCCCCAGACGGTGCGCATCTGGCCGGGCCAGCTGTCCTTGATGCACAGAACACCTTCGACGCCATTGCCTTCGATCTCTTCACCGGACTGCGGGTCAAGAACGACGGGCTGCACGCCAAAGAAGGGCTTCATCGCAGCGCCCGGTTTCAGCGCATGGGCGCCGGGCAGGGGGGTCATCAGGTGGCCGCCGGTTTCGGTCTGCCACCAGGTGTCGACGATGGGGCATTTGCCCTTGCCGACAACATCGTTGTACCAGTTCCAGGCCTCGGGGTTGATCGGCTCACCGACAGTACCCAGAAGGCGCAAGCTCGACAGATCGCATTTCTCGACCCACTCATTGCCCTGACCCATCAGCGCGCGCAGGGCGGTGGGGGCGGTGTAGAACTGGTTTACTTTATGCTTTTCACAGACCTGCCAGAAGCGCGAGGCATCCGGGTAGGTCGGCACGCCTTCGAACATCAGCGTGGTGGCGCCATTGGCGAGCGGGCCGTAGACGATATAGCTGTGGCCGGTGACCCAGCCCACGTCGGCGGTGCACCAGTAGATATCACCATCGTGGTAGTCAAAGGTGATCTCATGGGTCATCGCCGCATAGGTCAGGTAGCCACCGGTGGTGTGCACAACCCCCTTGGGCTGACCGGTGGAGCCGGAGGTATAGAGGATGAACAGCGGATCTTCGGCATTCATCTCGGCCGGTTTGCAGTAGTCGTCCGCCTCCAGCGCCATTTCGTTGTAGTCGTAGTCGCGCCCGTCAATCCAGGTGGTCTGACCGCCGGTGCGTTTCACAACGAGGCACTTTACGGTGTCCTTGCAGTGCAGCAGCGCCGCATCCGCATTCGATTTCAGCGGAGTCTTGCGCCCGCCCCGCGGAGCCTCATCTGCAGTGATGATCACCTTGGCGTCGCAGCCGTTGACCCGCGCCGCCAGCGCATCGGGGCTAAATCCGGCAAAGACGATGGAATGGATGGCGCCGATGCGGGCGCAGGCCAGCATGGCATAGGCCGCTTCGGGGATCATCGGCAGGTAGATCACCACCCGGTCGCCCTTGCGTACCCCCATCGATTCCAGGATGTTGGCCATCCGGCAGGTGCTGCGGTGCAGATCCTTGTAGGTAATGTGCTGAGCGGCCTCATTTGGGTCGTCCGGCTCAAAAATGATCGCGGTCTGATCGCCGCGCGTCTCAAGATGGCGGTCGATGCAGTTGGACGAGACGTTCAGAGTGCCGTCTGCATACCAGTTGATCGAAACTTCACCGAATTTGTAGTTCACATCCTTCACCGATGTGAAGGGTTTGATCCAGTCGATCCGCTTGCCCTGTTCGCCCCAAAACGCTTCGGGATCTTTGATCGAAGCTGCGTACATCTCTTGGTATTTGGCCGCGTCCACATGGGCACGGGCAATCACATCCTCAGACGGCGGATATACTTTGCCTTCGGGCTGCGTGGTCATCTGGAGTCCTCCCTGACTATTCTTCAGTTTGTCACCCGACAGCGCCACAGCGCAGGTGTCAAACCGTTTCCTTCCTCACCGGCCATAATAGAGAGTGTTGAAAAGAAGTGAATAAGCGCCGGAAAAACAATGATTTGTTTGTAAATGAATTTCCTGATATTCTCATTTTGGTAAAGGGGGTTTGAAAACCCTAGGAAAAATAACGTGTTTTTAGGGGGTTGAGAGTCAACGCCTTCATCCCCTGTGCTGCTCAACCCTGAGGCTAAACGGGACATTTTCCTTGGTTTGGTCTGGCTGCTGTCGTCAAGGACCTGCGGCAAAATGTGCTGTCGCCAGGCTGAGGGGCTTGAAAAGCCGGCCCATGACAGACTCAGTTCGCGCTATCAGGAAATTGACCGGGGCAGGGCTTGGCAGTGCGGCGCCTTGCGGGTAGCTTGATGGCCAAGCGCCCCTCGGGCTGAGGCTCGAAGGTCATCAATGGGCGCAGAATGGGAGAGAAATATCATGAACAAACTTCTGACTGCCGCTGTGGCAGCCGCTGCTGGTTTCGCCATCGCCGGAGAGGCCGCCGCCACCGAATGGAACGTTTCCGTCTGGGGCAAGCGCCGCGCGTTTACGGAACATGTCGAGAAACTGGCCGAGCTGGTCAGCGAAAAGACCGGTGGCGCCTTTACCATGAACGTCAGCTACGGCGGGTTGTCCAAGCCGCGCGAAAACCTGGATGGCATTTCCATCGGCGCCTTTGAGATGGCGCAGTTCTGTGCCGGTTATCACCGCGACAAGAACCCCTCGATCACCGTTCTGGAACTGCCCTTCCTGGGCGTGCAGAACCTGGAAGAGGAAGTTGCCGTCAGCCACGCAGTCTATGCGCATCCCTCGGCGGCCAAGGATCTGGCCCGCTGGAACGCCAAGCTGCTGATGACTTCGCCCATGCCGCAGTACAATCTGGTCGGCACCGGTGATCCGCGTGATCAGCTGTCCGAGTTTGACGGCATGCGCGTGCGCGCAACCGGTGGTCTGGGCAAGGCGTTTGAGGCGGTCGGCGGTGTGCCGACCTCGGTTCCTGCGACCGAGGCTTACAACGCAATGGAATCCGGTGTTGTCGATACCGTGGCCTTTGCCCAGCACGCGCACCTCAGCTTTGGCACCATCAACAAGGCGGACTGGTGGACCGCCAACCTGAACCCCGGCACGGTGAACTGCCCGGTTGTGGTCAACACTGACGCCTATGAGGCGCTGAGCGATTCCGAGCGTGAAGCGCTTGACAGCTCGGTCGATGAGGCCATCGCACACTACCTTGAGAACTACGGTCAGCTGCTCACCAAATGGGACAGCGTACTGGCAGAGAAGGGCGTTGAGAAGGTCATGATCTCCGACGAGGAGCTGGCCGCCTTCCGCGCCAAGGCTGCCGATCCGATCCGTGCCCAGTGGATCAAGGACATGGAAGCGCAGGGCATCCCCGGTCAGGAGCTTTATGATCTGGTGATGACCACCCTGGAAAACACCCGCGCGGGCAACTAAGCACGCGTTCGCATCAACAGGCCGGGATCGCTCTCCCGGCCTGTTTTTGCATTTCACAGTTTCAATAGAAAGGTGGGGCCATGGCGGGAAGCGCCGCGGTAATTGTAGATGGCAGCCTGGTCAGTCGTCTGGACCAAAAGCTGTTGCGTGTGGAGCAGGTGCTGGCACTGGTCAGCGGTCTTGCAGTGTTTTCGCTGATGGTGATGGCGGTGGTGTCGGTTGGGGGCCGGTCTGCCTTCAATGCACCCTTGCCGGGCTATGTGGACTGGATCGAACAGGCGATGCCGCTGATCGCGTTTATGGGGATTGCCTATGTGCAGCGCGATGGCGGGCATATCCGCATGGACATCCTGATCGGCTCTTTGCGGGGGCGTGCGATGTGGCTGTTCGAACTGTTCTCGGTCGTTCTTATTCTGGCGCTGATGCTGCTTCTGGTCTGGGGCAGCTGGTCGCATTTCTCGCGCTCCTTTGACTTTGCAGCGCCACTGTGGAGCCGCGACAGCTCCATCGATATCGGCATTCCGCTCTGGCCGGCCAAGCTGCTTGCGCCGGTGGCGTTTTCGGTCCTGTGCCTGCGCCTTGTGTTGCAGGTCTGGGCCTATGGGCGGGCCCTTGTTCTGGGGCTGGAGACCCCGGCCGCCGTGCCCCTGATCCAGGATGCCGCAGCCCAGGCCGCTCATGAAGCGGATGTTCTTTCGGGCCATGATGATGACACTGCCAGCAGCGCTGCCGGGCGCAGTGCACAGGAATAGGACGCAGAAAAGATGGAACCGATTGAAATCGGCCTGTGGGTCACGGGCTTTCTTCTTGTTCTTGTGGTCACCGGCATGCGGGTCGCCTTTGCGGCGGCGCTTGCAGGGCTGGTGGGCCTTGTGTGGATCTTCTGGGCCAAATTCGGCTATGATCCGGCCCGCTTTACCAAGGCGCTGACCATTGCGGTGAAAACTGCCGGTCAGGTGCCCCATTCCAAAGTGTCGAGCCAGGCGCTGTCGCTGATCCCGACCTTTATTCTGATCGGCTATCTGGCCTATTACGCGGGCCTCACAAAGGCGCTGTTCGAGGCTGCCAAGCGTTGGGTGGCCTGGCTTCCCGGAGGGCTTGCGGTCTCGACCGTCTTTGCCACTGCAGGCTTTGCTGCCGTTTCGGGGGCCTCGGTTGCAACCTCTGCGGTGTTTGCCCGGATTGCCATCCCCGAGATGCTCTCTATCGGCTACAACAAGCAATTCGCCGCTGGTGTTGTGGCCGCAGGCGGCACGCTGGCCTCACTGATCCCGCCCTCGGCCATCCTTGTGATCTATGCGATCATCGTTGAGCAGGACGTGGGCAAGCTCTTGTTGGCGGGTTTCATCCCCGGTGCCTTTTCCGCGCTGATCTATGGTGGTCTGATCGTGGGGATCGCAGTGGTCTTCAAATCGGTAGGCCCGCCTGTCAAAGGCTTCACCTGGGGCCAGCGCTTTGCCTCACTGCCCGGAGCGCTGCCGATTATCCTTGTGGTGCTGATCATCATCTGTTTCGTCTACAACCCCTTCGGCGAGCAAGCCTGGGGCACGCCAACCGAGGGCGGCGCAATCGGCGCCTTCATCGTCTTCCTTTATGCGCTCAAGGGGGGCATGAAATGGGCCGAGTTGAAATCGGCACTGCTTGAGACGGCGAAACTGTCGGTGATGATCTTTTCGATCATATGGGGCGTTCTGATCTACGTGCGTTTTCTCGGGTTCGCGGATCTGCCGGGGGCGTTTTCGGACTGGATCACGTCGCTGCATATGTCGCCGATGCTGATCCTGATCTGTATCCTTCTGGCCTATGCGGTGCTGGGGATGTTCATGGACGCCATCGGTATGCTGCTCCTGACACTCCCGGTGGTTTACCCGGCGGTCATGGCGCTGAACGGAGGTGAGACCGTCACCGCAGCCGAGAGCGCCTTTGGCATGAATGGGACCATGTGCGCGATCTGGTTCGGGATCCTGGTGGTGAAAATGGCCGAGTTCTGCCTGATCACACCGCCCATCGGGCTCAACTGTTTCGTTGTGGCCGGGGTACGGGACGATCTGACGGTTCAAGACGTCTTCAAAGGCGTTACGCCGTTCTTCATTGCCGATGCCGTCACGATTGCGCTTCTGGTCGCATTTCCCGGTATCGTTCTCTATCTGCCGTCACTGGCTGGATAGGTGACAGTCACGCCCTCTGCGCAGCGACCAGCGCGCAGAGGGCCATCCACCATCTTGGATGGCGCAGCCCCTGCCTGGGAGGACGTGCCCGGCAGGAGGCCCCAGGCAAATATCCATGATTCGTCCAAATGTTACATCTTGGACAGATCATTTGTCCGATTGTCGCAATTTGTTTTGACCGAACACTGCGGGAATGCGCTTGGTTTCTGAGTGAAAAGGACAATTATTCCAAATTTAAGGCCTTCTATTCAGGGTTGATCGCAAATTTCCCGCAAAAGTTAAGCCGGGGTTTGCAGCAAATCACTTTGGAGTGAGGTTTATCAATGGAACGCGAAACGCAGACTACCCTGTCCAAGTTCGGGCTTTCAGAGCATGATTGTCAAAAACTGAAGAAGGCAGGCCAACTCGTCGAGCCGATCCTTGAGGACGCGCTTGAGCATTTCTACTCCTTTGCGAAAGCCGACCCGGAGATTGCCGAATTCTTCCCGGACGAAAGCATCATGGCCCATGCACGGGCTGCGCAGAAGGCCCATTGGGAGAAACTCCTTTCCGGAACCTTCAATGAAGACTACCTTGCCTCTGCGGCGCGGGTCGGAAATGTGCATTTCAAGATCCAATTGCCCTTTTCGCTTTACCTTTCGGGTTATTCACGCGCCAGCGCCTTCATTCAAAAGCGCCTCCTGGAGCGCGCCGGACCGATGGTGGCAAGACTCTCCAGAAGCAAGCAAGGCGACATTCTTGGGGTGCTGACCCGTGCCTTTGCCTTTGATACCTATCAGGTGATCGACGCCTATTTCGCGGCTCAAAAGGCCGAGCAGGACACGGCCTTTGCCTATCTTTGCGAGGGGATCAACAGGATGTCCGAGCGCGATCTGTCGGTGCCAATTCCGGGGCCGAAAGACAGCGATTTCCCGGCACGCTATGATCAGGTGCGCCAATCCTTCAACGGGCTGATGGAGTCGATGCGGGATGTGATCGTCACGATCCAGGATGCCACCGGCAACCTTAACCGGATTGCCGTGGAGGTGAACCAGTCAGCTGAAGACCTTTCTCATCGCACGGAAACCCAGGCCGCCACGCTGGAGCAGACTGCCGCCGCCGTGGAGGAAATCAACACCAGCGTGCAGGTTTCGGCAGAAGCGACGTCGTCTACGGAAAATGTTGTTCTCCAGACCCGTCAGAATGCTGCAAAGGGCAACGAAGTTGCGGAGCAGGCGGTCACCAAGATGCGTGAAATTGCGGAGTCCTCCGTTCAGATCTCCCAGATCATCAGTGTCATAGATGACATCGCCTTCCAGACCAATCTTCTGGCTCTGAATGCGGGCGTTGAAGCGGCCCGGGCTGGTGAAGCAGGGCGGGGGTTTGCTGTTGTTGCTTCAGAGGTGCGCGGACTTGCGCAGCGCGCGGCAGATTCGGCAAAGGAAATCAAGGAACTGGTCACCACAAGTACGCAGCATGTGGACAATGGGGTTTCCATGGTCGATCAGGCCGGTTCGGCTCTTACCGAGATTGTGAAAAGCATCGAAAAGGTCTCCGATCTGACCGCGGATATTGTCAATTCTTCGCGCGAGCAATCAACAGGACTGAGCGAGATCGCCACCGGCGTTTCCCAGTTGGACCAGGTCACACAACAGAACGCGGCTATGGTGGAGCAAACCGCCGCTGCAATTCTGTCGCTGCAGCAGGACACGCAGGTGCTTTCTGAACTGGTGGGAACCTTCACGGTAGCCGCCGGGAACAACGTCAGGCCGTTTGCCGCCGCAAAGACCAAGGCCTCGACCAGACCTTTGGACGAGGCTGCCGGGTTCTAGGGCTGGGTTCTGGGGAAGGGGCGCCGAGCCCGTTTCCCGCCGCCTTGATATCAGGAGAGCATGGCCTTTTTTGCCATTGGCCGTGCCCTGTTCGCTGTGAGGTTTGTCCGCGTTCCGGCGCCCAGACATCGGTCAGGCCGCCGCCGCAGCCAAATGTGCCGCAACCGAAGACAAGCATTACTTTGTGGGTAATGGCGGAGAGACAGGGATTCGAACCCTGGAGACGGTTTCCCGCCTACACACTTTCCAGGCGTGCGCCTTCGACCACTCGGCCACCTCTCCGTGAGGCGGATATGTGACGGATCGAAACGGAAATTGCAAGAGGCTAAAGGTCAAAAAAATCACTTGTTTTTCCCTGCGCCTTTCAGCCCGATTTCATCAGGTCGGGCAGACAAAAAAGCACGCCCGGATCGGGGCGTGCAAAGGTTTGGTTCTGGGTGGTTGGGCTTAAGTTTCTTTTTTTGTCAACGCCCTATGATGTGCATCAAACCCCGCTTGTTTCGGCTTGAAAACCTGTGAGGTGCGGCGTCCTAGTTGGTCTTGGCTGTCTCAAGGGCCGCGAGCAAGCCATCCACAAGCGGCTGGCCGCCCGGCAGGCTCTGAGCGATGCCTGCGAGAATGTCCCCGCCGACATATGAGATCGCGCCGGCAACCTCTTCATCGCTCATGGTGGCGATCGTGTGGCCGTCTTTGGCCCCAATCATCTCGATAGCCGAAGCCTCCCAGCCGTCGATGAATTTCCCGGCCTTGCGGGACATCTCGCACACCGGGGCGATTACGGCTTTGGCCTCTTCTGACAGGCCTTCATAGGCGTCCTTCGAGATGAACGCCACGCCAAGCGCCCCGCCCAGAGGGGCAATATAGTGATGCTTGAGCTGCTCATCCGTGCGGAATGCCGGCATCACGGTAAAGGGGGACAGAAGCGCATCTGCCATACCGCGTTCCAGCGTTTCGTAGATTTCGGTCACATTGACGGACAGGGGGGTGCCGCCATTGCCTTTGATGATCTCTGCCCCAGAGGGAGACAAGGCAATGACGCTCAGGCTGTTCATCGCGCGCAGACCATCGATCGGCGTGTCCACCGTGTGAAACGAGGCATTCGGAAATTGTGCAAAGAACAAGGGGTGCACATCGTCATAGTCATCTCCGAACAGGCCCGCCTCCCATAGGCGGCAGGCCGCGACCGAGCCTTCCTCGGCACTGCGGACATAAAAGGGGATGCCCATGATCAAGGAGTTGGTGAACTTGCCGGGATTGAACACTGACATGCCCCAGGCACCATCGACAACGCCGTCGATCACCCGATCATAGAAATTGGTGTGATTTGCGATCATCGGTCCGTGTCGAAGGGTGATATCGAGCGCGCCGGACTGGTTTATCTCTTCGGCCCAGGTTGTCATCAAGCCGGTGTTCAACGGATGCATCTCTGGGTTGGTTGTGGCGAAAGTCAAACTGTCTGCGAGTGCCGAGGTTGACAGGATGGCAGCAGTCGCAGCGGCAATGAGCCCTGATGTTTTCATTTTGTCCTCCCTTGGAATGGGGGGACGCTAACGTGGCGATCCTGTTTCTCATAATTTCGAGTTTCAAGAATGGATATCACTCCCGTGAATGTGCGGTTGAAATGTATGTATTTGTGGCTTCAATAAGGGTGATTGAGTGAATTAATTTGATGTATATCTGGGGACTGCTTAGCCATCGTCGTGACTATTAGGTTCGGGAGGCGCCGCATGTTTCGATTTTTTCCAAAGAACTACGTCTGGGATCTGTCTGTAAACCTGTCCATCGAGATGGGGGCGAAGATGGGCGAGATGCAGGAAATGTGCGGCCCGCTCGTAGCGGCGTCCGAGCAGCCTGATGCCGAAGGGACCGCAGCTTTTCGCCAAGCCTGGGTGGGCATGGCAGAGAAGCTGGTTGATCTGGCTGCCGAGGACGAGACCCTTGGCCGGATGATTTCAGCGGGCGAAAAATACCTGCGGGCGTCGAATTACATGATGATCGCCGAACGGATGCTGGCCCATGGATCGGAAGGGCGCGTAGCGCTTTACCGCGACATGCTGGATACCTTTGGGCGGGGGGTGGCCCTGTCCAGGCCCGAGATTGAATTGGTCAAGATCCCCTATGGTGACACCTATCTCAGCGGGATTTTCCGGCCCGCGATTGGCGTCGAAGGACCTCAGCCCATCCTGGTTCAGGTCAATGGGTTTGACAGTATCAAAGAGATGGTGACCATGGTCGGCATGCCCGATTGGCTGGCCAAACGCGGGGTTGCCTCGTTGGTCATTGACCAGCCCGGCACCGGTGATGCGCTGCGTCTGCGCGGGCTTCATGCCCGCTACGACAGTGAGCATTGGGCCTCGAAAGTGGTGGACTATCTGGAAACCCGCGACGATGTGGATGCCAAGCGGATTGGCCTGCACGGGGTCAGCCTGGGCGGTTATTATTGTCCGCGTGCGGTGGCCTTTGAGCCGCGCTTTGCCATGGGTGTCACCTGGGGGGCGAACCACGACTGGCGCGACGTGCAAAAGCGGCGGCTCGAGAAGGAAGGCAACTTTCCGGTGCCGCATTACTGGGCCCATGCGCGGTGGGTGTTCGGGGTGGAAACCAACGAAGAGTTCATGGAGAAGGCCGAGCAGATGCATCTGCATGGTATCCTCGACCGGATCAAAGTGCCGTTCCTGGTGACCCACGGCAAGCATGACAGCCAGATCCCTTTGAAATGGGCATATGAAACCTACGAACAGCTGGTGAACTCTCCGAAACGGGAGTTGAAGATCTTTGATGAGCGCACCGGCGGGGTTCAGCATTCCAGCTTTGACAACTCTGCCAACGCCGGGGCCTATATCTCGGACTGGGTGGCGGAAACGCTGGGCGGGCGCACCGCATGAACCCGCTCATCGGCTTTCAGGTGGATCCGGCCGAGCTGCGGTTCGTCGGAGAAGGCTTGGAACGACCCGAATGCATTCTTGCCGAGCGGGACGGGACCCTGTGGGTCGCCGATGGCCGGGGTGGGATCACCCGGATCGATCCGGATGGCACGCAGGAGCTGATCCTTCAGGACCAAGCCGCACCCAACACGGCGAGCGATTATGAGAGCCGTCTGATCCAGGCCGAGGGCAGCCTGCCCAATGGGCTGGCCTTTGACGCGGACGGCTCAATCCTGATTGCCAACTGGGGGACAGAGCAGTTAGAGCGCATGACCCGGGATGGTGAAACGACGGTGCTGTTGGACCACATCGAGGGACGCCGCATCGGCAAGGCCAATTTCGTCACGCGAGACAGCAAGGGGCGGCTCTGGCTGACAGTGACAACGCAGAAACAGCCCTGGACGGATCATTTCAAGGACCTCAGCCATGATGGATATATCGCGCTGATCGATGAGCGCGGTGCCCGTATTGTCGCCGATGGGCTGTGTGGCACCAATGAGCTGCGGTTCGATCCGGAGGAGGGATGGCTTTACGTGGCTGAAACCAGCGCACGGCGCGTGACGCGGTTCCGCGTTCAAGGCGATGAACTGGTCGAGCGCCAGATCTATGGCCCCGAGAACCTTGGCGGTTTCAACGATGGGATCGCTTTTGATGCTTATGGCAACCTTTGGACCACCCTGATCATGGCTGATCGTCTGGTGGCGATCACGCCGCAGGGTGATCTTCTCACCATTCTCGACCTTGGCGGCGATGCCGCGGCCTTGGCGGCCCTGGATGCAGCCTGGGAGCGCAATGAGATCACCCCGGCTCTGATGGGCGCGGCGGGCGGGACACTGTGCCGCTGGATGGCCTCGCTCACGTTTGGAGGGGCGGATTTGTGCACTGTCTATCTCGGCTCGCTACAGGGGACACGCATTCCGGTGTTCCAGAGCCCGGTCGCCGGGCAAGCCTTGCTTGGATGGTGATGGAGCATTCAATTAGGGGAGGACGTGATGAAAAACCTGATGGCGGCGACCTTTGCGCTACTGCTGAGTGCCTCAGTTTCTGAGGCGCAAAAGCCAGAGATCCTGACCAAACCGCCGATGATCCCGGAAGGCACGTTCCCGGATGAGATCGACCGGCAGGACCTGGCCAATCTGGACGGTCTTGAAGTGGAGTACACCTACGACAGTGGTCGGGCCTACAGGCTGAAATTCTACGATGACCGGGTATCTTTTTCTCAGCTCGATACGCCGGCGCCGACTTTGACGGTGCCCTATCTGGCCCGCCCGATCAAAGAGGATAGCTACCTCGTGCACTGGTTGGTTCCCGGCCGCATCGGCCATGTGGCATTGATCCTGGATCTGGATCAGAAGGCGATTTTCGCCTCTGCGCTGATGCCTGGGAAAATGGAAATGTTCCAGTCCGGTGTCATCTCCAGCGTCGAGCGGCCCTGACGATGTGCGCCTCTCAGATCATCAAGACCGGCAAAAGCACCGCTTTCAAACACCAATGTAAAGGTGCGGCATGAAGGTTGCGGTCATCGGGGCTGGCGGATTTGTGGGCCAAAGGGTCACGCAACTTCTGTTGGCCTCCAGCGACGTCTCGGCAGTCCATGCGATAGACCGGGTTGAGATGCCTCGGATGCCGAATGTCACGACATTTCAGGGCAACTTCTCTGACGCTGAGATCATTTCGCGGGGGCTGGATGGCGTGTCGTCCGTGATCTTTCTTGCGGCTGTTCTGGGCGGGGCCGCAGAAGACAACTACCCGCTGGCCCGGCAAGTCAACATTGACGCGACGCTTGATCTGATCGACTACCTCAGGGCGAGCGCGCCGCAAACCCGTTTCGTGAATGCCTCGACCGTGGCGGCCTATGGCGATCCGCTCCCCGCTGTGGTGAACGATGCGACGCCTTTGGCTCCGCAGATGGTTTACGGCGCGCAGAAGGTCATGATCGAAGTCCTTCTGTCCAATTTTGCCCGCCGGGAGTGGCTTGATGCGGTCAGCCTGCGCCCGGCAGGCGTGATGGCCCGCGATGGGGTGAACCCTGCGTTGAAGACGGCCTTCATGTCGCGCCTGTTCTACGCAGTTGCCCGGGGCGAAGACATCACCCTGCCGGTCAGTGAAGACAGTACAACCTGGATGGCCAGCCGCGACACGGTGGCCTCGAACTTTGTCGAGGCGGCGCTGTGCCCTGAAATTGGCGCGCGGCGCGCTTTTACGCTGCCCGCGCTTCGGGTTCGTTTTGCCGAACTGGTTGCCGCGTTGAGGCGGCGGTTCCCGGACAGCGGATCGACCGTTCGCTATGATCCGGACCCGCAGATCGTTGCCCTGTTTGGCTCGCACCCCCCACTTGTGACCGAGACCGCAGATGCGCTTGGCTTCAGCCGGGATGCAGACGTGGACGCGCTGGTCAGCAGAGCCTTTGAATAGCTGGAGGAGAGACCATGAGATTTGCCACTTTGCCCGATGGCACCCCCGATGGGCGTTTGCACATCGTCAGCCGCGACAACTGCCGCTGCATCCCGTCCGAGGCCGCGCCAACACTGCAGGCGGCGTTGGAGGACTGGGACGCACTGACACCGGCCTTGCAGGCCGAATACGACGCGCTGAACGCCGGGGGCGGAGCGCCCTTTGACCCCTCCACGGCCCTGGCACCGCTGCCGCGCGCCTGGCAATGGCTGGATGGGTCGGCCTTTGAGAGCCACGGGAACCTTCTGGACAAGATCTTTGACCTTGATATCCCGGATGATGGCAAGCCGCTGATGTATCAGGGCTTGTCGAACCAGTTCTATCCACCAGCCGCAGATGTCGTTTTTCGGACCGAAGAGGATGGCATCGATTTCGAAGGTGAGTTTGGCGTCATCACCAAGGCGGTGCCCATGGGCGCCACCGGGGATCCGCGCGACTATATCGTGCTCGTGGGGCAGATCAACGACTGGTCCCTGCGCAAGATCGGCCCCATGGAAATGAAAAAGATGTTCGGGGTCCTGCAATGCAAGCCGGCCTGTTCGATGGCACCTGTGGTCGTGACTCCTGACGAGTTGGGCGCGGCCTGGCGTGATGCCCGCGTGGACCTGCCCCTGAATGTGGCTTGGAATGGCGAAGACTTTGGCGCGCCGAACGGCTATCACATGAGCTTTGGGTTTGATGATCTTGTGGCGCATGCGGCCTATTCTCGTGCCCTGCCAGCGGGGACGATCATTGGCTCTGGAACGGTGTCCAATGAGAATTTCCGTGATATCGGCTCCGCCTGTATCGCCGAGCGCCGCGGGATCGAGATCCTGGACCATGGTGCGCCGCGCACTGATTTTATGCACTTTGGGGACCGTGTGCGAATGGAATGCCTGGCGGCGGATGGCAGCCCGCTGTTCGGACCGATCGATCAGCAGATCGTTCAGGCCTGACCCCTAAAAGGCCCAAACGGACAAAGAACTTGGGCCCCGGACAAAAAAAGAAGGAGGAGCGACAGCGCCGCTCCTCCTTGCTGTTTCCGGCTCAGGTTCAAAACGAGATATTCGCGCTCAGCACCAGTTCGTCGAAAATTCGTTCGCCTTTGAAACCATGGCGCCGCTGAAAGGCTGCGATCAGAGCAGTGCCTGATTTCGACACGCGCGTGACACCAAAGCCGCCGACCACATAGCTGGTTTCATTGCTGTAGAGGTCGAGATCATCCTTGTAGACATGCTCGAGACCAAACTCGAAGTAGGGGGCCCAGCCTCCGGGATGGGTGTTCTTTTCAAACTTGGCCAGGGCAAGGACCGATCCCTGGTCATCGGTTGATCCGCTCACAGGCGCGCCGACGCTGTTTGTCGTGTCTTTTTCCCAGTTGCGCTGAAAGCTGATGCCGATCTGAGGGTGCAGCGTCCAGCCCTGAGGCACGAGGCCCAGCTGACCGGACTTGAAAGTGCCGACAAGGTTTGCCTCAAGGTACAGGTAGTCGTCAGGCTGGGATTCCGTGATGCTTGGCCCCTTGATGAGCAGATCGTTGTCACCCATGGAATAGAGCGCCCGCGCATGAACGCCCCATCGCTCGGAGAAGGCATTGGCGTAATCAAACCGCAGTTGAACAGATTCCCGGTCGATTGTGATCGCGGAACTCTCCAGGCTGAAATCCTTGTATTCGATCTGGAAAGCATACATCGCGGTTGGCGAATAGAAGTTCTGATAGCCGACAGAAAAGGCGGTTGAGTGCGAGTCCTCCTCGACGAGATTGGGACGCTCGTCACTGTCCACACCCACCAGCTTGAAGGTCAGGTAGCCATTGCCAGGGCCAACTTTTTTGCGGGCATAGATTGGCGCGATCAGGGTAAAGGCCTGGTTCTCGTGGCCGACAGAGGGAGAGCCAGCGCCGACCGCGCCGATCCGTGACCGGTTCTGGCCGACCCGCGCCTGCGTCATCCCGAATTGCGTTTCCGAATAGTAGGGCATCAGCAGGCCCGCCTTACTCAGGTTGATCTGAGACAGCACAAATGGTGGCGGTGCTCCGCGGGGGGCACCCGGCGCTCCGGGTGCCCCATGCCCGCCGGATCCATCGTGGCCTCCGGCCAGAAGGGCGCAAGGCATACCTACAGAGACCGCTGCCGCGGCCATCAAATTCATCTTCATGGTGTTCCTCCCAGTTCCCCGAGATGATTGCCGTCCCTCACGCCAACCTCCCCACTCGGGGTCGTGGGGTAATTCTAATAAGTGTATGAAAAATATGAAATTTTAATTCATCATATCGAGTATTCAGCAGGTGGATGCTGGGTGGCCGTAGAACATGTCAGAGGATGAGATCAGGCGAAAAACAAAAGCCCGTTCTCGACCTTGATCGGAACGGGTGTCAGTTTCTGGCCAAGGCACGGTCCAACTTCGCAGGTCCCATCGGTAATGCGGAACAAGGCGCCATGGGCGGCACACATGATATGCCGACGGTCCCCTGACAGGAATTCATCCTTCTTCCAGCCAAGCGGCGCCCGGTCGTAATGGGGGCAGTTGTTCACATAGCCGTAGACACGCGGCCCCTGACGGATCAGCAGGACCTGATCACGGCCTCGCCGGCTTGGACATGCCCCCCGTGAGCCGCCATCGGGAATATCGTCCAAGGCGCAAATTGGTTCGGAACGGTGGGCAACGGGTATTTGTGTCACTTCAGAACGTGTTCCTTGTCAGGCGGGGACCTTGGCGGCAAAGAGACGACTGATGTCGCCTCAGCCCTTGCCCGGAGGGGGCCCACCCGGCATCCATTTTTCGACATTTTCGAAAAGGAACATCTGCGATGCTTCCTTGCTTGCTACGACCTCGCGATACTGCCAGCTGTCGTCGTGCTTATCCATGTCGGCGTCGTATTCCACATGGGTGCCAAGGGGGGAGTTGAAGTACCAGAACCAGTTTGAGCCGAACTTGTGCCGACCGGGGCCCCAAAAGCTTTGGTAGCCTTTTTGCACCATGCGCGAGCCGGCCAGCATCAACTCGGTTGGCCCTTGCATGTGGAAGGCCACGTGTTCCAGCCCCTGCATGTACTCTGGGGTCTGGATCATGAACAGAACGTGATGGTCATCATTGCTTTGAGGGCGCAGGAACGGTCCGTTGTTGGAGAACTTGTCGGTGATCACAAACTTCAGCCGGTTGATGTAGAAATCCGCCATCCGGTTCATGTCCGGCACGAAGTAGACGATATGGCTCATCGTGCGGGGCAGGGCCGGGGCATCCTGGTTTGCGCCCAGCTCGTTCGGCCCCCGTCCCGGTGCCGCGCCGGGCGAGTTGATGCGTTCGGGGGGCAGGTCCAGCTTGATGCGCCGGGTGACCTGAAAGCCAATCTCGAAATCGCAATCATCCTTGCAGGTCAGGCGGCCATTCTCGTCGCGCATTACCTCGCGATCCTTGGACAGCTCGGCTTCGATCTGATCCAAGGCTTCTTCGTCCTCGACGCCCCAGATGGTCTGGCGCAGCAGGGTCGAGGTTCTGAGAGGCGCAGGCAACGATGGATCATCTTTGGCTTTGATCGTGATCCCAGTCTTGTCCAGCGCCTCGAAGGTCCCTCCGGGCTTCTCTTGTAGCCCATAATCGCTCAGGAAAGCCCTGCAGGCCTCCTTATCGTCCACACCGAAGATCAGTTCATCCGGGCCGATGATGCGCATAGCTCGTCTCCTCCAAATTCTTGACGGCACGCTATCGAAGCCTTAGGCATTCGGAAAATTGCAATTCTGGATGGGGTAAATTGATTTCGTGAATTGCTGATGCGGGAGGAAATCTGATGCGCTTCAAAAAGCTGGATCTCAATCTTTTGGTCGCCCTTGATCACATGATGACACTGCGGTCCGTCAGTGCGGCCGCCGACAAGATGTTCATGAGCCAATCGGCCATGTCCAACGCCCTTAACCGGTTGCGGCAGCATTTCGATGATCCTCTTCTTGTCCTGGTCGGCAAGAGGATGGAGTTGACCCCGCGCGCAGAAGCGATGCAGGGACCATTACGGGATATTCTTGTCAGGATCGAAGCCACCATCGAAGAACACCCGGAATTCGATCCGTCGGTTTCGACGCGGACTTTTAACGTGCTGGTGTCCGATTACACCCTGCGTGTTTTGGGCGCTGCGGTGCTCCGGGAATTTGAAAAGGACCGGGCAGCCTGCAAGATCAACTTTTTGTCGCAAACCGAGAAACCCGCGATCATGCTGGAGCGGGGGGCTGCTGATCTGCTGGTTTCGCCTGAGGTCATGCTGTCAAAGGATCATCCGTCTTCTCTCCTGTTCGAGGACGAATATGTGGTCATAGCCTGCTCCAACAGCGTGCATGCAGGTCAGCCGATGACCCGCCAGCGATATGCAGAGGCCGAACATGTCGCAATGCGCCCCCCCAACAGCGATCAGGTGGCGGCGGAAGAAACCCTGGTACAGATGGCTGGGGTCGAGCGAAACATCATTGCGACGACGTTCTCCTTTTCGACGCTGCCGCATCTGCTGAGCGGGACGGACAAACTTGCGACCGTGCATGGAAAGCTGGCCATGGTGGTGGGGCAGAATGCAACCATCGATGTCTTTCCTCTGCCATTTGATCAGGCGGTGTTTCGGCAGGCCTTGCAATGGCACAGCTACCGAGAACAGGATACAGGCCTGATGTGGTTGCGCTCCGCATTCGAAAGGGCTGCGTCCACGTTGGGAGATCATCCCTTCTAAGGTGCTGTGGTATTGTGAAAATCAATGCCTCCAATCCACCGTTTTGATTTTCTAAATGTCAATCGATCTCCTAGGCTCCCCGCGAAACGGGAGGAGACAAAGAATGCAAGGTGCATCAATTCTTGTTGTGGGTGGTGGCATCGGAGGGCTGACGGCCGCTATTGCGTTGCGGCGCAAGGGCTTTGATGTCGAGATCATCGAGCGGGATCCGAACTGGTCGGTCTACGGCGTTGGCATCATTCAGCAGATGAATACGGTGCGGGCGATGAACGAACTTGGTGTTCTGGATCAATACCTTTCCCTGGCCTATGGATTTGATAAAACTACGCTTTTTGCCGGGCCTGTCGGTGCAAAAGTGGCCGAGTTCGACGCGCCGCGTCTGGCTGGAGCGGAGTTCCCCTCGAACGCCGGCATTCGCCGCACCGACCTTCAAAAGGTCCTTGGCGATGCGGCCAAGGCAAACGGGGCGCGCATCCGTCTGGGGCTGACCGTTGAGAGCATGATGGATGACGGTGAGGGCGTGGATGTGCTGTTCTCCGACGGCGGTCGGGGGAGATATGACATCGTGGTGGGCGCGGATGGTGTCTTTTCCACGACCAGGGCAGCGCTTTTCCCCGAGATTTCGGCGCCTCGTTACACGGGCCAGTGGGTCTGGCGCTACAACCTTCCAAAGCCTGGAGATCTGGACGGGATCCAGATCTGGACCGGAGCCATCGAGGCAGGCCTGGTGCCCATGTCCGATGCGCTGATGTATATGTTCTTTGTCACCGAAGAGCCCGAAGGCTTCCAGCTTGATCCGTCAGGGGCGGCCCGGCAGATGCAGGACCGCGCTATTAAGCTCGCGCCGCCAAATCTGAAGCCCTGGATCGAGCAGATTACGGAAGATTCTGGCGTTGTCGCCCGCCCGATGGAGGTCATTTTCCTGGAAGATCAGCCATGGTCCAAGGGGCGGGTTGTTCTGGTTGGCGATGCGGTACACGCCTCGACCCCGCATCTGGCCCAAGGGGCAGGCATGGCGATTGAGGACGGTCTGGTTCTGGCTGAGGAGCTGGAAAAGGCGCAGACGCCAGAGGCCGCCTTTGAGGCCTATCGCGCCAGGCGGTTTGACAGGGTGTCTCATGTGGCCAGGGTCTCTGTTGCGATTGGCGACGGGCAGATGGGCAAGGGGCCTCAGGTCGATATGAATACAACAATGGCTCAGACCATGGCGATGATGGCTGAGCCGATCTGATCGGATAGCCACATCTGCGGGATAGAGGGCTACTGGCCCTCAATCGCAAAAGACCGGGCGCAAAGCGGCGCCCTGCTGCTGCCGACCTTTTGCAAGGATACCAAAATGGGAAAACGTATTATCGATCTGTCTGTCGTTCTGGACGATCAGCTTCCAGCCGATCCTCCGGGGCTTGGACCCAAGATCAGCTATATGGATCATGCCGCGGGGGCCGCGGAAATGGAGCAGGTTTTCGGCATTGCGGCGGACAAGCAGCTTGAGGGCTGCGGCCCAGCGGCCGAACGGGTCGAGATGACCACGCACAACGGCACGCATATGGATGCGCCCTGGCACTACCACCCGACCATGGATGGCGGCACGCCTGCGATCACCATTGATCAGGTTCCGCTGGAGTGGTGCATGGGGCCCGGTGTCAAACTGGACTTTCGCAGCATGCCGGATGGTCATGTTGTGACAGCGTCCGAAGTTGAGGCAGAACTTGCCCGCATCAATCATGTTCTTCAACCAGGTGATATCGTGCTGGTCAACACCAGCGCAGGCGCGAAATATGGTCAGCCCGACTATGTAAATTCTGGCTGCGGTATGGGGCGCGAGGCAACCCTGTGGCTGGCCGAGCGCGGCATGAAGGTTTGCGGGATCGACGGCTGGAGTTGGGATCCGCCGCTGGCCTATCAAGCGAAAAATGCCAAAGAAACAGGTGATTATGGGCTGTTCTGGGAGGGGCATAAAGCAGGTGCGGATTGTGTTTATTGCCACATGGAAAAGCTTGCCAACCTTGATCAGCTGCCAGCAACAGGGTTCGAGGTCATTGCCCTTCCGGTCAAGGTGGCACGCGCTTCGGCGGGCTGGTGCAGGCCTGTTGCGATCCTGTCCGAATAGACCTTAGAACACTCCCAAACTATACGCCCCGACGAAAGTTCGGGGCGTCTTTTTGTGATCTGTCGGTCCATTTGAGCCCCCTTGAGCGCCCCACTGTCCTGGCTCAGGTCACATGCAGTTCCTTCAAGTGAAGCGACATCGTCTCGCTGTCCTGAAGGTAGTCTTTGCTCAGCAGCCTTTGCAGCAGGGGCGTATGGTCGAAAACCATGTCCCGCAACCAGGCGAGCGGGGCGGGGGCCTTGTGGAACCGGTCGCCGAGGGTGCGGGCGAAGCCAACGTGGTGGTTGACGTAGGCGACGCGCTCGGCCTCGTAGGTCTTGCAGGCCGATCTGATCTGGGACAGCTGACTCAGGTCCTGTCCTGACAGCGCCCGCGCCAGGAAATAGCCATCCTCAATGGCCATGCCCATACCGTAGGCCGCATAGGGTGAGACGGGGTGCACCGCATCCCCGACGCAGGCCACGCGGCCCTTGCACCATGTTGTCATCAGAGGCTTGTTGCGGATCTCCCAGCGAAAGGCCTGGGTTTCAAAATCGGTATGGTCGGCAAACCTCGGGATCGGGTCCGCAAATGTGGCGACATGGGCCTTGAGGTGGGCTTTGAGGTCGGGGATGACCTCGTCTTCACCTGTTGAGCGCTCCACGACCCACCATTCCCATCCAGGTTTTCCATCGTGCAGCATCGGGAAGTAGCTTGCCTGAACGTCGCGGGAATGGCAGATCTTGCCGACCGTTCGGTCAATGCCGCCAAAATCCTCGCACCAGGCAAGCGTCACCCGCAGACCGATGTGAAAGGTGCCTGGATCCCCAAAGGCCTGCTGCGCAATGGGGGAGTTTATCCCATCCGCACCGATCAGCAGATCGGCGGTTTCAGAGGTGCCATCGGCAAAATGTACGGTTATGTCATCGCGAGCCTCTGAATAGCCTGTCGCCTGTTTGGCGCCGAAGATCACGCCCTTCGGCAAACGCTCCATCATCCTGCCAAAGGCGTTTGAGCGGAGCATTCCGTAGTGCCATCCGGGGATGCCGAGAGCCGCTTCGACCGATGCGTTCCAAGGCAGATCGGCGCGGATCTTGCCTTTGTGATTGCAAAACAGCGTGCGGGTCCTGGAGCCGAGGGTCTCTATGTCCACACCGTGCTTTCGCATGATCGCGAGGACAGGCGTGCTCAGCAGCACCGCCCCGCCAAGTGGGCGCGGCTCTGGGGTTTTCTCAAAGATCCTGACGTCAAAGCCCTGCGCGATCAGCTCCAGGGCGGCCGATACACCGCCTGGGCCTGCCCCGACGATCGCCACGCGCTTTCCTTTTCTCCACTCTTGCATCACATTTCCTCCCCAATTTGATGATGGTGGTCAGTTCATCGTGCCCGGCAGCCACAGGGCCAAAGCCGGGATCGCCAGCAGCAGGGCGACCTTGATCAGATCTGCGACCAGAAAGGGCAGCACGCCCTTCATGATCCGGCTGATTGGCTGGTCCGGCATCAGGCTTTTGAGCACAAAAAGATTGATGCCGAAGGGGGGGGAAATCAGGCCGATCTCCACCACCACGAGCATCAGGACACCCCAGTGGAAGACATCAAAGCCAAGTCCGATGACGATGGGGGTGACAACCGGAACCGTGATCACCATGACCGCGAAACTGTCCATGATCGCGCCCAGGATCAGATAGAACACCAGAAGGATGGACAGGATCAGAAGTGGCGACAGATCCAGCGCTCCGATGGTCCGCGCAACCACGGCGGGCGCGTCTCCCAGATTGACAAAGAAAGAAAAGATCAGCGCGCCAAAGATCAGCCCATAGATCAAAGCGGTGGTTGCCGTGGTTTCCCGCATGACCTCAAGCAGCCGCGCCCGGCTGAGCTTGCCGCGTGCAAGCGCCATCACAAAGGCTCCCATGGCTCCAAAGGCCGCGCTTTCGGTGGCGGTAAATATCCCGCCGTAAAGGCCACCAATGACGACCCCAAAAAGCAAGACCACGGGCAGAGCTCCGATCAAGGCGGGGCCGAGTGGCTCATTCTCGGTGACCCGTTCCGGAACGAGGCCCGGATTGACTGTCACCAGCAGCCATATGGTCAGAAAATACAGCCCAAGGGCCAATAGCGCTGGCATCATGGCTGCAACAAACAGGATGCCGATGGATTGTTCTGTCAGCAGCGCAAACAGAATGATTGCGCCTGAGGGCGGAACCAGCGAGCCAAGCGTGCCTCCCGCCGCAACCACGCCGCTGGCAAACCCGCTCTCGTAGTTGCGCCTGCGCATCTCGGGCAGGGCGATCCGGCCAAAGGTGGCGGCTGTGGCCACCGATGAGCCGCTGACCGCGCCGAAGCAGGCGCAGCCCAGAACGGTCGTATAGGCGAGACCTGCGCGGACCCGCCCCAGGAGAGCGCTCGCCAGGCGATAGATATCGTCCGAGATGCCGGCCGCGACGGCAAAGCTGCCCATCATCAGGAACATCGGCAAAGTTGCAACCTGCCAATTGGTCAGGAACTCCATCGCGTCATTGGCAAAGACCCTGCCGGCCGACGGCAAGGACAGCATAATGGCTGTTCCGGCCAGTCCAATCAATCCGGTGGCCGCAGCCAGGGGGATCTGGCACAGAACCGCGATCCACAGCAGAATGAAGGCCAAGGCAGTGAACATGCCAGGTTTGCTCATCACCGCAGATTGCAGGCCGGACATATCCAACGCTGCCCATACCCCGCCAAGGAAACAGGCGATCAGCAGCGCCGCGACCAGTGCCATGCCAAACGGCGTCGTGCGCAAGGGCGTGCCTTTCGGCGCGCGCAGACAATCTTTCCACAGCAACAGGACCTGCGTCAGCAGCGCCAGCCCCATGGCCACAGCCGCCAAGACATAGGTTGGCGCGATGGGCCACTCCAGGATCATGGTCTCGCGCCCTTGTTTCAGAAACCGAAGGGCCAGAGACCAGATATAGGTGGTCAATGCCGCCAGAAAAAGCGTCAGCGCCAATGAGCTGAGGACTGACAAAAGATGTGAGATACGAGGACCGAATTGACTGGCCAGAAGGTCAACGCTGAGATTTACCCGGCGGGAGACCCCCGCTGGAAGAGTCGCAGCCACTGCAATGGCAAACATCTGCCCCATGACTTCGTTCAGGGCCACGATGCCTCCCGCAAAAAGCCAGCGCATCAGTACATCTGCCACAACCACGGCAGCTCCCATGAGAAGCCCGGCCACGGCAATGACGGCCAGAAAGCCGGTCAGCCTGTCGGCAAAACGCTCCAGCCGGTCAGACAAAGGTCTGTTAACGGGCATATCGGTCATAGTCTGGCTTTGCACGTCAAGGCCGCGCGCCATTGGCGCCGATTACAGCTCGCTCGGCCAAGGTGCCTTGCGAACCTGCGCGCACACGTGGGGTCTTTACTGTCATTGCGAAAACGTCTCCTCCCGTTTTGCGACACGGTAAAAGGTGTTTCTGCATCACAAAAATTGCATGTTTGAATTGGTGGTATTTGTGTGCTGAATGGGTGCTCCTCCCTCGCAAAGGTTTCGATGGCTTTGCTCGGGCAAGCGAGGGACATCATCGGAGGGGGGCAAGGCCTGCGGACACTCAGGACGGTTCAAAGAGCTGCCGTGACCCGTTTGGCCATTGCCAGCTGACCGCAGGAGCGTGGTTGGGCTGCTGGGTTGGGCTGTGGTAAACCGAGGTTCACTGGATTCGCGACCCGAGCACCGCCTGACCCGCTTGTAAGGTCTCGAACATCTTTTCCAGCCATGGCGTTGAACTGAACGGAGTTTGGGCATTGAACAACACTGCAATAAAAGCCGCCCGCCTGTCGGTCGCTCCCATGATGGAAGGGAAGGCGGTCTGGGAAAGTATTTATGAATTCAATTTGTTAGTGTTCAGGTTTTTGCTGAGTTGTTCCTATTGTTGTTCTTACTGGTCCGTTCACACTAATTTGTGGGTGTTAAAATGACCGTTGGAGCCATACTCAGTCCTTGCGGTGCGCCCACATTGGTGTCGGATCTGCTGGTAACAACTCGTGGGCCTGCGTTAGTCACTCCATCCAATTTTCGACCTGAAGAAGTTAACTTACTTCACGAAGGCTTGAGAGCAGCGCGCCTTACGCGAAAGCACTTCGTGACAAACAACGGCAAGGGTTTCTGCTTTGCCGGAAATAATGGGGAAAAGATTTTGGAGTTGGCCCAAAATATTCAACTGCGGCTTAGGTTTCTTCAACCTGATCAAGTAGCTGCTGATATGGTTGAGCAGCTTTGGCGAGACGCTCATCCAGATGATACAAGCCCTGATGATCTTGTACATTTTCTTGCACTCGAAGCACATAAGGGTAGCGGGTTGAATAGTATCCACTATGGCGCAGGCGATATTGTTGACTTTAAGTCTGAGTATTTTGGCGAATGCAGCGCGATTGGAAGCGGAAAGCATGATTTTAAAAGGCTGGTGGAGATGATGGATGCGAGCCTGAAATCAAAAAACGCACCAAAGGATATTCCAGAACTAATTGAATACCCAATGCTATTGATCGCGGAACTCAGCGCTTATGCAAACATGATAAAGTTGTTCTGGGAGCCACTATCAGAGACGAGAAACTCTTGGGGTGGCGCTTTGGAATTTGTTTGCTTCCGAAAGGATAGGGTAATAGCTTCCTCACCGAACACTCAATTTTTTGCATTCGATGTAGAGCTTGAACCAACTCCAAAGTTGCTTGGGTTCTATGGCAAAACGGCTGGCTTTATGCCAAGATCTGTGACCCCTCGAATGGTCATCAAGCTTTACTCACCCGTCGAGCAATTGGGTCATGCGTCTTGGCCAATTGAAGACCCTTTTGATCCCGATGGTAGCCGCTTTACAGGGGGGAGGACAGAAGAAACTGGCATGCGCGTCTGTTCCTTCCGAATAATGAGAGCTGGGTCAGTAGTTGATCTGAAGTTGGTCAACATTCCCAAAGCCTACCAAGCGCGTATCGAAGCTGCTGAGAAGGAAGACGATGGTTTGGAGGCCAACCTAGATGTGTTCCAAGAACTTTGTGATATTGCCGTTGCCTCGATGTGAGAAGATATTCTGTCAATCCCAATCTAACATGGGACGGACAAAGCGGAACAATACACAACAATTTGGAGCAACTTTTGTTGTTCCAGTTGCATATTGTGGCTCATTTCCGCTCTTTAGTATGTGTTAGAAGGTGCGATGTTGGAAGTTGGGGATCGTTAAGTGTTTGAAAATAAATTTGTAAATGCAGCACGAAGTGCCCGCCTGTCGGTCGCTCCCATGATGGACTGGACAGACCGCCACTGCAGGTATCTGCACCGTCTTCTGAGCCGGGAAACACTGCTGTATACGGAGATGGTGACCGCGCCGGCCTTGGTGCGCGGGGGGGCGCTGCATTTGTTGGACTACAGCCCCGAAGAACATCCCGTTGCGCTGCAACTTGGCGGCTCGGATCCGCAAGAACTGGCTGAGGCGGCGCGGCTGGGGGCAGAGGCGGGATATGATGAGATCAACCTCAACTGCGGTTGCCCCAGTGATCGTGTGCAATCGGGGGCCTTTGGTGCGGTGCTCATGAAGTCACCGGATCTGGTGGCTGAGTGTGTCGCTGAGATGCGCGCAGCCGTTGAGGTCGAGGTTACTGTCAAATGCCGGATCGGGGTTGATGATCAGGAACCGGAAGACGTGCTGCCCGGGTTCCTGGAAAAGATCCGCGAGGCGGGATGTCAGCGGGTAACCATCCACGCCCGAAAAGCTTGGCTACAGGGACTGTCGCCCAAGGAAAACCGCGATATCCCGCCGTTGGACTACGATTTGGTTCACCGGATGAAAGCCCGGTTTCCGGATCTTCACATCTCGATCAATGGCGGGATTGCCTCGCTTGAGGCAGCCAAAGAGCACCTGGATCTTGGGCTGGATGGCGTGATGATCGGGCGTGCAGCTTACCATCAGCCGACTGATATTCTGGCAGAAGCCGATCCGCTGATCTTTGGCACGGGAGAGGCCCGCGACGCAGTCGAGGTGGTCCACAGGATGCTGCCTTACATCGAAAGCCAACTGTCTCAGGGCGCGCGCCTGCATCAGATCACGCGGCACATGCTGGGGCTGTTCGCCGGACGCCCCGGTGCGCGCTCCTGGCGTCGAATTCTGTCGGAGGGGGCCAATCGCGCAGGTGCAGGCACCAACCTGGTGCTTGAGGCGTTGGAGCCGGTTGCGGGGCGTTCTGCGGCCTGACTTTGAGAGATCCTAGTTGCGCTGTAGCCGCGCGGCGCGGCCGCCGCGCCGTTTCTTGAGAGACGCCTCACGCCCTGCAAGTTCTTCCATGACCATTGCACGCTCATCATGTGTCATCTTGGACCAGCGCGTGATCTCGTCGATCGTCCGATAACAACCGGTGCAGATGCGCGCCTCCGGGTGGACCACGCAGATCTTGATGCAAGGGGACTGGATCTCGTCCCGCTTCCAGATCTTGTCTGTGTTCTTGTCAGTCATTCTTCAGATGCCTCATCCGGTCCAGTGCGCCCTGAAGGATATAGGACGCTGCCACATGATCGATAACCTCTGAGCGGCGTTTGCGGGACGTATCCGCCTCTAGCAGTGCTTTTTCGGCGGCAACGGTGCTGAGGCGTTCGTCCCAGAACCCGATTGGCAGATCCGTGAGCCGCGACAGATTGCGGGCAAAGGCGCGGGTGGACTGGCAGCGCGGGCCTTCGGTGCCGTCCATGTTGCGCGGCAGGCCCAACAGGATGCCGCCAACGTCGCGCTCCTTGATGATCTCGAGCAGTCGGGCGCTGTCGAGGGTGAATTTCTTGCGCCGCACCGTTTCAAGCGGGGTGGCGACGGCGCCGATCCGGTCCGAGACCGCAACGCCGATGGTCTTGTCGCCAAGGTCCAGCCCGACCAAAGCCGTGTAGCCGGGAAGGGCGGCGGCGAACTCTTCGAAGGATTCGCAGATCATTCCGCAACCCCGGCCTGAACCGCAGCTGCAGTGATCTGGGCAAGAGCTGCATCATCCCCGGCAAAGGTCTGCATGGCTTCGCTGTAGATGGTGCGGGCCTGCTCGGTCTCTCCAAGAACCCCCAGGGCGCCAATCAGGCGGGCCCACTCCTGAACCGTGCCACCCTCGGTGGCCAGCCGGTCAGACAGGCGCGCGACCATGCCGCGGATCATCTCGGCGCGGTCTTCTTCACTCATTTCTGCCGCATTTTCCACATCTGCTGCATCCGGGCCGGGCAAGGCCCCTGCAAATGGCGGCGTGCCCCGTGGTGTGATCGGCTGGTATTCCACACCGGCGCGGAAGGCCATTTCTTCGATCTGGGCCTGGATCCCCTCGACCCAAGGATCGCCCGGTGCGCTATCGCGCAGGGTTTCCGCCCAGATCTGATAGGCGCGGTCAGGGCGACCGACCTGCGACATCATCAGGCCGTAGTAGTAGCGCGCAGCGCCATTCTCTGGGTCGCGGCGCAGAGACAGAGTCAATGCGGTTTGCGCTTCGGGCGACACATAGCCGCCGGTTGCCATGATCATCAGCTCGGCCAGCTCACCAAAGTCGCTGGCTTCCACATCGCCGGACATGATCTCGATGTAGCGCTCCTTGGCCTTGTAGGCGGCTGTGAAATTGCCAAGATTTGCTTCGTGCTGGGCCAAAAGAGCATGTCCTTGTGCATCGTCCGGACGTTTGGCGACGGTCTGGCGCAGCTGTTCCACCAACTGGCGATAGCTGTCTTCCACATTTGGCGCCGGGAAGGGGGGAACCTGCTGTTCCGCCTCAGCCTGCGTGGGGCGGGTCTTGGCGCGCTCTTCGGCCAGGGCAATGCGGGTTTTCAGCGCAAGATCACCGTATCCCGGGGCGCCCAGAGCGGAGTAGATCCCAAGGGTGCCGCCACAGATGGCCAGAACAACGACAAGGGCCGCGCCCTTGGACAGGCCGCTGGGCTGGCTCGCGCCGCCGCCGTCCTGTTGCAACTGCGCATCCGCAGCCAGAATGCGGCGCGACACTTCGGTGCGAATGCGGCCCGCGTCGGCCTCGTTGATGACGCCGCGCGCCAGATCCTTGTCCACGTCGCGCAACTGCTGGCGATAGACGCGCAGGTCATAGGCGGCCGGAGGCTCACCCATGTCGCGGCTGCGCAGCAGCACCAATGCCATCAACCCGGCAACGGCCAGAGCCATAAAGGCGGTCAGGATCCAGAAAACCATGCTCACTCCGATGTTTGATCCCCATCTATATCTCCGCAGGCTTGGAAAAAAGACCTAACTGCTGCGTCACCCTGTCTTGGGGCAGCGGGCCCATGCGGCAAAGCGAGGGATTGCACAAATCGGGGGATGTCGCATCTATACAGAAATGCGACGATAAACGGCACGGGCAGGCGCGGCCTCTCGGGCATACCCAAGACCAGACACGAACCAGTGGATTCGCTCATGAAACGCTATTCAGCCTTTGCTGTCGCGCGGGAGGCCCTGCGCTATCACACCGGATGGGAACGCGCCTGGCGCAACCCGGCGCCGAAACGCCAGTATGACGTGATCATCGTCGGCGCCGGCGGGCACGGCCTTGCGACGGCCTATTACCTGGGCAAGAATTTCGGCATCACCAATGTGGCGGTGCTGGAAAAAGGCTGGCTGGGCGGCGGCAACACCGGGCGCAACACCACCATCATCCGCTCGAACTACCTGCAGGATCCGTCGGCGGCGATCTATGAAAAGGCGCGGTCCCTCTATGAGGACATGAGCCAGGATCTGAACTACAACGTGATGTTCTCTCCGCGCGGCGTGATCATGCTGGCCCAGACCGAGCATGAGGTGCGCGGCTACAAGCGCACCGCCCATGCCAATGCCCTGCAAGGGGTGTCGACCGAATGGATCGAACCCGCCCGTGTCAAGGAGCTGGTGCCGATCATCAACCTGGCCGGTCCTCGCTATCCCGTCTTGGGTGGTCTCTGGCAAGAGCGCGGCGGCACCGCCCGCCATGATGCGGTGGCCTGGGGCTATGCACGGGCCTGTTCTGCCATGGGGATGGACATCATCCAGCAATGCGAAGTCACCGGCGTGCGCAGCGAAGGCGGCCGTGTCATCGGCGTGGACACCACCAAGGGCGCCATCGATTGCGACAAGCTCGGCATGGTGGTTGCGGGCAACTGTTCGCATCTGTCCCAGATGGCGGGCTTCCGCTTGCCGGTGGAAAGCGTCGCGCTGCAGGCGCTGGTTTCCGAGCCGATCAAACCCTGCATGGATGTGGTTGTGATGGCCAATACCGTGCACGGCTACATGAGCCAGTCCGACAAGGGCGAGATGGTGATCGGCGGCGGCACCGACGGGTTCAACAACTACACCCAGCGCGGATCGTTCCACCATATCGAGGAAACCGTGCGCGCCCTGATCGAGACCTTCCCGATGGTCTCGCGCCTCAAGATGCTGCGCCAGTGGGGCGGAATCGTGGATGTGACCGGCGACCGCTCGCCCATCATCTCGAAAACCCCGGTGCAGAACTGTTTCGTCAACGCAGGCTGGGGCACCGGCGGCTTCAAGGCCATTCCGGGGTCCGGCTGGGCCATGGCCGAGCTGATGGCGACCGGCCATTCACCACTGGCCGAAGAGTTCTCGATGATGCGTTTCAAGGAAGGCAAGTTCATCGACGAAAGCGTCGCTGCGGGGGTAGCGCATTGATGGGTTCCGCCATGACTAAAGGGCTATCTTCGGTCATCGGGGCTTTACGGCCCGCTCAGGACGGCGTCTGCCAGAAGATAGGTAACGTGTTTTGCGTATCTGACCAAAGCGGGGCCCTTGAACCTGCGCTCTGGCTGAACCCGCTCATCGCGGCGCCAGTGGAGAAAGGCAAAGAAGAAAAAGACTGCGGCAAACGCCAGAATGATCCAGAGAAACATGGATTCGATATGGGTGCCCGCGTTGACAATACAAGCTGGAGGCTCTGCCCATGCTGATCCTTGAATGCCCCTATTGCGGTGTCAAAGCCGAGGAAACCGAACTCCACGCTGGTGGCGAGGCGCATCTGAAACGCTTTGGTCCCGGCTCATCGGATGATGAGTTTCATGACTACCTTTTCATGCGGGAAAACCCCAAGGGGGTGCATTTCGAACGCTGGCGGCATGTGAACGGCTGCGGCAAGTGGTTCCATGCGGCCCGCTGCACCACCACGCTTGAGGTCTTTGGCACCTACACGGCGCAGACCAGCGCGCCGCCACAGGAAATTCGCGATGCGATCACCGCCAAACGCCCCGGCTGGAGCTGGAGGGAGTTCGAATGATCCGTCGCCCAACCCCATCTGTCGCCGTCTTTTGGAAAAGGTCCGCAGCATGAGCACCCGTCTTGCCAATCAGGGGCGCCTGATCGACCGCTCCAAACCCATCGAGTTCACCTTCAACGGCACGCGCATGACGGGCTATGCCGGGGATACGCTGGCCTCGGCCCTTCTGGCCAATGATCAGCTTTTGGTGGGGCGCTCGTTCAAATACCACCGTCCGCGCGGGCTGGTTGCCTCGGGCGCGGAAGAACCCAATGCGCTGGTCGGTCTGGGGACCGGCGACCGGTTTGAGCCCAACCAGCGCGCCACCACGACCGAGCTGTTTTCCGGTCTCAGCGCCCAGTCGCAGAACCACTGGCCGAGCCTTGAGTTCGACGTGGGTGTGGTGAACAACAAGCTGGCGCGGTTCCTGCCCGCCGGTTTCTACTACAAGATGTTCATTCACCCGCGCCCCTTCTGGAAACATATCTATGAGCCGATCATCCGCAAATCGGCCGGTCTGGGTCAGGCCCCGGACCAAGAACTGAAGGATGCCGACACTTACGAGCATTTCTATTTCTTCTGCGATGTGCTGGTGGTCGGCGGCGGTGTGGCCGGTCTGCAGGCGGCGCTGGTGGCGGCGAAATCTGGCGCCAAGGTGCTGGTGCTGGAGCAGAACGCCCATTGGGGCGGGCGCGCCCCGGTTGATGGCGGCATGATCGATGGCGACTACCCGGAGGCCTGGGTTGAGCAGGCGCTGGCAGAACTCACCGCGATGGAGAACGTGACCCTGCGAAACCGCTGCATGGGCGCAGGCGTCTATGATCACGGTTATGCGCTGGGCTATGAGCGGCTGACGGATCACGCGCCGGGGCAGGGCGGCCCGCGCCATCGCATGTGGCGGATCCGCGCGAAACAGATCGTGACGGCCACCGGCGCGATCGAGCGGCCCCTGTCCTTTGCCGGAAATGACGTGCCGGGCGTCATGCTCGCCTCGGCCATGCGCGACTATGTGGTGAACTGGGGCACGGCGCCGGGCAAGCGCGTGGTGGTTGCTACCAACAATGATGATGCCTATCGCACTGCGCTGACGCTGCATGAGGCGGGCATCGAGGTGGTGCGCCTGCTGGACACGCGTGAGACCGGCGGCGGCGCCCTGATGGCTGAGGCGCGCGAAAAGGGTATTCGCGTTGAATGCGGGCGCGGCATCGCCAAGGTGAAGGACGGCAAATGCGTCACCAAGGTTGCGATCTGCGCGCAGAACGGTCAGGGCGGCGCCCAGGAAGAGGTGGAGGCCGATGCAGTGGCCATGTCCGGCGGCTGGTCGCCGGTGGTGCACCTGTGGTCCCATTGTGGCGGCAAGCTGATCTGGGATGACGCCCAGGCGCATTTCCGCCCTGATCCCGAGCGCCCGCCGCTGGGCGCCGATGGAACCGGTTTTGTTGTTGCGGCCGGATCTGCAAATGGCCCGCTGGAATTGGGCCACGTGCTGGCCGATGCCGCCGAAGCAGGTGCCAAGGCCGCCAAGGCGGCAGGTTTTGAGGCAGAGGCCAAGCCAGCAACCGGCGCCGCGCAGGACGAGGCGCCAATGCAGCCGGTCTGGCTGATGCCCGCCCGCGCCGAGATCGACCTGCGTATGAAGGCCTGGCTCGATTTTCAAAATGACGTGAAAGTCTCTGACGTGCAGCTGGCCGCGCGCGAGGGCTTTGAAAGCGTTGAACACACCAAACGCTACACGACTCTGGGCATGGCGACGGATCAGGGGAAACTCAGCAATATCAATGGTCTTGCGATCCTAGCTGACAGCCTCGGTTCGGAAATTCCGCAGGTGGGCACCACCACCTTCCGCCCGCCTTACCATCCCATTTCAATGGGGGCGATCGGCGGTGAGGCGCGAGGCGAGATCTTCCAGCCGCTGCGCAAGACACCGATGCACGACTGGCACGAGGCAAACGGCGCCGACTGGGAGCCGGTGGGCCACTGGCGGCGTCCCTATGCCTTTGTCCGGGCGGGCGAAAGCGTCAAAGAGGCGGTGAGCCGCGAGATCCTGAACACTCGCCAGAACGTGGGGCTGCTGGATGCTTCTACCCTGGGTAAGTTGATCGTCAAAGGGCCGGATGCCGGGCGTTTCCTCGACATGATGTACACCAACATGATGTCGACCCTGAAGGTGGGGAAATGCCGCTATGGGCTGATGTGCTCCGAGAATGGCTTCCTGTCGGACGACGGCGTGGTTGCCCGCATCGACGAGGACACCTGGCTTTGCCATACCACAACCGGCGGCGCGGATCGTATCCACGCCCATATGGAGGAATGGCTGCAGACCGAATGGTGGGACTGGAAGGTCTATGTCGCCAATGTGACCGAGCAGTTGGCGCAGGTCGCCGTGGTTGGCCCCAAGGCCCGCATGCTGCTGGAGAAGCTGAACGCTGAAGCGGGCGGCGGTATGGATGTCTCCAAAGAGGCGCTGCCGTTCATGGAATGGAAGGACGGAGAGATTGGCGGTTTCACATGCCGCGCCTACCGGATTTCGTTCTCCGGCGAGCTGTCCTATGAGATCGCGGTTCCGGCCTCACAAGGTCAGGCCTTTTGGGATGCGCTGATGACGGCGGGCGAGGAGTTCGGCGTCATGCCCTATGGCACCGAGTGCCTGCACGTGATGCGCGCCGAAAAGGGGTTCATCATGATCGGGGATGAAACCGACGGCACCGTGATCCCGCAGGATCTGGGGCTGAACTGGGCGATTTCGAAAAAGAAGGAAGACTTCATCGGCAAACGCGCGCAAGAGCGCAGCCATATGGTCGATCCCGACCGCTGGCAGCTGGTGGGGCTGGAAACGCTGGACGGCTCGGTCCTGCCGGATGGCGCCTATGCGCTCGGCAATGGCGTCAATGCCAATGGGCAGAAGAATACCATTGGCCGAGTGACCTCGACTTATCATTCACCGACACTGGGCAAGGGGATCGCCATGGGCCTTGTGAGACACGGCCCCAAACGCATGGGGGAGGTGATCGAGTTCCCCGGCACCGATGGCACCACATACAAGGCCAAGATTGTCGATCCGATCTTCTACGACAAAGAAGGGGAGAAGCAGAATGTCTGATCCGTTGAGCGCCCTGGCCGGTGCCCGCTATGCGGGGCTTGCCACCATCGAGGAAGCCGGGCTTCAAGGCATGATCACCCTGCGCGGCGATCTTTCGTCCAAGACCTTGCAAAAGGCGGTGAAGGCTGCAACCGGCGCAGCCGTGCCACAGACCCGCCGGATCGCCGTATCGGATACCGGTGCCGTTGCCTGGATGTCTCCGGATGAGCTGCTGCTGTTGGTTCCCTATGCCGAGGTGGTGGACAAGACCGCCGCGCTGACGGACGCGCTGTCAGGGGATCATGCGCTGGCGGTGAACATCTCGGATGCGCGGGCGGTATTCACCCTGTCGGGCGCTGGCGCACGCGAGGTTCTGGGCAAGATCTGCCCTGTGGACTTTGACGTTTCTGCCTTCAAACCCGGTGACTTCCGCCGCACCCGCATGGCCCAGGTCGCTGCCGCCTTCTGGCTGGACGAGGCAGAGACCTTCCACATCGTCTGTTTCCGCTCGGTCGCGCAATATGTGTTCAATCTCCTGATGGCATCGGCGCATCCGCAATCAAAGGTTGGTGTGTACTAAGGTCAGCCCTTTGGGGTTGTGTGCCTTGTGGTCCTGACTTAACGTGCCTCGTATCCACGGGGCACGTTTTTGTTTGAATATCAATTGATTGGTTTCCTGTCTTGTGGATCGAAAACGACTTGCTCACCAAGGAACCTTTATGTTCAAGACTGTTTGTGCGCGTGGTCTGTCGCTTGTCATAGCGGCATCATCGCTCGCTTTTTTGCCCTTGTCTGTGAAGGCTGAGGAAAAGATCAACTATGCCTATCTGTGCAAGATCGAAGCCCGCCGGACCGGCAATTGGACGCCCAGAGAGGTTCGTTTCTCCCTGAATGAAGACGACATGACCGCCATCGTGAGTGATCCCTATTCCTACCACCAGGGCGACGGGCCGTTTCACGTCAAGATGAAGCGCAAGAAGGATGGCATGCTGCGGTTCAAATGGCGGGTGGAATTGCCAACCTCGGAAGGTGGGTTTCTGTACGTGGGCTATACTGTCATATTCGACGCCGACAAGAAGACCGGTGTCTTCCGGGCCGCGGTTCCGTCTGGTGGGCATCGCGATGGGCCGGGAACTCTGATCTGCAAGTGATGCAAAGGCCATGGCGCTTTTTGAGGCTGATCCGGATACGGTTCAGCACTTTCTGACGGTGGAGCCTGCAGTTGCAAATTACTGCAGGACACCACGGAGCATTACATCAAACGGTGAACAGAAACGTGGGGAACTGCGTCAGGGCGCGGGGGCCGGTGAGGGTTTCAAAGCCTGAGGTCGCGCCGTTGTCGGGGCGACATTCGCCGTAAAAGCACAACAACTCCGCCAGCTCTGCCATCCGGGCCTTGCGGGTCTCTTCTGCCAGAAACGGCGCGTGAGTGGAGAGGTACAGCGCCGGGCGCTGTTGTTTCAGCCAGGGGATCATCTGGGGCAGCACGTCAAATTCGGCGCCTTCGATGTCCAGCTTGACCAATGACACATGCGACAGATCCGCCTTGTCCGCAAAGTCCTGCCAGCCAATTGTCATCACGTCCGATCCATGCGCCCCGTCATTGAGGAGGCTCGACATGCTGTCCCCGGCCTCACCGCCGAAAGAGGCCATGCGGGCCAGCCCGAAACCATCGCTGATCGCAACCGAAAAGGCCGAGACATTGTCGATGCGGTTCAGCTCTAGATTCCAGGCCAGATGGCGAAAGGCGACCGGATCGGGCTCGAAGCACATCACCCGGCGTGCTCTATGCGCGCCGTATAGAACCGTAGGACCGATCCAAGCGCCGATGTCCAGGTAGTCATGGTCCTTGTCCAGATGGGCGTCGAGCACGGCAAAGGTCTCGGGCTCCCAGTGGCCTTCCGAGGCCTTGCGCCAGAACTTTGAATGATAGGGATCCAGCCGGAAGGGCACACCGTTTAATTGGCCCGCATAGTAACCACGCGCACGGTAGTAGGCTTTGCGCGCACGGATCCAGGCCTCAGCGATCATTGCGATCTCCCCTTTTTACGCACATACGCCCCTCACAGGTACTTGGTGCTGATTTCTTGTCTTGGCCCTTGACCTGCCGGGGGCTGCGCCGCATGTATCTGCACAGGAACGCAACAAAATTTGACAGGGGTCCGATATGGCTTTTGAACTTCCCGATCTTCCTTATGCACATGACGCGCTGGCTTCCAAGGGCATGTCCGCGGAAACCCTGGAATATCACCACGACCTGCACCACAAGGCATATGTCGACAACGGCAACAAGCTGATCGCTGGAACCGAGTGGGAGGGCAAGACCCTCGAAGAGATCATCGTGGGCACCTACGACAAGTCCGCCGTTGCCCAGAACGGTATCTTCAACAACATCTCGCAGCTGTGGAACCACAACCAGTTCTGGGAGATGATGGGCCCGGGCGACAGCGCAATGCCGGGTGAGCTGGAAAAGGCACTGGTTGAGAGCTTTGGCTCGGTCGACAAGTTCAAGGAAGAGTTCTCTGCCGCAGGTGCGGGTCAGTTCGGCTCTGGCTGGGCCTGGCTGGTGAAAGACACCGATGGCGGTCTGAAAGTGACCAAGACCGAGAACGGCGTGAATCCCCTTTGCTTTGGCCAGACTGCGCTGCTGGGCTGCGACGTGTGGGAGCATTCCTACTACATCGATTTCCGCAACAAACGCCCGGCCTACCTGACCAACTTCCTCGACAATCTGGTCAACTGGGAAAACGTCGCTTCGCGCATGTAACCCCTTGCGGTCTTAGCAAGCGCAACACTGACATTCAGACCCGTGCCATACCGGTGCGGGTCTTTTTGTATCGAATTGACACGCATCAAGGCTTTCTCCCGGGCTGGTCGTTCTTATGAACACGGATAGGGAAAGGAGAGCCCATGTTGAGATTGCCAAAAGGACTTTGGATCGTTGTCGCCGACGGGCGAAAAGCGCTGTTCCTTGAAAACGTAAGTGACACTGTGGATGCGGATCTGAACGTGATCCGCGCAGATAAAATGGTGAACCCCGCCAACTCGGAACAGGGAACCGGGGCGCCGGGGCGCCTTAGCGGTGCGTCGGGCGCGGCTCGGGGGGCTGTGGAGCCTGCCGACTGGCACCAGATGAGCGAGGACAAATTCGCTACGGATATCGCGGCTCTGATCAACAAATGGGTGCAGGCCGGCGCCTGTCCGGCGCTGGTTGTAATTGCGCCGCCAGGCACCTTGGGGGCATTGCGAGCGGCGCTGAGCCCTCCCGCAACGAAACTGCTGATCGCAGAGCTGCCAAAAGACCTTACGCATCACTCGGTGCCTGAGATCGCCGAAGCGGTTCAATCCGTACTGGAAACCGCTTGAAATGCGTACCTGTTGCCATCGAGGTCCAAGCCTGGCGGCCTAGATGGCATCGCGCAGGTACTTCAATGCGTCTTCGGCACTGGTGACCCAGGTCAGATATGCCTGAACGTCGGGACCTGCGAACTCCTGTGCTACAACGTGATCCAGAAGGTCGCGCAACTTGTCCCAGTAGCCGTCGATATTGACCAGAACAATAGGCTTGTCATGAAGCCCGAGCTGGCGCCAGGTCAGCACTTCGAACAGCTCGTCCAGGGAGCCAGGCCCGCCCGGCAGGACGACCACTGCATCAGCGTTGTACAGCATGACTTTTTTGCGTTCATGCATGGTCTCTGTCACAACGTAGGTGGTCAGGTCAGTCTTGCCGACCTCCCGTTGCTCCAGGTGAATCGGAATCACACCGAATGTCTCGCCGCCTGCCGCCTGAGCGGCCCTGGCAACGGTTCCCATCAGTCCAACGTCACCAGCCCCGTAAACGAGGCGAAAACTGTGTTCTGCCAGCCCCTTTCCAAGCGCCTCTGCGGCTGCGGCATAGCTGGGCATTGCTCCAAAACGGGATCCGCAATAAACACAGACGGATTTTACACTCATGAGGATGGCCTTTCCAGAGGGGATCATGGGGGCAGGGGGATGCGGTGTCTCCTCAGATACCCCCATTGGAAGGCCGGCTCAACCAAGCGAGAGGATACATCTCGCACTAGGGAAGGACCCAAATGGCGCAGACATCTGGAAGTGGAGGTATCGGCTCTCTGACACTGGGGGGCATTGCTGCGGTAGCGGTGATCGTTGGTGGTGTTGTTGTGATGCTGTGGCTGGATGGGGACCAGACGGATCCGTCCTCTGACCGTGCATTGCGCGAAGGTGCAAATAGCGATGTAACGATCTCTCCCTCGACTGGAAATCCCGTCGTGGTGCCCAGCACGCAAGCCGGGCAGGAGGAAGACCCCGCGCCAGCCGCAGACAGCGATGCGCAGGCTGTGAGCCAACCAGCCGAGTCATCGACGGCAGTCGCGCCACAAGACGTGGTTCGCGAACCCGTCCCTGAGCCCTCAGAATCCCCTGTCGTTGAAACTGCTGTGGAACCTGTCGATGAGGGGCAAACTGCAGCGCCCGATACTCCCCAAGGTCCGGTCGAAAATGCCCAGGCCGTGGATCTGCCGGACGGTGACGAAGTGCAAGCGCAACCTCAAACCTCTACGGCGCCAGAGCGCGCTCCGGTCCAGGAGGACACAGCTGCAGTCGCCGTGCCTGCCGCGGGTGAAACGGGCGCTCGTGAGGCGGAGACCACACCCAAGCAACCCCAGCCCGAGGGGGAGGCTGTCAGCCTGACCGCTCCCTTGCTGGATCTTGTGCGGGTCGATCCAGAAGGCGCGCTGGTCATTGCCGGGCGCGCTCAGGCCGGGGCGCGGGTCCAGGTGTTGATCGATGGCGCGGTCCTGGAAGAAACCGAGGTGCAGGGCGGAGGAGAGTTTGCCGTCTTCTCCAGCATCACGCCAAGCGACCGCCCAAGAGTGATTTCCTTGCTGGCCCGTGCCGGAGGGCAAGAGGCAGCTTCGCTCGATCAGTTCATTATCGCACCCGCCGCCCCTGTCCCGGCGCCTCAGGTTGCCGATGCTGGCGTGCCGCAGCCGACCACTCCGGGAACCGAGGCACTTGCAGCAACAACATTGGAAGAGACCCCGCAGGTGCTGTCGACAGAGCCAGAGGGCAGCAGCGAGCCGACATTGCCCGAGGCAGATGCACCCGAGGCGGATGCGGGGACCGCTGAAGCACAGACCCCGGCACCGCCGGTGACGGCCCAGGTCGGGGCGCCGGCCCAACCGGATGACGGGGCCACTGAGGAGGTTTCGGTTCAGACCGCCGAGGTGGATACCGTGCAAGCCGCACCGCAGGAAACTGCTGCCCCCCAAAGCCAGCCTGCCGCCCGTGAAACACCGGCAAGCGCCGAGACCGAACCGGCCCCGCGGCCCGAAGCCACGGCAGTGGCTGTGCTGCGTGCGGGGGCAGATGGGGTCGAACTGGTCCAGCCTGCTGCGCCGGTCCTGAATGGCAAGGTGGCGCTGGATACGATCAGCTATTCTGACAGCGGCGCAGTGCTGCTGGCCGGACGCGGTCGCCCGGACGCATTGGTGCGCGCCTATGTCAACAACCAGATCAAGGCAGAGTTGCCCGTTGCAGAGGATGGCCGCTGGGGCGGTGCGCTTGGCGAAGTGGAGCCGGGGATCTATACCTTGCGTCTTGATGAGGTGGATGTCGCTTCGGGGTCGGTATTGAGCCGCCTGGAAACCCCCTTCAAACGCGAAGCCCCCGAGGTCTTGCAGCCCCCCGCTCAGGAACCGGGCGCCGCGCCGGACCAGCCTGTGCCACTTGTGCGGGCCGTCACCGTGCAGAAGGGCGATACGCTTTGGGCGATCTCCCAACAGCGCTATGGGAGCGGTTTCCTCTATGTCCGCGTGTTCGAAGCAAATCAGGACGCCATCCGCGACCCGGACCTGATCTATCCCGGACAGGTATTCAACCTGCCGGAATGATCCATTGGGCAAGATGATTGCACCGCGTCCCCGGTTCGGGGGCGCGGTTTTTTTTTGTTTCACGCCTCGCCTTTGCAGGTCTGCGACGGTATCTATTGCCCCTAGCGCCAGTCAGGGATTGCGGTCAGGATCCAAATGAGAAGAAACCCAACCACAATCGGCAATATTTCCGCCGAGGAACGCCGATCCAGCATGCGGACCCTGCGAAAGGTACTGCCGTATCTTTGGCCCGCGGGGCAGAATTCGGTCAAGATCCGCGTGGTTCTCGCCATGGCGGTTCTGATTTTGGCCAAGGTGATCGCGGTTTACACGCCTGTTCTGTACAAGGGCGCGGTGGATGCGCTGGCGGGTGAAGGTGTTCCGCCGCTCGCGCTTGGTGCGGTGGGGTTGACGGTTGCCTATGGAATGGCGCGGGTTCTCACCACCGGCTTTCAGCAGTTGCGCGATGCGATCTTTGCACCGGTAACCCAGCGCGCCCTGCGGCGTCTGGCGCTTGAGACTTTCCGCCATATCCACCGTCTGTCGATGCGCTATCACATCACCCGCAAGACGGGCGGCCTGTCACGCATCATCGAGCGCGGGGTAAAGGGGGTCGAGTTCCTCCTGCGGTTCCTGCTGTTCTCCATCGGGCCGCTGGTTCTGGAACTGGCTTTGGTGGCCATTGTCCTGACGGTCTTGTTCGATGCGCGCTACCTGTTGGCCGTCGGCGTCACCATTGCGCTTTATGTCTGGTTTACCCTGGCGGTGACGGAATGGCGCGTGAAACTGCGGCGCGAGATGAATACGCAAGACACCGATGCCAACCAAAAGGCCATCGACAGCCTGCTCAATTTTGAAACGGTGAAGTATTTTGGCGCCGAAGAGCGCGAGGCGGCCCGCTATGACGGCGCCATGCGCGCCTATGCCAATGCGGCGCTGAAGACGGCCTATTCGCTGTCCTTTTTGAATTTTGGCCAAAGCCTGATCATCACCGGCGGTTTGATCGCGGTGATGGTGATGGCGGCAATGGGCGTACAGCAGGGCAGTCTGACCGTCGGTGATTTTGTCATGGTCAACGCTTATATGGTGCAGATCACCGTGCCACTGAACTTTCTCGGCTCCGTCTACCGTGAAATTCGCCAGAGCCTTGTAGACATGGGAGAGATGTTCGACCTGCTTGAGCAGCCCCCCGATGTGACCGACCGTCCTGGCGCAAAAGAACTCGACGTCACAAAAGGGCACATTCAGCTGACGGATCTGAGGTTTGCTTATGAGGTCGAGCGCGAGATCCTCAAGGGCATCACCATGGAGGCTAAGCCGGGCCAGACCGTGGCCATCGTCGGCTCCACCGGGTCGGGCAAATCCACCATCGGGCGGCTGTTGTTCCGGTTTTATGATGTGACGGGCGGCTCGCTGACCATCGATGGTCAGGATGTGCGGGACGTCACGCAGGCAAGTCTGCATGCGGCCATTGGCGTGGTGCCGCAGGACACCGTGCTGTTCAATGACACGATCCGCTACAACATCGCATATGGGCGCGATGGAGCTACGCAAGACGAGATCGAAGCGGCCGCGCGGGCAGCCCAGATTCATGACTTTATCGTGGGGCTTCCGCAGGGCTATGAAACGCCAGTGGGAGAGCGCGGCTTGAAGCTGTCGGGGGGAGAAAAGCAGCGGGTTGGCATTGCCCGTACCTTGCTGAAAGACCCGCCGATCCTTTTGCTGGATGAGGCGACCTCGGCGCTGGACACGGACACAGAACGCGAGATCAAAGAGGCGCTGACGCGGGCCGGTCAGGGGCGCACGGTGATCACGATTGCTCACCGCCTGTCCACCGTTGCCGAAGCCGACCTGATTGTTGTGTTGGAGCAGGGTGAGATTGCAGAAGCCGGCACCCACGAAGAGCTGCTGCAGCGGCAAGGACGCTATGCACACCTCTGGAATAGCCAACAGTCGGATCAGGATGCGGCCTGAGGTGCGGGGCCAAAGGGCATGATATGGACCTGACCTGGACCCTCTACATTTGCCTGTGCACGGTGCCTTTGCTGACGCTGTTGCCGCTTTGGCGGTATGAGGGCTGGTGGGTGCGCGCCTTTGAGTTTCCCGCGGTTCAGATTGCCGTGATCACCGGTGGTTCCCTGTTTCTGACGCTTTGGGTGTTTGGCTGGCCGTCTGGTTTGGGGTACGGGTTACCGGTGGTTTTGCTGGGCTGCACGGGGGTTCAACTGTCCCGCATCCTGCCCTACACCTTGGTGTTCCCCAACCAAATCCAATCCGCCCGGCAGCTGCGGCCTCGCGATCAGCTTCATGTTCTGGTGGCCAATGTTCTGATGACCAACCGCAATGCTGGGGCGCTGATGGATCTGATCCGCACGCGCGCGCCGGATCTTGTGCTCACGCTGGAGACGGACGCGTGGTGGCAGGATCAGTTTGCCGAGATTGAACAGGACTACCCATTTTCGATCAAGGAGCCGCTCAGTAACCTTTATGGGATGCACCTCTATTCCCGTCTTGAACTGGTGGATGCGCGCATTGCCTATCTGGTCGAAGATGGTGTGCCCTCCATTCATGGCGACGTGGTGCTGCGCTCGGGGGAGCGCGTGCGGCTGCATTGCCTGCACCCGGCGCCGCCAAGCCCGACGGAGAACGCAACCTCTGCCGAGCGGGACGGAGAGCTCTTGCTGGTCGCCCGCGAGTTGGATGCATCCGCCGGGCCGGTTGTGGTCATGGGCGATCTCAACGATGTGGCCTGGTCGGCCTCTACACGTTTGTTCCAAAAGGTGAGCGGACTTCTGGATCCGCGCATCGGGCGGGGGCTGTTCAGCACTTTTCACGCCGGCTATCCGCTGCTGCGCTGGCCGCTCGACCATGTGTTCTGCTCGCCCGATTTCACGCTGGTTCGGATCAGGCGGCTGGGGCAAATTGGCTCCGACCACTTCCCGATAGAAGCGGTTCTGCAGCACACGCCCCGTGCCCGTGATCTGCACCCCGAACCCGAAGCCAGCCCGCGCGAGGCTGAACGCGCGGAGGACAAGATTGCGCAGGTTGAAGCAGATCACACGGCACTTCCCTGAACCGCCTAAATGAAGAAGGCCCCGCCGGGACGGGGCCTTCTTCATTTGCCTTGCGGGAGCGGTTTACTCCGCTGCGCGCAGGGGCGTTGTGCCGTCCGGTTTGGCATCCCACTTGGCCTCTGGCGCCGCTTCGGTCATGTCATCCCAAAGCAGTTCTGTCGTGGGCAGTTTGCGCGCTTTCCTTGCCAGGCGCATGTCCTGCGCTATCCGGCTGGAACGCCCGCCGGTGAGACGTGCCATCAGGCGGCCCATCCAGGACATGTAGGTCGACAGCCACACCCGGATGGAGAGCAGCGAGGGCGTCACCACCAGCGTCAGCACGGTCGCAATGCCAAGGCCGAAAACAACGGCGGTGGCCAGCTGTTTCCACCAAAGCGCGGTGGGGCTGTCGATGGAATAGCCGCCGTTGATGAAGTCGAGGCTGATGCCGAACATCATCGGGGCCAGGCCGGCCATGGTGGTGACGGTCGTCAGCAGCACCGGGCGGATGCGCGCCTCTGCGGTGCGGATGATCGCCTCGATCCGGGGCATGTGCTGGCTGAACTCCTGATACGTGTCGATCAGCACGATGTTGTTGTTCACAACGATCCCCGCCAGCGCGACGATTCCGGTGCCCGTCATGATGATCGAGAACGGCTGTTGCATCACCATCATACCGATCAACACGCCTGTGGTGGAGAGAACCACCGCCAAGAGCACCAGCGCCGAGTTGTAGAAGGAGTTGAACTGCGCCAAGAGAATCACGAACATCAGACCCAGCGCCCCGGCAAAGGCCTTAGACAGGAAGGCACCGCTTTCCTCTTGTTCCTCTTGATCGCCGGTCCATTCCCAGGTGATGGTCGATGCAAAGGGAGTGGTGGTCTCCAGCCACTTGGTAATCTCGGCAAGCCGCTCGTTGGCATTCACAGGCGCGAGCCTCGCGCCCTCTTCCAGAGCGGTCTTGACGTCTCCTGCCGTGTCAGCCTGATCAAGGGCAAAGAGCATCAGCTGCTGACCATTTGGACCGGTAAACTCACCCTCGGACCCCTCCGGTGCGGATTTGACCAGCGCGAGGATCCGGTCTTCTCCGGTGTCGGGATGCGACATCACAACTTTGCTGAGGCCGGGTTCAAAGTCTGCCTTTACGTCATAGTACCTTTGCTGCTGCACGCGGCTGATTTGCGCCAGCTTTGGCACCGGCTTGCGGGTGATGAAATTGCTGAGCGGCACAAGACCGTCCGAGGTGCGCACCTTGAGGGTGTCCAGCGTCGACAGAACCCGGTCTTCGTCTGGCAGGCGCACGCGGATCTCGATCTCTTCGTCGGAACTATCGACCCGCATGGTGTCCAGAAGGATGCCGCGTGTCACCAGCTGCACCATGGCGCCCACGGTGGCCACATCGGCGCCGTAGCGGCCGGCCTTTTCCACATCCACGTCGATCTGCCAGTCGATGCCGGGCAGGGGCAGGGTGTCCTCCACCAGTTTCAGCCCCGGCATTTTGTCGAAATAGGCGCGGGCGGTTTCGGTGGCCGATGTCAGATCCTCCCAGCCGTCACCCTTGATGCGCAGGTGGATAGGCTTGCCCGAGCCGGGCCCCTGTTCCAGCGCATTGAGTTCGGTGACAAAGCCCGGAAGCTTGTCCAGCTCGGCGCTCAGCTCATCGAGCACGGTATTGCCGTCAAAAGCCGTTGCCGTCACTTCGCGCGTCAAAAGACCAAAGAACCAGGTTTCTGTCTCTTTTGGACGATCCTCCCAGGGGATGATCTCGAACTGGACCTGACCGATGGTATCCTGCGGCGACTGCCCGCCGCCGGGGCCGCCGGTGTCCAGCCCGCCTTCACCGGCAAAGGAGAAGACGTTGATCACCGCAGGGTGCGCCTTGATCACCTCTTCGGCCTGGCGGACCATCTCGTCTTTTTCTTCAAGCGAGATATTGCCCCGCGCCCGCACGAATGCGGTTGCCTGTTCGGGTTCGGAGTCGACAAAGAATTCGACGCCATAGTTGTTCTCACCGAAGGTTTTGAACACGGTCATGATGCTGAAGGCCACCACAGCGATCGTGATCAGCGGCATGAAAGGATTGCCTGCGATGAACTTGATGACATAGCCAAAGGGGGTGTGGCGATACCCGGCAGAAACCGACTTTGGCTTGCGCTCGATTCGCGCTGCACCGAGTGTGATGGAGGCTGCAAAGGCCGACAGCACAAAGACCAGCGCGCCAAAGATAGCGGGCAGGGCCGTGGGCATGTCAGAGGCCGCTTGCTCAGGGAGCAGGTAAGCCGGGTTCAGCATCTGCATGGCGCCGCCGAACATGCCCCAGATTGCCGGAGGCACCAGCAGGGCGCGCAGGGGCCACCATGGCAGAACCGCACGCAGCCCGTTCGAGGTGCCCTCGAATACGCGGCTGATCCGGCCTGACACACCGCCCATCACCGGCAGGTAGACCAGGGCCACCACCAGCGAGGCAGAGAGCACAAAGATCAGCGTCACCGGCAGCATGCCCATGAATTCACCCGGCACACCGGGCCAGAACAGCATCGGCAAAAAGGCGCAGAGCGTCGTCGCCGTCGAAGAGACCACCGGCCAGAACATCCGCTGCGCCGCCTCCACATAGGCGTGCATCGGGCCTGTGCCCTCCTTGATGCGCTTGTCGGCGTATTCCACCACCACGATGGCGCCATCCACCAGCATCCCCACGGCCAGAATCAGACCGAACATCACGATGTTGGAGACGGAAATCCCCATCAGCGCCAGAAGGGCAAAGCACAAAAGGAACGAGGTCGGGATCGCAAAGCCAACCAAAAGCGCGGCGCGGCTGCCGAGCGAAGACAGCACTACGATCATTACCAGCGCAATCGCAGTCAGCACCGAGCCTTCGAGCTGGCTGACCATCGACCCCACCACGCGGCTCTGATCGTTGGAGGTGCCAACTGCGATCGCGGCGCGCAGCTCTGGCGGCCATTTTTCCTGCGCCTTCGCAAGGGTCTCTTTCACCAGATCCACGGTGTCGATCAGGTTATAGCCCTTGCGCTTCACCACCTGCAGGGCAACCGTATCCTCGCCGTCAAAGCGGGCGGTGCCTTTGCGGTCTTCAAAGGTGTAGTTGATCTGGGCCAGCTCTCCCAATTTGACCACGCGATCACCGTTGGTCTTGATCGGCAGGGCATAGATGTCGCGCACGTCGTTGAAGGACGAGGGGATCTTGATCGAGAAGGTCCCTTGCGATGTTTCAACCTCACCGGCCGCGATCAGCTGGTTGTTGTTCTGAACAACGGTGATCAGTTCAAGCGCGGTTACGTTATAGGATTCAAGCCGCAAGGGATCGATCACCACCTCGACCATCTCATCGCGGTTGCCTGCGATTGGCGCCTCAAGCACCGCATCCAGCGCTTCGATATCGTCCTGCAACTGTTTGGCGATACGTGCCATTGTGCGCTCTGGCACATCGCCAGAGAGGTTCACGATCACGATGGGGAATTCGGAAAAGTTGATCTCGGTGATGACATATTGTTCGGCACCATCGGGAAAATCCGCCTGGGCCGAGTTCATGGCATCGCGCACATCGGCGATGGTCGCGCTTTTGTCCCAGCCAAAGTCGAATTCGAGCAGCACCCCGGCGTAATTCTCTGAAGCCGTGGCCGTCATCTCTTTGAGGCCGTCAAGATCCACCAGCTCGGATTCCATCGGCTTGATCAGCAGGCTTTCGCTGTCTTCGGCCGAAATGCCGGGAAACTGCACCGATACGTGCAGCATCGGGATATCGATGTCAGGCTCGCCCTCTTTTGGAAGGCTCACATAGGCAAACCCGCCCACAAGGAGCGAGATCAGAATAAAGGCCAGAACCATACGGGCCCGGTCTGCGGCCCATGAGACGATGCCGATCATTGGCTCGCCTCCCGATAGGTCGGCTCTACCGCCACCCCTTCGGTGACAAAGTCCTGCCCGACGACGATGACGTCCGCCTGTTCAGGCAGTCCGGCAACCCAAACACCATCTGCAGTATCCCGCAGCAGGTCGATCAGAGCAAATCCTGCAGTCTTGTCCTCGCGCACGATGCGCACCCCCAAACGTCCCTCATTGTTGAGGGTCAGCGCGGATTGCGGCAGCTTGTGGGCCTTTGTGCCTTCGGCAGAGATGGCGATATCAGCCGTCTGCCCGTCACGGATCTTGAGATCGCTGTTGTCGACGGCGATTTCGACCTCGAATGTCCGGGTGGTCATGTCGGCGGAGCGGCTGACAAAGGTGACGTTCCCCTGAACGCGCATGCCATTGGCCAGTTCGGCCCCGGCAAGGGCACCAAGAACGACCCGGTTCACTTCGGTTTCGGGAACAAAGCCAACCAGCTTGATCGTATCGAGTTGAATGACCGTCGCACACAGGCTGCCCGGCTGCATCAGGCTGCCGACCTCGGCAGTGTCGCTTTCCAAAAGGCCGTCAAAAGGTGCGGTGATTGTCAGGCGCGAGATTTCTTTGGCAGCGGCGGCAACGGCCGCCTGAGCGGATTCGATCCCGGCGCGGGCGGTTTCAAGCCCGCCTTTTGCTGCTTCAACCCCGGCCACGGCTGATCTTTCGCTGGCCTCTGCAGCAGCCAGTCGCGTCTCCGAAGCATAGCCGCCCTGCGAAAGCTTCTGCGCGGCCACAAGGTTGATCTGAGCTTCATGCAGACGCGCTTCGGCTTCTTCAAGACGGGCTTCTGCCTCGGGCGCGCGGGCTTTTGCTTCGGTCAGACGGGCTTTGGCTTCTTGATGGGCGGCATGGCGCGTGCCAGGGTCAAGTTCGCACAGAAGATCCCCAGCTTTGACCTGTGCCCCTTTGCGCAAAGGATCAGAAACGACGGTTGAGGTGGTTTCCGCGCGCACCTCGACCTGACGTGCGGCCTGGGTCTGCCCCCGCAGGATCACGGCGCTGTCCAAAGGACGCGCCTCGCTGCGCAGGGCAACGACGCCGATGCGATTCTTGACCGAGGCCTCTGAGGTCGCGGGCGGCGTGTTGGTTTCGGTTTTCTCGGTGGCTGACGCGGCAGCGTCGCTGGCGGTCTCCCCGCGGGCAAAGGCAAAAAGCTCGTCTCGTTCAAAGACGAGGAAATACAATCCGACGGTCACCGCGATGGCGGTCAGAAGGGGTATCAAACGCATTTCGGGCCTCTCTCACAAAAATGAGCGCTTGCCGATCAAGGATCAGCCAATCAAAAAAAGGGTTCCGCCAGACACCCGTGCACAGACATATTCAACATGTAGTCATTGTCCATACTAAACAAAGCGGTTCAGTTCACATTTTTTCACTTTTGTCCGAGATTTCGGCGGAGATGAAGGCGATAGCGGCTCTTGGCTTGGCCCCAAAGGCAGGATATGAGAAGCAGAAAAGTTCAACATACCGGCCAAGGCCAAGTGCACCAGGGACATATCCATGAGCGACACCGACAGCTTTATCGATGAGGTGACAGAAGAAGTTCGCCGCGACCGCTTGTTCTTGATGTTCAAACGATACGGCTGGATCGGTGGGCTGGCCGTCGTCCTGATCGTCGGCGGGGCGGCCTGGCGCGAATACAGCAAGGCCAAGGAACAAACCGCGGCGCAGGATCTCGGGGATGTGATGGTTGCGGCATTGGCTGCCGATGCCCCCCAAGATCGCGCGGCTGCTTTGGCCTCGGTTCCCGCCAGCACAGAAACTGGCGCTGCGATTGCCAAAATGATGCAGGCCGGTGCTCTTGCAGAGGCAGGGCAAACCGAAGATGCAGCTTCCCTTTTGTCCGAGGTCGCAGCGAATGGAGAGCTTGACCTGATCTACCGCCATATCGCCAGCTTTAAGGCTTTGGCCCTGCAGGCGGACAGCCTTGGCGTGTCCGATCGACGGATCCAATATGAGGCGCTGGCTCAGCCGGGTGCCCCGCTCGCCCTCCTGGCCTCTGAACAACTCGCTCTTTTGGACGTCCAGGAGGGAGATACGGGTGCCGCAATCGCGCGTCTGCGGGAGATCGTTGCCGATGCAACTGTCAGTCGGGACTTGAAAGACCGGGCAACTCAAGTGATTGTCGCTCTGGGTGGAAAACCGGATGCGGCGGACGCGTCCGAAGGGTAAGCCGTAACACAATGAACGTTCGCGCAAAAATGCGCGGCCAAAACAGGACGGACATGCGGGGCAGGACTATGAAGTCAGCTGAAATCTTCTTTGGAGCCGGGATGCGCTGGCGGGCGCTGATCTGCGGCACGGCCCTTGTGACTGTCCTGACGGCCTGCGCTGAACCTGAGGTCATTCTGCAGGGCCAGCGCGAGGATATCCGCTCTGATACCGCTGTGGATGTGGTCAACCAATCGCAGCCGATTTCACTTCCGAAGCAAACTGTGAATGCGTCTTGGGCGCAAACCCATGGCCTTCAGGCGCTGCGCACATCGCACCCGGCATTGAGTGCTGCGCCTCAGTTGGTCTGGGCGACCTCAATCGGGGAAGGCGATGCACGCCGTCAGCGGATTACGGCCCGGCCTGTTGTGGCAGATGGCCGGATCTACACACTCGACAGCGCCGCGCAGGTGTCGGCTGTTTCCCCGTCGGGGCAGGTCTTGTGGCAGTCGGACCTGATCCCCTCACGTGAGGGCGAAGGACAGGCAACAGGTGGCGGCATGGCCTATGACAGCGGCGTCCTCTACATCTCGTCTGGCTTTGGTGTTCTGACCGCGCTGGATGCGAGCAGCGGCAAGCAGATCTGGCGTCAGGAACTGGAGGCGACCGGATCGGGCGAACCCATTGTGCGCGACGGTCTTGTTTACCTCGTGGCGGGGGACGACACGGGCTGGGCGGTTCACACCTCTGACGGCCGGATTGCATGGCAGGTGGAAGGCGCGCCAAGCCCATCGAACGTTCTTGGGGCGCCTGCACCGGTGATCGCCGGGGACTACGTGATTTTCGCTTTCGGGTCCGGCGATTTGGTGGCCAGCTTCAAACGTGGCGGTGTACGGCGCTGGAATGCTTCGGTGGCCGGTCAGCGGGTCGGCACCACTTTGGCACGGATCAGCGATGTGACGGGCTCACCAGTCGTGGTTGGCAAGCGTGCCTTTGTCGGCAATCACTCCGGGCGCACCGTGGCGATCGACACCGACAACGGAGACCGTATCTGGACCGCGAGCGAAGGGGCCATCGGCCCGGTCTGGCCTGTAGGTGGCAGCCTGTTCCAGATCAGCGATCGAAATCAACTGCTGCGCCTGGATGCCGCCAGCGGCGCGGTGATCTGGGTTGTGGATCTGCCTGGCTACCTCAAGGACAAACCCGGTAAACGCGGCGAGGTGGTTGCGCACTACGGACCGATCGTGGCCGGTGGTCAGGTGATCGTCGCCTCAAATGACGGCCAGCTTCGCCTGTTTGATCCGCGTGACGGCAGCCTTGCCCGCACGGTTGAGGTGCCCGGAGGCGCCACGACAGAGCCGGTTGTTGCAGGCAAGACGCTCTATGTGGTCTCCTCCAAGGGAGATCTGCTCGCCTTCCGGTAAAAGCGATCAGGTCTTCCCCAAAGATACCAGATGCGCTATGGGGCGCGTCTGAATCGCAAAAAGTTGGGTCCGATGTCCTTTACCCTCGCTATCGTGGGCCGCCCGAATGTGGGCAAGTCCACCCTGTTCAACCGTCTTGTAGGCAAGAAACTGGCCTTGGTCGATGACCAGCCGGGTGTGACGCGCGACCTGCGCGAGGGTGAGGCGCGTCTCGGGGATCTTCGGTTCACCGTGATTGACACCGCCGGTCTGGAAGATGCCACCGACAATTCGCTCGAAGGGCGCATGCGCCGCCTGACTGAACGCGCCGTGGACATGGCCGATATCTGCCTCTTCATGATCGACGCCCGCACAGGTGTGACCCCGGTGGATGAAATGTTCGCTGAGATCCTGCGCAAAAAATCTGCCCATGTGATTCTGGCTGCGAATAAGTCCGAAGGTTCTGCTGCCGATGCGGGCGTCCTTGAAGCCTATGGTCTGGGGCTTGGCGAACCGATCCGCCTGTCGGGTGAGCACGGCGAGGGCATGAATGAACTCTATTCCGAGCTGCTGCCTATTGCCGAAAAGTTCGAGCAAACCGCTGAGGACCATGCACCGAGCACTGATGTAAGCGTGGACGAGGATCTGAGCGAGGAAGAGGCCGAGCAGGCCGCACCTGTTCCCACGGTCGACAAACCCTTGCAAGTTGCTGTTGTCGGGCGACCAAACGCCGGTAAATCAACGCTGATCAACAAGATCCTTGGCGAGGATCGCCTGCTGACCGGCCCCGAGGCCGGGATCACCCGCGATGCGATTTCCCTGCAGATCGACTGGGCCGGCACCCCGATGCGCGTCTTTGACACGGCCGGGATGCGCAAAAAGGCCAAGGTGCAGGAAAAGCTGGAAAAGCTTTCGGTGTCGGATGGTCTGCGCGCGGTGAAATTTGCCGAGGTGGTCGTGGTGCTGCTGGATGCAGAAATCCCGTTTGAACAGCAGGACCTTCGCATAGCGGATCTGGCCGAGCGGGAAGGACGTGCGGTTGTGGTTGCGGTCAACAAATGGGACGTTGAAGACAACAAGCAGGAAAAGCTGAAAGCCTTGAAAGAGGCCTTTGCACGCCTTCTGCCCCAGTTGCGCGGCGCGCCGCTGGTGACGGTTTCGGCAAAGACCGGCAAGGGGCTGGACCGTCTGCATGATGCGATCCTGCGCGCCTATGAGATCTGGAACCGCCGGGTGCCCACAGCCGCGCTCAATCGCTGGCTGACGGGCATGCTGGAGCAGCACCCGCCGCCAGCACCGCAAGGCAAGCGGATCAAGCTGCGCTACATGACACAAGCCAAGACCCGTCCGCCGGGGTTCGTGGTCATGTGCTCGCATCCCGACAAGATCCCGGCGAGTTACACGCGCTACCTGGTCAACGGGCTGCGGCAGGATTTCGACATGCCGGGCACACCGATCCGCCTGACAATGCGCGGGCAGGGCGATCAGAACCCCTACAAAGGCAAAAAGAAAGCGGCGCCCTCCAAGCTGCGCAAACATATTCAGGGGCGTCGCGACTGACCCCACTCGCTATTCCCAAGCGATATCGTTTGAGGCAGGCCTCCCGGTTCAAGGGCGGCCTGTTTTTGTGTGCACGTTTTGCGTGTTGCGATGCATTGAAATTCGTTACCAAGCCGTTAAAACTACCATAGAGAGGGGTGGCGTTTAGGCGGCGCCTCCTTGTGCAGGATCTATTCGAAGCGTTGGCCCCGCTGATTTCACAGGGGCGTCATAGAGCGTATTTAAGGGAGGTCTCATGGACCTGAGAGCTTACACGCGTGATTACACCCAAAAGGACAACCGCTTGGCGTCCTTGAGCTATTTTGGCACCTTTGCGGTTTACTTTCTGTCGCTGTACGTTGCGATTACCTATGTCGCGCAGTGGTATATCCTGCTGCCTGCCGGGCTTGTCTTTGCCTTTGCGGCGGTGCGGCTTTACGTGCTGCAGCATGACACGGGCCATCATTCCTTGTTTGAGACCCGTCGCCAGAATGAGATCGCGGGCCATGTGCTGTCACCCTTCACCTTTGCGCCTTTTGAGGTGATGAAGCAGAACCACAACCTGCATCACGCCAATATCGGCAATCTTGAACATCGTGAGACCGGTGAAATCCACACCATGACCCTGCGCGAATGGAAAGAGGCCGGGTTTTGGGAGCGGCTGACCTACCGGCTGTATCGCAATCCGCTGATCCTGGTGCCGGTCGGCTCGGCCTTTACCTATTTCATCCGCTATCGTTGGCCCAAGAATACCACCAAGTTCGGCATCATGGGCGTGCTGCTGCACAACCTGGTGATCATTGCCATGATCTCGCTTCTTTACTACGTGGCTGGAGCAACCGGCGTGCTGGTCTGGTTTGTCTTCTCTTTCCTTGGTGGCATGATCGGCGTTTTCCTCGTTTATCTGCAGCACAATTTTGAAGACACCTATTGGGACCGCCGCCCCGACCTGAACCCTCAGGTGGCAGCCTTGCAGGGATCGTCCTGCCTTGATTTCGGATGGTTCTTTGACTTTGCCGTGGCCAATATCACGCTCCATGACATCCATCATTTCAATGCCCGCATCCCCAGCTACCGGCTCCGCCAGTGCCATTACAACCTGCCGCCCGAGGTCGCCCCGCGCCGGATTTCCTTTGGTGAGGCTGTCCGGGCCTTGTCGCTCAAGCTTTGGGATGAAGAGCAAAAACGTCTGGTTCCCTTCCCTGGATAGAGTTTCTGTGTCATCCTTTTCGTCATGGAACTGTCATCGAACTTGGTGTCCGGCAGTGAAGATCAGCAATGAAAGGCAGATATGACAGCTATTCGCGAACTGACCGGTGTTGGCCCCGTCCTTGAGAAGGCGTTGCAAGAAAAAGGGGTTGCTTCGGTTGAGGAACTCGCCGCCTTGAGCGCAAAAGACCTGGCGCAGGTTTCCGGAATTGGGACGGCGCGTGCCGGGCGACTGCATCAGGCGGCTGCGGACCTTCTGGGCGCGCGGTCCACTGCGCAACGCAAACGCCCCGTCAAGCCAGCCCGTTCAAAAACTGTTCCAAAAGCTGAGGCAAATGAGGCGGGCGAGGCCACCGTCGACGAAGCCGAAGTAGAGTTGAGTGCGGCGCTGGCGGCTGCCGAAGCTGCGCGGCTGGCGGCTGAGGAAAAGGCGGCCAAGGCCAAGATCAAGGCGCGCAAGGCTGCGAAAAAGGCAGAAGCGCTGGCGCTTGAGATGACCGAGGCCCGCGCCAAGGCCAAGGAAAAGGCAAAACGCGTAAAGGCCAAGGCCAAGAAGGCAATTGAGCGGGAAAAGGCCAAGGCGGCTGCGATCCTGGCCCGCAAGAATGGCGAGGAGTCGGAAAAGCCTTCGAAAGCCAAGTCGGGCAAAGGCAAGTCTGCCAAGGCCAAATCAACCAAGAAGAAGACTAAAATGGTCTAATGTCACCATTGCCGATGGCCAATCGCGGCAGGCCAGTTGCGGAATAGAAAAACCGGCCCCAATCAGGGCCGGTTTCTTTTCCTGCGGCTGCGGCCAAGGATCAGGCCAGTATGCCCTCGGCGGTCAGAGTCAGTTTGCCACCAAGATACGGCGCCAGCGCCTCTGGCAGTTTGACCGACCCATCGGCCTGCTGGCCATTTTCCAGAACCGCGATCAGGCAGCGGCCCACGGCGAGGCCCGATCCGTTCAGAGTGTGCACAAATTCCGGCTTGCCGCCGCCTTCAGGGCGGAAGCGGGCGTTCATGCGGCGGGCCTGGAAATCGCCGGTGGTGGAGACAGAAGAAATCTCGCGATAGGCGTTTTGTCCCGGTAGCCAGGCTTCGATGTCAAAGGTGCGGCGCGCGCCGAACCCCATGTCGCCAGTACAGAGAACCACGGTGCGATAGGCCACGCCCAGCTTTTCCAGGATCCCTTCGGCGCAACCCAGCATGCGTTTCTGTTCGGCATCAGATGCGTCCGGATGGGTGATCGAGACCATCTCCACCTTTTCGAACTGGTGCTGACGCAGCATGCCGGAGGTATCGCGGCCTGCCGACCCGGCTTCGGACCGGAAGCAGAGCGTATGCGAGGTCATGCGGATGGGCAGGGCGCTGGCATCCAGGATCTCTTCCGCGACGGAATAGGTCAGCGGCACCTCGGAAGTCGGGACCAGCCACCAGCCATTGGTGGTCTGATAGCTGTCCTCGCCGAATTTCGGCAACTTATCTGTGCCATACATGGCCTCGTCCCGTACCAGAACGGGGGAGTTCACCTCGGTTAGGCCGTTTTCATCGACGTGCGTGTCGATCATGAACTGCGCGAGCGCCCGGTGGATACGGGCAACGGCGCCTTTCAGGAAGACAAAGCGCGAGCCGGACACCTTGGCGGCGGTCTCGAAATCCATTGCGGCGGCAACGCCCGCGATCTCGAAATGCTCCCTGGGGGCGAAATCCAGCTCTGCGGGCGTGCCCCAGCGGTTCACCTCCACATTGTCATTCTCATCCGCGCCGTCCGGCACATCTGCGGCGGGGCTATTGGGCAGGCGCGCGAGCATATCGGTCAGCTTGGCGTCCAGCTCTTTGGCTTCGGACTGAAGGGCGGCGACTTCGGCCTTCTTGCCTGCAACCTCGGTGCGCAGGCGTTCGAACTCTTCCTCGTCGCCCTTGGCCTTGGCCGCGCCAATGGCCTTGGCGGCCTTGTTCTGGGCGGCCTGTGCCTCTTCGGCGGCCTGGATCTTGGCCCGGCGCGCCTCATCGAGGGCCAGCACCTCAGATGAGACAGCCGCATCCCCACGCCGCGCCAGAGCGGCGTCAAAAGCGGCAGGATTTTCGCGGATCGCGCGGATGTCATGCATGAGGGTGGCTCCTGTCTAAGAGGCGATTTTGAATCAGTGCCAAACCTATGCCCGACCCGCACCCAAAGAGGAAGAGGGCAGAGCGGGGTTCGTGCACAAGTGTTGCAAGGCGGAATCTCAGCTTCAAGGCCCCGCCTTTGCCTTGCAACTGCCCATGCCAGCGCATAGGTTCCCCTGCAAAATCAGCGGCCCGCCATGGGCCCCCGTAGACAGAAGGAATATCCCCTTGGACGCAAATGCGATTGGCCAGTTTCTCCCGCTTATTCTGATCTTTGCGATCATGTACTTCCTGCTGATCCGCCCGCAGCAGAAGAAGATGAAAGAACACCAGAAAATGGTGCAGGACCTGCGCCGCGGTGATCAGGTGGTGACGCAAGGCGGGCTGATCGGCAAAGTCGCCAAGGTCAAAGACGACAATGAGATCGAAGTCGAACTGGCCGAGGGCGTCAAGGTCCGCGTCGTGCGCTCCACCATCGCGCAGGTGCTGTCCAAGACTGAACCGGCAGCCTAAGGCGCCTGTCCCAAATATCTGAAAAGGCAGGGCAATGCTGCAAATCGATCTCTGGAAGAGGGTGCTGATCTGGCTGGTCTGTGTGGCCGGCCTTTTGCTGGCCCTGCCAAATGCATTCTATACCCGCGTCGAACAGTCCAATGATGCTGTCGTTGCAATTGAAATGAAGGGCGAGACGCCCGAACGGCTTGAGGCTGCCGCGCAGTGGCCGGAATGGATGCCCGCTGGGCTTGTGAACCTCGGCCTTGATCTGCGGGGCGGTGCGCATCTTTTGGCCGAAGTTCAGGTCGAAGATGTCTATGCCGCACGTATGGCAGCCTTTTGGCCTGAGGTCCGCAAAGCCCTGATGAAAGAAAGGGCCATAGTTGGAGGGATTAACCAACAGCGCAGTCCCGCAGACCAGATTCGCGTCAAGATCTCGAAACCCGAAGGGATGGCACGCGCGCTTGAAGTGGTGCGCGGGCTGGCCAACCCGGTTACATCGCTGACCGGTGCCGGGGCCACCGATATCGAAGTCTCTGCCGAAGGCGATGTTCTGATCGTGCGCCTGACCGAGGCTGAGCGGCTTGCCTCGGACGATCGCACCGTGCGCCAGTCTCTTGAGATCGTGCGCCGCCGGATCGACGAAGTCGGCACCCGCGAACCCACCATCCAGCGTCAGGGCGCCGACCGCATTCTAATTCAGGTGCCGGGCATCGGCTCTGCTTCTGAGTTGAAAGAGATCATCGGCACCACGGCGCAGCTGACCTTCAACCCGGTTGTGGGCCGAGGCAGCGACCCTGACGCTCGCGCCGGGGTCGGCAACAAGGTGCTCCCGTCATTGGACGAAGCAGGAACCTACTACACCGTCGAAGCCGCCCCTGTTGTGACGGGCGAAGACCTTGTGGATGCGCAGCCCTCGTTCGACCAGAACGGCCGCCCGGCTGTGACCTTCCGGTTTGATACCTCGGGCGCGCGCCGGTTCGGGGATTATACGGCTGAAAACATCGGCTCTCCCTTTGCCATTGTTCTGGATAACGAGGTGGTTTCGGCGCCGGTCATTCAGGCCCATATTGCCGGTGGCTCTGGCATCATCACCGGCAATTTCTCCATCGAGGAAAGCACCAATCTGGCTGTTCTCTTGCGTGCAGGGGCCCTGCCTGCGGGGCTGGAGTTTCTCGAAGAGCGCACCATCGGCCCCGAGCTGGGTCAGGACAGTATCGATGCGGGCAAGATCGCGACCATCGTTGCCTTTGTCGCGGTGCTGGTATTCATGACGCTGTCCTATGGGCTCTTTGGGATCTTCGCCAATATCGCGCTTATGCTGAACGTCGCGTTGATCTTTGGCGCGCTCAGCCTGATCGGCGGAACGTTGACCTTGCCGGGGATCGCCGGGATCGTGCTGACCGTCGGCATGGCGGTGGACGCCAATGTGCTGGTGTTTGAGCGGATTCGCGAAGAGCTGAAAGCGGGCCGTGGTCCGGCGCGGGCCATTGATGAGGGCTACTCCAAGGCGCTGAGCGCCATTCTGGATGCCAACGTAACCACTTTCATCACCGCGGTGATCCTGTTCGCCATGGGATCCGGGCCGGTGCGTGGTTTCGCGATTACCCTGGGGCTGGGCATCATGACATCGGTCTTTACCGCGATTTTTGTGACGCGCCTGATGATTGTCATGTGGTTTGAACGGCGCCGTCCGAAAACGATTGAGGTGTGATATGCGGCTAAGACTTGTACCCGAAACGACCTCTTTCGACTTCTTCAAGCGTTGGAAGATCTGGCTTGGCATCTCGGCCCTCATGATGGTCGTGGGCTTTGCCTCCTTCCTGCTGCAGGGGTTGAACTTTGGGATCGATTTCCGGGGCGGCACCACCATCCGCACGGAAAGCACCCAAGCCATTGATGTGGGCGCCTATCGCGACGCAATGAGCCCGCTTGGGCTTGGCGACGTTTCCATCACCGAGGTGTTTGATCCGACCTTTGAGGAAGATCAGCATGTGGCGATGATCCGCATCCAGGCGCAGGAGGACGGCGAGTCGATCTCTGGCGAGATGATCGAGGAGCTGAATGCTGCCCTTGCCACCGTCGCGCCCGAGATCAAATTCGTCTCAGTCGAATCCGTTGGCCCCAAAGTGTCCGGAGAATTGGTTCAGACCGCAGTGATTGCCGTTGTTCTGGCCATCGGCGCGGTGCTGGTCTACATCTGGCTGCGCTTCGAATGGCAGTTTGCCCTGGGTGCGGTGGCGGCCCTGGTGCATGACGTTGTGCTGACCATTGGTATCTTCTCGGAACTGCAGATCAAGTTCGACCTGGCAATCATCGCGGCCTTGCTGACCATCGTCGGTTATTCGCTGAACGATACCGTTGTTGTCTTTGACCGCGTGCGCGAGAACCTGCGCCGCTACAAGAAAAAGTCGCTGGCCGAGGTGCTGAACCTGTCGATCAACGAAACCCTGAGCCGGACCATGATGACATCGGTCACTACGCTGATCGCGCTGATCTCGCTTTATGTGCTGGGCGGCGATGTGATCCGTGGCTTCGTCTTTGCGATGATCTGGGGTGTTATCGTCGGCACCTATTCCTCGGTTTTCGTGGCTTCCACAATCCTGTTGTGGCTCGGTGTCAAACGCGACTGGTCCAAACCGACGACGCCGACCGGCAACCAGTTTGCCAATATCGACGCCTGACCGTCGAAAAGACAGAACTGGCACGAAAGGCCGCAGGTTTTGCTTGCGGCCTTTTGCTTTTGCCCCATCTTGCCCCGTGCTAGAGATCGGTCAAACAGAATTCCGGGAGAAGCCTCATGCGCCTCAATGAAGTCACCTATTCCGATGCCGTACCGGTGGATGGCTACGGGGAGGGGTTCTTTCGCATCGGCGGCGAGGTGTATAATGGCGCGGTTCTGACCGGGGCAATGGGCACGTCTGCCTGGGGGGGCTATGAGGATCGCGCGGCGCTGCTGTCCCTTGCCGGAGATGTGGACGTCCTGTTCATCGGGACTGGTCCTGAGGTGGCCCATATCCCCGGTGATCTTCGCGCGGCGCTCGAAGGGGCGGGGCTGGGCGTTGAAACGATGAACTCCCCAGCGGCCTGCCGCACCTATAATGTGCTCCTGTCCGAAGGGCGCCGGATCGCTTTGGCGGTGCTGCCGGTATGACGCATCTTGCCGCGCGGGCGAATACGTCTTTTGCGCGGGGCGGCAATGGGATAGTCAGTCATTCATGACATTGAATGTAACCGATCTTGCGATCGCGCGTGGCGGTCTGCCGGTGCTCGAAGGCCTCAGCTTTCGGCTGGAGCCGGGCCGCGCCCTGATCCTGCGCGGACCGAACGGGATCGGCAAAACCACGCTTTTGCGCACCATCGCGGGGCTGCAGCCGCCGCTTGCGGGTCAGATCGAGGGGGCAGAGGACCAGATCGCCTATGCGGCCCATTCTGACGGATTGAAACAGGCTCTGAGCGTGACAGAGAACCTGATCTTCTGGGCGCGTGTTTTTGGCACCTCGTCGGTTGAACCCGCGCTGACGGCCTTTGATCTGAACGCCTTGAAAGACCGCGCCGCAGGGGCGCTTTCGGCGGGGCAGAAACGCCGTCTGGGTCTCGCGCGGATGCTGGTCACGGGGCGGCCCATCTGGGTGATGGATGAACCCACGGTCAGCCTGGACACTCGGGCAGTCGCCATGTTCGCGGATGCGGTGCGTGCCCATCTGGGGCAGGGGGGAGCGGCGCTGATCGCGACCCATATCGATCTGGGCCTGTCCGAGGCAGATGTGCTGGACGCTGGAGCCTACAAGGCCACCTTGCCTGCGCTGGATGACTTTGATGAGGGCTTTTTATGATTGCCCTGTTGATGCGGGATCTGCGCCTTGCAGTGCGTGCTGGTGGGGGCTTTGGCCTCGGCCTTGCCTTTTTCCTGATTGTGACGGTCATGGTGCCATTCTCTGTGGGGCCGAACTCCGAGTTGTTGACCCGGATCGCGCCGGGGGTTCTGTGGCTCGGCGCGCTGCTGTCGTGCCTGTTGTCGCTAGACCGGTTGCTGGCGCTGGATTGGGAGGATGGCTCGCTGGATCTTCTGGCGACTGCACCCTTGCCGCTGGAGGCGGTTGTGAGCGTCAAGGCGCTGGCCCATTGGATCACCACCGGTCTGCCGCTGGTGCTCGCCGCGCCGGTGCTGGGCGTGTTGCTGAACCTGCCGGGACAGGGCTTTTTGTGGCTGGTCCTCTCGCTGTTTCTGGGAACGCCTGCATTGTCGGTGATTGGCACCTTTGGCGCGGCGCTTACCGTGGGTCTGAAACGGGGCGGGCTGTTGTTGTCGCTTTTGGTAATGCCGCTTTATGTGCCGACACTGATCTTTGGCGCTGAGGTGGCCCGCCGCGGCGCCGAAGGCATGGCGGTGCAGACGCCGCTGTTGATGCTCGCCGGTATTTCGGCGGCAGTGATCGCTCTATTGCCCTTTGCCAGCGCCGCCGTCTTGCGTATCAATCTGCGCTGACGGATATGCGACAAAAGAGCATGGGCGAGAGAGACTTGAAACTTTGGGAGCGGGGAACAAGATAGCCACCATGTCGATCTGGGAATACGCAAATCCGAAAAAGTTCCTCACCACCACGGAACGGGTGATGCCCTTTCTATGGGGCGTCTCGGGCCTGTTGATGGTCGTGGGGCTGATCTGGGGTTTCTTTTTTACACCCGATGACTACCGGCAGGGGTCCACGGTCAAGATCATTTTCCTTCACGTGCCCGCCGCGCTGATGGCGATAAACGCCTGGTTCATGATGCTGGTGGCCTCGCTGATATGGCTTGTGCGCCGTCACCACGTGAGCGCTCTTGCCGCCCGCGCCGCAGCCCCGGTCGGCGTCGTGATGACCCTTATCGCACTCGTCACAGGCGCGATCTGGGGCCAGCCGATGTGGGGCACCTGGTGGGCTTGGGATCCGCGTCTGACCTCTTTTCTGGTGCTGTTCCTGTTCTATCTTGGCTACATTGCCCTTTGGGAGGCGATTGAAGATCCGGACACGGCAGCCGACCTCACGTCGATCCTATGCCTTGTCGGCTCGGTCTTTGCGGTGCTTAGCCGCTATGCGGTGAACTTCTGGAATCAAGGATTGCACCAAGGCGCTTCACTCAGCCTTGATAAGGAAGAGAATGTCGCCGATGTGTTCTCAAACCCGCTCTATGTCTGCATGGTGGGCTTTGGTCTCTTTTTTATCGCAATGGTGTTCTATCGCACTGGAACCGAAATTCGCGCGCGCCGGATCAAGGCGCTGATGGCGCGTGAAAGGATGGAGGCATGATGCCTGATCTTGGAAAATACGCTGATGCGGTGCTGTCGTCATATGCGGCCTCGATCCTTTTGCTGGTGCTTTTGGTGGTTGTGACGCTTTGGCGCGGCCGCCGGGTACGGGCTGAGATGGAGCGGCTGGAACAGGGGCGGGTGAAGCGAAATGGCTAAGATCTCTCCTCTGATGGCAGTGCCTGTCGTTGTCTTTGCGGGCTTTGTCGGCCTGGCGCTTGTGGGCATGTTCCGCGATGACCCCGAAAGCCTGCCCTCGGCGCGCGAAGGCCAGCCCGCGCCGCCCGTGGTGCTGGACGCCTTCCCCGGCAAGGCAGGTTTTGACGATGCCACCCTGCGGGACGGGACGGTGAAGCTGGTCAACTACTGGGCCAGCTGGTGCGCACCCTGCCGGGCCGAACATCCGACGCTGGAAGCTTTGTCTGCCGAGGGCGTGCCGATCTATGGTGTCAACTACAAGGACCAGCAGGACAATGCTGCCGCCTTCCTTGAGGAGCTTGGCGACCCTTACACCGCCATCGGCCGGGACGAGAAGGGCCGCATGGCATTGGATTGGGGCCTTTACGGCGTGCCGGAAACCTATGTGATCGATGGGCAGGGCAAAATCGTTCTGCGGTTTGCTGGTCCGATTACATCTTCGGTGGTGGAAAAGACCTTGCGCCCGGCGATGGAAAAGGCGGCCGCTCAGTAAGCAGTTGGCTTCTCGATTACAAATGACGCCCGCCGCAGGCGGGCGTTTTTGATTCCTTGAAATGCGTCACTCAAACAGCGACAGATCCAGCTTTAGCCCGGTGCCCAGCCAGATACCGTGGTCGCGGTGATCGGCCAGCTCGTTGCCTGTTTCGGGGTGGGCAAAGACAATCAGCCCATCGCGGTTCAGCGCCAGCCAGGGCAGGAGCTGGGCAAACTGTGCGGGGCTGGCAGCCAGTTGGCAGGACCACATCGGGTGCGGGCCGACCAATTTGTCATGAACTCGGCCCATCTTGACGCCAAACATCTGTGCCGCGCGCTGACACAGGACCAAGGCCTGCTCCACCGTGTCCGCATCGAAATAGACATGGGCGTGATAGCCGGTGATGCTCTCTGAATCTTTGAGGCCGTTCTCTGCCAGATCACTCATGTTCTCCATCTCCTTCACGGATCCCAGTTCGCTCAAAAGAAAAGGCGACCCCTTGGGGTCGCCTTCTGCAATTGCTTCTGGCGCGCGTCCTACGACTTTGCCAGGTTGCGCAGCACGTAGTGCAGCACGCCGCCGTGTTCGATGTATTCGATCTCGGGCGCGGTATCGATGCGGCACTTGAGCGTGATGGTCTTGGTGGTGCCATCCGCATAAGTGATGTCGCAAGGCACCTCTTGCTGCGGCTCGATGGTGTCCAGACCGTGGATTGAGACGGTTTCATCACCGGTCAGTTTCAGCGATTTGCGGGTGTCGCCTGCGGTGAACTCGAAAGGGATGACGCCCATGCCAACCAGGTTGGAACGATGGATACGTTCAAAGCTCTCGGCGATTACAGCCTTGACGCCCAGAAGCGCAGTCCCTTTGGCCGCCCAGTCACGCGAGGAGCCCGCGCCATACTGCTCACCGCCAAAGACCACCAGCGGAATGCCGGCTTCCTGATAGGCCATCGAGGCTTCATAGACCGAGGTCTGCTCGCCATTGGGGCCTTTGGTGTAGCCGCCTTCAACGCCATCCAGCATTTCGTTCTTGATGCGGATGTTGGCAAAGGTGCCGCGCATCATGATCTCGTGGTTGCCGCGGCGCGAGCCGTAGGAGTTGAACTCACGCGGAGCCACTTGCCGTTCGATCAGGTACTGACCAGCCGGTGTGCTGGTCGCGAAAGAGCCCGCCGGGGAGATGTGGTCGGTGGTGACCATGTCGCCCAGGATCAACAGCGGCTTGGCGCCCTCGATGTTGGAGATGGTGCCCGGCTCGGTGCCCATGCCCTGGAAGTAGGGCGGGTTCTGGATGTAGGTCGAGGTTGCGGGCCAGTCGTAGGTTTCCGCATCGGTGGTTTCCACCGCCTGCCATTTTTCGTCGCCTTTGAAGACATCGGCGTATTTCGACAGGAAGGCCTCGCGGGTGACAGTTTCCTGCACGAGGTCCGCAACTTCCTGGGTCGAGGGCCAGATGTCTTTCAGGTAGACGTCCTTGCCATCGGCGGTTTGTGCAATCGGATCGTTTGCCAGATCGATGTCCATGGTGCCAGCCAGTGCGTAGGCGACAACCAGCGGCGGCGAGGCCAGATAGTTGGCGCGTACATCGGGGCTGATGCGGCCTTCAAAGTTGCGGTTGCCCGACAGGACCGAGGTCGCCACCAGATCGCCCTCAGCGATGGCTTCGGAGAGCTCCTGCTGGATCGGACCGGAGTTGCCGATACAGGTGGTGCAGCCATAGCCGACGAGGTTGAAGCCGACCGCATCCAGATGCTCTTGCAGGCCTGCGGCCTCAAGATATTCGGACACAACCTGCGAACCCGGCGCCAGCGAGGTCTTGACCCAAGGCTTGCGGTTCAGGCCCAGTTCGTGCGCCTTTTTCGCAACCAGACCCGCGCCGATCATCACATAAGGGTTCGAGGTGTTGGTGCAGGAGGTGATCGAGGCGATCACGACCTTGCCCGATTCCATGGTGTAGTCTTCGCCTTTGACGGCGACTTCCTTGCCCATGGGGCGCTTGAAGGTGTTTTCCATCTCCTGACGGAAAGCGGCCTGCGCGTTGGTCAGCGGCACATAGTCCTGCGGGCGTTTGGGGCCGGAAATCGCCGGAACGATGCTGCTCATGTCGAGCGACAGGGTGTCGGTGTAGACCGGCGCATAGTCCGCATCGCGCCAGAAACCGTTTTCCTTGGCGTAGGCTTCGACCAGCGCGATACGATCTTCGTCGCGGCCGGTGTTGCGCAGGTAACGGATGGTTTCAGCATCGATGGGGAAGAAGCCGCAGGTCGCGCCATATTCCGGCGCCATGTTGGCGATGGTGGCACGGTCCGCCAGCGGCAGACGGTCCAGACCTTCGCCGTAGAATTCGACGAATTTGCCCACAACGCCCTTTTGGCGCAGCATTTCGACGACCTTCAGCACGAGGTCGGTGCCGGTGGTGCCTTCGACCATGTCGCCGGTCAGCTCAAAACCGATGACTTCGGGGATCAGCATGGAGATAGGCTGACCCAGCATTGCGGCCTCGGCCTCGATACCGCCAACACCCCAGCCCAGAACGGCTGCGCCGTTGACCATGGTGGTGTGGCTGTCGGTGCCGACCAGCGTGTCGGGATAGGCGACTTCATTGCCGTCCTGATCCACGTCGGTCCAGATGGTCTGGGCCAGGTATTCCAGGTTCACCTGGTGGCAGATGCCGGTTCCCGGAGGCACAACGCGGAAGTTATTGAAGGCGCCCTGACCCCATTTCAGGAACTGGTAGCGCTCCATGTTGCGCTCATACTCGCGGTCCACGTTCATCTGGAAGGCGCGCGGGTTGCCGAACTCGTCGATCATGACAGAGTGGTCGATGACCAGATCTACCGGGTTCAGCGGATTGATCTTCTGCGCATCGCCGCCAAGCGCTTTGATGCCATCACGCATTGCGGCAAGGTCCACAACGGCGGGAACGCCGGTGAAATCCTGCATCAACACGCGGGCCGGGCGATAGGCGATCTCGCGCGGGTTCTTGCCGCCATTGGCGCCCCATTCGGCAAAGGCCTTGATATCGTCGGTTGAGACCGAAAAGCCGCCGTCTTCGAAGCGCAGCATGTTTTCCAGCACGACCTTCAGTGCCGCCGGCAGTTTCGAAAAATCGCCGAGACCCGCCTCGGTGGCTGCGGGGATCGAGTAGTAGGAAATCGACTTGCCACCGGCGCTGAGCGTGCGGCGCGTCTTGGCATTGTCCTGTCCGACGGTGATAGGCATGTTGGCCTCCCTCTGGATGTGAAAATGGGGAATTCGCTGCTGGCTATCTGCAACAGGTTGGCCTTTGTTTCAATAGCGGAAACGCCGCATGGCTCAATTTTTGTATGCAATAGTACACAAATCTTGCGAAGGGCACAGAAATCACGTTTGAAACAGCTCTCAAGAATGATTGATTGGCCTTGTCGGTGCCAGTGAGTTACATCGAAGACCGGGCAGGCCATGTCCTGCGCGTCGACGTAGAAACCCACAATGGATGTTTTGCCAACAATGAAGACTATTGCCGCCTTGGTCAGCCTGCTGTGCGTTGCATTCCCGGCAATGTCTGTTGCCGAGCCTGAGCCGTCTCCCGTGGTTGTGGAACTGTTCACTTCGCAAGGCTGTGCCTCCTGCCCACCTGCGGATGCGTTGATGCACAAACTGTCGCAACGCGATGATGTTCTGGCGCTGGCGTTCCACGTTGACTATTGGGACTATATCGGCTGGGAGGATATCTTTGCCGATCCGGCCTATACCGCCCGCCAAAAGGCCTATGCACAGGCCATGGGCCGCCGGATGGTTCACACACCGCAGATGATCGTCATGGGCCACGAGGATGTCGAAGGCGCGGACGCCATGGCCTTGGCCGATGCTATTGCACGCCATCGTACAGAGCCGAGCCCGGTGTCGCTTTCGATGACTGCAACCCCCTCTGAGGTTGCAATCTCCCTTCGCCCCGTGAGTGGTGCTACACCCGGTCCTGCTGTTGTGGATCTTATTCGTTTCTCTCCGCTCAAACGTGTGGCCATAAGCCGTGGTGAACTGGCTGGACGCACGTTTGACTATGCAAACATCGTCGAAGACTGGACGCGGATCGCCGAGTGGGACGGAAGCGAACAGCTGAATTTCACACTTCCTGTTCCAGAGGGGCAGTCTGTTGCGATCCTTGTGCAGAAAAGAGAGAACGGGCCCATTCTTGCTGCGGCACGGTTGCGGTAACCGGATTTTGGTTCGGTCTTTATGATTGCGCTGCCGATTTGGGTTGCGCAACAAAGGGCTTCCAGCGCCTGTGGATCCAGAACCATTGTCCCATGTGCTGGCGAACGACGTTTTCCAGGTCATCGCAGATTGCGCGGGTCATTGTGAGCGGATCGGAGGCGGGTATCTCTGGGTTCAGGAGAATGTCGAAATCCAGGCCGTTTTCCTTTCTGATTCCGTAGACCGGGATCAGGGCAGCACCGTACTTTAAGGCAAGCTCGGCCGGGACCTTGGATGTGACCGCTGGTTTGCCGAAGAATTCAATTTCCTCTCCACCGTGTGCATGGAGGTCGGCGACAATGGCGATATTGCCGCCTTTCTTGAGATGCCGGACCATTTCGACCATACCGCGTTTGCCCTGTTCGAACATTGGTTTCCCATTGCCTTCGATCGCGCGGACGTAATGCGTATTGAAATAGGGATTCGCCATGCGTCGGTAGAGGGCGCCCATGGCATACCCTTTTGCGATCAACCCGGCGCGCGCAGCGTCGTAATTTCCCAAATGGCCTGTCACCAGGATGACGGGGCGCCCCTCGGCCTGTGCCCGCTCCAGGGCGGCCAGACCGGGTCCATGGATTGGCGCCTCATGTGCACGCTGCAAAAAGGGTTGGCCGGCGTAAAGCTCAGCAAGGGTGCGGCCGACATTGTCTGCCACTTCGCGGCAAATCTGCTGAACCCTCTCATCAGGCAGATCCGGGCAGGTCAGAGCGAGGTTCTCATGAATGCGGCGCTCAAAGCCAACGACAGGTGACAAGAGGCGAACCAGACGACCCATGCTTGCCACGCGCAATCGATATGGCGTTACCTGCAAGACACCAATTAGGGAGCGCAGAAAGAGGTTGCTGGCAAAATATTTGGCTTTTGCCGGGACGGAAAGCTCTGAGGCTGCGATGGGCATGGCTGGGAACGGTCTGCTTGGCTTGGAGATACGCAGCGCAATGCACTGCGATCAATGACAATCGCCAACCATAATCGCGGATCAACAAAGGTGCAAGCAAGCCGACCTGCGGTCTGGCCCCTGCGACGACATCGCAAAAAGGCTTTGGCTGCAAAGGGGGAGGAGAGGGAAGGCCTTTCGCGGCCTTACGACTCTTCTTCCTCATCCGATTTCAGCTCGATCTCGCCATTGTCTACGAGATCGCGCATGGCGCTGACGATCAGTCCAAAGGCCGCCTCGCCATCGGAGCGCCGCACCTTGCCACGTTCTGCCACTTCTTCGCGGATGTTGGTGGCCATGCGGTTTGACATGTTCTCCAACAGGAATTCGCTGGTGGCCACGTCTTCTTCGTCGGTGGCAAAGGCGATGGCGGTCACGAGGTCCGGCTGCGCCAAGACACGCATCAGCTTCGGTACATCCAGCGGCTGCATGCGCTGCGCAATCAGACCGTAGGTGTAGATGGCCTTTCGCACGTCGGTGGCAAAGTCCTGATCCTCTTCTTCAAGGGCGTTCAGAACTTCGTCGCGCTTGGCAGCCGCCGCTTCGGTCAGGATTGCCCCGACGCGCTTGCCGGGCGAGACATCGAAAGCGAGGTCCGGGCGGGCTTCGACCTGAGCGGCCAGCGACAGACCGATGCGATCCACGGTTTCCGGCGTTACGTTGCCCGTCTGACTGACGGCATAGGCGATACGGCGCGCCACAGGGCCGGGCAGCGCAGCCAGCATCTGTGCGGCCTTCGCCGTGTCGAGTTTGGAGAGCAGAACCGCGGCCACCTCGGTGCTTTCAGCTTCAGCCAGCGAGGCCAGGTCTTCGGGAGGCAGCTGCTTGAGACGGTCCCATGGGTTGCCAAACTGGCGCACGCCAGCCTCTTTGCGCAGGCGGCTGGCCGTCAGACGGCTGATTTTGCCGTCCATGGCCGTCAGGGCACCGGCCAATCCATTCGGGAAGGTCAGGCCGACATTATCAAGCATTTCGGCAAATTCGCTGGCAACCGCATAAAGCGTCTCGCGATCGACGATCCGCATCTTGCCCATCTGCTGGGTCAGTTCCATCTGCAATTCGTCAGGAAGTTCCTCGATCGGGATGTCTGCGCCTTCATTCAGCAGCAGGCGCACCACGATCGCGGCTTTCGCTTTGCCGCTCAGCTTGACTGGAGAACCACCCATGGACCCACCCATCGGACTGTCCATTCCCATGCCCCCCATCGGGGAAGGGGCGGAGAAATCGCCAAAGCCATCTCCACCTGTCGCCATGGGGAGCGCCAACATCTGGTCGTCTTGCATTTATAGGACCCTTGCCAAAAAGATTCTCTTTCTGTGAGGTCCACAGTAGATCGGCAGCGGTAAAGAAAGGCTGAAGCTCAGTAGGTTGATGTCTGGCCGGTCTCTAGCGCCTTGCGCAACGACACTTCGGGCCAGGTGCCGGTTCCGCCGCGTTTGCGGATCTCCTTCCATTGAGCCAGAGCGAGGCCAACTTTTCCTTCCTGGACAAAGCCTTGCCCCATGTAGGAACGTGCCAGGAGGTTGCCCGGATCCGTGGCGATGGCGCGCTGGTAATACTGATTTGCCAGCTCCAGATCCCCCAGCTTGCGATGGGTGAACCCCCAATAGGTCAGTACCCGAGGCGATGCCTGATCGGGCATTGCGGCCAGCACCTCCTGGGCCTCGCGCAAACGGCCTGCATAGGCCAATTCGCGCACAGCGCCATAGAGCGTGTCGGGGGCCAAAGACGATTTTTTGGGATTCACGCATTTGCCGGATTTCTGGTCCCAGACCTTGGCGCCCTTGCATTCCTTGGTGGTCTGCGTGGGCTTGGGGGCCGACCAGTCGTCTCCGCCTGCGGCAAAGGCAGCGGCGGGAAGCGAAAGCAAAGCGGCAAGAAGCGATGAGCGCATGAAATTGTTCCTTGTGAAAAACACCTCTGGATCAACCTATCCGCAATCGTCTTGCGCGTGGGACACATTTTGTTGAACAGGCGCGCATTCGCCCACGCCGTATCGCTCCACGGGCGCCCGGATGTGCAAACGCCCCACCGGTTTGGGCGGGGCGTTTGGCAATCAAAACCGGGGCGTTGTTATTCGCCAAAGACCCGCTTGAAGATCGTATCGACGTGTTTGGTGTGATAGCCCATGTCGAATTTTTCCTTGATGCCGTCTTCGCCCAAGGCGGCCACGACTTCAGCGTCGGCAAGCAGAAGCTCTTGGAAATCCAGGCGTTCTTCCCAGACTTTCAGGGCGTTGCGCTGCACCATGGAATAGGCGTCCTCACGAGACACGCCAGCCTGCGTCAGCGCCAGAAGCACCCGCTGAGACATCACGAGGCCGGGGAACTTGTTCATGTTTTCCAGCATGTTCTCAGGGAAGATCAGCATCTTGTCGATGACGCCGGTCAGGCGGTTCAGGGCAAAGTCCAGCGTCACGGTGGCGTCCGGGCCAATGCCGCGCTCCACCGAAGAGTGCGAGATATCACGCTCGTGCCAAAGCGCCACGTTCTCCATCGCCGGGATCACGGTCATGCGCACGAGACGGGCAAGACCAGTCAGGTTTTCAGTCAGGACCGGGTTCTTCTTGTGCGGCATCGCGGAGGAGCCTTTCTGGCCCATCGAGAAGAATTCCGCGCCTTCCAGCACCTCGGTACGCTGCATATGGCGGATCTCCACCGCGACATTCTCGATCGAAGAGGCGATGACGCCAAGGGTGGCAAAGAACATCGCGTGACGGTCGCGCGGGATCACCTGGGTCGAAATCGGTTCGGGAGAGAGGCCAAGTTGGGCACATACGTGCTCTTCGACGCGCGGATCGATATTGGCGAAGGTACCGACAGCGCCCGAGATGGCGCCGGTGGCGATTTCCTCGCGGGCGGCCTCAAGTCGTTTCTTGTTGCGGTCCATTTCCGCATAGAAACGCGCAAAAGTCAGGCCCATGGTGGTGGGTTCGGCGTGGATCCCGTGGCTGCGGCCGACGCGCACGGTGTCCTTGTGCTCCATGGCGCGCTTTTTCAGCGCTGCGAGCAGGTTGTCCATATCGGCCAACAGGATATCAGCGGCGCGCACCAGCTGCACGTTCAGGCAGGTGTCAAGCACGTCCGAAGAGGTCATGCCCTGATGTACAAAACGAGCCTCTTCGCTGCCCACGTGTTCGGCCAGGTGCGTGAGGAAGGCGATCACGTCATGTTTGGTGACGGCTTCGATCTCGTCGATCCGCGCGACGTCGAATTCCACGTCCTTGGCCTTCCAGACCGCCTCGGCGTTTTCGCGCGGGATCACGCCCAGATCGGCCATGGCGTCGCAGGCGTGCGCCTCAATCTCGTACCAGATACGGAACTTGGTCTCGGGCGACCAGATGGCGACCATGTCGGGGCGGGCATAACGGGGGATCATAGGCTCAGGCACCTTTCGCAATTGCGGGAACACTTGCGCCGCGTCATAGACCGCTCTGCCCAAAGGAACAAGCCACCTGAACGGGGGAGAGACCTATTGTCCGCCTTTGCCCGGTGGCTGATCACTCCTCCAAGCTAGCCTTTGAGGACGCGGTCAAAGTCTTCCTTGTTGCGGCAATAGTCCGGGGCGGCATCCAGATGGTCATGCTCAGCCTGAAGACGGGTGCAACCGCCCTGATCCTCGCAACGGCTGCAGCGCATGATGGCGCGCATCAGCTTTGGGCCTTCCTGTTCGGGATCGCGTGCAATGATGTCGACCATGTCGATGCCCAGCCGGTCGGCCATACCGTTGACCAAATCCGAGCTTTTCTCCAGTTTCTTGATCAATCCCATGCTGCGTCTCCTATCGTGCCTGCTGTGGTGCGAATGCATTTCAACCGATCATGGCGAAAGAAACGGCTTCGGCCTTGATGTCGATCAATCGAGGCGGGATTCGCGCGCTGTGCTCTGTCAGAGTGGGGACTTGTCGATGGTGACCACCCGCGCACCGCTTTCCAAGGTTCGGTGCACCGGGCATTTGTCCGCAATCTCCAAGAGCCGCCTGCGTTGCTCGGAACTGAGCGGCCCGCTGAGGCAGATCTTGCGGGTGAACTGATCGATCTTGGCCGGCCCCGACGGCGCGGCATCCTGCGCGTGGACCTTGTCATGGCAAACGTCCACTGCAACGGTTTCTAGCGGCCAGCCCTTGCGGCGGGCATACATGCGGATGGTCATCGATGTACAGGCCCCAAGCCCGGCTGCGACAAAGCCGTAAGGCGACATGCCACGGTTGGTGCCGCCGTAGGCGAGCGGTTCGTCTGCAAGGGCATGATGATGGGGGCCGGACTGGATATCCTGCAGAAAACCGTTCGGATCCGCCTCGGCAACGCGGACCACACCTTCAGGGGCGCCGGGGGGCGGGGCAGGGGGCGACATCTCGATATAGCGCCGCGCCCAGGCCGCGATCACCTCGGCGGCGTATTCGGCATCCTGCGCGCGCGTGATCAGATGGTCGGCATCATCCAGCGTGACAAAGCTTTTTGGGTGCTTGGCAGCCGCAAAAATCTCAGCCGCATTGTCAATGCCGACGGTTTCATCACGCGGCGCATGCATCACCAGCAGTGCGGCGTGCAGATCCGCAATCGAAGGGCCAAGTGCACTTTTGCGTATATCCTCAAGGAACTGCCGCTTGATTGTGAACGGGCGGCCCCCCAATGACACCTCGGCCGCACCTTCGGCTTCGATGCGCCCGAGCTGCCCGCCAAAGTTATGGGCAACATGTGCAGGATCAAAGGGCGCGCCAAGCGTGACCACCCCGCGCACCGACGGGATCCTGGCCCGTGCACGCAACACAGCAGCGCCGCCCAAGGAATGCCCGATCAGCAGGGAAGGGGCCATGTCACGCCCGGCCAGATACTGCGCGGCAGCAATCAGGTCGGCGACATTGGAAGAGAAACTGGTGTTCTCGAACTCTCCGTCCGAATGGCCGAGGCCCGTAAAATCAAAGCGCAGAACCGCAATGCCCATGGAGGCCAGCCGCCCCGCAATACGCCGCGCCGCCGGGATATCCTTGGAGCAAGTGAAACAATGGGCAAACAGCGCCGTGGCCAGCACCGGCCCGTCTGGCAGGTCAAGACGGGCGGCAAGCGTGCTTCCGGCGTGGCCGGGGAAACTGATACGTTCTGAGGGCATTGGAGATTGGCCTTTGGGTTGCTCGATCCTAAGGTGCGGCAGCAGGGGCGCGGCGGCAAGGTTTCGCCCCGGGAAAACACGCGAAGGTGAAGGGACGGGATCGTGGAGCATATCGAAGGCATCGGTTCATTTGTGCCGCAGGATGGGCGCGACCATGATATGTGGGCGCGGCTCTCCCAGTTCTGTGCAAGCGAGCCGCAGGCCTTTGACCGCAATCCCGAAACCAGCCATGTGACCGGCTCGGCCTTTGTTTTGTCGCCGGATCTTGGTTCCGTTCTGCTCACGCATCACCGCAAGCTTGATCGCTGGCTGCAGCTGGGCGGGCATTGCGATGGCATTGCCGATGTGGCCTTTGTCGCCTTGAAAGAGGCCTATGAGGAAAGCGGTCTGTCCCGGATCGCGCCTCTGTCGGAACGGGTGTTCGACGTCGATATCCATGAAATTCCCGCCAACGCAAACGAGCCTGCGCATCTGCATTATGATGTGCGCTACCTGTTCCGCGCCGATGCCGGGGAGATTTCGCCAAGTGATGAGTCTCATGCCCTGGAATGGGTGCCGCTTGACCGGCTGCATGAAAGAACCGATGCGCCCGGCGTATTGGTGCTGCGGGACAAGCTTCCAGCATTCCCGAATGCGGTGATTTGAAACTTCGTGTGCCCATGGTGCTGGACATTCGAGCGGTTTTCATTTCCGCCCATCGATTTTTTGATCAAATCTGTGCTAGCAGGTTTCCATGACAGAGATTCTTCAGAAAAAGATCCCGCACAACCCGCTTGAGCCGCAACGCCTGCCCGGTATTGCGCCGCTTGCCGTTTCCGATTGGCTGACGCCGGACGATGCCTTTGCGGCCCAGCTGGCGGAACGTGAACGCCTTCTTGCGGCCAAGCGCGACCGGGTTCTGATGTTGGATGAAAGCGGTCGCGCGGCTGCACAAGAGCTGTTGGAAACCGTGCTTGATCATCTCTACGATGGCGCGCGCGAAGAGGTGACGCGGGCGGATGGCGCAAGGGTGGATATTGACTGGGCGGACCCTCTTGGCTCCCTGTGCCGCATAACCCAGCAGGATTTCTGCCTTTTGCAAAAACCGGAGGATGCGCCAGAGCATATTCTGACCGGCGCCGTTCTGTGTTTCCCGGCCAGCTGGACACTTTCGGAAAAATTCATGCGGCCGCTGACCGCGATCCATGTCCCGGTCGATAGCTATGACGCAAACCTGGCCGCGCGGGTGCAGCGGCTTTTTGATGGTGTGCAAGTGGGCAGGCCGCTGTGGCGTTTCAATGCGCTGTGGTACCATGATGCCGCACTGCACCAGCCGCGCAGTGCAAATGCGCCGCGTCCGAAACCCAAAGCCGGGCAGGCGGGCTTCCTGCGCAGTGAAAAACAGACGATTCTGCGCCTGCCCCGGACGCGGGCAGTGGTCTTTGGCATACACACATTTGTCTTGAGCCGTGCCGATGTCCTTGGGCAATGGGCTCAGGCCGGTGGGTCTGCAGACCAGCTACATACGGTTGTTTGATGCGTCAGTTCGGCGGAAGCCAGAATGCGCGCGCTGCAGCCTGCACCATGCCTGCGCCTTGCAGAAGGCTGACAAACACAGCAGCCGTAAGAATTTGAGTCCTTGGTCTCAAACGGGTGCCTCTCATCAGCTCAACGAGCAGCAGCAAGACGGCAATTGGGGCGGATAGCATGGCAATCAAACCCGTGGCGGCCCAGGCCAGGATATTTTGCCGCTCCCATGGTTCCGGTGAAATGCGCAGGCCGCTGAGATCAATCACCTGATCGCCAGGCGCTGTTGTGCGGGAGATACGGCGGTTGCATTTCTGTTCCAGATCATCCGCCATATCATCCACAGCCGCAAAGCAATCCTGCCGGTGCGCACGCGGATCCCAGGTGCGCGGTTCCTGGCCCTTTGCCGAGAAGAGGCTTGCAGACCTGCCATGACGTCTTGGCGCCTTGAAGGGAGAAGGGGGCCTTGATCGTGGTGTTGCCACGGGACGCGCGCTGACTGCCTTTGAGGAGGGGGCTGCCCGGCTTGCGGCAGGTCGACTTAGGACGCTTTGCGCCGAAAATCCCGCGGTTGTTTTCGCGCTGCACTGCGGGCCGACAGCAACCGGCTGCTCTGCCACTTGGAAAACGCCAAGGAAGTCATGTCTGCTCATGGCGATGGGTGCATCCTGCCAAAAGACCACCGATGGTGACAAGGCCTCCGCCAGGCGCCGAAGAAGGACGGCCAGCAATAGCTCTGTGATCTCCTGATCGCTGACCTGCGGAAAAAGGCGGGTGATTGCGACGTCAAGAAAAACTGCAGGCGCCGGGGTGCCGATGGGGAGCTTTACGCCCATCCGCAGCGGAAGACGACGCAGGCGGAGGACAACGTGGTATTGATCGCTTTCCAGCTCAATCCGCCCAGAGGCTCGGGTGTTGATCTGCGACGGCGGGTGTCCGTAGTCATCAAGCATGTCAACGGCCTGAACGAGCCCCTGGTTGAGGAGCGTGTCACTGCGGGATTTGAAGCCGAGCCGACCCTTGAACTGTTCTGCCTTCTGCATTCTCAAGCCTCCTTTCTTGCGGGTGCCTTAGGTCAAGATTACCGACAGAAATGGCGCAAAGTGAGGCAGGCACAGCGAATTGTTTCGATATGGTCTCCAATCCCGTTCAAAAGAGGTGAGGGGGAATTTAATAAAATTATTTCAATTGATTAGAGGGTGTTTTGTTGTGGTTCTGTGAAGGATTGAGGCCGAAAAGGGGCGTCAATCAGCCATGTTGATGCCACATGAGTTACAGTGGGCGCCACCAATGGTGAAAGGCTCTGTCGGCCGGTTTTCAGCCTGGCGTGGCCCCTCATCCGTCGATCTGCCGCCCCATTATGGCCAGCGATTGCTGGTACACCGTTGCTGCGTTCCACTGTTTCAGGACACTGTAGTTTGGCTCGCCCGGTTGATAGCCTTTTCCACGCTTCCATCCCTTCTTGCGCAGGAAATTGGCGGTCGAGGCCAAAGCATCCTGCATCTCGTAGAAATCCACGCGCCCGTCGCCGCCCCAATCCACCCCATAGCGCAGCGCATTGCCGGGCAGGAATTGGGTGTGGCCCAGCTCTCCATGTTTGGCACCAAGCGTCTGCGGGGTGATGGCCCCCTGATCCACCAGTTTGAGGGCGCCTATGGCGTGGGGCTCAAAAAACTCTGACCGGCGGCAATCGTAGGTCAGCGTCACAATGGCAGAGACAACCTCGCTGTCCCCCATGAAATGACCAAAGGCGGTTTCCATTCCGTGGATGGCGATTAGGACGCCTGCAGGCACCCCGTATTTCTTTTCTAGCGCTGCATAAAAGGCCGGGTTTCGGGCCTTGCGCTTGCGGCCCTGCGCCACGATGGTGGCCGAGCCGCGCAGTTCCATGAATTTCTCAAGGCTGTAACGAAAGCTCTTTTGGTTGCGGTCCGCGGCGATGGTGCGGCTGGCGTATTGAGCGTTCCGCAGCGCCTTCAAGCCTTTCCCTCGGACGCCTGCGCGTTTCGCCTCAGCCGCAAAATCCGCTTTCCAAGCGTCAAATCCGGTGGATGTATTGCCGCAGTCTGCAGCAAAAGAGACGCCGGGAAGGCAGGTTGCAAGAGAGAGGACTAGGACTGGCAGAATACGCATGAAGATGGCTTTCACTTGGCTGGAACGGCCCAATCCTAGCGCAGGCGGCGGGGGTTTACATGGGAAAGCCTGCTGATTTGGCCCCGCTACAGGAGGCTAGCAAAAAGCCGTGGGCGCGGCCGTGGCCAGCCCATCGGCAACGGCCGTAAGGGCCTGGCCGCTTTCCATTGTGGCCTGTGGGCAAAGTATCTGCATCTGCGTTTGCAGGCTGGACAGCAAGGCAGAGCCGCCAACCAAAACGATCCTGCCAACGTCTTCCGAGGACAGACCTGCCATCTGCAATGTGTCTTCTGCAGCTTTCGTCAACTCTTCCATCTGAGGGCCAAGCAGGTCACTCAGCTCATCGTTGGTCAATGGGGCCTGCAGCCCCCGTTCCAGCACCGTAAGGCTTACAGGCGCAGAAACGGTTCCGGGTTGGTTGACGGCGATCTTTGCCCGCTCCACGGCGAATGCAATGTCGTGGCCAAGCTGATCTTCCAGCGTTGCCACAAGGCGCGCGAGCTTTTCCGGCTCTACCGCGTGGCGGGCCAGATCGCGCGCGGCACGCAGCTCTTCGGGGGTGTAGAGAAAAGGGATCATCTGCCAGCTCGACAGATCATTGAAGATCCGGTTGGGGGCGGGCAGGGTGCCGGGGCCGAAACTGTCGCGGATCTGGCTGCCCCGTCCCAAGAGCGGCATCGCCTTGGACAGGCTGATGCGTTGGTCGAAATCGGTGCCGCCAAGGCGGATACCATGAGAGGCGAGAATCTGAGTCGCGCCATCATCCTTTTGACTAAACGCAGTGAAATCCGAGGTGCCCCCGCCAATGTCCACGATCAGGCCGACCCCTGCGTGCGGCCGGGTGGCCCGCAGCGCCGCCTCGGGTTCCAGCATAAAGCGGACATCCTCAAATCCGGCCCTTTTGTAGCAGGCGCGCAGGTCTTCCTCGGCGCGGGCGTTGCGTGCATCATCCTTGCTGTGAAACCGCACTGGGCGACCTGACAGCGCATGGGTGAATGTCATGCGGGTCTGTGCCTCGGCCCGCGATTTCACCTCTGACAAAAAGCGCGCGATCACATCGGCAAAGGTCATGCGCTGTCCGCCTAGACGACGTTCTTCATGCAACAACGGCGTGCCCAAAAGGCTCTTGAGGGCGCGCATGAACCGCCCTTCCTCGCCAGCGGTCAGGGCGCGAATGGCGCTGTTGCCTATACGCATGCGCCCCTCTCCGGCGTCAAAAAACACCGCAGTCGGCAGCGAGCTCTCGCCCGGCTCCAACTCGATCAGGTAGGGCTGCCCCGCCACCGAAAGGCCCGCGGCGGAATTGGAGGTGCCAAAGTCGATACCAAGAGTTGCAGGAGCCGTCATGGGACCATCCGTTCAATATTGAGGGAGCCGCCCGGCATAGTGCCAGACCGGACCGGGCGCAAGACAAACATGGGCCAAAGAAAAGGAGCGCCCAATTGGGCGCTCCTTCAAGGTTCTTTGGTCTGCCAGCCTTAGCAGCTGTAGTACATGCCGTATTCAACCGGGTGCGGGGTGTGCTCATAGGTTTCCACCTCTTCCATCTTGAGCGCGATATAGCCCTCGATCTGGTCTTTGGTGAACACATCGCCCTGCAGCAGGAAGTCGTGGTCGGCCGCCAGGCATTCCAGCGCTTCGCGCAGGGAGCCGCAGACGGTCGGGATGTCGGCCAGCTCTTCGGCGGGCAGATCATAGAGGTTCTTGTCCATGGCTTCGCCCGGATCGATCTTGTTCTTGATGCCGTCAAGGCCAGCCATCAGCAGGGCTGCAAAGGCCAGATAGGGGTTTGCGGCCGGATCGGGGAAGCGAGCCTCGACGCGCTTGGCTTTCGGGCTTTCGGTCCACGGAATACGGACGCAGCCGGAACGGTTGCGGGCCGAGTAAGCGCGCAGAACGGGGGCTTCAAAGCCCGGGATCAGACGCTTGTAGGAGTTGGTGGACGGGTTGGTGAAGGCGTTCAGCGTTTTTGCGTGCTTCAGGATGCCGCCGATGAAGTACAGAGCTTCCTGGCTCAGATCCGCATATTTGTCGCCGGCAAAGAGCGGCTTGCCGTCTTTCCAGATCGACATGTTCACGTGCATGCCGGTGCCGTTGTCGCCTGCGATCGGTTTCGGCATGAAGGTTGCCGATTTGCCGTAGGCGTGCGCCACGTTGTGGATCACGTATTTGTATTTCTGCAGCTCGTCCGCCTGCTTGGTCAGGCTGTCAAAGATCAGGCCCAGCTCGTGCTGACAGGAGGCAACCTCGTGGTGGTGCTTGTCGACTTTCATGCCCAGGCGCTTCATGGTCGAGAGCATTTCGGAGCGCAGGTCCTGCGCTTCGTCAACGGGGTTCACCGGGAAGTAGCCGCCCTTGACGCCGGGGCGGTGACCCATGTTGCCGGTCTCATATTCGGCATCGGTGTTCCAGGAGGCGTCGGTCGCATCAACTTCGTAGGAGACTTTGTTGATGGAGTTGGAGAAGCGCACATCGTCAAAGAGGAAGAATTCCGCTTCCGGGCCCATGTAAGCCACATCGCCAATACCCGAGGATTTCAGGTAGGCTTCGGCCTTCTGAGCGGTGCCGCGCGGGTCACGCTCGTAGGCTTCACCAGTGTCAGGCTCAACAACCGAGCAGTGGATGCAGATGGTCTTTTCCGCATAGAACGGATCCACATAGGCGCTGTCGGTGTCGGGCATCAGTTTCATGTCGGATGCTTCGATCGACTTCCAGCCAGCGATCGACGAGCCGTCGAACATAAAGCCCTCTTCCAGGAAGTCCTCATCGACCTGGTCGGACATGATGGTGACGTGCTGCAGCTTGCCGCGCGGGTCGGTGAAGCGGATGTCGACGTATTCGGCACCCTCTTCCTTGATCAGCTGAAGAACTGCGTCCTTGCTCATTGTGTTTTCCTCTCCGTAAGAAAAATCGGTTTTGCTGTTTCGCGCCGGCGTCGCTGCTCAAAAAGCAGTCTCGTCACTGGCGGGAATGTCCGTGTGTTAAAGCGCGTCTGGCCCGGTTTCGCCGGTCCGGATGCGGATCGCCTGCTCGACGGGACTGACAAAGATCTTGCCGTCGCCAATCTTGTCTGTTTTCGCCGCGTTTACGATGGCTTCGATGGCACCATCAACTTGGTCGTCGTCCAGAACCACTTCGATCTTAACCTTGGGCAGGAAGTCGACGACATATTCCGCGCCGCGGTAGAGTTCGGTGTGCCCCTTTTGGCGGCCAAAGCCTTTCACCTCGATGACGGAGAGGCCTTGCACGCCAACATCCTGCAGTGCCTCTTTCACCTCGTCCAGTTTGAACGGTTTGATGATGGCTTCGATCTTTTTCATCTCGGGGGCTCCTCACAACCTTGTCGAAGGTGGTCAGATCATTTCTAACTGTCGGGGACAATGCATAGGCGAAACCGGCCATGCATTCAGCCTGCAAAATGGGCAGATGTGATTAAAAAATGATCTACGTGCGCAAAAAATGAGCAAAAATGAATCGCGAAAGATTGCAGAATGACCGAATTGCTGACCGCTGCCCAAATGCGCGCCATCGAACAGGCCGCCATCGAGTCTGGCGAGGTGACCGGCCTTAAGCTGATGGAGCGCGCCGGGCAGGGCGTGGTGGAGGCGATTTTCGAAGAATGGCCCGAGCTGGATACCCCTGGCAAACGCGCCGTGGTCCTCTGCGGTCCCGGCAATAACGGCGGCGACGGTTTTGTGGTCGCACGGCTGCTCAAGGAGCGTGGCTGGGAGGTGGAGGTGTTCCTCTACGGAGACCCGGCCAAGCTGCCCCCCGATGCGAAAGTGAATTATGAGCGTTGGAGAGAGAGGGGAGATGTGACGGTACGGGTCATCGATCCTCCACCGCTGCTGGATGACAGCCTAAGAGCGCCTGATCGGTTTGATCTTCTCGTTGATGCGCTGTTTGGAACCGGCCTAACGCGACCGGTAAAGGGTCTGTTCACTATCTTTTCAACAGCACGATCTCTATTGGCAGAAAACGGTGTGCGGGTCGTTGGGGTCGACCTTCCCAGTGGTGTCTGCTCAGATAGTGGGCAGACGCTTGGTGCTGCCATTGGAGCGGACCTAACGGTCACATTCCATCAGCAAAAACCTGGTCATTTCCTTGGAGGCGGATCAGAGCTTTGTGGGAAACTCGTAGTTAAGGACATTGGCCTCAAGGGCATCCCCCGTCCGCGGGTGGGGGTGAAGCCCCCGCCCATGGGGGCGGTCGGGGGCTGCCCGGCGGTGCCGCCGGGCGATACCGTGCGGTTGGTCGAGCCGTCCATGGTCGGCAAACGCTCCGGCCACAAATTCTCCCACGGCCACGCCCTGATCCTGACGGGCGGTGCGGGCAAGACCGGTGCGGCCCGGCTGTCTGCGCGCGGTGCGCTTCGGATCGGGGCGGGGCTGGTGACGCTGGGCGTGCCGCCAAGCGCCCAGCAGGAGGTCGCCTGCCAGATCACCGCGTTGATGCTGCAGCGGGTGGCGGATGCAGAGGCTTTGACAGAAGCGCTGAAAGATACCCGCCTCAACGCCCTGTGTCTGGGGCCGGGAATGGGCCGTGATCGCGCGCGGGCGCTTGTCCCTGCCGCACTGGCAGCCAAACGGGCCACGGTGCTGGATGCCGATGCGCTCTCGGCCTTTGGGCATGCCCCAGATACGCTGTTCTCTATGCTGCATGACACCTGTGTGCTGACGCCCCATGGCGGCGAATTTGCGCGGCTGTTCCCGGACATCGCAGAAAAGCTGAACGCCCTCGCCACCAAAGGACCGGCCTATTCCAAGGTGGACGCCACGCGCGAGGCGGCCGCGCGGGCGAACTGTGTGGTGCTGTTCAAAGGCGCCGATACGGTGATCGCCGCGCCGAACGGGCGCTGCTCGGTGAACGCGGCCCACTATGATCGCGCAGCACCCTGGCTGGCGACGGCCGGGTCAGGGGACGTTCTGGCAGGTTTCATCACCGGCCTTTTGGCGCGGGGCTTTGCCCCTATGCAGGCGGCAGAAAGCGCCGCTTGGCTGCATGTGGAGTGCGCGCTGGAATTCGGCCCCGGATTGATCGCCGAGGACCTGCCAGAACAGATTCCCGCCGTTTTCAGCAAACTCGGGTCTTAAGCGGCCGGACGCAGGTCGGTGCTGGCGGCTTTGGAGGTCGCGATCTCCATCCCGCCCGCATAGATCACATGGGGTCGGTCAAAGCTGAGAATGCACAGCTCCAGCATCTGCAGGCCCTCGTCGCGGATGAACTCATCGTCAATGAGCTCAAACGCCGGAACTACCGCCTGAGGCTGCCCGAACATGGCCTTGGCGCGCCAGTCCCGGATCAGCACCTGCTGGTTGACCGGCAGCAGCAGGTCGCGCCCCGGTTGGGTGTGACCAAGTGATCCGGCAGTGAACGTCACGCCGTGCATCATGCTGCGCGTCTTTTGGATGTTTGAGATGGAAGAGAAGCCCTGAGTGCGGGTAATGATCTGATCACCCGGCTGCAGGGCCTCGACGGGGGTTTCGCCATCCCGTGCCTGAATCATTGTCCCTTGGGTCAAGGCGACAGAGGTCTGCGCCAGGGGGCTGCCGCTGCGTTCGCGGCGGTTTTTCATGATGCGCGCAAGGATATGCTGCGCAGGCGGATTCGCTTGCGGTTTCATAGGGTGTACTCGCTCTGCCTCAGTGTGCATTTTGTTTTCTGCGACCATAGACGCAAGCGCGCCTGCACGTCTGCGGGTTTTTGCATGCGAGGGCCAAAGGCTTGAAAACCATGTGTCATTCTTGCCGCAATGGATTTGTTCACCCTCCATGCGATTTTCTCTCGCATCCTTCTGCGGGCTTTGCTATTGAGCGGCTCACGCAGCGCCGCAGGGGCTGTGAACGTGCGGGTGTGGCGGAATTGGTAGACGCACCAGATTTAGGTTCTGGCGCCGCAAGGCGTGGGGGTTCAAGTCCCTTCACCCGCACCAACTGGTCCCAAAAAATGCTGAGTGTTCTTATCCAGATCAGGTTTGTAACGCGCCTCAGATATCGTGAGCGGCGGTGAACTGTGGTTTCCGGTTGTGTGCAAAAAGGCTGGTGCCTCGATCCTTGATCCCGGCAGGATTGCGGGGCGGGTTATTTCACAACCTCCATTACGGCAAAAGAATGGGTTTGCATAATGCCGGGCAGGAGATTGATCTTGTCACCCAGTACATCCCTGAAATGCCGCATATCCCGTGTCCTGACTGTCAGCATGTAGTCAAAGGATCCGGCCGTCAGTAGGCAGCTTTCGACCTCTGGAATCTCTCTGACGGCCTTGTTGAAAGCATCCAGCGAGTTATCACCGCCGGTCGCGGATAAGGAAACCTGAACCAGAGTCAGGTGCCCCAATCCAAGTTTTTCCATGTCAAGCGTGGCACGGTAGCCGGTGATATGGCCGGATCGTTCCAAGCGTTTGACGCGCTCTGAGCAGGGCGTGTTCGTCAGGTTGACCCGCTGTGCCAGCTCCACGATGGACAGCCTTCCATTCGATTCGAGCTCCTGAAGGATCTTTTTGTCGGTTGCGTCGATTTCCCTACTCATCAGTGAAAATCCCTAAAAAGTGGCCAATACAAAGGCAATTTATTGAAATATACGCGGCATTTGCCGCCTATTGCTAGTGATAATCACTTATTTTGAATGGGCCGTCAGGTTTTTCTCAAAGAGCGATCTGACGGTCTTTGAACAGAAAGTCACAACACGGAGCCCAACCAATGACAGTCAGAATTACCGTTGGACTGGATGGCACGGACACCGGCGATCGCGCGCTTTCATTTGCCCGGGAGCTTGCCTCCCGAATGGATGACTGCGAACTGATCGTCGCCTTTGTTATCGAATGGTCCCCTTTCACCTTCCAAACCGCCGAAGAAAACGAAAAGCGCCACAAACGGCGTGAGGAAGAAATCGCAACTGCAAAAAGCCGGGTGGTGGATCCAGCAGTGAACTCGCTCAAGGAAGCCGGTTTCAAAGCGCTTGGCATCGTTCAGCATGGCGATGTTGCGGAAACCCTTGACCGGATCACCGTGGAGCATGGTGCCTCTCAGATCATTGTGGGCCGGGTGTCGAATGACGGCTTCACCAAACGCTTGTTTGGTAGCTCAACGCAGAACCTTGTGATGCATGCCAGCGTCCCGGTCACAGTTGTTGGATAAGGGGAACGTCATGAACAAGATCACAACCGTCTCCTCGGCGGCAGGTATCGGCCTCGCTGCATCCAGCGCCAATGCACAGGGTATTGACGCTGCGGTGAATGAAGCTTTTGCGGCGGCAACCGGCCCCTTTGTCAACTTTATCTTTGCCCCCATTCCGGGGACTGGATTTCCATGGATTGTCATGTGGCTCGTCGTGGCGGCTTCGATCTTCACGATTTACTTTGGAGCCGTGCAGTTCCGGTTCTTCGGACACGCGATCCGTTTGGTGAAAGGGGATTATTCCGACCCCAACGATGCTGGTGAGGTCAGCCACTTCCAGGCGCTTGCGACAGCGCTTTCCGGGACGGTGGGCCTCGGCAACATCGCAGGTGTTGCGGTGGCCGTCGGGATCGGCGGACCAGGTGCGACCTTCTGGATGATCCTCGCCGGCCTTCTGGGAATGGCTTCGAAGTTCACCGAATGCACGCTGGGCGTCAAATATCGGAACGAATACGAAGATGGTACGGTATCCGGCGGCCCGATGTACTACATCTCAAAGGGGTTCAAGGAACGCGGTCTGCCGGGCGGCAAGGCCTTGGCAGTTTTGTTCTCGATCTTCTGTATCCTGGGCGCCCTGGGCGGCGGCAATATGTTTCAGGCCAATCAGGCCCATGCGCAGATTGCAGGCATCGTCGGAGACTATCCGGGGTGGATCACCGGGGTGGTCTTTGCCGCCGTCGTCTTTGCCGTGATCGTGGGCGGGATCAAATCCATCGCCAATGTAACCGAAAAAGTGGTGCCGTTCATGGGGATCCTCTATGTCGGATCGGCTTTGGTCATCCTGATCGTCAACTTCGATATGATCGGCTGGGCCTTTGGCCAGATCATTGCCGGAGCCTTTACCGGACTTGGCGTCGCCGGCGGGTTGGTTGGAGCCCTTATCCAGGGGTTCAAACGCGCGGCTTTCTCCAATGAAGCGGGCGTCGGCTCGGCGGCAATTGCGCACTCTGCTGTGAAGACGAAAGAGCCGATCACCGAAGGCTTTGTGTCGCTGCTTGAGCCATTGATCGATACCGTTGTGATCTGCACCATGACCGCTTTGGTCATCGTGATTTCTCAGCAATTGATCGTGGATGAGACCACCGGTCTTTACATGCTGAATGAGGCAGGGTCTGCGATTGCGACGGTTGACGGCAACACCGGTGTTGCGCTGACCTCGGCGGCCTTTGGGGCAAGCATCAGCTGGTTCCCCTATGTGCTGGCGATTGCGGTTGTGCTCTTTGCCTTCTCCACCATGATTTCCTGGAGCTACTACGGGCTGAAAGCCTGGACCTATCTCTTTGGCGAAGGAAAAGTGACAGAGCTGGTGTTCAAGTCGATCTTCTGCATCTTTATCGTGATCGGTGCTGCGGCCTCGCTTGGCCCGGTGATCGACTTCTCTGATGCGGCCATCTTTGCCATGGCGGTTGTGAACATCATCGGTCTCTACTTCCTGATGAGCGTCGTGCGGGATGAACTGAAGAGCTATGCGTCCCGTTTGAGAAGCGGCGACATAAAGGTCTTCAAGCATTAACAAAAACTGGCTCCGACGCGATCAATCCGCGTCGGAGCGATATGGGCCTGGGGCCTTTGGGGCGCCGGGTTTGCAGCGGCTTTTCTATTTGGGAAGGGCTGCAATCGCCTCGATTTCCACCAAGGCACCGGGAAGGGCCAGCGCTGATGCCACTGTTGAACGCGCCGGTAAGCTCTTTCCAAATGCCTCTGCATAGGCCGCATTGAACGCGGCGAAATCGCTTAGATCGGTGAGCCAGACCGTCGTCTTGGCCACATCCGCAAGGGAGGCTCCGGCATCGGCCAGAACGGCCTTGAGGTTCGCGATGGCCTGTTTGGTCTGCGCCGCAACACCGCCATCAACCAGACGAAACGCCGCATCAACCCCAAGCGCGCCAGAGCAGAAGATGAGATCGCCAACGCGCGTTGCCGGCACAAGGGGCACAGTTGCGCCGTTTGGCAGAACCGGCGGGGTTCCGATACGCTCTACTGTCATGGTTTGTCCTTTCATGTGAATGGGTTTTCGACCTTTGGCCAGAAGTTCCCGTCTCGTTTCGTATAGGGGATGATCGTCATGTCGGGGGTCACGGTGCCGGGGGTTTTGACGTGGATGACCTCGGCGCTGACACCGACGAAGTTCTGATAGAAATGGTTGGTCGATTTTGGCACCAGTGCCCGCATCTTGGTGATGTCGAGGCCAAGGTCGGTAAAGGCGGTTGGTGCAAAACACTGGGTGCGCAGGGAAGAGACAATCAGGTGCACGCCGTTCGCCTCAAGCCAGACGCCGGTGCCCATGGGCATTTCCACATCGCCCAGCTTTTGCGTCATACCTTCGCGGATGGCGCGCACTGTCACCTCCAGATCGACAGGGTCGCCGGAGTCCGGGCAGATCTTTCCGCCAATACGCACGCGCATGCGGGCCCCTTCTCCTGCGTCCTGGCACATGGTGACCAGAACCGGATCCCAGAACACGGCGAGGGCAATGTCTTTGATTCCGCGCTCCAGAACCTCGCGCAGCATGTAGGTTGCATCTGCCGGAGCGCCGCCGCCCGCATTGTCGCCCATATCCGCCAGGGTGACTGGCCCCTTTGGCGCAGCCTCAAGCAGATCGAGCGCCTCGGGAATGCTCGGATAGCCCGGGCGCAGGCCCTCGCGGATCTCCCAGAGCCTCTCTGCGAAATCTTCCGCCACGCTCGCGGCCTTTTCGCCGTCGCCATCGGCGATCACCAGGGTCTTTGCAGTCACATCCGCAACGTCTGCCCAGGGAAACCCGTGGGTGATTGAGACAGACAGGATACCGTCCTTGCCTTCGGCGTCTTTCATCGCCTGAACAAAGCCTTGCCCCGGGTCCTTCATGGTTTCGATGATGGTCAGCATCCGGCAGTCATGGGCGCACATTACCGGTTTGATGCGCCCTTCGGCGGTATCTGCCGCCAGGGTGAACAGCTCGCGGGCCCGCGCCGGGGCGTCGACATGGGGGTATTCCTTGTAGTTGATGATCAGGTTTGCATTGTCCAGCATCGCTGTGGTGAGGTGATTGTGGGGATCAAGCTCCAGTCCGATCACCCGGTCGGGGCCAAGGATGACCCGGGCCCGTGCCATCAGATCGCCCTCACAATCGTCATAGCCATCGGCCACCATCGCCCCGTGCATGGACATCAAAAAGATATCCGGCTGATGGGTTTTCAAGTCGGCAAGGATCTCATCCCGGTAGCCTTCGTAGACCGCGCGCACTGTAGTGCCGCTGGGCTGGGCGACGGCCGTGAGGCTTTCGATCACGTCCCAGCCGCGTCCCGCGGCCATGCGGCGCCATTCGTGCAGGGGCGCGGTGAAGAGGTTGCCGGGAAGGGAGGTGGCCTGCCGCGAGACCATCGCGCTTTCAAAGGCAAGGCGGCCGGTGGGCATCGGCGAAAAGGTATTGGTTTCCGTTGCCAGACAGGCAATCAACAGTTTCATCAAGGTCTCCAAAAAAGCGAATATGGAAGGGGGCTTGCCCTAGCGGGATGAGGCAAACGCTGTGGCAAGATGAGCCAGCGCATGAACAAGGATGAGGCCAAAGCCCACCGGGATGGCCAAGGCAAAGGCCGACATCGGAACATCCACCGTTTCCGCCATCTGCCGCGCATTGCGCGCGATGTAGCCCGAAGCGATGCGACCATTCAAACCAACCGCGCAGTACCAGAGCACAGGGATCACAAAGAGGATCGTGCCGAGGCTGCGCAAGAGTGCAAATCCAGCCCCGATCCTGCCGGTGCGGGCACGGGCAGCAGGAAACAGGGTGGGGTCTGCATGGGCGCGAAAGGCGCAGGAGGCGCCCATCAACCCGGCCCAGACCATCATGTAGCGGGCGACTTCCTCGGTCCAGGCGGGGGGCTGATCCAGCAGGTAGCGCGCCGCCGCCTGCCAGCCTGCAATCAGGACCAAAGAGGCCACCGAGAGGAGTGCGATCCACAGGGCGATCCGGTCCAGCAGGCCAGAGAGTTGGTCCAGCCTTTGGGCTGCGGCACGCATGTCCTTACTCTCCGATGGCGGCTTGCCAGGCGGCAAGCGCGCCCTCTGGCAGCGGCACCATATTGTGCAGCGGCGTGCTGAGTGCCTTGAACTCGGCCCAGGCCGCGTCGCTGAGGGTGCTGACCTCGATCCCGGCAGTGCTCAGGGCCTCCAGCTCTGCCGAGCGGGTCTTGAGCCAGGCGCGATTTGCCTCTGTTGCCACCTCTGCGGCGTCCTGAACGATCTGTTGTTCTTCTGGGGACAGCCCCTGATACCAATCCTCAGAGACGATCACCGCACGGGTAGACAGCGCGACCTTTGCATCGGTGAAATACTTGATGAAGCCGGTGTGACCAAACATGATCGGCACCATGGGCGGGTTCAGATAGCCGTCGGCGATCCCGGTTTGCAGGGCATTGGGCACCTCGTCCCAGGAAACGATCGTGCCATTGCTGCCCCAAAGCTTGTAAACGCTGATCTGGTTCTCATCCATCGCCCGCATCCGCAAATCGCCCAGGTCAGAGGCCGAGGTAATCGGGTGTTTGGTGTTGAAAATCCCTGCGGCCGAGCCAAGCGCGGCAATGCCAATGACCCGCACCCCCTGCGGCGTAGTGCCTGCGTTGATCTTTTCCATCATGCCACCGGCAAGGCCACGGTCGACAGCCTCCCAGTTCGGGAAGAGGTAGGGCAGGGTGACGGGTACGATATGGCCGTCAATCTTGCCCACGGCCTTGGTATCGGACAGGGACACCTCCAAGAGGCCCTGCTGGATCTGATCCATCTTCTCGGCCTCGCCGCCCAGCGATCCGCGCTCGAACTCTTCGGCCTCCATCCCGTGCTCGTTCAGGTGCTGGGCAAAACTATGCGCCCAGACATAAGAGCCGGAGTTCTCAACGTCCTTGGCGGAATCCAGGGCGATCTTGACGGTTTGGGCCGAAAGCGGAGCCGCAAGGGAAAGCGCAGCTGACAGGCCGGCGGCCCAGATGGTGCGGTTGAATGACATGTTAACCTCCTGTTGCGTTGTTGAAATTGGTTTTTTGTTATTGGCTCCACAGCCCCAAGGCACGGGGCAGGAACAGGCTGATATCAGGGAAAAGGACCAGCGCCAGCAGCACAAGGATCTGCGCGGCCAGGAAGGGAAGAATAGCGCGGGCCAGTGTCCAGTAGTTGACGCCGGTCACGGTTGAAACAATGAGCAGGCAACCTCCCATCGGCGGGGAGACAAGGCCGAGCGTCAGGTTGAAACAGATCACGATGCCGAGGTGCACGGGATCGGCGCCATTGGCCAGGGCGACCGGGGCCAACAGGGGAACGATCAGCGCCAGCGCAACCGGAATGTCAAGGAACATGCCTGCCAGAATGAACAGCAGGTTCATCGCCAGAAGAAAGCCGAGCGGGCCAAGGCCGAGCTCGGTCAGAAAGGTGGAAATCGCCTGCGGAATACGTTCGAGCGAGGCCAGATGCCCAAAAGCGGCAATGGCGCATAGAACCATGAAGATCGAGCCTGTCAGCAGCGCGGTGCGATGCAGGCTTTCGCGCAGATCCTGCAGCCTCAGTCCTTCATAAAAGAAGGCTGCGCACCCGGCCACCAGAACGGCAACCGCCGCAGCTTCGGTGGGGGTCATCCATCCCAGGATGATGCCGCCCACAATGATCACAGGCAACAAGAGCGCAGGCAGTGCGCGCAGCAGGGCGGGCAGCACCGGCGGGGCGTCTCCCTTTTCAATGCGGGGGTGATCATCGCGCCAGGCAAAGTAGCCGTTCAGGACAAAGAGCACACCTGCAAGCAAAAGCCCTGGCAGGATCCCGGCTACAAACAGCGCCGCAACCGAAGTCTGCATGATGGCGGCATAGAAAATCAGGATAATCGATGGCGGCACGATGGGGCCGATGATGGAAGAGGCCGCTGTGATGGTGCTGGCATAAAGGCGGCTGTAGCCGCGCTGCTCCATCGCAGGCACCAGAGTGTTCGACAGGGAGGCGGCATCGGCCACGGCCGAGCCTGAAATGCCGGCAAAAAACACCGAAGTCATGATGTTCACATGGCCAAGCCCGCCGCGCAGGCGCCCGACCATGGCCATGGAGACATCGATCAAGGCCTTGGTCACGCCGCCCCGGTTCATCAGCTCTCCGGCCAGAATGAAAAGCGGCATGGACAAAAGGGCAAAGACGCTGATCTGAGAAAAGACCTTTTGCGGCAGGATCGCCAGATAGCGGGCATTGTCGGTCAGGATGAAGGCCAGAACAGCCGTGCCGCCAATGACATAGGCCAGACCCAGACCCGAAAGCAGCAGGCCCAAAAGGACAACAGGCAAGACCCAAATCATGCCGCGCGCCCCAAGCGGGCCGGGCGCAGGCTGGCCGGATCAAGCCCCTCTGCCAGCACATGACCCGGCAGGGGGCGGCCTAGGATCTCGGCAGCTGCGTATTCGGCGAGGGCCGGGGCCGACTGGATGCCATATCCGCCCTGACCGGCCAGCCAGTAGAACCCTTTGGCAAGTTGAGAAACGCCAGCAACCGGGCTTTTGTCGGCCACAAAGCTGCGCAGGCCAGCCCAGGGCGTTTGAATGCGCTTCACCTGCACGTCAAAGGCCTGCTCGATATTATGGACGCCAATGGCAATGTCCAGCTCATCGGGCTGCACATCACAGGGTGGCTCCGGGTCCTCATTTGCGGGTGAAATGAGCAGTTTTCCGGCATCCGGTTTGAGGTAGAAGCCCTCTTCCACATCAATGACCAGCGGCAGGCCATGGGGGTCATAGCCCTCTGGCGGATCAATGATCAGCGCTGTGCGGCGTTTGGGCACAAGGTCGATCTGCTCTGCACCCGCCAGTGCGCCGATCTCATCGGCCCAGGCGCCAGCGGCGTTCACGATGGTGCCTGCGGTGAACGCGCCTTTTTCCGTCTCTATGCGCCAGCCTTTTGGGTGATGCTCCAGTTCGCGTACCCGCGCTGATGTCTCGACCACACCGCCCGCAGATCTGAACAGACGCAGATAGCCCTGATGCAGAGCGGCGACGTCAATCTCGCAGGTGGCGCTGTCCCACAGGGCGCCCGCCGCATAGCCCTTGCGCAAAAGTGGAATACGGCGCTGCAGCTCCTGCGCATCGATCCGCTCCACCGACGTGGCATCGGCCAGAGAGGTGGCCATAGCCTCCAGACTGCCGATCTGATCTGCCCGCGCGATAAAGGTTGAGTGTAGCGGGCTCAAAAGCGGGGCATCGCAGAACCCTTTGGGCGGGGCGAGAAAGAAGCGTTCAGAGGCGCGTGTCAGTGCCCGGATCGGTTCAGGGCCGTAGACGGGGGAAAACACCGCGGCCGAGCGTCCGGTGGTGTGATAGGCAGGCTGGCTTTCCGCCTCAATGAGGAGCACTTTGCTCGATTTTGCCAGCTCTGCCGCGACAGAGATGTCAACGGCGGAGTAAAATTCGGCCATTGTGGCGGAGCAAAAGTCGGCCAGTTTGGGGCGAGCGCCTTGGAGCGTGCGGCCCTCATATAGCAAGCCCGGTCCAAGGCGCATTGGCCGTCAGGCCA